>Ga0209050_1000038_pt1 | contig 412635 bp, 387 predicted proteins | sample Araplavi_mTSA_r2_FD_184276 | JGI IMG/M metagenome (GOLD analysis project Ga0209050, IMG submission 184276) | Arabidopsis root microbial communities from North Carolina, USA - plate scrape MF_Cvi_mTSA_r2 (SPAdes) (version 2) | ecosystem: Host-associated > Plants > Roots > Endosphere | place... | reverse complement strand
GTCGATCCGACCTGGGTGCGCTTCCTGACCTGGGAAGCCGCCGAGCGCGCCGCCGACGGGCCCATCACCGCCGAGGCACACCGCCGCGCCTCGCTGGCCCGCGGCGCCGAGCGGATCCAGGGGCAGCTCGTGGAGGAGCCCGCATAGGCGCGGGCCTCCGAACCGCACCGGCGACGTGGGTCATGGCGGCCAACGGCAGGACGCGCGTGGAGCTCGAAGATTCTCAAGGAACCTTGCCACCGTTTCGGCCGGAGCGACGGTCAGCTCGTGGGGTGGGGCGTGATGGAAGGGCCGACAGGCTCCGTCCAGAACGCTTCACCGTCGCCGCCGAAGGCCGCAGTGACGGCGATCTGATCCGGTTCCGGGAAACCTGGACTTTCGACGACGGTCAAGGAACCCCAGAGCGTCGATGATGCTGGAGTTGATCGCCCAGCGTTGTCGACGAGGACAATAATATCGAAGGCCTGCGGTCGGACCGCGGCGCGCACCTGGTTCTCGGCGACACCTTGAACGAGCATGGGTATCAGCGAGACGACTTCGTCGCCTTGTGCAGCACTGCGGTCATTGGCTAGGCCATGGCACGCGGGAGATGACCCACGGCCCAACATGGGCCGGCTGATTGAAGTTACATCAAGACCTACGACGGCGCACCCGGTCGTGGTCGCGACCGAGAAGCGGATTCTGACCGCCTTCCCCGGACGAACGAGCGTTGCGCCGAGACGCCGCGCGCGTCCTTGCCGCGCACGACGCGCCGGCGCCATCACTGATGGCGCGGCCGGAAGGGGCATGATAGGCCCTCGCCGTTGGCCTTCGCCGGGACGAGGGCTGAAGCGGTGAGTACATGTACGTCGGCGGCGAAATGTATGCGGAGGTCACGGACCGGGCCGCGGCTCGCGCGGTTTTCGCCAAGAGCGTCCAACGGGTCGAGATCGAGACCCATTCGTACTGCAACCGCCGCTGCACCTATTGCCCGAACGTGATCGGCGACCGGATCGGGCCGAACCAGCGCCTGGAGCCGGCCCTCTGGCACAAGATCCTCGATGGCCTGGCCGAGGTCGATTACGCGGGGCACCTCGTCCTCAACTACTACAACGAACCGTTGGCGGACCTGGCGATCCTCGACCGAATCCGGGAGGCCCGGGCGCGCGCGCCCAAGGCGCGGATCATGATCTACTCCAACGGCGACTACCTCGATCGCAACCTGATCGAGCAACTCGCCGACGCTGGCCTCGACTACCTGCACATCTCCATCCACCTGAAGCGCGGCGAAAAATACAGCGACCTCTATGTGGTGAACCGCACCAACGAGATCTCGGTGCGGATGGGCATCTCCGCCCAGATCCACAAGCTGCGGAGCAACGAATATTCGATCGCCCGCGCCGCCCACCCCAAGCTCGAGATCGAGGTGCGAGGCATCAATTTCGAGCGGCACGGCACAGATCGGGGCGGCCTGATCGACGACATCCACACGGAGACCGGCCGAACCGCACCGTGCTTCTTCCCGTTCGCCCACGTCGTGGTCAGCTATGACGGCCGCCTCGCGCCGTGCTGCCACATCCGCGTCGATCGGCCGGAGCACGCTGCCTATGCCTATGGCGACCTGCGCGACTACGATTCGATCTTCCAGGCCTTCACAAGCGCCCCGGCCGCGGCGTGGCGACGGGAGCTGATCAGCGCCAAGCTGAAGCGCTCGCCCTGCGACACATGCGCCGCCGGCAAGCTTGAAGGGAATGGGGCCAAGGTGGCGGAAGAGGCCTACCAGACCTTCGTCGTACAACCGCACGCGGCCGCCAGCTCCTGAGATTGACGCTCCGCGCCTCGCGCCTGGTGGTTCAACTCGCTGGCGCCGGCCGGCGGAACGCGGAAACCGGGTCGACCAAAGCTTCAGCGAGACTGGAGCTGGGACGCGAGTGGTCCTTCGCGCCAGTGCAGCCCATCCCCATCTCTAGCAGACCTTGCGACTTGGCCGGGCAGCGGACGTTCGACCATCTACCCTCGAACGACGGCTTCCGACCCTTAGCGGATCCTCGATTGCTCGCCGACGGACGGCCTAGATGCGCCCGTCACTGGCCCGGGCCAGTCAGGCGCGCCCATGGCGAAGATCGTGGCCGGCGCGTCGGGCGCCGACGGCCCGGGAACGCCTTGTGGGCAAAGCCGCACCCAGGTCAGGCCGATCGCCTCCCCGGCCCGCGTTCTGGTCAGCAGCTTTTCGAGGAAGCTCCCCAAGATCGAGCCGTGGCGTTGCAGGGTCATGATCAGGTTCATGGGCCGGCCCTTCGTGTGGAAGCCGTCGATGTAGACCTGCGGAGGGTTGTCGCTGGCGATCCAGAGCAGCTGTACGCCGGCGGCGGCGCAATTGGCGATCAGCTGCTCCCCGCTTCGGCCAAGTCCCACGATCTTCTGATCGCCCCCGACCTCGCCAAGCAGGTGAACGATGTCGGCCCCGTTACCGAGGGCCTCGAGGAACGCGGCTGGCGTGGAGGTGACGCGTGTCGTCGTGGGCCAGAACGTGCGGTAATGTTCAGCGTCCGCCTCGACGAGGGCGCCGAACTTCGGTTCGAACGCGCACACTATCACCCTCATCCGGGAGGCGCGCTCGCACCGCGCCGCATCGGCCGCCTCTTGCTGAGCGACCGCCGCTTCGCCGCCAGGCGTGGCCACGACCGCCAGCGGGCCGCCCCGGGCTACACGGCTCGCTGTGGCGGCGCCCCCGAAAGCCAGCGCGAAAGCGGGCGCCGCCTGCCTCGCGGTAAGGAGCCACGCGTCCTTCCGGCGTCGCCGAATGAAGAACGGCGCCAGTAGGCCCGCGGCGGCCGCAGTTCCGATCAGCAGCGCGACGCCAACGCTGAAGCCGAAAGGGGCGGTTGCGACGGTGGAGGCGCTCGCAAGGATCAGGAAAACGACGTACCAGCCCATCACGCCATCTCACAAAGGTCGTTGCGGAACGTTGCACCCGGGCTGGTTGACGTCCCGTTTCCACCCGTTGCGGACCCACGGAGTTCAATCCAGCGTTGGGGCGTCAAGATGGGGTTCTGACGCCGGGATTTAAGGTCTCACGCTTAGCGGTACTGGCTGCATTTGCGCCTATGGCTGCGTTCGCCTGGCGTCGACGTCCGCAGACCACCCTTAGCGGCCCTTTGAGTTGTGCGCGTCGAGGGGTGCAGCGGATTTTGCAGCATCTTCCCGCAGGTGCGCTCGACGCGCGCCGACGGTCGAGAGCGCGCCGCCAAGGCTGACAAGCAGGACGCAGATCGGTCCCGCGAGGTCGGACCATTCTGGGCGTTTGCCGTGACTCAGGAGCGCGCCCACAGGCTTACTCAGGCCCGCTAGGCCAATCAGAGAACTGAGTCCAAACAAGGCGTAGAGCACCCAGCAGGCCACCTGCCGATATCTACGGATGAAGGGGGTATCGCGTAGGTCTCGTGTCATTGGCGGGTCGCTCGCGCCGGAAGGGCTTCATATGGGAATGTCGGGCTTTCAGCGTGGCCAACAGCGCGGCCGAGCGGAGCCTATGGATGTCCGCAAACCACCCCTCGCTGACGCTCGGGAGGTCCGCTGATAGGGCCGGCGGTCAAGGTCGGCTTTGCAGCCTCGCCCCTTGGACCGATATCGACCCATTGCGGATGTCCGCGACCGAGAGAGCCCACGGCAGCAATGCGCCAGACGGAGACGTTGGCGTCGCACCTGAAACTGGACGTTGGCGAACCACGTCTCGAGGTCGGCTCCTCGGAGCTTTTGACGACGACCGCTTTCGACCCCTGGCGACATTTGGTGGGCGCGTTCGGCCACGCCCTGGCCGGATGTCGAACTAGGCGGGCAACCGGTCCAGCAGCTTGTCCAGGGTGACCGGATAGTCCCGGACGCGCACGCCGGTGGCGTTATAGACCGCGTTGGCCACCGCCGCCGCCACGCCGCAGATGCCCAGTTCGCCCACGCCCTTGGCCTTCATCGGGGATGAGATCGGGTCGGTCTCGTCCAGGAAGATCACCTCCTGGCGTGGGATGTCGGCGTGCACCGGCACCTCGTAGCCCGCGAGGTCGTGGTTGACGAAGAAGCCTCGGCGCGTGTCCACCTGCAACTCTTCCATCAGGGCCGCGCCGACGCCCATGGTCATTGCGCCGATGACCTGGCTGCGAGCCGCCTTGGGATTGAGGATGCGACCGGCCGCACAGACCGCCAGCATCCGCCGAACGCGGATCTCGCCTGACGCGGCGTCCACCGCCACCTCCACGAAGTGCCCCCCAAAAGTCGACTGTTGGTAGGTCTTGTCGAGATCGCCGTACTCGATGTGGTCCTCGGCCACGAGGCCCTGGTCGCCGGCCGCGTCGGCCAGAGGCACGCGGCGCTCCCCCACCCGGACCTGACCGTCGGCGAACACCGCCTTGGCGGGATCGAGCTGGGCCTTCTGCGCCACGGCCTCGCGCAGCTTCATGCAGGCGGCGTAGACGCCCGCGGTCGAGTTGTTGGCGCCCCACTGGCCGCCGGACCCGCAGGAGATCGGATAGGCGGAATCGCCCAGCCGCACCGCTACCTTCTCCAGGGGCACGCCCATCACCTCGGCCGCGGTCTGGGCGAGGATCGTGTAGCTGCCGGTGCCGATGTCGGTCATGTCCGTCTCGACCGTCACCACGCCGCGGTTGTCCAGCCGCACGCGGGCGGCCGACTTTGTCAGGAGGTTGTTGCGCAACGCCGCGGCGACGCCCTGGCCGATCAGCCAGCGGCCTTCGCGGGTCTGCCCGGGCTTCGGATTGCGCTTGCCCCACGAGAACCGCTCGGCTCCGGTCTCCAGGCATTTCACCAGCTGTCGCTGAGAGAACGGCCGCTGCGGCCTTTCCGGATCGACCTGGGTATCGTTGAGGATGCGGAAGGCGACGGGATCCATGCCGAGCTTCTCGGCCATCTCGTCGATGGCGATCTCCAGGGCCATGAGGCCCGGCGCCTCGCCCGGCGCGCGCATGGCGTTGCCCTCGGGCAGGTCCAGGGTCGCCAGCCGCATCGCGGTCATCCGGTTGGCGCCCGCGTAGAGCAGCCGGGTCTGGCTCACGGCGGTCTCCAGACCGCCGCCGGGCAGGTCGCCCGACCAGCTTTCGTGGCCGATGGCGGTGATCCTCCCGTCGCGTCCGCAGCCGATCCTGATCCGCTGGATCGTCGCCGGGCGGTGGGTGGTGTTGTTGGCCATCACCGGCCGGGTCAGCGCCACCCGCACCGGCCGCCGGGCCGCCTTCGCGCCGAGGGCCGCCAGCACCACGTCCGCGCGCAGGAACAGCTTGCCGCCGAACCCGCCGCCGATGAACGGCGATTTCACGCGCACCTTCTCCTTCGGGACGCCCAGGGTCTTGGAGAGGTCGGTGGTCGCCCAGTCGATCATCTGGTTGGACGTCCAGACGGTGAGCGTGTCGCCCTCCCAGGCCGCGATCGTGGCGTGCGGCTCCATCATGGCGTGGGAGTGGTCGGGGGTCGTGTATTCGGCGTCGAGCTTGACCGCGGCGTTCGCAAACGCGTCCGCGAAATCGCCCACGGCGGTATCGGTCGGATTGCCCTGCCCGTCGTCCTTGGGCTTTACGGCCGAGGGCTTCGCGGCGGCGAGGTCGAACGCTCCCTTGGCAGCCGCGTATTCCACGCGCACCAGGTTGGCGGCGGCCCGCGCCTGCTCGAAGGTCTCGGCGACCACCAGCGCGACGGCCTGATGGTAGTGCTGCACGTCGGGTCCGGCCAACAGCTTGGCGGTGTTGTGCTCGCCCTTGCCGAGCTTGCCGGCGTTCTGGGCGGTGACAATGGCCAGGACCCCCGGGGCGGCGCGCGCCCTGCTGGCGTCGATTGCCGCGATCCGGCCCTTGGCGATCCCGGCAGGGACGACGTAGCCGTAAGCCTGGTTGGCGATCACGTCGTGGCGGTCGTTGGCGTAGGGGGCGGTCCCCGTGGTTTTCTGCGGCCCGTCGATGCGAGAGGTGGGGCGGCCCACGACCTTCAGCTGGTCGATGGGGTTCTGGGCGGCGGGGGCGTCGAACTTCATGGCTCAGCCCTTTGCCTCGGCCAGCACGCTGGCGAGCGTGCGCTCCGCCAGGGTGACCTTGAACGCGTTGTGGTGCGTGGGTTTGGCGCCGGCCAGCAGCCGGTCGACCACCGGCTTCGCGCCGCGTGGCAGCTCGGCCTCGGCCGCCTCGACGCGCCAGGGCTTGTGCGCCACGCCGCCCAGGGCCACCCGGCCCGAGCCGTCCTTCTGCAGGATTGCACCCACCGAGACGAGGGCGAAAGCGTAGGACGCGCGGTCGCGGACCTTGCGGTAGATGTGCTTGCCGCCCGCCGGCTTCGGCAGGGTCACCGCGGTGATCAGTTCGCCCGCCTTCAGGGTGGTCTCGATCTGCGGCGTGTCGCCGGGGAGGCGATGGAAGTCGGCGATCGGGATGGCCCGCGTGGCCCCACGGGCGTCCACCGTTTCCACCGTCGCGTCCAGGGCGCGCATGGCCACGGCCATGTCGCTGGGGTGGGTGGCGATGCAGGCGGGGCTCGTTCCCACCACGGCGAGCTGCCGGCTCACCCCGCCGAGGGCCGAACAGCCGCTGCCGGGCTTGCGCTTGTTGCAGGGCTGCTGGGTGTCATAGAAGTACGGGCACCGGGTCCGCTGCAGCAGGTTGCCGGCGGTGGTCGCCTTGTTGCGGAGCTGGCCCGAGGCTCCGGCCAGCAGGGCCCGGCTCAGCAGGCCGTAGTCGCGCCGGACCCGGTCATGGGCCGCCAAGTCCGCGTTACGCACGAGCGCCCCGATCCGCAGGCCGCCCTCGTCGGTATTCTCGACCTTGTCGAAGCCCAGGCCGTTGACGTCGATCAGGTGCGTCGGCGTTTCGATCTCCAGCTTCATGAGGTCGAGCAGATTGGTGCCGCCGGCGATGAAGCGCGCGCCGGGTATGACGGCGGCCTTGCCGGCCGCGTCCGTCGGCGAGGCCGCGCGCTCGTAGGTGAAGGCCCTCATGCGCGCACCCCAGCGACGTCGCGGATCGCTTCCTGGATGTTGGAATAGGCCCCGCAGCGGCAGAGATTGCCGCTCATCCGCTCGCGCAATTCGTCATCGCTCGCCTTGGGCCGATCGGTCAGGCTTTCGCTGACGTGGCTAGGCGCGCCGGACTCGAGCTCCTCCAGCATGGCGACCGCCGAACAGATCTGGCCCGGGGTGCAGTAGCCGCACTGGTAGCCATCGTGCTTCACGAAGGCGGCCTGCATCGGATGCAGCTTGCCGGGCTGGCCCAGCCCCTCGATCGTGGTCACCTTCGCGCCCTCGTGCATCACCGCCAGCGTCAGGCAGGAATTGATCCGCCGGCCGTCCAAGATGACCGTGCAGGCGCCGCACTGGCCGTGGTCGCACCCCTTCTTCGTCCCCGTCAGATGCAGGTGCTCTCGAATGGCGTCGAGCAAGGTTGTCCGTGTGTCCAGGACCAACCGCCGCGGCTCGCCGTTGACCACCAACTCTACCGGGGTCGTGGCGGGATCGGCGGCCGCGGCGTCGCCCGTCGGCGCGGCGGAGGCTGCGACGACTCCGGCGCTCGCGATCAAGACGCCGCGGCGTGACACGCCATCCTCCAAAGCGTTCATGCGATAAGTCCCTCGTCCGGCGCCGCTCGGGACACCCTCCGTTGAACACCTGAGCGTGGGAGCGGGTTCATTGAAGGCGCTCCACACTGCCATGCATGGGAAGGGGCACGCAGAAGTGGCGGCACCTGTTACGCCCCAAGGCGCGGTCATCCATGCGGCGCTCCGCGAACGCTCCGTATCGTGGTCGGTGTTTGGCCGATACACCTGGCGCGCGAGGCGGAACATGTCGTGACCACAGGCGTCTAACTTGCGCTGGATTCCTGTTTCTATTTAACAAGTTGAAGCGTCGGAGTTCGCACGCCGACTAACGATGCGTAGGCGTTCAGGCGGGGATAGACCACGCCTTCGGCCGGTTTCACGACGTCGCCGGGTCCCCCGCGGATCGCCTGCACGATCTCATGGCCGTACATCTCGCGGCTCCGCAGCATGCGGAGGATCAGGAGCTCATCTGTACCGGCCTACGTCTCCCCGGGCGCCTGCCTGGCGTTGAATTCCTCGATGTTCCGGCGCTGCTCTTCGCCGACGTCATTGAAGATCGTCAGCCGGCCTTCCCTGGCGCCGCACGTCTTGCAGACGAGACGTTCGGCGATGTCGTCGAGAACCACCTCGCGGGCGAAATGCGCGCCGATCTGGCTCGCATGCCAGCCGCCGCCGTGGCCGTTCTTGCAGGCGAACCGAACCTGCCAGCTGCGGTCGATGCATTCGCCGACCGTCACGAAGACCGCCTCGTTGTTCACCTCGAAGCCCGGCCTCCAGGGCTTGTCCATGTAGCGGGGCCTAAGGACGTCCGTCATCGCTCACCTGCGTAGAACCGCCCGCGCTTCGCGAGCCACGCCTCGCGGACGCGATCCGGGGCCGGATCGCGCATCGAGACCCCCCGTCCGCCGCGGATGGACTGGACCGAGTAGGTCAGCAGGCCGCCGCAACTCCATCCGTGGCGCACGCGAGGACAGGGCGCCCGGCGGCCTCGCCACGCGACGCCCGGGCCATGAGGGCGGATCAGCAGCTTCAGGCTGGCCCGGACGCGGAGCGAGCGCTTGGGGCCGGCCGCGTGGATCCTCCAGCGCGCCGGATGCATCGCGCCGAGCGTGAGGCCCGTCGCGGCGTCCGGCGGCTTGCAGAGGACGTCGGACTTCTTCGCGCCCACGCATCACGCCTCGCGCGGACCGTGGACGAACGGCACGACGTCGGCCGCCGGCCGACGGCAAGGCGCAGATAGCCGCAAGCCCGGGCCGAGCCGCCCCAGGAAAGGGACCGCTCGAACCCTCGGCGGCGTATTGTCGTTGGCTGCTCGCATATCGAACAAACAGCGAACATCGATGAATGAGTCAAGCGACCGCAGGTAGCTCCAAGCCCATCCTGAAACCACGCGGCGCGCCAGCGCCCATGCGCCGCCGCGCGTTCCGGCGACCGCCCGCCCCGCGTCCCGGACCGGCGCCGCAGGCGCGGTCCCTCGGGCCCACGCGGAGCCGACGTCGTCGCGACCGCACGAGCCCACGCGGCGCGGCGCGGGGCCGTAGTCCTACGCCTCCCCAAGCGGCCCTGCGGTCTCCTACGCTGCCGGCGTTCACCCTGGAGCGCCGCCATGACAGAAGCCCCCTCCCCCATGCCCCCTCGCCTCCTGCGCACGGAGGAGGCGGCGCGCTGGCTCGGCCTTTCCGGCCGCACCCTCGAGAAGCACCGCTGCACCGGCAAGGGCCCCGCCTACCGCAAGCTCGGCGGGCGCGTCGTCTACGTGATCGACGACCTGCAGGCCTGGATCACCCAGGGCGAACGCTGGTCGACCTCCCATCGCGGATCTGCCGCCAGGGTCAAACCCGGCTTGGCGACACTGTCCCGCCCCATCCGCTGAACGGGCGGACGCCGCAAGCTGCGGGCCGGTCGCCGCACCCGCGCCGCGGCGCAGCTCAGGCGGCCGCGTGCGCCCGTCGACGGGCGGCGGCGCGCCGCCTGGGGCGCGCGCCGGACAGCCCCACCACCACGTCGGGCGAGAGGAACCGCGCTACGGCCCGGTCGCGGTCGGAGGCGTCGGCGAAACGGACCCGCAGGCCCCGGGCCTCCGCGCGGCACGCCCAGTCGGCGCGGCAGTTCAGGGTCAGCCATTCGCTGACCAGCATCACGGGCGTATAGCCGTCCAGCGCGCTCGCCGGCCGCGGGATCAGCAGTTCCGGGCTGTCCGGCCGCCGGGCGACCAGCACCTTGAAGTGAAGCCGAGGCATCGGCGCGCGCTCCGGGCAAGATGTCGGCCCGAAGCTAGGGCGATTCCCCCGCCGGACCGGAACCGCGCCCCGCCGGCGCGCGGCCAGGCGCCGCCCGAAGGCCGGCCCGAGCCCTGCGCGCCCCTACGGGCAGCCGCCGGTCGGCCAGGTGGCGGCGCTGACGAACAGCCCTCGTCCGGTCGCCCCCGTTCGGGACGGACGACGGCAGCCCGCGCCGGTACTCGGTGTTCGACTTCGGTAGCTTCACGGCCAAGCAATTCGCCCTCGGCGTCAGGTCCGCCAGGCGACCTCGGCGGTCATCAGGTGGCCCTGGTTGCGGCAGGCGAACCCATTGGAGCTCCGCTCGCCCGCCGGCATCGCCCCGAGCGCGGCCAGACCGTCCGTCTCATCCGGAAGCCTCGTTCGCTCCAGGCCTGCACGGCCAAGCCACCGGCGCAGGGTTGAGCTTCAGCCCGCCCCCGCTCGAATGTCAGCCTTCGCCCACCCCTGACCCGGCGCCAACTCACCCCGGCCGGATCATCCGCAGATAGGCCTGGCAACCGGCCTCCACGCGCGCCCGCAGGTCGGTGACGCGCTCCACCAGGAAGGCGAGCTCCTCGGCGCTGATTGCGTACTTCGACGAGAACCGCGCCTCCACATAGGCCCGCCGCAGCAGCTCCCACGCCCGCTTCTCCCCCCGCCCGGCCCGCGGCCAGGCCGGGATCAACGCCGGCTCCACCCGCTCCGCCTGGGCCCGCAGGAAGTTCAGGTTGTGCGACTTGGTCGAGTACAGCGTCATCGTCAGCAGCACGCAGTGGTAGAAGCGCTCCGCGGCCTGATGCAACATGAAGGCTGCTTCCTTCGGCCTGGTCCGCGACATCGCAAATTGACCATGAACGAGGAACTCTGAAGCGCTCGGAAACCACTGCTCGAAGTTCGCCGAAGCTTCCTCATAGCCGGCCTGCGGCGACAGCTTGGCAGGCTTGGCGAACGGGTGGGCCTCGTCCTCGTACAGCGCCACGCCGTCCCGCACGAGGTCGGTGAAGAACGGCCGCCCCCGCGCCAGCTGGTCGTTCACGTCGGACAACGAATGGACGATGAAATGGGCCGGCGCCGAAAGCTCGTGAGTGATCTCGAAGGCCTGCTGCAACCGCGCGTCCGCGTCCGTCCAGTACTCCGCCACATCGGTCAGCTCGTCGCCGTCCACCACCACCAGCAGGTCGTAGTCCGACTTGTAGCCGCCCACCGGATCGTCAACCCAATCGCCTCGCGCATAGCTCCCGAACAGGATGACCTTCAATATCCGGCCCTGCTTGCGCGGTCCCTTGTTTCGCGTGGCCTCCTCGAACGCGCGGAACAGGATTTCGAGCACGCGCTCGAGCTCCTGGCGCTTGGCTTCGGGCAGTGATTCAGGTGGGGCGCTCAAGGCGTTCGCGACCGGTCCGTTGATTCGCAAACTCTACGTCACGCGAGTCCCATCGCGAAGGCGGCCGTCAGAGCTGTACGGGGTCCGAACCCCGCAAGATGACTCATTGGCGACATTGGGAAGGTCCGCACTCGGGCAGGCCGTGTAACGCCGTAGGATGTCGAACCCAAAGCCGCCCCTGACGCATTACGGCTGTTAGAGACGTCAGCTCTGTGCGCTCACGATGTCTCCATGCCGCCCAAGGGTGGCTGGCTCGTCGCGGGTCCCAGCAGGCCCGACTGCAGATCAGCCGACAGCGGTGCGTCGACTTCCCGTTGACTGGCGAGCGTCTCGCCGAGCGCGGCGCGCGAAGGTTCGTCGGCCATGGCCACCCATCGGGACACCTCCGCTGAATTGTCCAACAGCCAACGCCGTCCAACCTCCGACTGGGTGAGGGGTAGGACGATATGGAGGATCGCCCCGTCCGCGGCTTTGCGGAACTCGCCCTCCGTTAGCAGCGACGGTCCGCCGAGCGTCAGCAGCTGCAATAGATTTTCGATCGGAGTTCCCCGCGTCAGGGTATCCCGCAACAGCTTGAAAGCCGTCTTGCGGCCTGCGGGCGTCAAGCGGCGCGCTAATGCGAACCATCGGCCACGGAAGTGCTCCTCGGCTGTGCCTTCCAGATTGCCAACGTGCGCACGAAGCAGGGTTCCAAGGCCGTCGCCGAGCGTGACGGTTGACCGATCCAGCCGGTCGAGCGCCAAGACCAAGCTCATCGGCTCTAGACCGGAGTTGATGGCACCCTGCCAGTCAGCTTCGGACGCAGCGTTGAGGAGCTTCTGGAGCGCCTTACCGAGCCGAGATTTGTTGACGTCACTAGCAACGATCGCGTGCAGGATCGGCGCGGCCCGATCGATCGGCAGCGCTTCCAGTTGCTCCCAGAAGCCGTCTTGCGCAGAGGCGGTGCCCCAGAACGCAGGTCGTTGGTCGGGTGCCATGAGTTCATTGAAGCCTTCGGAATCCGCGAGGAGCAGGTCTGAAGGCGGCAAATTCGAAGGATCGGAATCCAAGCGCCGCGCCGCGATGGCGCGGCAAAGGGGGGCCTCATTGGGGCGATCTCTGCTGCGCTGCATCAATTGTCGCAGTTCGATCGGCGTTTGCATGGCCAGCAGAGACTCATCGATGAGGCGTGGAAGATCGGGAAGTTCGCTGATCCTGACGTTCCAGCCACGACCGTCGGGCGGGTCGGCCGCGCCGTCGACGCGCCATAGCAGCGCCGTGACTTCGGCGATGGGCCGATCCGCCTCGCCATGCCAGACCTCGTTAAGGGCTCTGTTGAGAATGCTCTGGTCCCGGAAGGCTCGAACCCGCCCCTCGATCGCTGGGAGGCGGACAAAAAGGCCGCGGAGCATCGCGGCCACGACGGTGATGCGGCTAGCGTCGCCACTTTGCAGGAGATCGGCCGACGCATCCAGGATCGGCCCCCAATCTAAGGCGGGCTGGTCGAGTTCGGCCAGCGACAGGGCGGCCAGAGCTGCCGTGTTGCTTGCGGCGGGATCCCGCAACGTCGTCGCCACGTGGGCGGCAACCTCGTCCATCGTGGCGCCGCCCGGGACGATTGCGGCTCTGACGGGTGCGGTGGCCTCCTGCACTGCCAGAACCAGCATGTACTCGGTCGCGCCGCCCGGCGTCTTGACCTCGAACCCGCTCAGAGTCTCGGCCTGAGCTTTCTCGATGAGCCGCGAGGCGATCTTGAAAAAGACTTGTCCGTCATCCCGGGTGATGATCGTCGGCGGCAACCGCCCAAGGCGATCACTCATGGCCCGCAGGAACGCGGGACGGTCCGGCTTTTGCGCCGAATCTACGAGAAGCCCGAGGGCATGCGCGTCGGGGACACCCGGAGGTAGGTGATCGAGGTTGTCAATGAACAGCTGACGAAGCCGCCGCCAAACGGCTGCTACCCAGGGCTCGTCTCCTCGCCCAAGGCCATGGAGCAGTACGGCCGACGAGCCGGCTGAGATCGTCTCGCTGGCGTCCGGCTGGTTCAAGATCTTCAGGAAGTAACTGTCGAAACCGGGCGTGTCGGCCAGCTTTTGGAAGCCGGAGGCGTCATTACCGCCGATAGCGGTACGGAGGGGCGTATCCATGAAGAGCTCGTCAGCGTCGGCAACGTCGACACCGAAGTGCAGCGCCGCGATCGCGGTCCGCCACTCCGCGTTGAAGCCGCTGAGCACGTCGTTCTCCGCCTGCACAGCCGCATAGATGTCGCGCGCGAGGGCGCCTCGAATAGTAATGAAGTGGGCGATCAATCCGATGTGGACCGGGTCGTCCGTGCGCTGCATCCAGAGCGTGGCGATGGCGTTGATGAAGGTGTTGATCGTGCGCGGCGTGGGTTTCTCGCCCACGCGCGCCAGGTGCGTCTCGTAGATCGTGCCAACGATGTGCGGCCAATCCGCGGGCATGGTCGCGCCGAACACCTCGACGAGTCGGAGTCTGAGGTATTCCCGCCAACGCGACAGGACCGGCACAGGCACATGGAAAACGAGATCGAACGTCTTCTCGATAAACGACCGAGACAGATGCTCATCGTCCGCCGCAGCCTCATGCATCATCCGACTGACGGACGCCTCGTCGATCGGCATGATGACGGTGGGCAAGTCGGCGCGATCTAGCGCCCGCGCGCCGCCATCCGCGCCTAAGAAGAAGCTGCGGATTGTCGCCCAGATCGTCATCGCCTCCTTCGGCGGCAGCCGATCGAGGTTGTCGATGATGATGACCAGCCGACGTCTGGGCGTTTGAGCCTGCGCCATGATCTCCCGGAAAGCGTCCTGGAATTCAATCGCGGTCGGCTCTGGCGGCTTGGCTTTCAACTCATGCTTCTGTTCGACCTGCCGGTTGGCAATCACGGAGAGGATCGATTGTCCTGCGTGCGCCGGTTTGTGCGTTGTGAAGAACCGGCGGTCGATCCGTGCGCCCCACGGCCGCCATGAAAGGTAGATCAGCCCGGCGACCCAGATGGGCCCGGTGGTCAGAAGCCATCCGAGCAGGAAGGTTAGCATCGAGGCCGGATCACTTTGCAGGTCGTACTCGATCGCGCCGTCGCCGATCAGCCGCGTGCCTAGCGGAAGGAACAGGACAGTCAGCAGCATCCACACCCCAGACTGCGTGAGCGTGGGTGTGGTGGTCGTTTGAATGGTTTCGGTCTGCTTGTTCAGAGCCTCCAACTTTGATCGCCAGCGATCGTCGCTACCGGACAAGTCGTCGAAGCCCGGTCGGTGGATCAGGTAGGCGACTAGCGCTTCCAGGAAGGCGCGGCGTGGCGGATCGCTCTGGTGCAGCCACGCGTCATAGGTGAAGCAGTGGATCTCACCCTCTCGCGAGGTCTGTTCGAGTTCCGCCTGCATTAGCCGGATGACCGTTGATTTACCGCTGCCCCAGCCGCCGAGCAGTCCGATCGTCTTGATACGCCTGTTGTCGCGAACGACCCCCACGATAGCCTTCGCCACGCGGCTGTGGGTCTTCAGCGCGTCCACCTCGGAGGGCGCGTCCACGATGAAGTTTAGCGCTTCCGGCCCGGCTTGCTTGTTCAAGACCTCTCCCCCGAGCCGAAGACTAGGCGGGCGGCATCATCTGAACAACTGCCCGGCGACCGCCGTTCAAGGCGCACGCTGCGGTCGTTCGGACGCATCGGCCCCGACGTACCGACCTGACTGGCAAGATCCGCCGACTAGGTTGTCAGAAGCAGCTCGTGACCATCGCGGACGGAGGCGGGGGTCCACCTGCACGAAGCTTCACCCTAGAGACGCACCGAGGACTCGCGCTATCGTTGCTGCGGCTCATCCTGCGACCAGGAATTCGCTTGTCTTCACATATCACCATGATAGGTAGCCGGTGACGGCTGCAGGTAGGTGGTCGAAAGCGGAGGCGACGCGCCAGATTCACGCTTGTGCCTCGAGGCGACGTCTCAATGCGCACTGGAAGGAGTTCGCCCTAGCTCAGCTGGCGGACTGTGGCCTGTGCACGGGGGACGTCTTCTATGTCCTCAAGCGCGGTCGTGTCCTGAAGCCCGCCACACCTCTCTCGAAGGGTGCCCATCGATGCGAAATCGCCTCAAGGACACCAAACAGCGGCCGGGCCGTTGTCGTGACGGTCGTCCTCGACGGCGGCCGTGACGTGAAGATTATGAACGTGTGTTGGAAGGAATCGTCATGACCAAGCCATCAGAGGTGGGGTTCCACTATACGCAGTGCGGTCTGGATGACGTCTACCTGGTCAATCTGCCTTCGACGTTTGATCGCGCAGGCCACAACACCATCACCTTCCCGAACATTAACGAGCTTCACGCCGTCATCCGGGAACAGGTAGCGCTCAAACTCTCCCGGCTGAATGGCCGGGAGATCAAGTTCCTCCGAACTGAACTCGGTCTAACCCAAGCGAACCTCGCGAAGCAGCTTCACAAGGACTCGCAAACGGTCGGCCGTTGGGAGCGGGGCGAGACTGACATCGATGGTGCCTCCGAGACGCTGCTAAGGGTCATGGCGCTGGAGGATCTCTCTGGCGAGGGGGCTTCGGTGCGAGAGCTGGCTCAGCGAGTCATCGCCCCGCCCGTGCCAGCACCATACCGCATCGAAGCGTCCGACCCAGAGCACTACCGGCCAGCAGCCTGATCTCGAAATGTTCCTATCACCGTGATAGGTTGACTTGCGAATCGCGTATCACGGTGATACCTCGATATCCGCGCCTGTCATGGTGAACAGGCGGGCCGCGCCGGCGCAGGCGCGGCCATCGAGGAGGCGTGGATGGCTAAGAACACGGGCGACGGTTTCCGCCGGGGTGCTGTTACTGGTCGCAGCCAGTTCCAGCGGCAGGACGGCATGTTCCAAAAGCGCGACGAGCGCACGGGGCACTTCATGGAGGTGAAGCAGTCTCCGGGGAAGTTTAAGGGCGTGGCGCGCGAGCCTGACGGCCGCGACACCGACAATTCCTGATCTCGAGCGGGGCCTCATGGGTGCGCAGAGCCTCAGGCTTTGGCGCACCGGGCGCTCTCAACTGCAAACATTTCACTCCAGGAGCGCACAGTGGCTTGGGATAGAGAGCGGGCCCGGACCCGTATCGCCGCCTTCCGGGCCTCGGTGCCCGAGGCCGACATCGTGGTGGAGGACTTCGTCCGCTACTACACGCTCCGCGAGGCCGAGCTCGCCAAGGCGGTCGGGATGGCCCGCGACAGCCGCGCCATCCTAAGCCTGCCGCGTAATCGGGCGATCACCACCCACGGCGTCCACATCTACGCCAACCTGATGGACTTCAACGACCGTCTTGTCGACCAAGACCGCGAGTCCGAGGCAAGCCACCGGCGCGCGCTACAGCTTCTGCACGCGCACTATTCGGCCTGTGACGCGCTGATCTCGGCGATGGACATCCAGCGTGTCGACTTCCACGGTCCGCGCTTGCACGCAGTTGTTCTCACACCGGCCGGCCCGGATGGCGAGGCGGAGCGGGCCGAGAAGGCCATGGCGTTCGCAGCCGCCTTCCGTACGATGGTGGCGCGTGCGGCCCAGCAGTACGGCGAGAACTTCCAGACTCGCGTGCGGATCGGCGTTGACAGCGGCCCCGCGATCGCAATGGACGGCGGTCGCAAGGGCGAGGCCGAGCCGGTCTTCATCGGCAGCCCGGCCAACCATGCCGCCAAGCTGGCGGACGGCGACATAGAGGGGGTGTTTCCGAGCCCGCGCGTCCGCGAGCTGCTGAAGCGTCCGGCCGCATTCGACAGCCGCGGCCAGCTAGCCAAGTCGGTAGAGCTGGCGTTCCTGTCTGAGGCGCGCGGCTTCGGTGGCACCCGCGGCGACGCGCGCTTGGAGGAGGCCTACCGGGCCTTCACTCAAGACATGGATCTGCGCAAGAGTCAGACCGGCGTCACGGTCGCGGCGTTCGCCTTCCACTTCCGGGAGCCGCCGCTGCGAACGATCGACTACGCCGAACACCCGCCCAGCAATGCGATCCGCATGCCGCTGGTGTCGATCTTCGCCGACCTCGACGGTTTCACTGCCTACGTCGACAACGCCCTGCGTACCGGGCGCGTGGCCGAAGCCGTGTCCAACCTCCATGTCCTGCGGGCCGAAATGGCGGCCGTGCTGCGGGACGATTTCGGCGGGCGCAAGGTGCGGTTCGTAGGCGACAGCATTCACGGTCTGCTGGCGGTGGGCGATAGAACCTCCATCGACGAGACCGGGACCGTTCGCGAGGCCGTGATGGCCGCGGCGGGCATCCGCTCCTCGTTCGACCTCTGTCGCCAGCTGCTCCCCGGTGTAGACCAACTGGGCATCGCCATCGGCGTCGAGCTGGGCGTGACGCCCATCTGCCGCATCGGCCTGCGCGGCGAGAGCAGCGTCCGAACCGCCAGCAGCCGGGCGACCTACATCTGCGAAGAGCGGCAGCGTGATTGTGATGGGCTGGAGACCGCGATCGGAGACACCGCCTTACGTGCGGCGCCAGCGACCATGCGCGAGGCGTTTGGGCGCCACCGGAAGATCGCCAACCTGACGAGCGACGTTGCCGAGGTACTCTTTGGCGCCATGCCGTCGCCCTATGGCCACCGCGCCCAACCCCAGGCTGCCGCTCCGGCGGTCCCGATGCGGGCCCACGCGCGGCGGTGATCGACCCTCGGCTCGTTCAGGTGCAGCAGGCATGCCCCGCGTGGTTCTCGATCGAGCGCGTGGCCGGGGACGAGCTCCTGGGTGTCGCTCGACCCCTCGGGACCTGCTGGACCGAGAGCGGCGTGCCGCTGCGGATGACCGCCAGCTTCCGGGTGACGGTGGGCGAGACGCGGCCGGGCGCGGTCTTTCCGGCCCGCTGCCCCGAACGACACATCCAGGCCAACCAGACCTTTTGCCTGGGCTTGGCGCCTGTGCAACCGTCTGCGCCGGAGACAGCCGAGCAGTTCTGGGAGCAACTTCGCCAGTACATGGTCTGCCAGCACGTCGCCGAGCTGACGGGTATCTGGCCTCCCGCGCACGCCTTGTCGCATGGCGATGCGGGCGTGCCTCACGAGCGCGCCCTGGCGATCGCCGCGGAACTCGGTCTGTCCGACGAATACGATCGCGCCCGGTTGGATGAGCCGAGCTGGATCACCGACAAGTCGCTCCGGATCGTCTCCCCCTCGGGAACGCTCCTGAATGGCCGGGCCGCCTGCCCGCGCGGGTGCCGCCATGACCGACGGCCCCACCGCCCGATCCTGCGCCGGGACTGCAAGCGTCGAGACCTCGTGGCGGAACTGGTGCTTCGAGAGCGCGACCGACGCCGTGAACTGGCGCGGTACTGGGAAGCCGCGATCGCCGACGGTGAGCGATGTTGCGGGCGCATGCAGAGCTGCGGCTTGCCGCTATGAGCGAGATCGAAGAGATGCACGACATGCCGCCGGTGGGCGCCAATCCGTTCGAGGCGGCGCTGGTCAGCTGCGGCCTAGGCGCCGGCCTGACCGCGAATCAGCTTGCCGAATTGGCCCGCGACCTGAAGCCCTCGCGCGTCACGCTCCTGGAAGGCCAGGTCCTGTGCCGGACAGGCGATCGCGCCGACCGATTCTGGCTGGTCACCTCCGGATCGCTGGGGGTGAGTGACCAGATCGAAGGGGAGAACCGGGGCGTGCAGTGGCGCAGCGCGCCGGCGCTGATCGGTGAACTGGCCCTGGGGCGAACGACGTCCCAGCGGACGGCCACCATGACCGCGCAGGAGCACGTCGGCACGTATGAGGTGAAGTACGCCTGCCTAGAGAATATCGCTTCGGCCGAGATCCGAGCTCTCCTCTGGCGAAACCTCTTCACCATCGCGTGCGAGAAGCTTGCCCAGTCGGTTCCGCAGCGTGCGGCGCAGAGCGCAGCCTTCGCGACTCAGGAGACGACGCTGCGCCGTTTCGTGAACCCCTATGCCTTAGGCCAGTCCAAACTAGAGGTTCGGGAGGACTACGAGGAGGTCGAGGCGATCGTGTGGTTCTCCGACCTGGTGGGTTTCAGTGCCTTCGCCCGCGGGGCCGAGACCCGCGACGTCGCGGCCCTGATCAAGACGGCGACCTCGTTCATCTCGGACGCCATCGAGGCGGAGGGCGGCCATATTGACAAGTTCATGGGTGACGGCGTGATGGCGTGGTGGATCATCCCCGGCCGGGACGTCGTCCACCGCCAGGAAGCCGCGAACGCGGCCTTCCGCGCTGCCCGGACGGTTGCCACCGGGCTGTCCGCTGCCCTGGGCGCGCACCACAGCCTGGGTATCCGGATCGGGCTGGATCGTTGCCAGGCGCACGCCGGCGATTTCGGCTCTCAGGCGCGCTCGGCCTTCACGCTGATCGGGGACGGCGTCAATGCCGCAGCGCGCCTGGAACAGGCCAAGGCCTGCGTAGACGGCACGCTCCTAGGCACCATCCGCGCCGGCCAGGCTCTGGCGGCGATGCTGAGCGAGACGCACCGGGCCCTGCTGCCCCGCCAGGTGACGATCCGGGTCAAGGATGCGGACTACGTGCTCCACACTGAGGCGCTGGTCGCGTCGTGAGGGGACATGAGCCCGTAGTGGTTCAGGGGAGGAGTAAGCGCGGTGGTCGGCAAGCCGGAACTTGAGGCCGCGGTGCAGAAGATCTTTCGCGATGCATGGGACACCCGCGACGGTCGCGTGGTGCCGGATCCATCCGACTTGGCGCTCGGCAACGACGCCGTGCGGTTTGATCCCGCCACGGTCCTCTATGCCGACCTCACCGGCTCGACCAAGCTGGTCGACGCCGCCGGCTGGATGTTCGCCGCGGAAATCTACAAGGCTTACCTGCACTGTGCGACGACCATCATCCGTAACGAAGGTGGTGCCATCACCTCCTACGATGGCGATCGCGTCATGGGCGTGTTCATCGGCGACGCCCAGAGCACTTCGGCCGCGCGGGCGGGGCTCAAGATCAACTACGCGGTACAGGAGATCGTGAACCCGGCGCTGCGAGCGCAGTATTCGACGTCCGATTACGAGGTGAAGCAGGTCGTTGGGATTGATTGCAGCGAGGTTCGCGCCGCCCGCACCGGCGTGCGCGGCGACAATGACCTCGTGTGGGTCGGTCGTGCTGCGAACTACGCCGCGAAGCTGACGGAACTGAAGCTCACCGAGCGCACCTGGATCACGAAGCAAGTTTACGATCGGTTGCACGAGACCGCGCTCTACGGATCGAAAGACAAGCTGCCGATGTGGAAGCCCTACGATTGGTCCGAGATGGACAACTACCGCATCTACGGCTCCACGTGGTGGTGGTCGGTCTGAGGCGCGCCAGACCGACAGTGCCGGGCTCGAATTGATCCGTCGCTGCTGAAGGTCCGTTTTGCGCCCGGAACTAAAGGTCAGCTCGTGACGCGGACCAGTCTGTCGGCCAAGTCCGTCGCCGCTCAGCTCGCGGTCGACCGAAGCTTAGCCAATCCTCGCTGGAAGTACTCCAGATCAAGTGTTGCCAACGTTTCCGCATCGCGCCGGTCAATCGGGTAGTCCTTCGACTGATTGTCCGGCGGGGTGATTCCGCGGCGCAGGTAGGAGAACGCCATGTAAGGGTCGGACCTCGCTAGCGCATTGAGTGCGCCTTCGAGATCGAGCCGTTCCCAAACGTCCGGTTCACGCTGCCCCTCTCGAATGATCTCAATGTAGAGAGCGAACATGTCGACCAGGGCGGCCACTGCCCTCTTGGGCTCATGCCGAAAGTCCGGCAATGTCCAGAGGGCTTCATTCAGGTCCGCATACTGGGATCGGGCGCCGCCGCCTAAGCGAACTCCAAACCCTCCCGCAAAGCTGTAGCCGCCAGGCTCAAGGAAGCTCACGCCCTGAGCTTCGAGCGCGCCGCGAATGAACGCCTGCGTCCTTGCGTGTAACACCTCACCCCGCTCCAGGCGCGCGATCGTGTTGGGGGACACATCCGCGATCTGAGCGAGATCACGCACACCGAGCTGAAGAGCGGCTCGCGCCATACGGCATTGCACGGCGTTAAGGCTCATGTTGACGTCCAAAATTCATAGTAACCAGGTTACTAACTTGGCGCGCGGTTATCAATGGGCCACGCGCGGTGCATCGCGCTTTGCCCGGCAGAGTGAGTGTCAGGCTATGGCGCCATGTGAGCGGCCGCATCTGGCGCACCAGCGACCCGCAAGCTCAGTCAACAATCGCGGGGATGGCGGAGTATCCGGCGGCGATCGAGGCGTAGTAGCGATGGAAGCCGTTCTGCAGCACGAACGCGTAGGGCGTGCTCGGGTCGGCTCGCCTCAAACGGATTGGCGGCAGGGTAGGCTCTGGCGACTGCAGCCCAAACAAAACCGGCACAATTTTGTATTTCCGGAACCCTCCGGTTCCCACCACTCGCTGCAATGGCTCAATGTCGACTAGCGGAACCACTTCGCATTCTTCGCCGCCGACAGGGATATAGAACGGGCCCGATGGACGGAATTCGCCCATGTCCGCGAACTCCCACCATGGGTCGGGAATCTCGAAGATGACATCGGTCCGGGGCGACGTGAACTGCATCGGAGGGCAACGTCCGGTCGGCTCCCTTCGGCCGATCGTATCCTGTCGCAGCCTTACATGCCACGTCGATGGTTGAGCATCGGTAGCGGTCGCAACAGGGCGGCGGTCTAAGGTCCGCTCTCCGACCCGAACCCAGTGTCAGCTGCTGGCGCGAAGCGACGCGCCGGGGGCTACGCGAACACCTGTTTGCTGAAGAGGACGTCGACCTTCCGGACATGGGCCGGCTGCGCCAGCAGGCGGTTCATCCGTTCGACGTCGCGAAAAATGTCCCCGCCTCCTCCGGCCACGTGGGCGTCGCGCCCGGCGATGTTCGGGAACACCTCGAAGATGGCGAAGGTGGTCGGCGACTGCTGCACGGCATACCAGGGACCGGTCGCTGGTTCATTCTCCACGCAGGCCAGGATGTCTTCCAGCATCTGAAGGACCTCGACCTCACGGCCGGGACGGGCCTCGATGAGGATGTAGAACGCCTTGCGGCCCTCCTCGCCATCGTCGCCGGTCATGACGACGCCGCGATGCTGCTGAACCGCCTGCGAGGTCATTGAACCTTCCGTTTCATCAGTGAGCGCGTCCCGGGGCGGGTCGCCTGAACGCCCTCCGGTATCTACCGATCGCCCCGGATCAGGTTGCGCGCTTGCGCGGTAATCTTGCCTAAAACTCCGAAGCCGCTTTACGCTCGGGATGCTTCCGGTACCGAGGTCTCGATGACCCAACAGCTGCGAGACGCCGTCAGCCGCTACACCGAGGCCCATGCCGGCGCTGAGGGTATCGCCCCGACAGGCATCAAGGGCATGACCCTCGTTCGCATGACCGCCGTGGGCGAGCTGCAGTACGCCATCCAGCGCCCACTCGTCTGCCTGGTCGTGCAGGGGGCCAAGCAAGTGACCGTGGGAAGCCAGACCCTGGCGTTCGGCGCAGGCGACTCCATGCTGCTGACCGCCGACGCGCCGACGGTCAGCCAGATCACCCAGGCGAGCGGCGCTGCGCCATATCTGTCCTTCGCGCTCTATCTCGATGCGGCGCTGATCGCTGCGCTCTCGGGGGAGATGAGGGCCGTGATGGTGGAAACCAGTTCGGCGCTCCGCCTCCAGCCCACCGACGCCGAAGTGGCCGACACCGCGCTCCGGCTCATCAACCTCCTGCAGCGGCCCGCCGCCATCCCCCTGTTGCAGACCCAGCTGGTGCGCGAGATGCACTATTGGTTGCTGGCAGGGCGCCACGGCGCCGCGATCCGGCAGTTGGGCCTGCCCGACAGCCATGCGCGGCGGATCGGCCGGGCGATCGAGATCATCCGGCAGGATTTCGCGTCGCCCCTGAGCATCGAACAGTTGGCGTCAGCGGCCGGGATGAGCGCATCGACGTTCCACCAGCATTTCAAGGCGGTGACGTCATTGTCGCCGCTTCGGTTCCAGAAACAGCTCCGCCTGATCGAAGCGCGTCGTCTCATGCTGGCCAAGGGAGCGAGGCCTAGCCACGTCGCCTACGAAGTCGGCTACGAGAGCGTGCCACAGTTCACCCGAGAGTACCGACGCCTCTTCGGGCTGCCGCCCCGCCGCGAGACCGAAGCGGCGCGACGAGCGATCCGAGCGGCATGAGAGATCAGGCCAGCCCGCGCTTGCGGGGCTGTCCGGTTCTGGCGGTCATCCCAACGTCAGCTCCGGGCGCGCCGGGGACCGCTCGCGCCGACTGGGGCCGCTCACGTCCGGCGTGCCGCGCGCGGCGCAAGCAGGCCCAAGTCGCGAGCCCGCAGCACGGCGGCGAGCCTCGTCCCCACACCCAAACGCTCGTAGATGCGCCGCAGGTGGCCATCCACCGAACGGCCGGAGATTCTCAGGATTCGGCCGATCTCCCAGGCGCTCTTGCCTTCCTGGACCCAGGCCAGGACCTCCAGCTGGCGCGGCGTCAGCGTCGGTTCGGCTGGGGACTGCGGGGAACGGGGCTCGGGGAAAAGCGAACTCAGGGACACGGAACACTCCAGTTGCTCAAACCCCCGACACAACCTTGACATGCAACTGCCACATCGAATTTTTCGGCGCAAAGCACTATTTTCTATAGAAAATATTCTGCACTGAAGCGCGAGCAGGGGGGCCGGATTCCGCGGCCTCGGGCCACCCGCCACGCTGGCCCGCCCGGCGTGTGAGGTAGGCCTACGCCTCGCCGGGGCGCGAGCCGGCGGCGAAACATCGGGCCGTCCGGAGGTCCCGATGCCCCTCGATCCCGCTCTCGTCCTGGCCCTCGCCGAACGTTGCGCGCCCACGGTCGCCCCGTCCACCCTGCTGGCCGTGGCGCGCGCCGAAAGCGGCCTCGATCCGCTGGCGATCGGCGTGAACCGCGCCTCGGCGCCCCGGCCCCGCGCCCGCAGCCGCGTCGAAGCCGTCTCGGCCGCCGCGGCGCTGCTCCGCGCGGGCCACGATCTCGATCTCGGTCTCGGCCAGATCAACGCCCGCAACCTGCCGTGGCTGGGCCTCTCCCTGGCCGACGCCTTCGAGCCGTGCCGCAACCTCGCGGCCGCCGGCCGCGTGCTGGCGGACGGCTATCGCCGCGCCCGGCCCCGGGCGGACGGCGAGCAGGCGGCGCTGCGGACCGCCCTCTCCTTCTACAACACCGGCGACGCCCGGCGCGGCCTTCGAAACGGCTACGTCGCCCGCGTGGTCGCCGCCGCCCGCCTCTCCGCCCCGGGCCCCACGCCGGCCGAACCCGCCCCGGCCGGGCCGCCGCCGGCCTGGGACGTGTTCGCGACCGCTCGGGCCACGGGCCTCGTCATCCGTCCGCAACCCGGAGCCCTGCCATGACCCCCGTCGTCCGTTCCGCCGCGCGCCTGGCGACCGCGGCCACGATCGCCTTGGCCGCCACCCCCGCCTTCGCCCAGGCGGGCGGGGTCGGCGGCGACCTCGGCGGCTTCATCCAGAACATCATCGACCTGCTGAACAGCGGCATCGTGCGCGGCCTGGCCGTACTCGCGGTGATCATCACCGGCGTGGTGTGGATGTTCGGGCAGATCGACCTGCGGCGCGCCGGCACCGTCGTCGTAGGCATCATCGTGATCTTCGGCGCCTCGACGATCGTCGACCTGATCACCGGCGGCGGCGGAGCCGGCTGATGACCGCGCCCCCGCCCGAACGGCTCGCCGAGGAGCCCCTGTTCCTGGCCTGCACCCGGCCGGCGCTGATCCTCGGCGTGCCGATGGAGACCATGGGCGTGAACCTGATCGTCTCCACCGTGGCCTTCCTGGCCGGCGGGTCGCTGCTCTACCTGCTGCTCGCGCCGGTGCTGCACCTGGTGTTCCAGGCGATCTGCCGCGCCGACCCCAACGCCTTCCGGGTGCTCTACCTCTTCGTCGAGACCAAGGGCCGCGCGCGCAACGGCGGCCTCTGGGGCGGCAGCTCGGCGAGCCCGCTGCCGCTGCGCCGCCGGACGTGCGGCCATGGCTGACGCGATGCTGCATCCCGCCCCGCCGCGCGCCCGCGGCCGCGAGCTCGACGCGGGCCGCACCCTTCCCTACGCGCGCCACGTCAACGGCCGCGTCGTGGCGCTCGACACCGGCGCCTTCATGATCGCGTTCCGCCTGGAGGGCGCGAGCTTCGAGACGGCGGACGTCCGCGACCTGAACGACTGGCACGCCCGGCTGAACGGCGCCTGGCGAAACCTGGCCTGCGACCGCCTGGCGGTGTGGCACCACCTGGTGCGCCGGCGCGAGACGGGCCCGCCGCCCGGACGCTTCCGCTCGGCCTTCGCCGCCGAGCTCGACGCCGCCTACCGCGCCCGCATCGGCGCCGAGCGCCTCTATGTCAACGAGCTCTACGTCACCCTCGTCCTGCACCCGGGCCGCGAGGCGACCGAGCGCACCCAGGCCTGGGTCGGCCGGCTGCTGCGCGCGTCCCACATCGACCTGGACGCCGCCGACGCCGTCCGCCGGCTCGAGGACGCCGGCCAAGACCTTCGCCAGCACCTCGCCCGCTACGCGCCCTGCCCGCTCGCCACCTACGAACGCGACGGCCTCGTCTTCTCCGAGCCGTTGGAGATGCTGCGCCTGATCCTCACCGGCCAGCCGGCCCGGGTTCCGCTGGTGCGCGGCCACCTGGGCGAGGCGCTCTACACGGCGCGGGTGATCTTCGGGCGCGAAGCCCTGGAGATCCGCGACGTGGCCGACGTGCGCTTCGCCGCGATGCTGGGGATCAAGGACTACCCGGCCGCGACCCGCCCGGGCCTCTGGGACGGCCTGCTCTCCGCGCCCTTCCCGCTCGTCGCCGCCCAGTCGTTCGCGTTCCTGTCGAAGGCCGCCGCCCAGGCGGTCATGACCCGCAAGCAGAACCAGATGCTCTCGGCGCGCGACCGCGCCGCCTCGCAGATCGACGGCCTCGACACCGCCCTCGACGAACTGATGTCGAACCGCTTCGTGATGGGCGACCACCAGGCCAGCGTCCTGGTCCACGCCGAGACTCCGGCCGAGCTCGCCGACCGCATGGCCCGCGCGCGGGCGCTGCTCGCCGACAGCGGGCTCGTGGTGGCGCGCGAGGACCTCGGGCTGGAGGCCGCCTTCTGGGCGCAGTTCCCCGGCAACTTCCGCCTGCGGCTGCGCCCCGCGGCGATCACCAGCCGCAATTTCGCGAGCCTCGCCCCATTCCACACCCATCCCGCCGGCCGCGCGACGGGGAACCACTGGGGCCCGGCCGTCACCACGCTGCGGACCTCCGCCGGCTCGCCCTACGCCTTCAACTTCCACGTGGGCGACGTCGGCCACACCTTCATCTGCGGCCCCTCCGGCTCCGGCAAGACGGTCGTCCAGAACTTCATGCTGGCACAGCTGGAGCGGTTCGGGGCCCAGCAGGTGTTCATCGACAAGGACCGCGGCGCCGAGATCTTCGTGCGCGCCTGCGCCGGGACCTACCTGGCCCTGAAGCCCGGCGAGCCCACCGGCTTCGCGCCCCTGAAGGCGCTGTCCGACCGGCCCGCCGACCGGGCGTTCCTGGGCGCCTGGGCGCGCGAACTGGTCCGTACGCCGGAGCGGCCGCTGACGCCGGCGGAGGGCGCCGCCATCGACGGCGCGATCGCCGCGCTCATGCCGCTGCCGCCGGCGCAACGCTCGATCGCGGCGCTCCGCAGCCTGCTGGGCCAGCGCGACGCCGGCGGTGTCGGGGCGCGGCTGGACCGCTGGAGCCAGGGCCAGGCGCTCGGCTGGGCGCTGGACGGCGACGCCGACGCCCTGGGCCTCGACGCGCGCTTCCTGGGCTTCGACATGAGCCACGTCCTCGACCTCCCCGAGGCGCGGGCGCCGCTCATGATGTACCTCTTCCACCGCCTGCAGGGCCTGGTCGACGGCCGACGGCTGGTGATCGACGTCGACGAGTTTTGGAAGGCTCTGGGCGACGAGGCCTTCCGCGGCCTCGCCCAGGACGGGCTGAAGACCTTCCGCAAGCAGAACGCCTTCCTGGTGCTCGGCACCCAGTCGCCGGCCGACGTGCTGCGCTCGCCCATCGCGCACACCATCGTCGAGCAGTGCGCGACGCAGATCTTTCTGCCGAACCCGCACGCCAACCCCCAGGACTACGTGGACGGCTTCGGGCTCACGGCGCGGGAGTTCGCGCTGGTCCGCGAGGAGCTCGATCCCGGCCAGCACCGCTTCCTCGTCAAGCAGGGCCTGAACTCGGTCGTCGCCGAGCTGGACCTCGCCGGCCTCGACGACGCCCTGGCGGTGCTGTCCGGCCGCGCCGAGACCGTGGCCCTCCTCGACCGCATCCGCGCCGAGCGCGGCGACGACCCGGCCGCCTGGATGGCCCCCTTCCAAACCGCCCGGAGGCGCATGTCATGAAACCCCTCCTCCCCCTGGCCGTAGCCGCCGGCCTCCTCGTCGCCGCGCCGCCCGCGCAGGCCCAGATGCTGGTGCACGACGCCACCAGCTACGCGAGCCTGCTGCGCGAGGCCCAGACCGCCCTCGACCAGCTGAACCAGCTCAAGGCCCAGGTCGGCGAGGCCAGGCGGCTGTACGACGGCTTCAACACCGCCTCCGGCGCCGGCGGCCTCGCCAAGGTCCTGGCCGCGCCGCAGCTGCGCGCCTTCGTGCCCGACATCGACGCCTATGTGGCCGCCGCCAAGGGCGACCTGGCCGCGCTCGGCGAGATCGGCCGCAAGGCCCGGGACATCCGTGGGGCCCAGCGGCTCTACACCGCTCCCGTCGACGACCTGCTTGGCCAGGAGCTGGAGCGCCAGGGCGACCGCGCCGCCCGCGACCTGGCGCTCGGCCAGGCGGCCGCCCAGGCCGGCGGCCGGCGGCTGGAAGGCCTCCAGGCCCTCGCCGACGCGCTCGACACGGCGCCCAACGCCCGGGCGGTGATGGACCTGCAGGCGCGCCTCGCGGCCGAACAGGCGATGACCCTCAACGACCAGATGCGCCTGCAGGGGCTGGCCATGGCGCAAGCCGCCGAAGACCGCCTGCAGAGGCAGCGTGATCTGGAGCGCGCGCGGGCCGACGCGAACGCCCGCCTTGCGCTCTTCAAGCGAGGCTTCCAATGACGCGCTGCGGATCGCTGCTCGCCCTCGCGCTCATGGGCTGCCAGGCCCCGCCGCGATCTTCGAGCTACTTCGAGGAGCACCCGCGGGAAGCGGAAAGGATCGTCGCGGACTGCCGCACCGGCGCAAGGCGCGGCCAGGAGTGTGACACCGCGGCCGCCGGCCTCGCCGCGATCGCGGCCCAGAAGCGGCTGGACCTCTTCAGGAAGGGGTTCGAGTAGTGGACGGCGACTTCCGTATCTTCGGACCGGCTTACACGCTCATCGACGGGCGGTTGGACCAGTTCCTCGGCGCCGGCGCGGCGCGCATGATCGGCGAGGTCGCCGGTCCCATGCGGGCCGCCCTGATCCTCTATGTGCTGCTCTACGGCTTCGCGATCCTGCGCGGTGCGATCTCCGAGCCGATCATGGATTTCGCCATCCGCTCCGTGAAGCTCGCGCTCGTCTCCATGCTCGCCACGACGGCGGCCTATGGACCTTGGGTCACTGACCCGCTCTTCCATCGATTGCCCGACACGCTGGCCCAGGCCATCGCCGGAACGCCGTCGGGCGACCCGGGGGCAGCCTTCGACCAGTTCTTCGCCCGCGCCGCCTATCTGGGCCAGCAGGCAGCGGATCGCGCGAATGCCTTCAACTGGCTCCCCCTCGTGGTGAGCGGCGCGGTCTTCGTCGTCGGCGCGCTGGCCGCGGCCCTGGGTTTCGGCATCGCCATGCTGGCCAAGGTCGCTCTGGCGCTGCTGGTCGCGCTGGGGCCGATCTTCATCGCCTGCGCCCTGTTCGAAGCGAGCCGGCGCTATTTCTTCGGCTGGCTCGGCCAAGCCGTGAACTACCTCGTCCTCTTCGCCCTGATCATCGTCATCTTCCAGCTCGTCCTGGCCGTCGTGGGCGATCAATGGGGCGCGATCGAGAGCAAGGACCCCGTGGTGGGCGGCCTGATGTTCATCGCCCTCTGCCTGCTGGGCGCGATCTTCTTCCTCCAGACGCCCGCCATCGCGGCGGGCATCGCCGGCGGCGCCAGCGCCGGCCTCGCCGACTTCGGCAATGCGGTCAGCCTGGGCCTGGGCGGCCGCGCCCCGTTCCCCACCGCCGTCGGCGGCGGCGGCCGAACCCGGGTGCGGCGCGAAGGCGGCGTCGTCCGCCCCCTCGGAGCCCGCGCATGAAACGCCTCGTCCTGCTCCTCGTCGCGGCGGCCCTGCTGTGCGGCTGCGCCGCGCTGGCGTCCGACAGGCCGCCCGGCTGCTCCGGCCCCCGGCGTCCCGCCAACCCGAACGGATCGGTCCTGGCGCCGGAGGCGACGCCCCTCCCGGCCGCGGCGCTCGGCGACCCCGGCTGTGGAGGCCGGCCATGAGCGGCGTGCCGGGCGGCGACCTGAAGGCCTATTTCGCCGAGGCCCGGACCTGGGACCACGATCGGCTGCGCGCGGCGCAACGCTCCCGCCGCCTGGCCTGGACGATCGCCGCCGTCGCCGCCCTGCTGGCCGGTGCGGCCGTGGCGGCGGTGGCGGCGCTGGCGCCGCTCAAGACGGTGGAGCCCTACGTGGTCCGGGTCGACCGCGCCACCGGCGCCGTGGAGGTCCTGCGCGGGCTGGCGGGCGGCGACGAGACCTACGAGGAGGCCGTCACCAAGTCATTCCTGGCCACCTATGTGCGCGCCCGGGAAAGCTGGCTCCCTCCGGCCGCGGAAGCCAATTTCCGGCAGGTCTCGATCATGTCGACGCCGGAGGAGCAGCAGCGCTGGGCGCTGGCCTTCCGGCCCAGCAATCCGGCCAGCCCCCAGGTGGCGTACGGACCGGCCGCCGACGTGCAGGTGGGCGTGCGCGCCATCAGCTTCGTCGCGCCGGGCGTCGCCAACATCCGCTTCCACCGCACGCTCCGCCGCGGCGGCCAGGCCGAGGAGTCGGACTGGATCGCCACCGTGGCCTTCGCCTACACCCGGGCGCCGATGGGCGAAGGCGACCGGCTGCGCAATCCGCTGGGCTTCCAGGTGTCCAGCTACCGCGCCGACCCGGAGGTGGTCCGGTGATCAGGCCCCTGCTCGCCGCCGCGCTCTGGCTGGCCGCCCTCGCCGGCCCCGCGCTCGCCGTCGAGACGCCGCGCCCGGGCGCGGCCGACCCGCGGATCAAGACGGTCGACTACGATCCCCAGCAGGTGGTCCGCATCGTCGGCGCCTTCCGCACCGCGACCCAGATCCGCTTTTCCGGCGAGGAGACGATCCTGCACGTGGCGCTGGGCGACAGCGCCGGCTGGGAGGTCGCGCCGGAAGCGAACATCCTGTTCGCCAAGCCGCTCGCGCCCCGCGCGCCCACCAACCTCATCGTCACCACCCAGGTCGCGGACGGCGGCGCGCGCCACTACACCTTCGAACTCGCGGCCCGCAAAGGCCCCACCACCCGATCGTCCCCGAACACCTTCTTCGTGGTGCAGTTCCGCTATCCCGAGGCGGAAAAGCAGAACCTGCAGAAGGCCTTGTCGGCGGAAGCCCAGGCCCTGGAAGCCCGGATCGTCCAGCTCAAGCTCGAGCGCGGCGTGCTCGAGGGGCCCCGCAACCTCGCCTACGCCCTGCAGGGATCGCGCGCGATCGCGCCCTCGGAGGTCACCGACAACGGCCGCTTCACCGTGCTGCGCTTCCCCGGCGCCCAGGCGATCCCCGCAGTCTACGCCATCGCCCCCGACGGCGCGGAGACGCTGGCGCCCTACGACGTGCGCGGCGAGTTCCTGGTGGTCCACCAGACCGCCGCCCAGCTGCGCCTTCGGCGCGGGCGCGAGGCCCTCTGCATCTTCAACCTCGCCTACAGGCCGTACGGGGCGCCGACCGGCACCGCCACCTCGGCGCCTGACGTCGACCGCACGCCCGCGGAGTCCTCCAGATGAGCGATCCGACCCCGGAAGCCGCCCTGCCGCCCTCGGACGCCGCCCCGCCGCGCCCGGAGCCGCCCCTCGACCGCGGCGTCTCGCCGATCTCGGGCCGGCTGGCCGCCGGGGCCCGCGGCCGGGTCGTGGCGTTCGCCGGCCTGCTCGTCGGCTGCGCGGCCCTGGCCTTCGCGACCTGGAGCGCGGATCGGCCGCGGCCCGCCAAGGCGCCTGACCGCCCCGCCCGGCAGGTGGTGGCGTTCGAACCCGCCCGCACGCCGCCTCCCACCCTGGCCCATCCGGGCCCCGACGCCCCGCGGCTCGACGGCGCGACCGGCCGCGGCGTTCCCGCGCTCGAGCCCGGGCCGGCAGACCTTGCCCCACGCCCGGCCGGAACGCCGCCGCCGCCCGGCGCCGCGGCGTCGCGGGCCTCGCCCCTGATCGCCTATTCGCGGAGCGCAGGCCTCGCGTCCGGCCTGGCCGCCGGCCCGTCGGTCCCCGCCCTGGTCGCCGGGGGCGAAGCCGCCACCGAGCTCGACGCCCTGCGCCGCGGCTCGGCCCTCGGCCGGGCGACGGCGCGCCCGGTGGGCGACCGCAACTTCCTGATCCTGGCGGGCGCCGCCATCCCCTGCATCCTGCAGACGGCGATCGACACCACCACCGCCGGCTACGTGACCTGCGTGATCGCCAACGACGTCTATTCGGACAACGGCGCGGTGGTCCTGCTCGAGAAGGGCACCCGGGTGCTCGGCGAATACCGCGGCGGGATGCGCCAGGGACAGGCGCGCGTGTTCGTGCTGTGGACCCGGGCGGTGACCCCCAACGGCGTCGCCATCGCCCTGGCCTCGCCGGCCAGCGACGCCCTGGGCCGCGCCGGGTTCGGCGGGGCGGTCGACACCCACTTCTGGGACCGGTTCGGCGCGGCGCTGCTGCTCTCCATCGTGGGCGACGCCGCGGCCGAGGTCTCGGACAGGGGCTCGCGCGCGGGGACCGCGCGCCTGCCCTCCGACGCGGCGGGCCTCGCGGTGCAACAGGGCGCGGACATCGCCCCCACCCTGCGCAAGGCCCAGGGCGGCGAGGTCGCGATCCAGGTGGCCCAGGACTTCGACTTCTCCCAGGTCTACGGGCTGAAGGCGCGCCCGTGAGCGACCCGGCGGCGGTCCTGACGCACTACCTGGCGCCGCTCCGCCCCCACCTCGACGCCCCGGCGGTGACCGAGCTCGTCGTCAACCGGCCGGGCGAGTTCGCGGTCGAGGCGGGCGGCGCGTGGACCTGGCGCGCCGAGCCCGCGCTGACGGAGGCGTGGCTGACGCCGCTGGCGATCGCGGCGGCGGCGGCCACCCGGCAGGACGTGGCGGCGGACCGGCCCATCTGCTCCACGGTGCTGCCCACCGGCGAACGCTGCCAGATCGTGCTGCCGCCCGCCGCCGAGCAGCTCTCGCTCACCCTGCGCAAGCCGGCGGCCGCCACCCTCAGCCTGGAGGACCTCGAACGCCGCGGGCTCTTCGAGGGGGCCGCGCCCACGCGCGACGACCGCGCGGGCGATGCGGAGCTGGCCCGCCTCTACGAGGCCGGCGACTGGCCGGGCTTCCTCGCCGCCGCCGTCCGCGCCCGGCGCAATATCCTGATCTCCGGCGCCACCGGCTCGGGCAAGACCACGCTGGCCAAGGCGCTGGTCCGGCTGATCCCGGCCCACGAGCGGATCCTCACCATCGAGGATGCGCGCGAGCTCACGGTCCCGCATCGCAACGCCGTCCACCTCCTCTACGCCAAGGACGGGCAGGGGCTGGCGCAGGTGGGCGCGCGCGACCTGATCGAGAGCGCGCTGCGGATGCGGCCCGACCGGATCCTGCTGCAGGAGCTCCGCGACGCCTCGGCCTTCTTCTACCTGCGCACCGCCAACACCGGCCACCCGGGGTCGATCACCACCCTGCACGCCGATTCCGCCGCGCTCGCGTTCGAGCAGCTCACCCTGATGGTCAAGGAGAGCGAGGCCGGGCGCGAACTCACGCGCGCCGACATCCGCGCCCTGCTCCACAGCCTGGTCGACGTCGTCGTCCAGATGCGGCGCGCCGACGGCCGTTTCCGCGTCACGGAGCTCTGGTACTCGCGGAGCCGGGCCGGCGCGGTCCGAACCGGAGCGCTCCGATCGCCGCCGACCCTCTAGGCGGCCGAAGGGATCGGACGCCAATGTGAGGTTTGAGGGGCGTCAGACGCCATAAACGTGATGCGGCGGAAACCTCGGCGGTCGGCGCAGGCGATATTCGTCGAACGCGACCACATTGTGCAAGAGACGGCGCAGATCGCACGGTACTTGGATACCAGCTTTGGGGACCGCTCGTGTTGGGCCGCCCCGGAGCTAGCGCCGGCCGCCGGCGCGCTGCAGCGCCAACGGGCAGATGAGGCCGACGAGGTTCAGGCAACGCCGCGCCCTCTGCTAGGACCCATTCAATTCAGGCTCGCCTTTGCGCGGACCGCTGCGCTAGGAAGCCGCATGACGGCTCCCGACGACACCTTCTTCTTCCTGTTGGACCACCCTGCCCTTCGCCACTTCAACCTGCTTTCCGACCGCAAGCCCTACATGACGCCCCGCTTCGTGCAGGAGGTTTACGAGGACGCGAAGAAGCAGCGCTTTCCGAGCCGGGACGCCGCCTACCAGGATTGGATCGACTACGGGCGGATGGCGGGCCTCGAGTACGCGCCGCAGCAGAACACCCTCCTGAAGATCGTTCTGAAGGTGAAGGATGAGCCGGAGCTGTTGCAGCGCTGGCTGGACTACCACGCCGCGATCGTCGGGCTCAGCAACCTCGTGATCATGGATTGCGGGTCCACCGACGCCGAACATTGGCGCATCCTCAACCGCGTGAAAGATGATGCGCTGATCCTCAGCTTTCCCGGCTGGTACGACAGGCTGCAGGTCGTCGATGAATATCCCCAGCTCTATTACTGGTTGACGCGCAACTGTCGCTATCTGACGGCCATGGACGCCGACGAATTCCTGTTCGGATTCGACGGCGAGACGATCTCGCCCCTGCACGTCAACCAAGTGCTTCGGGATGCGGTCGAGCCGATCTTCGCGCCCACCTGGATCACCAACGCCGCGCGTCCCGCCCTTTCAGAGAGCGGGATCGATTGGGACAAGCCCATCCGGTTCGCGCTGGATCAAGCGTCGCTGACGGAGGGGCTGATTTCCGGCAAATCGGTGATCCGCAGCTCCGATCTGCTCGACATGGGCTACCTCGGCCACAACCTGCATGTTGGCCGCGTCATGGAGCGCATGACGCCGGGCTCGTTCGGACAGCTGTTTCAGTTCCACATCTCGGACCTCGGGCCTCGCATCGGCCGGCGCCGCACCGCCAAGCATCTTGCTGTCCGGGGAGTCCTGCCCGCTGGTCTGACTGATGAGACCGCGATCGAAGCCCATCTCCGAGCTATCCAGGCCACCAGTCCGGAGCGCTGGCATATCCGGTACTACGTCGAACGATACCTGGACGCCGTCGAGCCCATGCCGCCGCCCCGCGGCCCGACATTCGAAACGCGACTCTTGACGGGCGTGACGGAGACGTCCCCGGAGTTCAGCGCTCAGGTCGCGGCCTTCGATTTTGTGCGCGTGTGGCGCGAAACACCGCCTCACCTCTATTCCGTCCCCACGCTCTCTTCAGCCGGTTGACCGGCCATGCCGCCGCCGCGTCAAACCCGGCCCTGACGCAGCCCCCGAGCCGATCCGCACGAACATGCCGGAGAGGTCCGGGGACCTGATCGAGGCGCGCCCGGCCGTTCACCCGGGGGTCGAGATCACCGAGCGTGCGGCGCAGTTCTGGGGCTATCCGTCCTCGCGCGCCGACAACCGAGGGCGGCGTCCGAGAGGACGCCGCCGCCGAGGCGATGTTGCCCTGGGCCGCACCACGCGGACTGCCCCCGCCGCTCTGCCGGCGGAAGGACACAGACGTCCTCGGCGTTGGAACCCCGCCGGCGAAGCGGACCACGCCGCCGGAAGGACAGCGACGCCGCGCGGAGTCCCTCCACGCGATGCCGCGGCTACGAGCCGTCCCAGGACAGATAGCCCGAGGGGCGGGTCCCCGCGAAGGCGCTCGCCCCGAAGTTGCCGGTGACGGTCGGTCCCACGCTCTGGATGGAGACCGCCGGGAACAGGGCGCTGGCCGCCGGCCCGGAGATGTCGTAGCCGCCCACCCCGGTCGCCGGGTTGGCCGTGGCCGAGGCGTTCCAGGTGGTGTCGGAGACCCGTTTGGCCCACAGGCGCTTGGCGTTCAGGTCCACCGCCACCTGGACCACGTCGCCCGCGACAATCGTCCCGGACGTCCAGTTCCCGGGCGAGCCGCCGGCGATGAACACGCCCCGCCCCCATGACGGGTCGGCGTAGAGGAACACCCCGTTGGCGTCGGCGCCGATGTAGTTGCCGAGGCCGGCTGACGCATTGCCCAGCCCGACGCCCAGGTCCCCCGAGCCGATCGTGGCCTCGAAATAGAACTTGCCGCTGGAGCGCGACTGGTTGGCCCGCCCGGCCTTCCAGCCGCCGGCGACCGCCTGGGCGACGAGCCCGCCGCCGCTGATCGAGATGTTGCCGTGCTTGTCGGTCGTGCTCCAGGTCACCGGCGTCGGGCGCACCGTGATGTTCACGGTCCCCGTGGCGATCCCGCCCTGGCCGTCGCTCACCGTGTAGGTGAAGCTGTCGGGCCCCACGTAGCCGGCGCTCGCCGTGTAGGTGACGCTCGTCGTCCCCATCCCGCTGAGCACGCCATGGGCCGGCGAGCCGACGGCGGAGATCGCCAAGGTGTCATGATCGACGTCGGTGTCGTTCGACAGGGGCGTGATCACCTTCCCAACGCCCTGCTGGGCGTCGACATTGTCGTTGACCGCCACCGGCGCGTGGTTGGCGGCCGCGGGCGTCGAGAGGTCCCAGGACGCGAACCCGTGCGGCAGGGCCGCGGCGAAGGGCGAGGCCCCGAAGTTGCCGGTGACCGTCGGTCCCGCGTTCTGGATGGAAACCGCCGGGAACAGGGCGCTGGCCGCCGGGCCGGAGATGTCATAGCCGCCCACCCCGGTCGCCGGGTTGGCCGTGGCCGAGGCGTTCCAGGTGGTGTCGGAGACCCGCTTGGCCCACAGGCGCTTGGCGCCCAGATCGACCGCCACCTGCACGACGTCGCCCGCCGCGATCGTCCCGGACGTCCAGTTGCCGACGGAACCGCCCGCAATGAACACACCCCGCCCGTAGGTCGGGTCGGCGTAGAGGAACACCCCGTTGGCGTCGGCGCCGATGTAGTTGCCGAGGCCAGCCGACGCATTGCCCAGCCCGACGCCCAGGTCCCCCGAACCGATCGTCGCCTCGAAGTAGAACTTGCCGCCCGAACGCGCCACGGTGGCTCGCCCGGCCTTCCAGCCGCCGGCGACCGCCTGGGCGACGAGCCCGCCACCGCTGATCGAGATGTTGGCGCTCTTGTCGGTCGTGCTCCAGGTCACCGGCGCCGGCGGCACGACCAGGATGTTCACCGTCGCCGTCGCCGTCCCACCCTGACCGTCGCTCAGCGTGTAGGTGAAGCTGTCAGGGCCCAGATACCCGTTCGTCGGGGTGTAGGTGAGGCTGGCGCCCCCCACCCCGGTGACCGTGCCGTGCGCCGCCCCGCCGGCGGCCGAGACCACCAGGGCGTCGAGGTCGGCGTCGAGATCGTTGGTCAGGGGCATGATCGCCGATGCGACGCCCGGCGGGAGCTCGACGTTGTCGTTGACCCCCACCGGCGCGTGATTGCCGGCCGGCGGCGCAGCCAGGTCCCACGGCGCGAACCCGCGCGGCGGGGCCGCGGCGAAGGCGCTCGCGCCGAAATTGCCCGTGACGGTCGGGCCGACGTTCGCAATGGAGACCGCAGGGAAGAGCGCGCTGGCCGCCGGGCCGGAGATGTCATAGCCGCCCGTCCCGGTCGCCGGACTGGCCGTGGCGGAGGTGTTCCAGGTCGTGTCGGAGGCGCGCTTAGCCCACAGCCGCTTGGCGTCCAGATCGACCGCCACCTGCACGACGTCGCCCGCGGCGATCGTCCCGGAGGTCCAACTGCCGATCGAATTCCCGGCGATGAACACGCCGCGGCCGTAGGTCGGGTCGGCGTAGAGGAACACCCCGTTGGCGTCGGCGCCGATGTAGTTGGCGAGGTTGGCCGAGGCGTTGCCCAGCCCGACGCCCAGGTCGCCCGAGCCGATCGTCGCCTCGAAATAGAGCTTGCCGGTCGCGCGGGACTTGGTCGCCCGCCCGCCCTTCCAGACGTTCCCCGAGATCGCCTGGGCGACAAGACCGTCGCCGCTGATCGAGATGTTGCCGTGCTTGTCGGTCGTGCTCCAGGTCACCAGCTCCGGGCGCACGTTGATGTTCACCGTCGCGGTCGCGGTCGCCCCCTGGCCGTCGCTCACCGTGTAGGTGAAGCTGTCCGGGCCAAGGTATCCCGCTGCGGGCGTATAGGTGAGGCTCGTGGCGCCCACCCCGCTCAGCGCGCCATGGCCCGGCGCGCCGACGGCCGAAATGCTCAAAGTGTCCTGGTCCACGTCGGTGTCGTTCGCCAGCGGCGTGATCGCCTTCGCCACCCCCTGCAGCACCACGACGTTGTCGTTGGCCGCCACGGGCGCGCGGTTCGCGGCCGGCGGCGCGGACAGGTCCCACGGCGCGAACCCGCGCGGGACGGCGGAGGCGAACGCCGAGGCTCCGAAGTTCGCGGTGTTGACCGCTCCGGACGCGCCGCTGGCCGCCGGGAAGTAGGTGCCGGCCGTGATGGCCCGGCCCCCGGTCCCGGCGATCGGGTTGCCCGTCCAGACCCCGTTCTTCGACCACCAGATCCTGCCGGCCGTCAGATCCACCGCCACGCCGATCATATCGCCGGCCCCGAAGGTCGGGGCGCCGGGCGTGGACGTGTTCGCGGTCAGGATATTGCCTGTGCCGGCATAGCCGTAGCCGTAGCTGTCGCGGCCCACCCACCAGCCGTTCGCCAGGCTCGCCGCGGCGGTCATGACCCCGATGTCGTTCGAGCCGCCGCTGGCGGCGTCGACCCGCGTCTCGAAATAGAGCTTGCCGCTGCTGCGCCCGATCGTGCCGCGCACGGCGACGTCGGCGGCGTTGGCGGTCATCGTCAGGTCGCCGTTGGACAGCCCCACCGACGCGTTCCTGTCCGCGGGGTTCCAGGTCACCTTTGCGGGGGTGACGGCGAGCGACACCGTTCCGGTCGCGGTGTTCCCATAGATGTCGGCCACCACATAGGTGAAGCTGTCCGGCCCGATATATTCGAGGCGCGGGGTGTAGACCACGCCGGCGCCGGACGGTTGGAGCGCCACGTCCCCATGGGCTGGCGCGCTGACGGCGATCACGGTCAGCTCGTCGCCCTCCGGATCGGTGTCGTTCGCGCGTGGATCGAAGGCCAACGGCGTCCCGCCCGGGCCGCTCTGGCTGTCCGGGTTGGCGGTCGGCGGCGCGTTGGCCTGGATCACCACGGTGACGCTGGCCGTCGCCGTCCCGCCCAGGCCGTCCGCGACCGTGTAGGTGAAGGTGTCGCCCGTCGCGCCCGTGGACGGGGTGTAGAGCAACCCCCTGGCGTCCGGCGCGATGCTCACCGAACCATGCGCCGCGCCGCCGACGCCCACCACATAGAGCGTGTCGCCGTCCGGATCGCTGTCGTTGCGCCGCGGATCGAAGGCCCGGGTCACCCCGGGCAGGACGTGGACGATATCGTTGGCCGCCGTCGGCGCGCCGTTGGCCCGGATCGTGAGGGCCCCGCTCTGCGTGAAGGTGTGCAGGGTGTAGTCGCCGACGTGCGTCACCGTCCCGCCGAGATTGCGTGACGGTCCGGTGTAGCGGAGCATCACGACGCCCGAACCGCCCGAGCCGCCGTCGCCGCCGACCGCGTCGCGATCCGGGAACTTCTGGATGAATCCGCCGCCGCCGCCACCGCCACGGTTCGGCGCGGTGGCCGTGGGACCCGGGCTCACGATCCCCTCCCCGACATACGTTCCGCCACCGGCGCCCGCGCTGGTCCCTCCCGCCGCGCCGGCGAGCGGACCGGCCTGCTCGGAGCCGCGTCCAGCGCCCCCGCCGCCCGCGTATTCCGTCGCCACGCCGGAGAAGTCGCTGGCGACGCCCGGGCCGCCATCGCCGGCCTTCGCGGGGCTTCCGTCACCCCCAGGTCCGCCTGCGCCGCCGCCGCCGCCGCTCGCATTGCCGACGACCAAGGGCAACCAGCCGCCACCGCCGCGACCGCCGTCGTGACCTTGCCCAGCCGTCGCCGCGCCGCCCGCCCCGATGGTCGGAGAGTTCGGATTGCCCTGACCCCCGCCGCCGGACGCGCCTGGCCGGCCACCGCCGCCCCCACCGAGCGCGGTGATGAGACTATCGATCGAAGACGCCTGGCCATCGCCGGCGACCCCGTGCCCGGTCGGCACGCTGATGAACCATCCGTCCCTGGGCACCCATACGCCAACGACCGGGGCGCCGACCCCACCCGCGCCGACCGTGATCGCATGCGCGCCCGACGACAGGCTGATCGTACCGGTTCGAATGCCGCCGCCGCCGCCGCCGCCCTCGCCGCCGCCGCCGCCGCCGCCGCCGACCACGAAGTACTCGACGGCGTTGGGATCGACGGTGACGGTGATCTTGGCCGTGCCCATGCCGCCGTAGCCGTCGAGCACGGAGTAGAAGAAGCTGTCCACGCCGGTGAAGCCGGGTTTGGGCGTGTAGGAGACGCTACGGCCGTCGCTGGCGACGGTGGCGACGCCGTTGGCTGGCGTAGTCACCAGCCCCACCTTCAGCACGTCGTCGTCGACGTCGCTGTCGTTGGCGCGCGGATCGAAGCTCGTGGAGCCGCCCACCCCCACCAGATAGGCGTCGTCCACCGCCTTCGGGTCGGTGTTCGGCTGGACGGTGACGTTCACCGTGCCGGTGACGGTCCCGAAGCTGCGGCCGTCCTTGAGCGTGTAGGTGAAGGTGTCGGGTCCCGCGTAGCCCGCCGCGGCCTTGTACACGATCGCCTGGCCGAGGCTGACCGCCGCCGTCCCGTGCTGTGGGGTCCCCACCGCATAGACGCTCAGCCTGTCGCCGTCCGGATCGGTGTCGTTCAGGCGCGGGTCGAAGGTCTTGGCGATCCCCGGCCGCGCGATGATGGTGTCGGTGTTGGCTACAGGCGGGTTGTTGGCGATGATCGACAGCTCGACCGTCCCGCTGGAGGTCGCCCCCCAACGGTCCTGGACGTAGTAGGTCATCGTCAGGTTGCCGGTGAACAGCTGGTTCGAGGTGTAGGTCACCGCGCCGCTGTCGCCGTTCCAGCTCACCACCTCGCCCTGCATGCCCGGCGGCTGGATTCCCGTGAGGCGGATGGTGTCGCCATTGGCGTCGCCGTCGTTGGCGAGCGGATAGAAGGTGGTCGCGACCCCGACGTCGGCCTTCACCCGGTCCACCTGGGTGTAGGGCGCAAGGTTGCCGGCCGGCTGGTCGGGGGCCGCGTCGATGTCCAGCATCACCGTGTAGGTGGTCTCGTTGCCGGCGACGTCGCGCATCACGAAGGTGAACGAGCCCTGCCCCGGGCCAACGTTGTCGACGCCGTAGTTGATGAGGCTCGGGGTCTGGGGCCGGACCTCGGCGAAGGTCACGCGCGAGCCGGCCGGGCGCGTGCAGCAGATCACCGAGCGCGGGTCCTGGCCGTCATGCGTCAGGTCGAACGGGTTGAACTGCGCCGCGCCGCCCGACACCACGTTGAAGTGCAGGATGTGCTCGTTCTCGCTCGGCGCGCTCGGCGCAATCTTGCCGCTGAACAGCCGGAACTCACCCAGGGCCACCGCCCCCGAACTGGCCTGCGGCCGGCGCACCCGCCAGTAGCGCGCCGAGACGCTGCCCACCTCCACGGTCTTGTAGGCGTTCAGCGTCGCGCCCGAGACCTGGCCCACCAGGGTCCAGGTCGAGCCGTCGTTCGAATAGGCGACCTCGGCCCCGTTCAGCTGGGCCTCGTTCACGCCCCAGGCGGACACATTGGCGGGCGCCAGGTCGATGGCGTCCACCGGCGGATGGCCACCGCTCGGCGCAGGCCCCAGGTCCGCCTGGATCCAGGCCCCGCCGGCCTCGCTCTGGGTAACGATCACGGTGTCCGCCGACTTGGTCAGCAGGTCCGCCATCTTCTTCATCGGGCTCAGGCCTGAGACGCCCGCATGGCGGCTGTCGAGGCTAGAGGCCGAGAAGCTCGAGACTACCAGCTCCTGCCCGGCCGCGCCGTTGCTCACCCGGGTCCGGTTGCCGGCGTCGTCGTAGTCGTAGCGCACCGGACGCGAGACGATCCCGCTGTCCACGTCCTGGTCGATCACCTGCGTCAGGCGACCCAGTGCGTCATATTTGTAAGTGGTCTTGGTCTGCGAAAGACCCTGCGAGGGGACGAGCGTCAGGCACGCGAACGCGACGAGCAGGCGTCTTCCGACGCCCCGCGCAACTCCCCCCCACATGCCCACGCCCCCATACGCTACAGCACAGCTTACAATTCAGGATTGCCGGACGGAGGCAAGGGAGAATGTGGGGTCGTCGTGGGAAAGTTATCGACTAGAGATCGACACCGTATCGAGCCTCACCCCAGCGGCAGCGTCGGCCGCAGGAGGTTGCGGAGAGATGGCGGCCGACAAGCTGGGCGCACAGTAAGTTCATCGGCATCTGGCGGACGGTCCTTGGCAACTGCATCTCGTCGATCACCAGCCACGTAAACCAGCCTTGGAAGAGGAGTCCGGTTCATTAGCCGCGAGCGTTAACGGTGTTGGCGTGGTGCCGATGCGCTGCTCACCGCCAGCTCAATCCCGGCCTCGTCGCAGCGTTAGGATCAGTAAGCAGTTGGGACTGGCTCACACCTTCACGCCGCCCCTGCCGACAGGTTGCGACATGCCTCTTGGTCGCCTTCATGGCGGAAAATCGACTCATGCCGCGTGCACGAGGTTGGATGACATGTTGCGGAAGACCCTTGCCCATGACGCCGGCGAGGCGGGCCGTGATGGCACGGTCCACGCATGTCCGGAAAAAAGGGGGCTTCAGTGATTGATGGCGCGGGAGCGGCGCGCTCGCCCCTGATGCGACTGGGGCTAGGTATTGCCCGCCAGATCAGCCACCTCATCGAGGCGGGTCCTTTTTGCGATGCACTCGAACGAACGTCACCCACCAACAGAAGCGCGCAAACAATTAACGATCTCGGCCGCATCTCCGGAAATGCCATTCATGGGAATCTCTCTTCTAATTCCAGAGGAAAGCTGAATTCGGATAAATCTCGCTTCCCAGAAGAGAATTTTCCTCTTTAGGATATCTACTGAAACAACCTCATCAAATAATATTTTACTTTTAATCGGCATTCTCAAAATCATTTCGTGGGATCCAATGAATATATTGGGCAATTTTCGAACAAATACGGCTCCAAAAATAAGAAAATACCCGAGAAATCCCACAGAAGAAAGCCAACCGATAGCGACATATGATGTCGATATCTCGATATCTGGCGACGACAATACATCCGAGATCGCATATGAAGAAACTAGGAAGACTGAAATCGATAGTATCAAGCCAATCGCAAGAAACGATTTCTTCACATTGTACATGTAAGTCGACCTAGTACATGGGGGAGACATTCGGATATTTCTCCCCATACTTCTGGATTATTCTTACGCCCGCATTTGCACCTGCGTCCGCAGCACCACTCTTCTCCGCACCAAAGCCGACAGCGCCTCCAATGGCGATGCCGCCGAGTGCGACACCGCCAGAGCTCACACCTAGCAGTGTGAGCGCAGCCCCTCCGATCAAGCCACCGACCTCACCCGCAGCGATGGTTATCCCTCCGCGTCCGATTGCACTTGCGCCGGCGACCGCAGGGTCAGCGCCTGATTGTACTTGGTCAACCGCCTTGAGCCCTTCTGAGGCGGCGGTGAGCACCGGCCCTACGGCACCAAGCGCCTTGCCAGCCCCCTCGATGGCCGCCGCATCTCCGCCGGCCGCCTTCATGACACCTGCCACTCCCACCCTTTCCGCGTCACGGAACGTCCCAACAGCACTAATGACATTCGAGGCCTTTGAGAGCTGAGACTCCGGCTGTGAGGAAGGGTTCAAAACCGGAGACTTTTGCTCTTCCGGCACGTTTATGAACGTTACAGTTCCTGTGGGATCCGACCTGTTGGCAGGATCGCCGCGGACGTAAGCATAGAGGTTAGGATCGTCCTTCTGCCCGATCGGGTCGGTCTGGAGGAACCGCCCCGTCACTGGGTCATAGCCCCGCGCCTTGTAGTGGTAGAGCTGCACCTCCTGCAGGGCGATCTGGCCCGTGTAGCGGAAGCGCGGCCCGGCCCAGGCGTTGGGCTCACCCCAAGCGCTGTAGGTGTAGGCGCTGGCGTTCCCATTGCCGTCCGAGGCGCCGATGATCGAGCCTTGGCGGTCTGCGTGCAGCCAGACGCGTTGGCTCCCGCTCGTCTCCTCGTACCAGACCAGCGGCTCGTCCACGCCGTCGCCGTGCACGTAGCGGCGCAGCGCCGGCGGGCTAGAGCCTGACGTCCCGTACTCGCCCACGAGCTTGTCTCCCACATAGAGGAAGTAGGTCGACGTCGCGCCAACCTGGGTCGAGCGCAGCCGGCCGGTCGGGTCGTAGGCCAGGTTCATCGTGGTCCCGCCCGTCGTCGCCTGCGTCAGCCGGTTCTCCGCGTCGTAGGCGTAGCTCGCGGTCCCGGTCGCCTGCAGGTTCCCGTTCTTGTCGTAGCCGCTCGGCCCGAAGCGCGAGATCTGGTTGAGGCCGTTGTAGGTCTCGTTGGCGTACGGCGGACGCCCCGTCCAGACGTAATTCAGGTTGGCTTGGGTCAGGTTCCGGATCTGGCTGGCCGGGGTGTAGTCGATGGTCTGGACCGACGACTGCGGCGCCTGCGCCCCGGCCTGCGTCAACGAGGCAAGCCGGCCAGCCGTGTCGTAGTCGTAGTCGGCATGACCGCCGTTCCCGCGCAGCAGGTGCCTACGCCGACCGAGTTCGTCGTACTGGAACGTCGCCAGCAAGCCCGGACCGCTGGAGGCCCCCGGCTCCTTGATCTGCGTCAGACGGTTGGCCGCGTCATAGGCATAGTCGACCGCCTGGGCCGTGTTCGGCCAGGTCAGGCGCGTGCGATTGCCCGCCGCGTCCAGCGTCATGCCGACGGTCGAACCGTAAGTGGTCTCCGACACGACGCGCTTGGCGCTGTCGTAGCCGTAGGTCACCCCCTCGGAATTGCTCATGTAGAGCGTCCAGCTGACGCGGCCGGCGAGGTCGTAGGCGTAGGCGACGTTCTGGGCGGGGAAAGCGTCGAAGGTCTTCGAGACCATTCGGTTGCCGGCATCGTAGCCGAAGTTGATCACCGTCCCGTCGCGCTTCCGCAGATAGATGCGGTTGCCGTTCGAGTCGTAGCGATAGTCTTCGTGGTCGTCCGGATTGTGATCCTTGCTGTCGCGCGCCGTCAGCGGGAAGTACTGGACTTTCAGCCGGTCAAAGCCGTCGTAAACGAGGCTCGTGCGGTGCCCGAGGCCGTCGAAGACGGCGGTCTTCTGACCGTTCGCTGAATGGAGGTAGCGGACGAAGGTCGTACCCAGATTGTACGCGCCGCTCCCACCCACGCCGATATTGACCTGCGCGAGCTCGCCGGTCGGAAGATACGTGTTCCAGGAGATCTGATCCGGGCCGAAATCGCCCTGCGCGGTGGCGACACAGGCGTTCGGGTCCGTCGCGGCAGGGTTCATTCGCTTCGCCGTGCAGCGGACCCGATCCAGCTCGTCGTAACTGAACTCCGTCACGCCAGCCGGGGTCGTTTCCTTGATCTTGTTGCCCGAGGCGTCGAACTCATAGGTCGTCCGGATGACCTTGGTGAAGCTTCCCCCTGAAACGTAGCCTTGGTCGACCTGCTTTACCCGGCCGACCTCGTCGTAGGTGCTCTCCTTCGCCGTCGCCATTCCCGTACCCGGATCGGGCTGCACCTCGCGCAGCTTTCGCCGCATCAGGTCGTAGGTGACGTGCGAGACGTCGGCCACGTCCAGGCGAGGCCCGTTGATGTCGAGCGGGTCGCCGACGGCGTTGTTGGTCAGGGTCGTGACCAGGTTCAGGCCATTCGGATCGACCGCCGTCGTCTGCAGGTAATGGCTGCCGTCATAGCCGAAGCTCGTCAGGAGACCGGACGGATCGGTCGTCGACAGCGCCTGGCCGTAGCTGTTGTAGGTGAAGGCGTAGGTCGGGGTCCCGCCGCTGACCGCCGGGAGCACCGCGGTCGCCAGCTCGCCGGCCCCCGGACTGCCCGCGGCGACGTAGGTGAAGCTCGTCGTGGCCTGCTTGGCGTCCGTGACGCTCGCCGGCTTGTTCCAGGTCGGGTCCCAGGTCGCCGAGACCGTGATCGGCTGGTTCGCCTCGTCCGTTCCCGGCTTGGCGCGGCGCACCATCGTCAGCGGATTGTTGCGCCCGTCGTAGGTGGTCTCCTCCCGGTCGAGCTCCGGATAGATGTAGCTCGTCACGCGGCCACGTCCGTCGTACTCGGCTCTCGTCAGGTTCCCGCGTTCGTCGAGGAAGCGGATGGGGTGCTTGTCGTCGTCGAAATCGACCACGAAGCGATAGCCCGCCGGATCGTCCCGTTCGCCGCGCAAGCCGTGGGCGATGTAGAACCGGTGCGGACTGCGCGCCGCGCCGGACACACTCGCGAGACGGTCGCGCGCCTCGGAGACCCGGGCCATGTCGTCGTAGACATAGGACAGGGCCGGCGTGCCTTCCGGCGCATCGGCCGCATAGACGCGCTGCAGCTCGTGGCGGTTCTGGGCGATCGTCGAGGCGAACTTCGTCAGCGCCCCCGTCGGGTCGGCGTGCACGATCCGGCCATCGGCGCCTTGCGAGATGGTGACGCTGCGCGCGCCGTCGGTGATCGACGTCAGGGTCCCGCCGAGGTCGTAGCCGAAGGTCAGCTGCCGGCCCAGGTTGTTGGAGACCGTGGTCAGATAGTCGTAGTCGTTCTGGCGGCCGAAGTCGGAGTACTGCAGCGTGACCGTCACCCCCCGCGGGAACGACCAGGTCGTCATGCGGAAGCCGTGCATGTCCGAGCAGAAGGCTTCGTCTTTGATCTTCTTCTCCCAGTAGGGGAAGGTCTGGACGTCGCCATTGGCCCCCTTGACCGTGAAGCCGACACCCGAATAGAGCCAGCCGCGGGTGGGCACATAGACCGGCGCCGCGCCGGTGCACTTCTTGGTGCCGATCACCGGCTCGCTGGTCTGGACCAGCTCGGCGTAGCGCCCGGGGCCCGGCGCGAACCAGACCTTGTCGAAGCGGCGCAGGAACTGCTGCGAGCCCGCCCCCACGTTCACGGTGACGACATTGTGGACCATGCTGTTGGCCCACCACGCGCCCACCAGGGCGGCCGTGGCCTCGCGCTGCGGCGACGGCGCGGCCTTGTAGACGTCCTGCATCGCCAGGAAGGCGGCGATGGTGCCCCCCGCCGCGCGGATGTCGGACGAGCCCATCGCCTCAAGGCCGCTGCCCGACATGGCGAGCATGTTGTTCCAATTGGTGCTCCAGGGCGTCTGCGGCTCGGTGTGGCCGGCGGGCGCGAACTGGTTGGTGCGGTAGTCGCCGCCCCGCCAGAAGATCTCCGCCGACAGCTTCTCCGGGAAGTCGCCCTGCCCCACCTCGAGCTTCGCCGGGCTTGAATAGGTCACCTGGCCGCCCTGCAGGTCGACGCCCACCGCCGACGATCGGTCCACGAACCGGGTCTTCAGGAGGTCGGCGGCCTTCTTCGGATCGTACTGCGCCTGGTGGCCCGGCTGGGCGCCCCCGCCGCCGCCCTTGGACAGGAAGCCGTCGCCCACCACCACATGGGCGATCTCGATCGGATCGCTGGGGTTGGCGGGATCGTACCTGGTCGCGACGAGCGCGCCGCCGCGCTGGTAGCTGCGGTGGTGGACCCAGGTCCAGAAGAGCTCGTTGCCGAAGCCGCCTTCCTTGATGAACGGCCCGGCCCGCTGGCCTGGCCCCAGGAAGGCGTCCTCCGAGGCGACCACCTTGAACCCGGCGCCGGTATAGGCCTCGATCGCCGCGCTCAGGTCCGATTGGAAGGCGGCGGCCTCGCTCTCGTTCATCTCCGGGGTCGTCTGGTCGTGGACGCCGTCACCGGTGTAGGTGCTCGGCGCCGCGCCATCGACCTTCAGCAGCGACAGCTGCGTGGCCGGCGAATAGGCGCTGTCGAAGCCGAGGAACCGGCGGGTTCCGGTGGCCGCGTTCGACGCGAAGGGCGCGTCCTCCTGGCCGGCCGCGGCGTTCGCCCAGGCGAACCGACCGGCCACCGAAGCGGTGTCCGGCAGGTCCGCGACCTGGGCGGCGATGCTGCCTTCAAGCACCTCGAGGGTCTCGGCGATGGCGTGGACCGCCGCGCGCCGCGACGTGGCGTTGTTCGACTGGCTCGTCAGGCTGAAGGCGGTGTCGATGTCGATCCGGTCGAAGCTGTCGACCGCGGTGTCGCCCAGGATTTGGGTGGTCTTCCCCCAGTAGATGGTCTTGACGCGGCTTTGGGCCGAGACCACGCCGATCGAATGGTGGTGGGTGTAGCGGCTGTCGGCCAGGGCGGCGTGGAGCTGCGCAGCCCGGGCGGATTGCGCCAGCCAGCCGGCGGCCAGTTGCTCGCGGCGGGCGTCGCCGGACGAGGGCGGGTAGGTGTTGCAGCCCTGGCTGCCGTCGGCGCAGCCCGTCTGCGCCACGTTATACCAGGGCGCGGCGGTGTCCTCGTGGGAGCCCCACTTGTCGACGAAGGTCTTGCCCACGTCCCCCCAGCCGTTCACGATCACCAGCGGCATCCACATGAACACCCGCTTGACGATGGTGTCGTCCATGTAGCCGGAAGCCGACGGCGCGCCGGCTGCCGTCGGATAGGGATGGTCGACCGTCAGGGTGATCTTGGCGTCATTGGCGCCCGGGATGTCCGAGCTTGCCGGGCCTTGCGCCACCGTCGTGAAGCCGCCGAACTCGTCGAAGACCCGGAGCACGTCGTGGTGCTCGTCGGGCCCGCCGACGAGCTGCGGCTGGTCGCGCGAGAGCACCATCAGCTTGCGGCCATAGATGTCGTCGACGAAGAGGGTGCGATTGAAGAGCAGCACCCGGTTCTGGTCGGCGCAGTTGGTCTGCTGCGGGCAGCGTTCAGCCTTCACCGTCAGCCTTGTGCGGAAGGCGTCCGGCACGCCGCTCGCCCACACGGCGAACACCTGGCTCGGGTACGGCAGTTGCGTGAGGCCGGTCAGCGCGGTCGGGTAGGCCTTCTGGATCTCGAGGCCTCCGACCAGGTCCTTGATGTCCTTGTCCGAATAGGCGCCGGCCTCCGGGCAGGCCTGGCCGTTGGCCACCCCGCCTTCGATCAGGCACTGGACGTTGCCGGCATAGCCGTTGAGCGCGGTCCCGAGCGCGGCGGCGTTCAGGCCGGACGCATAGCTCGCGCCATTGTTCGAGCCGGTCTGCAGGGTGTTCGAGGCCGCCGCCAGCGCCCCGCCAACGCTGACCTTCGCGGCGAGCGTCGCCGCCGCGGCCTTGACGTCGTGCGGCTTGTAGGCCGGGTCGAAGGCGTAATCCGCGCCTTCGATCTTGGCGGTGACCCAGACATGCGCGAGCGTGATGGTGGTGACATCGCCGGAATAGGCGCAGTTGGCGGTGACCGCGCCGTTGATCGAGGCTGGGATGCCGCCGCTCGACAGCATCTGGCAGGCGGCGGCGGCCTTGGTGATCCCGCTCCATTGCCGGAACTGCTCGCCGGTCAGCGTGATCGTCCCGAACACCGGCGAGGCGGTGGCGATGCCCCCGGCCCGCAGGACCTCGACCATCAGCTCCGCCTGGTCGAAGGCGGTGCCGGACCGGTCGACGATCGCGCCCAGCCCGCCCTTCTGCAGGCCGAACATCCACGCGATCTCGAAGTTGTTGCGGACGTAGTTGTAGGTCTCCAACGCGAAGGCCTCGGACGACCGGGTCGTCTTCAGCGCCTGGGCCAGCAGCGTTATCTCGCGAGGCGTCGCCCCGATCTGGCTGTCGATGGTCGGAGCGGTGTTGAGCGGATAGTTGGCCTGGACGCTGGCCGGGTTGATCAGCGGCGCCGTGCCGATCTTCGTCGAAGGTGTCTGCGCCTGGGCGCCGGCCGCCAGCCCCAGGGCGAGGCCGACCGCCGCGATCTGCGTGGCCAAACGCCTGAACCCGGAGCCTCGACGCCGCACCGCGCCGGCCCCGCCAAGGTCCGCCTCGCCCATCACGCCCCCCATCACGCCTACACACCCGAACCGGGCGCCGCGAGCCCCTTCCCACGGTGAAGCTTACAATCAGCAGGTGCGTGCCAAAGGCAAGTGTCCTCGGTCGCGAGTCCCGGGGAAATCTTGCTCAGCCGAGAGCGGCCTGCCCCATCTGGTTCACGCCCGACAGCAGCCCGCCCATCAGCGCCCCCAGGATCAGGCCGAGAAAGACGATGAGGGCCGGGCCCGCGATCCGGCCGAGGGTCTCGATCCGCCGCATGGCCGCCTCCTCCTCGAGGCGGCCGCCGCGCACCAGCATCTGGCCGAGCGCATTGGTCGCTTCCCCGACCGCCGCCAGCCGAACCACCGCCGGCGGGAAACCCTTCACCGTCTCGAGGGCGGCCGAGAGCCCCTGCCCTTCCCGCACCTGCTGCACCAGCGGCAGGACGCGCCGCCGGGCGGCCTCCCCCATCACCGCCCGCTGCGCGAGGCGCAGGGCGTCGGTGACCGGCGCGCCGGCGGCCAGCATGGCGCCCAGCGAGATCGCGAAGCCGCCGAACACGAGGCCTCGCACCGTGCGCCGCAGCGGACCGTCGAGGGTGAGCGCCTCGATCGTCCCCGCCAGCAGGCCCAGGCGCGCGGCCAGGAACACGGTCAACGCCAGTGCGATCGACCCGGCGCCCAGCCGGACGAGGTTGGCGCGCAGGAAGTCGCTGGCCGAGATCAGGATCGCCAGCGACAGGGGCGGCGCCGTCCCGGCCTCCGCGGCCAGCGGCGCCATCGAGGGGACGATGAACAGCAGGATCACGAAGACCGCCGCCACCGCGCTCACCAGCACGAAGGCGGGATAGGCCAGCACGGTGATCAGCTGGTCGCGGAGCTTCAGGCGGGCCTCGTAGACCTCCGCGGCCCGCTGCAGCCCGCCCGGCAGGTCGCCGCCCGCCTCGCCGGCGGCCACCATCGAGGCCACGAAGGCGTGGCGCTTCTGGAACACCCGGGCGAAGGCCCGGTCGAGCGCCTCCCCCGCCGAGATGTCGGTGGTCAGGCTGCGGGCGAGCGGGGTCACCGCCGAGCGGTCGCTGCGGGCACCCAGAATGCCGAGGGCGGTGCGGATGTCGGCGCCGGCCCGCAGAAGGTCCGCGAGGCTGGAGAGGAAGTCGGCGCATTCGCGGTCCGGCGGCAGCCGCGCCGCGGCGCGCTCCGCCGGGCGTCGGCGCACCGCGCGCAATTGGAGGGGCGCGAGGCCCCGCGCGCGAAGCGTCTCGAAGGCGAGTTCGGCGTCGGCCGCGGGAATCGCTCCCCGTACGCGACGGCCGGCGGTGTCGATCGCCAGGTAGCGGAAGTGGCCGGTCTCAGCCATGCAGGGCCGCGGCCACCTCCTCGAAGGTGGTGAGGCCCGCCACGGCCTTGTCGAACCCGTCGCGGGCCATGCTGACCAGGCCCGCCCGGCGCGCGATCTCCTCGATCCCCAGCGGGCTCTCCCGGTCGCCGACCGCGCGCAGCAGGTCGTCGTCCGCCTGGAAGGCCTCGGCGATCGGCACCCGGCCCTTGAAGCCGGTGCCCTTGCAGGCCGGACAGCCCTTGGGCTGCATCAGCCGCTCCGGCGCCTGCGCGCCCAGGCTCTCCGCGAACAGCCGCTCGGCGTCCGACGTCGGCGCCTCGACCGCGCAGCGGCGGCAGAGCCGGCGCACCAGGCGCTGGGCCACCGCCCCCTTGAAGCCGGCGACCAGCTGGTAGGGCTCGACCCCCATGTCGCGCAGCCGCGCCAGCACCGCGACGGCGTCGTTGGCGTGCACCGAGGCCAGCACGAAGTGGCCGGTCATCGCCGCCTGGACGGCGACCGCCGCGGTCTCGGGGTCGCGGATTTCCCCCACGAGGATCACATCGGGGTCCTGGCGCAGGAAGGAGCGCAGGGCCGCGGCGAAGGTCAGGCCGACGTTCGGGGCGACCTGCGTCTGCGACACGTGCTCGAAATGGTACTCCACCGGGTCCTCGACGCTCAGCACCTTCTTGCCGCTGTCGCGGAAGGCTTCCAGCAGGGCGTAGAGGGTGGTGGTCTTGCCGCTGCCTGTCGGGCCGGTGATCAGGAAGAGCCCGTGCGCGGCCTTGGCGGCGCGCCGCAGGACGCCCAGCACCTGCTCGCTCAGCCCCAGCGCGGCCAGGTCGAGGGGCACGGCGCTGCGGTCCAGGATCCGCAGCACGGCGGATTCCCCGAACACCGTCGGCGAGGTCGCCACCCGCACGTCCACCTGCTTGCCCTGGACGATGAAGGTGGTCCGCCCGTCCTGCGGCAGGCGCCGTTCGCCGAGGTTGAGGTTCGCGATGACCTTCACCCGCGACACGGTGGGCGCGGCCAGGTCGATGGACACGACCTGATGCTCCAGGAGCCGCCCGTCGACCCGCAGCCGCACCCGCAGGCTGTTGCGGGTCGGTTCGAAATGGATGTCTGACGCGCCCAGGGCGATGGCCGCCTCGAAGGCCGAGGCCACCAGCCGCGCGCCTGACCCGTCGGCGGCGCTGTCGTTGACCAGATCGAGCTCGCGCTCCAGCCGCCGCGCGTCCGGCGCGACCTTGACCTCCTGGGCGCCCCCGAAGGCCTTTTCGAACTCGCGCCGCCATTCCGCCGGCCGCGCCGCCAGGATGGTGAGTTCGCAGCCGGTGGCGAACACCAGGCCCGAGAAGGCCTCGTCGTCGAGCGGGTCGCAGGCGGCGCAGACCAGCGACCGCTCCTGCCGTTCGAGCGGCAGCAGCCGGGCGCGGCGCAGGAACTCCTGGGAGGCGCCGACGGCGGCGAGGTCGCAGGCGACAGGCCGCTGCGCGGGCTCCCAGACTTCGCAGCGGGTGACGTCGGCGTAGGCGATCACCAGGTCGTCGTCCGACAGACTGCCCAGCTGGTTCAGCACCTGCTCGACCGGCTGCTTGGTCCGCGCCGCCACCAGTTCGGCGCGCGCGATCGCCGCCGCGTCGATGACCCGCTCTTCGACCAGCCGATCGAGCACCGCTTGCCGCCGCGAGCGCGCGGCCTCCTGGAACACCTCGCCTAGGGCGCCCACGGCGTCCATCCGAGTTCGAGGGCGAGGCCGACGCCCCAGCCGGCCAGCGCCAGGGCCGGGCCGAACGGCCGGCGCGGCTCGCCCGAGCGGTCGAGCGCCGCGGCCGCCAGGCCCAGCCCCGCGGCCAGCCCCACCATCAGCGGCGTGGCCGGGCCGAGCCACAGCGCCAGCGCGCCGATCAGTTTCACGTCGCCGAGGCCCAGGCCCGGGTCGCCGATGCGCCGGCGCGAGAGCGCGCGGATCGCCAGGAGCACGCAAGTCGCGAGCACGGCGACCAGCGCGCCGAGCGCCAGCATAGGCAGGCCGCGCCCGGCGGCAAGCAGCGCCCCGCCGACCGCGACGACGGCCGTCAGGGCGTCGGGAAGCCTGCGAACCCGTAGGTCCACCACCGCCGCCGCCAGCAGCGCAAAGCCGATCGCCAGCAGCGGCGCGGCGCGCCAGGCGCCGGCGTCGCTCGCCACCCAGAGCGCCCCCAGCGCCACCGCGGCGCCGGCCGCTTCGCCGAGCGGGTGCAGCCGCGCGATGCGCGCCCCACAATCGGCGCAGGCGCCGCGGAGCGCCAGGAAGGAGACCACCGGCAGGGTGCGCGCGAACCCCAGGGTCCGGCCGCAGCCGTCGCAATGCGAGCGGCCGCGGACGTGGGCCTCGCCGCGGGCGAAGCGCATGGCCGCGGTCGCCGCGTAGCTGCCCACGGCGAGGCCGGTCACCCCGGCGAGCCCCCAGGCGGCGAGCGGCGGCGTCACGACGCGGGCGCGCTCAAGTCCTTGTCGAGCCCGGAGCCGCCCGGGGCGCCGTCGCGGCCCAGGCTGCGCACGGTGAAGGAGCGGCCGTCGGAGTTCATCTGGTACTCGACGTTGCGGCCCCAGGGGTCCTGCAGCGACTTCCCGCTCTTCAGGTAGGGACCGGTCCAGCCCTCCGCGGCGCCGGGCTCGGTGAGCAGGGCCGGCAGGCCTTCGGCATCGGTCGGATAGCGGTTCACGTCGGACCGGAACATCTCCACGGCCGCCGCCACCGACTCCAGTTGCATCTGGGCGGTCTTGGCCCGGGCGCGGCCGAGCTGGCCGACCAGGCCCGGCGTCAGCACCGCCACCAGCAGGCCGATGATGGCCACCACCACCAGGATCTCGGTCAGGGTATAGCCGTCGTCGCGGCCTGGCCGCCGAGCGCGGCCTTCAACAGCGTTGCGCATTCCGCCCCATCCCCCGCGGCCCGCGTCAGCCTCCGCGCGACGATGGCCACGGGCCGCCGCGCATCTCCGGTAAATCTCACGATCCGTTCGTCCCGCCAACCGGCCGGGGTCGCCACCTGGATCCGCCACACCTCGCCGATGCGCCAGTCCGCCGGCCGCTGCGGCGCCGTCGTCGGCGCGGCCGCGCCGACATAGGTCACCGCCTGGGCCTCGCCCATCTGCGAGACCACCCCGGACGCGCAGCTGCGCCAGGCCGCCGCGTCCAGCGCGGCGATGTCGACCGGCCTGGCGGCGGTCGCGGCCGCCGCCAGGCGGCCCTGCAGGGCCGCCCGATCGGCGACACCCAGGGCCTCGAAGAGGTCCTCCGCCTCGGCGGCGGCGGCAAGGCCCGCCTTGTCCGCCTCGCGTTCCGCCTCGGCGCGCAGCCAGCCCTGCTCGCTGCTGAGCCGCCAGGCGAAGGGCCCGGCCGCGCCGCTGCGGATCACCGTGGCCGCCGCCAGCAGTTGCGCGCCGTCGAGCGTCGCGGCGAGCCGGCTCCGCTCCAGCTCGGTCCGCGCGAGCGCCAGGCCGTGCAGGCCGCGGGCGGCCAGGGCCGCGGCGATCATCGCGAACCCCAGGCAGAGCACGAGGGCCGCGGGCGTGGCGTAGCCGTCCTCATGGGCGCGCATCGAGAAGGCCTCGGGCCTGCAGCTCGTGCATGTCGGCCTCCAGGTCGGTCATCACCGCCTCGGCCGTCGGACGGTCGCGGATGATGCGGGCGGTCAGCAGCACGATGAGTTCGCTGCGCCCCAGGTTGTTCGACTGAGACTTGAAGAGCGAGCCGACCCCCGGCACGTCCTTCAGCCACGGCACCCCGGTGTCGCCGGAGGTCCGCGTCTGACTGATCAGCCCGCCCAGCGCCACCGTGCCGCCGTCGTGCAGCACAAGCGCGCTCTCGAACCGCCGCTGCTGGATGGTCGGGGAATCGATGCCGGACGTCACGGTGCGGGCGACGTTGCTGACCTCCTGGTTCACTTCGAGCACCAGCTGGTCTTCGCCGGTCACTCGCGGCGTGACGGTCAGGATCACCCCGGTGCTGCGGTAGTCGACGCTGCTGACGATCGGCGAGTCGGTGTTCTGGGTCGAGCGCGACGACTGGGTCACCACCGGCACCTGGTCGCCCACCTGCAGGTGGGCGGTGCGGTTGTCGATGGCGATGATCTTCGGCGCCGAGACCACCTCGACATTCGTCTTCGCCCCCAGCGCCCGCACGGCCGCCTGGATGTTGTTGTCGAGGAAGGTGATCGACAGGCCGGGCGCGCTGGAGCCCACCACACCGCCACTATTGTTGATCGAGCTTACCCGCACATCGCCGGAGAGCACCCGCCAGTCGACCCCGAACTGGAAGTCGCGGCTCAGGGTGACCTCGAGGATCGAAGCCTCGATGAGGATCTGGCGCGGCGTGCGATCGATCTCCTGCAGGATCCGCTGGATCTGCACCCAGCGCCCCGGCGCCGCGAAGACGATGAGGGTGTTGGTCTCCTTGTCGACGCCGATCCGCACCTGGTCGTCGCCGCCGGCTCCGAGGACAGACCCCGTCGGCGAGGCGATCGGCCCGGCGACCGGCGGCGCAGCCGCGGTCGTCGCGCGCAGGCCCTCGGCGCCGCCGGCCGAAGACGCCGCGCCGCTGTCGAAGCCGCTCTGGAAGCCCAGCAGGCTGTTCAGGGTGCGCGCCAACGCCTCCGCCGAGGCCGCCTTCGGGCGGTAGACGTAGAGCGAGGAGGCCGCTTCCTTGCCGGGGGTGTCCAGCCGGGCCACCCACCTGGCGAGGTCGTTGAGCGCCTCGGCCGAACGCCCGAAGACGATCACCCCGTTCAGCCGGCGCAGCGGCACCACCGTGACGCCCGTCAGGCCGGCCCCCTGGGCGATGCGTTCCAGCTCCGTGCTGACGGTGGCGGCCTGGGCCTGGGAGAGCTCGAACCAGCGGATGCGGCTGTCCTGGAAACTCCCCTGGTCGAAGATCTTCAGGGTCTCGCTGACCGTCTTCAGCTGCTGGCCGGTGCCGCCCAGCACCAGCAGGCCCAGCTTGTCGCTGGTGTAGATGACCACCTTCTCCTTGGAAATGGCGTCCAGCGCCTTGGCGACCTCGCTGGGCTCCGCATAGAGCAGCGGCACCGCCACCACCTCGAAGCCGGCGGCGAACTCGGCGTCCGAGCGCCGACGCACCGCCGACGCCGACTGGGCCTTGGCCTGCGGGGTGATCAGCAGCTGGCCGCCGTTGCGGACCAGGGCGAAGCCATTGGCCTGCAGGGTCGCCTCGAAAGCCGCCAGGAGCTGCTCGCGGGTCAGGCGCTGCTCGATGCGGAAGCTGAGGCGCCCGGTCACCCCGGGGTCGATGGCGTAGGCCACGCCGGCCTGCCCCAGGACCTCCTGGATCACCTGGGTCGCCTCGGCGTCGCGGAACGCGAAGGTGTAGGTCTGCGCCTGGGCGTGGGCCGCCTGCGGCGCGGCGGCGAGCGCCAGCAGCGCCGCGGCCAGGCCGGCGGCCAGGCGGCGGCCGGCCGCGCGGAGACGTGCACGCAGGGTCATCGGCGCAGGTCCGGGGCGCTGGCGGGCGGCGGCGGCGAACGGAAGCCCGGCGGCGGCGCGTCGACGATGGTGGGCTGGACCAAGCCCTGCGGCGCGACCGCCGGCTGCGGGGCGGGCTGAGCCGCGCCCGTCGCGGCCACCGGCGTCCCGGCCGGCGCACCGCCGACCCGCTCGCCGAGCGCCACCTCCACCGGCCCGTAGACCGTGTCCACCACCGCCTTGCCGGCGCTCACCGCCTGCAGCACCACCCCGCCGCGGCGGTCGCCGACCGCCAGCCAGTCGGCCGGCTGGTCGTCGATCGACAGCAGCGCGGCGGTGCGGCTGCGGGACTTGGAGACGCCATCGAGGCGAAGGACCGGCGCCGGCGTCGCCCCCGGCCCCGTGGTGAGGATGAAGAGCGGCGTGGCCGCCAGGACGGCGACGTCGGGGGCGGCGGCCGCGTCGCCCCGGGCGCGCGGGATCTTCAGGCGCGCCAGGCGCGCCTCGGGCGCATCGAGGGCCTCGCCGGGCCGAGCCGGCCCGCCGGCCAGCCACCAGCCGAGGCCGCCCGCCGCGACGCCCGCGGCGACGCCGATGATCACTGCGAAGCGGCGCAAAACACCCGGCCCCTGATCTGAAGACTGACGGCGGAGGTGCGAGAGACCAGGTCGGCAGTCTCGATGAACAGCATCGGCCGCGCCGCCTCGAGGCCGGAAACCGCCGTCACCGCCGCCTCGTAGGACCCGTTCCCGCTGAAGTCCACGTCATAGGGGGACAGGCCGCGTTCGTCGGGTCGCGGCGTCACCTCGAGGCGCTCCACGGCGAGCGCCGCGGCGGAAGCCGCGCCCGAGACCGCCGCGCGGATCCGGGCGGCCGCCTCGGTGGGCGGAAGGCTGCACACCGCCCCCGGCGGAACATCGACCCTTGCGCCACGGGATCCGACCCGGTGGGCGGCCGCGTCGAGCCCCTGCTCCACCGCCGCGATCCGCCGGGCGAAGTCGTCCGGCTTGGCCACGGCGAGCAGCACGGCGACGGTGAGCGTCGCCGTGGCGGTGGTCGCGCCGGCGACCATGGCCGCCGTCATCGGGGTGGTCTTCACCGCCATCGCCTTAGCGCTCCCGCAGGTCGGCGACGGTCGGCGCGCCGGTGGCCGGCAGCGGCGCCACGCCCCAGAGTCTCACGCCGGGGCGGAGCGGCCGCGGCGCCGCGATCACCTGGCGGTCGAGGCCGGCCACCGGGGCGGCGTCGCCACGGGCCTCCAGCGCCATCACGCCGCGCTCCCAATGGACGGCGACGATCCGCGCGTCCGACGCCTTGGCGCGCGCGACCCACCCCAGGTCGCCCAGGAGGTCGGCCGGGCGCATCAGGCCGGCGCGGGACTGGGCGAGCGCGATGGCGCGGCCCCGGTCGGCTTCCACCCGCCGGGCCTGGCGGTCGCGGGCGGCGAGCCGGGTCTCCATCGCCGAGAGCCGCGCGTCGGCCTCGATGCGCGCGTTCCAGGCCAGGGCGAGCGGCGCGGCGGCGAGCAGCGCAAGGCCCGCGACGACCGCGAACCGCAGGGGCCAGGGCCCGAGCTCGGGCAGGCGCATCGCCGGCGTCCCGAAGCCGATGCGCACGGGCGCGCCGTCCACCATGAGCGTGGTGTCGAACGGCTGCTCGTAGTCGCCGCGGCGCACGTAGAAGGCAGCAAATCGCCCAGGCTGGGCCGGCGACCAGGGCTCCAGGCGGCGGACCCGGTGCAGGAGGTCGACGATCGGCAGGGGCGAGCCGTGCCGCGCCTCGAGCGCGGCCGCGCGACCCTGGTCCCACGGCATCCCAGGCGGGACGACGAAGGTGCGGCTGAACACCTGCGGCGGTTCCCGCGTCTCGGCGGGGGGGACGATCGGCTCCGCCTTGCCCACTAGCGGCAGTCCTGCAGGATCGGATCGTAGGCGCAGGCCATCGGCTGTTCGGTCCAGACGCGCGCCTCGACCACCGCCATGCCCCCGGGCGCCGCCAGGGCCAACGACCGAAGGGCCTGCCGGCCCGGCGCGGCCGGCGGCCAGCCGTCGAGGACCTCCGCGGCGCCGCGATAGCGGAAGCGCAGGCCCGTGCGGCGCAGGGCCACGTCGCGGGTCCGGCCGCCCGTGGTCAGCCGGAGCACCTGGCCCGACGTCGCATCCTCCAGCACGGCCGCGCACGGCTCGGCTTCCCCGCAGTCGAAACGGAAGCGGGTCGCCTCGCCCGTGAAGCGCCCGGCCACGTGGGCGGGGAAAGGTCCCTGACCGTCCAGCATCCGCTGCAGCTGCGCCTGGGCGGCGGCCGGCGCCTCGGCGGCCAGGAGCGTGTCGGCGACCACGCGCTGCTGGCGGCCCACCAGTTGCACGGCGGCGGTCAGGCCGCCGATGGCCAGGCTGACGATGGCCAGGGCGGCCAGGGTCTCGACCAGGGTGTAGCCGGCGTCGCTCACGGGGCGTCCGCCGGCGGGCAGGTTTCGAGCGTGACGGCGCCATATGCCCGGCCCGAGCGCTCGCTGCGCAGCTCGACCGCGCGGCGGCAGAGTTCGATCGGCCGGTCGGCGCCGGTGGCCTGGATCTCGAGGCGCCAGCCGAAGCCGGCGTCGCGGCCCTCGACGGCCCCGAACCGCCGCGGCCCGTCGGCCAGCAGGGCGCCGATCAGGGCGTCCGCGCCGCGCAGCTCGGCGGTCCGCTCGGCGGCCTTGCGGGTGACGTCCAGCGCCTGGAGGCTGAGGATCGCGGTGAGCGCCAGGATCAGCATGGCCGTCATCGCGTCGACCACGGCGTAGCCGGCGACATCGCCGTCCCGCGGCCCGCAAAACACGACGCTTGGCGATCCGAGATCGCCGCCCCCAAACACGACCGCCCGCCCCCTAAGCGTTGCCGTCGCACGGCTATCATATAAACGGGCCTGCGCAACTTTCAGTTTGTCGGGGGCGGGCTTCCCGCATGGGCTTTGTGGAGACCAGACTTGCGGGCGCGTCCCCGGCGGCGCGCCGCCGCCTGGCGTTCGGCGTCTCGCTCCTGGTGCACGCCGCCCTCCTCGTCGCCCTCTTCGCGCGCGCCGGCGGCGAGCTGCGCGCCGCGCCCAGCGGCGGCGGCGATCTCGGCGTGATGCAGGTCACCCTGGTGCGGACCGCCAGCCCCCCGCCCCCGGCGCCCGCAACTGGAGGCCTGCGCGCCCTTGTCGCACCCGTGGACACCGGCGCCGCGCCGGTCTTCGTCGACGACCGGGCCGCGGCCGGGCCGCTCGCCCAGCTAATGCGTCGCCTGGCCGACACCGCGCCGCCGGTCCCGCAGACGCCACGGGACCACATCACCCCGGTGACACCCGGGGTCCCGGAGACCGGACCCGACCCGACATCCAGCGCGGCCAAGGGCGCGCCGGGCCGGGCCGCAGGCGCGGCGAAGTCCGGATCCACCGGCGGCCTCTGGGGCGCCGTCGAGCCCTGCTGGCGGGCGGTCGCCCCCGGAAGCCGGGTCGCCGTCACGCTCGAGGTGAGGCTGGACGCCAGCTCGCGCCTGGCCGCGCCGCCGACCATCCTGCGCCCGGACGGCGCGCGCCTCGACGAGACGCGGCTGCGCGCCGAGGCCCTGGCCCTGAACGCGCTCGCCCAGTGCCTGCCGCAAGCCGACCTGCGGCTGGCCGGCGGCTTCTACCGGCTCGAGTTCCGGCCGGGTTGAACAGAGTCCCGGCAGGCGCTGACGGCCAGCGCCCGTCGAGGTCGGAGGGCGGCTGGCGGAGAGCGGAGGACTCCGGCCGGCGTAGGCCTACGCCACGACAGGCCTCGGCCGCACAGGCACCAAGACGCCATGGACCGTCTCGCCCAAGCGCCCTGGCCGTTTCGCGTCGGCGTCGTGTTCGCCGCCGCGGCGCTCGTCCTGCTGCTCTGGGCCACCCTCGCCACCGCCGTGGCGCTCGCGGGATTGGGACAGCTGTCCGCCAGCCTCGATCCCTCCGCCGCGCCCGGATGGCTCTGGTACTACCGCCACGACCCGCAGGTGCAGCGCTGGCTGAAGGTCGGCGGGTCGGCAGCCGCGGGCTTCGCCGGCCTCGTGGCGGTCGCGATCGCACAGGGGCTGCGGCGGCCGCTGCACGGCGCGGCGCGCTGGGCGTCGGAGGCCCAGTTGCGGCGCGCGGGCCTGCGTGCGGCCCGCGGCCTCGTCCTGGGCCGCAAGGCCGGCCGCCCGCTGGTCTTCGGCGGCGCGGAGCACGTGATGCTCTACGCCCCCACGCGGACCGGCAAGGGCGTCGGCGTGGTGATCCCGAACCTGCTGAGCTGGCCGGACTCGGTCGTGGTGCTCGACGTGAAGCGCGAGAACTGGGACGCCACCGCGGGTTTCCGCGCGGCGCACGGTCAACAGGTCTTCCTCTTCGACCCGCTCGATCCGCAGGGGCGCACGGCCCGCTACAACCCGCTCGGCCACATCGACCGGTCCGACCCGGTCGCGGTGCTGGACGAACTGCAGCGCATCGCCGCCATGCTCTTCCCTCACCCGGAGAACGCCGACCCGTTCTGGGCGGAGTCCGCCCGCACGGGCTTCGTCGGGGTCGCCGCCTACCTGGCCGAGACCCCGGAGCTGCCGTTCACCTTCGCGGCCCTCTACGGCGAACTGGTCCGCGGCGACCCGCGGGCGCGCTTCCCGACGCTCCTGGCCGCCCGCGCCGCGGAGGGCCGGCCGCTGTCGGCTGGCTGCGTGCGCGCGCTCGGCGACTTCTGCGCCGCGTCGGAGAACACCTTCGCCTCCATCCGCCAGACGCTCACGTCGAAGCTGAACCTCTGGCTCAACCCGCGGGTCTGCGCCGCGACCGCCGCCAGCGACTTCGACCTGCGCGCACTGCGGTCCCGCCGCGTGTCGCTCTACCTGGCCGCCTCGCCCGACGACCTCGCCCGGATCGCGCCCCTCTACGGCCTGCTGATGCAGCAGCTCGTCGACCTCACCTGCCGCGAGCGGCCCAGCCCGGCCGCCCATCCGCACCAGGTGCTGCTGCTGCTCGACGAGTTCGCGCGGCTGGGCCACGCGGCGGTGATCGCCAAGGGCTTCGCCTATGTGGCGGGCTATGGCCTGCGGCTCCTGCCGGTCCTGCAGAGCCCGGCGCAGCTGCGCGCCGAGTACGGCCCCGACGTGGCCGAGGAGATCATGGCCAATTGCGCGGTCGAGGTGGTCTTCGCGCCGAAGGAGCTGCGGCTCGCCAACGAGCTCTCCGAACGGCTCGGCTACACGACCGTGCGCAGCCCGTCGCGCAGCCGGCCCACGGGCCTGTCGCGCGGCCATCGCAGCGTCAGCGAGTCGGACCAGCGCCGCGCGCTGATGCTGCCGCAGGAGCTCATGCAGCTGCCGCCGGACGATCTGATCGTGCTGAAGGCGGGGACGCCGCCCGTGCGCGGCCGCAAGATCGCCTATTACCGCGAGCGCGTCTTCGCCGCCCGCGTCCGTCTGCCGCCCCGGGTCCCGGCGGTCGCCCTCCCGCCCGAGGGCGGCGATCCGGCCTCGGCGACGGGCGCCGCGGCGCCCGACCCGCTGACACTGGACGCCATCGTCCCCCTGCTGGCGGCGGAGGGCCTGGAGGCCCCGCCGCCGCCGGGCGCGGCCGCCGCCGAGGTCGAGGCCTGGGTCGACCGCTTCCTCGCCGCCACCGAGCCGGAGCCCGCCTATGGCCGATAGCGCCCTCAACCAGGTCGAGCCCGCCGTCCGCCGGCCGGCCGCGACGCCGGGCGACGTGCCCGAGCGGGTGCGCCGCCGCTACCTCACCGACGGTCGCGGCGGCCCGGGGCTCGGCTTCTACCTCGACGCCAGCGTCGAGCACCCCGCGTTCCGCGACCACGGCCGGCGGCTCTCCGCCGACCGGAACGACCCGCAGGTGGTGCGCGACCTGGTGGCGATCGCCGAGCATCGCGGCTGGACGGTCCTGGGCGTGCGCGGCGAGACCGGGTTCCGGCGCGAGGTCTGGCTCACGGCCCGCCAGGCCGGCCTGGAGGTGCGCGGCTACCGGCCGACCGAGCGCGACCTGCAGCTCCTGGCCCGCCGCGCGCCGGAGCCGCGCGCGGCCGGACGGGGCGCCGCCGAGCGCCGCGCGGCCCCATCGGGCCCGCCGCCCGGCGGCCTCACGGCGCGGGCGCGCCTGGGCGTGGTGGAGGCCGTGGTCCGCGCCCGGATCGTCGAACCCGCCGCGCAGGAGCGCCTGCTCGCCGCCGCGCGCGCCCGCCTCGCTTGCTGGCTCGAGCATCCGGCCGGGCGCGCGCGTTGAGGCGACGCCGACTCTGGTCGGCGAATCAATCCTGTGCGACGATCTCCTCAGGCGCGCCGGGTCCTCCCGGCCGCCGCCGCGACAGCCGCGGTTCTGCGGCCGGGCGCCCGCGTCATGGAAGACCGCGCCGGCGGGCGCGGGAAAGCGCGGGACGGGAGACGCCTCCCGTTCGACACGCCCGGCCGTAGCGGCGCGCGGACCCGTGCAAGGTTGCTTACGATGTCATCCCGAGACCGGGAGGGCGCGCCCCATCCTGTCGACGTCCATGTCGGCGGACGCGTCCGCGCCGCCCGCCAGGCGGCGGGCCTCTCCCTCGCCACCCTCGCCGGCCGCGTCGGCGTGGCCTTCCAGCAGCTCCAGAAGTACGAGGCCGGCGCGAACCGCATCAGCGCCTCGATGCTCCACGCCCTGGCCCAGGCCTTGAAGACGCCGGTGACGAGCTTCTTCGAGGGGCTCGATGCGACGCCGATCCCCTGTGGCCTGACGCCGGAACTGACGGCGCGGATCCGCGGCGTGCTGGCGGCTCCGGGCGGGGCGGCGGCCCTCGACCTGTTCCTCGGCCTGCCCCCGGCGGCGCGCCGCCACCTGGCGGCCCTCGCCGCAGCGCTCCGGGCGCCGGGCGGCGCGTCGGCGGCGGATGGCGCCGGCGCGCTCCAGCGGGATCCGGGGGGCGCCGGCGGCTAGGCCAGGTCGCGATCATACAGCCTATAGGTTGCAGAATATATTGCTGTTCCTCGCCTTTCAGTTGTGGACACTGGGCAGGCCGCTGCAAGGCGGATCACCCAAACTCGGAGCATGAAGATGACCGAAGTCGAACTCGAAATCGTGGAACTGGGCCTCGTCAGCGAAGAGACCCACGGCATCGAAGGCGAGACCCCCGAAGGCCCGGTGGTCCAGCTTCCGTGAGCTGAAGGAGCGGTGCGCTCCGGCGCACCGCTCCGCCGCTCGCCAGCCGGCCATGCCCGATCCGGACCCTGTCCACGACGCGCAGGCGTCTCCGGCGCCCCACGACCCACGCGAGGTCGAGATCGCCGACCTCGGCGCGGTGCGCGAGGTGACCGAGGGCGCCGGCGGCCCTGTCCCGGAACTCTACGAGATGCAGCCCGTGTAGCGGGCCGCCCCGTCGCCAGGAGAGCTTCACGGTGCAGCTCGCGCCCCAGATCCACGTCGCCGAGTGCGGCCCCCGCGCGGTGGTCATGGACGTCGCCCGCGATCGCTACTTCGCCCTCAACCCGGCCCTGACCGAGGCGCTCCGCGACCTGCGCGCCGCCCCGGGGCCGGACGAGGCGGCCGCGCGGGCGCGCCACCCGGCGGCCCTGTCCAGCCTCCTGGCCCGCGGCGTGCTGATAGAGGCGGCCGGGGAGTCCGGGCCGAGGCCCCCGCCGGCCCCGCCGGCCCCGCCCGCCCCGCCGGAGCGGTCCGCCTGGCCTACGATCGGTCCCGCCGCCTCGGCGCCGCTCGGCCGGCAGGCCGCCGCCCTGGCCGCGCTGGCGACGGCCGCGCGCCTGCTCCGCCGCCCGCAGCTGACCCGCACGCTCGACGGCGCGAAGGCGCGGGCGACCCGACGGGCGCAGCCGAGCGGCGAGCTGGAGGACCTCCTCAACAGCTTCCGCCAGGCCCGGCCCTGGTTCCCGGCCACGCCGATCTGCCGGCTCGACGCGCTCGGCCTCTTCATCTTCCTGAACAGCTGCGGCCATCCCGCGCGCTGGACCTTCGGGGTGCGGCTGGAGCCCTTCCAGGCCCACTGCTGGGTGCAGCTCGGCGACCGGGCGGTCAACGAGGCCGCCGAAGGCGTGCGCCAGTACGTCCCCATCCTGGCCGTGTGAGACCATGCACCGATATGTCGTCGCCATGCCTGAGGGCCCCGCCGCCGCGGCGAACCTGGCCCGCCTGCGCCGCCGCCTGGCCGGCTGGGATTCCGCGCTCGCCGCCGACGGGCTGCACGTCTGGGTGAGCGCCGCGCCGCCGAGCGCGCTCGGCTGGCGCCGGCTGGGCGACCACGCCGTCGAGATCGGCCGCAGCTTCCCGGCGGACGGGGCCGGCGCGGCCTCCCCGCGCTGGGGCGCCTGGGTCACCGTGGCGGGCGACCCCGCCGCGCGCCGGGTGGTGGTGACCCGCGACCCGACGGGGCGGATCGAGGCGTGGCGCGCGCGGCTGGGCGACCTGGAGCTGGTGTTCTCGCACCACGAGGACGTCGCCTGGCTGGCCGGGCGCCCGGCCGACCTCAACTGGGATTTCCTGGCGTTCCATCTCAACACCATCTCGGCCCGCGGCCGCGAGACCGGTCTGGCCGGGGTGCTGGAGATCGTCGCGGGCGAGGCGATCACCTATACGCCGCAGGGCCTCAGCTGCAGCCAGGCCTGGCGCCCGCACGAGGTCGCGGCCCACCCGTTCGACTCGGCCGACGCGGCCCAGCGGGCGATCCGCGCCGCGGCGGACGCCGCCGCCGTCGCCTGGGCCGGCCTCTATCCGTCGCTCAGCCTCGACCTCTCCGGGGGCCTGGACTCGGCGATCGTGCTGGGCCTGCTCCGCAAGGTCGCGCGGCACCCCAGGGTGCGCGCGATCAACTGGGTGATCCCGCACGCGGAGGGCGACGAGCGGGCGTTCGCGCACGCGGCGGCGGCGATGCACGACACGCCCGTCGAGGAGGTGGCCGTGCCGGTCGCCGAGAGCTGGACCCCGAACTTCACCCGCCAGCTCATGCGCCCGGTGGTCCGCACCATGCCGCTCGGCTACGACCAGTTGGCCGAGGCGGTCACCCGGACGCACGGGATCGCGGCGAGCTGCAGCGGCACCGGCGGCGACCACCTCTTCCACGAGCACCTGCCGCCCGACGTGTTCGCCGACGTGCTGGCCGCGCGGCTCGGTCCCGTCGGGGCGACGCGCGCCGCCCACGAGCTCGCCCTGATGACCAGCGACACCATCTGGCACGTGCTGAGCCGCGGGCTGGCGAGCCACCGTCGCCGGGCGAAGGACCTGACGTCCCTGCTGCGCCAGGCCAACCCGTTCATCTCGCCGGCCGCGGCGGCCACGGACTTCGCGCGCTTCTCCCACCCGTGGCTCCTGGAGGCGCCTGACGACTGCCTGCCCGGCAAGCTCGCCCAGATCCGCCACCTCGTCGACCTGCAGCACCACTATTGGCGGTTCGGGCGGGCGGAGGCGGCGGAAGAGCTCCACCCCCTCGTCTCCCAGCCGCTGATCGAGGCGTGCCTGCGGACCCGCTCGTTCTGGTTCGCCGCCGACGGCCTGCGGCGCGGACTGGCGCGCCGGGTGTTCGCCGACCTCCTGCCCGAGGCCATCCGCTGGCGGCGCACGAAGGGGGCGACCAGCAGCCACTGGGTCGGGCTCCTGACCCGGCACGCGGCCACGGCGCGCGAGATCCTCCTCGACGGCGAGCTCGCGGCGCGCGGCCTGCTCGACCGCGACGCGATCGAGGCGGCGCTTCAGCCCATGGCCATCGCCACCGGCAAGCACTTCGTCCGGCTGGCCAACTGCCTGACGACCGAGATGTGGATCCAGGACTACCGCCGCCGCACCGCGGCGCCCGGCCCGCGCGCCCGCCTCGCCGCGGTCTAGGCCCGCGCCGCTAGCGTCCGAGCGCCTGACGCATGGCGTCCCAGCGGGCGTATTCGGCGGCCTCGCCCTCGGGGCTGCGCTCGTCCTTCAGCCAGTAGCGCAGCCACAGCAGGTTGTTGCGGTAGATCCCGGCATAGGTCTGCGGCTGGTACTTGATGTGGAACTCGTCGGGGAACACCCGCACCTCCAGGGGCCGGCCGGCCCGGCGCAGGACCTTCAACCCCTCGAACCCCAGCATCAGCTCGTCGGAGCCCACATTGATCAGCAGCGGCGTCGTGAGGCGCTCCGGCCGCGCCGACCACGAAAGCTGCCCGAGGGGGCTGGCCTCCGGCGCGACCAGCTGGTCCGCCCCGAACATGTCCATGAGCCGGGTCTGGGCTTCGCGCGTCGGCAGCAGCGCCAGGAAGGTCCGGTCATGGGCCCCCGAACTGGCGATGGCGGCGCGGAAGCGCCCGGAGCGCTGCAGCATGTAGTGGACGACCTCGGCGCCGGCGCTGAGGCCGGTCAGGGCGAGGCGGTCCCGGTCGGCGATCCCCTGGGCGATCAGCTCGTCGACGGCTCGGTCGATGGCGGCGGCGATGCGACGCCGGTCGCGCAGGTCGTCGGCCATGGAGCGGCGCTCGTACTCGGCCTGGGGCAGCTCGGCGACCGCCGTCCATTCCTCGGGCTTGTCGACGCTCAGCACCGCGTAGCCTTCGGCGGCCAGGGGGAAGATCGGATACTCGTCGCCGACCCCGCCGCGCAGGAAGCCGCGCGACCGGTACTGGACCACGACGAGCGGATAGGCGCGCCCGGGGACATAGCCGTACGGCAGCACGAGGTGGCCCACGCCGGGATTGCCCTCGGAATCGGTGAGCGGCATCCGCCGCACCGGCGGGAAGGCCTTCGCTTGCCAGAGCGGGTTGGGGTCGGCGAGGCGGCGCATCTCGCCGGTGTCGAGCGCGATCGCCACCAGGTGGCGCGGCTCGGTCGCCGCCTCGCGCAGGCAGTAGGCGGTGGCGTCGCGCACCTGGCAGTCGTCGAGCACGTCGTCGCCCAGGCGCACGCGCCGAACCCGCCCGCCGGCCAGGTCCCACTCGTAGAGCGCCTGGCGGTCGCGCGGCGCCCCGTCGATGCGCCCCGGCTCCCCCTCCCCCTTCAGGAACCAGACCGAGCGCCCGCCGCGCGCCCAGCCCAGGGCGAAGATATAGCCCCCGACGCAGGCCGGATCCGCGCAGGGCGCGGCGGCCGGCGCGTCGGTGGCGACCCGCACCACCGGCCGGAACCCGCGGTCGCGCGCGGGATCGACGGTCTCGAGCCAGGCCGTCGTCCCGCCGGGACCGCCGGGGGTGCGCATCCGCACGGTCGGCTCGGGCCGCAGGGCGGCGAGCTGGGTGGCCGGTCGCCGCGAGGCGGGCGCCGCCTCCTCCTCCGTGGCCGGCCGCGCCTGCACGCGGCCGCCGATCTCGGCGACGTAGCTCGCGACGCGGCAGCCGGCGGCGGCCGGCGTACGCGCGCAGTCGGGCGGCGTCGGCTCCGGACGCCGCGCGGCCATCAGGGGGATGCGCTCGTCGAGCAGCCAGCCGGTCTTGGCCTCCGCGCGCACGCCGGCGCGGAAGGCCGCCGGATCGAGGCCGGTGCGGAACGCCAGGCGCGCGGGGGCCGTCCAGCCGAAGTCCATGACATTGACGCCACCGTCCGGGACCTGCCGGGCGGCGCGGTCGCCCACCGCCCAGACCCAGAGCTCCACGCGATCCCCCACCTTGCGGCGCACCGCCAGCCGGCGGCTGTCGGGCGACCAGCGGGCGGGTTCGGAGGGGATGGCGGACTGCGGCAGGCCGTAGCTCAGGGCGGCGATGGGCTGGCCGCCGTCGAGCGGCAGCGCCACGGGGCCGCCCGCGCCGTCGGTCCGGACCACGAACCAGCGCATCACGTAGCGGTTCTCGTCCGCCACCGCCTGGCGCACCGAGAAGGCGGCCCAGCGGCCGTCGGGGGACAGGCTGAGGCCGGCGATGTCGCGCAGCGCCAGCAGGTCGGCGACGCGCACCTCGCGCCCGGCGGACGGCGCGCGCGCCGACGCCCCGAACGCCGCCTCGACCCATGCGCCGGCCGGGGCCGCCGCCGGGGCCGTCGCCCCGGGCCCGGGCGTCGCCGCCCCCGCCGCCGACAGCATCGCCAGGGCCAGTCGCCAGGCCCGCCGCCGGGCCGGGGGCGCGGCCCGGCCGCCCCCCACGCCCCCCACGCCCCCCACGCCGCGCCCCCGCGCCCCCGAACCGCTCACCACGACTTCGAGAGTTCGAGGCTGACGAAGCGGCCGATCACCGAGGCGTTGGTGGGGTCCCATTGCGTGCGGTTCAGGGTGGTGGGCGCGGTGCGCGGCGGGGCGACGTCGAACAGGTTGACCACGCTCAGCGTCGCCCGGGCCCCGGCGAGCGGCCCGCGGTGTTCGGCGGGCACGGCGTAGCTGACGCTGCCGTCGAAGGTGAGCAGCGCCTTGATCCGCAGCGGCGCGGCCGCCACCCGGTTGTCCACGTAGTTGTCCACGTAGTTGGCCTGCAGGTTCAGCGTCCAGGGACCGCCGGCCCACCGCGCGCCGGCTCGCGCGCGCCAATCGGACGGCGAGAAGATCGTGTCGACCCGGCTGGCTGCCGTCGTCCCCGAGCGGTCGATGAACCGCAGGAGGTGCGTGGCGTCGCCGTAGAGGTTGAGCTCTCCGCCCGCGAAGGCCGTGGCGTAGGCCGCCTCGAGCTGCAGGCCCCGCATCGAGGTGGCGGTGATGTTGGCGGGCCGCTGGTCGTTGATGATCGTCACCAGCGTGGGATCCAGCGTCGTGCCCGGCCGGGCCTGCACCGCATAGGCGCCGGCGAGGATCGCGGCGATCTGGGCCTGCGAGGGATTGCGCAGGATCTGGATGTCGGGGGCGCCGCGGATGTCGGTCGTGAAGCGGCCGGGCGGATCGGGCAAGGCGATGCGGTTCTTGTAGTCGATGTCGTAGTAGGTGGCCGACAGCCGCAGGCCGGCCAGCGCCGGCGGCGTGAAGGTCGCGGTGGCGTTGAAGTTGCGCGCCGTCTCCGGCCCCACGTCGCGCCCGGTCCCCAGCAGCACCAGCTCGCGGGCCGGGCCCGTGGTGTCCACCGTGTTGAAGAACAGCGCGGCGTACTCGACCGTCCGGTCGAACGCCGAGGGGGCGCGGAACGACTCGGAGTAGTTGGCGCTCAGGGTCAGGCCGCGCGCCGGGGCCGTCCAGTAGGCGCCGACCTTCGGCGACAGCTTGGTCCCGAAGTCGCTGTAGTCCTCGACCCGCGCCGCGCCCGTCAGCACCAGGCGGGTCCCGCCGGCGCGCCCGAACAGCGGGACGTTGGCCTCGGCGTAGCCGCTCCAGACCTCGCGCGACGGTTCGCTGGTGTCCGACTGCCCGCGGAACCGCCCGTCCTCCTCCCGGTAGGCCGCGCCCACGGCCAGCTGGACCTCGCCCGCCGGGAGCGCGACCAGGTCGCCCGACGCCCGGGCTTCGGCGGAGCGCAGGCGGTTGTCGTAGCGCAGCCGGAACAGGGACGGGGTGGCGATCCGCCCGCTGCGGATGTCGATCTTGCTGAGGCTGCGATGGTCGGCCGCGTGCAGCTCGTAGACCCAGCCGTTGGCCGCCTCGTACAACGCCCCCGCGCTCAGGCTGTACTGGGAGATCTTCCGGTCCGTGGTGCTGCGGGTCAGCCCGTTCGGCGCCGTGCGCACGTCGTCGTGGACCAGCCGCTGCATGTAGAGGCCGTCGGCCACGAACTGCAGGGCGTCGCTCGCCTGCAGGCGGCCGGACGCGAAGTAGGAGGCGCGCTCCACGTCGGGGAAGATGTTCGACGGCCGGCCCTGCAGCGCCGCGCGGGAGCGCTTGGCGGAGGCCAGGTCGGACTGGTCGAGGCGGTCGATCCCCACCACCGCGCTCGCCCGTTCGCCGCCGAAGCCGGCGAGCAGGCTGCCCCCGACCGTGGTGAGGCCGCCCTCGGCCCCGCCGTAGCGGGCGCGCACCTCGACGCCGTCGTAGTCGCGCCGGGTGATGATGTTGACGACGCCGGCCACGGCGTCCGCGCCGTAGATGGCGGACGCGCCCTCCGCCAGCACGTCGATCCGCTGGATGGCCGCCGCCGGCACGACCGACAGGTCGGCGGCGATCCCCTGCCCCGCGGCCGGCAGGCGGTTGCCGTTGAGGAGCACGAGCGTGGCGCCGGGCCCCAGGCCCCGCAGGTTGGCGCTGGCCCCGAAGCCCCGGTTGCTGGTGGCCCCGTCGCTGGGGACGTCCCCCGCCGCGTTCTCGATGTTGAGGCCGCCGCCGAAGTTGATCGGGTTGTCGCGCAGGGCCTGGGCCGCGTCGAGGTAGCCCTTCTCCTCGAACGCCCGCCGGTCGATGGTCAGCACCGGGACGCTCACCTCCGAGTCGCGGATGTGCGTGCCGGTGACCACCACCTCCTCGAGGGCCCGCGGCGGCTCAGCGCCTGCGCTGGCCGCCGCGGGCGCCGGGGGGCTGGTGGCGGTTCTCCGCACGATCATGATCCCGCCGGCGGGGGCGCGCCGCCAGGTGAGCTCGGTACCGTCCAGGAGCGCCGTCAGGGCCTCGTCGGCCGAGTAGCGCCCCTGGACGGCCCGGGCCTGACGCCCGCGCACCAGGTCAGGCGAGAAGATCAGCTGTCGGTTGGCCGTCTTCCCATACTGCCGAAGCGCGTCGGCGAGCGGCTCAGCCGGTCGCTCGAAGGTGAAGGTCCGCTCCTGCGCCCAGGCGGCGGACGCGAGCATGGTCGAAGCCAACAGAACGGCGAGCGCAGTGGTCCGGCGTCCGGCCACGGGTTTGCAGTGCGACATAGCGCGGTGTTCCCCAACGGGCCGCCCCTCACGGCCCTGTTGAGCAGAACTCGCCGCTGTCGCCGATCCTCCAAAAAAAGTTCACGGGGTCGCCGTGCTGCGCAGGGAGACGGTGCCGTCGCCGAGCGTCCGGGCGGTGACCGGCAGGTACTGCGTGACCGTGTCGACGAAGGTCGCGCGGTCGCCGGCGGTGAACACGCCGCTGACGCGAAGCGCGGCGGCGGCGGCGTCGGCCACCATGACGGGACGGTCCGTGTAGCGGCTCACCCGGGCGGCCACGGAGGTCAGCGGCTCGTCGTCGAACACGAGCTTTCCGTCCTCCCACGCGGTCGCGCGGTCCACATCGGCGCTTTCCACGCGCGTGGGCGCCTCGGCCGTGTCTTCCGCGACGAGGCGTTGGCCAGGCCGTAGCGGGATGGCGGTGCGGGCCCCTTCCGGCTCCGCGGGGGTCCTGCCGGCCTTGGCCGTCGGGAGCACGACGACGCGGCCTTCGATCAGGGTGACCAGGACCCGCGGACCAAGCACTTCCACGTTGAAGCTGGTGCCGGTGGCCACGACGAGTCGCTCCCGGGCCTGCACCTGGAACGGCCGCGCGGGGTCGTGCGCCACGTCGAACTTGGCCTGACCCTCGCGGAGCCAGAGGCGGCGCACGTCGCGGCTGAGCCGGACATCGAGCCGGGTCCCGGAATCGAGGGTCACGACCGATCCGTCGGCGAGGCGGACCACGCGCCGCTCGCCGAGCGCCGTGACGTAATGCGCCGGCCGGGTCGCCTGCCATCCCAGATAGCCCAGTCCGGAGACCACGATGAGGCAGGCCGCCAGGGCGGTGACCAGCCAGCGGGGCGGACGGCGTCCGCGCCAGCGCGCGTCGGAGGCGCGCCGCGCCTGATCGAGAGCGTTGCGACGCGCGGTGAGAAGCTCGGGCTCACTCGCGAGGTCCCCGAGGCCCGCCCAGAGCTCCTCGGCGAGCCGCCAGGCGATCGGGTTCTGCGGATCCTCGGCGAGCCATCGCTCAAGGCCCGCACGAACTGCGGCCCCGTCCTCCGCGAGGCGCACGCGCCAAGCCGCGGCCGCTTCCAGGCGCGCAGGCTCCACGTCCGTCCGCTCGTCCGCCGTCGCCATGCGCGTCAACGCGTCCTGTGCTTCAGGAGCAGGTGGTACGTGGCCTTCATCACGTGCTTCTCGACGGTGCTGCGGGAGCAGCCGTAGAGCGCGGCGATGTCGGCCTGGCTCAAGTTCTCCAGCCGGAACAGGATGAACATGTCCCGCGTCCTGGGGCCGAGCTGGTCCAGGCTCCGTAGCACCTCCGTCAGGTTTTCTCGACTGAGTAGAACGCGCTCGGGCGTCAAACCCTCCGATTCCGACGCCATCGCGTCGTAGTCGTTCTCGTCGACCAGGCGCAGGTGTTCGCCCCGGACCCCCGCAGCGCGCTGGCGGTCGAGCAGCAGATTGGCGGCGACGCGGAACACCAGCGGGGCCTGCAGGTCGAAGGTGCGGGCGCTCGGGCTGGCGAGCAGGCGCAGGAACACCTGCTGGGTCAGGTCTTCGGCTTCGGCGTGGTCGCCGACCCGCCGCAGGAAGAAGCTCATGAGCGGGCGACGGTAACGGGCGTCGAGCGCGGCGGCGCCCTGGACAGGTGAATGCGGGGAGGACGAAGGCATGCGGTCGCCGCAACGGAAGCGTTGGGTTCAGGATTGAGGAAACCGCGGCGACGTCAACTGCGCCGCCCAAGAAAGCTTCTACCCCACGTAGAATTGCGTCCGTTTTCTTCTACCGGAGAGTGACATTCGTCCTGCATCTATTGAAAAGTTGATGCGCGCCGGGGTTTCTGAACTTCGCGTTACACGCTGGGCGTTAGCGTAGCGCCGGGCGAGATAGAATATATTTCCCGCGGCGCGCGCTTTGCGGGTTGCCGCCACCATGACGGGTGGCGAAACTTTCGGCATGGCTTCGAACGCGATGTCGGACGCGCGCTTCGGCGGTCGCGCAGCCGTGCTGGCCGAGCTGGTCCGGGGGGCGGTGGATCGGCCAGCGCTCTCGTGGTTTGCGCTCGCGATGAGCGTGATCCTGGCCGGCGGCGTCGTCGCCACCTCGGGGCCATGGTTGCTCAAGCAGGTGGTCGACGGTCTCGGCGGGGGGGCCGCGGCGGATGCGAGGACGGCCATGGGCTCGGCGGCCGCCTACGTCGGTGCGCTCGCCTTCCAGCGCCTGGCGGAGCAGCTGCAGGCCTACGCCTATGGCCGCGGCGAGCAGCACCTGACGCGGCGACTGAGCGGCAAGGCCTACGCACATCTTCTGGCGTTGCCGCTCTCGACCCATGTGAGCCGCCACAGCGGCGCGCTGGCGCAGGCGCTGAGCGACGGTCTTCTCGGCATGCGGCTGCTGCTGACGCATGCGGTGATGACGGTCGCGCCCGCCGCCATCCAGCTGGCCATGGCCGCGATCGTGCTGGCCTCAGTGTTCGGCGCGGGCGCGGCGGGACTGGTCACCCTCGCGCTCGCGGCTTACGCCGCCACTTTCGGTTGGAGCGTGCGCGCCCAGGCGGGCGCTGCCCGGCAGGTCTCGGCCACCCAGATCGAGGCCGGCGGCGTCGCGGCCGACGGCCTGATGAACGTCGAGACCCTGAAGGCCTTCACCGCGGAGGGTCGGTATGGCGCCCGATACGACGCGGCCCTCGCCGCGCGCGAGCGGGAATCGCGGCGCTTCCTCGCCCGCCGTCTCGAAGGCGGGCTCGCGGTGGCGCTGCTGTTCCTGGCGCTGCTCGGCGGCGTCATCCTGGTCGGGGTCTACGGCGTCGCGCGCGGCCGCGTGGGCGTGGGCAGCTTCGTCCTCCTCAACGCCTACGTCCTGCAGCTCGTCCGCCCCCTGGAGATGCTGGGCCTGGCCATGCGCGACCTGGGCCAGGGATTCGCCTACCTGGAGGGCCTGCTGGACCTGCTCGCGGCGCCGCGGGAAGAGCCCGGGCCCCCGGCCGCGGCCCTCGCCCGTCGTCCGCCGCGCCCGGCCGCGCTGGAGTTCCGCAACGTCGCCTTCAGCCACGGGACGGCCGCCGGCCTGCGCGCCCTCAGCTTCCGGGTCGCCCCCGGACGCTTCGTCGGCGTCGTCGGGCCCACCGGATCGGGCAAGTCGACGCTGCTGCGTCTGGTCCTGCGGCTGTACGAGGCGGCGGCGGGGGAGATCCTGCTGGACGGCCGGCCCATCGCCGCCCTGCCGCTGGCGCAGCTCCGCGCCCAGGTCTCCCTGGTGCCGCAGGAGACGATCCTTCTGCACGACACGATCCGCGCGAACATCGCCCTGGCCGCCGACGCCCCCGCCGAGCCCGCCATCGCCCGGGCGGCCCGCGCCGCCCGGCTCGAGGCGTGGCTGGCCGGCCTGCCGCAGGGCCTCGACACGCCCGTGGGCGAGCGGGGCCTTCGCCTCTCCGGCGGCGAGAAGCAGCGGGTGTCCATCGCGCGCGCCGCGCTGAAGGGCGCGCGGCTCGTCCTGTTCGACGAGGCGACCGCCGCACTCGACCCGGCGACGGAACGGGCCGTGTGGCGGGCCATGCGCCAAATGGCGGGCGGCGCCACCATCCTGGCGGTGACCCACCGGCTCTCCACCGTGGCGGACGCCGACGAGATCCTGGTGCTCGACGGCGGCCGCATCGTGGAGCGCGGCCGCCACGGCGCCCTGCTCGCACGGGACGGGCTCTATCGCAGGCTCTGGACCGCGCAGGGCGCGTCGGCGGCTACGGGAACCTGAGGTCCGCCGCCGTGCGGTTGGCCTCCTCGACCAGCGGGCCGAGCCGAGCCGCATACTGACCGAGATGGTTCCGCACGAGGGCGACGGCGCCCATGAGATTGCCCGCCGTCATGGAGTCCACGAGGGTCCGCATCACGGTCGCCTTGGCGAGCCGGTGCACGGCGTCGCGGGCGTCGAGCCGCCGCAGGTAGCGGGTGCGGTCCAGCAGGCTCTGCAGCAGCACCGGCAGGACCCGGTTGCCGGAGGCCGCCGCAAACTCCGCGATCAGCGCGTCGAAGGCGTCGACGAAGGCCTCCGCCGCCTCGGGCCCCGAATTCTCCTCGCGCGCCGCCGCGTCCAGCCGCTCCAGCGCAGCCTTGGCGACGACAGTCCCGCGTTCGCCGGCGGCATAGAGGGCGGTCATGCTCTGCGAGAACAGGAGTTGGGCGAGGTCGCGCTGCTCGTCCACGGTATAGGCCTTGGTGAAATAGCCCCGGCCGTCGCGGCCGGAAATGAACCCTTCGGCGGCCAGCCGCGCCAGGGCTTCCCGCGCGGGCGTGCCGCTGACCTGAAGCTCCGTCGCAAGGTCGTTGGGCGAAAGACGCCGCCCGGGCCTCAGGCGGCCCTCGGTCGCGAGCCGTCGAAGGTATTCGTAAGCGGACCCTGTCTTCGACAGCAGGCCGCTCCGGTGGTTGTCCATGAAACACTGCTCACGCCAACTCCCCGGCAAATTTCTCCTACTGGTTGTGTGGCGTGTAAAGGGCAATTTTCTATAGAATATATTTCACTCACACCCATCGAAGATTTGCGAAGCATTTTCGGACCTTGCGCCGGGAAAAGGATGTGAAGGCAGACGTCGAGGCGCCCAGCTCATTCAATCCACGATTGAAGAGCCCGCCGACAGGTCGTCGGTCGGCGCAAGTCCCGCGTCGCGACGCCGATGGGCTGGGCTTCGGGATGGCAGGCGCGGGCGGGACGCGCGCCGCGACGCGCCGGGCGGGCGGCGCGCGATGCAGGTCGCGGCCCGGGCCGGGTCAGGCGCGGCAATCGCCGTCCGCGACCGCGGGGGTCTCGCCGGCCGAGAGCGCGTCGCGATAGCACGCAGCTTCGTCGGCCTTCCCTTTGAACATCAGCGCGAGGGCGAGGCACATGAGCCCGAGCAGCACACACGCCGCTGTGAGCAGCTGGATCGTCCACCGTGGCGACGTCCGAATGTCTGAGACGATACCCATCCGCATCTCATAGCCCCTTGCCGCCCGCCCTGGCGAGCGAGCGCGAGATAGGCGGTCCAGCTACGTCAAAAGCGGACGTCGGCCTGAATCCAAACGTCACGCCCCACCTGAATCGGCGATAGTCTTTCGGCATGAGACCGTGGCGGATTTCCCTCGCGCATAGCACGCTCCTCGTGAAGATCGGGGACTGGTTCGAGGCGCGCGCCACAGGCTGGGGCGTGGTTGCGCTCGCGATCATCATCTCGCTTGCGATCGCCGCCGAGGTCGCGCGCGCCGTCGCGTGACGCCGGCAGGCGGTCGGGACCGCGGGCGCCCCGTTGAGCCGGCCGCTGGCGTCGATCCACGGCGTGAGCCGGCTGAACGCCGCCGCGGCGGGCAGCCCGGCGGCAGACCGCCGCCGCGCGGCGCGGCTAGGGGTCGTCCCCGTTCCCGTCCCGCGAAGGGCACGACAGGCCGAGCGCACGAAGCTGCGCCTGAAGGTCCGCGCCGTGGAACGGGCGCCTCAGCACGGCCGTGCAGCGGTCGTCGCGGAAGTTCGCGGCCAGGTCGTCGGAGCCGTCGCCGCTGGTGATCAGCAGCGGCATGTCCTTGAAGAGCGCGCGCAACTCGGCGGCGAGCGCCTCCCCCCTCCGGTCCGGCAGTCGGTCGCTGATGACCACGGCGTCGTAGCGGCCCTGGGCCGCCCGCGCCAAGCCGAGCGCCTCGGTCCCGGTGGCGGCCGATTCCACCCGGAAGCGGAAGGACTCGAGGAGATCGGCGGTGAGGACCCGCACCGTCGGATCGCCCTCGACCACGAGCACCTTCTCGGTCCGCCCGGCATCCAGCATGTCCCGGATCTTCTGGCCCAGCGCCTCGAAGTTGAAGGGCTTCTGGATCATCTCGACGCCGGGGTCGAGGCGGCCGCCGTGCACGATCGCGTTGCGCGTATAGCCGGAGGTGTAGAGCACGCGCAGGCCCGGCTGCAGGGCCCGGGCCGCGTCGGCGAGGTCGCGCCCGCTCATCCCCGGCATCACCACATCGGTGAACAACAGGTCGATCGCCTCGTCCTGCCGCTCGAGGAGCCGCAGGCCGGACGCGCCGTCGTGGGCCTCGAGCACCCGGTAGTTGAGCTCCCGCAGGCATTCGACCGTGTAGGCGCGCACGTCGTCGTCGTCCTCCACCACCAGGATGGTCTCGCGCCGGACGCTCCCCTCCAGTCCGGCGCTCTGGGTGGCGTCGGACTCGGCCGCCGGCTCGCTCATCAGCCGCGGCAGGTAGATCTTGGCGGTCGTCCCCTGGCCCGGTTCGGAATAGAGTTTCACGTGCCCGCCGGACTGCTTGACGAAGCCGTAGACCATCGAGAGGCCCAGCCCGGTCCCGCGGCCCACCTCCTTGGTGGTGAAGAAGGGCTCGAACGCGCGCGTCACGACATCCTTGGCCATGCCGGCGCCGGTGTCCGTCACGGCGATCATCACATACTGGCCCGGCGGCACCTCCGCCTGGGCGGCGGCATAGCCCTCGTCCAGCCGGGTGTTCGCGGTCTCGATGGTCAGCTCGCCGCCGTCTGGCATGGCGTCGCGGGCGTTGAGCGCCAGGTTCAGGATGGCGCTCTCCAGCTGGTTCGGGTCGGCCTCGACCCGCCAGAGCCCCGGCGTCGAGACGATCTCGAGCCGGATCATCTCTCCGAGCGAACGCTGGAGCAGGTCCGACATCCCCTGGACCAGCCGATCGGCGTCCAGCGCCTTGGGGGCGAGCGGCTGGCGCCTCGAGAACGCCAGCAGCCGCTGGGTGAGCGCCGCCGCCCGCTCGGCGCCCTTCAGGGCGTTGTCCAGCGAGCGGCTCGCACGCGGATCCGCCATCCCCGCCGCCCCCAGGGCGCGCTGGGCGATCCCGATGTTGCCGGTCACCACCGTGAGCAGGTTGTTGAAGTCGTGGGCGATGCCTCCGGTCAGCTGGCCGACGGCCTCCATCTTCTGGGCCTGGCGGAGCGCCTCCTCCGCCTTTGTGCGGTGCGCCACCTCTTCGCGGACGCGCTCCTCCAGGGTCTCGTTCAGGTCCCGCAGCTTGGCCTCGGCGGCCTTCCGCGCGCTGATGTCCGCCACCGTCCCGATGAAGCGCGACGCGACCCCGCCCTCCATCACCGCCCGGCCCGTGGCGGCGATCCAGCGGGTGACGCCGTCCTGAAGGCCCACCGTGCGGTACTCCACGTCGTACCGCCCGGGGCCGGAGGGATCGATGGCGCCCTGCACCGCCGCGTGAGTCGCCTCCCGGTCCTCGGGATGCAGGCCCGCCAGGAAGGCGCCGTCGTAGGTGACCTCCGCCTCCGGCGGCAGGCCGAACAGCCGCTTGCACTGTTCGTCCCAGCGCAGTTCGCCGGTCTGCGGATTGAAGTCCCAGGTGCCGATCGATGCGGCCTCGGTGGCCAGCCGCAGCCGCGTCTCGCTCTCGCGCAGCTGCGCTTCCGCGGCCCGCCGCTGGGCGAGCTCCTTCTGCGCGGCGCTGTAGAGGCGGGCGTTGTCGATCGCCACGGCGGCCTGGCCGGCGATTCCCTCGAGAAGCTGCTCGTGGCCGGCCGTGAACCGGCCGGGCTCGGCATGGCCGAAGAAGAGCCCGCCGATCACCTCCCCGGAACGGGAGACCACTGAGACCGCGAGGTAGCTCCGCACCGGCAGATGGCCCTCCGGCATCCCCCTGCGGGGGTGGTTCTTGCCGTAGCGGGGGTCGAGCAGGATGTCGTCGGAACGGACCGTCCCGCGCCCCTCGAAGGTCGGGGCGAAGACCTCGGTGTTGCGCGGCATGGGGAAGCTCTCGAACTCCGCCCGCGGCACGCCCGAGATGGTGTAGAGCATGTAGCTCTCGCCGAGGCCGTCGATCACATTGTAGAAGAAGGCTCCGAACTGGGCGCCGGTGATCTCCACGCCCGCGTCGGTGACCGTCTGGACGAGCCGCTCGAGGTCGAGCTCGGCGGCCAGGGCCGCGCCGGTGCGGTTGAGCGTCTCGAGGATGCGATCCGGGTCGCCCGCGACCTCTTCGCCAGAGCCTGCCGTGCCCATCCGCCCAAATCCCCAACGCGGCGATCCCGCGACCGCGCATTAACAAGCTCAACCGAACCGGGTTCCCCGCGCCTCACCGGCGGAGGCGGACGTCGCGGTCCACGCGCGCGCGCCCCGACTTGAATTGCAGAGCTATAGCCGCCAGGGCGCCGTGGGTTTCCGAACCGCGGCGCCCCCCGCGCGCCGCCCGAACCTGAGCGGCGAACACGCGCCCGCGGTCTCGCCGTCGGACGTCTCGGCGGCGCAGGGCCAGCCCCTTACCCGGGGTCGCGCGCCAGGCCGTCCAACAGGACCTCGAAGGCCGCCTCGGCTGCGTCGGGCCCCACGGTTTCCGCCCGCGGCATGCCATCGATCGTCAGGAGCGCCAGGCCGTGCAGTTGCGCCCAGGCCGCCGCCGCCTGGTCGCGGACGGCGCGCCGGCGCAGCCAGCCCGAGGCCTGCCCGCGCCATGAGGTCCTTCAGAATGTCCAGCGCCGTGACCGCTTCCTGTCTGAGCGCCTCGTTCGACGACAGGCGCGCGTCGGCGCTGAACATGAGCCGATAGAGCTTCGCGCCGGCGGTCGAGGGCGCCGTCGCGACCCCGCGCGCGCGCGGCCGAACTGGCGGCGGCGGACGAAGCCTCGCCGCTGGCGGGCGCCGCGGGCGAGGACATCGCCTTCGAGGCCGGCCTGATCCGCAGCCGCAGCCGCAACGCCGCCGAGAGGCCTGGCCGATCTGCTGGCGCGCGCGGCGCCCGACGGCCTCGAAGCCGAGGGCGCGGCCAGCCTGCCGGAGAGTCAGCCGTTCAGCGCCAACGGGCACGGCGCCATCTTCGCCGAGGTGGGCGTCGCCCCGGACCTGGGTGAGGTGCGCGTGCGCCGCGTCGTGGCCGCCTTCGCCGCCGGTCGCATCTTGAACGCGCAGCTGGCGCACAGCCAGTACGTCGGCGGCCTGATCGGCGGCATCGGCATGGCCCTGCACGAGCAGGTCGACACCGACCGCGCCACCGGCCGGATCGTGGGCGACAACCTCGCCGACTATCTGATCCCCACCCCAGCCGACATGCCCGGCTTCGACGTCATCATGCTGGAGGAGGACGACCCATTGCTGCCGGGGGGCGTCAAGGGCGGCCGGCCCCGCTCGCAGGTAGCCAAGCATCAGACCGGAACCGGGCGTCGGTTCGGCGCCAGGAGCCGACATTCGAACCGAGCCGCGAACCGGAAAATCCTTCGCGCCGCAGTAAAGGTCCCGCTGGTGGCATGCCCGAGAGCGTCTCCGGCCGCCTGGCGCGTGTGCTCGTGGATTGGACGCCGCGTGTTGCGCCCCACAGCCTCCACTATCCGAGCCGCCGTAACCCAACGGCCGCATTCAAGGCGTTTGTCGACTTTGCGCGGCGGAGCGGCGCCTCCCCTCACCTTCCCATGGGCTGAGATGCGTCGGCGCCGGACGCCCCCCCCCCCGCCTTCGCCCCGCGCTCTCTCGGCGGCGCACAGAGGCGGACACCGGCAACGGGCGGATGTCGGCGGAGGGACCGGCGGACATCGCCCGCCGATCCGCGACTCCGCACACCGTTCCCCAATAGCGCCCCGTCGCGCACAACCGCCTACCTCAGGGCGTTGATCACCTCCTGCGGATGGGTGAGCGCGAGGAACCGACCGCTGTCGGGCACGCGCTGGAAGCGCGCGTCGGGGAGGACGGTGCGCCAGTAGTCCAACACCCGGTCCGGGTCGTGAAGGGTGTCGTGCCCGGCCACGAGGACACGCCAGTCCGACGTGCCGGCGACGGCGGGCACGTGCAGGCCGCGCTGCGCGAAATGCACCTGCTCGTTCACATAGCCGGCGTGCCGCCCCGTCGCGAAGGTGCGGACGGCGCGGAAATAGTCGTCGACGAGGTCGGGATCCCGCGCCGCCGCCTCGTCCGGCGGGCTGCCCCGCATCCAGCGCTCCATCATCTGCGAGAGCCGCTCATGGGTGAGCTGCCGGCCGATCACGCCGGCCCAGATGCGGATCATCGCGGGATTGCGCAGGAAGGCCGTCTTGATGGCCCCGAACGGACCCGCACCGTCGCCGCTGACCTCCGACGGCGGGTCCGGGTTGACCAGCACGACCCGACGCAGCCGGCTCGGCGCGACCTGATGCAAGGCCACGGCGAATTGCGCGCCGCCCCGGGCCACCACGTCGATGGCCTCCAGCTTCAGGGCGTCGAGCACGAGAAGGGCGTCCACGGCCGCCGCGGCGTAGGGGTCGTGGGCGCCCGCCCGCAGCCCGGCGACCTCGTCGGTCAGACCGAATCCGGGGCGATCGATGGAGATCGGGCGGTAGCCGGCCGCCTGGAGCGCCCGCCGGAGGCTGCGGGCGACCACGCGCGAGGTCATGCTGCTGTGCACCACCAGGACTGCCCGGCCGGACGCGGGGCCATAGTCGCTCACCGCGATTCGGCGGCCGTCGGGACGGTGCACGAACCTGAGAGGCTCGGCCCCCGCTTCGATCAGGCCGATGTCGCCGGCCGTGGAGCGCGTCATCCACCCAAGGGCGTTGGCTTCCGCCACCTTCCGGGCGAGCGCAGCGGCGCTGCCCACGTCGAGCAGGCGGTAGACCTCCTTCAGTTCCTTCTGCACCACGGCGTCGCTGAGCCCCAACGCGCCGGCAACGTCGATGCGGGTCATCCCGTCGGCGATGAGGGCCGCGATCGCCGCCTGGCGGGCGGACAGGCCCCAGGCGTCGCCCAGGACATCGCCTCCGTCCGCCTGCGGCAGGACCCCGAACGCCAGGGAAACCAGCCGGTGCACCAGGGCGGCCAACCGCGGCGCCCGAGCCCGCTCCATGGCCTCGGCGATGGCTTCCCGGGCCGTGTCGTAGGAGATGCCCAGGCGCCGGGCCGCGGTCCGCACGCTGCCGGTGCGGACCGCGGCCAGGGCCACGCGGGTTTGCAGTCCGCTCAAGCCGAAGGCGCTGCAGGCGGCCTCCAACGGGCGCTCGGCGCGGTGCGACTGGCTGGTGAGCACCACCACCGCCTCCGGGGAGGCCGCGGCCGCGGCGCGAACCTGGCGCGGCAGGATCCATCGGTCGACGCCCGACGCCGGCGCGTAGGCGCAGAGTGTGGTCTCGGTGGCGTCGCCGTTCACCACCCCATGGAGGGTCGTTCGGCCGCCCCGCCCGCTCGCCACCCGGTCCAACAGTTCCGTGTCGAGGCTCAGGTCCGCCTCGAGCGCCGCGAAGGCCGGGCTCGACGCGATCACGCGTCCATGACGATCCACCACCGCCGCGGCCAGGCTCTCCTCGTTGAAGAGCGGCCGCGGGCCATTGTCGGGCGTCGCCTGATCCAAGGCCAGCAGCGCCTCGCCGACCTCGGGACCGGCGGCGTGAACCACGGCGCCGAACCGATCGGACTCCTCCCCCATGCGAAACCCTTACGCGGCGCTCGCCAACCAAGGTCGAGCATCGGGGACGCGCCATAGTCACGCGGAACGATGCCGTCCAGACGGCGAAGGGGCGCAGGTCCCGAAGAGTCCACGACGCCGTCGGCGACCCCGCCGCGATGATGCAGGGGGCTTCGTCTTCACCGACGTGGCGCGGACGACGCCGTTATGGATCTCGATCGCGACGTCGCCGTCCTCCGCGACCCATTCGCCTCCATCGCCGGGGATGGGGATCGGGGGGGATCTAGAGCGGGTGCGCGTGGGCCGGCGTGGCCGTCGGCAGGGTCAGGGCCACGAGGCCCAGGCGTCACGGCTGGGCCTTCAGGGTCTGGAGCGGCACGGGATCGACGGCGAAGACGTGCATGCGCCCGAGCAACTGCTCGATCATCTGCGTCCGCGACCACATCACCTTCCCGTCGCTGAACCGGCCGGACACGAGGGCCGGAGCGAAGGCTCCAAGCTCGCCCACCTTGACGGTCTGCGCGCCGCATCCAAGCCGGTGGCCGGGGGACATCCGCGCGGCGGGCACGTCGAACCGCTGGGGCCGACCCTCGAGGGTCAGCACCCCCCGGAACGGGACGGCGGTCACCCCTCGCTCCGGAACCGGGCGCAGGGAATAGGCCATGCGGATCTCGTCGCCGCAGGCGAAGAAGCGCGTGTGGACTTGCACGAAGGCGTTCTGCTCCGGCGGGAGGCGGATCGACGGGAGCTCCGGAAGCGGCGCCGCGATCTCGAAGGGGCGATCTGCGTCGGACGTCCCCGCCGCGCCCGCCTTTCGGGACCAGGCCACGTCCCTGAACGCGGTCGCGCCTGCGCACTCCTGGCACTCCGACGCGAGCAGGGCCCGGGCGTGTTGCAATTCCTCGAGCGACGGCCGCATCACGCAGTAGGCGGGTGCCGAGGCCCCCGTGAGAGCGCTCGCGCGCAGGAAGGCGGAGAAGGATTGGCCGTAGCCGGCCCGTTCGCCGACGGGCCCCACCGGCCGTGCGGTCGAGACATATGTCGTCCGCGTCGCGGGATCCGGCGCGTAGCAGAAGAACCAGGTCGGCGTCTGCGCCAGGGCGGACCCGTCCATGAGCCCGAGGCCGAGGGCGAGGACGAGGACCCGGAGCATCGGCGTCTATCGGGCGGACTGGTAGAAGCTGGCGGCGTTCGCCGCGGCCTTCTCGAAGGCGGCGTAGGTGCGGTTCGCGTCGGCCTCGGAATAGCCCTGGCCGATCGCCCGCAGATACATGGCGTAGTACTCGTAGGCCTGTCCGCACATCGTGTTGAGCTGGACGTCGCTGCCGCCGTCCAGGGCCCGCTGCCGATAGTTGTCGAGCGTGAACCCACGGCACGCGCCGCCCGCCTCGAGGACGTTGGGCCGGACAGGATAGGCCGGCGTGGCCGGCGGCGGCGGGCGGGAGGGCGCCGAACTCGCCTGCGAAGCCTCCTCCTCGCGCAGGGACTCCTCGAGTTCGTCGGCGGCATCGCGGAAGGTCTGCAGCACGCCGGCGTCCATGCCCGCGGCCTCCCCGCGCGCAATGTTGGCCCGCATCTCGCGGATCTGGGCGCGAAGCTCGGCCGCGCTTTGCGCCAGGGCCGGCGTCGCGCACAGCGCCGCCGCGACGGCCATCGCGCGCAACAGGTTCCTCATGGTCATGTCCCGTCTCCCTTCGGGGCGCCCGCCGGCCGCAACGAGTTGATCAAGCGGCTGCGCGGGTCACCCGCCGCGCGGCGCGGAGCGCGCGACCGGCAAAGCCGAACCCGAGGATCATCAACGCCCATGCGGCCGGCTCAGGAGCGGGCGCCGGCGCCACGACCTGCGTGATCGCGAAGGTGGACGGAGCGTCGGGGCGGAAGAGGCTGAAGCTGTCGAAATGCTCGCCCGTCCCATTGTACGCGAAGACATTGGTGCTGGGCGGGTCACCCGGGCGCGCCGCGGCCAGGAAGGCCGGGTCCGTGGGCAAGGCGAGATCCGGTCCGAAGGCGCCGAACACGCCTGCAAACCGAAGGTGGAACTGCAGGTTGACCGGCTCCGCCGCGACTCCGGCGATCATGGAGCGACGGATGTCCATCGTGAGGATGTCCGCGTCATAGGCGGTACCGTCCGCATCGAAGCGCGACACCGAGACGTAGGCGTCGCTGGAGAGGTCGCCGGTCTTGATGAGTTCCACGCCGTCCGCCGAAAGGGAAAACGCGGTCGCGAAGTAGTTCCGATAGTCGGCGCCGACGTACGGCGTCTCGTCCGCCACCGTGAGGCTGTAGGCGAGCACCGAGGTCGTCGACAGGCCCAGCGACGCGCCGATGTCCGCGCCGTGCGGTCCGTCCGCATAGAGGGACGGCAGGGTGGTGCTGCCGCTGAACGTGTAGACCGCCGCCTGCGCGGGCGCCGCCGACGCGCCGAGTACGCACAAGGCCAGAACGGCCCCCTCCATCGAACGCCAAGTCACTGCTGCCATCCCCACTCGGTCCGCGGCATGTCGCGGCATGCGGCCATAGGACTTCGGCGGATGATCGGCGCACATCCCCACTTGGGGGGTATTGCCGCGGCGTCGTGCTCAGCGTCGGACTTGTCACTCCGATCCATGCGTCCTCAAGCGCCTGCGGCGAGGACGCGGCCATTCGTTCCTTGGGCTCATCCCCGCGCGAAGGCGAACCCGGCCTTCGTCAGCCTTTCAGGGCTGCCTCGAGATTGCCCAGCACGCCGAGCTGCTGAAGCAGCACCGAGGGCATGTTGTAGCAATGGAAGGAAGTGATCTTGCCGTCCTTCAGGTGGAATACGTCGCAGCAGGGCGCATCCATCCGCCGACCGGTAGGCTTCAGGATGCCGCCAGGCAGGTGCAGGTCGCCCAGGTGCGTTCCCTGCAGCGCCAGCTCCACGGTCACCACATCATCGGCGACATAGAGCTGGAACAGCTCGCGATGCATGTCGGGGAAGGTCGCGGCATAGGCCTCGACGGGCGCGCCGATCTCCGCGCCATGGTACTTCTTCCCCGCCGGAACATCGAAGAAGTAGCCGTCCTGCGCGAACATCGACACGAACCCGGCGGTGTCCTTGGTCGGCCCCTCGGCCAGCGCATACAGCCGCCGGATGATCTCTTCGTTGGTCTTCATGGTCCTGGTCTCGCTGACGCCGCGCGTGGCGGCTGATCTGTTGGGGCTGCGGACACGTCCGGTCAGATCTGGACCTGGCCGCCGTCGGCGAACAATTCGACCCCGTTGACGAAGCTGGCGTCGTCCGAGGCCAGGAACAGGACCGCCTTGGCGATCTCCTCCGGCCGGCCGACGCGGCCGAGCGGGATGAGGCTGGCCAGATGGTCCTTGGCGCCCTGCGCCTGGTCGCCGCCGCCGAACAGCTCGTTCAGTCCAGGGGTGTCGGTCACGCCGGGGCTGATGGTGTTCACGCGGATATGGCGATCCTTCAGATCCAGGATCCAGTTGCGCGCGAAGTTGCGGACGGCGGCCTTGGTGGCTGAGTAGACGCTGAAGTCCGGCGTTCCCGACACGCTGGTGGTCGACCCGGTCAGGATGATCGCCCCGCCGTCCTTGAGCAGGGGCAGCGCCTTCTGCACCGTGAACAGCACGCCCTTCACATTGGTGTCGAAGGTCTTCTGATAGTGGTCCTCGGTGATCGCCCCGAGCGGCATCATCTCGCCGCCGCCGGCGTTCGCGAAGACGACGTCGATCTGCTGATGCTGCTGCTGCACGGCGTCGTAGAGGCGATCGATGTCGTAGAGGTTCGCCATGTCGCCCCGCACGCCCGTCACCCGGCCGGCGATCGCGGCGACCGCCGCGTCCAGCGCATCCTGACGGCGCCCGGTGATGAACACCGACGCCCCCTCCGCGGAGAAGGCCTTGGCGGTGGCGAGGCCGATCCCGCTCGTGCCGCCGGTCACCACCACCACCTTGCCCTCGAACCTGCTGCTCATCGTTCCAATTCCTCTGAAGCCGGCGGCCAACCGCTGCGGCCGCTCTCAGATGCCCTCGGAACGATGATGCGTGTAGCCGTCAGATATGGCACTCAGCGTTCCGCTGGAGGAACGCCGATGCGGACAGACCTGAACGACCTCGCCTATTTCGCCGAGGTGGTCGCGCATGGCGGCTTCGCGGCCGCGGGGCGGGCGTTGCACGAGCCTAAGTCCAAGCTCAGCCGCCGAATCGCGGGCCTCGAGGAGCGCCTGGGCCTGCGGCTGATCGAAAGGTCGAGCCGGCGGTTCCGGGTCACCGACACCGGCCGGGCCTTCTATGAGCGGTGCAGGGCGATGCTGGCCGAGGCGGAATTGGCCGAGGCGCTCGTGCTGCAGGCCCAGGCCGAGCCCCACGGCCGCGTCAGGTTCAGCTGTCCGACAGGGATGCTCGGGGCGATCTCCGGCCTGATCGCGTCGTTCCTGGCGAAGCATCCCAAGGTGCGACTGCAGGTCGTGGCGACGGACCGGGCGGTCGACGTCATCGAAGAGCGCATCGACCTGGCCTTGCGGGTCCGCACGGCGCTGACCACGGATGCGGCCCTGACCATGCGCTCGCTGGGCGTCTCCACCCGAATCCTGGTGGCCAGCCCGCAACTCGCGAGCCAGGCCAACGAAATAGATCGACTCCCGACGCTGCCCATCCTGTCGACCAGCGATGAAGGCGAGGTGTTGGAGTGGCGGCTGGAGACCGAAGACGGCCGCACCCACACGGTCCGCGGCGAGCCCCGCATGGGCTGCGCCGACATGGCCGCCGTCCGCGAGGCCGCCGCGGCTGGCCTCGGCGTCGCGCTCCTGCCCGACCACGTCTGCCGCGATGCGCTGCTTTCGGGGCAGTTGGTGCGCGTGCTGCCGGACTGGCGCGGCGTGCGCGGCATCGTCCACGTGGTCTTCACCACCCGCAGGGGTCTGCCCCCCGCGGTGCGGGCCTTGATCGATCATCTCGCTGATCATTTTCCCAAGACGGGCGTCACTGGCTGATCAATCGGGCTTTCGCGCCCGAAATGCGCCGGTGGCGGACTTCCCCTTCGCCGCCGGAAGCAGGCATTGAGTGGCGTGCTTGTGCGGTGCGCGAGTTCTGGGCCCTCGGCAAGAAGGTCGATCAGCGGCCCGGCCGCGGGCCAGGCGGCTGGCGGCTGGCGGCTCAGACGCCGCGCGACTAGGCTAGCGCAAGCATGTCCGACGCACTGTCCGCGACGTTCACCCGCCAGGAGCTGTACGACCGCGTTTGGAGCCGGCCGATCAGCGTCATCGCGCGCGAGCTATCGCTCAGCAGCAATGGCCTTTCGAAGATCTGCGATCGCTTGCTCGTTCCCTATCCTGGCCGCGGCTACTGGGCCAAGGCGGCCGCCGGCCGCGCCCCCGAAAGGCCGCCTCTTCCACCGCCGCCCTCCGGCGTCGACGATCCCATCGTCGTCGGCCGTGGCCGGGCCGCGTCGCGACGCCGCCGAACCCGCGTGCCGGCCACCGAGCGCGAAGGGCAGCTCCTTGACGCCGCCGCGACCCTGATCGCCGAGGCCGGCCTTCCCGCGCTGACGATGAAGAGCGTCGCGCGCCGCGTTGGCCTCAGCGAGGCCCAGGCGCACAACTACTTCCGCCAGCGCAAGGACCTGCTCGTCGCGCTCGCGCGCCGCGAGCTCACCGCCATGGAGAACCGGCGGCGCGCCGGGATCGCGCAGGGCCATGATCGTTATACGAAGGTCGCGTTGTCCACGATCACATACCTGCGCGAGGCGGCCGACCGGGGTGCGCTGGTGCAAGTCCTGACCCAGTCGCCCGAGGTGCGCGAGGCGCTCAAGGCAGAGCGCGCCGCGACCCAGCAGGCCGATCGCGCCCGGGTCATGGGCAATCTCACCGAAACCTACGGGGTGCCGCGCGACACCGCCCGGGCGATGACCTCGGTCCTGACGGCGATGTGCCTGCGGGCCGGGCGGCTGGTGGCCGGCGGCAGGCTCAGCCTCAACGCCGCCGAGCGGCTGACCCTGGCGATGACGATGAGGGCCAACCGCGACCTCGTGCGGCGTTACCGCGGATCGGTGGACGGGGCCTGACCGCCGGACTGCAGCGCCTCGATGGCCGACGTCACCAGCTGCCGGGCAAGGTCCAGGCCACGCTCCAGCGGGATGTCCTCCTGCCAGACCAGGCGGCCCATCTCCTCGGGAATGGCCTGGATCAGCAGAACCACCGCCAGCGCCTCCCTGGCCGGGAGCTTCAGCGCCCGGCGCGCCCGGCGGCCGAAGCCGCGCAGGAACCGGTCGCGGCCCCGCAGCACGTCGGGGGCAAAACGGCCGCTCATATAGACGTCGCGCAGGATGAAGTGCGCCAGGGGTCCGCGGATCGCCACGTGGCGCAGGTAGATGTCGGCGCTCGCGAGCGCTGCGGCCATCAGGTCGTCGTGAGCCATCGCGGCGGCGAGACCCGCCGCCGCGAGCGCCTCTTCCTCCTCCGCCACCAGTTGATTGAAGAGGTCGGCCTGGGCGGGGAAGTGACCGTAGATCAGGCCCTTCGACACCCCCACCCGGGCCGCGAGGGCCTCCAGCGATAGCGGCAGATAGCCTTGGGCGAGCACCAGCGCGCCGGCGGCGTCCAGAATCTGCCGGCGGCGCACCTCCGCCGAAAAGCGCTGCGTCGGCGCCAATACTGCCCTCCCGCTCGCAGCTTTCTTACCCGGCTTGCGGCGCGGCGCGAAGGCGGCCCCCCGGGATTGCGCGGCGGCGCCTTGCCGGTCATATTGGTGCAAATGTCAGAAAGAGGACGCGCCATGTCGTACGCCAAGGGCCGGATCATCCACGACGCCGACAGTCACGTGATGGAGCCCGCCGACTGGCTCGCGCCTCACGCCGAGGGCGCGCTGGCCGAGCGCCTCACGTCGCGGGCCACGCCCGAGCGGATCGCGAGACAGGTCGAAGCCGCCCGTGGCCGCAAGGGCGACGTGGCCGCCAGCACCGCGGCCGCGACGGACCTCATCGCTGGGCCGAAGGGCTGGATCGCCTACGGCGCCTTCGATCCGGATGAGCGGCGCGACGCGCTCGATCGCCTGGGGTTCAGCCGCCAGCTGGTGTTCGCCACCTCGTCGCTGGCGACGTTCCGCACGTCCAGCCAGCCGGACGTTCTCTACGGCGGAGCCCGGGCGCACAACCGCGCCATGGCCGCGTTCTGCGCGGACCCGCGCCTGATCGGCGTCGCCTTCGTACCGCTCGACGATCCGCGGCGCGCGCTCGAGACGGCGGCCGAGGCGATCGAAGCCGGCTGCGGGGCGGTCTGGACGCCCTCCACCCCGGCTGGCGGCGTCTCGCCCGGCCACCCGGACCTCGACCCGTTCTGGCGACTGCTGGCGGACACGAAGACGCCGTTCATGCTGCACATTGGCCCGGGCTCGCGGGTGCTTCCGCCCGAGTACGCCAACAACGGAAAGCCACGCTCGCCCGACCTGCACGGCGGCGGCGAGAACCTGCGGTTCAAGGATTTCGTCGTCCTGCCGTTCTCGGCCCAGATGTTCCTCGCGGCGCTGATCTACGACGGCCTGTTCGACCGCGTTCCTGGGCTGCGCGGCGGCGTCATCGAGTTCGGCGCGGCCTGGGTTCCCGGCTTCCTGCGCCAGCTCGATCTCGGCTACAAAAGCTTCAGCCGCACCGATCCGCTGCTGCAAGGCCTTGCTATGAAGCCGTCGGACTACATTCGGCGGCACATCAAGTTCACGCCGTTCCCGGGCGAGGACGCCGGCCATCTGATACGGGAGGCCGGCTCAGACCTGTTCCTGTTCTCCAGCGACTATCCGCATCCGGAAGGCACGACCGATCCCATCGGCCGCTTCGAGCGCACGTTCGAAGGGATTTCGGACGAAGATCGTGACCGCTTCTACCGTCGCAACTTCGAAGAGATGATGGGACAGGCCACCGCCTGAATGATCGGCGAGCCCCAGCCGTCCCGAAGGCCCGCCCGAGGCCGAAGCGGCCGGCCTTCTCCGCGAGGCGCACGACGAGACGCGGGTCGCGATCCAACAGGCGGATCGCCGTCAGCAGGCCGCTGAAGCCGCCGCCGACCACGACGACAGAGCCCGTCCCGGCGATAGGGAACGGTTGAGGCATCGCGGCCCAACGGGCGGGCGCCCGATGCGGCTGCCCATTCAAGCCGCCTCCGGCTCGAGGTCGAGGACGGCGGCGCGCATGAGTTCGGCGAGACGCAGAATGGTCGGGTGCGGGTTGGCGCGGGCGTGACGAACATAGGCCACCTTCGGCAGGGCGGGCAGCGCCGCAGCCGCCACGGCATCGACGCGGCGATCGGAGAAGATGCGCGTGCGGCACGTAAGGCCGAGCCCGGAGTCCACCGCCGCGCGAAGGACGGAGAGGCTGGGGGTCTCCAGCACGACGCGATAGGGGCGTCCGCGCGCCTCCAGGGCCGCCAGCAGAGCGTCGCGGAAGCGGCAGGGCCGCTCCAGGATCGCCACGGGTAGAATTTCCTCCTCTACAAGTCGGGCTTCCCCCAGCCAAAGCATCGGCGCGACACTGATCGCTGCGACGTCGTCGGCCGGGCCCATGCACAGCGCCACATCGAGGCGGTCCGCTTCGAGGTCCTCAAGGAGCGCCGGCGAGCCGCCGACCCGGACCTGGAGCTGGGTGTCGGGGTTGAGCTGCGCGAACCGGGCCAGCACGCCGGACAGCAGGGTTTCGGCGAAGTCCTGAACCAGGCCGACGCGCGCCGGGCCGGCCAGGGCGTCGCCGTTCAGCGCCGACACCGCCCGGTCGTTGGTCGCCAGCATCTCACGCGCATAGGCCAGCAGCGTCTGGCCGGCCGGAGTGAGGGCGAGCCGGCGGCCTTCGCGCTGAAACAGCGGGGTCTGCACCGTTTCCTCCAGGCGTTTCATCTGGAGGCTGAGCGCCGACTGGGTGACGAACACCCGTTCGGTCGCCCGCAACATGGAGCCGGAATCCACGATGGCGGCGAAGCTTCGCAGCAGCTCGGTCGGGAGGTTCACGGCCATGGCTTCAGGTCACCTATGAGGATTGCTAAACCCACCCATAAGGTAAAGTCTATTGATGCACTAGGAATTAAAAGGCTTCTTAGACCGAGGCAAAGCGCATTTCAAACCGCCGCGCTTCGCCCGGAGCTGCGCCGTTGTCGACCGTCACCCTCGATAGAAAATCTCCCACGCTGACGCTTCCGCGCCCGCAGCTTCGCGGCGGACGCTGGGTCTCGCCCATCCTGCTGCTGCTGGTGTGGGAGCTGGGTTCGCGCACCGGTGTGATTCCCGAGCGGATTCTGGCGGCGCCCTCGGCGGTGGCCGAGACCTTCTGGGCCATGACCGCCAGCGGCGAATTGCCGTCGAACTTGGCCGTGTCTCTCGCCCGCGCCCTGGCGGGCCTGAGCTTCGGCCTAGCGGCCGGCATCGTGCTGGCGCTGGTCTCGGGGCTGTCGCGGGCCGGCGAGGCGGCGATCGACCCGCTGATGCAGATCAAGCGCACCATTCCGGTGCTGGCGCTCACCCCGCTGTTCATCGTCTGGTTCGGCATCGGGGAGACGCCGAAGGTGACCCTGATCGCGGTGGCCACGGTCTTCCCGATCTACCTCAACCTCTTCTCCGGCGTTCGCGGGGTCGACGCCCGGCTGATCGAGGCCGGCCGCAGCTTCGGGCTGCGCCAGGCCGAGCTGATCCGCCACGTGATCCTGCCGGGCGCCCTGCCCTCGTTCCTGGTGGGGCTGCGCTACGCCCTGGGCGTCTCGCTGTTGGTGCTGGTGGTCGCCGAACAGATCAACGCCGCGGCCGGCCTGGGCCACCTCATCAACAACGCCCGCGACTTCATGCGCACCGACATCATCGTCGTCTGCCTCGTGGTCTACGCGACCCTCGGCCTGGGCGCCGATCTGCTCGTCCGCACGCTGGAAGCCCGAGCGCTCGCCTGGCGGCCCAGCTTCATCAAGTCCTGACCGGAAAGGCGCCCCGCATGGCCTCCCCCCTGACCCGCGCCGCACCGCCGGCCGCCTGGCAGACCTCGGACGCCGGACCCGCGGTCCGCGTCCGCAACTTCACCCGCCGCTTTGGGGAGGTGACGGTCCTGCAGGACCTGAACATCGAGATCGCGCGCGGCGAGTTCGTCGCCCTGCTGGGGCGCTCGGGCTCCGGCAAGACCACCCTTCTGCGCACCCTGGCCGGGATCGACGCCGCCCCGGGCCAGGAGGTCCTGACCCCCGCCGCCCGCGCCGTGGTCTTCCAGGACGCGCGGCTGCTGCCCTGGAAACGGGTTTGGCGAAACGTGGCCCTGGGCCTGAAGGGCGCCGACATCCGCGCCCGCGCCGACGCGGCTCTGACCGAGGTCGGCCTCGATCATCGGCTCGACGCCTGGCCGGCCACGCTGTCGGGCGGCGAGGCCCAGCGCGTCTCGCTGGCCCGCGCCCTGGTGCGCGACCCCGGCCTGCTGCTGTTGGACGAGCCCTTCGCCGCCCTCGACGCCCTGACCCGCCTGCGCATGCACGACCTGGTACTGTCGCTCTGGCGCAGGCGCGCGCCGGCGGTGCTGCTGGTCACCCATGACGTGGACGAGGCCATCGCACTCGCCGACCGCGTGCTGGTGCTGGAGGACGGCCGCATCGCCGCCGAGGAACGGATCACCCTGCCGCGCCCACGCGCCAACGACGGCGCGTTCCAGGAGGTGCGAACGCGGCTGCTGGCGCGGCTGGGCGTGGACGCCGGCCAGCGCAAGCCCGCCCAGGAGGCGGCGCTGATCGCCTTCCCGAGCGGTGAGATCGTCGCGTGAGCGCCGCCCTCGCCCGCCCCTCTCTGACCGCCAACGCCTCGCTGGACGACATCCTGCCCTCGCTGACCGAGGCGTTCGCCGCCACGGCCGCCGAGCACGACCGCGACTCCAGCTTCCCGTTCGAGAACTTCGCGCGGCTGAGGGATCATGGCCTGCTGGCCCTGACCGCGCCCACGGCCCTGGGCGGCGGCGGGGCCGATCTGCCGACCACGCTCAAGGTGGTCGAAGCCGTCGCCCGCGGCGAACCCGCTACCGCGCTGGTGCTGACCATGCAGTACCTGTTCCACGCCTCGCTGGACGGCCGCGCCGGCTTCACCGACGCCCTGAAGGCCCGGGTGGTGCGCGACGCAATCCAAGATGGCGCCCTGATCAACGCCCTGCGCGTGGAGCCCGAGTTGGGCACGCCGGCGCGCGGCGGGCTGCCCGCCACGGTGGCGCGGCGCACGAACGACGGCTGGAGCCTCTCGGGCCGCAAGATCTACTCCACCGGCTCGCCGGCGCTGACCTGGATGATCGTCTGGGCGCGGACCGACGAGCCCGAGCCGCGGGTCGGCGGCTTCCTCGTCCACAAGGACGCGCCGGGCCGCCGGATCGTGGAGACCTGGGACCACACCGGCCTGCGCGCCAGCGGCAGCCACGACGTGGTCTTCGAAGACACGCCCACGCCCATAGACTACGCCCTGGCCCCGCAGGTCCCCGGAACGCCGCCGGCGCCGGACCCGACCATGGCCGTCTGGTCGCCGGTGCTCACGGCGGCGATCTACAACGCCGTGGCCGGAGCGGCGCGCGACTGGTTTGTCCGCTGGCTGACGGAACGCACGCCCGCCAACCTGGGCGCGCCGCTCTCGACCCTGCCGCGCTTCCAGGAGCTGGTGGGAACTATCGACGGTCTCCTCTTGCAGAACCGCGTACTGCTGGACAGCGCCGCCCAGGGCCGCCTGGGCGCGGCGCATGGCGGCCTGGTCAAGCATCTGGTCACCGAGAACGCCATCGCCGCCGTGGAGAAGGCCATCGCCGCCACCGGCAACCCCGGCCTCTCGCGGCACAACCCGCTGCAGCGCCACTACCGCGACGTCCTCTGCGGCCGGATCCACACGCCCCAGGCCGACGTGGTGCTGAGCGCCGCCGGCAAGGCCGCCTTCGCCAAGATCGCCAACTGACCACCTCCGCCCCGAGCCTCCCATGACCGACACGCCCGACCTCGAGATCCTGGGCCTCATCTCGACCCAGCATCAGTCCGAGACCCACGCCGCCAAGAGCCCGTGGATCGACAAGGCCTACCTGGCCGCCCACGCCAAGGCGCACGAGTACGCCGGCTTCGATCGCGTGCTGATCGGCTACAATTCGGCTTCGCCGGACGGCTTCCAGGTGGCGGCCTTTGCGGCGGCCCAGACGACCAGGTTGAAGTTCCTGCTGGCCCATCGGCCGGGCGTGATCGCCCCCACCGTGGCGGCCCGTCAGCTCGCCACGCTGGACCAGCTCAGCGACGGCCGCCTCGCCGTCCACATCATCACCGGCGGTTCCGACGAGGAGCAGCGGCGCGACGGTGATTTCCTGACCAAGGCCGAGCGCTACGCCCGCACCGATGACTACATCACGGTGCTGAAGAAAGCCTGGGAGAGCGAGGGACCGTTCGACCACGAGGGGCCCTACTACAAGGTCGAGGGCGCGCCGGCGGCGGTGAAGTCCCTGCAGCAGCCACGCCTGCCGATCTTCTTTGGCGGGGCGTCCGATGAGGCCGTCGATGTGGCCGCCCGCCAGGCCGACGTCTACGCCCTGTTCGGCGAGACCCTGGAGCAGGCGGCCGAGATCGTCGGCCGCGTGCGCGAGGGGGCCCGGGCACACGGCCGCGAGATCAAGTTCTCGATGTCCCTCAGGCCCATCATCGGCCGCACTGAGGAGGAGGCCTGGGCCCGCGCCGCCCGCATCCTCGACGACGCCAAGGCGTTGAAGGAAGCCCGCGGGGGACAGAGCCGCTATGTCACCGCCCGCGGCGGCCAACGCCTCATCGAGGCGGCCCAGGGCGGCGCCGTGCGCGACAAGCGCCTGTGGACCGAGATCGCGGCGCTAACTGGCGCCCAAGGCAACTCCACCTCGCTGGTGGGCACGGCCGAGCAGGTGGTGGAGTCGCTGCTCGACTACTACGACCTGGGCATCACCAAGTTCCTGTTCCGCGGCTTCGACCCGCTGGAGGACGCCATCCAGTACGGTCACGAGCTGCTGCCCGCCCTGCGCGCGGCGGTGGCGGCGCGCGGCGCGCCGCGCGTGCTGGCGGCGGAATAGCCATGGGTCGCCTGGTCGTCGCTAGCCAGCTGAACGAGGCCTTCAACGGCGCCTTCGCCCAGGCCCTGCCGGATGTGGAGATCCTTCCCGTCCCGGCCGGGCCGCCGGCGGCCTTGCCGCACGAGGCCAAGGTGCTGATCGCCGCGCCGTTCCGGAAGGCGGGCGGCGCGCTGCCGGCTGTGCCGCCACCCGGCTGGCCGTTCGACGTGAAGTGGGTGCAACTGGTCTCGGTCGGGATCGACTTCTATCCGAGCTGGCTCTTCGAGGGGCCGGTGGTGACGTCGGCGCGCGGGTCCTCGGCGGTGGCCCTGGCCGAGTTCGCGCTCGCCGCCATCCTGGCCGCGACCAAGAAACTGCCTGACATCTGGATCGACCGCTTCGACGACTGGGCGCCCACGCCGATCGGTCTGGTCCAGGGGCGCACCCTGGGCCTGGTGGGCTTCGGCTCCATCGGCGAGGCCCTGGCGCCGCGCGCCCAGGCGTTGGGCATGAAGGTGCTGGCGATCCGCCGCTCGAAAACGCCTATCCAGGTGGCAGGCGTCGAGCAGGTCCGCGACTACTGCGAGCTGTTCGAGCGCGCCGAGGACGTGGTGCTAGCCGCCCCCGCGACGCCCGAGACCTTCCACCTTGTGAACCGCAAGCTGCTGGCGCACGCGAAGCCCGGCCTGCACCTGATCAACGTGGCGCGCGGCGCGCTGATCGACGACGAGGCCCTGCTCTGGGCGCTGGGCGAGGGCCGCGTGGGCCTGGCCAGCCTGGACGTAACACACCCCGAGCCACTGTCGTTCAACCACCCCTACTACAGCCACCCGCGCGTGCGCCTGTCGCCGCACACCTCGGTGCACACCCCCGACACGCGTCGCAACCTGGCCGCCCAGTTCGCCGAAAACCTCAACCGCTTCCGCCAGGGCGCGCCGCTGGACGGCGTGGTCGACTTGGCCCGCGGCTACTGACGGAGACCGCCATGACCCTCGCCTTCCAGCGCCCCACCGGGACGCCGACCGCCCATCCCGCCAAGATCGAGACGGTGCTGCCCGAGCGCGGTTTCGGCCAGCCGGCGCCGATCCCGCAGCAGCCGACGCTCGAGCAGGAGCGGCTGTTCCGCAAGCAGCGGCTGGCGGCGGGCTATCGCCTGTTTGCGCGCGCGGGCTTCGACATGGGCGGCGCCGGCCATATCACCGCGCGCGACCCCGAGTTCCCCGACCAGTTCTGGGTCAATCCGGCGGGCGTCCACTTCAGCCGGATCAAGGTCTCCGACCTGATGCTGGTGGACCACCACGGAGAGATCGTGGAACCGCCGGCCCACGCCAAGCCGCGCCTGAACCGCGCCGCCTTCGCCATCCACTCCGAGCTGCACAAGGCGCGGCCCGATGTGGTCGCCGCCGCCCACTCGCACTCGCTCTACGGCAAGGCCTGGTCGGCCCTGGGCCGGCTGCTGGATCCGCTCAGCCAGGACGCCGCGGCGTTCTACGACGATCACGCCTTGTTCGAGGAGTTTTCCGGCGTGGTGCTCGACACCAGCGAGGGCGAGAAGATCGCCAAGGCGCTGGGGCCGAAGAAGGCGGTGATCCTCCAGAACCACGGGATCCTCACGGTCGGCGCAACGGTCGAGGCGGCGGTCTGGCGCTACCTCGCGCTCGAGAACGCCTGCCAGGTTCAGTTGCTGGCCGAGGCGGCCGGGCCGACGAAGCCGATGGCGCCCGAGGTGGCGCGCCATACGGCCGGCCAGGTGGGGACCGAGATCGGCGGCATCTTCGCCTTCCAGCCCTACTGGGACGTGGTCTCGGAAGAAGAGCCGGACCTCTTCGACTGATGAGCGACCTCGGCCGACTTTCCCGCCGCGGCGTGCTCGCCGGAGCCGCCGCGCTGACGGCGTGCAGCCCGAAGCCGGCGGCCGCGCCCGACGAGGCGACGCTCCGCATCGCCACGTTCAAGGGCGGCGTGCGTGACCTGCTGAAGGCCGCGGGTCTGGAGGCCACGCCCTACAAGGTCGCCTGGTCCGAGTTCGGCGCCGGCAACCTCATCACCGAGGCCATCGACGCGCGCGCCATCGACATCGGCGCCATGAGCGAGATCCCGCCGATCTTCGTGGCCGGCCGCCCGACCCAGGTGCGCATCGTGGCGGTGCTGCGCGGCGACGTGAACTCGCAGGTGACGCTGGTTCCCAAGGACTCGCCGATCCGCTCGGCGGCCGACCTGAAAGGCAAGCGCGTCGGCTATGTGCGGGCCACCACGGCGCAGTACTTCCTGGCCCGCCTGCTGGGCGAGCACGGCCTGACGTACGCCGACATCGAGCCGGTGGCGCTGTCGCCGCAGGACGGGCTGTCGGCGTTCGGCCAGGGGTCGCTGGACGCCTGGGTGATCTATGGCGTGCAGGGCGCGCTGGCGCGGGCGAAACTTGGCGCGCGCGTGCTGGCCACCGGCCTGGGGCGGTTGTCGGGCAACTACGTTCAGGCCGCCTTCGCCGAGGCGATCGCCGACCCGCCGCGCCGCGCCGCCATCGCCCACCACCTGCAGCAGCTGCAGAAGGCCTACGCCTGGGCGAACGACCACCCCGACGAATGGGCCCGGACCCAGGCGCAGGCCACAGGCGCGCCGTTCGAAATCTACCGCCAGATGCATCGGGAGCGCAGCGCGCCCTCGGTGCTGGGGCCCACCGACGCGGCGGCCATCGCCTCGGAACAGGCCGTCGCCGACGGCTTCGCCGCGCTGGGCGCGATCCCGGCCAAGGTCGACGTGCGGCCGCTGTGGAGCGCCGAGTTCAATAAAGAACTGAAAATATAGTCGCCGAGAAATTCGAATATTTGCATCGCAAAATAGAACTATGATCCGTCTCGATAATAGAAAAACTGAGATCTGAAGCAGGCGATGTTGTTTGCGGCTTCGAGTTTGTTCTTTTCTAAAGCGCCCACCTTGAGGCAGGGCGTCAAAATGAACATCAGAAAAACTCCAATCTCTCGCGATCCGCTGCTGAACTCCACCGCCGTCGTGCTGGCGTGCGTCGCGTGGTCCGGGTCGGCCGCGGCCCAGGGCGTCGAGGCAGCCGCCAAGGACGCCAGCGCCGTGGCGGTCGAAGAGCTCGTGGTCACCGCCGAGCGGCGGCAGACCAACCTGCAGGACACCCCGATCGCCATCACGGCCTTCTCGGCCCGGGCGCTGGCGGATCGGAAGGTGGACAATGTCCGCGACCTGGCCGGGCAGATCCCGAACCTGTCGATCAGCCGGGTGACCATCAGCCACACGACCCAGACCTATTCCCTGCGCGGCGTCGGTGAAAGCGACCCGATCCAGGAGCCGGTGCTCGCGGTCTACGTCGACGACGTCTACATCCCGCGGCAGATCGGCTCGATGGTCGAGTTCAACGACCTGGAGCGCATCGAGGTGCTGCGCGGGCCGCAGGGCACGCTGTACGGCCGCAACTCCAGCGCCGGCGCCCTGCGCATCATCACCCGCGATCCGGGCCGCGAGTTCCGCGCCAAGGCCGAGGTGGGCCTGGGCGACTACGGCGCCCTCGACGTCCGGGCCCTGGTCGAAGGGCCAATCAGCGAGACCCTGTCCGGGAGCCTCTCCTACATCCGCCACAAGCGCGACGGTGTCACCTTCGACCCGACGCTGAACCACGACGTGAACCGCATCGACGTGGACGCCTACCGCGCCAAGCTGCGCTGGACGCCGAACGCGAAGCTGGACGCCCTGCTGACGGTCAACGCCACGCGCGATCGCAGCGACAGCCGCTCATATATCCCCATCCGCCAGCCCGGCGGCGGCTTCTCGAAGCGGCTCAGCTTCTCCGAGGTGGAGCCCGACCAGGACCTGGACCAGATCTCGGGCTCGCTGCGGATCACCTACCAGCTCAACGACGCGCTGCAGCTCAAGTCGATCAGCGCCTACGGCGGCTTCAACCTCAACCCCGTCAACTATGACAACGACGGGGAAGCGGCGCTCATCCAGAAGAACCTGATCCACTACAACGACCAGTATGTGACCCAGGAGCTCCAGCTGAACGGCGAGTTCGGCCGGCTGAGCTTCACCACCGGCTTCTTCTTCCTGCACGAGCGGTTCTATGTGCAGCGCGACGGCTACAGTCGCCGCAACGCCCAGGCGACCAACCCGGTCACCACGCCGGCGAACTACAACTTCCTGCGGGCCCACAACGTCACCAACACCGACGCCTACGCGGTGTTCGGCGAAGCCACGTGGAAGATCACCGAGCGGCTGTCGCTGATTACCGGCCTGCGGTGGACCAACGAGAAGAAGGAATTCACCTTCGACAACGCCATCCTGAACCTGGCCGGCCAGGTGACGGCGCCGTCGATCCAGGGCGTGTCGGAAAAGACCTGGTCGAAGATCACGCCGAAGGTGTCGATCCAGTATCAGTGGACCCCCGACATCACGTCGTACGCCACCTATTCGCAGGGCTTCAAATCGGGCGGCTTCGACAACCGCGCCACGAGGCTGGATCTGGCCACCCTGCCCTTCCAGCCCGAGGAGGTGACCAGCTACGAGGGCGGCCTGAAGACCGAGCTGTTCGCGCGGCGGCTGCGGGCCAACCTCGCGGTCTTCTACAACGACTACAAGGACCTGCAGGTCTCGTTCTACGACCCGGCCTATGTGGGCAGCCGGCGCGGCAACGCCGGCCAGGCCACCAGCTATGGCGTCGAACTCGAGACGGACGCCCAGGTCAGTGAGGCGCTCTCGGCGCAGTTCTCCGTCGGCTACCTGTTCGCCGAGTACGACGAGTACAAGGGCGCGGGCGGGGCCGGCGTCGACGCCGACGGCAACCGGCTGACCAACTCGCCGCGCTGGAGCCTGTCGGGCGGCCTGACCTGGAACGTGCCGGTGGAGATCCCGGGGTCGCTGCGGCTGGGGGTCAACGCCCAGTACCAGACGACGAGCTACTCCAACGCCGTGCCGTCGGCGGGGGGCCAGCACGAGATCCCGGCCCAGGGCTTCGTCAACGCGGTGGCGACCTGGACCGCGCCCGATCCGCGCTGGTCGGTCGTGCTCTCGGGCCGCAACCTGACCAACTCGGCCAAGCCCGTCAGCTCGACCTACACGCCCAGCACCGGGGTCTACTACGTCAACTACCCGGATCCGCGGACCTGGCTGGTTACCCTGAGGTACGCGCTGTGAGCGGGCCCAACCTCGGCCGGCTGCGCGCCTTCGTCACCAGCCTGGCGGCCCTCGTCGACCGCGCCCGGGACGACGAGGCGCGCATCCTGGCGGAGGGGGCCGACCTGCTGCGCAGGCTGGTGGCCGTCGATGACTGGCTCCCGCTGACCCTCGCCGCGGCCGGCCCGGACCGCTACCGCCAATACCTCCTGCATTGCGACAGCCTGCAGCGGTTCTCGGTGGTCAGCTTCGTCTGGGGCCCGGGCCAGGCCACGCCGATTCACAACCATACGGTCTGGGGCCTGGTCGGCGTGCTGCGGGGGGCGGAGCTTTCGCAGGGTTACGCCCGCGAGGGTGGCCTCCTGCGGCCCGACGGCCCGCTCTATCGCCTCGAGGCCGGTCAGGTGGAAGCCGTCTCGCCCCGCGTCGGCGACATCCATCGCGTCGCCAACGCCCTGACCGACCGCCCGTCGATCAGCATCCATGTCTACGGCGCCAACATCGGCGCAGTCCGCCGCTCGGCCTTCGACGAGTCCGGCCGCTCCCGGCCGTTCATCTCGGGCTACGCCAACACCACCCTCCCCAACCTGTGGGACGCATCCCAGGAGGCGTACGCATGATCCCGCAAACCGCGCCGGCCGACGTCCGGCTGGAGCTGATCGCCCGCCGTGAGCTCGCGCTGATCGACCTGCGCGAGGAGGACCTGTACGCGAAGGACCACCCGCTGTTCGCCGCCAACCTGCCGCTGAGCCGGCTGGAGCTGGACGTGTTGGACCGCATCCCGCGCAAGGACACGCCGGTGGTGCTCTACGACGCGGGCGAAGGCCTGGTCCCACCGGCCTACGACCGGCTGCGGGCGCTGGGCTACACGAACGTCTCGGCGCTCGCCGACGGCCTGCTGGGCTGGCGGCTGGCGGGCTATGAGCTGTTCCAGGACGTCAACTCGGCCAGCAAGGCGTTCGGCGAACTGGTGGAGGCGCGGCGGCACACGCCGTCGGTCCCCGCCCCCGAGGCCAAGGCGCTGATCGAAGCCGAGCCGAACCTGGTGGTCCTCGATGCGCGGCGGTTCGAGGAATTCCACACGATGAGCATCCCGCGCGGGGTCAGCGTGCCCGGCGCCGAACTGGTGCTGCGCGCCCGCGCCCTGGCGCCCGATCCGTCGACCACGATCATCGTCAACTGCGCCGGCCGCACTCGCAGCATCATCGGCGCCCAGTCGCTGATCAACGCGGGCGTGCCCAACCGGGTCGTTGCGCTGCGCAACGGCACGATGGGCTGGACCCTGGCAGGCCAGGCGCTGGAGCATGGCCAGACCGAGCGCTACGTCGACGTGCCGCCGGAGCGCGAGGCCGAGGCCCGGGCGGCCGCCCGGGACGTGTCCTACCGCGCCGGCGTGCGCCACATCGACCCCTGGGGTCTGGATCGGCTGGCGCAGGACGCGGACCGCACCCTCTACCGCTTCGACGTGCGGACTCCCGAAGAGTACGCGGCCGGCCACATCAGGGGCTTCCGCAGCGCGCCCGGCGGCCAGTTGGTGCAGGAGACCGACGTCTTCGCGCCCGTGCGCGGCGCGCGCATCGTCCTGGCCGACGACCGCGGAGCGCGGGCCGACATGAGCGCTTCTTGGCTCGCCCAGATGGGCTGGGAGATCTACGTCCTGGACGGCGGTTTCGAGCGCGGCCTGGAGCTCGGTCCCTGGAAGCCCCCCCTCCCGCCGCTGCCGGACACACCGCTGATCACGGCGGACGACCTCGCGCGCCGCAAGGCCTGGGGCGGTGTCGTGATCCTCGACCTCGCCCCCAGCCCCGCGTACGGCAAGGGTCACATCCCGGGCGCCTGGTTCGCTGTCCGCAGCCGGCTGGCCGAGGCGATGGAGGTCGTCCAGCCCCGCGACTTCGAGGCGGTGGTGTTCACATCGCCCGACGGCGTCCTGGCCCGCTTGGCCGCCGCAGAACTCGCACACCTGGCGCCCTTGGCCCTGGACGGCGGAACCGCGGCTTGGACAGCCGCGGGCCTGCCGCTGGCGACCGACCTCGTTCGCCGCGCGTCGCCGCCGGACGATGTCTACCGCCGCCCCTACGAGGGCGCCGACAACGCCGCCTCGGCCATGCAGGCCTACCTCGACTGGGAGTTCGGCCTGGTCGAGCAGCTGTGGCGCGACGGCACGCACGGCTTCTTCGTGATCTGATGGAGGATCGGATGACGCTCACCCTCTACTTCGCCGCCGGCGCCTGTACGCTGCCGGCCCTGGTCGGCCTCGAGGAGGCCGGCGCGGCCTACGAAGCGGTCCGGCTGGTTCTGTCCGACGGGGACCAGCGGCGGCCCGAATACCTGGCGGTGAACCCGCGCGGGCGGGTGCCGGCCTTCGTGGTCGACGGCGTCGTCATCACCGAGAACGTCGCGGTGCTGACAACCCTTGCCCACCTGTTCCCCGCTGCGCGGCTGCTGCCGCAGGGCGACCCGGTGCAGGTCGGGCGGGCCCATGAGCTGCTGGCCTGGTTCGCCAGCAGTGTGCACGTGTCCTTCGCCCAGGTCGCCCGCCCGGAACGACACACCCGCGACACCGGCGCCTGGCCGGCGCTGAAGGTGGGCGGGCGCGAGAACATGCTGGCCGCTTACGCCGAGATCGAGGCTCGGCTGGCTGATGGCCGCCCCTGGTTGCTCGGCGAAGCCTTCTGCCTGGCCGACCCCTATGCCCTGGTCTTCCATCGCTGGTCCGAGCGCCTGGACGTCGATATGGCGGCCTACCCGGCCTATTCGGCTCACGCCGGGCGGCTGCGGGCGCGTCCGTCAGTCCAGCGCGCGCTGGCTCAGGAGGCCTCGCCGCGCACGCTCGCCGCCGCCTGACTCATCAGCCCCGCTGATACGCCGCTTGAGAACAACTCGTTCGTCGCGCCAAATTCCTACAAATATAGTCGAGATTGGGCCGCGACACACTTCCTGGAGCAAGCGCATGCCAGTCGAATTCATCGGTTTCATCGGCACGAACGGCGCCTCGGAGACGCGCCCGAACACGGGCCCCGCGCTGGACGTCGGCTACGTCGAGCGCGTCGCCCGCGCCCATGACGCCGGCGGCTTCGACCGGGCCCTCGTGGCCTTCGGCTCGACCTCGCCGGAGAGCCAGCTGGTGGTGGCCCATGCGGCGAGCGTGACCGAACGCCTGGGCTTCATGATCGCCCACCGGCCGGGTTTCACGGCCCCGACCGTCGCGGCGCGCCAGCTCGCCACCCTGGACCAGTTCACCGGCGGCCGGATCGCCGTCCATATCATCACCGGCGGCGCCGACGACGAGATGAAGAAGGACGGCGACCACCTGACCAAGGCCGAGCGCTACGCCCGGACGGACGAGTACCTGGACATCGTCCGCCAGGAATGGACCAGCGAGAAACCCTTCGACTACAAGGGCAAGTACTACGACGTGGTTCAGGGCTTCGGCGCGGTGAAGCCGCTGCAGAAGCCGCACATCCCGGTCTATTTCGGCGGCTCGTCCGACGAGGCGATCCCGGTGGCCGGCAAGCATGCCGACATCTATGCGCTGTGGGGCGAGACCCAGGCCCAAGTGCGCCAGACCATCGCCCGGGTGCGCGCCGCCGCGGCCGGCCACGGCCGCCAGATTCGCTTCTCGCTCTCGCTGCGCCCCGTGCTCGCCTCGACCGAGGAAGCCGCCTGGAAGCGCGCCGACGACATCGTCGCCCAGACGATTGCGCTGCGCGAGAAGGCTGGCCTGAAGACTTCGGGCCATGCGCCGCCGAACGCCGGTTCGCAGCGCCTGCTGGAAGCCGCGGCGCAAGGCGGCCGGCTCGACAAGCGCCTTTGGACCGGCGTCGCCGCGGTGACCGGCGCCTCGGGCAATTCCACCGGCCTGGTGGGCACGCCCGAGCAAGTGGCCGAGGCGCTGCTCGACTACTACGACCTGGGTGTCGGCACCTTCCTGATCCGCGGCTTCGACCCGCTGGAGGACGCGGTCGGCTACGGCGCCGACCTGATCCCGCTGGTGCGGAAGCTGGTCGCCGAGCGCGACACCCAGCGCGCCCGCGCGGTCGGCTGAGGCCCCCTCGGTGCCGGACGGGACACACCAGACCGAAGCATGCGCCGCGTGGGGCCCGCCCCACGCCGACGAAGTCTCCTTCCGCAACGGCCTGGCGAAGCTCGCCTCGGGGGTGGCGATCGTGGCCTGCTGGGCGGACGGCCAGCCGCGGGGGCTCCTGGTCAGTTCGCTGACCGGGCTGTCGACCCAGCCGCCGCGGCTGCTGTTCTGCGTGCGCAAGGCGGCCGCCGCGCACGACGCCCTGCTGCGGGCGGACGCCGTCAGCATCTCGCTGCTGGACGAGGCGGACGGCGACGAGGCGGATCGCTTCTCCACCTCCGCCCGCGCCGCCGAGCGGTTCAACCCGGGCGGCTGGCGGCTGAACCGACGTCATCCGCCCGAGCGGCTGGGGTCGCTGGCCGCCTTCGCTGGGCCGGTGCGCAGCCGCATCGACGGGGGCACGCACACGATCTTCATCCTGGACGTCACCCGGGCGCAGGCCCGGAACGCCGACCCCCTGCTCTATTTCGAACGCGCCTTCCGGAAGCTCGGCTGAGAAGCCCGACCGGGGCGGGACTGCAGGGAGAGGCCGCATGAGCGAGCCCGCGACGGACATCCTGATCGCCGACGAGGACCCGGCCGTGCGCCTGGCGCTCGCCCAGGCCTTCACCGGACTCGGACACCGCGTGCGGTGCACGAACAACGCCGCCACGGTCCTGAAGTGGACAGGCGGCCAGGAAGCGCGACTGGCCATCATCGAGACGGCCAACACCAACGACCACGCGTTGGCGATCCTGCGCGACATCCGCCGGGCCCAGCCCAGCCTGCCGATCATCATGACCAGCGCGCACAGTACGCTGCAGACGGCCGTCAGCGCGGTGGAGGTGGGCGCGTTCGACTACATCCCGAAGCCGCTGGATCTCGAGGCCGTGCTCTCGGCGGCTCGACGCGCCATGACGCCGCCGTCCGGTCTCGAGGCGCGCCGCGCCCAGGCCCGCGCCGCCAAGGATGACCGCCTGACCCTGATCGGCCGCTCGGCGCCGATGCAGGAGGTCTACCGCCGCCTCGCTCGCCTGACCGCCACGGACCTCCCGGTGTTGATCCTCGGCGAATATGGAACGGGCAAGGCGCTGGTGGCCCAGGCGCTTCACGACACCGGCCGTCGCCGTCAAGGTCCCTTCGTCGGCGTGAACCTGGCTGCGATGGACCCGGCCCATGTGGAGGCGGCCTTGCTCGGCCGGGATGGCGCGGCGGGCAAGCTGGCGGAAGCCGACGGCGGCACCTTGTTTCTCGACGGCGTCGGCGATCTTCCCGTCGACGGGCAGACCCGCCTGCTGCGGGTGCTGGACACCCTTGGCGGCGCCCGGCCGTCCAATGTCCGGATCGTGGCCGCGGCCCAGCCCGATCTGCAGGCCCAGGCGGAGGATGGGCGCTTCCGTCCCGACCTCTTCTTCCGGCTGTCGGTCGCGCCGCTACGCCTGCCGCCGCTGCGCGATCGCCCGGACGACCTCGCCGACCTGGCCCGCGCCTTCCTGCTCCGCGCCCAGCGCGACGGCCTGCCGGGCAAGGCGATCCACGGCAAGGCGATCGAGCGCCTGACCGCCTATGCCTGGCCTGGCAACGTCCGCGAGCTTGAGAACCTGATGCGGCGCATCTGCGCCCTCTACGGCGAGGACCTGATTACCGCCGCGATCGTCGAGCGCGAGCTGACCGCCGCCCCCAGGGCGCTGGCGCGCGCAACAGCCCCGGCCGCGCCCCTGCCGGACGCCGTCAGCCTTGCGGTGGCCGCCTACCTCGCCAACCCCCACGAAGGCGCCGATGCGGGCGGCCTCTATCCCCACATGATCCGTGAGGTGGAGCGCCCGATGTTCCAGGCGGCCCTTCGGGCGACCAGCGGCAACCAGATGCGCGCGGCCGAGATCCTCGGCATCAATCGCAACACCCTCCGGCGGAAGATCGACCAGCTCGGCATCACGGCCTGCATGGCGGTCGGCCGGCGGCGCTGACGGACGCCGGCCGGCGGGGGCCTATGCCGCGGCCGGCGTGGCGGGCGCGATGGCCCGAACGGCGTCGAGGATCGTCTCCACCTCGTGCGCACCAGCCAGTCCGGGCTGACGTCGATGAACTTCACGCGCCGGTCTCGGCCGATGACAAGAACCGTCGGCTGCGGCAGATCCCAGGTCCCCGTGCCGGCGGTGTCGGCGATGAAGCTGCCCTTCAGACGGCTGGCGAGCTGGGTGGCCGCGTTGGCCGTGTAGAGAATGCCGACCTTGCCGCCGAAAGCGTTGTCCCGGTCGGTGGCCACCTGGAAGCTCAGCGCATGACGCCGCTTGATCTCGACCAGCCGCTCGGGGACCTGCGGGCTCGCCGCCGCCATCGTCGCGCCGAGGTCCCGCAGCTGGCCGGCCAGTTGGCCGGATGCGCCGCCTCCACCAGTTCGCGGCGCTGGTCGACGTTCAGCTTCAGAGCCGCGGGATCCCAGGCGCGCTCACGCTCGGCATGCAGCTCGGCCAGAAGGCTTCGCAGCGTCGTGCCCATGGTTCGGCGCCTTGGCCCCGACAACGCACCGCGCCGGCTCACCGCGGCGGGAAGGACTCCGGAAGGCACTGCAGTCGGCCCCAGGTCTGCTGAACAACTCGAAGCAGGACCCTAGGCGCCGGGCGACGCCGCGTCGTCTCAGCATCGCTCAAGGCATCCATTGAAGACCCTCAACAGTCGGAGCGCTCATCGCACCCACACGCCGGGCTCCGATGTCCGATAGCCTGCCGAACGATAGGCCGCGTCCACCAGCCCCTGCCCCCGGTCGTTCAGGCCCACGCCGCCGCCCATGCGGTTCATGACGTAGCCGAACGCCAGCCCGGCGTCGCCGTCGGCGAAGCCTAGGCTACCGCCGAACCCTGGCGTGCCGAAGGCGTGCTCGCCCAGGATCACGTGGTTGCCAGGTCCGAGACAGCGCGCGCCCCAGGTCTTGGAGAATCCCAGCGTGAACGTGCTCGGCAGGCGCAGGACCAGGTCGCAGGACGAGGCCGAGCGCACCGTCCGCATCCCCACCAACCGGTCGGGCCTCACCAGCCTGACGCCGTCGTGCGCACCGTCCAGCGAGAGCGGCGCGTAGATGCGGGCAAGTGCGCGAGCGTTGGCGATCCCGCCGGCCGACGGATGCTCCATCGACCACCGGGTCGGGCTGTTCACGCCTTCGATGTCGCCGCCGTCGTTGGTGACCAGCTTGGAGCCGAACCAGTCGGGCTCGGCCGCCACCTTGCGGAAGAAGTCGGAGGCGGGATCCGGGGCCGGCAACTCCATCTCGGCCACCCGGTGGTGCTGCGCCTGGGGCAGGCCGATCCAGGCATCGGCGCCCAACGGGTCGGCGACTTCTTCGCGGAGGAAGGTTCCGATCGTCCGGCCGGTGATCCGGCGGACCAGTTCACCCTTCAGCCAGCCGATGGTGAGGCCGTGGTAGCCGTGCGCCGTCCCGGGCTCCCAGAGCGGCGCCTCGTCGGCGAGCCGCCGCGCGGCCAGATCCCAGTTGTAGAGCGCATCCTCGGGCAAGGGCGCCTGCCAGACCGGAAGGCCGGCTTGATGGCTGAGCGCCATCGCGACGGTGACGCCCGCCTTCCCATTGGCGGCGAATTCCGGCCAGTACCGCGCCACCGGGGCGTCGAAGTCGATCAGCCCGCGATCGGCCAGGATGTGCAGGCACAGCGCGGCCAGGCCTTTCGTGGTCGAGAACACCACCGCCAGGGTGTCTTCCACCCACGGCCGCCCGGCGGCGTCGGCCGCGCCGCCCCAAAGGTCGACCACGACCTCGCCCCGATGACGCACCGCGACGGCCGCGCCCCGTTCGCCCAGCTCCGCGAAGTTCCGCTCGAAGGCCTCGCGCACCGCCCGGAAGGCCGGCGCGCAATGTCCGTGAATCTGCGCCATGCCGCCCTCAGAACGCGTACGAGACGCCGACCGCGAAGTTGCGCGGCGGGGCGTAGTTGACGGCCTTCTCGCCGCCCAGCAGACCAGAATAGACTGTCGTGCCGACCTGATAGGTCCGGTCGAACACGTTGGTGACGTAACCATAGACCCGCCACGGCCCGTCCTGCGGCGCGAGCGAGGCCGACAGGTTCAGGATGCCGCCTGCTTCCTGCGAGTTGTCCCGCTCGTTGAACTCGTTGAAGTAGATGCGCGAGCGCCAGGCGTACTGGGCGCCCAGCGTCAGGCCGTAGCCATCGGCCGGTGAGAACCGGTACTGCCCGTCCAGCGTCACCGACCACTTCGAGATGTTCGGGACCTGGTTGCCGGAGAGGTCCGACGGCGGCGCCGGTACGGGACCGGGGATGGTCCGGCTGTTGGTGAACCGGTCGAACCGTCCGTCGATGTAGCCCACGCCCGCGCCCAAACGCAGGCCGGCGACCGGCTGGGCCACGATCTCGAGTTCAGCGCCCTTGATCGTCGACTTCGGCACATTGGCCAGGGCCGCGATCGTGCCGATCACCTGGGTGATCTGCAGGTCGTCGTACTGGCTGGAGAAGATCGCGCCGTTCACCTGCAGGCGGCGGTCGAAGAACGAGGCCTTCTCGCCCGCCTCCCAGGTCTGCACCTTCTCCGGCTTCACCGCCGAGGTCTGCAGCGCGCCGATGTTGATCGCCCCGTCCTTGTTGGCGGTCGCATAGCTGGCATAGACCAGCACGTCGGGCGCCAGCTTACCCTCGACGCCCACCTTGAACGGCGTGTGGGTGTTCTTCAGCCGGTTGCGGAAGCCGGTCACATTCACCGCGAACGACGGGATGTACTGGTATTCGTCCGAGCGTTTGGTCGTCTCGCTGTAGCGGGCCTGCCCCAGCAGCGCCCAGGCATCGCTGAGCTGAATGCGCAGGTCGGCGTAGGCCGCGAACGACTCCACGTCCAACTTCCCGCCGGCGTCATAGTGGATGAAGAACGGCACGTCGGTCGGAACGCCCGGCGCGAGGTAGGCCGCCAGCGTCTGCCATGGCACCTGCACGTTCTGCGACTGGTTGAAGCGTACGTACGACGCGCCAACGATCCAGCGCAAACGGTCTTCGCCCGGCGAGGCGAGGTAGGCCTCGGCATAGTAGTCCTGGCTGCTGGTGTGGGTGGAATAGCGGCAAGCCTCGGCCCGCACGCCATCGCAGTCGTTGAGGAAATCCTGGACGCCGTCGCGATAGTTGACGGTGGCGGTCAGGGTGTTGCGTCCCACCGGCTGGGTCAGCGTCGCGTTCAGCGTCGCCACCTCGAGCTCCGTGGACCCTACCGTCGCCTTGATCGAGCGCGGCCGGCTTGTGGGCCGTTCGCCAAAGAGCGCCTCGGCCGGATAGATCACCCCGGGGACCGAGACCACCGACAGCGACGGGCCATTGGGATCTTCGCGATACCATGACATCAGCAGGTTGAGCCGCCCCTCGCCCGGCAGGTCCACTGCCAACTGCGCGCGGACGGCATAGCTGTCCTGGTCGTCGAAACGGTCGGGCCCACCCATCCGGCCGCCGAGCTGGTTCTTCGTGTAGCCGTCCAGCTTGCGGACCTGATAGCCAAGCCGCCCATCGAAGCCACTCGCCAGGGCCCCGGTGAAGAAGCCCTCGCTCTCGAACCGGCCGTAGTCGCCCACGATCGCGTCGACGCGTCCCTGAGGCGTCGCCGCGGGCTTCGCCGAGATCACGTTCACGGCGCCGCCGACGGCGTTGCGGCCGTACAGCGCGCCCTGCGGTCCGCGCAGGATCTCCACCCGCTGGACGTCGAACATGCTGGTGTTGGTGGTGCGCTGGTCCGAGACGTAGGCGCCGTCCTGGTAGAAGGCGACGCCGGGGTCGCCGCCGGCGTTGATGAAGGTGTTGCCGACGCCTCGGATATAGAGCTGCGACGAATTGCTGGTGTTGGTGAAGCTGACGTTCGGCACGCTGGTCTGCAGGTCCTCCAGGCGCTGCTGTCCGCGCTCGCGCTGGCTGTCGCCGTTCAGAACGGCGATCGACTGCGGAATGCTCTGAAGCGTGGCCTCGCGGCGCAGCGCGGTGACCACGACCTCCTCGATGGCGGCGGACCCGTCGGGCGTCTGGGCCCAGGCCGCGCCTCCGGCGGGCCAGATCGCGGCCGCCAGCGCCATGTGGGACACGGTCGTTCGAAGCGACGGAAGCATCGGTCTCCCCCTCGATATCCGGCAGCGGTCTCGGGGCCGCCGCTCATGGGCCTTATTCCCGTCGGCCGCGGTCCGGGTCGAGGACAGGTCTTGCGCCGGTGAGGACAGTTCTGCGCCGCCGGGGCTCGGCTTGACGGTCGCCGGACCGCATCCCACCCTCGCGTGCGCGCCACGACCGCGGAGACGAATGGCCATGATGCAGGGCAACTCGACCGCAGGATCGGAGGGCCTTCCCTTTGCTTGGATCGGGCGCACGGCGATGCTGGCGGCTCAGGCCGGGGCCGACGTGCGCGGCGTCATGGCCGAAGCCGGCGTCCGGGGGCGGGAGGGCCTGGTCGACGACGACTCCCCCATCGGACCGGCCGCGTTCCTGCTCATGTGCCGCTTGATCATCAACGCCGTCGAGGACGAGATGCACGGCGCCGCCCGCTCGCGGATGATGCTTGGGACCGCCAACATGGTGGTCCGCGCCATGGCCTCCTCGTGCACCCTGCACGAGGCGATCGAGACCGCCGCCCGCTTCTTCGTGATCGCCGGCGCCTACTGCCGGCTCGAACTGCGCGTCGACGAGGACGTCGCCAGCCTGCTGATCCGTTCCGATAGCGGCGACCTCGGGACCCAGCCCGTCGTGGAGGAGATGTTCATGTCGTTCCTCCACATCCAGCTCTCGCACCTCATAGGCTTCCTGCTGCCGGCAAGCAGCATTGGAACGACCTCTCCACGCCATCCCGCTCTGGGCCGCCCGCACCCCTATATGCTGGGCCGGGTCGTCCGGGCCAACGTCACCGGCTTCAGCTTCCCGGCCGCCTATCTCGGCTTTCCGTGCCGCAGCCGCGTAGGCTCGCTGCCGCGGCTGGAGGCCGAGCTTGCGTGGATCGCGCGCCATGCCGAGGCGCGGACCGGCTCGGTCGATCTGGCCGACGCGGAGGGGATCTCGGGCGAGGTCTATCGCAGCCTCCTGAGCGGCGACCGGGCCTTCGGCGACTGCTGCGATGCGCTGGGATTGACCGCCGCCGAGCTGCGCCGCGGCCTCTGGCTGGAGGGCGCGAGTTTCCGGCGGCTGCGTGGCGCGGCCCTCGCGGCCAGGGCGCGCCCCCATCTGCTCGCCGGCCGGGGGGTCGAGGACCTCGCCGAAGCGCTCGGCTATTCCGATGGCCGCAGCTTCCGCCGTGCGCTGAAGGCCGCTACCGGTCTCGGCATCGCCGAACTGCGCCAGGCCGAGGCGCCGCTGCCGGGAGGCGCGCCGGCCGCTGTCCTAGCCGCCCTGCGCCGCGAGGAGATCGCCTGATCTCGCTCAGCTCCCGGCGTCGAAGCGCCGCTGCGCCGCCTCGAGCTCCGGCAGGTATCGCAGCGTCCAGGCATAGAGCGCGCCGAACGGCTCCTCCAGCGTACGGCCCAGCGGGGTGACGGCGTAGGACACGGCGACGGGCGGGCCGGGCGACACCGTCCGCTCCACGATCCCATTACGCTCAAGCCGGCGCAGGGCGTGCGTCAGGGACCGCTGCGTGATCCCGTCGATCCGACGGCGCAGCTGGTTGAAGCGTGTTGGCTTCTCACAGAGCACGCCCAGGATGATCACCGACCATTTGTCCGCCACCTGGTCAAGGATCGCGCGGCTCGCTCGCTCAGAACGTCGCTTCGATCGACACACCCATCGTGCGTGGCGGCGCATAGATGCTGAGGGTGTTGCCGAAGATGTCGAGGGGCGTGCGGCGCAGGACGCCATCCTCTTCGAACAGGTTGTTGGCGAACACCCCGAGACGGACCTTGTCGCCCGGCAGGCCGTAGAACAGCCGGGCGTTCATCAGGTGGATGTCGTCCGTCTTCGCCTTCGGTGACAGGCTGACGTCCTTGGGCGCGTTGGTCTCCTCGCTGAACGCGCCCTGCAGGTACGAGTATTCCAGCAGGGGCTCCAGCACCCCGCCGCCTGGCAGCGTCCAGGCGTAGGAGGCCTTGGCGCTCACGTCCCAGCGGTCGGTATAGGGCACGGTCTTGCCGGCGAGCTGGTCGAAGCCTCCCGCATCGTTCGGGCTGAGGAAGTCCTTGTACTCGCCCTCGGACCAGCCGGCGGCCACCTCCAACACCAGGTGCGGGATCGGGATGGCCCGGGCCTCGATCTCGAAGCCGCGGAATTCCACGTCCTCCGCCGGCGCCAGCAGTTCCTGCCCGAACTGGTTGACCACCTTTTGGTGATACCCGTCGACCTTGTAGAGGAAGACCGATCCGTTCACCCGCAGGCGGCGGTCGAACCACTCCGTCTTGGCGCCCGCCTCGTACGCGGTCAGCTTTTCCGGATCGACCGCGTTGATCTCGGCCACGTCGATGAACGCCGCGGTGTTGAAGGCCCCGCTCTTCACGCCGCGCGACACGCTGGCGAACACCAGCTTGTCGCGGTCGACCTGGTAGTCGACGCCCAGGCGACCGCTCCAGAACTTCCAGCTCCGGTCGTGCCTGACGTTCTCGACACCGCTCAGGTCGGTGACGTCACCCGGCTTCACGTCGTAAGGGTTCGCGATCCGCGGATCGATGAAGGTGCCGAAGCCGTCGTAGTTGTAGAAGTCCTGGTCCAGCTTGCGCCTGTCTCGCGACAGCCGGCCCGCCAGCGTGACCTTCAGCTTCTCCGTCGCCTGGTAGGTCGTGTGCGCGAACACAGCCACCGACTCGATCTTCTGCTCGTAGTCGTCGAGAACGAGGAACACCGCAGGGGCCCCGCCGCTCAGATAACCAAAGGCGCCGGAGTCGTCGCCGAGCAGGAATGAGCCGGTGCTCTCAAGGTCCTCCTGCATGTAGAACCCGCCGACGATCCACTGCAGCGGGCCCTCGGTGGTCGACGACAGCCGCACCTCCTGGGTGAACTGGTCCGACTTCGCCCGCCCGCTCTGCACCCCGTAGTACGGGGTCTGAACCGGGCCCGCGCCGTAGCCCAGGTCGAGGACACCCTGGCTCACGCCGTCCACGTAGTTGAAGGCCAGGTGGGTGCGGGTGAACACCCCACCGGTCACGGTGTTCAGGTCGAAGCCGTCGAAATGGTGGGTCAGGCGCAGCGACGCCTCGGTCGCCTTCACCCGCTCGAACTGCTGCGTCGTCGAATAGAGGTCGTACGTGCCGCCCAGCACCTGGCCCGTCAGCGGCTGCACCGCCTGCTCGGCCGGCCGCATCGTCGGCTGCCCGAGGAACCGCCCGGTCTGCAGCTTGATCTGCGCCAGCGTGTCTTCGCCCAGGTCGATGTCCACCAGACCCCGGACCGCCCAGCGCTCGTCCTCGCCCAGCGGCTCGCCGTTCACCAGGTTCTTGAAGTGGCCATCGCCGTCACGGGCGGTGAAGGCGAGCCGCCCTCGCACCGTATCGCCCACGATCGGGCCGCTGACCGAGCCATTGGCCGCCACGTCGTTGAAGCTGCCGTAGCTGGCGTAGAGGCGGCCCTGACGCGTGCTCGTGGGCTGCGCCGACACGAAATGGATGATGCCGGCCGAGGCGTTGTAGCCGAACAGCGTCCCTTGCGGCCCCTTCAGCACCTCCACCCGGTCGAGGTCGAACAGCGCAAAGCCCTGGGCGGCCAGGTTGTTGAGCAGCAGGTCGTCGCTGTAGACCGGGATCGGCGTGTTCGAGCTCGGGTTGAACTCGGTGTTCGACACCCCGCGCAGGGTGAACTGCGGGGTCGAGTTGCCGAAGGTGTTCACGGCCTGGAGGTTGGGCACCTGGGCGACGATGTCGATCGCGCTCGTCATGCCCGCGTCGGCGATGGCCTGGGCGCCCAGGGCCGTCACCGCCACCGGCACGTCCTGCAGGCGCTCCGCCCGCCGCTGCGCCGTGACGATCACCTCGTCGATAGCGGGGGGCTCGCTCGCCGTCTGCGCGCTCGCCGCGCCCGCCAGGCACGACAGGCCCGTCGCCCCCAGCAACATCCAGCGGCGCGTCTTCGAAAGCGTGTTCATTCTGGCCTCTCCCCCGAGGGCTGCGCCGCGTGCGGCATGGTGAGCGTCAGGCAGCCCGCCTCGCCCGCCGCGCCGGGGCTGCGACGTTGGGAGGTGTCCCGCCTCGTTGATCCTCGGGGCCGCTGCTCGCGCCGGGCCCCATGCGGCGCCGGCGTCAGAAGGCCCGGTGTGTCACCGACGCCTCCGTCTTGCCCTGGTGCGCATTCCACGCGCTGTTCAGGACGTAGGCGTAGAGCGCAGCCACGTCGGGATCCGGCATGTCCTTGAACTGCGGCATCCCGCCGGCCCGCCGTTCGCCGCCCTGCACCACGCCCTTGAAGGCGGCGAGGTCCACGCGGGTGCGGTTGAGATTGGGTATGCCGCCGCCGACCGAGGCGCCGCCGTCGGTCCCATGGCAGTACTCGCACTGGTACCCCGCGAACAGCAGTTCGCCTCGCCGGACGAGCGCCGGCTGCGGCCGCGGGAACGCCGGGGCGGGCACGGGCTCGGACTTCGCCAAGTCGGGATAGGCCGCCGTTCCGCCCAGCTTGAAGGCCAGCAGGCGCGGTGGCGTGCGCGCCTCCGGCGTCGAACTGTAGCGCCCGACCAGCGAGGCCGAGGCCGATGCGGCGCCATTGCCGGTGGCCACCACGATGTATTGCTCACCGTCCAGCATGACGCTCGAGGGCGCCGCGCGGATGGCGCCGCCTGTCTGCCGGCCCCAGACCACCTTGCCGGTCGCCTCGTCGAAGGCCAGCAGGCGCCCGTCGGCCAGCCCCTGGAACACCAAGCCGCCGGCGGTGTGCAACAGGCCCCCGTTCACCGGCAGGCGGGACGTCACGGTCCGCCACTTCACGACGTTGGTCGTCAGGTCGATGGCCACCACCTGGCCGCTCGGCTTCACCTTGGCGTCCGGCCGCAGGCCGTAGAACCAGTCGTAGGCGCCGTCCGCCGTGCGGCTCACTGGCATCACCATGGCCGGGATGTAGAGGGTGTTGGTCGCGGGGTTGAAGGCCAGCGCCTCCCAGCCATGCGCCCCCATGCCGCCCGGCAGCACCAGCGTCTCTTGGCCCGGCCGGTTCCAGTACATGGCCTCGGGGTTCTGGATCGGACGACCAGCCTTATCCAGGCCCTTCGCCCAGGCGACGTCGACGTACTGCGTGCCCGCCAGGAACTTGCCGTCGGCCGCGTCGTACATGTAGGCGAAGCCCTGCTTCGGGACCGACACCACGACGTGGCGCGGTTTGCCGTCCACCGGCACGTCCGCCACCATCAGCCCGACGGCGGCCTCGTAATTCCAGCCGTCGTGCGGCACCTGCTTGGCGTGCCAGCGGTACTTGCCGGTCTTGGCGTCCACCGCGACGACCGAATTGGTGAAGAGCTCGTCGCCGGCGTCCGCCGCCCGCGCGCTGGGCTCGCCGGGCCCGAGCGCTCCGGCGCCGATGATCAGCTGCCCCAGCTTCTCGTCATAGGTCATGGCGTCCCAAGGGGCGCCCGAGCCGCGGGTCTTCTCGTGCCAGCGCGTCCCCCAGGTCTTGGCGATCTCCTTGTAGAACGGGTCGGTCTCGGTCGCCGGGTCTCCGGGCACGGTATAGAACCGCCACCGCCGCTTGCCGGTCTCCGCGTCGAAGGCGTCGACGAAGCCCCGCTGGGTGCCCAGCTCCTGGTTCGAGTTGCCGATGAACACCAGCCCGCCGCCGACGCGCGGCGCCCCGGCGATGCCGTAGTCCAGCTTGGAGTCGCAGCTCTGCGCCTCCCATCGCTGCTTCCCGCTGGCCTTGTCCACCGCCACCAGCCGGCAGTCGCCGGTGGCGATGATCACCTTGTCCTTGTAGAGCGCCACGCCGCGGTTGAACTGCCGCGCCCAGTAGCCGCCGACCGACTGGCCGTCCGTCTCGGCCTGAGGATAGGTTGCCTGGAACTGCCACAGCAGCTTCCCGGTCTTCAGGTCATTGGCGAAGATCCGCCCGCCCGGGCCGCCCTGGTAGACGACCCCGCCCTCGATCAGCGGATTGCCTACCAGGCCGTAGGTGGTCGGCATCTCCACCGCCCAGGCCAGCCCCAGCTTGTGGATGCTCTGCGCGTCGATCTGGGTGAGGGCGGCATGGTGCTGCATCTGCGAGCCGTTGCCCAGCAGCGCCCAGTCCGTGTTCCTCGGCCCACCCTTGTCCGAGCAACCGGCAAGCAGGATCGACAGCGCAAGCGCCGTGGTCGTCGCGAACTTCATGACAGGATCCCGTCAGCTCGGGCCGCAGCCGGCGACCGCCACGGCGCGGACCTCGACCAGGAACTCCGGCATGGCCAGTTGCGTCGTACCGACAGCGGTCCACGAGGGATAGCGATCGGGGAAGTAGGTATCCTTCACCGCCCGGAACGCCGGCATGTCGCCGCGGAGGTCCGTGTGGAAGGTGACCAGCTCGACGACGTCGGCGAGGCTCGCGCCGGCCGCCTCCAGGACGGTCTTCAGGCCTTCGAACGCCAGGCGCGCCTGTTCGCTCATGCCCACGCCCGGCCGCATGTCCGCGTCGATACCGACCTGCCCGGAAACCCAGATCATGTCGCCCACCCGCGTGGCCGGCGCGAAGTGGAAGGCGTCGTACATGCCCTGCATGGACGCCGGGATCACCTGCCGGCGCGTCTTGTCCTGAACGCTCATCGTCCCCACCCTCACGCGACCTGTCGGAAGACGGGCGAGCGGAACGGCTCGCCGGCGTTGAGCTGCGACATCTCCTTCTTGAACAGCACGCCGTCGCGGGCGTAGCCGGAGCGGCTCACCTCGGGCAGCGGGCTGAAGGTGGCGTCGTCGCCGAAGAAGCGCAGCACCAGGGTGTGGCGGTTCGGGAAGGCCGCGTCCACCGGCGCCCCTCCGTGCAGGCTGGCCGGGTGCAAGCAGAGGACGTCGCCGGGTTCGGTCGCCCAGGACAGGATGTCGTAGGCGTCGGGATTGGCCTTTCGCTCGGCTTCGACGTCGGGAAGCCGGGGCCACACGTCGCCGCCATGTAGCGGATCGTTGGGCACCTCCGGGTCCATGAAGGTGGTGCCATCATAGCGCGGCCCCCGGTGGGAGCCGCGGACAATCTCCAGCGCGTTGGCCTTGGGCACGGCTTCGAAGCTGATCCAGGCGTTGCCCCAATGCTGGCCGGCCCAGGGCAGGTAGGACGTGTCCTGGTGCCATAGCGTGCGGGCGCCGACGCCGCCCTCTTTCAGGAAGACCTCCTCGGCGAAGTACCAGGCATGCTCCGAGCCCCAGAGGTCCGCGAACATCGCGCCCAGCGGCAGCGACGCCACCAGTTCGTCCAGCTTCGGCTTGGCGATGGGGTTGCAGTTGTCGACGTGACTGCGCTGGCCGGTGTCCTTGTACATCTTGCTGGCGTGGGGACCGGGATTCTCGATCGCCCAGTCGAAGGCGGCGCGGCACCGCGCCAGCTGCGCCGGGCTCAGCGCGCCCTTGATCAGTACCGCGCCGTCCTCGCGATACGCCCTCCGAAGAGCCTCTTCCATCGCTGCGTTCCTCCACGCTCCGCGTCTCGATGAAGGATGCGTAACAGCGCCATCTTATTTACGCAACAGATGTTATCATAATATGTGTGATGAAAATTGAGGCCGGCCGCGAACACGCTATGCTGGCGGCCATGGCCGACGACCCTGCGATCCCGGAAGATCCCCCTGCTCCGCCCCCCACGCGCCGGCGCGGCCGCCCTGTGGGCGATCGTGAAGGCCGCCGGGCCGAACTGATCGCCGCCGCGCTGAAGGTGATCGCCGAAGAGGGATTTGCGGCCGCCTCGCTGCGCAAGGTGGCGCAGCGCGCCGGATGCACGACGGGCGCGGTCTCCTATTACTTCGCGAACAAGGAAGCGATGATGGCGGCCGTCATCGAGAGCCGGTTCGATGACTTCGACAGCCTGCTGGAGATCCGGGGCGGCCTCGATGGCGTGCGCCGGATGTTCGAGCGCTGGCTGGAGATGACCAACGCCGAGCCCGGCTGGATCGCGGGTCTGCAACTCCTCGCCTATGCCCGTCACGATCCGGCGCTCGCCGCCACCTACCAGCGTCGCTACGCGCATTACCGCAAGGTTCTGACCGGGATCATGGCCGAGGGCCAGCAACAGGGCTGGGTCCGCCAGGACATCCCGGCCGAGATGCTCGCCGACCAGCTCAGCGCCATGGGCGACGGATGGATGATGCTCTACCCGATCGAGCCCGACCGGTTCGGCGCCGACCGCGTCGGCGCCCTTCTGGACGCCACGACGGCGCTCATCTCTCCACGGTAGCGGCGGGGATGCGCTGACGTCAGCCCGACGCCAGCTCCGGACCTTGGCGCGTCTGCTGGAAGCGGACCTGTCCCTCGCCATCGCATCGGATGCTGAGGCGGATGATCGGCCGCTGGCGACGACTATTGCGCTGCGACGTCGGCTGAGGCGGCAGTCGATCGGGGCGGCAATTCCGACTTGGCATGGACCGCCGCTCTGCTCGGAGCGTCCGGCGTAGGGATTTCGATCTCACAGACGACGCCATCCGGCTCGAACCGCCGGGTTGCGCTGCCGCCGTGGGGCGACAGCGCCCCCCGCAGCAGCCGATGGCCGAAGCCCTGTGTTTCGGGTGGCTCGACCTTCGGCCCGCCGATCTCACGCCATTCCAGGCGCGACTTGCCCTCGTGCGCCCGGCAGAGGACGCGGACCCGGCCTTGCGTCGAAAGCGCCCCATACTTGACGGCGTTGGTGGCCAGTTCGTGGATCACCAGGCAGACGCCCGCCGCTGCCCCGGGGTGCACCACCGCCGCGCCGTCGCAATCGAGTTCGAACCGGGTGAGGTCGAAGGGCTCCAGCGTGCGCGACAGCAATGCTGGAAGCGAGGTTGCGCCGCCCTCGGCCTTCAGGACCTCTTCCTGCGCCCGGCCCAGGGCCTCCAGTCTCGCATTGATGATCTGCTCGGCTTCCTCCAACGACCCGGCTCGGCGGATACTCTGGGTTACGATCGCCATCAGCACGGTGATCGCGTTGCGTCCCCGGTGGGCGAGCTCGCCGACCAATGTCCGAAGCTGCGCCTCGGTCGCCTCGAGGCGCTGCTCGCGGTCGCGCGACACCCGCACCGCCTCGGCCAGGAGCGCACCCGCCGCGATGACGAATCCGCCGGCGATGACGAACGACCCCAGGGCCCACGTCCGCAGGGGGTCGTCAGGGTGGAAGAAGAGCTGTCCCGCGAACAGGGCCGACGCGACGAGGGCGACCACGCCGCCCCACGCGCCGCCCCAGATCGAGGCCGCGAGCAGGAACGGGAAGTAGGTGATGAAGGGCAGGCTGTAGCCGATCAGCGAGTTGACGGCCCACCGCAGCGCCGTCGCCGCCGCAGCCATCGCCAGGCCGAGCAGGACGGCCCGCGCCCAAGTCGCGCGCGCACGCGGAAATGGCGCTCGCCAAGCCATACCAAAACGCCTCCCGGGTCCATCCAACTGGAGATGTGGGATGTCTACAAGGGGCGACATTCCAATGACCCACCTAGCTTGGGCGTCAGGCTCGTCAAGCCACAGGGCGCTTCAGTCGTGTGTCGCGGATGCGCCAAGGAGAGACATTGGGACGAGGTCTGCGAGCGGACATTCAGTTCGTCGGCCAGGCTCATGCGGTGAGGCTTGGCGCCTCCCTCCTTGGCGCTAAGCTGCGTTGGTTTGGGGGAACGCCGATGTCGTCCACGATCACGCGTCGGGCCGTGCTGGCCGTGGCGGGCGCGGGCCTGCCTGCGACAGCCGCAGCAGCCGCGGCCGTCGACCGCGTCCGCAGCCTGCTCGATCTGACCGCCTCCGAGGCGCTGGCCCACATCGGTGACGGCTCGCTGAAGGCGGAAGACTACGCCTCCGCGCTGCTGACGCGACGCGGCGCCGCTGCCGACCACAACGCCCTGACGTGGATCGACGCCGACCGGGTGATGGACCAGGCGCGCCGCGCCGACCGGGCGCGGGCCAGCGGTCGGGCGCAAGGCCGTCTGGCGGGCTTGCCGGTGGTGATCAAGGACAACATCGACACGCTGGGTTTCCCGACGTCCGCCGGGACGGCGCTTCTCAAGACCCAGCGTCCCCGGGCCGACGCCGGCGTGGCGCGCGCCCTGTTCCGCGACGGCGCCATCCTGCTCGCCAAGACCAACATGCACGAACTGGCCGGAGGCGGGACGTCCAACAACCCGGTGTTCGGCCCCGTGCGCAATCCCTACGACCGGACCAGGATGGCGGGCGGCTCGAGCGGTGGAACGGCCGCGGCCGTCGCCCTGAGGTTTGCGCCTGTCGGGCTCGGCACCGACACGGCCGGTTCGGTGCGCATTCCGGCGTCCTTCTGCGGCCTAGCGGGCCTGCGTCCCACGATCGCCGGCGCAGCCAAGCTTTATCCCGACGACGGGATCGTGCCGCTGGCCGCGTCGCTGGACACCGCCGGGCCGCTGGGCCGCTCGGTCGCCGATCTGGCCCTGATACACGCCGCGGTGACGGGAACACCGCCGCCGGCGCCGGCCGCGCTGCGCGGGCTCCGGCTGGGCCTTCCCGAGCAGCACTATTGGGCGGGCCTCGACGCCGAGGTGGAACGGGTGAGCCGGGCCGCCGTCGCACGGCTGGCGGACGCCGGGGTGGTGTTCGTGCCGGTGGACATCTCCAGTTACATCGGACGCGCACAACAGCTTTTCGGCGGGCTCTTCATGTCGGGGATGCGCGACGATCTCGACGCCTATTTCCGCCGACAGGGCCAGCCCTTTACCCGGGCCATGGTCGTGGACCAGATCGCCAGCCGCGACACGCGCGCCATGTTCGAAGCTGCGAGCCGGTTTCCCAAAGGCGCGGTCAGCGTCAGCGCCCGGGCCGACCTGCTCGTCGCCTACCACCAGGTGCTGCGAGAGGCTGGGGTCGAAGCGCTGTGTTTCCCGACCGTGCCCACACCCCCTCCGCCGATCCGCGCCGGCGGGGATGGTCCGGACGACACGATCGAGATCGGCGGCCAAACGGTCCCCGAGCACCCGACCCTGCCGCGCAACACGGTGCCGGTCTGCGCCCTTGGCGCCCCGGGACTTACCCTGCCGGCCGGCCTGACCTCCGCCGGACTGCCGGTTGGGCTTGAATTCGAGGGACCCGCAGGTTCCGACACGCGGCTCCTGGCGATCGGCGAGGGCTTTGAGGCGGTGCTCGGGCGACTGCCTGGGCCGGGCTGACGACCCGTCTTTCAACGGTCCTAGGGCACAAGCGCGAAAGCGAGCCTCCGGACGCTTCAGGTCTCAGGTGCGCCACTGCCGGTCCTTCCCGTCGCGCGGAATTCCGCGCGAGCGCCGCGCACGCTCGTTTGCGTCCCGCAGGGCCCGGGCGAGCGCCAAGCGCTCCGTATCGGGGGGCGCGAAGCTTCTCACGAAGCGCTCGACCTCGACGCCCAACGTCCGGTCGCCGGGATCGGGGGAGGCCTGCAGCAACTTGGCCTGCGCGAGATAGAGACGCCGAATACGGGCCTGCCGATCGGCGATCCGCTGTTCCCAGGCCGTCGGCGACACCGGCTCGCCGAACGCAATGGCGGCCGCTTGACGCAGCTTCTCGCGCGCCACCCGACCGATCATTCCGCGCCGCTGCTCACGTCGGCTTCGGATACGTCGCACGGGCCCGCGCTCGCCTTTGCGCGTGACGCCGCGCGCGCGTCGCGGCGTAGCTTCGGCGGCGACGCCCCGCTCGCGAAGGGTGCGCGCGAACGTCTGGCGCCACCCCTCCAGATCGGCACGCTTCGGGTTCAGCCGCCCGCCCTCGTCGGATAGGGCGCGGACTGTGAGGTGGACGTGCGGATGCGGCGTGTCGGTGTGCAACGCGAGCACATAGTCGTGGCGCTCCGCGAACAGCTCGCCGGCGAAAGCGCGCGCCGCGTCGCGCACCTTCAGGGCGTCCGTGCCGGCGGGCATCGAGAGCATCAGGCTCACGCTGTAGGGTGAGTTCGCGCGCCGGCGGCTGTCCATCGTCTCGGCCGCTGACCAGTCGCGAGCCAGCTCAATGACCTCGCCCCGTCCCTCGATCAAGCACCCGTCCCGATCCTCCGCGACGAGCCGGCCGTTGCGGGTGATATAGCTCAGATGCGCCGCCAGGTGCGCCGGGTCCCGCGTCCGCCCCGTCACCTTCACCATGACTTCGGGCGTACGCCCGGCCACCCGCTTCAGCCGGTCGCGCACGTCGAAGCCCGGCGCTCCTCCTCCCAGCACCGTTTCCGATCGCCGCGGCCGCGGCCGCACCGGGGGTCGCCAGACGTCCTCGAAGCCGGCGATCGTCCGGAAGTCGCTCACAGCTCCACCGCCCAATAGGCCAGGTTGCCGGTGAACGCCTCGCCCAGGCCCGCGACGTGCCCTCGCAGCTCGCGGCCGAGATCGGCGATAGCGCCCAGCTCGGTGTCGAGCACGCGCCCCTCCATCACCGCGGTGTTCAGCGCCCGGGCGATCTGGTTGACGTTCACGCCGATGCGGCGGACCTCGCCGTGGATCGCCAGCAGGGCCAACTCGTCGGCCCGCGCAAAGCGCGGCGCGCCCCGCGCATGGTTGCGGACCAGCGCGGCCACCCAAGCCGCCCGCGGCAGCGCCAGCGCCGCGGCCTGGGCCGCCACGTGCCCGGCCTCCGGTGCGGCCAGGCGCACCATCAGGCGGGCCGCATCCCGCCGCTGCGCCGCCGCGGCGACCGGCGCCGCGACGGCGCGGCCCGCGGCGTCCTCGACCAAGCGACGCAGCAGCGCCGAGCGTCCGCCCCGCGGCGCCGCGGCGGCGTCGAAACGCGCCGCCATCTCGACCGTCACGCGTGCGCTGAGCACGGGCATCGACAGGCTCCTGTCTACAACGCTGCCGCCAAGGCTATCCTGCCCTGGACCGTCGCCTTGCAGACTGGGCGCTCCCCTCGATCTCCACGAGGCGTAGGACGACGTCAGCCCGGGACGCCGGCCGGCCGTCGGGCCGCGGCCCAGACTTGGGCTCGGCCGTACCGACTCCGCCTGGCCTCGCCACGCGATGGGCGAAGGCGCGTCGCGTGGCGAGGCCAGGGGCGATACCTCCCGCCGCGGACCGCGCGCCCGCGCCCGACAATCACCCTGCGCGCCGGACGCCGGCGGGCCGCCGATGGCCGGCGGCCCGCAGCGCCTCAGGGTGCAGCTGCGGCGCGCGCTCGGTCCACGATCCGATGGCAGCAGATGCCGCGCCGGCGCGCCTCTTCGGCAAGGTTCATGGCCGGGCCGAAGGGCGGCGCGCCGGCCGCTTTGGCGACCCCGAGCGACTCCGGCAGCACCAGCACGCAGACCGGGCGAAGCGCGATCAGCTGGTCGTTGGCGCGGAACGGCGCGGCGCGTCCGAAGCGCTCGAAGTCGGCCTTGGCCAGGACGATGCGCACGCCCTTCTGCTGGGCCCAGCGCTTGGCCAGGCGCTCGCCGCCCTTGGCCCCGGTCAGGGCAAGGCTCATCTCCGGCCATTGCGCGTGTGCCCAGTTGAGGGCGTCGAAGATCCGGGCCGCGTCTTCCGGCGCATCGCTGCGCGGCGAGGCGCGAAAGGCCACGACCGCGTCGCCGGGGTCGGCCCCCGTCCGCCGGCGGTCCTCGGCGGCGCGCAGGGCGGCCTGGGCGTCGATCTGGGCGGCGCTGGCGGCCCCGCCGCGGACCGATCCGCGCCAGGGGCTCCAGACCTCGCCGGTGGCGGTGGCATAGGTCCCGGCGGCGGCGTCGCGGACAAGTTCGAGGGCCCGGACCGCGACGTCCACGGCGTCGGCGCGCTGCTTGGCCTCCTGCAGGTCGACGTCGGCGACCTCGCTGCCGTCGAAGTCGCGCAGGAGCCGCGCGAGGTCCTCGCGCTGGCGGTCGGCCTCGCGGTCGAGCCGCTGCACGCCGGCGTGCAGGCCGCCGATGAGGGTTTCGCAGATGGCGACGGCATGGTCCTCGAGGGCCGTGCCCAGGAGGAGGTCGAGCACCTCCGACATCAGCACCGCGCCGAGCTGGACGAGCGCGGGTTCGGTGGGATGCGGGCGCGGGTCCTGCAGGGCGGCGGTGAGGGCGTCGAAGCCGTCGAGGTCGGCGGTGTTGAAGAAGCTGGGAAGCGGTCGCATGGCGGGCTCCTGTGAAAGGGACGAGCCGAAGCTCGCGACCTCCCCGCCGCCGGCCGGAGGGCCCGGCCAGGGCGCCGAAGGCGGCGAAGCCTCCCTTGCCGGGGCGTCCGGGCGGCGGCTCTCCGTCGCGACGCTCTGCTTCGGCCGCTTCTCCGGGATCTCGCCGCGGCGGCGCTGGCGCTCTGGCGGAGCTCGGGCTCCGGACGGCCGCGACGGGCCCTGGCCCTGGCCGCCTCTTCGCTGAGCGGTCAGGCCTGGCCGCTGGCGTCGAACCGCGCCGCCGCCTGCGGCCGGCGTCGGTCAGTGGACGCGTAACGGTTCCTTCGGCCCGAACCGCGTTTCGAGCTCCCGCCGCAGGTCTTCCACCTCGCGCGCCAGCGCCTCGAGCTCAGCCGGCGCGGCGGTCTCGGCGCGGGCGATCAGGCCGAGGCAGCGATCGACGATCGCGATCGCGTCCTGCCGTCCGCGGACCCGCAGCCGCAGGTCCAGGAAATAGGCCAAGCATTCGTCCATCGCCCGTGTCCAAGAACGGCCGCCCACGCGCCGTCGCCCCCGGAGGTTGCAATGAACGAACCACGATCTCCCGTCAAAGGCGCGGCCGGACGTCGCGGGCTGCACGGGCGCACGCCCCCGCGGTGAGGCGGGAGCGCGCGCGGCGCCGCCGGACGGCGCCCATGGGTCACGGCGCGGCTATTCGGCGGCCAGCGCCGTGGCCTGATCGCGCAGCTTCGCCTCCGCGCGTCGGAGGAGCGGCGCCACCGTTCGCGCCTGGCGCGCTGGCCGGAAGGGCCGGCGCGTGTAGGCCTGGGCCGGGAAGCCCAGCCACCTCGGGGTCCAGCCCTCGGCCTTCGGCCGGCCGGCCGCGCCGTCCAGGCAGTCGCGGAGGATCTGCTTCTGGGTCTTCAGCTTCTCGGCGAGGTTGCCGTCGGCGACCTTCTTGCCGCCCACCTCCTTCAGCATGGCGTTGACCGTCTCGCGGTCGCGCAGCAGGTCGAAGAAGGCGTCGTCCGGCGACCAGAAGCGGCCGATGTCGAGCTTGAGCCAGTCGCCCACCGTCTCCACCGCGTCGCTGCCGGCCTGCACGCTCTCGGCCATCACCACCGCGGCCAGCGCCAGCACCGCGGCGTCCGGAGCGGCCAACAGCCGGACGAAGAGCGCCGCCGCGCCCTCCCCGACCCGACGCCCCGCCAGCAGGTCGCCTTCGGCGTCCAGGCCCACGCCCGCCAGCGCCGCCCTCCGGCCGGCCTCGAAGGCGGCCTCCGCCGGGCTCGCCGCCAGGCTGGCGGCCACCGCCGGGTCGTGCGGGGCCCGCGGATCAGCCTTCACCTGCCAGTGGGGGGAGCCGGCGACCGCGTGGGCCACCAGCAGGCGCAGCGCCACGCCGGGGTTCTCGATAAGGGCGACGCGCACGGCCGCGTGGCGGTGCAGGTCGATGTAGGCGCCCTGCGCCTGGGTCACCTCCGGCCGCGCCGCCTTGGCCGCCTCGGCCGCGTCCGGGTCCCCGGCCTGCGCCGCCCTCGCCGCGGCGGCCTGCAGCCGGCGGGCCTCCTTGGTGGTGAGCCAGCCCTCGTGCACCTCGACGTCGCCCTTCAGGCCGACGGTGATGATCACCTTGCCGCCCTCCGCCTTGGGCGTGGGGGTGTGCTTCCATGGGTGGAAGGGCTCGCCGGGCTCGAGCACCTCGACCTCGCCCCAGCCGGCCGCCAGCAGGGCGTCCCGGCGGGCCGCCACCGCCGCGTTCTGGCAGCGCCAGAACAGGTCCGGTTCGACGAACCAGCTGTCCTCGCCGAACAGGTCCGCCCGGATCTGGCCGGGGTAGTCGTCCAGCGCGAAGAGCGCGTGCCGGGTCGGGATCGAGGTCCCCCCGAACAGCCAGGCCTTCAGCTGCGACCCCGTGGGCGCCCGCTGTTCGGGGTCGTCCAGCAGCGCCAGCCAGGCCTTCTGCTGCGCCTTGCTGGCCAGGGTCAGGCTGCGGACCGTGGCGACGTCGATCTCCTCGCGCCGATAGAGGTTGCGGATGCGCGACAGCAGGTTGCCGAGCGCCAGGGTCCGCTTCACCACCACGTCGGACAGGCCGAAGGTCGCGGCGATCTGCTCGGGCGTGCGGCCGGCGCGGATCAGGCGCGAAAAGGTCTCCCAGCAGGTCACCTCGTCGGGCGGCAGCCGCCCGAGGTTCTCGATCAGCGAAGCCTCGATCGCCGCGGCGTCGTCGCCGGCGTCGAGGATGGCGATCGGCACGGGATCGATCTCGACGCCCTCTTCCACCACCGCCATGGCGGCGTGCCAGCGGCGGCGTCCGGCGACGATCTCGTAGTGGTCGGGGACCACCGCGCCGTCCGCCACCGCCTCGGTCACCAGCAGGGTCAGCAGGACGCCGCGATGGCGCACCGACGGCAGGATGTCGGCGATGTCCGGCGGCGGGCGGCCGTGGTTCATGTTGAGGGTCGAGATGGTCATGTTGCGGGGATCGGCGAAGGCCAGTCTCATGGGTCTGCTCCTGGGGATCAGGGGTGATCCGGCCCCGTCGCCGCCTGGCATCGGCGGCGGCGGGCCGGGGATGCGCCGGGATGGCGCGCCGCCGCCGGCGGGACGCCGGGTGCGGGGTCTCCGGCCGGGCCGAAGCCCGGCGCGAATTCGGATGTCAGTCGGACGCGCCCGGCCCGGGATCGGGCGGGGTCTCGGACGCCGGTTCGGACGCGGTCAACCGGACGATGGCCTCGGCCTCGCGGATCGAACGGGTGCGACGCGCGATCTCGGTCCAGACCGAGAGCGGGACCCGGCCCTCGAAGTGGACGTCGCGCTCGATCGTCAGCCCGAACGGCAGCGTCACCGAACTGAGCTCGCCGAGGCTCACCGAGCCCAGCTCGACGCAGTCCATGTCGAGGTCGCAGAGGCCGAACATCGTATCCCCGTCGGGGTCGAGCTCGGTGATCAGCCAGGTCCCCGGTCCGGTCGGATTGAAGAGCTTCAGGACCGGGACGGGGTCGCCATCGGGGTTGGCCGCATTGGCCGCCAGGGCGGGACGCAGGGCGTCGGGGATCAGGACGAGGCCGTCGTCGTGCGGCCGGGGGTCGTCGGAGCTCATGGGGCGGATCTCCGGGCCGGCGGCCCGGACCCTCCGTCCGCCGCGCCCGCCCTCGCCCGCCCTTCCTCCGCCTCCCGACCCGCGCGCTCGGCCGCCTCGGCCTCGTTCCAGTCGCCGTGGGGCGCCGGGGGCCATCGCAGGGCGCCCCGCACCCCCATCGCCCGCAGGGCGGCCGCCAGCATCCGCGCCGACCGCTCGCCGTCGGCGCCGCGGTCCGCGGCGATCAGCACGAACGCCACGCCCTCCGGCGGACGCCAGCTGCGCAGGTTGCGGGTGGAGAGCAGCGCCCACGCCGGCAGGCCGAAGATCCGCGCCGCCGACAGGCAGGTGAAGACGCCTTCGCCCACCAGCATCCGCGGCGCTGCGGGCGCGAGCCGCACCGCTGACCCGGCCGGACAGCCGCCGACCGTCTTGCGCGGCGTGCGCACGCTCGCCCGCTGGCCGCTCGGCGCGAGATAGGTGAGCTCAAGACCCTGCAGCTCGCCCGCGGCGTCGCGGATCGCCGCCAGCAGCGCCGGGCGGCGCGCGCCACGGCCCGCATAGACCGCCGCCGGAACGGCCGGGTGATGGCGCAAGGCTTCGGATTCAGCGGCCTCCGCCCCGCGCAGGCGCAGATGCCGGGCCGCGAGCGTGCCGGCCAGCGGCCGCGCCTGGGCCCAGAGCCGCCGGGCGATCGCCGTCCGCGCCGCCCGGGACGGCGGCTCCGCGCGAACCTCGCCGCGGGGCGCGCCGACCAGGCAGCCGCCGCCGTCCACCAGGCCGAGGTCGCGTAGCCTGGCCAGGACGTCGCGCCAGTCGTCGCCGGCGAAGCTGTGCGCCACCACCCGCGACCCGGCGAGCAGCAGGGACACCGAGCGGTCGGCGGCGCTGTGGCCCGGCCCCGGCACGTTGGCGCGGCGGCCACCGGCCAGCAGGTCGCCGCCCAGGGCCTTGACGATCGGGGCGAGCGTCGGGCCCGGCATCAGAGGAGCCCCATCGCCCGGAAACTGGCCACCGTCTCGCCGGCCACCAGGACGTGATCGTGGACCGAGACCCCGAGCGCGCGCCCGGCCTCGACCACCTGGCGCGTGGCGTCGATGTCGGCCTGCGAAGGCGCGGGGTCGCCGCCCGGGTGGTTGTGCGCCAGGACGAGGGCCGAGGCGCCGAGCTCCAGGGCGCGGCGCAGCACCTCGCGGGGATAGACCGGCGCATGGTCGACGGCGCCCTCGCCCATCACCTCGTCCCGGATCAGGCGGTTGCGCTTGTCGAGGAAGAGCACGCGGAACTGCTCGCGCGGCAGGCCGCCCAGCACGGCGCGCAGATAGTCGGCGACCACCGTCAGGCCCGGCATGAGCGGGCGCGCCCGGAGCGGCGTGACCAGGACGCGGCGCACGAGGTCGCGCGCCAGGCCGAGCCGGGCGGCGCGGTTCGGCGACACGAGGCGCTCGAGCTGCGCCGCGCCGGCGGCGAGCACCTCGGGCAGCGACCCGAACTCCGCCAGCAGCGCCTCGGCCTCGCCGGGCCGCAAGGCCCCGATCAGCTGCAGCGCCTCGCCGTCGTCGAGCGCCAGAGGCCCGGCGTCGCGCAGCCGCCGGGCCACGGCGGCGGCCGGTTCGGGATCTGGGGAAAGGGCGGACATGACCGCCTCCTGGGCGTCAGGACGGCCCCCGATGCGGGACCGACCCCGACCGCCCTTCCTCCCCCTCCAGCCGGGGCGTTGCGGGGGGCGCGGCCCCCGCAGAAGGGGTCGGGCGAGACCGCGGCTCGACCGCAGGGGAAGGCTTTCCCCTCCCCTGCCCGCTCCGCCGGACCCGCCCTGTCCGCCGAAGCGGCGACTAGGCGTCAGGCCCGACCCGTCCGCCTATAGGGGCGCGATGACCTGCACCGCGAGGATCGGGCGGTCCGGCGCACCGGCGCCGGCCTGCGCCCGCAACTCCGCGGCCACCTGGATGTGCAGGCTGGCGGCCAGGGCGGCGAGGCGGTTGAACTCGGCCACCGTCGCCGCGATCTCGGCGGCGAGCAGGCGGGGATCGACGGGCGGCGGGATCATGCGCCCAGCCTACCCGAGGCGGCGGCCGACGCCACGCGCGCTGCGCGGGTGGCGTTCGCCCTAGCGGTCCACCTGGCGCAGCACGCGCCATCCGCCGCCGATCCGCTCGAGTTCGAACCAGGCTTCCCGGGCGTCGACGAAGGGGACCTGCCCCGCGTCGAACCAGATCCACCGACGACCCCGGGCGCCGGGCCGCAGGAACCAGCGGTCCCGGCCCGGCCCGGCCACCGGCAGGCGTTCGAGCTTGACGATCCGTCGTTCCGGCATTCTCGAACAAAAGCAGAACAACCCAGGACGCGCGACTCCGTCCCGGTTGCGGCCCACACGCTTCGCGTCCGAAGCGGGAGTCGGAGCGGCCCGCGCCGGCGGGCCGCTCCGAGGGCCGTTCAGTTGGCGGCGCGGCTGCGGGACCAGACCAGGCTGTAGCCCTCGTCCGCGTCCACGAGGTTGGCGTAGATCGGGGCCGGGAAGCTGGGGTCGTCGAGCTTGACCGACAGGTAGTCGCGGTCGGTGTCCCGCGCGGTCCGCTTCCAGGCCGCCCCAAACTCGGTGCCGCCCGCGAAGATGCGGAAGTCCGGGGCGTTCTCGCTCTCCTTGTCCACGGGCCGCAGCTGGGCCTGCTTGACGTTGAGGCTGAGGGTCTTGATCGAGCCCGCGTAGGAGCCGTCGCCGTTCTTGGTGAAGGTGCCGATGGTCGCCATGGGAAGTCTCCTGTGTGGATCGGGCCGCGCCAGCCGCGGCCTCGATGGCGTGCGAGAGTCGAGGTTCGCCGGGGGCCGCCGCAGCCGAAGGCCCGCAGCGCAGCGCAGGACGGCGAAGGCCGCAGGCTTTCTTGCCCCGCGAGGAATGAGCCCAGCTCAGGGGAGGAAAGCCCGCGCCGCCGTTGCGGCGGGACCGGACCTCGACCCCCTCCCGCCACGAGAGGCCGCGCCGGCGCGCGCCGACGCAGGAGCCACCGCCGACGGCCAGCCCCCGGCCACCCGTAAGCGCGCCGCCCTTGCGCTGCGATCGGCGTCAGCCCCGTCATGCGCCCCGGAAGGCGCCGGGCCAGGACGCCTGCGGAGCGCCCGCGACCGCCCCGCCGCCCGCGGTCGGCGCGCCACCGAACCGGGGGGGCCTGGACATCCTCCCGCGCGGGCCGCCCCCACGCGGCTCCATCGGCTCGAGCTCGGCCGGGACCGGCCGCCCGGCAACGGCGACGCCGTCCTGCGCTGGCGCTGCGGGCCTTCGGCTGCCCGCCGGCCTGGCCTCCCGGCCCCGAGACCGCCATCGGAGCCGCGGCGGGCGCGGCCCCGCACGAGAGGACCCTGCCATGACCACGATCGGAACCTTCGCGAAGACCCCGGACGGCGGCTTCCACGGCGCCATCCGCACCCTGACCTTGAACCTGAAGGCCGTGGAGATCCGGCCCGTCGACCCCACCGGCGACAAGGCCCCCGACCACCGGGTGTACGCCGGCGGCCTCGAGCTCGGCGCGGCCTGGACCGTGGCGCGCCCCGGCAAGCCCGACGGCCTGTCCGTCCGCCTCGACGATCCCGGCCTGCCCGCCCCCCTGCACGCCCTGCTGGCGCAGACCGACACCGGCTTCGAGCTCCGTTGGACCCGCCGCGCGCCGTCGTGACGTGGGCCGGGGCGGCCTCCTCGAGGTCGCCCCGGCGCCGGCCCGCCGCAACCGTCGCCGAGGCCTCTTGATTGTGCACGGCCCAACCCGCAACCTCGGCGTTCGCGGGCGGGGATGATGCAGGGACGAGGCACGGGGTGCGGCGGCCTGATCGCCGTGGCGGTGATCGCCTTCGTCATCGGGCGCTGCTCGGCGAGCCCGCCCGAATCCCCAGCCGTGGCCGCGGCGCCCGCCAACCCCTTTGTCGAGCCCGACACGCCCGACGTCGCAGCCGCCGAGGCGGCGGACCAGGCTGCGGACCGGGCGGGCTCCGCCGCGGCCGATGCCGCCGCCGCGCCGGCGCCTCCCCCGCCCGCAGCGCAGGACGACCCGGACGGCGACGTCGCCGTCCCGACGCCGGATAACGCCTCGTCGGGCGAGGGCTATACCGATGTCGACGGCCACCAGGTCAGCAGCCCGGTCTATGCCCCCTCGGCGCCCCCCGGCGCCTCGGCCAGATGCCGCGACGGCAGCTACAGCTTCAGCCACCACCGCAGCGGCACGTGTTCACGACACGGCGGCGTCGCGGAATGGCTCTAGGTGTCGAAGCTACGAAGGTTCTCCAGGGTGTTCACCCGGGGGCCGTCTGAACGAAGCCGGGGTTGCGAGACGCCCACTTCCTCGGAGCACCCCGGATGAACGTCCATGGGAATGCCCGCCTGACGGCGGCGGGTCGAGCGGTGATGATCGCGCGGGTCGCGGACCAAGGCTGGCCGGTGGCGCGCCGCTGTAGGACAGCTACACTGAGGTGATGACGTCACCGTCCGTCGGTGCGAAGTACTGGTCCGCCGTACCGCCGCGATAGGCTGCCCCGCGAGCAGCCACGGATGGGGCAGGTTCGTCGCCGGCGCGGGAAGCGTCTCCGGCGCCGCGGACGCCTTGGCCTTGGTGATGAACGCCGTCGGCAGCGTCGCGCGTCGGCGCCGCGCGTGCAGGCGAAGGCGATCTGCCGGGGATAGTAGAACGGCAGCCAGAGCGCGAGGACGAGGACCTCGTCCTTGACGCCCAACTGCAGCGTCCAGCGCGCCTCGTCGTCAAAGGTGACCCCGAGCGCGCGGAGCTCCGGCACGTTCGGAAAGGCCATGTCCGCGTAGGACGCCGCGGACGCCACCCCGACGAGCCAGGCGTCGACGCCCATCTCGCTCACATAGGCGGCCAGTTCGCTGGAGGTGACCTGCGATTGGGCGCCGAGCACCGCGGCCAGCGCCGCCGCCTTGTTTTCCGAGGCGGACGCCCCCGTCGCGAACGGTCCATCGAACCGATGGAAGCCCACGGCGTGCTGCCTCGAGCCACGGCCCGCGTCATGCCCCGGCCGCGGCGAGCGGAACGCGCCCGAGCTGCAGCTCGACGGCCTCGCGCACGTCGTCATGCATCGGCAGGTGCATCTGCTCTTTCGCCCATATCGCCCGGAAACGTTGGACCGTCTCGAGCGCGGCCGCGATCACCAGCCGCTCCGGCAGGCCCGCCTTGGCGGCCATCCTCGACAGCTCGTTGCGGTCGAAGTCGGACCAGCGCTTGCTGCTCACGACCTTCAAGGCCGCCTTCTCGGCCGGGATGTAGGGGATGGTCGATACGAAGTCGTAGGCCGGCGCGAGCTCGGCGGTCACCCCGTCGCGATAGATCAGCGACCAGTTCTTGAGGTGCATGTCGCCGTTGCCGATGAGCGCGTTGAACACCAGTCGGCGGACGAACTCGACAAGGCCCGACTCCCCGGCCTCGCGCCACACGACCTGCGCGATGTTGCGGTAGGACGCGCGGTCGTACTTGTCGTCGGGGTCGATCGCGAACACCTGGGCGAAGTCCTCCACGTGGACCTTCTCGCCCTGTCCCGGCCGGTCGAACCGCCGGATGGCGTAGGCGGCGCCCGTGAGGCGTCCCACCCCGTCCGGCAGGTTCGCGACCTGATCCAAGCCATAGAGTTCGATTTGCGGAACCTCGATCCCGACCTCCCGCGCCAGGCTCATCATCGAGTACTCATTCTCCGAGACGCCGGCGTGCGCGGCCGAGGGAAGTTTGACGATCCAGTCGCCCCCGACTCCGCGCGCCGGGATCGTGAGACCGCCCTTCGCCTTCTCGACCGCCGAGAACTTCAGCTGCACGCCCGCCAGCGAGAACCGCAGAGCGGGCCCCTCACGCCGGGGCTCGTCCTCGAGCGGCTCTTCAGGTTCCGAGGGATGCAGGGGTTCGCCGTCGGGCGTGGTGGCGGTCACCGCGCCGGAAAGGTCCTGCCCGAGGGCCGAGAGCAGGAAGAACTCGCGCATCGGCTTCACACCTGCGCGCTCCGCCAGGTAGGTCCGCAGCGAGCCCTCGGGCAGGAGGTTGGAGAAGTACGGCAGGAGCTTGATGCGTGTCGGGCTCTGGTCGCGCAGCAGCTCGCCCGTCGCGCTCTTGAAGCTGAGGCTGAGCACGGGCCGCCGCGGGTCCGCCGCATAGGCCTCGTCGAACGTGAAGACCGAGCGTTCGCCGCCCAGGGACGTGATGTCCCCGACGCGCTTGCCCCCAAGCTGGATCTGGAGCACGTCCGCCACGGCTAATCCCCGTCGTCGTCGAGCGTGTAGGCTGGTCGTTGCGCATCCAGGCGGCGGTGCACGAAGCTGTTCCGCAGGCTGGCGAGGCGGCCGAGTTCCTGCGACAGGCGCTCGAGGTCCTGCGCGTCCGCCGCCTCTTCGATCTCGCGCGCGACCCGCTGCATCTCGGCGACGGTGGTCGGAAATTGCGCGATGGCCGGTTCGAAGTGCGCGAGCTCGGCCGACAGGTCCGCCGCGCGCGCCGCCACGGCCCCGGCCTCCGGCACGCGCCCCGCGGCGCGCTCCAGCCGCGTCGCAAGGCGCGCCAGCAGGTTGGCAACCGCCCGGATCGGCCGGGCGGCGATGTCCGTCTCAATGTCGCGCAGGACCACTTCGACGGCGGTCAGGGCCTGTCGCGGCACCAGCATCAATTCCAAATCGAGCAGCCGGCTGAGTTCGAGAAGCGTGGAGAGCTTGGGTTCGACCGCCCCATTTTCGATCCGGGAAATATGCGCTTGCGGCAGCCCGGACCGTTGGCTGAGCTCGCGTTGAGTCCAGCCTTTTGCCGCACGCGCCGCTTGGAGTTTGCGTACGAGTTCAACGACGGGCGCGGGCATAATATGTTTTCCAACGCATCTTAGACGCCAACTTATATATGGAAGCGCATTGGAATTAATAACTCATATCCCAATGTGATGCGCTAGAAGATATAAATTCCGACAATAATGCTCTTGCGTACATCAAATACGCGCGCAACGGCGATACGCCCTCAAATGCGCGGGCTCGACGGCAGCGACGGCGCGGGAGCCGGTCTCCGCGCAAGATCGAAAAGGCAGCGCCGCCCCTCCAACAGCGCCTTGGCCATCGGATTGACGCATGATTTCAACTTATGGATTGCATAAAGCCCGCACAAGTTGGCATTCTGATCGAAGGTCTCGGCCGCTCGGGCGACATGCGATGATAGAAGACACCTACCGCATTGGCATGCCGGAGACGGCCTTTTCCAGCTTGTCGGAGAACTGGCTCCTCAAAACCTGCGGGCAGCGCCACTGGACCTTGGTCGAGCGCGCGCTTGGCGCGCCGGCCGCCGCGGTGCGAGATGGCCTCGGCCGGCGGCTCTACGCATCGTTCGTCGCGATGAAGCTTTCCGACGCGAGGTTCGCGGAGGTCGGAGAGGATGCGGACCTGCGCATCCGGTCGAGCGGCTGCTTCCTCACGCCCAAGCGAACCTATTCCGTCCATGAAGGCTGGCGCGGCGGGCGGCGGGTGTTTCGCCAGGAACTCCTGGCCGTCTTCCTGAAGCGCCAGCGCGACGGCGCCAACGGCGATCTCACCTCCGCGGCGCCGGCGGGACTGCCGACGACGCCTGCCCTTTCCACATCGCCGGACGCCGAGCGGCTCGTCGAACTGGCGCGCGCGGCGCGCGCAGCGCTGCCGGCGCCCACCGCGTCGTCGCCGGGCGAGCGCTCCTGCGTCTTCACGCCAACGCCCTTCACGGAGTTCAACGGGGCAGGCCTGCTCTACTTCGCCAACTTCCAGGCCATCGTGGACCGCTTTGAGTTCGAGGCGCTGGGACCGAACCTCGGCGCGTCTCACGGGACCAGGGCGCGGCAGATCTGCATCTTCGGCAACCTCGACGTCGGGGACACCGTTCACGGCCGCTTCCACGACGTGAGGGTGCGGCCGGGCGAGGTCGTCCATCGCCTCGCCCTGCATCGCGGCTCGGACGGCCGCACCATCGCCCTGGCGTCCACGGTCAAGCATGCGGTGGCTGATCTCGCAGCCGCGGCGGCGGCGGCCCGGCCGGCGCCGCCCGAGCTAGAGAATGTCGCTTGATCGGCGTGACGCTCACCGCGGCCCTGGCCGTCGGCATGAGCGCGATCTTCTTCGGCGCGCGGCTGCCGCGAGATCATCTCGGGTGGACGCTGGAAGGCGCTCGGAAGACGGTGCACGTGATGTGCGCGCTCGGCGGCGCTGGCTTGATCTTCATGGTTCCCGACCGCCCTGTCCTTGCCGCCGCCGCCCTCCTCGCCGCCGCCGCGATCTGGCTTGGCGAGCGACTGGGTCTGCGTTCGGGGGTCACGGACAGGGACCGCTCACTCGCCGGGCCCGTCCTCGGCTTCGCCGCCTACGGCGTCCTGGTGGCCTTCGCCCCCCGGCTCGAAGCGGTGGCGGCGGCCTTCGTGGTCCTCGCCGTCGGCGACACGGCCGCGTGCTGGGCGGGACGGCGATGGGGTCGTCGGCGGATCGACCCCCGCAGGCCAAAGACCTGGATCGGGGCCGGCGCCTTCGCGCTCACCGCCTTTCCGCCGCTCCTCGCGATCCTGGTCCTGTTCCAGGGCGCCACCTTACAGGTGCTCCTCCTCGCCACCGTGACGACCCTCGCCGCCGCCGCGCTCGAGGCCTGTCTCAGCGGCGCGATCGACAACTTCGTCGTGCCGGTGGCGGTCACCATCCTGCTGACCCTGGGGCAGGGCTGGGCGGGCGACCCCGTCGTCGCCGGCGCGCAGCTTCTGGCCGTCGCAGGCGTACTTGCGCTGGCCGCCTGGCGGCGATGGCTGCGTCCGGAGGGGCTGCTGGCCGCCGGTGTTGTCGGCCTCGTCGTGTTCATGGCCGGCGGCTGGCGCGCCATCGTCGTGCTGCTCGTCTTCTTCATCGCCTCGAGCATCCTCACCCGGCTCCGCCCGGCGATGACGGTGCAGTCCGACGCAAAGCTCGGCCGGGACGCAGCGCAGGTCGGGGCCTGGACGGTCGCGCCCGTGGCCGCCCTCGCGCTGGCGCCGGCCGAGGTGGCGGCGACGGCGTTCTGCGGCGCGGTCGCCGCGGCGTGCGCCGACACCTTCGCGACGGAGATCGGGCGTCTCTCGCCCGCCGCCCCACGGCTCATCACGACCGGGGCGCGGGTCCCGCGGGGAACGTCGGGCGGAGTCACCGGCCTGGGCCTGATGGGGTCCGCCCTGGGGGCGGCCGCGGTCGCCGCGACGGCCCTTGGCTGCGGTCTGATCTCGGCCCGGCAGGCGGGTTGGGTCGTCGGCGCCGGCCTCCTCGCGTCGCTGCTGGATTCCTGGCTGGGCGCCGCCCTTCAGAGGCGCTACCTCTGCCCATGTCATGGCGAAAGCGAGGAGGCCACATGTCCCTCAGCGCGACGATACCGGGGCGTCTCCTGGCTCTCCAACGCCGGCGTGAACGCGGTTGTCTCGGCCGCCGCCTGCGCGGCGGCGGCGGCCGGGGCGCTGCTCTGAGCGCATGAGCCTCCCCCACGACCCCTCGGCCTCGCGTGGCCGGCCGAGCGCCGCCTTCGGCGTCCTCGTGGCGATCGTGGCGCTGGACGCCGCCGCCATGAGCATCGTCCTGCCGCTGGTGCCTTTCCTCGCGCTCCACATGGGCGCGTCCCCGCTGATGGTGACGCTGGTTATCGGGACCTACGCCGCGGCCCTGTTCGTGGGCGCGCCGCTGATGGGGACCCTATCCGACCGCTTCGGTCGGCGGGCTGTCCTGCTGGCGGCCGTCTGCGGCATGGCCGTGGCCAATGTGGTTCTGGCCCTGGCCGACACCCTGTGGCTCCTCTTTGCCGGGCGCGCGCTGGCCGGCCTGATGGCCGGCAACATGACCGTCGCCGAGGCGCTCGCGGCCAACAACTCGTCCGAGGCGGATCGACCCAAGGCGATGGCCGCGGTCGGGATCGCCATGGCGGGCGGGCTCGTGCTGGGCCCCCTGCTCTCCACGGGGGTGCTGCTGATGGTTCCGGGCCCCGAGGGTCTGCAGGCCACCTTCGCCGGCGCGGCGGGCGTCTGCGCCCTGGCGGCGATCGCCCTCGTTGCACAATGGCGACGCCTCGACGAGCGCATTGCCCCAGCGCGGGCGCGGGACGCGCCGCTGCGCCTCGTCGCCCGGGCCTTCCTTTCGGACGCCGCGCTCCTGCGTCTGGCCCTGTGCGGCGCGGTCGCCGAACTTGCCGCCATGACCTCGATGGCGCTCAACGCCCTCTGGCTGGCCGACCGGCTCGATGCCGGCCCCGAGCTGGTGGGCCTGCACCTCTCTGCGATCGCGGCCGGGATGATCGCTGGCCAGGTTCTGCTTCTGCGCGATGTGGGACGGGGCCTGGGCCCCGTCCGCATGCTGAGCCTGGCGCTGGGCCTCGTCGGTCTGGGCTACTTCGGATTGACGTTCGCCCCGGCGATCTGGGCGACTCTGCCGTTGTTCTTCATGGCCTATGTGGGGATCGCCATCGTCACGGCTCTGTCCCTCGCGGGCATATCCTCACGCGTTGTCCCGGAGCACCAAGGCGCGGCCCTCGGCCTAGCCAACGGCGTGCGCGGCGTGATCCAGCTTGTCACACCCGCGAGCGTCGGCCTGATCTTCTCGGCCGGCCTGACCGATCTGCCTTTCCGCCTGGTCGCCCTCGCGGCGGCCGTCATGGCCGCGGCGCTTTGGATTCTCCGCAGGAGCTCCGATCCCGCCGCCTCCGCGGCGCGCGCCGGCGCGGCTAGCGGATCGTCGCCGTAGAGCTGCTCACCGCGCACAGCCGTCCATCCGCCCCGAACAGTTGGCCGGAGAGGAAGACGATGTTCTTGCTCACCTTGAGGACCCGGCCCTCGCCCAGGAGCTGACCGGGAGCCGCGCGCGCCAGGAAGGTGATCTTGGTTTCGAGGGTCGCCCCGAAGCTCATCTCCGAAGGGATGTAGGCTCCCGCGGCCAGGCCCATGGCCTCGTCGAGCATCGAGGCGACGATCCCGCCCTGCACGGAGCCGGTGAAGTTGGTGAACTCCGTTCCGATCTCGAACGTCGCACGCGCGATCCGGTTGGGAATATCGAATTCCGTCGGCCGTTCCCGGAGGGCGCCGGCGATCGGATGGAACCTGTGATAGGCCGGCACATCGTTGAGCATCGCATCGATGTGCGCCTGATCCGCCTCGACATTCGGCTCTTCAAGCCCGGGCACGTTCGTCCTCCACCTTGACCCCTCCCAGCGTGCGCGAGGCCGTCGCGATCGTCCTCGAGAAGCCTGAACTCGGACGGCCGAGCATCGACCACGTCAACCACGCCAGGCCTGCGCCGAGGCCATGAAGGACGAGGCCGATCGGCCACCACGCCGCGCCCATGACGAGGTGGAGCGCCGCCGCCAGGCGCCGCATCCGGTGGCCATAGAGCCGCGGCCCAAAAGCGCCGAAGCTCTCCGTCCCGACCACCCGGCCGAGCAGCGCGTCATCCGAGAATGCTGTCATCGCCAGGATGGCGTCTCCCTTTTCGACACCCCACCAGCGCCCCGCCCAGCGCAGTTTCGCCACGAGACGGTGCGCCACCACCGCCGGGCCCTGCGCGACGAGAACGATGTCGCCGGGCCTCAGGTTGTCCAGGCTCGCGCGCGCAACCTGCAGGATGCAACCCTCGCGCAAATGCGGCCACATGGAAACCCCGTACAGGAGCGCCTCCTCATGGACGCTCTCGGAGATCCCTGGCGGGGCCGGGCGGGGCAGCATCTCCTGAACGGCCATCAGGCCGGCGGAGAGCGGGATCTGCAGGAGGGAGGCGAGGAGATGCCCCGCATAGGTGACGAGCCCAACGGGCAGGAGCAGCGCGGCGAGCAGGCGCCCGCGGGCGTCGGCGGTCCGCCGCGACCAGCTTCCTGCCGCGCCGGCGTCGCCGGTGACCTGCACGAAGCGCGGCTGCGGCCAGCGCTCGTCCACGAGGACCAGCACGCGCCGCCCCCGGAACGCCAGCTGCGCGACCAAGCGCGACGGACGCGCCTCGCCGGTCTGGAGGAGATCCCCGAACCGGGACACGGCCGCGAGGGCGTCGCCGATCCGTGCGTGCCCGGGCGCCGGCGCGCTCATGCGCCGCCGACGAGCGCCGAGGCGGCGCTGCCGATGAAGATCCAGGCGACGAAGATCCAGAGCGACAGGTACGACGCCTCGATGCGCCGGCCCGCGTCCGGCCGCTGCAGCAACCCTCCGACCGTCGCGACGACGGCGATGCCGGCGGCCGCGGCGCCGATCTGCAGCACCGGGTTCGCCCCCGGGCGGATGACCAGCCAGGCGCCGACGGCCAGGGCGGCGGCCGCCATGGCGGCGCCACCCAGGGCCGCAGCTCTCGCGCCCAGGGTGACGGACATGGTGGCGACATTGCCGATGAAGTCCGCGGCCTCGTCGGAAATGCCGGCGATCATGTCGGTGGCCACGTCGGCGCAATAGATCAGCAGCGTCAGGGCGGCGATGACGCCCACAAAGGGTGACAGGGAGCCGACCAGCGGCAGGGCCATGGCGGCGCAGAAAGGCGGTATCGGCGCGTTCTGGAGGGCGGTCAGGAATTCCGAGGCGCCAGGCGCCTTGAAGCGGGTCTTTGCGTAGCTGTAGTGCCCCACGCTCACGACCAGGTGCCCGAGCACCACCGCGCCCGCGAGCGGCGACCATAGCGCGGCGGCGAGGCCTGCGCAGGCGTACAGGACCCACGCCCAGACGGTGAGCGCCCTTGGCGAGCAGCGCCCCGACGGCAGGGGCCGCTCCGGATGCGCGATCCGGTCGACCTCGAGATCGCACACGTCGTTCAGCATCATGGCCGCCACATAGACGGCGAAGCCGCAGCCCACCGTCAGCGCCACGCCCGGCCAGAAGCGGGGATCGTTCGTATGCCCCGCCGCAAGGAGGACGAACGGCGCGCCGATCATCCCGACCATGGGCAGGGTCATAGGATTGGTCACACGGCGATCCAACGCGTATCGCACGAGGTCCCCGGCCGAAGCTGCGAAGCTCATTGCAGACGCTCCGAGCGGATCTGAGCGACCTCCTGCCCGTCCGCGTAGGTCAGGGTGAGGTCGATGCCGAGGCGGCGCGCGTTCTCTTCCGCGAGGCGGCGCGTGTACTGGGAGAATTCTTCGGGGGTCAAACCGTAGTAGAAGAAGAACTCCGGCGTCTCCGCCCAGAACCACAATGGTGAGGTGACGCGGTAGGTGTCGCCCACGAGGCTGACTTCCGAGCGGTCGTAGATCATCGCGCGTCCGCGCACGAACTCGCGCACGAAGGCGTCGAGTGCGCCCTCGCCGCGCCCGTGCTGCTGGGCCCAGTCGTCGTAGTAGCCGCCCCCCTCGAACCCGCCGAGCCCGAAGTCCACCAGCTCGTCGAGGGTGTGTCCCGTCGACAGGGCGAAGGCGACCGCCAGCACGAGGCCATGCAGGCAGCCGATCGCGCGCATCCGGGCCAGCTCCGACGCATGGCCAGGGGGGAATTCCGTATCGACCGAAAGGCTCACGCGGGCCTCCGCTGCTTCCCGCCACAACGGCGGACCATCGAACTGAGGACAGATGGCGGACGGCGTGTTCGGGGGCCGGAAACCCGGCCCCCGCCCACGCGTCTCAGACGCGATGCCCGCCGGCGACGACGGCGCGACGCAGCTTGAACAGCTTCGGCTTCACATAGGTCATGGTTCGTCTCCGTTGTTGACATGCACCAGTTGGTGCTCTTCGCGAGCCCGAAGACCGGCGGCCGGTTTTCCGGCCGCAAGCACCCAGGACTTCGCCCCTGAGAGTTCCTCTCCGAAGAGCGGAACATCGATCTCGTCGATGCAGTCGAGGATGTCCTCCTCCTCGAATGCGAAATGGCTGACCTCGAAGGCCGCGAGCCCCGCACTGGCCGCGTGCCGTGTCACGTCTGCGATCGTCAGGCTCTCTTCGGACGCCTCCTCCACGAACCGGAACTTCGCCGGATCGGCCACCAATTCGCGCAGGTGCTGCAGGGCCGGCGGCGACAGGGGCTCGGTGTCGAGGATCACCATCCGCCCCCCCGGTGCGAGCACACGGCTCACCTCCGCGAGGGCCCTCGGGATGTCCGCCCAGTGATGGAGGCAGGAGTAGGACGCGACCAGATCGAACGAGCTGTCGGCGAACGGCAGGGCATGAACGTCGCCCCGCTGCAGCACCACCCGGTCCCGCACGCCGGCTTCGGTCAGCAGCTCGTCGGTGAGCTCCAGCATCTTGGGATTGATGTCGAGGCCGGTGACGACCGCGTCACTGCGGGCGGCGAGCTCCAGGGTCAGGAAACCGGGGCCGGTCCCCAGGTCGAGGATGCGGCCGTCGCGGCGTCCGTGACGTCGCAGGAGGTTCACGGCGAGCAGAGGATAGATGTAGGCCTGATACTCGCGGGCGAACGCGTCATAGACCACACAGTCGTCATGCGTCAGCATTCAGGCCTCCCCGCAGGGGTTCGAGGGCCGCGCGGCGGATCATCGGGACGCGGTCGCCGCGCGCGGGAACCGGATGCAGGGCCCGCCGCTTCGAGAGCCCGTAGTGGAGCGCCAGCGCGTCGAGCGAACCTCGCAGGCGGGCGGACGGGATTCCCCCCGCCGCGCAGAGGTCGCGGAACCGCTGGGTCTCGAAGCGCCCGAAGCTGTGCATGTAGGCGATCGACTGGGGCTGCACGCCCGTCAGCCGGCCGACGCCGGGAAACCGGATCGCCGCTTCCACGAGCGGCGACGGGAGCGGCAGGACCCATCCATGTCCCGCGAGCCGCCGGCACATGGCCTCCGCGAACTCGCGCAGCGACAGCGGGTCGGTGTCGATCGCATGGACGACCTCGACGCCCTGCGGCGGCTGCGCGAGGCCGGCCACCACCGCGTCGGCGACCAGATCGACGTTGACGAGTGGAAACGCTTCGCCGCCGCCGCCGGCGATCGGGAACGGCGCGCCGGGGCGCATCAGAGCGAACGCCGGGTACGGCCCGTCGAACTTGGCGGTGGCGCCGGTCACGGAGTCGCCGACGATGATGCCCGGCCGATAGATGCGCGTCGGCAAGGACGCGGCCACGACGAGGCGCTCGGCTTCCCATTTCGAACGCTCATAGGCGTTGCGGAAAGGCCCTGGGGACCGGATCTCCGCCTCCGGCGTGACGCCGTCCGTCCGCCCGGCGACCGTGATCGAGCTCACGTGATGGAACGCCGCGAGGCCCCAGCCGCGCACTTCGGCGAGCAGGTTCCGCGCGCCGGAGGTGTTTCCCTGTTCGGCGGCGGCGGCGGCGATCGCCAGGTCGTAGGCGCCGGCGGCGTGCACCACGGTGCGCACGTCGCGCGCGAGGTCGCGCAGCACGGCCGGCTCGCAGCCCCAGCCCGGTTGGCTGAGATCGCCGCGGACGAGCCGCAGCAGGCCCTGGCGTTCCATGGCTGCAAGCTGGGAAACGCCGGCGGTCCTTCCCCGGCACACCGCGACGACCGCGTGACCGTCCCGGACCAGGCGGCGCGCGATGGCGCCGCCAAGGAAGCCGCTGGCCCCCGTCAGCAGGATCGTCCCCTCGTCGCGCCGACGGCTGGCCCGAGGCTGCGGCTCAGCTGACGGACGCTCCGACCGGAAGCCCGCGCGGGCGGCCTGCTCGCAGATCCTCGGCCCGTAGTCACGGAACGCCGGAGCCGGGACGCCCAGGTGCGCCGGCGCCTCGAAGGCTTTCGGCGACCCCGCGTAGCTCAGGAAGCGGCGGGTGCGGCGCGCCTGGGCGCCGACCGGGCCTGGAATGCCCCCCGCCAGGCTCAGGAGGGGCTGGGCGGCCCACAGCGGAACAAAGACGCCGGGACGGCGGCGGCGGCTCGGGTCCGCCGCGTTGAAGGCCGCCGTGGAGAGACTCCAGATCTCGGCGAGGGTTGCGCCGCGCGGCCCCGCCACAGCGTGGACGACGGGGCGATCGTCCGCCGGCCTCGCGCCCGGTCGAAGGAAGTCGGCGACATAGTCCGCTGGCACGATGTCGAGGCGGTTGCCGGGCGCGCCCGGCGCCACGGGCAGGGCGTCCCGCCAGATCCGCTCCAGGAAGTAGTAGAGGCCGCGGAACCGGGTCGCCCGGCCGGTGACGCTGTCCCCGACGATGGTGCTGGGCCGGACGACCCGCACCCGATGGCGCGACCAGGCGAGGGCCACGCGCTCGCCCAGGTACTTGCTAGCCTCATAGGCGTTGTTGAACCGGGGCGGCGCCTCCAGGGGCGCCTCGCGGAGACCCGGGTCGCGGCCGCAGACGTAGGCGCTCGAGACGTGTGTGATGCTGACGGCAGCGTCGAGACCCGCCAGCACGCAGAGGTCGAGCAGGTTCTGCAGGCCCTCGACGTTCGCCGCCTGGAGTTCGCCCGGCGCCGCGTGCCAGCGGGTGTCCGCCGCCGCATGGATGACGTGGGTGACGCCGCGCAGTCGCGGCAGGTCCTCGAGGCGCAGCCCGCAGAACGGCAGGCTCACATCGCCCCAGATCGGCGTCAGGTCCGCGGCCGCGTCGCCGGCGATGCGCCGGAGCGCAGCGGGCGCGCGCGCCAGCGCGACGAGGCCCACGCCCTCGCGCGCCAGGCGGCGGATCACCGCCTCGCCAAGGCCGCCGGAGCCGCCCGTCAGCAGAACCCGAGGCGCCGTGCGAGGCATCATGCCCGCTCGAACGCCAGGGCCCCGTAGGACATTCCCACGCCTACGGAGGTCATCATGAGGAAGCGATGTTCGGCCGCCTGAGCCCGATGCTCCGCCCAGGTGACCGGGACGGACGACGTCGACATGTTGCCCCGCCGGGGGAGCGAGATGCCGATCTGATCGGGAGGCACCTCCGTCCCGCCGAGGGCGTTCAGCACATTGATGCTGGCCTGGTGCGGGACGAGATAGACGTCGGTGGGCGCGATGCCGGTGCGCTCCAGGACCGTCCGCGTCGCCCGCACCATGGCCGCGGGCGCCGCCATGGCGACCTGGTCGATGCGGTGGACCAGCCGATAGCGGTCCTCCACCGCGCTGAGTTGCTTCACCTCGGAGCTCGGGCGATCCGCTTCGTAGAACAGCTCTGCCGGGGCCTTGCCCCCGATGATGGGCATGCAGATCAGTTCGGCCGGCTGTTCGCCGATCATCGACTGCGTGGTGAGTTCGCCGTCCACCAGGCGGTAGGGTCCCGGTTCGGCGCTCACCACCACGGCGCCGCCGGTGTCGCCGAAGATGAAGTGTTCGATCGGGAACCGGGTCTGCGCCCACCAGGCGTTGATGGTCTCGCTGGACGTCACCAGAACGTTCCGCGCGTCGCCGCACCGGATCAGCCGCGACGCGACCTGGATTCCGTGCAGGAACTCCGCGCAGCCGCCGATCAGATCGAGCGTGAACGCCTGCGCCAGTCCGAGGCGCTTCAGCAGCCGGGAGGACACAGGCGGAGCGATGAAGTCGAAGAACGAGGAGCAGGAGATCACGGCGTCCACCTGAGACGCCTGCATGCCGGCGCCCTGCAAGGCGTCGAGGGCGGCCTGGTAGGCGAGTTCCTCGCCGGAAATGATCTGCCGCCCGCCGTCGCGATAATCGACGCAGATCGGTCGTTCCGTCACGCCGAGCAGGGAGGCGTACTTGCGCGCCTTGCCGAGCGGAAAGCCGATCGCGCGGCAGATGTCCTCGTTGCTGTAGATGTTGTCGGGCACGTGCGCGCCGACCGATCGCAGATAGACGTCCACATCAGCCTCCCGTGCGGGGTTCCTTCAGGCGAACTGGCGGGCCAGCGCCGGATTCTCCGGAGTGAGCGTGTCGGTCCGGAGGGTCAGATCGAGCGGCGTCCACGTCCCGTCGGGCCGGCCGGAACGACGCCGATAGGGCGTCGAGGGCGAGGTCTTGCCGTTGAGCGACACCCGCACCCGATCGCTGCGGTTGTCGGAACTGCCGTGGGCCAGCAGGTAGTGCAGGAGGAACGCCGTGCCCGCCTCGCCCGCCAACGGGATCGCGGGCGCATAGTCCGGGCCTTCGGGGGCGTCGGTCTCGCCCGCGGGATCCGTGCCGCGGCGCATGTGATGCTCGAAGATCTGGCGGTGCGAGCCCGGGCGAACCGCCACCGCGCCGCCGTCGGGCTCCACGTCGCTGCAATAGACGAAGCCCAGGAGGAACCGCGCCTTCGGGAAGAGCGACGCCTCGCCCACCCCGTCGATATGGAAGCCGTGGGGCGAAAATTCCGCGGGACCGAAGCGCGGGAAGTTGAGCACCGGCACAAAGCCGGCCCCCCGGTGGAAGTCGGGCCCCAGCAGCTGGGCCCGCGGTTCATCCAGCACGCCGGAGGAGATGGCGCGGAACTCCGCCTCCAGGCTTGGAACGGGCTGGATCACCTCTTCCGGCCAGGAACTCGGGTCCTCGGGATCGGCGTCCAGCTCGCGCCAGATCTTGTCGTTGCAGTGGCGGACGAATGAGGCGTCGAACAAGCCCGGCAGCACGACATAGCCAAGCTCGACGAAGCTTTCGATCTGTTGGGCGCTGAGACGCATCGCTTTCGCCTCAGTCCGCGGCGACGGGCCGGACGAGGCCCTCGCTCACCAGTTCATCCAGGAACGCCCCGAGATCACGATAGATGGCGTCGGGATCCCCGCGGTGCTCGGCTGCGATCGAGCGGCAGATCTCGCCTGCGGGGGTCACGCCATCGAGCTTCTGGAAGAGGCTGGCGCCCGTCTGGTTCAGGGCGATGCCGCTCTCGGTGACGATGCCCTTCTGATAGGTCTTCCACTGCACGTCAGGCGCGCGTTCGTAGATCGCGTCCAGGGACATGGTTCAGATCTCCTCGCCTTGGCCCGCGGGCCCCGCGGACAGGTTGCCCACAACCAGTTGTTTGCATATTACTCGCACAGATTTGCAATTAGGCAAGCGCACCGTGGAGGATGTGATGAGTGAGGCCGTGGCCACCCCGAAGCTGCACGCGCCGGCGGCGCGCCACCCCCCCCAGCCGGAGCTTCTCTTTCCACGCGACGGCCTGGCCGGTTTCCGCGCCCGGTGCTGGCCGCATGCGGTGGGCCGCTGGAGTCTCTCCGCCGCCCAGCTGCAGGCCGTGTTCGACCTCGCGGGCTTCCGCTCGCCCGAGCAGGCCATCGCGCTCTACGCCGCGCCGACGATGGTCTATGGGGAACCGGCCATGGAGGCGAGCGACGGGCTGTCGGCGCGCGTCCTTGGAACCGGCGGCTTCGCGCTTGCGAGCCTCGAAAGAGGCGCCACGGTCGAACTGGACTACTTCGAAAGCCGCCGCGCTGAACTGCGGCGTTTCGCCGAGCGCTTCCGCTCGGAGCTGGGACTCAGCCGGGACGCGATGGCCAAGTGCGTGGTCTACGCCTCGACGCTGAGCACCGGCCTGCGGATGCACTACGACGCCTATGCGAACTTCATCGTGCAGCTGGACGGCCGAAAGACCTGGCGGCTGAACGCGCGCGACGCCATCGTCGATCCGACCGAGCACTACGATCTCGGCGCTCCCTTCCCCCCCGCGGAGAGCGCTCAGGCCCTGGCCGCCCTCACGGAGAGCCAGGTCGAGGCCGGCGCCTATGAGGTCACGCTCGAGCCAGGGGACGTCCTCTTCGTTCCGCGCGGCGTGTGGCACGCCACGGTGTCGGGAGACCTTTCGCTCTCGCTGAACTTCACGTTCAGCCAGCCCACATGGGCGGATGTGGTCCTCGACGGGCTGCGGCGTCGGCTGGTGCGCGAGCCGGACTGGCGCGGCCTCGCCAGTCCAGCAGCGCGCGACGCCATGGGCGGCGCGGTCGAATTGCGCACGCGGCTGCTGTCCGCCGTCCAGGATCTCGAACCCGACGATCTGGACCTGCGGGATGAAGCGCCGCTGGACCTCTATTCGGAAGCGAACGCCATGTTCCGGGACCTTTGGCGCGACGGCCCCGCCGCCTGACGCGCCCACACGAAGAACGGTGGCGGAATCCGCAAAAGGAGCTAGAGGGGGGCTGGGACGGCGGGCGGCCCAGGCGCCCGCGCGACGATCGATGGTGTCGAAATGGCGACCAGGGGCAACTCGGGGACCACCAGCCGCGAAAAGGCCGATCCGATCGACCGGGCGGTGGGCGACCGGATCCGCAGCTTGCGGCAGGCCCGCGGCATTTCGCAATCCAGGCTCGGGGCGAGCGTGGGCGTCTCCCTACAGCAGGTCCAGAAATACGAGTACGGCGTCAACCGGTTGACGGTCTCGATGATGATCCGGCTCGCGGAAGCGCTCGACGTGGCGCCGGAAGCGTTCGTCAGGGATCTGACCCGAGAGAGCGCGCCCGCGGCGCCCGACGAGCCGGACACGGGCTTCGACGCCCTGGTCCGCGGCTACGCGAGCCTCGCCTCCCCCACCAAGCGCGCCGTCGTGCTGGCGCTGCTCCGCGAACTCGGCGGGGCCGAGGCGGAGAACCAGGCCTAATCCCGGGCCGCCAGCCAGCGACGCAGGATCGCGACATAGTCCTGGGGGTTGTCGATCTGCAGCATATGGCCTGCCCCCGCGACGACCGCCGTCTCCGCTCCGGGAAGGCCATCCGCCAGCTGGCGGCATGCGGCGGGCGACATCTCGTCGTGCTCCCCCGCCACCAGCAGGGTGGGAACGGCCAGGCGCCCCAGCAGGCGCTCAGCGTCATACACCTGCAGCGCGCCGTCCACCCGGGCTTCCGTCGCGCCCCAGAGGGCCCCGTACAGGGCATCGTTGAATGGCAGGTCCGCCGCATAGGCCTTCACGGCGTTCGAGGGGCGGGAGCGCATCCAGTGGCGGGCGTAGAAGGCGCCCATGGCGGCCCGCAACGCCTCTGGCGAGGCGCTGCGCGGCGCCCATAGGGCGTCGCGGACGGAGGCGGGAAAATCGGCCAGGAGCGCCGAGGTGCTCGCCTCCCAGGACCGCGTCGACACATAGGGGCTCGCCAGGATGAGGCTGCAGACGGTCTCAGGCCGCCGCACCGCGTGATCGAGGGCGAGCGCGGCGCCCCAGCTGTGCCCGAGGAGGTGCAGGCGGTCGACGCACAGATGTCGGCGCACCGCCTCGATCTCTTGGGCGAACCGAGCCACAGACCAGAGCGCCGGGTCACCCGGGTGGTCCGACCGCCCGCAATCGAGCTGGTCGTACAGGATGACAGCCCGATCCGCGGCCAGGTCCAGGCAGGTGACGTGGGCCCCGTGGTGTCCCCCCGGCCCCCCGTGGATCATCAGCACCGGCGCCGCCCCCGAGTCGAGATCGCCGTTGACCCGCACATAGAGCGCTCCGTCCGGCGTCGGCGCGAACGTCTCCCGGTCTGGCCGCGGAATCTCCGGACCTTCCTGCCGCGTTGGCTGCACGCTCATATCGTTCTCCTCGATCCTGACCGCCAGGTTGCACTACCTACTCTTGAGTGTAGAGTGCCATCTCATGGTTTGCATCACACTCGAAGGCGTGCCAATTCGCAACCTCGCGGGCGCCGAGGTGAGCCGATGAGCGTCTTCCTCCAAGGACTGGCGCTCACCCTTCCGGCCGCCGTCGAGCGGCTGTCGGACGGCGCGGCGCTCGCTGCGGCGGCCGAAGGGTTCGAGACTTTCGGGGTCGCAGGGGCGGAGGAAGGCTTGGCCCTGATGGTCCGCGCGGTCGAGGCGGCTTGCCGCGACGCCGGCGTGGACCCGGAGGCGGTCGACGATCTCATCTGCCTGCGGAACCTGACCGACGAACGGCTCGACGGCGCGTGGCTCTCTGTCGCCATCGGGGCGCAGCTCGGGTTCCCGGGCCGCTGCATGGACTTGCGGGCCTGCGCCTGCGCGGGCTTCGCCCATGGGGTCGACGTCGCCGCGCGCCTTGTGGCGGGGGGCGGTCGGGCCATCGTTGTCGGGGGTGGGGCCTCGGGCTTCCGGCGGCGCTGGCTCGACCACGAAGCCGAGTTCGACACGCCGCCGCCGGAGTCCCTGGCGGACGTGCCCGTCCTGCTCGGCGACGGCGCCTACGCCGCTGTCGTCGGCGCCGAAGCCGGCCGCTACCGCGTCCTGGCGAGCGCCGTGGCGCTCGACACCAGCTTCGCGGACGCCCACGTCGTGATCGACGGGGAGACGCGTCCGCGATGCGTGGACGACAAGCGGCGCTGGCGAGACACCGCACCGGTCCAATTCGCGCGCGCGCTCCAGACAGCGGCGCAGGCCGCCGGCCGAACGCTGCGGCCGGCGACCCTGATCGGCACGAACTGCGGCGTCTCCACCAAGCAGCGGCTGTTCACCGCGCTCGCGACCGATGCGCCGGAACCGCACCGTCGGGAGGCCCTCGCCGCACAGCTGCAGCAGATGCGCGAGATCGGCCACCTGTTCGGCGGCGACATGGTGGCCAACCTCCTCGCCAGCGAGCGGGCCGGCGCGATCCGTCCCGGCGACACGATCGTCGGGGTCGAATTCGGCGAGATGTATTTCACGAGCGTGCTCGCGCTCGAGGCGGAGGCTAGGCGATGATCGGCGCGACCTTGGACGCCATCAAGGCCCGGATGGCGGGCCAAGCGGACGCGGTGGCCGTCCGCACGCCATCGCACGACCTGAGCTACGGCGCGCTGGGCGAGACGGCGGCGCGGATCGCCGCCGCCCTCGACCGGGTCGACGTGGGCGAACAGCTGCCTGTCGCGCAACTGGCGCCCCGAAGCCCCGCCGGAATCGCCGCCGCCGTCGGGCTGGCGCTCGCTGGACGTGTCTATGCGCCGCTCGACGCCAGTCTTCCCGAACCGACGTTGCAGGCCCAACTGGCGGCCCTGCGACCGCGCGCGCTCCTGGCGCGCCACGGGCAAGCGGACTTGGTCGCACGCCTGCTCGGCGGCGCGCCAAGGGCCGTCGGGATCGACGCAGATCTCGTCCTCTACGAGGCTGCGGCCTCATCGCGTCCGCTCCCCGGAGCGGCCTATGTCATCTTCACGTCCGGCTCGTCGGGCGAACCTAAGGGCGTGGTGATCGGCCACGACAACCTCGACGCCTTCACCACCGCCGCGGCGGAACACTACGACCTCTCGGCGGTGGATCGCCTATTCAATCCGGCGCCCCTTCACTTCGATTTCTCGATCCTCGACGTCTTCGGCGTGCTGCGCGCCGGCGGCTGCGTGCTCTGCGGTCCAGGCGACCTGCGGCTTCCCGGCGACATCCTCGAAGCGCTCCGCAGGTTGTCGCCCACGGTCCTGGCCGGAGTCCCCTCCTTCTTCAGCTACCTTTCCGGGGGGCGCGCCCCCTCCTCGTCATGGTTTCCCGACCTTCGGCGGGTCGTGTTCGGCGGCGAGACCTTTCCGATCGCCGCCCTTCGACGCTGGATGCTGGCCTATCCGGACGTGCAGTTCATTAACACGTACGGACCGACCGAGACGACGGTCTTCGTGTCCTCGCTGCGCCTGGCGCGGCCGCCGGAAACGCCGCCGCCGATCGGTGCGCCCTTCGCGGGCGTCCGCTTCGAGCTGGTGGACGCCATGGGCCAGCGGGTGAGCGGCGATGACGCCGGCGAGCTCTGGATCGGCGGCCACACCTTCCTCGCGCAGGGCTATCTCGACCCCGCGGCCACGGCCCGCGCCTTCCTTGTGAACCCGCTCGGCGATGGCGTCCGCTATTACCGCACCGGCGACCTCGCGCGACGGACGCCGGAGGGGATCGTGGTCGTCGGCCGCGCGGACTCCCAGGTCAAGATCGCCGGCCGCCGGATCGAACTGGGCGCGGTCGAGCAGGCCCTTTGCGCGCTGGACGGCGTGGCCGACGCCGTTGCGACGACCCTGCGCGGGGCGGACGGCGCCCCCGTCGGCATCGCCTGCCACGTGGCGTCGGCGCGCGGTCCCGAGGAGCTGCGGGCGGAGCTCAGCGCGGTGCTGCCGGCCTACATGCTCCCGCGCGAGATCATCGTGGTCAGCGTCATCCCCCGCGGACGCTCCGGCAAGCTGGACCGGCGCGCGCTCGCGGACCGTGAGGTCGCCCATGCCGGCTGACGTCCGACCCGGCGACGCGTCGTTGCAACGGCTTCTCGCCACGCTGGGCGCGCCCCCCGTCGACTCCCTCGGCCTTGTGCAGTTCGTTCTGCAGCTCGAGCAGGCAACGGGGCTGCGGATCGCGGCCGACGAGATCACCCAGGCCAATTTTCAGGACTCGGCGGCGGTGACCCGCTTCGTCGCGCGGAAACTGGCGAATGGCGCAACCGCCCCGGCGGCCGGCGCGATCGCGGATCAAGCGGCGGCGGGCGGCGGCGCGCCAGCGGCCGGCGCGGCCACGGGATCGGGCTCCCAGTAGACCTCGATGTGGTAGCCGTCGGGATCGGCGCACCGGAAGTAAAGCAGCTCGTCCTCGCGCGTCAGCCCCTCCACCATGGGAGCGCCCGCGGCGGCAAGGCGCTGATGCAGGCGTTCGACCTCCGCGGCCGAGTCGGCCCGCACGCCGAAGTGGAACCAGGATGGCAGGCTCTCGACGACCTCGGCCGGCGCCAGGGCGAGATCCAGGCCCCGATCATCGCGCATGAACAGCACACCGTCGTCGTGCAGGGAGAGGTCCCGCAAACCGAAATGGCCAGCATAGAAGGCCCGCGCCCGCGCGACGTCGCGAACCTTTAGGTGGAGATGGTTGATCGCCATGGAGCCTCGCCGGTTCCGCGACACCTTAGGCGTGCGGGCCCAAGGTGACAATCTGGGCGTGTCCCTGGGGGCTCAGGCCATCAGCTGACCATGCCGCCACGCCTCCAGGGCGGTCTGGAAACGCGTACCCCCTCCGAGCTTGCGGCGAGCGTTCTCGATGTGCATGTGCACCGTCGTGGGGGACAGCCCGAGGATCTCGCCGATCGCCCAATCGCTCTTCCCCTCCGCCGCCCAGGCAAGGCATTGGCGCTCGCGGCCGGTGAGGACGGGGGCGGGTCGCAGGTCGCTCGGCAGGAGCTCCCGCATTCGCAGGAAGGAGAGCGTCGCGGCCGCGGTCAGGAGGTCGCGGTCGATCGGGCCGAGCACCAGCCGTTTCGGCGCGGCGAGCACCATGGCCCCGATCGCACCGCGCGCCGCCAGGACCGGAACGTAGAACGCGTCGGCGCTCGGACGACCTGGCGGCTCCTCGCCGTGAAGCCGTGGCCGCTCGGCCGCCAGCGCCGACAGGATGAACGGGCCGCCCTGCCGGATGGCGTGACGAAGCGCCGGCCGATCGGCCGCCGCGTCTTCTGCGTCGAAGGGCGTCCGCGGGCTACCGCCGCGCGCGAAGAGCACCTGCGGCGCCAACGCCCGCCCGGGCTCCCCCAGATGCAGGGCCGCCACGCCCTCGACGCCGAAGTCACCTCCTGCGGCGAGGAGCCCTGCCGCCAGCTCGTCGACCGCGGAATAGGAGGACGCTCGTGGGATGAACCGCAACACGCGACGATGTCTTGCCTGCATCCGGGTCCTCGACGGCGGGCGACCACGTCACGTTAGTCCACAACCTGTGGGCGCGTCCAGATCGCCACTCTCCCTGGCGGCGTACCCTCCATGCTGTCGCCAGCCGCAACCCCTCCGATCGGAGGTCTACCATAGGATGCGCCTCCCGATAGCGTCGCCTTACGAGAGGAAACGCGAGGACGACGTGGGGGCCGACATCCACGCGCCGCGCCATGACGCCCGGGCCCGCCCGGGAGGCCGGCAGCCATGAAGCTGATGATGCTCGCGACGGCGAGCCTGCTCGGCTCCGACCCCGGGGCTGGACCGCCCAGGCCTGCGCCCGCGCACGCCATGCCGCCGGCGACTCATGAGGTGCTCAGCTTTCCCGCTGGTTTCTATGCCGAGTTCCGCCCGGCGACGGCGCTCGACATGGTTCTGAAGACACCCGGGTTCAACTTCGACCCCGGAAATGCGACCCGCGGTCTCGCGAGCGCGGCGGGCAATGTGATCGTCAACGGCCGCTGGCCCACCTCCAAGAACGACACGCTGGAGGAGATCCTGAAGCGGCTGCCGGCCGCGACCGTGGAGCGGATCGAGCTGCTCCGGGGTGCGACGTCCGGCGTGGACATGCGTGGGCGTTCCGTGCTGGCGAATGTGGTGGTGCGCCGCGACCAAGGGTTCACCGGCGCGCTGACCGTTTCCAGCACCCTCGTCTCGGACGGGCGCACGGAAGGCTCCGCCCGGGCGGAAGGGCGCTGGCGTTGGGGCGAGCACGCGGTCGAAGTCGGGTTGGTGGGCGGGCGCGGCGCCGCCGACTGGCTCGGGCCCGGGACACGGCGGCAGTACGGCCCCGCCGGGCAGCTGGCGGTCGCCTCACGCCTCCAGGCGGAAGGGGAAGGCGTCCGCGAATGGGCCACGGCGGCCTACGACGGCCCCGTCGGTGGCGGCGCCCTGCGTCTCAACGGCGCCTTCAAGCTCACGCCGTCCGACCTGCAGGTCACCGACCGGCTGCCTGGCGGCGGCCAGGAACGCGAACATGTCACCGACGGCTTGAGCGAACAGGAGATCGGCCTGCGGTTCACCCGGGGGGCGGGGCGCGCGCGCGAGGTCGAAACGCTGGGCCTGCAACAATGGTCGCAGGCCGACATCCGCGTGCGGTTCGAGGCTCCCGGGCTCCGTCGGGACTTCCGCCTGCGCAAGGACACATCGGAGTCGATCCTCCGTGGAACGATCCGAAACGTCCGCCTGGGCGATCTCAATCTGGAATCGGGTCTCGAGGCCGCACGCAACGTCCTCGACAGCGACACGCGCTTTGCCGTGAACGGTGCGGCGATCCCCTTGCCCGCCGCCAACGTCGAAGTGCGCGAAGACCGCCTCGAGGCGTTCCTGGTCGCCAGCCGGCCTTGGCGCGGCCTCGACGTCGAAGCGAGCCTGCGCCAGGAGATCTCCCAGCTCAGGTCCCGCGGCGACGTGGACTACAAGGGCGACTACGCGTTCACCAAACCGCGTCTCGCGATCACCCGCGACTTCGGCAAGGCGCAGCAGCTGCGGCTGTCCGCCGAGCGGGAGGTCGCCCAGCTCGACTTCGACGACTTCGTCGCATCCTCCGCCCTGGTGAACTCGGGCACCATCCTGGCCGGCAACCCGCGCCTGACGCCACAGCAGAGCTGGGTGCTCGAGGCGAGCTACGAACGCCGTTTCTGGACCGGCGGCGTCGCGGCGCTGACCGTGCGATACGCCGAGCTCCGCGATGTGATCGACCGGGCCCCGATCGTCGCGTCCGATGGCGCCGTTGTCGACGCGCCGGGCAACATCGGCGACGGACACCGGACGGACGTGCGGGCCAGCCTCGCGCTTCCGCTTGCGCGCCTCGGCGTTCCTGGCGGGCTCGTGAAGGGCAACATGACGCGGCGGACGTCTCGTGTGACCGACCCTGTCACCAGCAGGTCCCGGGAGATCTCGGGCGTGCAGCCGCTGAGCTGGGAAGCGTCCTTTTCACAGGATCTCCCCCGCTGGCGCACCAGTTGGGGGGTAGAGGTCAAGGGGGGCTACCGCGAACGGTTCTATCGCGTCGGCGAGATCGACACCGTCAAGTACGAGCCCTTCGTCACGCTCTACGGCGAACGCGAAGTCGGCCCTCGCCTGATGTTGCGGGTCGAGCTGCAGAATCTGACCCGTCGGCCGTACCGGCGAGTCCAGGAGTTCTACGACGCGCGGCGCACGCCGGGGCCGGCTCCCATGACGGACGTCCGCGAGATGCGCTTCGGCCGGGGGCTCTACGTCCGGCTCCGCCGCACAATGCAATGACCAAGTTGGCACAATTCCAGATTGTTTCCTTAGCGTAATTCTACCTTATATCTATATGAAGGGGCCGCCCGTGCAGCTGAACAGCGACATCTCGGCGATCGTCACCGGTGGAACGTCGGGGCTCGGCGAGGCCACTGCGCGGGCCCTGGCCTCCGCCGGCGTCAAGGTGACGCTGCTGGGCCGGGACGACGCGCGCGGGCGTCGGATCGCGGGTGAGATCGGCGGCCTTTTCGTCGGCGCCGACCTGACCCGTGAAGCCGAGGTCGAAGCCGCGTTCCAGACCGCCCGCGCGGCTCAAGGGCAGGAGCGCATCCTCGTCAACTGCGCGGGGACGAGCTTCCCGACCAAGATCGCCTGGCGGGACCGCCACACCGGCGCCGTGGCCCGCCACCCGTCCGCCGCTTTCGATTTCCTGTGGCAGGCCAACGTGTCCACGGCGTTCCAGTGCACGGCCATCTCCGCCGCAGGCATGATCGAATTGCCGGACGACGGAACGCAAGAGCGCGGGGTGATCGTCAACACCGCCTCGATCGCGGCGGAGGACGGCCAGGCGGGTCAATCCGCCTACGCGGCGGCGAAGGCCGCCGTGGCGGGCATGACCCTCCCCCTGGCGCGGGACCTCGCCCCCCACGCCATCCGCGTCAACTGCATCCTGCCGGGCCTGTTCGACACGCCGCTCATGCGGCTGTCGCCCGAGCCCGTCCGGGAGAAGCTCGTCGAACTCACACCGCACCCCAAGCGATTGGGTCAGTCGGACGAATTCGCGGGCCTCGTCCTCGAAGTGTGCCGCAACACCTACATGAACGGCGCCAACCTGCGCCTGGACGCTGGCATGCGTATGCCGCCGAGATAGAGCCACAAGGCGGGCCCGGCCCGCCGACAGGAAGGACGTCCGCGATGCTGCATCTGCTCCGCCGCGACAATCTCCATCTCTATGCGCGCGACATCGCCGTCGTCGCACGCGAGGCGCTGGGCGGGCGCGCGGCGGAGATGGCCCTCACGACCGTCCTCGATGCGCCAAACGGTCTCGCCTTCGCCGACTACGCCGCCGACGGAGCGCTGAGCTGGATCGCGATCACCGCCGGCGCGCGCGTGGAGTGCTTCGCCTTCGACCCTCCGATCACTCGGGAAGCTCCGCCGTCGCCCCCGCATGTCGCCGATCTCGCCGCCGATCTTGCCCGTCGGCTCCCCCAAAGCGGCGATGTCCACATCCTGGATGGGCTGGCCGGGGATGTCCGCCGCAAGGTTCTGTACCTGCGGCTCGCCGCGGCGGCGGCGGGGCCGCATGAGATCGCGCAGTTCGTGGAACTGGCCGGCGCGCTCGACCCTCGCAGCCGCACGGTCCTCGGCCGCTTGCTTCAGGAGGCTCGAACCCCGCGCGCTTCCGCCACGGCCGCGGCGCCCGATACGCGTCGGGTCGTGCGGGCGGATGGCTCGGCTTCGGTCCGCCGCGCATCGACGCCCGAGCCCACGGTCGGGCCCTCCGCGCCATGACGGTCGCCGATCTCGGCTTCCGGGAGCGCTGCTACATCGTCACCGGGGGCTCCCGGGGCATCGGACGCGCCACGTGCGATCTGCTCCTCGCCGCCGGCGCCGCGGTGGTCACCTGCGCCCGCGCCTGGCCGGCAGGGCGGACCGCGGAGCGGGAACACCGCTTGGTCCTCGACGTGCGACGGGCGGCGGATGTCGAGGCGCTCTGCGCAGCAGCCATCGCCACGTTCGGCCGGATCGACGGGGCCGTGAGCAATGCCGGCGTCGCGTGCGTGGGGACGGTCCTCGACACGGCCGACGCAGATCTCGAGGACCATATCGCGCTGCGCCTGTTGTCGGCCTGGCGGCTGGTGCGCCATGCGGCGCCGCATATGGCCCAGGCGGGAGGCGGCGCCTTCGTCTTCCTCGCCGGCGCCGCCGGCGTCGACCCCACACCGATGCTGGCGGCCCCCGGGGTGGTCAACGCGGCCCTTCAGAACCTGTCTCGCACCGTCGCCGACGAATTCGCGGAGGCTCGCATCCGCTGCAACGTCGTGAACCCCGGAACCCTCGACACCCGGCTCGGCAGGGATGTCATCGAAGCCTATGCCGGACGCCTCGGACTGGACGCCGACCTGATCCGCGACGAAGCCTTCGGCGCACTTCCGCTGGGTCGCCTGCCGACCGCGGTGGATGTGGCGAACGCCGTCGGCTTCCTGCTCTCGGATCAAGCGGCCATGATCACCGGCAGCGCTCTCACGCCGGACGGCGGGATCCTCGTCCGGCGCGCACGCGGCTGAGTCGCGTCGAGAGGGCGAGGCTCCCGGCGCCGCGGCCGTCGCTCCGCCTTGCCGGTCCTTTCGGACAATTCGGCGACGAGCTCGGATTCCCGAAGCTCACCGCCGAGGCGATCAGGCCATGGCGCGTGCGCGGCGCGCGACGAACCCGGTCGCGGCAAAACCCATGATCATGAGAGCCCACCCGGCCGGCTCCGGGACGCCCGCGACGGCCTCGCGGACATAGGAGAAGTTGTCGATCCGGATGGACGTGTCGCCACTCGGCTCCGAAAGCACGACGCGAACGATGCCCGGTCCGCTCAGTCCGAAATACTCGCCAAAGTTCGAGTTGCCGGTCCCCGGCACGGTCCGCGTCTCGACGAGCCCGCCATCGGCCGCGTAGGCCGAGAGTGTCCAATTGACCAGCCCTGCGCCGCGGTTGAACGCGAACGCGGAAACCGGCGCCGCGAAGCTGAAGACGAACGCGGTGGACTGGTCCGGATTGTTGATGAAGCGGCCCGTCGTGTTCTGGGAACTCGACGCGCTCGGCAGGTTCTCGCTGGCGAAGAGACGGTGACCATGCTCATCGCCAGAGATCGTCAGGTCGCCGAACGACCGGCTCGTGAAGTACCCCAGCAGCGTCGTCTCGAAATCGACCACCACCGCTCCGACAAGCGCCGCGTCGTTGCCGGGCGTCCCAAACCCGGTGATCTGGGCCGACATCGCAGAGCCCGCTGAGCCGACGAAGGCCGCCGCGCCAAGCACAACACCGATGATCGACTTGGAAAGCATACCGTCCCCACACTCAGGAGCCACATAGCGGCTTGAGCTCCTCCTTGCCGACGCTCAGCGTGCACGACAAGACGTTTCGCGCGTGGCGAGCAGGCAGCTCGCCTCGGCGGCGCCCAGCCCCGCCGCCGGGCGCGCAAACCCGACCCGAAGAGCCACCCGAGCTCGGAAGCCGAGACGCCGCCCCGAGCGCGCATGGTCGTCGATCATCGACGGCGGCGCGGCGGCCAGGCTTGACCTGACGGGTCGCGCTGTCGCCGCGCCTCAGTCCTCCAACAGCGCGTCCAGCGTGATCTCCGCGTTCAGCACACGCGACACCGGGCAAGTCTTCTCCGCCGCCTCCGCCACCTCGCGGAACTTCGCCTCGCTCAGCCCCGGCACGCGGGCCCGCAGCGTCAGCGCCGACCTGGTAATCTTGAAGCCCGCGCCGTCCTGGTCCAGCGACACCGCCGCCTCGGTCGACAGCTCCGCCGGCGTGAAGCCCTCGCGCTGCAGGGCGAAAGCCAGGGCCATGGTGAAGCAGCCGGCGTGCGCCGCGGCGATCAGTTCCTCGGGGTTGGTCCCCGGCTGGTCCTCGAAGCGGGTCTTGAAGCTGTAGGGCGTCTCGCTCAGCACGCCCGACTGGCTGCTCAGCGCCCCCTCGCCGTCCCGGCCCGTGCCCCGCCACACCGCGCTCGCCTTGCGGATCATCGTCGTGCTCCCTGCTTGCCGACGGCGACCCTGGGCCAATCGCCTGCCTCCGTCGAGCGCCCGCGGCCGCCGCGCACGTCGATTTGTCGCAGGTTGCCTTAGCTTCGCAGTCACGACTGGCGGCGCCTGTTGATCACGCGCCTGAGGGGGGAGCCGTTGTTCAAGCCTGCCGAGTCCCGGCCGACCGCCGAGCCTGCGCCCACGGGCCGCGGCCTGACGCTCGCCGCCCGGTTCGAGGAGGCGGCCCAGCCGCTGCGCGACGTGACGGCGGTCAAGGCGGGCCTCGGCCTGCTCGCGGGCCTCGCGGGCCTGCTCGTGCTGCCCTGGACCGTATGCCTGGGCTGGATCGTCGGCATGCTGGCGATCGAAGCGTGGGCCTGGTTCGCCTTCGCCCCGCCGCCTGCCGGTCGTGTCCGCGATCGCGGGAACTGGCTGAACTTCACCGCGGCCTATCTCGGCATGAACGCCTGGTGGCTGCTGCTGGGCGTCCTCTTCTGGTCGGCCGGAACCGTCGCGGGCCATGCGGCCGGAACAGCGCTGCTGCTGGTGATCTGCGCGGTCGCAATCCTGCTCTTCCACAACACCCCGGTCGTGTTCCTGGCCGCCGGCGCGGCGCCCGCGATCGGCGCCCTGGTCGTGCTGGCGAGCGCGAGCGGCCTCGAGGTCCGCGAGACCGCGCTGATCTGGATCTCCTTGGCCCTCGGCGGCTTCTTCTGCCTTGGCCGCGCCATCGACACACCATCGGCCCAGGCGCAGCAGCGCCTCGTCAACGAGAGCCTCGCCCGCTACGAGACCCTGGCCGCCAACGTCACCGACGTGATCGCCCGCACCACCCTGACCGGCGAATTCGAATACGTCTCGCCCGCCGCCCTCGCCGTCCTCGGCTACACGCCAGAGGAACTCATCGGCACGTCGCGCTGGGCGATCACCGACCCCGATACGGACCGCGCCGCCATGGGCGAGGCTTTCCAGCGCATGATCGCCGATCCCGGCCGCGCGGAGATCATGACTGTCCGCGTGCGCCACAAGGCCGGCCACTGGATCTGGCTCCAGTCCAGCGGGCGGCTGATCCTCAAGGACGGCGTCCCGGTCGCCACCATCGACGCCAGCCGCGACGTCACCGCCCAGGTCGCCGCCGAGGCCGCGCTCCAGGAAGCCAAGGCCGAGGCCGAGGCCGCCACCCGCGCGAAGGCCGAGTTCGTCGCCAACGTCAGCCACGAGATCCGCACGCCCATGAACGGCGTGCTGGGCGCGCTGCAGCTTCTCGAGCAGGAACAGATTTCGCCTGAGGGCCGCGAACTGATGCGCCGCGCCGGCGACAGCGGCCGGATGCTGTCCCAGCTCCTCAACGACGTGCTCGACTTCTCCAAGATCGAGGCCGGCCAGCTCGATCTCGCGCCCGAGCCCATGGATGCGGGCGAAGCCCTGTCCGCCGTCGTCGGCCTGCTGGACGGCCAGGCCCGCGCCAAGGGCCTCGACCTGCGCTGCGAGGTCACCGGCGACGACCTATGGATCGAGGCCGACCCCGTGCGCCTGCGCCAGGCCATGTTCAACCTGGTCGGCAACGCCGTGAAGTTCACCACCGCCGGCCACGTGGTCGCCCGCCTGGGCGTCACCGACGCCGGACAGGGCCGCCGTGAGGTGCGGTTCGAGGTCGAGGACACCGGCATCGGCATGACGCCCGAAGCCCAGGCGCGCCTCTTCGAACGCTTCCATCAGGCCGAGAGCGACACCGCCCGCCGCTTCGGCGGCGCGGGCCTCGGCCTGTCCATCAGCCGCGCCCTGATCCGGATGATGGGCGGCGAGATCGAGGTCGAGAGCGCCGCGGGCCAGGGCTCCACCTTCCGCCTGGCCTTCGCGGCGCCCGCGGCCCAGCCCGTGCGCGAGGAGGCCGTCGGCGACGGCCTGCTGGAGGGCGTCCGCATCCTCCTGGTCGAGGACAACGCCACCAACCGCCTCGTCGCCCGCACCATGCTGGGCCGCCTGGGCGCCGAGGTCCTAGAAGCCGAGGACGGGGTGGCCGGCGTGGCCGCCGCCCGCTCGGGCCGTTTCGACCTGATCCTGATGGACATTCAGATGCCGCACATGGGCGGCGTCGAGGCTTCGCGCGCGATCCGCGGCCTGCGGGGCCCCGCCGCGCTGACGCCGATCATCGCGCTCACCGCCAACGCCATGGTCCACCAGCGGGCCGAGTACGCCGCGGCCGGCATGAACGGCATGGTCGCCAAGCCCATCTCGGCGCCGGCCCTGCTGGCGGAGATCGCCCGCCTTCTCGCGGAAGGCCACGCCGACGAATCCGCGCGTGAGGCCGCCGCGCCCTGAGGGCCAAAGGCGGTCCTCGCGGCGCCGGAAGGCTCGATAAATCCGCAGAGCGAGCAGGGCCCAGCCGCGGCGCGGGCGACGCCCCCGGTCGCAGGGCCGGGGAGATGTGTCCCGATTGGCGGCGCTGTCTTTTTCATACAGAAATGTTTGGGAATGTTCCCTTTATGTTCTAGTTTTGCCTCCTTTCCGGAGACATCACCATGGCTGAGAACACCCTGGCGACCGCGCGGCGCGTCGCGACCTTGGAAGACCGCATCGACCGCGCGTGGAGCCGACTCCGGGAAGCGGCCGCCCTGCTGACGAGCATCGACCTGGGGGAACTGCTGTCGGACGCGCCGGACGACGACGCGGCCCGGCTTCGCCATGCCGCCGGCGTGTCCCTCCTGGCTATCCTCCAGCGCGAGCTCTCCGAGGTCACCGCCGACCTTGCGCTCTGACGCGGAATCCACCCGCCGCGCCGGCGCGGCGGGTGGGCCGGGCCTAGCTGATCAGGATCTGCAGGACGTTGTCCGCCCGATCGTAGACGAAGGTCCGGGTCGCCGGCGTATCGCTGCGCGCCGTCAGCAGGCGGCCGAGCGCGTCGTAGGTGAAGGTCTCGGCGGCGGACGCCGAACCGGCCGGGAGGGCGGCCGCGACGAAGGCGGCCGCGATGGCGATGACGATTTTCATAGGGGGCTCCAATCTTGCGCCACAACCGGCGCGAGCATCAATCTCCGCCCGCTTGGAGGAATTCGCAACTTAAAGTTGTCTATTCGTTCCCCTCATGTTCCCATCCTCGGCAGTCGGGGATTTTCGAGGAGAACCATCATGCAATTCCAGCGCGAGGGCCGAAGGTCGGCCCTGTTCTGCGGCGCAGCCCTCCTGGGCGGCGTCCTGGCGGCCGGGGCGGCCGGGGCGGCCCACGCCCAGGCCGGGGCGCCGCCCGCGGTGTTCGAGACCGTCGACGCCCGGGGCGTCGACCTGACCAGCGGGGCCCTGGTGCTGTCGCAGGTCCAGGCCAGCGTCGGCAAGCCGGGCGAAGGGGGCCTGCAGCGGGTCTTCCGCGGCTCCGGCCTGCGGGACAACCTCAGCGGAACGATCAACGCCACGAACGACGCGCTGGGCCGCACGGTCTACACCGTCAGTCTCGGGGAGGACTCGGCGTCCTTCCTGCAGGACGTCGGCGGCATCGTCCCCTACGCCGGCGCCGAAGCCCAGACGCTGACCCACGACGCCGTCGCCCAGACCTTCACGCACACCGCCGCGGATGGCGAGGTCTCGGTGTTCTCGGCGGCGAAGACGAGCTTCACGGGGGTGGAGGCCGACACCGCCCTGGTCGTCTCCCGCACCCGTCCGAGCGGCGAGCGGCTCGACTACGCCTACAGCCCGGGCTGCACGACGGGTTGCCGGCTCGACGCCGTCACCAGTTCGTACGGCTACCGCCTGAAGTACGAGTACGACGCCGCCGAGCCGTTCAAGCTGGCGCGGGTGACGGCCGTGAACCTGGCCATCGAGTACTGCGACGCCGCCTCCCCCTGCGCCCCCGCCTCCTGGACATCCACGAGCTTTTCCGGCCCGAACACCGGCTTCGGCGATGTCCTGGCGACGGACTCCCTCGGCCGGACCACGACCTTCACCTACGACAACGGCCTGATCACCCAGGTGCGCACGCCGGCTGGGAACCTCGTATCGGTCAGCTACGTCAGTTCCGGCGTCAACGAGGTGCAGGCGGTGACCACGGCCGCCGGGACCTGGACCTACGCCTATGCCGACCTGCCGGAGAACCCGGCCACCCATGTGAAGGACCGCCAGGTCACCGTCACCGATCCGCTCGGCCATTCGCAGGTGTTCGTGGTCGACGGATTCTGGAAGCGCATCACCTCGATGCGCGACGCGCTGAACCGCACCACCTCCGTGCTGCTGGACCCCAACGGCCGGATCCGCCGCGTGACCCATCCGGAGGGCAACTACGAGGACTACGCCTACGACGGCCGCGGCAATGTCACCCAGGTCACCCGCACGGCCAAGGCCGGGTCCGGCCTGCCCGCCGCGGTGACGACGATCGGCTACGACGCGGCCTGCGCCAACCCGAAGACCTGCAACCAGCCGAACTATGTGATCGAGTTCAACCGGCGGACCGACTACGCCTACGACGCCACGCATGGCGGCCTGACGGCCGTCACCGGTCCGGCCGGCGCGAACGGCGTGCGTCCGCAGATCCGGCTGGGCTACACGCCGCTCAACGCCTGGTACCTGACGGCGCCGGGCGTCCTGTCGCCTTCGCCCGCCCCCATCCATGTCTTGGCCAGCACCTCGGCCTGCCGCACCCTGGCGAGCTGCGCCGGCAGCGCGGACGAAGCCACGGTCGTCTACGCGCGCGGAACCGCGGGCGCCGCCAACAACCTGCAGGTGACGACGGAAACGCGCAGCGACGGGGCGGGCGGCCTCGCGAGCACGACCACCTACGCCTACAACCGTTTCGGAGACCTGCGCACCATCGACGGGCCGCTGGCCGGCGCCGGCGACACCTCGCGCCTGCGCTATGACGCCATGCGCCAGCTGGTGGGCCGCGTGGGCGTCGATCCCGACGGACAGGGCGCCGGGCGCCCGGCCCTGGCGACGAAGATCGTCTACACCGCCGACGGCCTGCTGAGCTATGTGCAGCGCGGCTCCGTGCCCAGCCAGTCGGACGCCGACTGGGAGAACGCCTTCGTGCGCCTGCGCACCAACGCCTACGAGCGCGACGGCGCCGGCCGTATCGTGCGCGAGAAGCTCATCGACTCGGCGTCGGCGATCCGGGCGCTTACCCAGTACAGCTTCGACGGCCACCGGCTGGACTGCGCCACCGTGCGGATGAACCCGGCCACCTTCGGCGCGCCGCCCGCCTCGGCCTGCACGGCGGGCGCGCCGGGGACCTCCGGCCCCGACCGGATCACCCGTTACGGCTACGACGTCGCCGACCAGCTCACCTCGACCACCCGCGGCTACGGCGCGGCCGAGGCCCAGACCACGTCGGAGACCTATACCGGCAACGGCCTGCGCCAGACCTTCGTCGACGGACAGGGCGACCGCACCACTTTCGAGTACGACGGGCACGACCGGCCCTTGCGCGTGCGCCTGCCCTCGCCGGGCGACGGCGCGGTCAGTTCATCCACCGACTACCTCCAGTGGACCTACGACGAACCCACCTGGACCGTCGCCACGGAACGCCGGCGCGACGGCCAGCTGGTCGCCTATGGGACCGACGGGCGGGGCCGGGTGACGTCGAAGACGGCGCCGACGCCCACCACCTATGGCTACGACAACTTCGACCGCCTGACCTCGGCGACCGCCGGCGGCCAGACGATGACGCGGACCTTCGACGCCCTGGGCCGCCTGGCTGCGGAGACCAATCCGTTCGGGATCGTGGGCTACCAGTACGACGCCGCGGGACGTCGCACCCGGCTCACCTGGCCGGACGGATTCTTCGTCACCTACGACTACGACACCGCCGGCTCGACCACCGCGATCCGGGAATCCGGCGCGACCGCGCTGGCGACCTTCACCTACGACAGCTTCGGTCGCCGCGCCGGTCTCGCCCGGGGAAACGGGACCGCCAGCGCCTACGGCTACGACGACCTGTCGCGCATGACGTCGCTCACGTTGGACCTGGCCGGAACGGCGAAGGACCTGTCGCGCACGTTCACCTACAGTCCGGCCGGCGAAATCCTCGGCCGCACCAATTCGAACACCGCCTACAGCCTGCGCGACCGCGCCAATCCGCGAACCCACGCGATGAACGGGCTGAACCAGGTGACCACCGCCAACGGCCTCGCCCAGACCTACGACGGCCGCGGCAACTGGACCTCGGACGGCTCCACGACGTTCGCCTACGACGTGGACAACCGCCTCACCGCCGCGGGCGGCCTCACCCTCGGCTACGACCCGGCCGACCGTCTGCAGCAGACGACGGCCAGCGGCGTGACCACCCGCTTCGCCTACGACGACGTGGACGTCATCGCCGAGTACACGGCCGGCGGCGTCCTGCAGAAGCGCTACGTCTTCGGCCCCGACTTCGACGAGCCGCTCGTGGCCTATGACGGGCCGACCAAGGCCTGGCTCGTGGCCGACGAGCGCAAGTCCGTGGTCGCGCTGACCGACGCGGCCGGGACCTCCACGGCGACCAACATCTACGACGAGTTCGGCGTGCCCGGGGCGGCCAACCAGGGCCTCTTCCAGTTCACCGGCCAGATGCGGCTGCCGGGGGTGCTGATCTACCACTACAAGGCCCGCGACTACGCCCCGGTGACGACGCGTTTCATGCAGACGGACCCGACGCTCTACGACGGCGGCCAGAACCTTTACACCTACGCCAGCAGCGATCCGGTCAACCTCGTCGATCCCACCGGCCTGAGTTCCGAAGCGACCGAGGTGGACCCCGTCGACGTCCGCGGCGGCAACCCCTACGCCAGCGGCTCCTCCACCATCTTCGGGAGCGGCAAGGGCGGCGGCGACATGGCGGAGGTGGACGAACTCGTCGTCGCGGGCGAGCGGCCGAAGCCCGTGCAGATGGCGGCAAGCAACCCGCTGTCGCTGCGGGGCCAGCTGCAGCGCCTCTTCCCCAATCTCGCCCAGAAGCTCAACCCGTACGGCGCCGACGTCGCCAAGCGGTTCGGCACGCTGTTCAAGGGCCGCTTCCTGCCCACGAAGGGCGGTCCGAAGGACGGCATCCTCTACAAGGCCGACGCACAGGGCAACATCACGAACTACGCCCACTACGATTCGGCGGGCAATATCCGCTTCCGGGTCGACGTCACGGGCCGGGCCCACAACGGGATCGCCACGCCGCACCATGTCTTCTACGAGCGGCACGTCGGGCCCGGCGGCTACAGCATGAACCCCCTGGACGTCCGTCCGGGCTTCCCGCAACCCCCGATCTGAACCCGGAGCGCGCATGACCCAGGACCTCAACCTTCTGATGAACCGCTTCCGCCGGGCCGCGCGGGAGACCTTCAACAACTACTATCGCGGCGAAGACCAGGGCGAGGCGGACGCGGAAGCATTCCTGCCGGTGGAAAGGCTGCTCTTCCAGACCCTGGTCCTCGACCTCGTCAGTCCGGAGGACGGCCCCTACGGCGAGCCCTGCCGGGGCGTCCGCTTCCGCCCGCGGCGGGCCGGCGGCCTGGCGCTGCTGCAGGACGGTGACGACGCGGGCCGCTCGGCCTCGCTCGCCACGGGCGACGTGGTGCGCTTCCGCCGGTTCTTCGACGAGGACTTCTACGCCCCCCACGACCTGGAATTCGTCCTCGGGGACATCGACGTCGCCGGCGACGAAGCCCTGCTGGGCCGCCAGGTCCTCATGCGGGTGTCGGAGATCACCTTCGACTAGGCGCCCGGCCGCCGCGCAACCGCCGCCGCGCCCCGCGCGGCGGCGGCGTGCGTGCGGGCCGCCGGAGACGGGTTGGCGGAGGGGCCCTCTCGCTCATGTGATCGATGGGCTGTCCGCGGGGATTGGCGCTGGCGTCGAGCTCCGCTAGCCGAGCAGGCATGACCCGATCCGATGCCCTTTCCATGGCGGCGGACCTCGTCACGAAGGTCCGCGTCGCCGCCAATCCCATCTCCGTCGCCCGGTCTGCAGTCCTGCCGCTGCAGCTGCGATCGATCTTCGTGGAGGACGAGATCCGGGAGGTCGCGTCCTTCCTGTACCTGATGAAGACGCGCACGGACGGCGCCGACGGCCCGTTCGTGGCGGACGCGCTGATGGTCCTGCTGGCGAAGCTCGGACACGCATTCGAAGCGGCCGAATAGGCGGCAAGACCGCCGGCTCGCCGGACGGCAGGTCCCGCGCGACGGGCCACCCCGCCGGCCAGAGTCTCGCGTCGCCGGCGGACGTCGCGCCCGTGGCGCGGGTCAGGCCGCCTTGCGCCGGGCCGGCCGCGCGCGCGGTCCTCGCCGCGCCCTTGGCGCCTTCGAAACGCCCTTGCCGGCCCGGCTCTCCAGCTCCTCCTTCACCTTGGCGTGGAGCTCGTCGTGCGCCTTCGCGCGCGACAGGCAGCGGTCGTGCAGCGCCTTCAGCTCCTTGTCGGTCATGCGCTCGATGCCGATGAACTCGTTCTCGGCCGCTGACGTCAGGATCAGGTCGTCCAGCTTGGCCTGGATCGCCGCGCTGTCCCGGTTCTGGGTGTTCTGGATCAGGAACACCATCAGGAAGGTGATGATCGTGGTGCCGGTGTTGATCACCAGCTGCCAGGTCTCGGAAAACTTGAAGACCGGCCCGCTCGCCGCCCACCCGATCACGAGCAGCAGGCAGAGCCCGAACGTCCACGGATTGCCGGCGGCCTTGGAGGTCCGGTTGGCGAAGCCGGCGAAGGTCTTGTCGATGCTCATGCCGCTCAAACGCGCGACGGCCGATACCGTGGCGCCGCTTCACCTGTGGCGCTTCGGGTCCGCTAGCCGCGATGTTGCCAAAGGCGCCGAGCGCCGTCAGATAGCGGCCATGCGCCCGGGGCCCGCAGCACCTCAGAGAGATCGCCATCCGCCTGGCCGCGGCGAGCCGGCCGCTTGAGGTTCCCCTACGAGCAGCCCCGGCTGGAGCGGGAGCTCGCCGAGGCGCGCGCGATCGAGGCGTTGGAGGCGCTTTTCTTCCAGGTCGGCCAGCTCCCCGAACAGTTCCGCACGCCCGCCATCTACGGCCGCGGCCTCTTCGCGAAGGGTCTGGACGACCTCGTCCCGCGCCTCGCGCGCCGCCTGCGCCTCGCCGACCAGCCGAACCCGCGCGGCAAATCCAACGACAACGTCTGCGTCCTGGCGACACAGTTCTACAAGACCGGCGGCCACACCCGCGTCGTCGCCGACATCATCGAGCGGCTCCAGCCGCAAGGCGCCGCGATCGTCGTCACCGACACCTATCGCGAGCAGCGCGTGGCCCAGTTCTTCCTGGAGGGCTCCCACCGTACGGTCCTGAACGAACGCGCCTTCGTCCTCTGCACCGCCGGCACGCTCATGGAACGGGTGCTGGAGGCCTACATGATCCTGGCCGCCATGCGTCCGTCGCGGATCATCCTGGCCACGCACCCGATGGACCTCGTGGGCGTCGCCGCCGCCTGGCCCTTCCGCGACGTGGTCGAGTTCCTGCACCACGCCGACCACTTCCCGGGCCTCGGTGCGACCCTGCCGTTCTCGGCCCACGTCGACCTGACCTACACCTGCCACCTGGCCTGCCGCGAAGCCGGCCTTGATGCGCTCTACGCCGGCATGGCGGCCCCGGAGCCGGGTCCCGTACAGGTTTCCCCGATCCCCCGGCCGCCGGGCAGTCGCCTGCGCGTGGCCACCTGCGGCGCCCCGCACAAGTACCGCGGCCAGGGCCGCCACCGCTGGGCCGACTACGCCGTGGCGGTCCTACGCCAACCCGGCGCGGAACTGATCCATATCGGTCCCACCGACGACGCGCTGATCCAGGAGCTCACCGAGGCGCTCACCGCCGCCGGCATCCCGCTCGACCGCTACATCCTCGCCAACTACCAGCCCAACCTCCCGGCTGAGCTCGCGAAGTACGGCGTCGACGTCTACCTCTCCAGCTACCCGGAGACCGGCGGCAAGGCGAACCTTGAGGCCATGATGGCCGGCGTCCCCGCCATCGTGCCGATCGACCCGACCCTGCCGCCCCTGATCCAGTATCGTTCGCCGCTGCCGCGCTGGCTGCCCGTCGGCTCGCCCGACGAACTGCCGGCCACGATCGAGCGGGCGCTGGCGCTGAAGGCCGCCATGGCCGAGCCGGAGCAGGCCCAGGCCCTGGCCCGCGAGGCCGGCCGCTTCGACGACTACGTCGCGCTGCGCCCGCTTCAGCCCACGCCCGCCGGCGACGCCCTGCCCCGATAGACCTAGGCCTAGTCCTCCTCGTCGGCGTCGAGCTCGGCCACCAGCCGCCGCAGCCGCGCCACGTCCTCGGGCGCCAAGGCCTTGGCCTGGGCGAAATGCGCCACCAGCGGCGCCAACTGGCCGCCGAACAGTCGGTCGAGCAGCCCCTGGCTCTCCGCCGTCACCCAGTCCTGGCGGCTCAGCAGCGGCGTGTAGACGACCATCGCTCCGCGCCGCTGGGACTTCAGCGCGCCCTTGCGGATCAGCCGGTGGATCAGCGTCCGGACCGTCGCCTCGCCCCAGCCGTTCGCCACGCCTGGCCCGGCCAACACCTGCTCGACGCCTGCGCCGTCGGCGCCGGCCTCGACCGCGGTCCAGACCGCCGCCATCACCTGGCTCTCCGCCTCCGAGATGCGCAGCTCCGCCATCCGGCTCAGGCCGCCGCGCGGCGGATCCGGCCTTCCAGGTGCCGTTCGCAGACCACCGCCACGGTCGTCGCGAGCAGGCCCAGCATGATCTGCAGGCTCGCCTCGGCCAGCCCAGGCGCCATCACCGTCAGGGTCGGAGTCGGCCGCACGTTGGAGATGCCCAGGAAGCTCGAGAACATCACATAGGCCGCCGCCAGGCATCCCAGCGGCACGCCCGCCGAGCGCACGATCTTCAGCCGCCCCAGCGCACCGGCCAGCGCCTTGGCGTCGCCCTTGCCCACCTTGCCCAGGGTCATGCCCCAGACGGCCATCGACGCCACGGTCGCGGCCAGCAGCAGCACCATCACCAGCTTCATCTCCGGCGAGGCGTCCACGAACACGCCGCCCACCGTCAGCCGGTCCGCGACCGGCACGACCGTGTAGGGCGTCTCCTGCGCCGCCGCCACGCTCGCGGCGAACGCCGCACCTGCTCCGAGAGTCATCGTCCTCACCCACCGCATCGCGGCCTCCCAATTGTTATTACGCCTGTAGAAATTGAAAACTACAGACGTAACAACAACTGTCAACCGGCGTGCGCCGAGCGTGGAGCCTTAGATGCTCCGGCGCCGGAACAGGCTCACGATGAAGAGCAGCAGGATCGCGCCCGCCGTGGCGACGATCAGGCTCGGAATCACGCCCGCGCCCGTGCCGATCCCCAGCGAGGTGGCGATGAAGCTGCCGAGAAAGGCGCCCACGACGCCCACGATCAGGTTGGTCAGCAGGCCATGGTTGCGATGCATGACCTTCTCGGCGATCCAACCGGCCAGGATGCCGACCAGGATGGCGCCTATGATGCCTACGCCGTTCATTCGAATGTCCTCCGTTGCTGGAGGCCAAATGCGGGACCACGGCCGTGGTTGCAGGGCGCCTCAGTAGTAGCGCGGCCCCGACATCATCATGCGGAGGTAGAGGATCGCCAGGATCAGGCCGCCCATGGAACTGAAGGGCCGCGCCTCGGCAAACTCGATCAACTGTCGCACGGGTTCGGGCACCGTGGTTACTCCTGCCCGCGACGTCCCCCGACGATTTATCGTGTTATATCAACGCTCTTAACGGCCCTTGGATGATAACGGTTAATTGCGGGGCCGCACCGCCTTGGGATCCAGCGCCTCGCCCTTCACCGGCCTCCCGTCCAGGTCCCGGCTCTCGATGGTTCGCGCCTGTAACAGCGAATTGTAGATCGCCTCCTCGGTCGCGTCGGCCACCGCCACGAACAGCGGCGACATGGCGTCGTTGCCGAGTTCGGTCACCGCCCCCTCGCCCGACCGCCGGGCCGGCGTGCGCCTCACGGCCTCGCTGGTGGAGAAGGCGATCGCATAGTCGCCCGACCCGTTGGTGAAGGCCGAGCCGGTCCGCGCCACCCCCACGAAACTGCGCTTGGCCAGCCGGGTCAGGTTCCGGTCGCTCAGCGGCGCGTCGGTGGCGATCACGATCATGATCGAGCCGTCCGCCGTCGCCGGCGCCGACGGGCCCTTCGGCGCATGCTCCTGCAGGTAGTAGCGGCCCAGCCGCACGCCCACCGGATCGCCGCCGATGGTCAGCGTCCCGCCGTAGTTGGTCTGGACGAGCACGCCCACCGCATAGCCGCCCAGCGCCTTGGGCAGCACCCGCGAGCTGGTCCCGACGCCGCCCTTCCAGTCGAAGGCCATGGTGCCCGAGCCCGCGCCGACGGCGCCCTCCTCCACCGGGCCCGCCTTGGCGGCCTTCAGCGCCGCCAGCACGTCGTCCGGCGCGATCACCCGCTTGCGGATGTTGTTCAGGTAGCCGTCGTTGGTCTCGCCCACCACCGGATTGACCGAGCGAACCTTCTCGTTGCCCGGCTGCCCCAGCGTCCAGGTGATCAGCGCGTCGGCCGCGCGGGGGACCGAGAGCGTGTTGGTCAGCACGATCGGCGTCTCGATCTCGCCCAGTTCGACGATCTGGGTCACGCCCGTCAGCTTGCCGAAGCCGTTGGCCACGGCCACCCCGGCCGGAACCTTGTCCTGATAGACATTGCCGCCGTGGGGCAGGATCGCCGTCACGCCCGTGTGGATGTCGGGCGCCTCGTGCCGGGTGAGTTGCCCCACCCTCACGCCCGCCACGTCGGTGATCGCGTTGGCCGGCCCGGGCGCGAACACGCCCGGCGTCACGCCCAGGTCGCGGGCCCGCGGCGCCGCCTCGGCCACGCCGCCGGCGGCCAGCAGCGCCGCCGCCGCCACGCCCGCCTCGATCTTCCGCCGCATGCCGCGCTCCTTCCGCCGTCAGGCGTTGGAGCTAAGGGCGCGTCGCCGCCTCCGATCAAGCGGGACGCGTCGCGCGCCGGTCCGACGCCACAAACCGGGCTCAATTTCCGCGTGTGCTCGCAAGCGTCCGGGCGCGAGTCGCGCCCGTAACATGCAGATGCGGTGAGGGCCGCATGGCCGGTCGAACCGGCCCATTCGATGGGGAGAGCGCGTCCATGCCCTCGGAAACCGAGTATCGCAGCCAGGCGGAAGCCCTTCTTCGCCTGGCGGCCGCCACCGAAAACCTGCGCGACCGCAGCGACCTGATCGACGAGGCGGCGCGCTGGTCGGCGCTGGCGCGCGCCTGCCAGGAGGGCGCCGGCGGCGCCCCGCGACGCCCCGCCGAGCCCGCGTCGTTCCTGGACGACGACGCGCCGCCCCGCACGCCCCGGCGTCCCGGGACGAAGGCGCGGCGCGGGCGGCTGCGGCGGATCTTCCGTCTGTCCTGACGGCCTGCGCCCGGCGACGCCGGCTCATGAAGCGGTTTCATTTGACCCGCCCGCGGGCGCCGCGCTCCCTGCCGCCATGCCTGCGTCGCCCCTTGCTCCCCTGCTGCTGATCGCGGCGCTGCTCGGCGGCGGACCCGCGGCCGAACCAACCACGGCGGCGGGCGACGACGACGGCTACCTGCAGGTGGTCCGGCCTCTCGCGCCCGGGGTCTGGGTGCTGATGGAGCCGAGCTTCCAGATCCAGCCGATCGGGAATGTCATGGTCGTCGAACAGGCGGACGGTCTGGTGCTCGTCGATGCCGGCGGCTCGCCGGGCGCCGGCCGACGGATCGTCGCCCTGGTGAAGGGGCTCAGCCCGAAGCCGGTCAAGGCGGTCGTGATCACCCATTGGCACGGCGACCATCCGCAAGGGCTCAGCGAAATCCTCAAGGCGTGGCCGCGCGCCCGCACCATCGCCACCCGCGCCACCCAGGCGCACCTCCGCGACCCGGCGACCATGAACACCCCCGCCGCGCCGGACCCGGCCGCCGAGGCGGCGTTCCAAGCGAAGGTCGAGGGCTTCGCGGCCTATGCGCGCCAGATGGCGGCCGCCGCCCCGACCCCGGCCGAACGCTCGGGCTGGGCGGCCGGCGGGCGCCTCTTCGACCGGTACGCCGAGGACATGCGCGGCGCGGTGACCTTGCCGGTCGCCGAAGGGTTCGACGCGCGCCTGGACCTGCCGGATCCGGTCCGACCGGTGGAGCTGCGCTTCCTCGGCCGCGCCAACACGGACGGCGACGCGGTCGCCTGGCTGCCGAAGCAGCGGATCGTGGCCGCCGGCGACATCGTCGTCGCCCCCATCCCCTTCGGCTTCGGGAGCTATCCCCGCGACTGGACCGCCACCCTGGCGCGCCTGCGCGCCCTCCCCTTCCGCACCCTCGTGCCGGGCCACGGCGCGCCCCAGGCCGACCGCGCCTATCTGGACAGGCTCGCCCGGGCCCTCGCCGAGGTTCGCCGGCAGGTGGACGCCCTCGCCGCCACGGGCGCCGGCCTGGAGGAGGTCCGCCGCCGGCTGGACCTCTCCGGGCAGGCCCGGGACTTCTCGGGCGGGGACCCCTGGCTCGCGCGCTGGGTGGAGGCCTACTGGGTGGGTCCTCTCGTCGCCTCGGCCTACAAGGAGGCCAGGGGCCAGCCCATCGTCCAGAGCCTCAAGGGCGACTGATTTCACCCGGATCATATTGACGGCCCGCGGTGGGACGCGTTAGCGGACCGCATGGCGCCGACCGCGACCTACACCGCCTTCGCCGGCGACCGCCGGCTGGCCTCCGGCCCGCTGGAGCGGGTCGCCGAGGTCCTCGCCACGCTTCCGGCGGGCCCGCTTCCCCTGGTGTTCGACGACGCGACCGGGCGGATCGCCGAGTTCGACCTGCGCGGCGGACCGGCGGCCGCGGCCGCCGAATTTCGGGCCCGGGCCGAGCCGACGCCGTCCGCCGCACCGCCGCGGGCCGGGCGCGGCCGCCCCCGCCTGGGCGTCGTGGCCCGCGAGGTGACCCTCCTGCCGCGCCATTGGGACTGGCTCGCGACGCAACCCGGCGGGGCCTCGGCGGCGCTCCGCCGCCTGGTCGAGACCGCGCGGGCCCAGTCCGGGGCCGCCGACACGGCGCGCGGGGCGCGGGACGCCGCCTACCGGGTCATGCACGCGCTGGCCGGCGACCGGCCGGGCTTCGAGGCCGCCAGCCGCGCCCTGTTCGCCGGCGACCTGGCAGCCCTGGGCCCCCTCGCCCGCGCGTGGCCCGCCGACGTCGCCGACTATGTGCTGCGCCTGGCCGCGCCGGCGAGCCGTGGCTCGGACACGGGCGACTAGACCGGCCGGCGGCGGACCGCGTTTCACCCCGGAACCTTCCGGAGCGACCATGCCGAAACGCCCCCCGAACCCGCCCGCCGCCCTCAATGCCAGCATCATCGCCGACGTCCTGCGCCTGCGCGGCCCCCAGGTCCTGGCGCCGAACGAGCTCAACAGGCTCAGCGCCTACCTCGTCGACCTCCACCACCGGGGCGGCGACCTGCCCGCTCGGGGGCGCGGCTTCCGCTGGGCGGCGATCGCCGAGCGCAGCGGCGTCGACCCCGCCCGCCTCGCCGCGGGGCGCGCGGTGCTCGCGCCCCTGCTGCGGCGGCTGCACGCCGAACTGCAGGCGCGCGGCGGCCGTCCCCGACGGCCGCCGCGCCCGCCGGGCCAAGAGCTGTTCCCCTTCGAAGCCCCGAGGAGGGCTCCCCCGCCAGCCGCCGATCCCGGGGCGTTCCGGGCCGCGATCAAGGCGCAGATGGCCGCCCGCGGCCTGAGCGCCCGCGCGGTCTGCCGCGCGCTGGCGGCCAACAACGTCACGGCCAGCGCCGCCACCCTCACCGGATGGCTGTCGGGCCGCCGGGTCCCGGCGCGGGCCGAAAGCTACGCGGTGGTGGCGGGCCTGGAACGGCTCTGGCGGATGTGGCCCGGCGACCTTTCGGGCTGCCTGCCCGGCCTGCGCGGTCCGGCGATGACGGCGCTTCCCGCGATTCTGCGGGGCAGCGCGCGCGGCCTGGTCCGCTGGCACCTGCCGGACGACTTCGCCCGCCTCGCCGCGGGCGAGCAGGCCGAGATCCTCGACTGGGTGCGCACCGTGGTCCTGCGCGGCGCCACCCCTTACCGGCGGTTCGTCGCCGCCGCGCAGCGGCAGCGCTACGGGATGCGGCTTCCCGGCCTCGCGGTCGACGGCTCCGCCGTCCCGCCCGCGCCCAGGGCGTGGCTGACGGGGAAGGCGCCCGAGGCGCCCCAAGGCCTGGCGCGCGAGATGGCCGCGCTGCTGGACTTCAAGACCGCGCCGCTGGGCGCCGCCGGCATTCGGCGCCGCACGCTCTGGGGACCCGAGACCGCGGCGCTGCAGGTCCAGGCCTTCAGCCTGCTGTTCGGCTCGCTCGCCGCCGCGCGGGACGGGCCGGTTGCGGGGTTCGGCGCCCCGCCCGAGCGGTTGGGGTTCGCGCTGCTGCTGGCGCCCGCGGTCTGGGACTGGCACCTGCAATGGCGCCAGCGGCGGCGGGGCTTCCTGGTGGTGTCGGAGGCCGCCCTGCTGTCGACCATGGCGACGCTCGCCCACCCGCGGCACGGCTGGCTCCCCCAGACGCCCGGCCTGGCCGCGCGCCTGCGGCCCGTCCCGGGGCTGGTCACGGCGGCCGAGGTCCGCCAGGCGCGCGCCGACTGGACCGGCGCCTGTGCGCGGCTGCACCGGTTCGCCCTGGACCGGGCGCGCGAGGTCCGCCGGATCGCCCGCGTGCACCACGACCGGTTCGAGGCGATCGAGGCGGTGCTGGCCCACGACCGGCCGGCGGCGGTCTACAGCCGGATCGCCGACGAGATCCTGGCCTACCGGCCGTCGGCCGAGGCGGCCCCGCTGGCGGCGGCCGAGAGCACCCGCGGCTTCCTGATGATCCGCCTCGGCCTGCACCTGGGATTCCGGCAGCGGAACCTGCGCGAGCTCCTGCTGACGCCCAGGGGGGCGCCGTTCCGCGCCAGCCGGGAGCTGGAGGCGCGCCGCCGCGCCGAGCTGCGCTGGAACGGCCGCGACGGGGCCTGGGAGGTCTTCGCCCCGCCCTGCGCCTTCAAGAACGCGACCTCCTCGTTCTTCGACGGCCGCCCCTACCTCCAGCGCCTCCCCGACCTCGGGGGCCTCTACGAGGAGATCGAGGCCTACCTGCGGACGCACCGCCGCCGGCTGCTGGGCGGCCGGGCCGACCCCGGGACCTTCTTCGTGCTGCGGCCGCTCAGCCGCGAGAGCCCGGAGATGTCCGGCCACGCCTTCCAGTACGTCTGGCGGCGGCACATCCAGCGCCACGGCATCTTCAATCCGTTCACGGGGCGCGGCGCCGTGGCCGGCCTCCTCCCCCACGGCCCGCACAACGTCCGCGACGTGGTGGCGACCCACATCCTCAAGCAGACGGGCAGTTTCGAGCAGGCCAGCTACGCGATCCAGGACACGCCGGAGACCGCCCGGCGGCACTATGCGCGCTTCCTGCCCGGCGAGAAGACCCACCTGGCCGCGGCGGTCCTTAACCAGGTCTGGGCGCCCTCGGGCGGCCGGGGCTGACCGGGGCGCGCAAGGCGGCTGGCGGCCGGCGACGCTTCGCGCCATCATCGCGCGACACCTTGGGAGGTCCCGCATGCTGAAGACGTTCGCCCTGACCGCGGCCCTGGCCTTCGCGACGAGCGCGGCCGCTGCGCCGGCGCTCGACGCGGCCGGCAAATGCCGCGACGCCGGCAAGTTCGTGGCCGCCGAGAAGTGCAAGCCGGCCACCCCGCCCGCGAAGACCGTCTGCAAGGACGCCAAGGGCAAGTTCGCCAAATGCGGCGCGCCGGGCGCCAAGCCCGTCAAGACCTAGCGGCCCGCGCGCCGCCAGAGGCGCGGCCATGCGGCCGCCCCTCCTCCCCCGGTTCGGGAATGCCTACGCGTGCTCGGCGTAGAGCGTCGCCAGGCCGCTGTCCTCGTCGCCGGCGACCACGAAGCGCCGCGGCGTGAGCGAGAGCGCGCCGTAGCTGCCGCGGTTGGGCAGGCTCCCGTTCCACTCCGCCAGGGCGCCGGCGTAGTAGAGCTGGTTCTGGCCCCACGGGCCCTGGCCGTTGCCGCCCCAGTCCGCGTCGTGGGCGAACTGCGGTCCGGCGAAGTCCGCCGGCAGCGGCAGCGTTGCGTCGCCCCAGCCGAGCGTGAACTCCCGGATCGAGCCGTCGAACGGCGAATTGCCCGTCCCGAGCGCGTGGGTGAACAGGCCGCCGGACAGGAAGGCGGCGATATCGCCGACCGCGCTGCCGGTGAGGGTCCCGGTAGAGGTGCTCACGTCGATGCTGCTGCTGCCCCCGCCGTTCCAGACCACGGCCAGCTTCTTCGCGGCCGATTGCGAGGTCTGGGTGAGGTCCAGGCAGAAGTGCAGGGTGATCAGTTCGTCGAGCGGCGCCCCCGAAAGGATGGTGGGCGCGCGGATCTGCTGCGGGACGCTCGTCGGGCCGAGCAGGATGCGCAGGGCGCTCGTGGAGGCCGCGTAGATCCGGAACGTCCCCGTGGAGCCGGTCGCGCTGGCCACCAGGGTGTCGTTGGCGGCCAGGGCGGCGTCCAACTTGAAGCGCAGCGAGCCGCGCAGCCGCTGAAGCGTGCCCGCGCGCAGCGGCGCCGAGCCGCTGTACTGGCGGCTGGCCGCCACCGCGCCCGAGTAGGCGTTCGCCCGGGTCGCGACGGGGGGCGGCAGCTCGCCCGTGCGGTTGGTCGCCGCCGCCGCGGAGATCGACGGGACCGCCCCGCCTCCGAGGGTGCGGGCATAGCCGGCCCCCGGCGCTGCGTAGCCGAGGGTGACCGGCTGCGCGGCGCTGGCGAGCGGGACCGGCAGCACCGCCACCAACGCGCGGCCCCAGACGAACGCGTCATGGAAGCTGATCGGCTTGCCGCTGAACGCGGCGGGCACCCAGGACGTGATCCCGATCGTGGTCCCCGAGACGCTGGCCACGAAGGTGTCGGGCTCCAGGTCCGCGCAGTCCACCCGCTGGCCCACCCGGATGCCGGCGGCGCTGGCCACGGTGATCACCGGCAGATGGGCGTTGGTCGAGCCGATCGACTTCACGCCCGAGGCCGTCGTCGACACCGACCCCAGGGCCGCGCCCGACCCGTCCACCGTCGCGGTCAGGTCGGCGGCGGCGGGCTGGTGTTGCAGGTCCAGCGGCCGGTCGAACTCGAACCAGGCGTAGCGGCCCCGCGCCTCGCGGCGGACCAGCGTGGGCGCAGAGGCGTCCGCATGGGCCGGGGCGTAGGCCGGGTAGTAGCTCCGCACGAACTCTCGGCAGTAGGCGTAGAAGTAGGCGTCGGTATCGTAGTTCCGGCGGACCCAACGGTTGTGCCAGGTGTCGCACCATTCGAAGTAGCGCGGGTTGTGCCAGAGCCCCTCGGCTCCGATCATCCGCGCCACGAGGGCGGCGCTGACATAGGGGTAGGAATTGGTGCCCTGGTAGGCGAACTCGTAGGTCACCCCGCCATAGCCCTTGTTGCTGGGCTTCGACGCGTAGCCCGCAGCGTTCTCGCTCCAGTCGGGCCAGCCCTGCGGCTGCGGCCGGGTGACGATGGACTCCACGGCGGTGCTCTCGATCCGCTCCCGGTCGATCGGGAAGACCGTCAGGTCGTTGCCGAAGATCGGGTTGGCGAGCCCGTCGCACCACTTGCCGAGCTTGCGGCGCTCGACCACGTCGGCGGCGTTGCGCAGCAGCCGCGCGGCGTAGACGAGCGCGGGCTTCAGCCATTGGTGGGCGCCGCCGAAGCTGAAGGTCGCGCTCGACCAGCGGCGGCCGCTCTCGACGGCGTCGTAGATGTCGAGGCCGACCTGGATCAGCCTGTAGGCGACGGCCTTGCGGTCCGCCTCGCTGACGCCCGCGGTCATGGTGAAGAACATCGCCTGCAGCAGGTCGTTGGCGATGTCCGCCCCGTACCGGGACTGCACCGCGTCCGGGTTGACGCCGCGGGCATAGAGCATCTGGCCGACCAGGGTGTTGATCGGCCCAAGCTTCGCGATGAGCGCCGCGGCCGTGGGCAGGACGGCGGCGGCCGGCTTCGCCACGCTGGGGAGCACGCTCCAGTCGACGTCCGAGGCGAAGAAGACCGGCGTCTTGTCCGCCGCGCCGGCCCAGCGTCGGAACGCGCCTTCCGGCGGCACGGCGTCGAGCAGCGTCAGCAGCGAGGTGTCGGCCAGCTTGTGGCGGCCGTCCGCCTCGGGCGCGGCGAGGATGGACACCGCCTTGCTCAGCGACTTGACGCCGGCGATCGGCAGGCCCGTGGCGCCCGGATCCTTGTTGAGCGTCGGCGCATACGCGACCTCGGTCGGTTTCGGCGAGATCGACGGCGCTGGACCCAGGCTGTCCCAGCCCTGCGGGGTGTCGGCCGGATTGGCGCCGGTCACGCCGGGCGCGAGGCGCCCGTAGTCGACCATCAGCCCGTGCGCCCAGCGGTCCGTGAAGGCCTCGCCGTTGTCGTAGACGCTGGACTGCTGGACGCTCGCCGGCAGCGCCGCTGTGACGGTGGCGTCCACGGCGAAGTAGTCGCCGCTGACGAATTGGCCCACGGGGACCGCCGCCGCGAAGGTCCAGGTCACGGACCGGTCCACGACCGTGTCCAGGCTCGTGGTCGCGGTCAGGGCGCCCCGCGCGGCGGCCGGGTTCTCCACGTACAGCCGCAGATGGCGCAGCTGCATCTTCTCCCCGGCGACCGCGGTCTGGAAGGTGAGGTTGAAGGTCCGGTCCGCCGCGAAATCGTAGGTCTTGCGCACCAGGTCGCCCGCGGTCCCGTCGACTTCGTTCAGGGCGGCCGGCAGGACGTGCCAGACGTCGACGGCGCCGCCGGACCACAGCCGCTTGCGGAACTGGCCGCCGGTTTCGCCGCCGGCCTCGAGCACCGCGAAGCTGTCGCCGTCGATCTTGGCGCGGATCGTCTTCGCGCCGGCGGTGTCCGCACAGTCGGCGAGCATCTCGAGGACGATATTGGAATGGGGCCCGACCACGCCGGCCGGGACGACCACATCGCCCAGCACGTCCTGTTCGGCGGTCACGCCGGCCCCGGCGGCGTCGAACACGGGGTCGTCGCTGATCTCGTAGACGACGTGGAGGGGGGTTTCGGAGGACATAGTTCACCTTTTGTTCTATCACGTGGAAATGACGGCGGGCGAGGCCCGGCGTCGGACGGGTGGCGGCGCCTGGGCCGCCCTTGGCGGACCGCCGGCCGGCGATGCCGCGAAGCTTGTGGACGCGCTCGCTAGGGACCCCGGCCGAGGTCCTCGAGGACGCGCAGGAAGGCGTCGGTGTGGCCGGCCGCCAGGGCGTGCTCGGCCTCGATCGCGAGGCGCAGGCGGCGCGCCAGCAGGCGCAGCTCGATCTCTCCCGCCTCCGCCTGGCTCTTCGCCGCGGTCGCGCGCATCGCCTCGGCCTCCGCCAGCAGCTTGGCCGCGCGCGCGGCGATCTCCTCGTTTTCGAGCCCCGGCCGGTTCAGCCGGTCCTTGAGGTGCTGCAGGGACCGGGCGATGAGGTCCTGGGCCTCCTCCCGCACGGTGGTCTGGGCGCGCTGATCGACCACCGTGTCGAGCAGCCGCTCCAGGGTGCGCTGCAGCCGCGGGGCCAGGCCGCCGGCCACCGGCGCGCCCGCCGCGGCCGTCCGCGCCGCGACGAAGACCTCCACCACCAAGCGCATGGCGTGGGTCGCGGCCTCGGAATTGAGGATCGTCGCGGCCATCACCACGCCATGCTCGGTGAACGCCCAGGGCCGATAGCGCGCTCCGCCCCGCCCGGGGTTTGCGGTCGCAAACTGCGACCTCAAACCTCGCGTCTCGGCTTCGTTGAGCTGGAAGGCGTAGCCGCTGAAGCGGTCGAGGTTGCGCTTCAGCTGCTCGTTCAGCCGCTTGGTGGCCACGCCGAACAGGCGGGCCAGATCTGCGTCCAGCACGACGCGCTGACCGCGCAGGTCGTGGGTCGGGAACCGCGGGCCCGGCGCCTGCGGCGGCCGCGCTCCCGAGACGACGAGGTCGTGGGTCATCGGCCCCCCCTAGGACTGGCCCTGCCGGCGCCGGGCGCTCAGCAGGACGATGTTGGGTCCCGCCGGCGGCGAGACCGGCGACCGCGGCGCAAGCGCCGCGCCCTCGCGGCGGGCCCAGGCTTCAAGGTCGCCCTGCGCGTAGACGACGCGGCGACCGATCTTGCGGAACGGCGGGCCCACGCCCATCCAGCGCCAGGTCTGGAGGGTGCCCACGGTGTTGCCGAGCAGGGCGGCGGCGGCCGGCGTGTCCAGCCAGCGGGCGCGCCTCACCTCGCCGATCACCGAGGCCGCCCGCTCCTGCGCCGCGGCGTCCCGGGCCGCACGCTCGCGCGCGTCCACGTCGTCGGTCAGCAATTCCGCCATCTCGGCGCCGATCAGGAGGGCGGCCTCCTGGGCGATCAGGTCCGCCGCATGTTTCACGGGATGGTCGGCCAGGTGGGCGTAGCGCGCCGTGGTCTTCGGGCTGCGGTGGCCCAGCAGCTCGCCGACCACGAACAGGCTCGCGCCGCTCGAGACGCCGAGGCTGGCGAAGGAGTGGCGCAGGTCGTGGACGCGCACGTCCTCCAGGCCGGCCGCGGCGCGGATCCGCGCCCAGGGCTTCTGCAGGTTGACGAGGTGGCCCTCCCCGCCCGGCCCGGGGAACAGGTAGGGGTTGCCGTCGATCGGCTCGAGGTCCTGGATCACCTTCAGGGCCGCGGCCCCGAGGCGGACCACCTTGGAGCCGGTCTTGCTGTCCGGGAGCCGCAGGCAGCTGTGGAAGGCGTCCACATAGGCCCGTTTGGCGGTGAGGACCTCGTTCTTGCGCGCCCCGGTGAGGATCAACAGGCGGATCGCCGCCAATGCGTGGGGGCTCTCGACCCCGAGGCTGGCCGCGGCGGTGATCGCCTCGCCGAGCCGGCCCAGTTCGACCGGCGACAGGAACCGCGCCAGCCGCCGCTCGGGGAACCGCCGCACCCGCCAGGCGGGGTTGTCCGGGCGCACGCCGCGCGCCTGGCCGAAACCGAAGATCGCCGACAGCGTCACCACCGCGCCGTTGGCGGCGCCCCGGCCGCCCCGCACCCGCGAGACCCCCCGCGTCTTGGTCTTCATGCGCCGGGCGGTCTTGCCCTCCGCCACGGCGAGGAGCAGGCGGTCCACGTCCTCGCGGGTCACGAGCGCCGCGCGCTTCGACCCCAGCAGCGGCTTGATGTGGTTCTCGATATCGCTGCGCGCGGAGTCCACGGACGAAGGCTTCCGGGTCGCCAGTCCCTCGCGAAGGTAGAGATCGCAGAGGTCAGCCAGCGACATCGCCCGGCGCTCGGCGAACTTGCCGGCCTGGGGATCCTCCCCGGCGGCCACCTGGCCCAGCACCGCCAGCGCCTTGGCCCGCGCCAGCTCCACCGTCCAGGGCGAGCCGTGGAGCCCGATCTTGTAGCGCCGCGTCTGGCCGCCAAAACGGTATTGAACCATGTACGTGCGCGTTCCGCCGGGCTGAACGCGGACGGCGAATCCTTTGACCCGGGCGTCCCAGATCATGCGCTCCACTGACCCGATCGGCGCCTTCTCGACGATCCGCTGCGTCAACGTCTTAGCCTTCGAAACCATCGTTCTCACTCCGTCGGCTATCCGTTCACGCCCGGACATATCTGGAAGCGCATCGGAAGCAGATTGACGCCAAAACCATGTAGTCCGTTCGCACCTGAGACAATGTTGTTTGTGTTTTCATCGAGACAAATCGTAGATGGTCGTAGTTTTTCCAAGTATTCAAGGCGATTTGGTAAGGCTGAGGTCGGCAGTTCAATCCTGCCCCGTCTGCCGGCGATACGGCTGCGCCCGTGGTGCGCGCCGCCCGGGCTCCGGCCCTTCGATCGCTTGGCCCCGGGCCCGTGACAGCGCCACCGTCTCGGCGACGCCCTGGGCCACGGCCGTCGCCTCCGCGCGCGCCTTCGCCTGCCGCTCCAGCCGCACCAGCCGGTCGCGCGCCGCGCGCTGCGCCTTCAAGGTCGGATCGCGTTGCGTCCTGGGCCCGCTCATCGGCCGCACCTGCGCGCGACGACCGCGTCCGCCAGGCGATAGACCGCCTCCGACGCCTCGGCCTCGCCCTCGATGACCACCAGCCCGGCGGCCGTGTGCGCCAGCAGTTCCCTCAGGAACCGCCCGCGCTCGCCCGCCCCGCGCCGGCTCAGCGCGCCCGCCACCAGCGCGGCGGCGTCCTCCTGCCCCCTCATCGGCGCAGGACCGGGAAACCGCCCGCCCCGGCGGCGGCCGCGACGTGCTCGTCGTGCCGGGCGAACCGCGGCTTCATGCGGTCGATGGCCTTGCCGGGCCGGGCGACCTTGAAGATCGCCTCCAGCTTCTGGGCGTGGCCCGCGCTGATGGCCAGCTCCGCCTGGGCGCGGCCGGGGGATGCGCCGCCGTACCGGAGCGCGGTGTAGCTCGAAGGTATGTGGGATGAAGTTGCCATATGCAGAATGTATGAAAACTACAGTCTGTTGCGCAACCTTTCTCTGTAATTTATCTACAGCCCCATGGACGGTCGCGCACAACGCCTTAGACAGGCCCGGATCGACAGAGGCTACGACACAGCTGCGTCAGCTGCGGACGCACATGGCTGGAGCCGCAACACCTACGCCTCGAACGAGAACGGCAACGCCCCCTTCTCCTATCGCCGGGCCAAGGAGTACGCCGCCGCCTTCGGGGTCAGTCCGGAATGGCTCTACGACGCCGCCGGCGCGGCCCGGCCGGCCGTCGAGGGCTTCGTCCCCGTGGTGGGCTCGGTCGGCGCCAATCCCGACGGCACCGTGCTCTTCGCCCTCGGCCACGACCCCGCCGACCTGGTCCCGATCCCGCCGGGCGGCAGCGACCAGGCCCGCGCCCTGAAGGTCGTCGGCCACTCCATGCGCGGCGTCGCCGACGACGGGGCGATCATCTATTTCGAGGACCAGCGCACCGCCCCTTCGCCGGACATGCTGGGCCACGTCGTCGTGGTCGAGCTCGAGACCGACGAGGTGCTGGTCAAGCGTCTGCTCCGCGGTTCTCGGCCCGGTCTCTACGACCTGGAGAGCGCCGCCGCGCCGATGCGCCACGACGCCCGCCTCCGCTGGGCCGCCCACATCACCGCCATCATCCCGCCCTTCCAGGCCCGCCGCATCCTGCGCGGCGCGGCGTAGGAAATATCCACAGACCGCCACCCAAGGACTGTAGATTACATGTGCAACGAATACGCCCAGGAGCGCTCCCTCGACGAGCTGCTGCGGGAGTTCGGCCAGCTCGAGCTGCCGCTGACCTGGGACGGCGGCGCGCCCAACATGGAGCCGCGCGCCTCGATCCGGCCCACCGACCCCAGCTACATCGTCACCGGCCGCGACGGCGGCGCCGTGATCTCGCAGATGCGCTGGGGCTTCCCCGGTCCGCGCGGGCCGATCATCAACTTCCGCTCGGACGGCCGCGGCTTCCCGAAGGGTCGCTGCCTCGTGCCGATCGACGCGTTCTTCGAGTTCACGGGGGCCAAGGCGCCGAAGTCCAAGTGGCGGTTCACCGCCTCCGACGGCGCCGTGCTGGGCGTCGCCGGCCTGATCCGCGACGACCGTTTCACCCTGCTCACCGGCCCGCCGGGGCCGGACATCGCGCCCTACCACGATCGCCAGATCGTGATCCTCCCGCGCGAGCACTGGGCCGCCTGGCTGGACACCGGCCGCCCCTCGCCGCCGCTGGCCCCCGCGCCGGCGGGCGCGCTCAAGGTCGTGCAGATTCGCTAGAGCGCGTCAGGGCTAAGTGGAAGCCGGTTGGCCCGCTCGACGCGCTCCACGATTTGAGCTGGAGCCTGTCCAGACAGGCTCCAGGAACCCACGGCCCAGCTTGCGCGCTTCTCCCGCGTCCGAAAACGTCGGGAGCCCGTCCTCATGAAAGCCGCAACGCTCGCCTTCGCCCTCGGCCTCGCCGGGACGCTCGCACTGGCCGCCCGCCGCGCCCTGCGGCGCCCTACGGCAGGTCCTCGGCCAGGATCGCCATCTCGAACATGAACGAGCCGTCCTCGTCCTCGTCCTGGAAGACGACACCGATGAATTCCTCGCCGATGTAGACCTCGGCGGAATCCTTCTGCTTCGGCCGGGGCATCAGCGTGATCCGGGCGTTGGCGAAGGTCCCGCGCAGATGCCCTTCGATCTTGCGGATAGCTCTTTCGTCCACGCGAACGCTCCTAGGGGGGTCAGTTTCGGCGCGAACCTACAGAAAGCCGTTCCGCGGCGAAACCTCAGATCACGTAGTCGTACACAGCATCGGCGAGCGTATGGTCCATGCTCTTGGCCGGCTCCTCGCACGTCGGGCAGTTCACCAGGCGCGCCGGCACCCCCGCCGCGGTGCATCCCGGCGGCACCGGCTTCAGCACCACCGAGCCCGATGCGATCTTGGCGTAGTCGCCGATCTCGATGTTGCCCAGCACCTTGGCGCCCGCGCCCAGCAGCACGCCCTTACCGATCTTCGGATGGCGGTCGCCCCGCTCGGCGCCTGTGCCGCCCAGGGTCACGCCCTGCAGCATCGAGACGTCGTCGCCGATCACGGCGGTCTCGCCGATCACAATGCCCGTGCCGTGGTCGACGAATACGCCGCGGCCGATCTTTGTCGCCGGATTGATGTCCACCTGGAACAGCTCGCTGGAGCGGCTCTGCAGGTAGAACGCCAGCGTCTCGCGGCCCTCGTTGTACAGCCAGTGCGCCACGCGGTGCGTTTGCAGCGCCAGGAAGCCCTTGAAGAACAGGAACGGCTGGACATAGCCCTTGCAGGCGGGGTCGCGCTCGAACACCGCCTTCAGGTCGGCCTCGGCGGTCTCCACGATCGACGGATCGGCTTCGTAGGCTTCCTCGACCGTGTCACGCAGGCTCATGGCGCGCAGTTCCTGGTCGCCCAGCTTGCGCGCCAGCTGATAGCTCAGCGCGTCGCCCAGGCTGTCGTGGTTCAGGATCACGGCCGCCAGCAGGCTGGCCAGCGCGGCTTCGTTCTTGGCGGCGGCGTAGGCCTCGTTCCGCAGCGCGGCCCAGACAGGCGGCGGGGTGGCGGGGTTCACCACCTCAAGACGCTGACTCATGGTCTCCTCCCGACCCATAGGGTTCTCTCCCTACCCTAGCATGGCGCGCGCCAAAGCAGGCGCCAGAAGCCCTTCACGGGCCATATGGTAAGCCTTGAGCAGCATCGCCACTGTCAGCATGTCCTTGAGATCGCCGGCCATCGCCGCGTCCAACGCCTCCCGGAACGGGACCCGCGCGGTCTCCAGCGCCTCGGTGTCGTCCATCTCCTGCCCGGCCCGCGCCCGCGACAGGCCCAACGCCAGGTAGCCGAACATTGTCTCGTCGGTGACCGAGTTCGAGAGCTGCGCCTGCATCACCTCGTGCCACTCGGCCGCCTGCAGCCCGGTCTCCTCGGCCAGCTCGCGCTTGGCGCTCTCCAGCGGGTCGTGCTCGATCGGCCCGCCGCCCTCCGGGATCTCCCAGCTATAGTCCCCTGCCGGAAAGCGGTTCTGGCCGACCAGCACCGTCGTCCCGTCGTCGAACAGCGGCAGGATCGCCACCGCGTAGTTCTTGAAGCTCACCAGCCCGTACTGCGCCGGTGCGCCCGTCGGGGCCGTCGCGGCGTACTCGGTCACCCGGATCCAGGGGTTGTCGAAGATCGCCCGCCCCTCGCCCCGCGCCCAGGGGCGGCCGTGCGATCGCAGCCAGGCGGGCTTATCCCCCATCGTTTCGGTCTCCTCGCCTTGCGGTTCGCGTTCGCGCCCCCATAAAGAGGCTCCCGTATCGGCATCCTAAACGCCGGAGCCCCCTTGCCGTCAGCCCTGCCGCCCGTCCCCGAATTCGGCGCGCCGATCGCGCTCAGCCCCTCGCCCGAGGTGCTGCGCTTCCTGGCCCTGCGGCGTTCGACGCCGGCGCTGACCCTGGTGCAGCCCGCGCCCAGCGCCGACCAGCTCGCGGATTTGCTGCGCATCGCCGGCCGCGCGCCCGACCACGGCAAGCTCGCGCCCTGGCGGTTCGTGGTCCTGGAGGGCGCCGGCAAGGCCGCCTTCGCCGCGAAGCTCGAGGCGCTCGCCCAGCAGCGCGGCGATCCCACCCTGGTCGCCAAGCTCGGCAAGCTGAAGGTCCCGCCCATGGCGGTGGTCGTGGTCTCGGCCCCCAAGGCGGCGGCGATCCCAGAGTGGGAACAGCTGCTCTCGGCGGGCGCCGTCTGCACCCATCTGCTCGACGCGGCCCTCGCCATGGGCTTCGGCGCGAACTGGATCACCGACTGGTACAGCTATGACGCCGACGCGACCGCGATCCTCGGCTTGGCCGACGGCGAGAAGGTCGCGGGGTTCATGCTGATCGGGACGGCCCGGGAAGCGCCTCTGGAGCGGGAAAGGCCCGACCTCGATCCCCTCGTCACCCGCTGGGAAGCCTGAGTTCCAGGTCCAGAAACACGGCGGCCGGACGACGCGCCGCGCCGCCCGGCCTGAGGTGACACGCCCGAGGAGAGTTGGGCAGGTTCAGGTATAGGCCTCTCCACGGGTTTTGGGAAGCCCGAATGGCCCGCGCCCTGAGTCAGCCTGCATTTTTCCCGTAGGGCGAGAACAGGACCCACCCGATCTCGCGTCACGGTATGTTGACCCGACTTGGCGCACAACAGCCGAGCCCCAGCTACGTTGCTTGCGGCTCTACAGTATTCCTAAGCTGTCAAACTGACGCCCATCTCAATTATGAACGTGAAGATGTTCAACCACGACCTCGATAGGGCGCGACGCCTTGGTCGGGCAGCCATAGTCCTTCCGGCGCGGCGCCCGTCTGCCAGAAAACGTCGATCGGTATCCCGCCGCGCGGGTACCAGTACCCGCCGATCCTGAGCCATTGCGGCGAAAGCTCGCCGACCAGCCGCTTGCCGATCGCAACGGTGCAGTCCTCGTGGAACGCTCCGTGGTTCCGGAACGAGCCGAGGTAGAGCTTCAGCGACTTCGACTCGACCAGCCAGTCGCCGGGCACATAGTCCAGCACCAGATGGGCGAAGTCGGGCTGGCCGGTCACGGGGCACAGCGAGGTGAACTCCGGCGCGGTGAAGCGGACCAGATAGGTCGTTCCGGAGTGCGGGTTGGGGACGCGTTCAAGGACCGCCTGCTCGGGGCTGTCGAAGCCCCGCGTCTCGCGGCCCAGTTGCGTGAGATGGGTCTCTTCCATGGCGGGCGCTTTACCGGCTACTAGCACCCCAAACAACAGCGGGAGGGACGCATGGCCCAGGGCGACTATCAGGACTTCGTGGTGGTGGTGACGGGCGCGTCCACCGGGCTCGGCCGCGCCGTGGCCGTGGAAGTGGCTTCTCGCGGCGCCAAGGCGGTGGTCATCAACTACGCCCGCAGCCGCGATGACGCTGAAGAGACCGCCCGCCAGTGCCAGGCTCACGGCGCCGAGACGGTCCTCGTCCAGGGCGACGTCGCCAACGACGACGACTGCCGCAAGATCGCCGCCGCCGCCCAGCCCTACGGCCGCGTCGACGCGCTCTTCAACAACGCGGGCGTCACCCGGTTCAACAACCACGCCGACCTGGATGGCGTCTCGGCCCAGGACTTCCTCGATCTCTATTCGGTCAACGTCGTGGGGGCCTACCAGATGGTCCGCGCCTGTCGCAGCCTGCTGGAGGCCGCGCCGCGTCCGGGCGCAGTGGTGATGACCGCGTCGATCGCCGGCGTCACCGGGATCGGCTCCTCGGTGCCCTATGCGGCGTCCAAGGGCGCCCTCAACACCATGACCCTGTCGCTGGCCCGCGCACTGGCCCCCAAGATCCGCGTCAACGCGATCTGCCCCGGCTTCATCGACACGCCCTGGTTCGGCAAGGGCCTGGGCGAAGCGGCGGCCGAGCGCGTGCGCGCCAACGCCGCCGCCGGCACTCCGCTCAAGGCGGCCTCGACGCCCGAGGACATCGCCGCCTCGGCGGTGTTCCTGGCCTCGCCCGCGTCGCGCCACGTCACCGGCGAGACGCTGCTGGTCGACGCGGGCTCCCACCTGGGATTCGCACCCCTGGTTGCACGGTAACGTCCCCGTCCCACCGAGCTGCATATTTTTACGGCGCCCTTATCTTCAGGCGCCCAATCTCACATCACCCCCTCCATGGCTCGGCTGTCGCGGGTTCGTCACGTTGTTATCCGCCGTCAGGCACGACGACGATGACGACGCCCGTCGGCTTCGGCCGGACGGACGTGAGAGGGGATACGAGAATGAGAACGCTGAAAATCGCGCTGGCGGCCGCTGTTGGCTCGCTGGCGCTGGCCGGCGCCGCACAGGCGCAGGACGAGAGCCCGAAGTTCGCTTTTAACGTCGGGGCCGCGACGGACTACGTCTTCCGCGGCCTGAGCCAGACCGACGAGGACCCGCAGGTCTTCGGCGGCGTCGATATGACCATGGGCCTGGGCTACGCCGGCGTGTGGGTGTCGAACGTCGACTTCGGAAACGGCACCGACGCCGAGTTCGACCTCTATGCGGGTCTGAAGCCGACCGCCGGCCCGGTCAGCTTCGACATCGGCATCATCTACTACGGCTACGTCGACCAGCCGTCGGGCTCGCACGAGGACTACTTCGAAGGCAAGGTCGCCGCCTCGGTCCCGGCCGGCCCCGCGACCCTGGGCGCGGCGGTCTACTATTCGCCCGAGTTCTTCGGGAAGACGGGGGACGCCTGGTACTATGAGGCCAACGCCGCCGTCACGATCCCGGACACCAAGTTCACGATCAACGGCGCCATCGGACGCCAGGAAGTCGAGAAGGCCTTCGACTACACCACCTGGAACGTCGGCCTCGGCTACGCGCTGACCGACCACATCTCGTTCGACGTCCGCTACTGGGACACGAACAAGGGCAATGCGGTCACCGGCGGCCTGGGCGACAGCCGGGTCGTGGGCGGCATCAAGCTGGTCTTCTAGTCGAAACCAAAGCTTAGCCTTTGAGGCTCTACGGAAGCCGTCGCGGATCCCGCGGCGGCTTTTCCGTTGCGCCAGGGGACGCGTGTTCCTAAGTTCGGCCGCGCTCGCCGAACGCCTGCTCCATGAGTAGAGGGCGCTCTGATCGCGGAAAAATTCCGCCAAGTCCAAGTTTTGCTGGCTGCCCGCGCGACCGGGCCTATGGTTGGGAATCGACACGTGAGCGGAGTACGGCGCATGGAGCGGATGGCCGTCCGGGCCCAGACCGTCGTCTTCGACATGGTCCTCGCCGCCCTGGCCTTCGCGATCGCCTTCTTCGTCGCGCCCACCCAGCCCGAGCTCGGTTTCGGCAAGGAAGGCGCCCTCAGCTTCTTCCAGCTCGCCGCCCTCTACGCCGCCATCGCCGGCGGCTTCAGCCTGATCTTCCGGCGCGAGCTGTCGCCCTGGCGCTACGTCTCGATCCCCGACGCCCTGGTCCTGGCGCGCAGCGCGCTGCTGACGGTCGGCGTCTTCCTGCTGTCAGTCTTCGTCCTGGACCGCGCCGAGGGCCTGCCACGCTCGACGCTGGTCATGGCCCCGCTGTTCCAGATGGTCAGCGCCATGGGCGTCCGCATCCTGCGCCGCGCCCTGCACGAGCATGCGCTGGAGAGCTTCTCGCCGCTCAAGACCATCACCGAGCGGTTGACCCAGGCGCCGTCCCTGCTGCTGATCGGCCCGCCCTCGCTGGCCGACACCTACTTGCGCGACGTCGCCCGCAGCCACGACCACACCTACACCCCCGTCGGCATCATCGGCACCGACCGCCGCGACGTGGGCGCCCAGGTGCGCGGCGTCTGCATCCTCGAAGCCATCGACCGCCTCGACGAGGCGCTCGCCGACCTGCGCCGCTGGAACCGCTATCCGCGCGCCATCCTCTTCCTTGAGGAGCCGGGCAAGCTGAAGGGCCTGACCGCCGACGTCCTGGGCCGCCTCAAGACCGACGGCATCCGCCTGCTGCGCCTGCCCTCGATCGTCGAGCTCTCGCAGCACGACGGGCTGACCCTGCTCCCGATGCGCGACATCAACATCGAGGAGCTCCTGGCCCGCGAGCCGATCGAGCTCGACCGCCGCGCGATCGGCGGGCTGATCAAGGGTCGCCGCGTCCTGATCACCGGCGCCGGCGGCTCCATCGGCTCCGAGCTCTGCCGCCAGGTCGCCGCGTACAACTGCGCCCACCTGAGCGTCGTCGATTTCTCCGAGACCGCGCTCTTCGAGATCGAGCGCGAGATGCGCGAGACCTTCCCGCACATCTCGGTCAAGGCCGTGCTCTGCGACGTGCGCGACGCCCAGCGCATCGCCGCCGCCTTCGGGCGCGAGATGCCCGACCTGGTCTTCCATGCCGCGGCGCTCAAGCACGTCTCGATGGTAGAACGCCATCCCACCGAGGGCATTCTCACCAACGTCATCGGCACCTGGAACGTGGCCGAGGCGTCCAAGGCCTGCGGCGCCGGCCAGATGGTGCTGATCTCCACCGACAAGGCGGTCGACCCCACCAACGCCATGGGCGCCACCAAGCGCCTGGCCGAGGCGGTCATCCAGGCCCAGCAGGCCACCAGCAACAGCGACACCCGCTTCTCGGCCGTGCGCTTCGGCAACGTCCTCGGCTCGTCGGGCTCGGTGGTGCCGATCTTCAAGTCGCAGATCGAGCGCGGCGGTCCGGTGACCGTGACCCACCAGGACATGACCCGCTTCTTCATGACCATCCCTGAGGCGGCCCAGCTGGTGCTCCACGCCACGGCGGCCTGCCACGAGGACGACCGCCGCGACTCGCGCCTGTTCCTGCTGGAGATGGGCGAGCCGGTCAGCATCATGGAACTGGCCCAGCAGATGATCGCGCTCAGCGGACGCCGGGACATCGAAATCGAGATCACGGGGCTGCGTCCGGGCGAGAAGCTGACCGAGGCCCTGCTGGACGAGACCGAGCACGCCCTGCCCGCCGCGCCGAAGGTGATGGAGGTCATTTCCAACTCGGCCGTCCGCGTCACGCCGGGCCACCTGGAAGCCCTGGCCGAGGTCGTGGAGACCGGCAGCGTCGACGACGTCCGCACCATGCTGTTCGACCTCGTCGCCCAGGTCCGGGGCGAAAAGGCGGCCGCGCCCCCGAACCTGCGCGTCGTCGCCGGCGGCTAGATCCGCCGGTCGATCCTGGAAACGACAAAGGCCGCGGGTCGCCCCGCGGCCTTTTCGTCTGCGCGGACGCGAGCCCTACTCGGCCGCGACGATCCGCTCGTCCTCGGCGTCGTTGGCCGCCGCGGCTTGCAGGCGCGCCACAAGACCCTCGTACTCCTCCCACAACGCCTTGGGCGTGTGCTCGCCGAAGCGCTCATAGAAGGCCGGGATCAGCGCCGCTTCCTGGGTCCAGATCGCCGGGTCGACGGTCAGCAGCAGCTCGAGCTGCGCGTCGGTCAGGCTGACGCCCGACAGGTCCAGGCTGGCCTTGGTCGGCACCCTGCCGATCGGCGTGTCGACCGCGTCGGCCTTGCCGTCCAGGCGCTCGGCAATCCACTTCAGCACGCGGCTGTTCTCGCCGTAGCCCGGCCAGACGAACTTGCCGCGCTCGTCCTTGCGGAACCAGTTCACGAAGTAGATGCGGGGCAGCTTCGAGGCGTCGTGCGTCTCGCCCATCTTCAGCCAGTGGCCGAAGTAGTCGCCCATGTTGTAGCCGCAGAAGGGCAGCATCGCGAACGGGTCGCGGCGCAGCTCGCCGATGGCGTTCTCGGCCGCCGCCGTGCCCTCCGAGGCCACGTTCGAGGCCATGAACACGCCGTGGCGCCAGTCGCGGGCTTCCGTCACCAGCGGCACCGCCGAGGCGCGGCGGCCGCCGAACAGGATGGCCGAAATCGGCACTCCAGCCGGGTCTTCCCACTCGGGCGCCGCCACCGGGCACTGCGAGGCCGGCACGGTGAAGCGGGCGTTCGGGTGGGCGGCCGGCTCGGCGCTCTCGGGCGTCCAGTCGCGGCCCTTCCAATCGATCAAGTGCGCCGGCGGCTCTTCGGTCAGGCCTTCCCACCACACGTCGCCGTCGTCGGTCAGGGCGACGTTCGTGAAGATCGAATTGCCCCACAGCGCGTCGACGGCATTCTTGTTGGTCACCTCGCCGGTGCCCGGCGCCACGCCGAAGAAGCCGGCTTCCGGGTTGATCGCGTAGAGGCGGCCGTCCTCGCCAAAGCGCATCCAGCAGATGTCGTCGCCGATGGTCTCGGCCTTCCAGCCGGCCAGGGTCGGCTGCAGCATCGCCATGTTGGTCTTGCCGCAGGCGCTGGGGAACGCGGCGGCCACGTACTTCACCTCATTGGCCGGCGAGGTCAGCTTCAGGATCAGCATGTGCTCGGCGAACCAGCCCTCGTCGCGGGCCATGACCGAGGCGATGCGCAGCGCGAAGCACTTCTTCCCGAGCAGGGCGTTGCCGCCGTAGCCCGAGCCGTACGACCAAATCTCGCGGCTCTCGGGGAAGTGGACGATGTACTTGATCTCGTTGCAAGGCCAGGCGACGTCCTTGACGCCATCGACCAGCGGCATGCCCACCGTGTGGACGCAGGGGACGAAGAAGCCGTCGTCGCCCAGCATGTCGAGGGCGCCCTTCCCCATCCGGGTCATGACCTTCATCGACACGGCCACATAGGCGCTGTCGGTGATCTCGACGCCGATCTGGCTGATCTTCGAGCCCAGCGGGCCCATGCAGAACGGCACGACGTACATGGTGCGGCCGCGCATCACGCCCTTGAAGAGATCCTTCAGGTCGGCGCGCATCTCGGCGGGTTCGAGCCAGTTGTTGGTCGGACCGGCGTCTTCGGGCTTCTCGGAGCAGATGAAGGTGCGGCTCTCGACGCGGGCCACGTCGCGAGGGTCGGACGCGGCGTAGAACGAGTTCGGGCGCTTCTCGGGGTTGAGCGGCTTCAGCGTGCCGCCGGCCACCAGTTCGCCGGTCAGGCGGGTCCATTCCTCATCCGACCCGTCGCACCACACCACTCGGTCCGGTTGGGCCAGGTCGGCGATCTCACGCACCCACTGTACGAGCTTGGCGTGTTTCGTCGGCGCGGGCTCGAGTCCCGGGACGGTCTTCAGGCTCATCGACAACAACTCCTTGGACCCATTTCGGCACAGCGGGCGCGCCCGCGCGCTCTCTAGGCGAGAGCAATTCTCATAGAACGGGAACGTACGCCTGCATACCTTGGGCCAGCCCGAACGCCTTCGACTCCGCGTGATCTTGCTGAATGTTATGCGGGAATCCGGGGGGCGCCTGTGGATAAGTCTGGCGGACGCAACGTCAGCCTCGGGCGCCGTCACGTCAGGCGCCGGCCTCCTCGCGAATCAGCGATATGCGGAAGGTGGACGTGCGGGCCGCTCCCCCGCGACCCGCACGCCGGTGACACCGCCCCCCAGATCGGCCGCCGCGAGGCGCCGTCAACCATGCGGTATCCATGCCTAGACGCCGCCGAACGCGCTTCCCCCCCGCCTATCGCGACGAAGTTGGCGCAGAGGCCGTAATGAGGCATGACTTCACGTCAGGCTTCACAGTTCCGGCGGCCATGGATCGACCTTGCCAGCGCCCGATCGTGTCGCCCGCGCCGGCCCTCCGGCGCGGAGGGCCGCGCGCGTGACCGCGGCGACCGATCCTGAGGCGCCGCGCACCGGCCCGACCGATCCGCTGCTCGAGATCTATCTGGAGCGGCGGACCAACCTCGTCCGCTTCTTCGCCGCCCGCACAGGCTCGCGCGCCGCTGCCGAGGACCTGGCCCAGGAGCTCTACGTCAAGCTGGCCACCCGCGACCCGCTGGTGACGGCCGAGAACCCGGTGGCCCTGATCTACCGCATCGCCACCAACGTCATGCTGGACCGCGCGCGGGGCGAGGCCCGGGCCGTGGCCCGCGACGCGGCCTGGCGGCGCGTAGCGCACGCGACCTCGGGCGGCGAGGACGTGGCCGACGAGGCGCCGGCCGACGAGGTCGTGGCGTCGCGCCAGCGCCTGCGCCAGCTCGTCGACGCCGCCGCCGAACTGCCGCCCCAGATGCAGCGGGCCTTCCGCCTGCACAAGCTGGAGGGTCGCAGCCACGCCGAGACCGCCCAGGTCATGGGCTTGTCCGTGAAATCGGTGGAGAAGCACATTTCGGCCGCGCTCAAGGCGCTCACAGCGAAGCTTGGCCGATGACCAACCATAAATTGCACCATTCCACTGGGGGGCGTCGTCGAGCGGCGGCGTCTACTCCTGCGACGGGCCGTCGCACGCGACGGCTGTGGAAGGGTTCATGATCAACGGGTGGCGATACGGCGACGACGCGCGGCGCGAGGACGCCGCGGCGTGGGTCGTGCGGCTTGAGGCCGGCGACCTCGGCGAAGCCGAGGCCGTGGCGTTCGACGCCTGGCTGTCGGCCAGCCCGCAGAACGCCGCCGCCTTCGACGCCGCGCTCGCCGTCTCGCACGCCTATGCAGCCGCCGCCGACGAGGTCGCTCGCGAGCTCTCCACGCGCCGCGTCACGCCCGCGCCGATGGGCCGCCGGGCCGTCGTCGGCTTCGGCGCCATGGCCGCGGCCGCCGCGATGGCTGTCGTCGTCGCGCCGCAGCTTTCCGGACCGCAGACCCAGACCTACCAGACCGCCAAGGGCGAGCGCCGCACGATCCAGCTCGCTGACGGCTCCACGGTCGACCTGAACGGCGGCACCCGACTCTCGGTCCGCCTGGGCCGCGACGCTCGCCAGGTGGTGCTGACCGAAGGCCAGGCGGTGTTCGATGTCGCGCACGATGCGCGCAAGCCCTTCTACGTCGCCGCCGGCGACCGCACTGTGCGGGTCGTGGGCACCCAGTTCGACGTCCGCCGCCTGGGCGGCAAGGTGTCGGTGACGGTCGCGCGCGGCGCGGTCGAGGTCCGCCCCGCCGAGGGCGCGACCGGCAAGGCCTATCGCCTGCATCCCGGCCAGAAGCTCGACCATGTCGAGGGCCAAGCGCTGACCCGCGTCGCCGCCGCCGAGGCGGATGAGGTGCTGGGCTGGCGCTCCGGCCGCCTGGTCTATCGCCAACAGCCTCTGAGCGAGGTCGTGGACGATCTCAACCAGCAGTTTGCCACGCCGATCCGACTGGAAGACCCAAGCCTGGCCGCCACGCCCATCTCCGGCGTGCTCGTCCTCGACGATCAAGCTGCGGTAATCCGTCGCCTGGCCTTGCTGGTTCCCATCCAAGCTGTACGTTCCGGCCCGGGCTTGGTCCTGCGGCGCGATCCTGCGTCGGACCGCCAGTGAGGGCGCGGAACCATACCGAGGCGCGGTTTGCCTCTGCGGACGTTGCTGAGCGGCGTCGCGCTCGCCTGCGTGGCGGGGCGCGCTGAGGCCGACGACGCGCGCCTGCGCTTCTCGATCCCGACCCGCTCCTACGCCGACGCCCTGATCGACCTCGGCCTGCAGGCCAATATCTCGATCCTGGGCACCGCCAGCTGCGGCGGCGACGGCCGCGTCGCACTCTCGGGCCGCTACACCGTGCGCGAGGCGCTGGAGCGCCTGCTCGACGGCGCACCCTGCCGCTTCAGCATCGTCGACGCCCGCACGGTGCGCATCCTCCCGGCGGCCCAGGCGTCCGCGTCACCTGTCGCAACGCGCGAGGCGCCCCGCGTCCCGGCCCTGGTCTCCGAGGTCGTGGTCACGGCCACCAAGCGTCCGGCCGCGCTCGACCAGCTCCCCGCCGGCGTCAGCGCGATCTCTCGCGAGCAGATCTCGGCCAGCCGGGCGATCGACGTGGGCCAGACCACCGGCCAGCTCGCCGGCGTCCTGACCACCAACCTGGGCCCCGGCCGCGACAAGCTGCTGATCCGCGGCCTATCGGACGGCGCCTTCACCGGCCGCACCCGCTCGACGGTGGCGACCTATCTCGACGACGCCCCGATCAACTACAACGCCCCCGACCCGGACCTGCGGCTGGTCGACGTGGACCGCGTCGAGGTGGTGCGTGGGCCCCAGGGCGCGCTCTACGGCTCCGGCTCGCTGGCCGGCATCTACCGCATCGTCACCAGCAAGCCCGACCTGATCGACTATCACGCGGGCGTCGCGGGCGGCCTGGCCTGGACCAGGGGCGGCGACCAGAGCCACGAGCTGGAAGGCTATCTCAACGTGCCCGTGGTCAAGGACCGCATCGGCCTGCGCCTGGTCGCCTACGAGGACCTGCAGGGCGGCTACCTCGACGACCTCAACCTCAAGCTCCCCAACGTCGACCAGACCCGCCGCGACGGCGGCCGCATCGCGCTGCGAATCCGCTTCGACGACAATTGGCGGCTTGACGCCCTGGCGGCGACCCAGCACCTGCGGACCAACGACACCCAGTACGTGGTGGCCAGCTCGGTGGGCGGCAGCCCCAGCGGCTCGCTCGGCATCGGCGTCGAGGAAGCCTCGCCCCCGATCGGCGCGCCCGGCGAGCGCAAGAACCGCATCCGCGAGGCCCACAACAACGACTTCTCGTACGGCGGCGTCACGCTGCAGGGCGATTTCGGCTGGGGCAGTATCACGTCCGCCACCAGCTACGTGCACCACGTCTTCTCCAGCCAGTTCGACGCCTTCGCGACCTTCGACCCCGACGATCCGAAGGCGCCGCTGAACGGCCTCGGCACCAGCCAGGACCTGGGCGTGTTCACCGAGGCGACGCGGTCCAACATCCTGACCCAGGACCTCGTGATCCGCTCGTCCGGCGTCGGCCGGTTCGACTGGCTGTTCGGCGTCTACGCCGCGCGCACGGTCGAGCACAGCCCCTCGACCCTCGGCCTCCTGTCCGCAGGCGGCAGGGTGATGACCGCTTACACCGAGGATCGGAAGGACCGGCAGCGCGAGTACGCGGTCTACGGCGAGGGGTCGTACGACCTGGGCGACGGCTGGAGCGCCACGCTGGGCGGACGCTTCTTCGAGACGCGCGTCCACACCACGTCCGACCTCGACATCGTGGCGCCCTACGCGCCCCGGTTCTTCGACCGCCGGCGGACCTTCAGCGGCTTCTCGCCGAAGATCTCGGTGCAGCGCCAATTCTCGAACGGCGACCTTGTCTACGGCCTGATCACCGAGGGCTATCGACCCGGGGGCTTCAATTCGAGCGGCTTCCTGCCGATCCGCGCGACCCGCACAACCTTCGCACCGGATCGCCTGCGCAACTACGAGGTCGGCTTCAAGCTGCGCCGCCTCGACGACCGCCTGAGCCTGCGCGCCACCGCCTATTACGACGACTGGGCCAACATCCAGACCGACCGCTACCGCACCTCGGGCCTCGCCTACACGGCCAACGTCAGCGACGCGCGGATCATCGGCCTCGAGACCGAGCTCGGCTACGCCTGGCCCTTCGGCCTCTCGGTCCAGCTCAATGGCCTGCTGTCGGACTCGCAGGTCAAGAACCCCAACCCCGACTTCACCGAGCCGGTGACCGAGCATCTGCCGGGCGTGCCGGACGCCTCGGGCGGCCTGCTGGCGGTCTACGAGCGTCCGCTCCCGGGCGACCTCACCCTGCGGCTCGTCGGCGAGGCCAGCTATGTCGGCCGCGCGACCGTCAGCTTCGACGCCAGCCGCAGCGCCCGCATGGGCCACTACCTGCGCGCCAAGGTGGTCGCGGAGGTCGTCGCCGACGCCTGGCGGGTCTCGGCCTACGTGACCAACCCCTTCGACGACGAGGGCGACACCTTCGCCTACGGCAACCCGTTCAACTTCAGCCAGAGCGGCGTCCGCCAGGTCACACCGCAGCGCCCCCGCACCTTCGGGGTGCGACTCGCCGCCGCATTCTGAACAAATTGTAAAGCTTGGCCTGGGGGGTGGAACGCGTCCGCGGCGTCTAATCCTGTAACGGGGTTGTCGGGATGGGAGCGTTCGGGGTGGTGAGGCTGTCTGCGCTCGTTTGCGTGCAGAACCAGGATGCGCAGCTGTCGCAATGCCTGCGCAAACTTTCCTTCTGCGATGAGATCGTGGTGGTCGCCGACCGCTGCACCGACCGGTCCCAGGACGTGGCGCGCCGCCAGGGCGCCATCGTCATCGACGGGATCTTCCCCATGGAAAGCCAACGCAAGGCGGCGGGCGTCGAGGCCTGCTCGGGCGACTGGATCCTCGAGATCGACCCCGACGAGTTGGTCGACGCAGCCACCGCCTGGGAAATCCGCGCGGTGCTGCAGATGCGTCCCGACGGCGACTGGTACGACCTGCCGATCGACAACTACGTGGGCGAGACCCTTGTGCGCGACGGCTGGGCCGGCGCGCTCAGCGCCCGCGCCGAGCCCCGGCTCTACAAGCGCGGCGTGAAGGCGTGGGAGCCGCGCCGCCTCAACGCCCCCGCCGTCATGGCCGGCCGGCACGGCGGCGCGCTGAAGGGCGCCATTCGCCGGTCGCTGGGCCGCGACGTCGGCGGCCTGATGGAGCGCCTGCACCGCCTGACCGCGCTCGCGGCCGAAGACATCGTCGACTCGGGCCGCGCCGCCAATGTGGCCGCCGCCCTCTTCGCCGGCGCCGGGACCTTCCTCAGGGGCTTCGTGGTCCGCGGCGGCTGGCGCGAAGGCCGCCTGGGCCTGCTGGTCGGCATGCTGTCGGCCATCTTCCCCGTGCTGTCGCAGATGCGCGCCGCCGACGTCCTGGCCGCCCGCACCGCCGCGACGGCCGAGGCGGCCCGCGTCGCCCGCCTGCCCGACGTGGTGGGCCTGGCGCGCTGACGCCTTAAGAGGCTTGCAACCCGACGGCCGCTAGGCACGCTTCCGCGCATCTGCGCGCGACAGCGAGGCGACGTCTTGACGATCCTGGTTACCGGCTCGGCCGGCTTCATCGGCTTCCATCTCAGCCGCCGCCTGCTGGAGCGGGGTGAGACGGTGGTCGGGCTCGACAGCCTCAACAGCTACTACGACCCCAAGCTGAAGGCCTCGCGGCTGGCGCTGCTGGAGGCCTACAAAGGCTATCGCCACGCCAAGCTGGACCTGGCCGACCGCCAAGGGGTCCCTTCCCTCTTCGCCGAGGTGAAGCCGGAGCGGGTGGTGAACCTCGCGGCCCAGGCGGGCGTCCGCTACAGCCTGGAGAGCCCCGAGACCTACGTCGACTCCAACGTCGTGGGCTTCCTGAACATCCTGGAGGGCTGCCGGGCCGTCCAGCCGAAGCACCTGATCTTCGCGTCCACCAGCTCAATCTACGGCAACCAGACCAAGCTGCCGTTCAACGTCCACGACGCGGCCACCCACCCCATCACGCTGTACGCCGCCAGCAAGGCCGCGAACGAAGCGATGGCGCACTCTTACGCCCATCTGTTCGGCATCCCTTCGACCGGCTTCCGGTTCTTCACGGTCTACGGCCCGTGGGGCCGACCGGACATGGCGCTCTTCAAATTCACCGACGCGATCCTGAAGGGCCAGCCGATCGACGTGTACGGCCAGGGCCAGATGCAGCGCGACTTCACCTACGTGGACGACATCGTCGACGGCCTGGTCGCCGCCCTCGACCGCCCGCCGGTCGCGGACCCCGCCTGGGACACAGTCGCCGCCGACCCCGCCACCAGCGCCGCGCCGTGGCGGATCCTCAACCTGGGCGCCAGCCGCCGCGTCGAGCTGATGCGCTATATCGAGGTGCTGGAGGAGAAGCTGGGCCGGAAGGCCGAGATCAACTTCATGCCCATGCAGCCCGGCGACGTGGCCAGCACCGAGGCGGACACCAACGAGACCAAGGCGGTCCTGGACTATGCGCCCTCCACCTCGGTCGAGGTGGGCGTGGGCCGGTTCGTGGACTGGTACCGCGACTACTACAAGGTCTGACGGCCATGGCGCGGACCGACCGGGCCAGCCGCACGATCCGGGCCTCCACGGAGGCGGTCTATCGCGCGCACCTCGATCCGGCCGCCCTCGCCGCCTGGCGCGCGCCCGCCGGCATGCGCGGCGAGGTCTACAGCTTCGACGCCCGCGAGGGCGGCGGCTACCACATGGCCCTGATCTACGAGGGCGACGGCCAGGGAAAGACCTCCGGCAAGGCCGACGTGTTCGAGGGGACCTTCGTGGAGCTGGTCCCCGACCGGAAGATCGTCGAGCGGGTGACCTTCGAGAGCGACGACCCGGCCTTCGGTGGGGGCATGACGTTGACCACGACGCTGACGCCCGTGGACGGCGGCGTGCGGGTGGACGTGGCCATCGCCGACGTACCTGCGGGCATCTCCCCCGAGGACCACCGGGCAGGCATGGACTCGGCGCTGGCGAACCTGGCCGCCTTTGTCGAGCGCTAGCCGAGGCGGCCCCAGGCCAGCCACAGGCCGATGGCGTGGACGACGCCGTAGACCAGCACGATCAGCGAGCTCCAGATCGCGAACGGCTCCACCGGCAGGCCCTTCAGCGCCAACGCCGGGATGAAGACCACCGCGCGGATGAGGTAGACCGCCGTGATCGCCGCCAGCCCCAGCCGCAGCAGCGGCAGGGGCAGGATCAGGCCGGCGCCGGAAAAGGCATAGGCCGCCCAGACCGCCAGCACCGTCGCGATGCCCAGGGTGACCAGCGCCGGGACCGGCGAGCCGCGCGCCGCGGCCCGGGCGAATCGCTCGCCCGCGCCGAAGAAGCGGTACCAGGCGGGGCCGCCGAGGATGCAGCCGAGGTGCAGGGCCGAGGCGACAGCGCTCAGCACCCCGCCCGCCAGCAGCCAGGCGTTCACGGCGGCTAGACCGGTTTGTCGATCGAGGCCGAGGGCTGCGAGAACCACTTCGGCCCCTGCTCGGTCATGTGGAAGCAGTCCTCCAGGCGCACGCCGAACTCGCCGGGGATGTAGATGCCGGGCTCATTCGAGAAGCACATGCCGGGGGCCAGCTTGGTCATCTCGCCACGTACCAGGTTGACCGGCTCGTGGCCGTCCAGGCCGATGCCGTGGCCGGTGCGGTGCGAGAGGCCCGGCAGCTTGTAGTCCGGCCCATAGCCCAGGCCGACGTAGTAGCCGCGCGCCGCATCGTCGACGCTGCCGGCGGCCGCGCCCAGCCTGGCCGCCTCGAAGGCGATCTGCTGGCCCTTCTGGACCTCGCCCCAGACCTTGCGCTGCTTCGCCGTCGGCTCGCCGTGGACGAAGGTGCGCGAGATGTCGGACTGGTAGCCCTCGACCGTGCAGCCGCAATCCATCAGCACCACCTCGCTGGGCTTCACCGACTGCGGCTTGCCCGAGCCGTGCGGATAGGCGGCCGCCTCGCCCAGCAGGATCAGCTCGAACTCGGGATCGCCGCCCAGCGCGGCCGTGGCCTGGTTCATCATCCGGCCGATGTCGGACGGGCGCATGCCGGCCTCGATCTTGGGGATCGTGTAGCGGTAGGCGGCGATGGTGATGTCCGAGGCGTGCTGCATCAACGCGATCTCCGCCGCCGACTTGACCATCCGGCAGCCCCGCACGACCGGCGCGCCGTTCTTCAGCGTCGCGGTGGGCAGGTTCTTCATCAGGCCGTCGACGATGAAGTAGCGGTCGGTCTCCTCGATTCCGACCACGCCCGAGCCCAGCTTGCGGTCCTTCAGCCAGCCGGCGACCAGGGCCAGCGGATCCTCGTGCTCCTGCCAGGTGCGGACCTGGGCCGGCACGCCCAGGCTCTCGCGCACCGACGGCTCCTCGAAGAAGGGCGTGACGACGCCGATCTCGCCCTCGGCGGGGATGATGGCGCAGGTCAGCCGCTCGCTGCGGCTCCAATGGATGCCGGTGAAGTAGATCAGGCTGGAGCCCGGTTCGACCAGCAGCGCCGAAAGGCCCTGCTCGCGCATCAGCTTCTGGGCCTTGGCGATCCGAGCCTCGCGCTCGGCCCGGCCGATCGGCGGCGGGCGGTTGGGAAGCACGCCCGGGAGGTCAGCGGCCCGGACGGACAGGGGCGCGGCGGCGAGCGCGAAGCTGGCGGCCCCGAAGGTGATCAGTCTGCGTCGATCCATGGCGGCGAAGCTCGCGCGACTCCGGACCGCGCTCAAGGCCCGGTTGCGCAGCGGGCGTCGTCCCAAGCCATTTTCGCGAAACTGGTCACAGATTCGCTCACTTGCCCGTGAAATAAGCGCGCAAACGGGTTACGCGCCCAACCGGCGCGCACTAGTTAGGCCTCTAACGACGAAAAGGCCGGCAACGACCGGCTCCAGGAAGGAGTACCCCCATGAAGCTTCTCGCCGCCTCGGCGCTTCTCGCCATGATCGCCGCCGCCCCCGCGTCAGCCGCCACGGTCACCACCTCGATCGCCGTCTCGCCCGCGGGCCTGGACCTCGCCAGCGCCAACGGCGCGGCCATGATGGCCGGCCGGATCGAGCGCGCAGCCGTTCGCGCCTGCGGCGCGTCGTCGTTCAGCGTTCGCGACTATCAGGCCGCCGTGAAGCGGTCGGACTGCTTCCGCGACGCCGTGGCCAGCGCCCAGGCGACGCTGAACGCGCCGGCGGTGAGCGCCGCGCTCCGCGAGCGCGCCGCCCCCGCCGCCGACCAGTAGGACCTACTTTGCGGGCGCCTTGGCCGCCTGCACTTCGATTTCGGCGAACATCCCGGGCCGCACCAGCGAGGCGACCTGGGATGTGATCCGCGCGGGCTTGTTCTTCAACGGCCCATAGAACTGGTTGTAGCCTTCCATCATGCCGGCGAAGTCCATGCCGCCGCCCTTGGCCGGATCGCCGACCAGCAGCACGCGCATCATCACCGTATCGCCCAACTCGTAGCCCTGGGCCTTCATGATTCCCTGGATCTTGGTCAGGATGCTGATCACCTGGGTCTTGGTGTCGCCGAACGGCGTGGCCGCCGGGGCGCCCTGGACCGGATCGGGCGTGATGCCGCTGACGTAGAGCGTCTCAGAGCCCGCCGGCACCTTCACCGCCTGAGCGATGAAGCCGTTCGTCGGATTGACGTGCACGTTCTGGGCTTGGGCGGCGCCCGCTGCGAGCGTGAGCAGGGCGGCGGACAGCAGGATCTTGCGCATGGTTCTCCCCTCGAAAATCGAAAATGGCTCAGGCCGCGGGCCGGGTGGCGCGGTTCTCCGCCACCGACTGTGACACGCGGGTCGCGATCTGGCCTAGCGTGCGTTGCGAGGAAAGCACCGCGCCTTCCTGCCAGCCCGGCATCTGCGACAGGTGGGCGCCCGAGAAATAGACGCGCCCGTGCGGCTCGTTCAGCAGGCGGTAGGCCGGATCGTCCAGGTGGCCCTCCTGCCCGCCCACGCCGTTCCACGCCGGCCAGGGCCCGAGGTTGAACGGAATCTTGCTCCAGTTGACCACCGCCGGCCGGCTGAGGTCGCCCTCATGGCCCGGGTGCAGGCGACCGACCACGCCCTTGGCGATGGCGATCTGCTCTTCCAGCGGGCGCTCGGCGAAGCCCTTGGCGCTGGGGCCGGAGCCGTAGCAGGCCAGCAGCATGCCGCGCTCGGTGTGCAGGCCGTTCGACGGGTACCAGACCAGGTTGGTGTCGCCGCCGACGAACGAGATGCCGCCGAAGATCTGCTGCTTCTCCCAGAAGCGCGGCGCGTCGAAGCCGATCTTGTTGGAATAGTCGTACGGCACCGAGGCGATGGCCGTCTTCACCGGCTTGTCGAAGTTGTTGTCGATCTTGCTGAGGACGTTCAGCGGGATGGTGACGATCGCGTAGTCGGCCTGCGAGACCTGGTTCGGCCCGCCGTTCCGGTCGCGCCAAGCGACGGCAACCCCGCCGGTGGTCTGGCGGATCTGCAGCACCTCGGCGTTCAGGATCACCGGGCTCTTGATCGCCTTCTGGAAGCCGACGGCGATCCGGTCCATGCCCCCCACCGGCTGGAACATGGTGGCCTGCATGTAGACCATGTCCTCGAACAGCGTCGCGCGGAGCTGGTCGTTCGCCAGCAGCTCCTTCAGCGGCAGCGGATCGCGGCCCTTGCCGAACTGGGCCGCGGCGCCCGGGACCTGGGCGAAGCCCGAGCGTTCGGTGCCCTTGAAGGCCATGCCCTCGTCGAGGTCGCCATAGGCGCGCAGGAACGGCAGCAGCTTCTGCTTGTCTTCAATCGACAGGTCCTGATCCAGCGCGCCCTTGTTCAGCGCCTTGGCCAGCAGTTCCGAGATGTAGCCCCGGGTGTCGTTGACCCCCTGGCGCATCTGGATCGGCTTGCCGCCGTTCGAGCCGGCTGACCAGAAGTAGGCGCTGCGGCTCGAGTTGATCTCCACCTCCAGCGGCACGCCCAGCTTGTCGCAATAGCCCAGCAGGCCTTCGTGGTGGCTGGGGATGCGCGCGGGGCCGGCGTTCATGTAGAGGCCGTCCGAGAACGACACCGTCTGGGTCGCCTCCCCCACCATCTCGATCTTCGAACCGTTGCGCAGCGTCCAGTTCCGGCCCCCGACGCGGTCGCGCGCCTCCAGCAGGGTCACAGCGAAACCCGCGCGCTCCAGTTCGTAGGCCGCGGTCAGGCCGGCGATGCCGCCGCCCAGGACGATCACGCTCTTGCCGGCGCCCATGTTGGACGGAAGCTGCAACGGTCCGGCCTTCGCCGGGGTGGCCATCAGGCCCAGGCTGACCATCGCCGAATAGGCCGCGGCATACCCGCCGACCGCCCCGATCCTGTGCAGGAAGTTCCGACGACTGACACCCATGACGCCCTCCGCATCCGACGCACCCGCCGTTCCTCGCGGGCGGCATCAAACGCGGCGGCGGCGGCCGGACTGGCAAGATGGGCGATCAGGATTTGGGCAGCTTAGCCCCATCCTGGCGACAGAAGCGGCAGGTTCAGCGCAAGAAATCACCAACTGACATCGGCGTCAGTTTTGTGAATGCTGAAATCGCATTGGTCGTCGATTCTGCATATTCGTCAAAATCAATATTCGTGCCGCATCGCGATGCTGCGGCGCAAATATTTTCATCATGCAACAAAGACAGCTTCCGACCGACTTCCAGGCCTTATTGACTTGGGTGTCGGCTCACGCGGTCCTGACCGCCGTTATGCGGCGCCGATGCTTGAAAGGCAGCCGCAGGGGAAGAAGCGCCGAGAAGGGCCCACATCGAAAACGAGGGGGTCCACATAATGAAAAGGTTGTTTTCGGGCGTAAGCGCCCTGGTTCTGGGCGTCGCCATGGCGGGCGCTGTACAGGCCGCCGAAGCGGACGGAGCGGCCGATCCGGCCGAGCTGGACGCCGTCATCGTCACCGGCACGCGCACGACCGGCCTTCGCGCCGTCGACAGCCCGGCGCCCATCACCGTCCTTGATTCCACCGCGCTGCAGCGGGTCGGCCAGACCGACCTGATCCAGGCGATTGCGCAGAACGTCCCGTCCTTCAACGCCCAGGCGTTCGGCGGCGACACCGCCAACCTGACGCTGTCGGCCAAGCTGCGCGGGCTGTCGCCCAACCACGCCCTCGTGCTGATCAACGGCAAGCGCCGCCACGGCACGGCCAACCTCGCGGTCCTGGGCGGGCCGTTCCAGGGCGGCGCGGCGGCCGACCTGAACTTCGTCAGCCTGGGCTCGGTGAGCCACATCGAAGTGCTGCAGGAAGGCGCCGCCGCCCAGTACGGCACCGACGCCATCGCCGGCGTCATCAACATCATCCTGAAGGACGCCAGCGAAGGCGGCGGCATCACCGTCACGGCTGGCAAGTACATGAGCGGCGGCGGCGACACGGCCGACGTGATGCTCAACGCCGGCTTCCAGCCGGTGCCGAACTCGTACCTGAACCTCAGCTTCCAGTCGCGCTACCACGACTACAGCTTCCGCGGCGACGTCGACCCGCGCGTGATCAACACCACGTTCAACATCAACTCGACGTCGCGGCTGTCGCGCTATCCGCAGCTGATCAACCACCCCGACTTCCCGTACATGAACCGGATCGCGGGTGACGCCGAGTACCGGCTGAACATCGGCTCGTACAACTTCGGCATCGAGTTCGGCGACGTCGAGGTCTACAGCTTCGGCACCTACGGCGACAAATACGCCTCGGCCTACGAGAACTACCGGGTGCCGAACCTGGTCGTGGGCAAGGACGGCACGATCCCGCGCCCGTTCGGCTTCAGCCCGCGCGAAGTGATCTACGAGACCGACTACGCCGCCACGTTCGGCGTGAAGGGCCAGGCCGCCGGCGGCTGGAACTACGACCTCGCCTCGACCTACGGCAAGGACAACGTCTCGATCAACGTGAAGGACTCGCTGAACCGGTCCCTCTACATCGACACGTCCACCGCCACGACGCCCGGCTCCTCGCCGAGCGACTTCCACGCCGGCGACTTCATCTTCACCCAGTGGACCACCCAGCTGGACATGTCGAAGGAGTACGACGTGGGCATGGCCGGGCCCATGACGGTGGCCCTCGGCGGCGAGTACCGGAAGGAAACCTACGAGATCAAACCGGGCGACGCGGCCTCCCGCTACAAGGAAGGCTCGCAGTCGTATCCGGGCTTCCAGCTGACCGACGCCGGCCACCACAGCCGCAAGAGCTACGCGGTCTACGGCGACGTCGCCCTCAGCCCGAGCGAGCCGGTCAAGCTCGACATCGCGGCCCGCTACGAGCACTTCAGCGACTTCGGCGACACCTTCATCGTCAAGGCGACCGGCCGCTACGACTTCAACGACGCCCTCGCCATCCGCGGCACGGCCAGCACCGGCTTCCGCGCCCCGACCCTGGCCGAGAGCTACTACTCGGCCACCAACGTGTCGCCGACCTCGGCCTTCGTGCAGCTGCCGCCCAACTCGGCCGCCGCCAAGCTGGTGGGCGTCGACGGCCTGGATCCGGAAAAGTCGCGCAATTTCAGCGTCGGCTTCGTAGCCCACCCGGGAATGGGCATCACCGCCACCCTCGACCTCTACCAGATCAGCATCCGCGACCGGATCGTCGGCTCGGGCTCGCTGTTCGGTTCGGGCGGCGACGTGAACATCCCGGCGGTGCGCGCGGCGATCATCGCCAACGGCAACGTCCTCGACCCCACCGTCACCCAGACCGGGATCAACATCTTCACCAACGGCCTCAACACCCGCACCCGCGGCGCCGAGCTGGTGGTGACCACGACCCAGAGCCTGGAAGACTGGGGCAGCATCCAGTGGTCGCTGACGGGCAACATCACGGACACCAAGGTCACCAAGATCGCCGCCCCGCCGCCTCAACTGGCCGGCGCGTCGCTGTTCGACCTGACCGCGATCGGCAATCTGGAGACCACGGCGCCGAAGTACCGCCTCGTCCTTGGCGCGCTGTGGACCTGGGACAAACTGTCGGTGAACCTGAAGGAGACCCTGTACGGGAAGTCCTCGCGCTACGACAGCCGCACCGGCTGCCCGCTGACCACGGGCACGACGCTGCCGACCTGCTTCAAGAACACCATCGGCTCGACGTTCATCACGGACCTGGAGATCAGCTACAAGATCATCGAGCCCGTGAAGCTGACGATCGGCGCCAACAACCTGTTCAACAAGTACCCGGACAAGCTGAACCCGGACTACCGGAACACCTTCCTGACCGGGAACGCCAACGGCTACGTCACCCAGTACCCGACGTTCTCGTCCTTCGGGATCAATGGCGGCTACTACTACGGCAAGATCGCCTACACGTTCTGACGTCTGGTCGAGGTCAGAGTGCGGAGAGGCCGCGGGTTCGCCCGCGGCCTTTTTCGTGGCCGGAGCCCTGCACAAACAAAAAGCCGCGCCTTTGCGGGGCGCGGCGAGTTCAGGGAGGAAACGCCCCGAAGGGCAAGGGCACCGTGGCCCGCCCGACGCGGCGTGGGAACGGTCTAGCTGCTCGAAACAACGGTTCGGTGACGGGCGCCGGGGAAAGCGGCGCCATGCGCGCAAAGCAGGCGCCTTCCCTAGAGGCGGAGATCCGCCTCGCCCTTGGAAAGCATCGCCTTCACGTCGAAGAGCACCGCGCCTGGCCGGCCGAATTCGCGAATCTTTTCCACACCCAGTTCGGCGAACTGCCGGTGGGCGACGGCCAGGACGATTCCGTCGTAGGCGCCGTCCGCCGGCGCCTCCACGAGGTCCAAGCCGTACTCGTGCCGCGCCTCAGCCGCCTCGATCCAGGGGTCGCAGACGTCGACCGCGACGCCGTAGTCCTCGAGCTCGCGCACGATGTCGATGACGCGGGTGTTGCGCAGGTCGGGCGTGTTCTCCTTGAAGGCCAGGCCCAGCACCAGCACCCGCCCGCCCTTCACCGTCGCGCCGCGCCGGATCATCTCCTTGACGAGTTCGCGCGCCACGTAGCCGCCCATGCCGTCGTTGATCCGCCGGCCGGCCAGGATCACCTCTGGCCGATAGCCCAGGGTCTCCGCCTTGTGGGTCAGGTAGTAGGGGTCGACACCGATGCAGTGGCCGCCCACCAGGCCGGGGCGGAAGTTCAGGAAATTCCACTTGGTCGCCGCAGCGGCCAGCACCTCCTGGGTGTCGATGCCCAGGCGATGGAAGATCAGGGCGAACTCGTTGACCAGCGCGATGTTCAGGTCGCGCTGGGTGTTCTCGATCACCTTGGCGGCCTCGGCCACCCGGATCGAGCTGGCGCGATGCGTGCCGGCCTTCACCACCGAGCCGTAGAGGGCGTCCACGAAGTCGGCCGCCTCCGGCGTCGAGCCGGCGGTGACCTTGACGATGTCGGCCAGGCGGTGGTGCGGGTCGCCCGGGTTCGCGCGCTCGGGGCTGTAGCCGGCGAAGAAGTCGCGATTGAACGCCAGGCCCGAGACCTGGGCCACCACGGGCACGCAGTCCTCCTCCGTGGCGCCGGGATAGACGGTGGATTCGTAGACCACCACGCCGCCCCTCCCGATCGCCCCGCCGACCGTGCGGCTGGCCGCCATCAGCGCCGAGAGGTCAGGCCGCTTATGGTCGTCGATGGGGGTCGGCACCGTGACGATGAAGACGTTGCAGCCCGCCAGCGCCCCCGGGTCGGAGCTGAACGTCAGGCGCTGCGCCGCCTTCAGCGCCTCGGACGAGACTTCCAGAGTGCGATCCTCACCGCGTGACAGTTCGTCGATCCGCGCCTGGCCGATGTCGAAGCCCACCACGTCGTGCTCGGCGGCGAAAGCCACCGCGAGCGGCAGGCCGACATAGCCCAGGCCGATCACGGCGATGCGGGCGGGCGTCTGGGTGAAGGGGTTGAGCGCCATCGGCCGGGCTCTAGCACGGTTCGTCGGCGAACGACGCCAGTTCACGGATCGCCAGGTACAGGTGGTAGAACGAGGTCGCCGGCGACGGCTCCTCCACGAAGGTCCCGTCGGCCCGCATTCGCTCGCGCCAGACGCCGGCGGCGGGCGTGTCCAGGTAGGCGGCCAGGCCGTTGGCGCCCTGCAGCGCCGCGGCCGGCTCGCCCAGCGCCAGGGCGGCCTTCAAGTGCTCGGTCTGCGGCCACAAGCGCGCCGCCGCGTCACGCACCGCCAGGTCGTCGGTCAGGGCGTCCACGGCCACGCCGCGCACGGCGTCGAAGCCCTTGCGCCCCACGGCGAACAGCCGCCGGGCCGCCTCCGCGCCTGCCGGGCGCCCGCGTGCGCGGCTCCAGCGCTCCAGCAGCCAGGCCCACTCGAACTGATGACCCGGCTCGATCAGGCCCGCTGGCCCGGGCAGCGGCCGCCAGTCGGCGTCGAAGAACTCCGACAGCGCCCCGGTCTCCGCGTCGATGAATCGCGACAGCGCCAGGGCGACCAGCTCGTCCGACAGCGCCGCCCAGCCCACGTCATGGCCGGCGGCCTCCCAAGCCAGCGAAGCCTCCAGCAGATGCATCTGCGCGTTGGCCTGGAACGGCCGCTCGCCGGCTTCGCGGAACCCGCCCTCGCCGTGGCGGAAAGCGCCCAACCGCTCGCGCAGCGCCAGCGCCTGGGCCTCGTCGCCCAGCGCCGATAGGGCCAACAGCACGAAGGAATGCTCGTAGAGGTAGGCGACCGCATCGACCGGAGCGCCCGCCGGGTCCAGGATCGCCGCGAAGAGGCCGTCTCCGCGACCGGCCCGCCGGACGAAGGTCTCGAATCCGCGCCGGGCGGTGGTCTCGGACGGCCACAGCCCCTCGGCGGCGGCCGTCGCATAGACGAACGCCTGCCGCGCCTGCACGCGGGTCCGATAGCGCGGATCGTGCGGCGCGCCGGCCCAGGTCAGGGCCTCGCGGAAGGCTCCGGCCCCGGTGTCCACTCCCGCGCCGGCCCACAGCGGCAGCGCCGCCTCGCGCAGCCAGGCGTCGAACCAGGCCGCTGCGGCGCGCAGGTCGGGGAAGCCGTTGGCCGGCGGGGCGCGGTGCGTGGGGGCAGGCAGCGGCGGTCTCCAACGCGGCCATCCGGGCCGCGCGCCTCACCTATCGCCTTGCGCGCGGATCGCAAATGCCTTCGGCGGCTCAGGGTGGGTAGCGCGCGACAACAGGACTCGGCGAGCGGCGGCTCGCCTTCATTGCCCTTGCGCCTCGGTAAGGCTAAAACGACTTAAGTATAAGTCTGCGTATGCTTTTCAGCGATGCGGGTCGAGGGGGATCCGCCGCCTAGGCGAGGAGCGCGCGCAGGCCGAGACCGATGCAGGTCCACAGCGCCAGCGACGCACATGCGCCGATGGCCAGACCCATCCCCACGGGGATGCGGCGGGCCGGTTGGGCTTCGGCAACCTGGGTAACCAGTTCGACGGAGACGTCGGACGGCATGTTTTGACCTCGACACCGCCCAATTCTCGGGCTGTGTCACATTAAGTACCGACGAGCGTGAATAGTTCGTTTGGGAAAAAGGCTAACAGGGCGGCAACCTTGATGTCGGGAGGGACGTCGGGGTGGCCAGGATAGGACCGGGGTGCGTTTCGGATGACGGACATCGTCGCCAGGACCGTGAGCTCTGCGCCGTCGGCTGAACAGCCGACGGTTCGCGCGCTGCTGTCCCCCGAACCTGCCGACGTCGCCGCCAGCTTCGGCAAGCGTGCGATCGACATCCTGGGCGCCCTGGCCGCGCTCTGGCTCTTCTTGCCTCTCCTCCTCTGCATCGCGCTGGCCGTGCGGATGGACTCGAGCGGCCCGGCGATCTTCCGCCAGCGCCGGACGGGCCACCAGGGCCGCATCTTCACGATCTACAAGTTCCGCACGATGACGGTCACCGAGGACTCGTCCAACGTGAAGCAGGCGACGAAGGGCGACGCGCGCGTGACGCCCATCGGCGCCGTCCTGCGTAAGCTCAGCCTCGACGAGCTGCCCCAGTTCCTGAACGTGCTGAAGGGCGACATGTCGCTGGTGGGCCCTCGTCCCCACGCACTGGCGCACGACGACTACTATGGCGACCAGATCGCCACCTACGTCGACCGCTTCCGCGCCAAGCCCGGCCTTACCGGCCTGGCCCAGGTCAATGGCCTGCGCGGCGAGATCCGCGACATGCGCTGCATGCGCAACCGCATCTCGGCTGACAACCTCTACATCGACAGCTGGTCGCTTGGCCTGGACATCGCCATCCTGGCCAAGACGGCGATGATCATTTTCCGGGATCCGCAGGCCTACTGAGGGCGCCGTCGCCGCCATGGTGACGTTTTATCAACCCTACCTGCAACCGAACCGCCCCTTTCCCCGAATATAGCCAAGATTGCGCAGTTATCGGGACGGGACCCGTGGCGCGGCTCTTGCTGCGAGACCTGCACAATCCACGGGGCGGTCGGGGATATGTCCGGAATTGAAACGCGGTTTCGAGCGGAAGACGACGCGGATCGGATCCGCGCGGCGTTCTACGGCTTCATCGGCGCGCACGCCGAAGACGATGTCGATGGCGACGCCCGCATCTCCACCGAGATCGACACCCAGGGACCCAAGCTGCGCGTGCGTCTCTGGAGCGCCGAGGCGATGGATGGGTTCCTCCAGGCCCTCTACGGCTCCGAACGGCCGAACCGCCGGTTCTGCTATGAATAAGATGGCGGAGTTCGCCCACGCCGAGGCCACGAACTGGACGCCGGCCACCGGCGGAACGCCCGTTGTCGTCGAACAGCCGGCCATCGCCACGCCGGTCGCGCCCGTCATGGCGGCCTGCGCCACGAGCCGTCGCAAGCGGGCCTTCGATCTGATGATGGCGCTGGGCGCGCTGCTCGTCTTCCTGCCGCTGCTTCTCACCATCGCGCTGCTGGTGCGGATCGAGAGCAAGGGCCCGGCCCTGTTCCGCCAACGCCGCACCGGCCTGGGCGGCGAGATCTTCACCGTCTTCAAGTTCCGCACCATGACCGTCGCCGAAGACGGCGACACCGTCCGCCAGGCCACCAGGGGCGATGCCCGCGTGACCGCCCTGGGCGCGATCCTGCGCAAGCTGAGCCTCGACGAACTGCCGCAGCTCCTGAACGTGGTCCGCGGCGACATGTCCCTGATCGGCCCGCGCCCGCACGCCGTGGCCCATGACGAGATGTGGGGCCGCCAGGTCCCGGGCTACGACCGCCGCTTCCGCGCCCGCCCGGGCCTGACCGGCTATGCCGCCGTCTGCGGCTTCCGCGGCGAGGTGAAGGAGTTCCAGGCCATCGTCGACCGGGTCGAGTCCGACAACGAGTACATCGACACCTGGTCGTTCGCGCTCGACATGAAGATCGTCTGGCGCACCCTGCCCCTGATCTTCGGCGACAGCCGCGCGTATTGACCGCCGTTCGCCGGGATTAACGTCTCGCTCAGCCGCGCCGCTTAGGGTCTCCCCCGACTGGATTTCGGGGAAGCCGAGAGTATGGCCGACGATACGGGCGCCTTCCGCGCCACGCAGGACAGTGACGCCACGCCTGTGCGCCACCGCCGTGGGCCCCTGCGGCCCGAGCGGCTGCAGCCGGTGCGTTCGCGGGTGAGCGGCGCCGGCATCGCGCGCCTGTTCCAGGCCGGCGACGCGGCGGCCCTGATGGTCGCCTCCCTCACCGCCGGCGTCCTGATCGACCTTCCCAAGGTGATGTGGATCGGCGCGCCGATCCTGGCGGTGATCCTACTGGTCGCCACCGGGGCGTACGCCATGAGCACGCGCGAGCGTTCTCGCCGGCGCTTCGGCCGCCTGCTGATCTCGGCCGCTGCGGCCGGCGGCGGCGCGGGCACGGTGTGCGGTATCCTGGACCCAACCTTTCCCGCCCTGGGCTGCGCCGCCTGGGTGGCGGCGGCGGCCACGGCCATCGTGGCGACGCACCTGCTCTGGGGCGGCATCCTGAAGGACCTGCGCAAGAAGGGCCTGCTCACCCCTAACCTGATCATCGTCGGCGGCACGCCGGCGGCCCAGCGGCTGATCAAGCGCGCGCTGAAGACCCGCGACATCAACATCCTGGGCATCTTCGACGACCGCCGCGACCGCGTAGGCCCCGACATCCTGGGCGTGCCCGTGCTGGGCAAGACCGCCGACCTGATCGACCACCGCATCCTGCCCTACGTGGACCGGATCGTCGTGACCGTGCCGCCGAAGGCCAGCGCCCGGATCGCCCAGTTGCTGGAACGCCTGGCGCCGATCCCGAACCCGATCTCGCTGCTGCTGGACGACACTGACGACGAGACCGAGACCCAGGCCATCGGCCGCATCGCCGACTTCGACCTGATGCACGTCTCGGGCGCCGCCGAGAAGTCGGGCTATCTGCTCGCCAAGCGCATCATGGACGTGACGCTCTCGGCGATGGCCATCATCGCGCTCGCGCCGTTGATGACGGCCGTGGCGATCGCCATCAAGCTGGACAGCCCCGGCCCGGTGTTCTTCCGCCAGCGCCGCCACGGCTACATGAACGAGGAGTTCCTGGTCTGGAAGTTCCGCTCGATGCGGACCGAGGCCACCGACCACAAGGCGGCCCGCCAAGTCACCGCCAACGACGACCGCGTCACCAAGATCGGTCGCTTCATCCGCAAGACCAGCGTCGACGAACTGCCGCAGATCTTCAACATCCTGACCGGCGAGATGTCGATCGTGGGCCCACGCCCGCACGCCATCGGCATGCTGAGCGGCGGCGCCGAGGCCAGCAAGCTGGTCGAGACCTACGCCCACCGCCACCGCATCAAACCGGGCCTGACCGGCTGGGCCGCCGTCAACGGCTCGCGCGGCCCGGTGGACACGGCCGAGGACGTGCGCCGCCGCGTGGCGCTGGACCTCGAGTACGTCGAGCGCCGCTCGTTCTGGCTGGACGTGGCGATCATCCTACGGACCGCGCCCTGCCTCCTGGGCGACAGCGGGGCCGTGCGCTAAACCTCCTCGCCGGCGCGCCGCGCCAAGCCTCGAGGAGCCCTGCATGGCGCGCGCCGCCCTGATCGCCGTCGCCGCGGCCTTGGCCCTCGCGGCTGGACCGGCCGCCGCCGGCGAGGTCTTCGCGGGCGTCTACGCCCACGACGTCGACGACGGCATCTCGTACGGCAAGTTCGAGGACGGCGCGCAGATCGTCGCCGGGGTGCGCACGACCGCCCTCGACGAACTGAAGTTCCTGGGCAGGCCGCGCGTACACCTGCTCGTGGGCGTCAACACCGCTGGCGGGACCGACTACCTGGCCAGCGGCCTGGCCTGGCGCTTCCACCTGAACGAGCGGCTCTACGTCCAGCCCGGCATCGGCCTGGCGATCCACGACAGCCGCGTGGCCTTCCCCTCGCCCGACGAGCCCGGCATCACACCGCAGGAGCGCCTGAAGCGCATCCGGGACTTCCAGACCAAGCTGGACCTGGGCTCACGCGTGCTGTTCGAGCCCGAGCTCTCGGTCGGCTGGAAGGCCACGCGCCGCCTCTCGGTGGAACTGTCGTGGATCCACCTCAGCCACGGCAAGCTGGCGGGCGACTACAATCCCGGGGTCGGCGACGTGGGCGTGCGCCTGCTGTACCGCTACGGATTGGACCGCTAGAGCCGGTCGGGCTCAGTCGAACCGAACCCCATCAACAGGCTCGCTCTTTTTGATTTAGAGCGCGCTTGGCGGCGAAACCGGCATCCACGTTCGCCTAGCGCGCTCTAGTTCTTCCCACCCGGGAACTTCAGGCCGAACGGCTTCAGCACCAGGGCGATGTAGATCAGCACGCCCAGGACGATCAGGAACGATATCAGGCCCTGACCTTCGTTGCCGAACCAGTTGGCCACCGCGCAGCCCACGGCCGGCGGCAGGTAGTGCAGGATCGTGTCCTGCGGCTCACCGGGTTGCACCGACCTGTGCAGGAACAGGACAACCAGTCCCCCGAAGATCGCAACGGTGATCCAATCGTAGACGGTTTCCACGTAACGCTCCCCCGGCACGCGTCTTGCTGCCGTACCTATGCATATTGTGCGCCGTCGCAAGCGGGTGGACGGCAGCACGCTCAGGACGCCTTATGAGCCCGACTCGTAATATTCCGTTCTCGGTGCGAAACCTATGCACGAACGCGCCGGCCGTAAACGTGCGGCCTTGTTTTGGCCACAGCATCTTTGAGATGTAGGGACACACGTCGCACGGGTGTAGTTAGGCGGCCGGACGGGAGACCGGCAGCCCTAGGGTTAGCGTAGCAGGGGCAGGTCTTCCGATGTCGTTCGAGTGGCTCACGGCCCTTCGCGGGGGCCGGCGACGGATACAGGGCTCGCCGCTCAGCCAGAACGAGGAGCGCTACGTCCTGGCCGAGGCCATGACGGCGCCCGTCTATGCCATTCCCTGGTGGCACTGGATTTCGGGTCCGCTGGACATCGCGCGCCTGCGCACGGCCATCGCCGAGGTCTGCAACCGCCACGAGGCGCTGCGCACCGGCTTCGGCGCCACGCCGGACGGCGGCTTTGTGAAATACATCGAGCCCGCCGTCGCGCCCCAGCTGGAGGTCGTCCAGGCGCCCGGCGCCGACGAAGCCGAAGTGCGCCGGCTGCTGCGCGAGCGCTTCTTCCGCAAGCCTGACCTGTCGCCCGCCTCGCTGAAGGTTTTCGTACTGATCCGCGTCGCGGCCGACCGGCACGTGTTCGGGTTCAGCCTGCACCACAGCATTTCCGACGGTCAGTCGTCGCGCGTCTTCGCCGACGAGGTGTTCGCCCGCTACGCGGGCCGCGAACTGCCGCCCGTGCGCACGTTCAGCTCGGTGGTCGATCCCGAGTGGCCCGAGTCCGAGGCCTATGCCGAGGCGCGAGAGGCCTGGGAAAAGCGCCTCGCCGACGCACCCGCCGCCGTGGGCTGGGCGCCCGACCGCAACGACCCCGCCCGCCTGGGCGACGACGACCGCGTCCGCCTGCCGATCTCGGCCGAGACCCTGGCCCACGCGGAGGCCGCGGCCGAGGCCATCGGCGTCTCGCTGTTCTTCTATCTCTACGCCGTCGTCCTGGTGGCTTTGTCGCGCCTGACCGGCTCCGCGCACGTCCAGACCGCGTTCCAGAGCCATGGCCGCGCCGGGTTCGCAGGGACCGACGGCGTGATCGGCTCGTTCTCCAACGCTCTGGTGCTGACCAACACCGTCGACGAAGCGGTCGATATCGCCGCGCTGGCCCGCCAGGTCCGCGACGAAGCCCGGGGCGCCGTCGCCCACGAGGCCTTCCCCTATCACCACTTGATCCGAGAGTTCGGCATCCACCCGAAGTTCGGCGTCAACTGGTTCCCCAACCTCCCCGGGCCGACCGCGGAGGGGTTGCAGATTTCGTCCGGCGACGTCTCGGACAGCCAGAGCGACTACGACCTGAACTTCCGGTTCGTGCGCACGCCCGAAGGCCTCGAGCTGGTGATCTTCTACAAGCCCGACACCTTCGGCGAGGACCGGGTGCGCGGCGCGGGCCTGCTCGTGGCCGCCCTTGCAGAGGCGCTGGCCCGCGACGTCCGCGCGCCGATCGCCGAGGTCCCATCCTCCGCCCTGGCCCCGCCCGGCGTCCTGCCCGACGCCCGCGCGCCGATCCAGACCACGCCGCAGGGGCCGATCTTCAGCCGCTTCCTGGCCCAGGCCCGCCGCACCCCCGACGCGCCGGCGGTCGGCCACGCCGACGGCGCCTGGACCTACGCCGAGCTCGAACACCGCTCGCGCCAGATCGCCTGGAGCCTGCGCGCTGCGGGGATCGGACCCGGTGACGCCGTCGCCATCGTGGCCGAGCGCGATCCCTCGCTGATCTGGACGCTGCTGGGCGCCAGCCGCGCCGGCGCCGTGTTCGTGGTGATGGACGCCGCCTACCCCGAGGAGCGGCTGAAGACTCTGGCCGGCATCGTGCGGCCCAAGGCCATCATGGCCACCGACGGCGAAGCGGCCCACGCCATCGCCGATCATCTGTCGGCGACGTTCGAGGCCAGGCGGGTCCAATCCGATGCGGCCGGGCCACCGGCCGACGAAACCGACTGGCTCGACCGGGCGAAAGTCGACGAGCCGGCCTACATGCTCTTCACCTCGGGCAGCACCGGCGCACCCAAGTGCGTGGTCAGCGCGCACGCCCCCTTGAGCCACTTCGTCGCCTGGCAGGAGACGACGTTCGGCCTCGGCCCCGCCGATCGCTTCACCCTGCTGTCGGGCCTCTCGCACGATCCGCTGATGCGCGACGTGTTCACGCCGCTGTCGATCGGCGCCGCGATCCACGTGCCGGACCAGGCCGAGATCCTGGAGCCGGGCGGCCTGCGCCGCTGGTTCGACCGCGCCCGCCCCACCGTCTGCCATACGACGCCCGCCATGGGCCGCCTGCTGGTCACCACGGCCGAGACGCCGCCGCCGCTCGCCGAGCTGCGCTACATCTTCTGGGGCGGCGACTTGCTGCCGCCGGACCTGCTGGTCGAGGTGCGCCGCCACGCGCCGGCCGTCGAGCACATCAACTTCTACGGCTCGACCGAGACGCCTCAAGCCGCGGGCTTCCACCGGGTCGAGGTGGGCGTCCCATGGCGCCATGCGCCGGTCGGCCGGGGCATCGACGGCTTCCAGCTGCTGGTCGTGGACGGCCGGCGCCGGCCCTGCGGGGTCGGCGAGGTCGGCGAGATCGCGGTGCGTTCGCCCTATCTCAGCCTGGGCTACCTCGGCGGCGGCCAAAACCGCGACCACGGGCTGAGCGGCCCCGGCGGGCCCGAGACCTACTACACCGGCGACCGCGGCATCCACCTGCCCGACGGCTCGGTGATGGCTCTGGGCCGCGAGGACGACCAGATCAAGATCCGCGGCTATCGCGTGGATCTGTCCGAGGTGGCGTCCGCCCTGACGTCGCATCCGGATGTCTCCGAGGCGCACGCCCTGGCGATCAACCGGGAGACCAACCCGCAGATCGTGGCCTTCGTGGCGGGCGCCGCGCTGGCCGACGAGCCCCAGGCGGCGCTGCTGGCCCACATCGCCCAGCGGCTGCCCGACTACATGATGCCCCAGTCGGTGCGGCGGCTGCCCTCGCTGCCGCTGCTGCCCAACGGCAAGCTCGACCGCGAGGCGCTGCGCCGCCTGGCCGATGCGCCCGACGCCGCCGAGCCGGCCGAAGCCGAGCCCCCGGCGACCCCGCGCGAGGCCGAGCTGGTCGCCAAGTGGCAGGAGCTGCTGCCCTGGGCCAGGGTCGGCGTCGGCTCCAGCTTCTTCAAGCTGGGTGGCGACAGCCTGAGCTATGTGCAGGTCTACCTCGCCACCGAGAAGATCCTGGGCTCGGCGCCCGACGGCTGGCAGTACCGCTCGATCCGTGAACTGGCGGCCGAGGATCGCCATGCGTCGCGCTGGCTCGCTCAGGTCGACACGCCCATGCTGATCCGGGCCATCTCGATCTTCCTGGTGGTCGCCGGCCACTTCAGCCTGGTGAACTACGGCGGCGGCGCGACCGCGGCCCTGTTCGCCGTCTCGGGCTTCCTGTTCGGCGGCCTGCAGCTGGCCGAGGCCGTGGAGACGCGCAGCGCACGGCCCGTCTGGCGCGTGCTGGCCAGCGTCCTGCTGCCCACCTTCCTCTACACGTCCAGCCTGTTCGTCGCGAAGATGATCACGGGCCAGAATCCCGACCCGTCGTCACCGTTGCTGTACGGGAACTTCCGCGACTATTCCCAGCTCAGTCCGCCCGATTGGGGCGGCAACGAGTTCTATCTCTGGTTCGTCGACTGCATCCTGCAGATCTTCCTGATCGTGGGCGTCGCGATCGCCGCGCTGGCCCGCGTCTCGTTCTTCGGCCTCGACCGCTTCGGGGTCGCGGTCCTGTTCTTCCTGGTCGGATGCGTCGGGCGCGTCATCGTGCCGGGCCTGATGTATCCGGACTTCTATGAGAACGGCGCCGGCTCGCTGACGATGGTGCACTACCTGCCCAGCACCCACCTGGCGACCTTCGCGCTGGGCGCCATGGCCGCCACGGCCTCGGGTCGCGTGCGCACCTGGATCGTCGTGGCGTTGACCGTGCCCTACGCGATCTTCTGCTCGCGCTTCTTCTACCTGAACGCAGGGCTCGCGATCAGCGGCGGCGTGTTCCTGATGCTGTTCATCCGCCGAATCCCGCTGCCGCGGCCGCTCGCGCGGCTGGCTTACACGCTCTCGGGCGCGTCGCTCTTCATCTACCTGACCCACTTCCAGATCAGCGTGATCCTCCGGTGGATGACCCTGGAGGACGATCCGCTGCTCCAGGTGCTGGTCGCCCTCGCCGGCGGCACGGCCGCGTGGATGATCTGGAACAAGCTGATGGCGACCTTCGGGCCAGGCGCGCGGCGCAAGGCGCCAACTTCCGTCGCCATCTGAGCGCCCGTCGGAGCCGTCCCGGCGTCCAAAATCGCGTGCCCGCGTAACTGCATTAGCAGTGCGGCAAGCGTTGCCGTGCAAAGGCGAATGAAAACCACATCTTGCGATGGGGTTGGACGCCGGCCGGACGGACCCGGCGCGAGTGCAGGGACGGGTCGTGCAGACGGAGCGGCATCTCGAAGCTGAAAGCGCGGGCCGCGGCTTCGCCGGCCGCCTTGAGGACTTCGGCGGCGCCGTCGCCGTGATCACGCCTGAGGGCCAGGCGATCAGCTACGCCGCCCTGGCCCAACGCGCCGACGCCTTCGCCGCCGAGCTCGCCGACGCCCGCCTGCTGCTGATCGAGGTGCGCAACGCGCTGGAACCGCTGGCGGCCTACCTCGGGGCGCTGCGGTCGGGAACGCCGGTGATCCTGGCGGCGGCGGATAGCGACCACGCGCGCCTCGTCTCCGTGTTCGCCCCCGACGCCCGGTACGTCCCCTTCGAGGGCGGCTGGCGCCTGGAGCGGCAAACCCGAGACGGACCGGCCGCGCATCCCGACCTCGCCGTCCTGCTCTCGACCTCCGGCACCACCGGCGCGACCAAGCTGGTGCGGCTGAGCGCCGCCAACCTCGACGCCAACGCCACGTCCATCGCCGCCTTCCTGAAGATCACGCCCGCCGACCGCGCGATCACGTCGCTGCCATTCCACTACAGCTACGGCCTGTCGGTGGTGAACTCGCATCTGGCGCAGGGCGCGAGCCTGGTGCTCACCGAGCACTCCGTGGTGAGCCCGGAGTTCTGGCAGACCTTCGAGGCGCACGGCGCCACGTCGCTGGCCGGGGTGCCCTACACCTACGAGCTCCTGGAGCGCATCGCCTTCCGCGACCGCGACCTGACCACGCTCACCACCCTGACCCAGGCGGGCGGGCGGCTGCCCACCGCCCTCGTCAGCACCTATGCCGAGTGGGCGCGCGAGCGGGGCGTGCGGTTCTTCGTGATGTACGGCCAGACCGAGGCGACGGCGCGGATGGCCTACCTGCCGCCCGACCAGGCCGCGGCCCATCCCGACTGCATCGGCCGCCCCATTCCCGGCGGCGCCTTCCGCATCGAGGACGCCGACGGCCGCGGGATCGAGGCGCCGAACGTCGTGGGCGAGCTGGTCTATTCCGGCCCGAACGTGATGATGGGTTACGCCTCCTCGCCGGACGACCTGGCGCGCGGGCCTGAGCTGAGCCAACTGCGCACCGGCGACCTCGCCTGCCAAACGCCTCAGGGGCTCTACCGCATCGTCGGGCGGCAGAGCCGGTTCGCCAAGATCTTCGGCCTGCGCGTTGGCCTGGACGAGGTCGAGGCGAAGCTGGCTGAGCTCGGCGCGCCGGGTGTGGCTGTCAGCGACGACGCCCGGATCCACGTGGCGAGCACCGCGCCCATCGATGGGGCTCGCGTCACTCGCGCCCTCGCCGACGCCTACGACCTGCCCGACGCCGCCTTCCACCTCGTCCACTGGGCCGAACTTCCAACGCTGCCGTCCGGCAAGATCGACTACCAGGCCGTGCTGCGCCGCGCGTCCGAGGAGGCCGCCGCCGCCCTGCCCGGCCGGCCGTCGGGCGACCCGATCCAGGTCGCATTCGACCGGGCCTTCCCGCGCGCCACGGTGCGACCCGACGACAGCTTCGTCTCCTTGGGCGGCGACTCGCTGAACTACGTCACGCTGTCGCTGGAGATCGAGCATGTGCTCGGCTACCTGCCGGAGGATTGGGAGCGGACGTCCGTCTCGGCCCTGCGCGGCCTTTCGGTGCGTGCGCGGCGCGGCGGCGCCTGGGCGCTGCGCGGCCTGGAGACCGAGCTCGTCTTCCGCGCGGCGGCTATCCTGGCGGTGGTGACGATCCATGCCTCGGGCCTACCGGTCAGCGGCGGCGCCGAAGTGCTGCTGGTCCTGGCCGGCTACAACATGTCCCGCTACCAGAAGCTGCGCCTGGCCGCGGGCGAAGGCTGGCAGGTGGTGTGGCCCTTCATCCAGCGCATCATCGCGCCCTACTACGCGCTGCTGATCCTGTTCACCCTGGTCACGCGCCAATTCGACCTGGCGTCGTTCTTCCTGGTCAGCAATTTCTTCGGCCGCTACGGCAGCGCGATGGAGCCGTATTGGTTCCTGGAGACCCTGCTGCAGCTCATGTTGGGCATGGTGGTCCTGTCGCGGATCCGGCCGGTCCGGCAGCTGATCGGCGAGGATGGCTGGCGCTTCGGCCTTGTCGCCTTCGCGGTGCTGGTCGGGCTCCGCATGGCCTCGCTCGCCGCCTTCGACCACAGCCAGATCGGCAACCGCACGCCTGACGCCGTCGGCTACCTGCTGATGCTGGGCTGGTGCTTGCACGAGTGTCGCGGTCGCCGCCGCCGCGTGGCCATGACCGCCGTCGTCGCGGGACTGACGGTGATCGGGCTCGTCGGCGTGCCGGTGGTCTGGCCGACCTATCCACCGCCCTCGAACGTGTCCCACGCGGTCTGGCTGGCGGCGCTGGGCGCTGGCCTCCTCTGGTTCCCGCGCCTCGCCCTGCCCGCGCCGGTCCACCGCGCCGTGAGTTCGATCGGGGCCGCCAGCTTCTACATCTACCTGTCCCATGTCGTGCCGGTCTGGCTGTTCTACTGGCGCCTGGGATGGAAAAGCCTGCCGCTGAACCTTGCCGCATCGGTCGCGCTGGGCCTGGCGGTCTGGCAAGCATTCAACGCCTTCGACGCCGCGCGGGCGGGCGGCCTCCGGCGGCCGGCGTGGATGGGCGGGCGGCCCACGCCCGCAACGGGTTCCCCAGGCCCCACCTGAACGGCTAGCTTCGGGGCGACGCGCAAGGACACCGACCGGACGATGCTGGGACCACGCCTCTGGACGACCGCGATCGCCCTGGCGCTCGCGCTCTGCGGCTGCAACGCCGGGGCCTCGTCGGACGCCGCCGCGCAGCAGGCCCGCCAGCAAGGCAAGAGCGTGCGCCTTGAGGACGGACGAACCCTGTTCATCCGTTGCTCGGGCAAAGGCTCCCCCACGGTGCTGCTGGAGTCGGGGTACGGCGCGACCTCCCAGGCCTGGTTCGCCGTCCAGCCGGCGTTGTCGCGCACCACCCGGGTCTGCTCCTACGACCGCGCTGGCATGGGCTTCAGCGACGCCGGCCCCGAGCCACGCGACGGCGCCTCCATCGCCCGCGACCTCGACACCGCCCTGGACGCGGCCAAGATCGAGGGCCCCTTCATCGTCGTCGGCCATTCCGCCGGCGGCCTCTACGGCCGGCTGTTCGCCGCGCGCCGCGCCGCGGACATCCAGGGCCTGGTGCTGCTGGACCCTACCGTCGAACGGCTCGCGCCGCCCGGCCGCCCTGACGGGCTCGACGGCCTGCGCTACGTGGCGCGCGAGTGCCTGAAGGTGAGCGAGCTGCAGCCGCAGCCGCCGCTGAACGACAAGCGCTGGGCCAACTGTGTCGGGCCGAACCCGGACCCGTGGGCCGCAGCGACGGTGCGCCGTCCCGACGCGTGGCGTTCGCAGCTGTCGGAACTCGACAACCTCTTCGGCCGCACGTCGGAGCAGGCCGCCCGCATCGGCTCAGTGCTCCGCGCCGTTCCGACCTATGTGATCACGGCCTCCGACACGGCGGCGGCCGCCCCGAAGTACGGTTTCGATAGCCCCCGCTCGGCCCTCGAACTGCAGCACGAGATGCTGGCGGGGCAGTCGATCGAGGGCTCGCAGCAGACCGTGCTGTCGTCCCATCTGGTGATGATCGATCGCCCCGAGGTGGTGATCCGCGCCGTCGAGGAGATGGTCGCCGCCAGCCGCGCCGGACGCCCGCCCGCGCGCCTGCCGCCCAGCGAGACCGAGGCGCCCGCCGAGGGCTCGTTCAACTCGCCCGACGGCGAGGCCGACCCGCTGCAGCCTCCTGCGCCCCCCGGTGGCCCGACGCCCTGAACGGGCGCCCGCCGACGTCGCGCGGCGTGGCCCACATCGATTTTGCGACAGTTACGCGACAACCGCGCGGGCAACGCGACACGATGTCGATGTCACCGACTCCTTGTCGCTTCTTCATCGAACTGTCGCGCGCGATCCACATACTGCGTTCGACAGCAACTGGGAGACGACGCTGGAGCTTCCCGCGCCTCGTCTAGCGGGAAGGAGCCTCGCGGGATGCGCTATGGCGTCGTCCGATCGTCACCGGAACTGCCGGCGCCCAGCGTGCAGCGCCGCCAGATCGAGACGGCCGGCTGCGACATCATCCTGGAGGAAGGCGACCCGCCGGCGGCCAGCCACCGCAGCCTGCTGACCCTGCTTTTCGGCCTCCAGCGCGGCGACGAGGTGGTGGTGTACGGGCTGGAGAGCCTCGACGCCTCCACCGGCGAACTCGCCCGCCTGATCCGACGCTTCTTCGAGGCTGGCGTCACGCTGAAGATCGTCGGGGGCTCGCAGGTGGAGATCCTGGCGCCCACCGGCGCGATCCCGCGGGCGCTGGCGTTGCTGGCCGACCACGAGAGCCGCAAGCCTGCGCGCCTGGCCGGCCGCAAGCGAGCGCGGCCCACCGAGGCGCCCCTCACCCAGCATCAACTGAAGTTCGCCCGCGACATGCATCGCCGCGGTCATTCCATGCGCGCCATCGGCCTGCTGTTCCGCCTGACGCCGAACGAAGTGGCCAAGCTGCTGCGCGCGACCCGCGCCGACGGCCCCGAGTCGGAGACGGACGCCCCGCCTGAGGCGCCGTACAGGATCTAACCCGCCGGCTGAGACGTTAGCGGCCCGGTCGCGAAGGAGGCGCGTTCGCGCCCCTCCCGCGCACCGAACCTCAGAACGTCGTGCTGGCCGATAGCGTGAAGACCCGGCCGACCTTGTAGGTGTTCACGTCGACCCGGTTGCCCGCGGTCTCCTGGAACTCCTTGTATTTGCGGCCCGTCAGGTTGCGGGCTTCCAGCTTCAGTTCGAACTCACGGCCGGCCACCTCGATCCCCTCGCGCAGCACCAGGTCGATGCGGAGGCCGGGGTGTTCGAAGATGTCGGGCTGGCCGGTGTTGGCGAGGCCACGGCTGGTGACGCGCTTGCTGGCGTAATTGATCAGCAGGGTCTGCTGCGAGAGGTGGTCGCTGTCCTCGAGGCCGATCTGGAAGTTGGCTACGTGCTCGGACTGACCGGTCAGCGGCGCGCCGTCACGGAAGAAGTCGGTGGCCAGCGTGGAGCTGGAGTTGAACACGGCGACCTTGTCGCCGGTCCGCACCTGCAGTTCGGACTTGGAGTAGGTGTAGTTGCCGGTGAGCAGCAGGCGCCGGGTCGCGAACAAGTCCCCCTGCAGCCAGTCGGAGACCTCGAAGTACTTCTGGGCCTCGAGCTCGATGCCGTAGAGGTCGGCCTTCGGGGCGTTGGCAAAGCTCGTGATGAACGATTCACCCGAGACGTACGACTCGATGGGCTTGTCGATCTTCTTGTAGAACGCGGCGGCCGACAGGCGCTGGTCGGCGGCGAAGTACCACTCGTAGCGGACCTCGGCGTTGGTCAGCTTGCTGTCTTCCATCAGCGGGTTGCCGCGGTACTGCCGGTTGGTGTCCGGGTCGAAGTAGAATTGGAAGATCAGTTCGCGGAACTGCGGCCGGGCCAGCGTCTTCGAGACGTTCGCCCGGATCTGCATGTCGGGCCGCATCGACCAGGTCAGGGTCGCGGCCGGCAGCCAGTAGTCGTTGTCCAGGTTGGTGGCCGCGGTCGAGGCGCCGGGTGTGTTGAACACCTGGATCGGCGCGACCTGTTCCTTGGCGGTCTCGTAGCGGACGCCGACATCGAACTTCAGCGTCTCGGCCAGCGTGCCGTTCAGCTTGGCGTAGCCAGCATGGTTCTTCAGCGTCGCCAGGAAGGCCGGGCTGCCTTCGTTGGTCTCGACCATGGTGATGCCGAAGTTGCTGATCACGGACGGCTGCAGCAGCAGGTCGGGGCGGAACATGTCCACGCCGCCCGGGAAGGTGTTCGGCGCCTGGAACTGGAAGTCGCGGCGCGAGCTGGTCCGGCGGGTATCGGCGTAGGCGTAGCCCACGGTCAGCGAGAGGTCGTCGGAAAAGCGGTACGAAGCGTCGGCGCCGCCCGACCACAGGCGCTCGTCCAGCTCGGAGAAGCTGATCCGCGCGTCGCCGTTGTTGCCGTTGTTCAGGCGGTTGACGAAGTACTGGCCGAATGGGTCGGCCGCCACGTTCGTGCGGACGTACTCGAATGACAGCTCGTACGGCGCGTCCCGCTTGGTCTTGGCATAGCTGGCGCGGACGTCGACATCGAGGTTCTCCATCGGCTTGAACTCGCCGACGACCTGGGTGTCCATCAGTTGCCGCTCATACCAGGCGGTATCCTGCGGCATGTAGTCGACGTCGGTGCCCTTGCGGTTCCCGATGCCGAGGCGGGCGTGCTTGATCGTGTCGTGGATGTAGACGTTGGTCCAACGGACCTTGTTCTCGTTGTTCTGGCCGAACTCGTACGCCAGTCCGAGCAGCCCGTTCACGATGAGCCGGTTCTGGGTGGTGATGCGGCGGAAGTCGGACTCTAGATCCTCAAGGTCGCCCTGCAGCGACGTCTGGTTCACGGCGTCGCGGGTCGTCCATCGGTTGCTGTAGCCGGCCGCTCCAATCACGCCGAGGTTGCCCGAATCGAGATCGAAAGATTTGCCACCGGCCACGTCGAGCTTGAAGTTCGGCGGCAGGTGGTTGTCCTTCTGCAGGACGGCGTTGCGGCCGGTGACCAGCTGGCTGGCGATCTTGCCGGTGTCGACCTTGCCCGAGCTCATCCGCTCACCGCTGGCCAGGAAGGCGGCCAGCGCAGGCGCGATGTCGCGGTTGCCGTTGTCGTAGCCGCTCCAGTCGGTCTTGCTGCCGTAATAGGTGTAGCCGAGCTGATTGGTGGTCTCGCTGTCGGCGGAGATCGACGCGCCGATGGTGATGAAACCATCCTGAGGGATCGATCGGGTGGTGAGGTTGACGACGCCACCGCCGAACTCGCCGGGGAAGTTGGGCGAGTAGCTTTTCTGCACCAGCGCCGAGGACACGATGCTGCTGGGGAACAAATCGAGCGGGACGACGCGACGCAGGGGCTCGGGGCTGGGCAGCGGCGAGCCGTTCAGCAGCGCCAGCGAGTAGCGGTCGCCGAGGCCGCGAACGTAGACATATCCGTTGCCGACCAGGCTGATCCCGGTCAGGCGGGTCAGGGCGCCCGCGATGTTGCCTTCGCCGCTCCGCTGCAGCTCCTGGGTCGAGAGGACCGACACCACCTGCGAGGTCGACCGGACCACGCCGCTCCGCGTGCCGGTGACGACCACCTCGGACACGCCGGGCATCGAAACCTCGGGGTCCTCCTGCGTGGCGGCCGTAGCCGCAGCCGCAGCCGCAGCCGACGGGGCGGCCGGCTGATCCGCCGCATGCGCCAGTGTCGGCGCGGTGAGCGCGGTGGAAAGCAGCAACAGGGACGTGAGCCGCCGCGTGATCATTCCGATCCCCCTCGGGAAACGAGTCTTTGAGAAAAGGGGGGCCGCCGTCGCCGGCCGCCCCCCTCGAACTGGGCCTTGCGGCGGATCAGGTGGTCGGCAGCGAGGTGCAGTTGCCGCTGTTGCCCGTGCCGAAGCTCGCGGCGGTGCTGTTGCAGGTCCAGCCGGCGTACCAGGTGTCCGAGCTGTCCTTCACGGCGCCGATGTAGGCCGCGGCGGTGAAGAAGGCGCCCAGGCCGGTGACGTTGAAGGCGGCGACGCCGGTTTCGTTCGAACCGTTGACGAACAGGTTGGTGAAGGTCGGGGTGAACGCGTCCTTGTTGTTCGTGCCGGCGGCGAAGAAGCCCGAGACCTGCGCGGCGGTGTAGCTGCCGGTGCCGAGGAACTTCGTGGCGTTGCAGTTCAGCGCCACCGAGTTCGTGGTCAGGGTCGACGGCGTCGTGCCCGAGCCGTTCATCCGGATGCACTCGTTGTTCGGCGTGTTGTAGACGCCGTTGACCAGCGTGGTGTCCGAGTTGCCGCGGAAGAGGCTGGCGGCCTGGTCGTTGGCTTCGTTGTTGCTGCTGACCGCGCTCTGGATGCCGACGAAGTTGGCGACCTGGAGCTTGGTGCGCGGGGTGTCGGTCTCGAAGCCGTTCGAGTCGATCTCGAACAGGGCGTCACCGGCCCCTGCGCGCTGGATGAGCAGGGCGAACTGCACGTTCATCTGCGCGCCCGTGTCGACGTCGAGGCTGTCGTCGTCGGCGCCGACCGAGATGTAGTACTTCATGCTGGGCGAGCCGCCGAAGTGCTCCGAGCCGTCGTCCGAGCTGTTGAAGCTCATGATGTGGTCGAGCACGGTGGCCGAGCCGACGCCCTCGGTGGTGAGCGACTGCAGCTCGACGTTCGCGCCCAGCACGAAGCCCGAGTAGCGGATCTGGACGAAGGACATCCGGCCGCTGTTGTCGGCGTCGTTCGCGCCGCCGAAGCGGGCCGGGTCGGCCGCGCCTTCCGTCTGGCGTTCGCAGGTGCCGGCCGCCACCGAACCGGTGGTGCAGTCGGTGACCTTGCCGCGGCCCATCAACACCACGCCGCCCCACTGGCCCTGCGAGGTTTCCGTGTTCAGGCCCAACACGTTGTCACGGCTGGTGAAGATGATCGGCGAGGTCGCGGTGCCGACGGCGTTGATCTTGTTGCCGCGGTTCACGGCGAGCCACGACTGGCCCGTGCCGCCGAAGATGATCACGCCCGGGTCGATCGTCAGGGTGACGTTGGTGTCCGCCGTCGGCGTGAAGCCGCCGTCCGTGCCGACGTCCACCCGGCTGGCCATCTGGTACAGCAGGCCCGAGATCTTCGTCAGGCGGATCGATTTGTTGATGCGCGCCGGCAGCGTGCAGACGCGATAGGTGCCGGTCGGACCGGTGATCGTGCCGTCGTCCTTCAGGCCTTGCGGATCGTCGATGGTGGGGCAGCCCGAGGCCGGCGTGACCGTGCCGCCGCCGTTGTTGCCGCCGTTGTTCCCGCCGTTGTTGCCACCGTTGCCGTTGTTGATGGTGACGTTGCCGCCGGTGCCCGGCGACGAGATGTCGTCTGCGCCGCAGCCGGCCAGCGCCAGCGCGCTCAGCGAGGCGACCATGAACAAACCAAACTTCTTGCCGGCCATCTTTTATCTCCCCGCCGAGGCGTCAAAAGCACGCGTGCGGAGAGATCGGGCCGAAGCCACGCCCAGGCCGTCCCCCGCAGCCGATCTCGTTCTTAGGAGGCGGTCATGACAGGCCACCGACAGAAGCATGACGGTTCCATTGCGAAGCTTGCGCGCGGGCCAAAAGACCACACCTCAGCGGGGCTCCAGCCGCCGCAGCGCCGTCACGACCTTTCACCGTCGGCGCGCTTCTGCCTTGAATTCGTACAGAATTGTGGAGCGCTCCCGCGATCGTCGGCGGGAAGCGCAACGATTGTTTCAAATGATGACGGCAAGCGCCGCCATGGCGCCTCGGCGGGGCCTCGCCCGCGCCTCTGTGACATTGTGGTCTGGCCGCCCCGGCCCCGGATGGGCTAGGTTGGAGGCTCGGTATGGGGGTGCGGCATGTCTTGCGGCAGGGCAAAACCGTCGACGTTCGCGGCGGTGTTCGGCTTGGCGGCCACCCTGTCTTCAGCGGCGTGCGCCCAGGTGCTGTCCATCGGCGACGACGGCGCGGTGACCACCTATTCCGGCCCGGCCGTCTACACCGACTCCAGCGTCGCCACGATCGCCCCGCCCGAGCCCGAGGCGCTGATGCGCACGGCGCCCGAGGAGGTCGTCCAGCTCATCCGCGAATCGTCGGCGCGCCACGCGGTGCCCGCCCAGATCGTCGAAGCGGTGGCCTGGCAGGAGTCACGTTTCAATCACGCGGCAGTTTCGTCAAAGGGCGCGCGCGGTGTCATGCAACTGTTACCGACAACCGCTAGCGACCTCGGCGTGGACCCCTCGGATCTCAGAAGCAACATCGACGGCGGCGCGGCCTACCTCGCCCAGCAGCTCCGGCGCTTCGGCGACGTGAAGCTGGCGTTGGCCGCCTACAACGCCGGCCCGAAGGCGGTCGAACGCTACGGCGGCGTGCCGCCCTACGCCGAAACCCAATCCTATGTCCGCGCCATCATGGCACGCCTGGCGGCCGCCCAGGCCGCGGGCGCCGGCGCCCAGTGAGGCCTATGAAGAAGCTCGCTCCCCTCGCCGCGTTCGCGGCCCTCCTCGCCGGTCCGGCGCACGCAGAGGTCCAGGGCGACCCCGCCGGCTCGTCGCCGCTGCTGGCCGCGCTGAACTGGGTGCAGGGCACCCTGCTCGGCAACCTGGCCACCACCGCCGCGGTCATCGCCGTCGCCATCATCGGCTACCTGATGCTGGTGGGCCGCTTCGACTGGCGGCGCGGCGTGATCACGCTGGTCGGCATCTTCATCATCTTCGGCGCGGTGACGATCGTGGCCGGCATCCGTTCGCTGGCTGGGGGTCTCTGACGTGAGCCGCCTCGCCTCCGATCCCGTCTTCGCGGCGCTCACGCGGCCCCAGATGATCGGCGGCGTCACCTACCCGTACATGGTGCTCAACCTGATCGTCACGGCCGAGGCCTTCCTGATCACCCGCTCGTTCTGGGCGCTGCTGATCGCGGTGGTGATGCACGCCATCGGCTACGTTGGGTCGCTGCGCGAGCCGCGGTTCTTCGACCTCTGGGTGACGCGGCTGTCCACGTGCCCGCGGGTGAAGAACTTCGGCTTCTGGCGTGGGAATTCGTACCGGCCATGAGCCAGACCTTCCTCACCACCGGCGCCGCCAAGGTCCTCGCTCCGCGCGAGCAGACCGTGGCCTCGCGCCTGCCCTACCTGGGCCACATCGACGAAGTGACCCTGCGTACCCGCGAGGGCTTTCTGGTCCAGACGCTGCACCTGGCCGGTTTCCCGTTCGAGACGGCGCCCGACGAGGAGCTGAACTACCGCAAGGCGATCCGCGAGACGGTGCTGCGCGGCGCGGCCAGCTCGCGGCTGGCGGTCTATCACCACGTGGTGCGCCGGCGCGTGACGCCCGGTTTCCCCGGCGCGCCCGAGGAGCCGTTCTGCCACGCGCTCGACACCCGCTGGCGCGAGCAGCTCGCCAGCCGTCGGCTCTACGTGAACGACATCTTCCTGACGCTGGTCATGCGCCCCACCCAAGGCAGCGCCGGCTTCCTCGAGCGGCTGATGAAGGGCTCGCGCAACCGCGAGGCCGACCTCGCCCGCGACCTGCGCGACCTGCACGCCACCCGCGAGGCCTTCGCCGCCGCGCTCGCGCCCTACGGCGCCCGAACGCTGGGGCTCTACACCGCCGGCGGCGGCGCCCAGCGATCGGAGCCCGCCGAGTTCCTGGGCCTGGTCCTGAACGGTGAGCTACGCCCCGTGCTGGCGCCGACCGGCGAGTTCTCGAACGCCATCGCCAGCCGCCGTCTCAGCTTCGGCCTTGACGCGATGGAGACGGGCGGCGGCCCCGACGGCTCCAGTTTTGGCGCGGTCGTGTCGCTGAAGGACTATCCCGCCCGCACGGCCCCCGGCCTGCTGGACGGCGTGCTGCGGCTGCCGATGGAGATGGTGCTCACCGAGAGTTTCGCCTTCGTCGACCGCCAGGTCGCGCTGGACCGCATGGGCCTGGCGCTGCGCCGGCTCAAGGCCGCCGAGGACGACGCCTTCAGCCTGCGCGGCGAGCTCGCCCAGGCCCGCGACGACGTGGGCGCCGGCCGCCAGGCCTATGGCGAGCACCACCTGACCATCCTGGCCAAGGCCGACAGCCTGGACGAGTTGGACTCCGGCGTCGCCGACATCCAGTCCTCACTGGCCGAAGCCGGCGCGGTGGCGGTGCGCGAGGACGTGAACCTGGAGCCGGCCTTCTGGGCGCAGTTCCCGGCCAATTTCAAATACATCGCGCGGAAGGCGATGATCTCGGCGGGCAACTTCGCCGGGCTCGCCAGCTTCCACAACCATCCGACCGGCCAGGCCGACGGCAACCACTGGGGCCCGGCCATCGCCGTCCTTGAGACGACTGCCTTCGGCCCCTACCACTTCAACTTCCACAACGGCGACCTAGGCAACTTCACCGTCATCGGGCCCTCGGGTTCGGGCAAGACGGTGCTGCTCACCTTCCTGCTGGCCCAGGCCGAACGCCTGAAGCCGCGGATCGCCTATTTCGACAAGGACCGCGGCGCCGAACCGTTCATCCGCGCCATCGGCGGCCGCTACGACGTGATCTCCCCCGGCGAGCCCACGGGCTTCAACCCGCTGGCCCTGCCCGACACGCCGGCTAACCGCGCCTTCCTGGCAGAGTGGGTCGCCCAGCTGCTCACCACCGAGGGCGAGACGCTGGATTCGGAAGACCGCGCGATGATCGCCGACGCGATCGACGCCAACTTCGCCCAGCCGGTGGGACATCGCCGCCTGCGCTACCTGCGCGAGCTGTTCCGCGGCGCCCGCCGGCCGCACGCTGGCGACCTGGCCTCGCGCCTGTCGGCCTGGTGCGAGGGCGGCGACCACGCCTGGCTGTTCGACAATGCCGACGACCTGCTGGACATCGAGACGCGCATCCTGGGCTTCGACATGACCAAGGTGCTGGACGCCCCCGCGATCCGCATTCCGGCGATGATGTACCTGTTCCACCGGCTGGAGCAGCGGCTGGACGGCAATCCGGCCATGTTCATCGTCGACGAGGGCTGGAAGGTGCTGGACGACCCCGTGTTCGTCCGCCGCATCAAGGACTGGGAAAAGACCATCCGGAAGCGCAACGGCCTGGTGGGCTTCTGCACCCAGTCGGCCTCGGACGCGCTGGACAGCCGCATCGCCTCGGCGATCATCGAACAGGCGGCGACGCAGATCTTCTTCCCGAACGCCCGCGCCAAGGCCTCGGACTATATCGACGGCTTCGGCCTGACCGAGCACGAGTTCGAGCTGGTGCGCTCGCTGCCTGACACCTCGCGCTGCTTCCTGATCAAGCGCGGCGACCATAGCGTGGTGGCCCGCCTCGACCTGGCCGGGCTCTCGGGAGAATTGGCCGTCCTGGCCGGCACCGAGCGCGCCGTGCGCCGCCTGGACGCGCTGCGCCAACAGGTGGGCGACGAGCCGGCGGCCTGGCTGCCCGCCTTCATGGAAGACCGCGATCGCAAGGGCCGGAGCGCGGCATGACGTCTTGCGCCGCCATCGTGGACGACGGCGTGATCCGGGGCGTCCTCGCCACGGTGGAATGCCAGACGCGCGCCTATGCGCAGGGCGGCTATCTCGCGCTCACCTCGGGCTCGCCCGTCTTCCAGACGGCGCTGACCGCGCTCCTGACCATCTATGTGGCCCTGATCGGCTACCGGATGCTGTTCGCGCAAGGGGCGGTGCGGCTCTCGGACGCCCCCGGCATCGCCCTGAAGGTCGGGCTGATCCTGGCGCTGGTCACCAGCTGGGCCACCTTCCAGACCCTGGTGTTCGACACCGCCGCCCGCGCGCCGGTCGAGATCGCCAGCCTGGTGGCCGGACCGATGCAGGAGGCCAACAACACCGGCCTCGCCGCCAGCCCGGTCGACGGCCTGCAGGCCGCCTACCAGGAGTTCAGTGAGACCGCCGCCGCCTACGGCAAGATCGCCGGCCCGAACGCCAAGGGCTATTCCAGTCCGCAGGCCGCCGCGGCCGAAACGGCCGCTGGCGCCTCGCTGGCCCTCTTCGTCACCAGCGCCGGCGTGATCTCGGCCGCTACCCTGTCGATCGGCGTGCTGACCGCCGTCGGGCCGGTCTTCATCGTGCTGGCGCTGATCCCCTTGACGCGCGGCCTGTTCGTGGGCTGGCTGCGGGCGGTGGCCGCTTCCGCATTGGTTCCCATGGTGGGCTGGCTGCTGATCGTCCTGATGCTGGCCGTCGTCGATCCATGGGTCGAAATCCTCACCCAGCAACGCACCGCCCAGCAGCTCGACCCGCAGACAGCCATGAGCGCGTCGGCGCTGGTATTCGTCTTCGCCGCCGGCCAGGCCGCCCTGGTGATTGGCGCCTGCGTGATGGCGTTCGCCTTCCGCCTGCCGACGCTGAACGCCGACCGCGGCGCGCGGGGCCTGGCCGCCGCGCCAGGACAGGCCGTCGGCCCGGCCCTCGCCCCCCTGCCCTCGCGCGCCGAGCGCCTGGCGCTGGACCTCCAGCGCGACCAGGCCCAGGCCGTCGCCCGCAGCCGCGCCGCCTCGACGGCCGCCGCCGCGACGGCGGCGTCCGCGGCAACCGCCCGCCAGGTCTCGGTCACCGTCGACGAGACCCGCCGCCTCGGCGACGCCTATCGCCGTCCCGCCTTCACCGCGCGCCGCGCGGGAGCTTCCCGATGATCCGCCTGCCTGCCCTCGCCTTCAGCCTGGCCCTCGTGGCCGGTCCCGCACTGGCCGTCGTCCCGCATCCGGGCGGCGGCGACCCGCGCATCCACGTGGTCGAGTACGACCCGCAGGAGGTGGTCGAGCTGAAGGTGGCCCTCGGCTACCAGCTCTCGGTCGAGTTCGACCCGGCCGAGAAGATCGAGAACGTCGCGATCGGCGATTCCCTGGGCTGGCAGGTCACGCCGAACCGGCGCGCGAACCTCCTGTTCCTCAAGCCGATGTCGCAGCGGCCGCCGACCAACATGACGGTCATTACCAACCTGCGTCGCTACAACTTCGAGCTCAGCCTGCGCCCGCGCGCAGCGGCCAAGAGCGCGCCGTTCAGCGTGCGGTTCCTGTATGCGCCGCCGGTGGTGGCCTACATTGCGCCGCCCCCTCCGCCGGCCCCGCCCGTCGAGCGGAACGCCTCCTATTCCTACGAGGGATCCAGCCGCACCCTGCCGGTGAAGGTCTTCGACGACGGCCTCGACACCTATTTCACCTTCCGCAACGGCGAGGACCTGCCCGCGATCTTCGCCCTGGACGCCGACGGCCAGGAGGCGGTGGTGAACACCCGCCTGCGCGACGGCTACGTGGTCGCCGACCGGGTCGCGCGCGGTTTCGTACTGCGGCGTGGCGGCGAGATCACCCGCATCTATAATGACGGCTTCCGCATCGAGGAGGCCAGCGCGCTGCGGCAGCGCAAGAAGGACCCGTGGTGGCGGCGATGACGCGCAAGACCGAACCTTCCGCCCAATCCCTGAGCCCCGTGTTCGCCCGGGCCGCCAAGGCGCGCCCGCGGGTCGAGGCGCCGGACTCCCCCTGGACCGTCTGGGTCGGCATGGCCGGCGCGACCGTGCTGGGAGTCATGGTGTTCAACGGCCTGTCCAGCGGCCGCCAGGCGCATGCGCAGACGCCGGCCCCGCAACCCCCGCCCGCCGCCGCGCCGCAGCCGGCCCCCGCGCCCGCGCCGCCGGCCCCGCAACCGCAGACCGCCGCGCCGCCGCCGGTGGTCATGCAATCGGTCGCCCCGCCCTCCGATCCGGAACAGGCCCACTGGCGCGCGCCTACCGTGGTGGTCGACTTCAGCAACCAGGGCGCCGCCGGCGACGCCGTTCAGCTGGCCCAGGCGACGACGACCGCCGCCACACCGGTTCCGCCCAACGACGTGCGCCAGTCGGCCGACGAGCGCTTCGCCGCCGGGGTCACCCGCGGCCTGGGCGACACCGCCCGCGCCACCATGATGCGCGACCTGGGCCGCACCGTCCCGCAAGGCTCGGTCATCCCGGCCACGCTGGAGACGGCGATCAACTCCGACCTGCCGGGCGCCGTGCGCGCGGTGGTCAGCCGCGACGTGCGCAGCTTCGACGGCAGCCGGGTGCTGATCCCGCGCGGCTCGCGCCTGGTTGGGCAGTACAAGAGCGCCGCCGCCGTCGGACAGACCCGCGCGTTCGTGGTCTGGTCGCGGATCATCACGCCCAATGGCGTCACCATCGACGTGGGCTCGCCCGCCACCGACCAGCTGGGCCGCGGCGGCCTGGAGGGCGAGGTCGACACGCACTTCGCCCGCCGCTTCGGCTCGTCGATCCTGCTGACGGTGATCAGCGCGGGCGGCCAGGCGCTGGCCAACAGCGCCAGCAGCGGCGACAGCACCACCCTCGTGCTCGGCGGGACCGGCCAGGGCTCCAACCCGGCCGCCATCGCCCTGCAGAAGCAGATCGACATGCCCGACACCATCAAGGTGGCCCAGGGCGCGCCGGTGCAGGTGTCGGTGGCCCGCGACCTCGACTTCTCCGGCGTGGTGCGATGAACGCCAACGTCTACCTCTCCGCCTACCTCGCGCCGCTGTCGCCCTGGCTGTCGCGGCCCGACGTCACCGATGTGCTGATCAATCGGCCGGGCGAGGTGTGGGTCGAAACTACCGGCGGCGCCATGTGCCGCGAGCCGGCCGACGCCCTGGACGAACAGGCGCTGCAGCGCCTGGCCCGCCAGATCGCCGCCGCCAGCCACCAGGGCGTCAACCGCGAGCAGCCGTTGCTGTCGGCCACCCTGCCCGACGGCGCCCGCGTGCAGGTCGTGGCCCCGCCCGCCACCCGCGGCGGCCTGGCCATGGCCGTGCGCAAGCACCTGATCTCCGATCTGTCGGTAGCCGACCTGGCCAAGGACGGCCTCTTCGACGCGGCCCACCGCACCGACGCCACCAAGAACCGCGAAGCCGACGCCGAGTTGGAGGCGATCCTCGAAGGCGGCGACCTGCACACCTTCCTGAAGCTGGCCGTGAAGCGGCGGAAGACGATCGTGATCTCGGGCGGCACCGGCAGCGGCAAGACCACTCTGCTCAACGCCCTGGTCAAGGAGATCGACCGCGACGAGCGGCTGGTGGTGATCGAGGACGCCCCCGAGGTGCGCCTGGACCATGCCAACAGCGTGGGCCTGGTGGCTGTGCGCGGCGAACTGGGCGAGGCCAAGGTGGACGCCGACGCGCTGCTGGCGGCCTCGCTACGCCTGCGGCCCGACCGGATTCTGCTGGGCGAACTGCGCGGCAAGGAGGCGTTCGCCTTCCTGCGGGCGGTGAACAGCGGCCACCCGGGGTCGCTGACCACCATCCACGCCGACAGCCCGGCCGGCGCGCTGGACCAGATCGCGCTCCTCGCGCTGACATCGGGCGTCGACCTGGGCTGGGAAAAGGTGCAGACCTACGTCAGCCGTGTGATCGACGTGGTCGTACAACTCGACCGTGTGGACGGCGCGCGCCGCGTGAGTGAAGTGCTGTTCCGTCCGAGATAGGCTGATCCGCGTCGACGCGCCGCATCGGTAACCATCTCTGTCGAAACATTCCTAAAGCGTTTTCGTGGCTAGGTATTCGGATGAATAACGCCCGAGCCTTCCTAGACCGGCGAGCTGAACCCCGCGTATCCATCAATGCGCGGGGCCGGATCATGCACGGCGACAAGCTGGGCATCTGGGCCGACTGCGTCATCAAGGACCTGAGCGACAGCGGCGCGAAGATCGAACTCTCGCACCTTCACAAGATCCCGCCGCGCTTCATCCTGATCCATTTCCAGGCCGGAATGGGCTTCGAGGCGGTGCTGAAGTGGCGCCGTGGCGACCTGGCCGGCATGGCCTTCGAGGTGCGCCACAAGCTTGAAGACGCCGTGCCCACGCGCCTCGAGCCCGTCCGCGCCGCCTGGATGGCGCTCCGCTAAACGAAGTTCAGGTAGCGGGTCCCGAAGTTCCGCAGCCGCGGGAAGATGACGTCCGTATCGGCGTCCGACACCCCGAACCAGCGGCCCAGCGTGGCCCCGTACTGATCCACGGACGTCGTCGGAATCGTGACGTTGCTGATGTTGTCCGGGTTGTTGAAGCCGCCCACGTCGGCGCCCAGCGTCGGGTACTGGCCGTACATGTCCCCGCCTCGCACCGCGCCGCCCATGATGAGGTGATGGCCGCCCCAGGCGTGGTCGGTGCCGTCGCCGTTGGTGGTGAAGGTCCGCGCAAAGTCCGAGGCGGTGAAGGTGGTCACCTGGCTGCGCCGGTCCAGCCCGCCGATGTTCGACAGCGCCCCGTCGAAGTACGACAGCGCGTGCGCCACCTTGGCCAGCAGGTTGGGCTGGGCGGTGTTCTGGAAGTCGTGGGTGTCCCAGCCTCCCAGGCTGACGAAGAACACCTGCCGACGCACGCCCAGGCCCGAACCGGCGGCGATCATGCGCGCCACGGTCTGCAGCTGCAGCGCCAGAGTGTTGGTCTCGGCCCGGCCGGTGATCGGGTTGGTATAGGCCGGCGCCGTCGCCACCCCGGTCACCTCGGCCTGGGTGAAGGCGGTATTGATGGTGGTCGCCGCCGCGATCGAACGCGCGGCGACGGTCGAATAGTCGGCGGCGAAGTTGCTGGCGACGTCGGTGTCGGTGACCAGGTCGCGCACCCGCGACGGCGCCAGGCTGGAGCCGAACAGGCTGGTCCCCGATTGTCCGGTGATCACCACCGCGGGCTGGCTGCCGGTCGAGAGCTGGTACTGCACCACCGACTGGCCCGACAGGAAGACAGCGTTGCCGGCGGCCGAGACGGCGGTGAACAGCGTGTTCTGGCCGTTCATGCTGGCCATCAGGTCGGCGAAGCGGCCGCCCCACCCGGTCCGCGCGCCCTCGGTCGACAGCGCCTGCCAGGTGGACTGCTGGTCGTTGTGCGAGAACAGGCTGGTAGGCACGGGAACGGACTTCGCCTGGTACTGCGCCTTGGTGATCGGCTGCACCAGGGTGCCGACATTGGCCAGCACGGCCAGCCGCCCCTGCCCGAACAGCGTCTGCAGGGAGCCCATGAACGGGTGCAGGGCGAAGGTGCGGCTGCTGGCGTTGGTGCCGGCCGGGATCGCCTGGGTCGTCTTCGGCGTGATCGGCAGGACGCCACCCCACGCCTCGGGCGAGTCCGCGTCGGCGACGCGGCCGGTGACGGCGTTGGTCTGGCCGACCGGCGTCGCCGGCGTGCCGGGCGGCATCAGCGCGATGGGGTCGGCCCCGGTGTTGCGCGCGGCGAAGTAGCGCCCCCAGGAGTCCTGGTCGGTAGCCAGCACCATGTTGTGCGAGTCGTTGCCCCCGTAGAGGAAGACGCAGACCAGCGCCTTGTAGTCGGGCGCCGATTGCCCCGCGGCCGAACCGGCGGCGGCCAGTTGCAGCGCGAACGGCGCGGCCGTTCCCAGGGCGCCGAAGGCCCCGCCCACGCGCAGGAGATGGCGACGATCCATTGTCCGGCTCATCGCTGCACCAGATATTCGGACGAGGCCATGGTCATGTAGACCGCCAGCTTCGAGCGGTTGAGAAGGGCCGTCTGCGGGTTGGTCGCGGGCACCGTGATCCCGTTCACCGCCTCGACGATCCGGGTCCTGAGCTTGCCCGACATCGCGCCGTTCATCAGCAGCAGGTTCACGCGATCCACGAGGGCGCCCGCGTCGCTCGCCAGGGCGGTCTCCGACGCATATGTCGTGCGCACGTCGCGCGCGCCGGACACGGTGTTGCCGATGCCCGCGTCCACCGTGGTCTGCAGGGTGTTGAGATAGCCCGCGACCGTCACCTCGTCGACGATCTGGAACTCGGGCGCGACCAGCCCCGCCGCGCCGATCCGGCTGTTGGGCGGCGAGTAGCCGGGGCGGAAGAAGTTGAACACCGAGGGCGAGGTCAGCGCCGATTGGCCCAGCGAGGTGTTGGCGCTGGTGGACGGGATCTGCCAGTCGCCCGAAGTGGAGGTCGCCCCGAATGCCCGGGCCCAGTTGGCCATGCGAACCACCGGCTCGCGCACCTTGCCGTAGTTCAGGCCTACGGCGGTCCCGGCGCTGCGAGCCTCGGTGTCCAGCAGGATTGCCCGCACCACGGCCGCCATGTCGCCCCGCACGCCGGCGCCGTTGTTGTTGAACACCGTGGCCACGCGTTGGACGTAGGACGGGCTGGGGTTGCTGGTCACCAGCCGCTGGATCAGCTGCTTGGAGACGAAGGGCCCGACGTTCGGGTGGTTGAACAGGGTGTCGAGCGCGGTCTTGAGCTCGCCGCTGGGATTGGCCGTGGCCGCCGTCGTCGCCGGGATGGTGGTCCCCAGGAAGCTCTTGGCGCTGGTCGAGTGGAAGGACGCATAGGGGATCATCGAGCGGACGGTCGCGTCCGCCGCCTTGCTCCCGCCCCGGAAGGTCGTGTTGCTGGGCGTCGGCGAATAGTAGCTATAGCCCGTGAACACCTTCGCCAGGCCGCTGATGTCGTCGGCCGTGTAGGTCGGGATCGGCTTACCGGTGGCGTCGGTCTTAACCGTGCCGTCGAGGTTCAGCTGGTAGAGCCCGATGGTCATGAGCTGCATGACCTCGCGGGCGTAGTTCTCGTCCGGGTTCCGGCCGGTGGCGAGGTCTTCCTTCTGGTTGCCCAGCCAGGTCAGGTAGATCCCCATCATGGGGTGCAGGCTCACCTGCTCCAGTAGCGTGCGGAAGTTGCCGAAGGCGTTGGCGCCCAGCATGTCGTAGTACGAGCCCGCGCCTCGGACATCGACGTTCGCGTCGGTGAGCGAGATCACGAAGATCTCGGACAGCGCCAGCTTCATCCGCTGGCGCAGCTGGTCCGGCCCGGTGACCGCCTGCTCCCAGTACGAATAGTAGAAGTCGTTGGCGCTGAGGTTGGCTGTGGCGTTGGCGGCGCGCAGCACGGCGAGGCGCGCCTCCAGGTCGGCCTGGTGGCTCTGCGGCGGCGTCATCGACATCTGCTGGTCGATCCACTGGGAATAGCCGGTCGACCGCACCTGGCTGATCGCGCTGTCGGTGGCGCCATAGCTGGCCTGGCCCAGGAACCGCGACGCCTCGGCCGCGGTGGGTGGGCCGTCGTTCGAGCCGGTCGTGCGTACGCCGCTGCAGGCCGCGAGGCTGATCGCCGCCAGCGCCGCCGTCCAGCGCGTCCATCTGCGCCTCGAGATCGCCCTCGCCTGCACGCCCCCAGAACCCCTCGGTTGCCCATGCTCGCGACGGAACTTGCCGCGACGATCGTTTACGTCTCCGATGTAACGGTGGTTTACACGCTGCGTTGTTTCGCTTCCGTCGGCCAGCGACTTTCCGCCAGGTAGGACGAAGGGGCGCAGCCTAAGGGGGCTGTATGGCGACCTTCACGGCCGGCGCGTTGGGCGTTGATTTCGACCTGCTGGACCTTGGCCCGCTTACCGGCGCGGCGCAGAGCGTGGCGACCCCGACGTCGGTGGCCCTCAACGTGGCCGGGGTCACCGCACAGATCTTCGGGTCCGGCTTCACCTACGCCTCGGCCGGACCACCCACCGCCGGGACCATCCAGCGGATCATCGTCAGTGTTGATGCGGGCCTCGCCTACGACATCGCGGGCCTGAACCTTTCGGCCGCCACCTTCCGCGGCTGGGTCACATCGGGCGACAACGCGGCCGCGAAGGCCGGGCTGTTCGCGGGCGACGACCAGTTCACGGGTTCCGCCCTCGCCGACCGGCTCTATGCCTACGCCGGCAACGACACGGTCAACGGCGGCGCGGGGGCCGACACCATCGTCGAGCAGACCGGCTCGAACTACCTGCGTGGCGACGACGGCGACGACAGCGTCGCCGGAGGCTCCGGCTTCGACGACATCAACGGCAACATGGGGAACGACACCGCCTCGGGCGGGCTGGGTGACGACTGGGTGGTGGGCGGCAAGGACAACGACCGCCTGTTCGGCGACGACGGCGGCGACCTCGTATACGGCAACCTGGGTGACGACACTTGCGACGGCGGCGCCGGCGCGGACACGATCCGCGGCGGCCAGCAGAACGACAGCCTGAGCGGCGGCGGCGGGAACGACTTCGTCTCCGGCGACCGGGGCGACGACACCATGACCGGCGGCCTGGGCGCCGACATGTTCCATTCGTCGGGCGACGCCGGCCTCGACCGCGTCCTCGACTTCAGCGTCGCCGAGGGCGATCGCGTCCTGCTGGACCCCGGGACGACCTACACCGTGGCCCAGGTGGGCGCGGACACGGTGATCACCATGAGCGCCGGCCAGGTCGTTCTGGTCGGCGTCTCGATGACGTCGTTGATCGCGACCAGCATCTTCATCGGTTAGCGGACCGCGCCCGGCGTGACCGCCGCGGCTGCCAGCTTGCCGGTGCGCCGCAGCCGGTCGCCGACGTCGGTCAGGACCAGCAGGCCACGGCTAGAACGCCGCAGGTAGCCGCTCGCCATCGCGTGCTCGACCTCCCGGGCAAAAGGCCGCAGGGCCGGGTCGTCCTCGGCCAGCCCGTTCTCGGCCCGGTGCAGCAGCCGCAGCAGCGGCATCAGCGCCTTGACCTCGTCCTCTTCCAGCGTGGGCTGGTTGCGCGAGAAGCCGTAGACGATGAAGACCACCAGCGCGACGGCGAGGAACGGGAGGAAAAGGGCTTCCATCTAGGCGATCTTCACTCGGCGGCGCATCGGGACGGCGGGTCGCGGGACCTTGCCGAAGCCCGACCCTAAGGCGTGTCCGGAGCCCGCGGCAAGCATGCCGTTTTACCCGGCGTTTCTGTGGCTAAGCTGGTAAACTGCTTAATCAATTCTGAACAAAAGACAATATTAACCGTCGACATTCTCAGTTTCGAAACGTAACTCCGGTAACCCTCTTCACAACGAACGACAACGCGGCGGCCCACGAAGGCCGCCTCACATCTCGGTTGATGGAGAGAACTGTGGATATCACAGTCAATAGCGCGCAGGCGCTGACCAGCGCGCTGAAGACAGCGCAGTCCGGCGACACGATCAAATTGGCGGCTGGCCAGTATTCGGACGTCGTCCTTTACAACGTTAAGATCGCCGGCAACGTGACGATCACCTCGGCCGACCCGGCGCACCAGGCCACGGTCAATGGCCTGATCATCAACGGCTCGTCGGGCATCACCTTCCAAGGTCTGGAATTCTACGTCGACCCGAACAAGGCCGACGGCACGTACCAGGTCTTCGGCTCGTCGAACATCAAGTTCGACAAGATCAACATGCACGGGTCGCTGGACAGCAATCCGAAGAACGACAACACCGGCCTGGTCTTCCAGGACGTCAAGAACGTCTCGGTCACCAACTCCGAGTTCCAGCAGGTCTCGTTCGGCGTCGCTCACCAGAACAGCGACGGCGTCACGATCTCGAACAACTACTTCCACGACATCCGCTCGGACGGCGTCCGCGGCGGCGGCTCGTCGCATGTGACGATCACCAACAACCAGTTCCGCGACTTCTACCCGATCGAGAGCGACCACCCGGACGCGATCCAGTTCTGGACGACGAACGCCAAGGTCTCGGCCACCGACATCGTGGTGACCGGCAACATCGTGATGCGCGGCGCCGGCCAGCCGACCCAGGGCATCTTCTTCCGCGATGAGCAGGAGGTGCTGCCCTACAAGAACGTGACGATCAGCGACAACCTGGTCGTCGGCGCGTCGTTCAACGCCATCACGGTGAACCACGCCGAGAACGTGAAGATCAACGGCAACACGGTGGTCGGCCTGGTCGACCAGAAGTCGTGGATTTCGGTCGGCACCAGCACCAACGTGTCGGTCACCAACAACACCTCGACCGAGTACCAGTACGCGAACACCACCAACACCGGCGTCACCGGTTCGAACAACACGACCATCGTCGCGGCCACCGACGGCGGCAAGGCGGCCCTGACCACCTATCTCGCGGCCCACAGCACCGACACCGCCCTGGTGACCAGCGCCACGGCCCACTTCGCGACCGCCGCGACCTTGACGGTCAACGCGATCAACACGGTCATCGCCCAGGTCATCACCATCACGGGCGGCGCCAATGCCGACTACCTGGCCGTGGACAGCACCAAGTCGACCATCATCCAGGGCGGCGCGGGCAACGACCAGCTGATCGGCGGCGGCCTCGGCAACAACACCCTGGTCGGCGGCGCGGGCGACGACACCTTCTACGTCCGCTCGGCCCGCGACACGGTGTCGGAAGACGCCAACGGCGGAACAGACCTGGTCTGGTCGAGTGTGGACTATGTGCTGGGCAACAACGTCGAGCAGCTGTTCCTGCAGGACGGCGCCCGCGTCGGCACAGGCAACGCGCTCGACAACCGCATCGTCGGCCAGGACGGCAACGACACCATCACCGGCCTGGGCGGCAACGACCTGCTGCAGGGCAACGGCGGCAACGACTCGATCGACGGCGGCGTCGGCAACGACACCATCTACCTCGGCGCCGGCAACGACACCGGCGTGGGCGGCGACGGTGTAGAGTTCATCGCCGCGGGTGCGGGCAACGACTCCATCTCGGGCGGCGCCGGCAACGACACGCTGCAGGCCGAGAGCGGCGTCGACACGATCTCGGGCGGCCTGGGCGCGGACGTCTTCGTCTTTATCGACGGCGACCTGAGCAACAGCACCACCACCGACCACATCACCGACTTCTCGTCCGCGCAGGGCGACCACATCGCGCTGGGCTCGATGGACGCCAATACGCTGAAGGCGGGCGACCAGGCCTTCTCCTTCATCGGCACGCAGGCCTTCCATAAGGTGGCCGGCGAACTGCGCTTCGAGGTCGTCAGCGGCTCGAGCGTCCTGATGGGCGACACCAATGGCGACGGCACGGCCGACTTCCGGCTGTGGGTCGACGGGGTGAAGAGCCTCTCCAGCGGCGACATCTGGATGTAAGCGTTTGGAGCGCCGCCCGGCGGCGTTCCTGGGGCTGAGGAGTCGGCGCCGAAAGGTGTCGGCTCCTTTGCCATGTCTGGCGGGATTGGTAACACACCGGCCGGGCCGATGGGGTATGGTCGAGTCCGCGCCGCACCCGTGCGGCCTGGGGGGATGGTTTGAAGTCGGTGGGTCGAGTGCGCTTCCTGGACAAGCCTGACGGGACGTCCGTCCGTCCGTGACCCGCGGCGCTAGGATATATTTCGCGGCGAACCTCGTCGCCCAGGCGTCTGCGCTGCTGCGCTACGTCATGCTCTCGCGCCTGCTGGGGCCCGAACAGCTCGGCCTGGCGGCGATGCTGATCCTCACCTCGCAGTTCTTCGAGTCGGTCACCGACACGGCGGCCGACCGCTTCATGGTGCAGGACGCCAAGGGCGACACGCCGGTGATGCAGAAGACGGTGCAGTTGGCCCTCTTCGGCCGCGGCGCCTTCCTTGCCGCCGCGCTGATCGTCACCGGTGTCGGCATGGGCCTCCTGAACCTAAATCCGGGTCTCGGGTTCTCGGTCGCCGCGCTTGCGATCGTGCCGATGATCAGCGGGCTCGTGAACCTGGACGTCTATCGCTACCAGCGGACAGGCGATTTCCGCGCCGCCAGCCTGGCCCAGGTGGTCGCTGAGGTGAGCAGCCTGATCGCCACCGGCATCGCCGCCTACATCACGCGCGACCACACCGCGATCATCTACGGCCTCGCCGTCCGCGGCATCGCCAACGTGCTGATCTCGTGGATCGTCGCCAAGCGGCGCTACGCGTGGGGCTATTCGAAGCCCGAGGCCGACACCTTCCGGCGCTTCGCCCTCCCCCTCTTCCTGAACGGACTGCTGCTGTTCCTGGGCGGCCAGGGCGACCGGCTGCTGGTGGGCTTCCTGGGCGCGGCCGAGCTCGGCAAATACAGCGCGATCATGCTGCTGATCTACTACCCGGCGAACATGATCCAGCGGTACATGGCCAACATCCATCTGCCGCAGATGGCCGCCGCACGCGACGACCCCGCGGCGTTCAACGAGGCCAGCCGAATCCTGGGCGGGCGCACGCTGCTGCTCGCGGTCGGCATGATGGGCGGCTTCACGCTGGTCGGCCCCATCGCCGCGCCGCTGCTGTTCGGGCACGAGTATGCCCAGCGCGCCGAGATCTTCGCCCTGCTGGCTGCGCTGGAAGGCGCGCGCTTCCTGCGGCTGTGGCCGGTGACGGTGGCGCTCTCCGAGGGCCGCACGACCATCGCCATGTTCGACAACGCCTCGCGGCTGCTGGCCCTGCCCGTCGCCGCGGCGGCCATGCTGATCACCCGCAACCTCGAGGCCATCCTGATCGGCTTCATCATCGGCGAATACCTGGCCCTCCTGACCACCCTGGCCCTCCTGACCCGCGCCACGCACGTGTCGCTGGTGCGCGAGTCCGGCCGCCTGGTGATGCTGGCGATCTTCTCGGGTCTGGCGATCGCGTGGGCCTATGCGGTCCCTGCGGGGAACATGCCGATGATCGCGGGCCTCGCCGTCGTCACGATCCTGGCGCTGGGGCAGCTCGTCCGCATGGAGCGGCCGACGATCACCCAGGTGCTGGAACTGGCGCGCGGCTGGCTGGCCGCCCGTCGGGGCGCGGCCTAGCCCTCGCGGTCCGCGTAGAGCAGGCGCAGGCCGTTCCAGGCCCGCCACAGCCGCACCTTGAACAGCATGTAGATCGCCAGGGGCCGCGCGCCGATCGGCAGGCGCTTGTCGACGATCACCGACGCCGAATGCACGACCGCGGAGAACGGCATAGCGAGCGACTTCACCAGCCACGAGAACCGCGAACGGTCGTAGCTGCGATGCAGCTTGTAGGTCTCGGACTCGATCCGCTTCCACTTGGTCAGCAGCTCGGGCCACGTTCGACGCGGCGGATGCATCACCAGCGCCTTGTCGACATAGGCCAGGGTGTAGCCGGCGGCGTGCGCGCGGTGGCCCCACTCGGCGTCTTCCGACACCTCCGGCAGGAAGCCGCCCACCTTCTCGAAGATGGCCTTGGGGCAGAACAGCGTGGCGGTGACCGAGAAGTTCTTCTTCTCGCAGTACAGGCGGTTGTCGAAACCGAACAGAACGTCGAAGGCCTCGGCGGGCGTGATCCGGCTGGCGTCCTCGTACCAGACGTCGACGCGGCCGCCGGCCATGTCGGCGCGCTGCAGGCCGGTCAGGCCCGTCTCCAGCCAGTCGGTGTTGGGCACGCAGTCGGAGTCGGTGAAGGCCAGGATCTCGCCCGTCGCCGCCGCGACGCCGCCGTTGCGGGCCGGCCCGGCGCCCTTCTCCGTCACGATCACCAGTCTGGCGCGGCCGTTGACGACGGCGGCCACCGCGGCCTCGCCCTCGGGCGAGTTGTTGTCGGCTACGACGATCTCGAAGGGCTCGGCATAGGTCTGGGCAGTCAGGCGCGACAGGCAGCGGTCCAGGCCCGCAAGGTCCCGGTAGTGCGGGACCACCACGCTGACGCGCGGCGCGCTCATTCCGGCAGCACCTGCACGTACTCGACCGTCAGGCCGCGCGTGTAGACCGGGCTCAGGAAGTTGCAGAGGAAATTGCCCGCGCCCTTCACGTGCTTGGGCTCCAGCAGCTTCATCTCCTGCTTCGCCAGTTCCGCGGCGGTGGCGTCCAGGTCCTCGACCTGCAGGGCGATATGGTGCAGCCCGCCCATGCCTTTGTTGAACTTCACCAATGGTCCGCCGTCCGGCACCACGAACTCGATCGGCGAGCCGGCGCTGACCTTCGTGAAGATGCAGAGGGCATGCCACTCGGGCACATAGCCGCGGTAGTCCTCCTCCAGGCCCAGCACGGCCATCATCGCCTGCACGTCGGCCTCGTCCATCTGGACGATGCCCACGTGGTGCAGCGGCGGCCAGGCGCCGCCCAGCTGCGGCAGGCCCATGTTGGACAGACCAGGAAGGGTCACGGCTGGGCCTCCGGGGGCTTGGTGAGCTGCTCGGCCAGCCACGGGACCAGCTGCTTCACGCCGCGGCGGTTCAGGTGGCCGTAGTCAGAATAGAGCGTGTAGTCGGTCGACAGGAAGTCGGCGGCCCAGACCTGGCCGAACTGGCGGTAGAACGGCTCGTCGGCCACCGGCCGGGTGTCGGAATAGACCGGCAGGCGCAGGAAGATCAGCCGCACACCGTGTTCCTTCGCCAGGGCGGCGATGCGGCGCGTGTAGGTGCGCTCGATGGCGTACTCGGTGTCGATCATCGAGGCCGGCAGAACTTGGCCGCGGCCGCCGGCGATCACGGCCTCCGCGTCGGCGGTGATCTTGGGCAGGGCCACGATCCGGTCCCGGTCGACCACCCGGCCATCCGGCAGGGTGAACGTCAGCGTCGTGTCGCGGTCCGTGCCTTCGTAGGCCTTGGTGAGCGTGGCGGTGTCGCCGAACGCCGTCGGCGCCTGGCTCTGCACGAACAACGACATCTGGCGGTAGGGCAGCGTGGCGAGGTCGCCCGCGTAGTCGATGTTCAGGAACATCGGCGCGTGGACCACGTCGCCCGCGTCGGCCAGGTAGCGGAAGGCCGGGTGGCCCGTGCGCGGCTGCTGCTCCACCACCGAGACGATCAGCGTCTTCACCTCGGGATGCTTCTCCAGGAGGCGCTTGACGATCACGTAGTGGATGTTGCGCCCCTCCTGCGGCATCGACAGGTTGGCGACGTGCAGGTTGGGCTGGCCGTTGGCGCGCAGCAGCGCCTGCAGCTCGGGCGCCGAGACGCCGGCCTCCAGGCGCGAGTTGCCCACAATGGCCATGTCGATCGGCGTCGGGTCCAGTTCGATGCGCTCGTAGTTCCACTGGGCGTGGAACTGGATCGTGTCGCGCAGTTGCTGGAACCGGATGTAGGGGTCGTGCGGCAACAGGCTCACGGCCGCGCACAGGGCCGCCGCCACGCCCAGCATCAGGGCGATCAGCGGGCTGCCCCGCGTCGCCCCGAACGTCGCGGCGACGCTCTCATCAGCTTCGTTCAGATCCACGGACGCCATGCTCGGACCCTAGAAGTTGAAATAGATGAATTCGGTGGTGCCCCGCATGATGAAGGCGACACCGAGGAACAGGAACGCGCCGGCCAGGGCCACGAACGCCAGGCTGGGACGCCAGGTGAGCTTCACCGTCGGCGGGTCGATCTTGCCCCACTTCTCCCACTCCAGCGCGGGCGTGATGCGGGTCATGAACTGTTGGGTGTTGGGCAGGAAGGCGATGATCGTCCAGCCCACCGCCAGCACGGCCAGCACGCCGCCGACGCCGAACGGGACGGCCGCCACCCAGTCGAAGCCGTCCAGGCGCAGGCCCGTCACCGGGAACATGGCGCCGTAGAAGTCCACGGTCACCGCCACGTCCTTGGCGCGGAACGGCACGCTGGCGATCACGAAGCTGAGCACCGTCAGGAAGTGGGCGAAGGCGGTCTGGTAGAACGGCCGCACGGCGCCCTTCTTCCGCTTCTTGCGGCGCAGGAAGGTCCAGAGCTCGTTCAGGCACATGTAGCTGCCGTGCAGGGCGCCGAAGATCAGGAAGTTCCACCCGGCGCCGTGCCACACGCCGATGATCACCATCGAGAGGAAGGTGGGCACGGCCACGGCGACGCCGAAGTTGCCCAGCCGGCTCTTGGTGTGCTCGGCCGCGAACCGCGCCATCGGCACCTGGATCGGCTGGAAGATGTAGGTCTGCACGAAGCGGCTCAGCGTCATGTGCCAGCGCCGCCAGAGGTCCGCGATGTTGGTGGCTCGCAGCGGCGAATGGAAGTTCAGCGGCAGCAGCACGCCGAACATCCGCGCTAGGCCGATGGCCATGTCGGAGTAGCCCGAGAAGTCGAAGTAGATCTGCAGCGTGTAGGTGACCGCCGCCATCCAGCCGCCCACGAACGACGGCGAATGCCCGTCGGCCGAGGCGTTGAACACCGGGCTGGAATAGAGCGCGAAGGTGTCGGCCAGCACGGTCTTCTTGAACAGGCCGATGCCGAAGATGGTCAGGCCGATCAGGATGTTCCGGGTCGCCGCGTTCAGCCGCGGCGGCGCCTTCAGCTGTGGTTCGAGCTCCGAGTAATGGACGATCGGGCCGGCGATCAGCTGCGGGAAAAACAGCACGAAGGCCACGTAGTCGCCGACCGAGCCAAGCTGGATGCGCCCGCGGTAGAGGTCGAACAGGAAGGCGATCTTCTGGAACGTGAAGAACGAGATGGCCAGCGGCAGGACAATCTTCGCGATCTGGATATCCAGGCCGGTGACCAGGTTCACGTTGTCGATGAAGAAGTTGAAATACTTGAAGTAAAACAGCAGGCCCAGATTGAAGAGCAGGCCGAAGATCGCCGCGCTCAGCCGCAGGCGCTCCCGCCCCTCCCACCTTCGGATGCCCATCGCGACGACGTAGTTCACCGCCATCGAGAACAGCAGCAGCAGGACGTACTTCGGCGCCCAGTAGCCGTAGAAGAACAGCGACGCCGCGCCCAGGAACCACATGCGCAGCGGGCGCAGGGGCGATGCCGCGATGAGGTAGTACGCGATCAGGACCGCGGGCAGGTAGCCGAAGATGAAGACGATGGAGTTGAAGAGCATCCGCGCTCGCTACCGTTTGTCGGGTCTGTCGGGCGCGATCACGCCGGTTCGGCGATGATCGAGCAGGTCACGGCGGTGCGCTGCTTGAGCGCCCGGGACAGCGTGACGCCCTGGGTGGTGTGCGACGAGGACTCCACGACGCGGAAGCCGCCGTCCACGAGCAGCTGTTCGGCCTCGGCCGGCGACCGCAGCAGGATCAGGTGATCCGGCATCGGCGCATTCAGCGGCACGTTCACATAGACACAGCCCCGCTTGCCCACGAGCGGCTTGAGGCGCTTCAGCGCGTCCACCGGGTCCTCGAGGTGCTCCAGGAGGTGGCTGAGGATGATCAGGTCGAAGGGCTCACCGCCGGGCTCGGCCTTGTGCATGTCCTGCACCGCGAACCTGGCGTTGTCCAAGGCCCCCAGCCGCGCCAGCGCCGACTTGGTCTGTTCCAGCGACACCTGGCTCAGGTCCCAGGCCGTGGCCTCGCCCATCTTCAGCTCGCTGAGGCAGAGGTACAGCAGGAGGCCGTGGCCAGAGCCTACCTCCAGCACGCGGCCGCCTTCCTTCACACGCGCGCCCAGGCGCTGGATGAAGAAGTGGAGGCTGGACAGATGCATGAACCACAGCACGTGGCTGTAGAGCAGCCCGTCCATGTAGCGGTGCATGAAGTCGGGGTTGGAATAGACGTTCGCGTTGGTCTCGGCGAAGGTGGAGTAGCGGTAGCGCTCGGTGCGGGCGAACGCGAGCTCCTCCTCCTTGATGCGGTCGCAGAGCCAGCGGTAGTGCTCGGCGTGCTCGCGCTCGCTGCCGGCGGTCAGCTCCAGCACGGCGGCCGCCATGCGGTCGCTGGTCTGCAGCACCGCCTCGGTGCGCGGCTCCAGACTCTTGTCGAGGAAGCTGCGGTGCTCGGGCCACACGTCCACGACGGTGTTGAGCAACCGGCCCAGCGCCGGGTAGCGCTCGGAGGTCTCTTCGAAGGATCGCCCGGGCGCTCCGTTCACGATCAGCTCGCCGCCGCCAGGGGCTGGGCGCCGACGTCGTCGATCACCATCGGCAGGCTGGGAACCTCGTAGGTCGTCAGGTCGAGCGCCCAGGTCGTCTCGCCGTCAGCCGTCTCGCCGGTCTGGGTGAAGCCCAGCTTGGCGTAGTGGTCGCGGACCATGGCGTTCTTCGGCGAGGGGATGTAGCGCCCGATCAGCGTCTTGGCGCCGTCGGCGCGGGCGGCCTGGGCCAGATGGGCCAGCGAGGCCTCCTGCACCCGGCGGCCCAGCACGCGGCAGCTCATCAGCCAGGTATCGATCTCCCAGGCGTCCCCGCCCCGGTCGGCCACCAGCACGCAGATGATCCCGTTGTCACCGAACTTGTCGACCAGGCGGATCTGGCTGATGTGCCGGCGCGGGTCGGCCTCGGCGGCTTCGACCTGGGCCTCTGTGTAGCGCCGGGTCGTCAGGTTGAACTGGTTGGACTTGTTGATCAGCTGGGCCACGCGGGGCCGCGAGACGGCGTCCACCGGGCGGATCGTGCAGACCATGTCCAGCGAAGCCAGGTAGCTGTCGAGGTCGCCCGAGGCCTGCACCGCCGCGGCGCGCGCGGCGTTGGCCTGGTACATGGCCGCCCGGTCGCGGTCGTCCTGGGTGAAGGCCACGGCCTCGAAGTAGCCGGCCGCCATCAGCAGGCGCGGATAGAGCGACGGCTCGTCCGGCAGCTCGGGCACCGCCACCACCGGCAGCTCGCGGCGCACCTGGGCGCGTTCGGCCGGGTTGTCGTCGAGGAACACCAGGGCGTCGACGCCGATGTTCAGGGTCTCGGCGATGGCGCGCAGGTTGGCCGCCTTGTCGGTCCAGTTGGCCTGGAAGACGGCGATGTGGTCCTCCTTGAGCACCATCTCGGGATGCTCGCGGAACGGCAGCAGCGCGGCGGCCTCCTCGTTCTTCGAACAGACCGCCAGCACCACGCCGCGGCGGCGCAGCTCCAGGGCCGTCTGCTGGATCTCCAGGAACGCCTCACCGGCCGCCGAGCCCTGGCCCAGCGCGATGCCGGCCACGCCGTCGTCGCCGATGACGCCGCCCCAGAGCGTGTTGTCGAGGTCCAGCACCAGGCATTTGCGGGCCCGGCCGCGCAGCGCGGCCACGGTGCGGGCGATCACGTCGCCGTAGACCGGCGCCATCTCGGGCGCGAACGGCAGCTTCGAGGCGTGCCAATGGCGCGGGGCGTCCCAGCGCTCCAGGCCGATCGTGCCGGCCAGGCGGGCGATGTCGATGAGCACGATGCCGCCCTCGGCGGCCCAGTCGCGCAGGCGGTCGTTCAGGGCGCCGACCATGGCGTAGCCGGAGGTCTTCTCCACCCGGTCGAACGAGCCGAACAGCGGCTCGGTCGGGGCCACGACCGTCTGCACCATCACGGCGGCGGCGACGGCGGGCTTCAGCCCGTCGACGATCAGCTTGATCTGCGAGAAGGCCGCGGCGACGCGCTGGTCGGCGGCCTCCAGGCTCTCGGCCGAACGGTTGAGGCCCAGGCCCCGCGCGTCGGTGGAGACCAGCAGCATGTCCAGGCCGGCGGTGTGCAGCGGACTGGTGGGGTCCATCGCCTGCTGCACGGCGCTGCCATAGTCGCCCTGGACCGTCTCGAGGAGCAGGCCGTGACGCACGCCCGAGCCCGCGATCACCGGCTTGAGCAGCGACAGCGTGCCGTCGCCCAGCAGTCCCAGCTTCACCTTGGAGAACTGCTGGGGCGCCTTCGGCGAAGCCTTGAGTTCGTCAACCAGCTTGGCCAGCTGGCCCAACTGGTTCTCGTCGAGCGACGCGGTGCTCAGCGTGAGCGCGCGCTCGTAGAAGCCCTCGCCCGGAGCCGCGGCCTCGCCCCGGAGCGCACGGACCCGCTCGCGGAAGTCCGAGGGCGCATTGGGCAGCCAGGCCAGGTCGGAAAGCATGTCGAAAACTCCTCGCGCCGAAGCGCCAGAACCCTAGGCCGTCTTCGATTCAATCAGACGAACGAGGTCGCCCACGGTCTTGAGTGATTCGATTTCGGAGTTCTTGAACTTGAAGCCGAACTTACGTTCGACGGCCACGACCAGACGCACATGGCTCAGGCTGTCCCACTCCTCGACGTCCTCGGCGGTGGTCGCGTCCGTCAGCTCCAGCTCGTCGATATCGAACACATCGATCATGATTTCGCGGAGCTCGGCCATAATGGTTTCGTGGGACATCGTCGGCGCCTCGATCCGTACTCTTGCGCGCCGCATCGCAGGGGCGGCGCATGGTTAGCCGCGATGCTTAAATCGCGGCGTGTAAACGCTCCGTTGCACATGCGCCGCCGTCGACATTTCCGCGACGGCCAATGGCGTTGCGCGGCGGAGAAGACGCGGGGAGCCCAGGATCGGAGCGCGTTCTCTCTACCGGATAGCGAGTGGCGATCAAGACCATAGCAACCGGTCCGAGGCCAGGGTGGCGGCGCGCGCCCATTGCGCGTGCGCCCTGCGCTGTTAGGTAGGGGCGGCCATCGACGGGTTCGGGGGACCAGGTGACGACGGGTCGAGTGGAATATCCGCAGCAGATCAATGCGCTGACGTCGCTTCGGTACCTCGCCGCGGCGTGGGTGCTGATGTTCCATCTCAAGGAGTTCACGCGCGTCGACGCGCTGATCCAGAACCCCTTCGTGATGCGCGGCTACCTGGGCGTGGACTTCTTCTTCGTCCTCTCCGGCTTCGTGCTGGCCCACGTCTACAAGCGCGACGTGGACGCGGCCCGGTTCAACTACTGGGGCTTCATCTCCAAGCGCCTGGGCCGCATCTATCCCATGCACCTGTTCACCCTGGGCCTGTTCGTGGTCCTGGGCGTCTTCACGGTGTTGCAGGGCATGACGTTCGACGTCTGGGACCCCGGCGAGCCGTTCAAGAACCTCGACCGCGGCCAGCTGATCCGGGCGCTCGTGGCGCACCTCACCCTGATCCACGCCTGGGGGTCGACGCCGGGGCTGCAGTTCAACCTGCCCTCCTGGTCGATCAGCGCCGAGTGGTTCGCCTACCTGATGTTCCCGGTCTTCCTCCTGGTGCTGCGCGCGATCCGCGGCGGGCCCGGCCTGAAGCTGGCCCTGGCCGGCGGCCTGTTCTTCGCCATGGCCGTGGGGACCGAACTCGCCATGGGGCTGGAGCTGACCGAGATGTCCTGGAACATCGGCATCCTGCGGATCACGCCCGAATTCTTCCTGGGCGTCGCGCTCTACAATTTCGGCGAACACCGCACGGCCGGGCGTCGCGGCGCCATCATCGGCCTCTGGGCCAGCGTGGCCGTGATCGTCGTCGCCCTGGCCGCCGCCGCCTGGACGCCCGGCGCGAAGATCATCGCCCTGCCGCTGGTGGTCTTCGGCCTGTCGGGCGTGGTGTTCTTCGCCGCCGACGGCGACCGCTACAACGCCTTCCCGCCCCTGTCGCAACCGGTCTTCGTGCTGCTGGGTGAGATTTCGTACTCGGTCTACATGCTGCACCAGGCCGTGATGGTGGTGGTGTTCGGCATCCTGCTGCGCGACTTCCGCCCCACCGACCTGGGGACGGGCCTGGCCACCATCGCCGGCGGCCTGCTGCTCACCACCCTGCTCTCGTGGGCCAGCTACAAGTGGATCGAGTTGCCGGGCCGCTCGATCATCGTGGGCGCGGCGCGCAAGCTGAACCAGCCGGCCGCCAACCCTGCCGCCGGCGGCTAGCCCGCGAAGCCCTCGGCCCCGCGGCGGTCGAGGATCCCGGCCCACCAGCCCTGTAGCGCGTAGCCCGTCTGCCGCAGGGCGCCGCGGGCCGCGAAACGCAGCATCAGGAGCGCCAGCGCCGCGGGGACCGCCACCGGCAGCTTGCCGGGGAAGCAGTCGCGGGTGATCAGCACCTTGTTGCGCTCGTCGAGGTAGATCGGCCGCTTGGGCCGCTCGCGCAGGCCGCTGTGCGAACCGGTGGTCGTGCCCGCGTGGTGCAGGCAGCGGCCGTCGGCCGCGAAACCCAGCTTGATCCCGCGCGCCACGGCCCGCAGGCACCACTCCACCTCCTCGCAGTAGAGGAAGTAGTCCTCGCGCATCGGCCCGACCGTCTCGAGGAACGTGCGGTCCACCACCATGCAGGCGCCGTTGAGGAAGTTCTGCCCCGCCTCGACCGCCGCGGCGTCGACGGGACCGTCCACCCGATCGCCCCAGCCGATCACCTCGGCCCGGGCCAGCCACGGCCGCCAGCGGCCGCCGTGCGACTGCACCTCGCCGCTGGGCAGGTAGATCGTGCAGCCCACAGCATGGACGTCGCCCTTGGCCAGGCGCGCCAGGCAGGCCTTCAGCAGGCCCGGCTGCGGCTCGGTGTCGGGGTTCAGCACCCACCAGGCGTCGGCGTCCGGCGCGGCGGCCATGGCGCAGTTGACGCCGCCGGCGTAGCCCAGGTTCCGGGGGGCGGCGATGATCTTCACGGGCTGGCCGCCCGGCAGCGCCTTGGGTAGGCCGGCCAACAGGGCCTCATAGGCCTGGGCGCCGCCGTTCTCGCAGATCACCACCTCGAAGCGGGTGTGCTCGGAGCGCGCCAGCACCTCCAGGCAGGTCCGGATGTCCCCGAGATTGCGGTAGCCGACGATCGCCACCGCCACATGCATCGCGGACGGATCGGGCACGGCCTAGGTGCGGATCTGGCTGTTCAGCCGCTTGGCGATGTCGCTGCCTACCAGGGCCGCGCGCTCGGTGGGCGCTGTGGCGCGCAGCAGGTCCTGGACGAAAGTCTCGAGCAGCTTGAACGAGGGGCCGCTGTCGCCCAGCGCCGAGCAGCGCACCAGGACGCCGTCGGGGACCAGGCCCTCGAACGAGTTGAGGAAGCGGGCCTCGCGCTGCTGCTTGCCGTCCTGCGGCAGGCGTTCGCCCACGCGGGTCCAGTAGACGATGTTCTCGCGGCGATCCTGGTTGATGGCCACGAGCTTGCGCACCGGCAGCATCGCGCCGGCGCCGACCGGCAGGTTCTCGGCCGCGCTGGATTCGATGGCGTAGCCGACCGCCGGGTAGCAGACCTCGGGCCGGTGCAACTGCAGCGCGTCGCTCTGCGTCTTGCCGTAGGCCGCCAGCAGCATCACGCCCTGGCCGTCGGCGTTGTAGTACACGCGCGAGACGATCTCGCTGTAGAGCGTCTGGGCCAGGCCGCCGGCCAGCTCGGGCGTGAGATCGGCCGAGGTCGCGTCGGCCTCCCAACCCGGCATCTTGGTGGGCAGCGCCTCTTCGATGGTGCCCTTCTTGAGCAGCATCAGCTTGTGGCGGGGGCGCAGCGCCTCGGCCGCGCCGGCCGCGGCGACGGCCATCCCACCGATGAGCAGGTCGCGACGGGCGATCATGCGGCGGCCTTCTTGTTCTGCAGGAACTTGAGGTTCGAGAGCAGGTTGTCGATCCCGAACATGAGCAGCAGAGCCACGGCGAAGAGGAAGAGGCCCGCGGTCACGTGCAGGAAGCCCTGCCCCACGGCGTCGCCGAAGAAGTAGGTGAGCAGGATCAGGATCACGATGCGGATCGCGTTCGCGACCACGGCGATCGGCACCAGCAGCGCCGCCAGGAACAGCGAATAGCGCCAGCTCGCCGAGCGCAGGAGGTAGATGTAGAACAGGCTGATCGCGATCAGGCCGATCAGCGAGTTCAGGCCCGAGCACGCGTCCTCGACGAGGAGCTGGTACGGCCCCACCACCATGGTCACGCCCTCGCGGTAGATCGGGATGCCGAACGGCTCGACGATCTTGGTGGCCATGAACGAGACCAGCTGCTTCAGCGGCGCGGTGCCCTGGTCGATGATCCAGCCCGGCAGCGGCAGCAGGAAGCCCAGATAGAAGAGCGGGAACCAGCGCTTGAGCGTCTCATGGAAGCCGAAGCGGCTGAAGAAGTAGCTGACCCCGAAGCCGTAGACGCCCAGCGCCTCCAGGCTGATGAAGTCGTAGGCGCGGCCGAAGACGTAGATTCCCAGCGACGCGGCGAAGCCGACCATGGCGATCAGCGTGCGGGTCGTGTCCGGCGCCGCCTCGGCCTTGGGCCAGGCGCGCCACAGGATCCAGATGCCGGTGAACAGCACGATCGGGCCGTGGGCGCCGATCTCCAGCGTCCAGACTTCCTTGGCGAGCCGATAGAATGTCGGGATCGCGATCAGCGCCGCGCCGATGATGACGGGCAGGTGCGGCAGCCACCGCGCCGCGATCCCCTGCGTCGTCGACGGCGACGCGTCGGCGGCCTCTCCGGGCATGTCCTTCATCGCCGTCAAACCTCGGTCAGGACGGTGCCGATGATCTGCGTCCCGTCTTCGAGCAGGGATTCGGCAAATCCGACGATGTCGCTCATCAGGCTGGTGTCGCGGCGGGCGATGACGGTGGCGTAGCCCACCACCGCGGCCACGCGCCGGGCGTCGGCGAAGGCCTTGGCCGGCGGCGTGTCGATGATCGTGAGGTCGAAGTCGCGCAGGTAGGTCTGCACCAGCTTCGTGAACTGTTCGCCGCCCAGCAGCTCGTGGGCGTTAGGCGCCTCGCCGCCGGAATAGACGATCGACAGGTTCGGCACGACGTTCGGGTGCAGCGCCTCGTGCGCCGAGCACTGCAGCGACAGGCACTGGACCAGGCCGACGGTCGGCGAGGTCGGGCGGATGAAGCTGTCCACGCCAGGCGTGCGCATGTTGGCGTCGACCAGCAGGGTCGAAACCCCGATCTGCGCCATGGCCACGGCCAGGTTCACCGACGTGAAGGTGCACATCGCGTCCGGGTCGGGCGCGGTGATGGCCAGGCCCCGGCGGCCATCGCCGAGGTGGCGGGCGACGATGTTGGTGCGCATGGCGCGGATCGCCTCGGAGAAGTCCGGACGGTCGTTGTTGAGCATCACGACGTCGCGCGAGAACTCGTAGCCGTGCACGAGCTCGGCCAGCGCGGGCACGTTCGTGCGCGCGGCGCCATCGCCGACCAGAGCGCTTCCAGTGGTCATGCGGACCCTACTTCAGAATGGATGCGGGCCCGCTTTTGGGCGGCCAGCCGCGGACGGCGGGCCTTCTTGCCGCTGTGGTCGGAGATGATGGTCAGCACCGGCACGCCCAGCGCCGCGCGCAGGTCGTCGGCGCTGCGAACGCGGCGCTGCACGATCTCGAGCAGGATGGCGAAGCCCAGGCCCATGGCCAGGCCGCCGCCGAGGGCGCCGCCGATGAAGAGCGGCTTGTTCGGGAACTTCGGGTCGTCCGGCTTCAGGGCGTCGCCCAGCAGCGAGACGGCGGTAGCGGCCACGTCGGCCTCCTGGCGCAGTTCCGCGGCGCGGGCCGAGGCCTTGTTGAGCTGGTCGCGGCGGACGTCGATCTCGTCCTGCATCAGGCGCAGCTTCTCGACCTTGTCGCGCTGGGCCATGACCTTGGCCTTCTGCGCCTCCAGCATGCCCTGGGTGACGCGGCTGGCGCTGATCGTGGCGGTAGCGGCGGCGTTGACGGCCTGGCGCTCCTGGTCGACCTGGGCGCTCAACACGTCGTGCCGGCGGCGCATGGCGATCAGGTCGGGGTGGTTCGGGCCCAGCGTCTTGGAGGCCTGGGCGATGGCCGAGTCCAGTTGGGCCAGTTCGAGGCTGGCGGGCGAGGCCGACTGGCTGGACGGGGCGGTGATGATAGGGGCCGCGGCGGCCGATGCCAGGGCGGCCAGACGGGCGCTGTCGATGTCGACCTTGTCGTCCTGCAGCACCAGGCCGGTCTCGCGTTCGAACGACGACTTGGCGGCCTCGGCCGCCAGCAGCTGCTCGCGGGCCTTGTTCGCCTGGGCGTCATACCAGTCGGCGTTGCGGCGGGCGCCCTCGCGGCGATCCTGCAGGTTGGCGTCGATGTAGACCTTGGCCAGGGCGTTGGCCACGTCGCGCGCCTTGTCGGGATCCTTGTCCGTGAAGGTGATCTCGATGATGTTGCTGCCTTCGATCAGGTGCGCATCCACGCTCTTGGCCATGACGCGCGAAGACCAGGTCGTGAAGTTGTCCTCGGCCTCCTCCGACTTGCGCTTGGCGTAGCCTTCCTGGAGGTCGGCGTCGTTCGTCAGGTTGAGCGCCTGGATCACGCGCGCCGACATGGCGTCGTCCTTGATCAGCTCGGTCTGCGTCTGGATGTAGGCGCGCAGGAACGGCGACGAGAGCACCTGGCCCGTCACCGGGTCGGGCTTGATCACGTCGAGCATCACCCGCGATTTCGCCTCGTACTTCGGCGGCAGCACGAAGACGGCGATCGTCGCGATCACCACCAGCAGGAGGGGCGCGAGCAGGATGATCATGCGCCGCGCCCACAGGATGCGGGCGAACTGGAGGATACTCACGACTAGGGCCCTCTTCCGTTCCTAGAACAGCCGCTCGCCGACCACGAGGACGTCGCCGGCCTGCAGCTTGTCGTCCAGCTTGAGCTTCACCTTCTTGCCGCCGCGCGTGGCGGCGACCTTCTTGTCCGAACCCGACTCCGTCAGGCCGCCGGCGCGCGCGATGGCCTGGCGCACCGTCATGTCGCTCGAGATCGGGAACGCGCCCGGCCCCTGCACGGCGCCGTACACGAAGAACTGCTCGGCCAGCGGCGCGTAGATCTTGTCGCCCGGCGAGACATAGGGGTCGGCGGTCAGGTCGCCCGTGGCGAGGTCCTTGATCGCGAGGCGCTTCTCCTCGCCCTTCTCGCCGCGGACGATCAGGTAGTCGGCGGCGCCTTCGCGCACGCTGCCCACGCGGGCCAGGATCTCGGAGATGCGGTAGGGCCGGTTGATCGGCACCAGGCCCGGCTGCCCCACGGCGCCCAGCACGGTGACGTAGCGGCTGGCGTAGGCCACGACTTCGATGCTGACGATCGGGTCGGCGAAGTAGCCGCCGTTCTTGAGCGCGGTGCGGACGGAGTCGGCCAGCTCGGCCGTCGTCTTGTCGGCCGCCACCAGCTTGCCGATCAGCGGCAGCTGGATCGAGCCGTCGGCCTGCACGCGGGCGCGATTGCCGTAGTCGGTCCGGCCCACCAGCGTCACCTCGACGACGTCGTCGCGGCCCAGCACATAGCCGGTGTCGGCCGAGGTCACGTCGCTGGCGGGCGGCGTGCTCTGAAGCGCCGCGCCGGCCGGCGGGGTCTGAGCCCAGGCGGCGGGGCCGTAGGACACCGCGGCGCAGGCAGCGACCGCGAGGAAAATGCTGTTGGTTTTCGCGAGCATGGCCACTTTCTTGGAGCTTCAGAAGGGGACGTCGACGGAGAGTGACACCGCCGTGTTAGTGTAGTCGAACGCCGGAAGGTTTGTCTCGCGCTCCTCCTGACGCACCTCAAGGGCGATACCCGCGCCTTGCGTCCGCCGGTAGCGGATCGCGCCATAGAACACATCATTGTCCGAGTTCGTTAAGATTGGTCCCAACACGGCGGTGCCGTCGCCCTTCGACGTCGTCCGCTCGTTGCGGTAGCCGCCCTCGAGCTCCATGCGGGTTCCCAGCTTGTAGTTGGCCGAGATCCCCCAGTCGCGGGTGAGGTCGTAGAGCTGGCCGATCCGGTTCGACGGCGTGACGCTGCGGTTGCCCGTCAGCTTCAGGTCCAGCCGAGTGCCCATGTGATAGGTGATCGAGGCATCGTAGGTGGTGGCGTTGGTCTTGAGCGGCACGCCGACCGGCGCCTCGTTGCGCTTGATCAGGGTGCGCTGGGCCGTGGCCTGGGTCTCGATGCGGGTGCCGAACTTGCGCTCGTACGAGACGCCGTAGCTGGTGACGTTCAGCCGGTCGCCCAGCGCGTCCAGCAGCGGGTCGCGGTTCGGGAACTTCGTCTCGGCGAAGTTGGCGATCAGGCGCAGCGTGCCCAGCGACGGGCGGCCATAGGCCAGCACCGCGGTCGCGCTGTCGGTGGTGGAATTCTGGCTCTTCTGCCGGACGGCGGAGTTGGTGGTCTTCTGGCTCTGCGCCGACAGCACCAGGCCGAAGCCGCTGGTCGGCTGGCACTCCAGCGCCGCGGCGTAGCTGGTCCGCTCCTGGAGGTTCTTGACGATGTTGCCGATGATGTCGTCGAGCTGGCCCTGGTCGGCCGAGTAGCCGCCGAAAGCGAGGGCGCGGCACGAGGGGCCGAAGGTCTTCACGCCGCCGCCCGAGATGTCGGCGGTGCGCGTGTCGAGCTTGGTGTTCTTCCGATAGAACGTGTAGCCGGCCGAGCCCTTCAGGAAGATCGCCTGCTTGCCCAGCGGCTGCACGAAGTCGACCGTGCCCGAGGCGTTGAACAGCGTGTCTTCCGGGCGCAGATCGCGCTGGCGGGCGATATCGTCGGTGCCGCGGGCGACGTTGGTCTCGTAAGTGACCGTGCCGCGCACCCCCAGGTCGAGCTGCCGCTTCGGCGTGACCTGGGGCAGTTCCTGCGCGAACGCCGTCGCACAGGACGCGGAGCCGAGAAGCGTCAACAGAAGTATCGAGACCGGACGCATTCGACCCTGCGGTGTGTTTTTGGGACTATGGTTGATGCATAGCAGCAGGCGCCGACCGATGGAAAGCGCTCCACCCGACAGGGCGCGGCGTGGCGCCTTGCATCCGACGCCCGTCGTGGTTTGGCTGGGCGACTCAGTTATTCGTGCCTGCGCCCCTCGCGGGGCGGGTACGGCGGCGGGATCGGCCTCGCCGGTAGGGGAGATGACATGCAGGCGAGCGTGGAGACCGGCTCGGGAGACGTCACGGGAGGCCGTGGCGCGCGCCGTGCGCTCAAGATCTGCCTGGCCGCGTCGGGCGGCGGTCATGTCCGGCAACTCCTCGACCTCAAGGGTGTTTGGTCCCGTTTTGACTACTTTTTCCTTACCGAGGACACGGCGCTGGGCCGTTCGCTCAAGGACCAGCACCGCACCTACTTCATCCCGCACGTCGCCTGGGGGCAGGTGAAGAAGGGCAATCCGCTGCCCGTGTTCGGGCGTGCGCTGAAGAGCATCTGGCGCAGCGCCGCCATCCTGCTGCGCGAGAAGCCCGACGTGATCATCAGCACGGGCGCCGGCGCCGTGTACTTCGCGGTAGTCTGGGCGCGGCTGTTCGGCGTCCGCGTGATCGTGGTGGAGTCGTTCGCCCGCTTCGAGAAGCCCTCGCTGTTCGGCCGCCTCGCCGCCCCCCTCGCCCACGAGATGATCGTCCAGTCGCCGAAGCTGGCGGCCTTCTACCCGAAGGCGAAGGTGTTCGACCCGTTCAAGGTCCTGGACCGCCAGCCGCCGCCCAAGGAGCCGCTGCTGTTCGCCACCGTGGGCGCCACCCTGCCCTTCGAGCGGCTGGTCAATTCCGTGGCCGAGGCCAAGCGCCGGGGAACCATCACCGAGCGGGTGATCATGCAGACCGGCGTGAAGGTCCCGCCGATCGAGGGGATCGAGCTGGTCGAGACCCTGACCTTCGACCAGGTCGGCGAGATCCAGGCCAAGGCCGCCACCGTTGTCTGCCACGGCGGCACCGGCTCGCTCATCACCGCCCTGCAGCAGGGCTGCCGCGTTATCGCCATGCCCCGCATGGAGAGCCGCCACGAGCACTACGACAACCACCAGGAGGAGATCGTCGGCGCGTTCGTCGCCCGCGGCCTGATCGCCAGCGCCGAGACGGTTGAGGAACTGGAAACCGCCGTGAAGGAAGCTCGCACCCTGGATCGCGTGGTGGCCACCACCGAGCCGGCCGCCCTGACCGAGCACCTGACGTCGCTCCTCGACGCGCTCGCAGACAAACGGTCGTCTGGCGCGAAGCCCTAGTCACGCGTATCCATCCGGACATCGCGCGAGCCCGGAAGTGACGATGCCGAAGCTGTTCAGACCCCGAAGCGCGCCCGAACTGGCGGTCCCGGCCGAAGCCGCGCCGCCCATCCTGCCGTTCTACCGCCAGCGGCGGATGAACCGCTGGGCCAAGCTCGCGGTCTACGTCGGCCTGGCGGTGCTGTGTTTCGCCTACGGCTTCGGCTACGGCCGGTTCGCCCCCTTCCTCATGGTGCCGTTCGCCATCCCGCTGGCCATACTGGCGATGCTGGTGGTCTGGGCCCTGCCCTCGGGCGACTACGCGCCCACCAAGGCGTTGCAGCCGCTCTATCTCGCATTCTTCGCGGCGCTGTTCGTCTGGCCCAACTACCTGGCCATAGCCCTGCCCGGGCTGCCGTGGATCACGCTGCTGCGCCTGACCGGCATGCCGTTGCTGTTCGTGATGCTGGTCTGCCTGTCGGTCTCGGCCCAGTTCCGCAAGCACCTGGCCGACGTGTTCGGCTACGACCCGTGGATCTCGCGGATGATGGTCGCCTTCTTCGTGCTGGTGACCCTGTCGGTCGGCTATTCGGTCGCCATAGGCCCCTCGGCCAGCCGCTACATCGTGGCTGTCACCAACTGGTTCTGCATCTTCTTCGTCAGCTTGATCCTGTTCACGCGACCGGGCTTCGCACGGCGCTGGATGTGGACCTTCATCGCCATGGCGACCGTCATCTGCGTGGTCGGCGCCTATGAGTCGCGCATCCACCACGTGGTGTGGTCGAACCACATCCCCTCGATCCTGAAGATCGAGGACGAGGCGGTGCTGCGCGCGCTGTCGGGCCTGTCGCGCGCCGCCACCGGCAAGTACCGCGTGCAGGGCACCTACGGCACGCCGCTGGGCCTCGCCGAGTTCCTGGGCCTGGTGGCGCCCTTCGCCGTGCACCTGATCCTGACGTCGCGCACCAACGGCCCGCGCATCTTCGCCGGCGCCTACCTGCTGCTGGCCCTCTACGTGGTGCTCGAGACGGACTCCCGCCTGGGCCTGATCTCCAGCCTGCTGTCGATGCTGCTCTACCTGCTGTTCTGGGCGCTGCTGCAGTGGCGGCGGAACAAGGGCAGCATCATCGCCCCAGCCATCGTGTTGTCCTATCCGGCGATCTTCTGCGTCGGCGTCGCGGCGACCTTCTTCATCGGCCGGCTGCGCGCCAAGGTCTGGGGCAACGGCGCCCAGACCTCCAGCGACCAGAGCCGCGTCGAGCAGTGGAACATCGGCATCCCCAAGATCCTGAAGCACCCCTGGGGTCACGGCCTCGGCCAGTCGGGCAACGTGCTGGGCTATGTCGGCCCCGACGGGATCCAGACGATCGACTCCTACTTCCTCTCGATCCTGCTGGAGTACGGCATCATCGGCTTCATCCTCTACTATGGGATGTTCGCCCGCGGGGCCTGGGTCGGGGCGCGCACCATCGTGCGCGGCAACCTGGACGACGAACTGGCGCTGCTGTTGCCGCTGTCGATCTGCCTGATCGACTTCATCGTCATCAAGGCTGTGTTCAGCCAGGACGACAACCATCCTCTGGCGTTCATGATCCTGGCCGCGGTGATCGCCCTGGCCCGCCGCGCCGACGCGGCCCAGCCGGCCACGGAGCCGATGGCGGAGAGGCGCCGGATCAGCCGGTCAGCACACTCCCCACGACCTCAGCTCCAGCCTGCCGCATCTGGTCTGCGAAGAGAGACAGGTCCTGCGCGAAGCTGATGTGGCGGCGCGCGACCAGCAGGGTGTAGCCCGTCGCGCGAGCCACATGGAACGCGGTGGTCGATCGATTGGCCGGCGGCGTGTCCACGATGGTGATCTGGAACCGGCGCAGGCTCAGCTCCAGCATGTCCTCGAACGCGTGCGAGAAGATCCGCGTCTCGCCCTCGCCCGCCGCGTCGCCGGCATGCAGGATGGCAAGGCTGGGCTCGCGGCCCACGTCCAGGGCGTCGTTGAACTCCACCTCGCCCCGCAGCACCTCAGCCAGGCCGACGCCGCCGGCCTCGCCCGCGAACCGGGCGCCCGCTGCCGGCCGCTGCAGGTCGGCGTCGATAAGCAGGGTCGAGACCTGCAGGCGGCCTAGCGCGCGGGCCAGGGCCGTGGCGGTGGTGGTGACGCCGATGCCGTCGGACACCCCCGCCACCGTCAGCCCACGACGCCCCCGGCTCACCAACCGCCGCACGATCTCGTGCGAGAGGTGGTCCACGGCGTCCAGCCGCGGCCCCGCCAGGTGCGGATGGTCCGGATGCTCAACGGGCGGCAGGTCGGCGCCCCTGCTCCCGAACTTCAAAGCGCCTCTCCGGGCTGCGCGTCGGGAACGCCCGCGACCCGCGCGGCCTTCGCCGGCTTGGCGGGCTTGGCAGCCTTCGGCGGCTTCACGGCCTTGGCCGGTCGCGGCGCCTTGCGCCGGGCGCCGCCGATCAGCCTCGTCCGACGCTGGCGCGGCGGGGCCGGCAGGTTGCCCAGCACCGGTGCGCGTGTGGCGCTCTCCAGATCGTCGGACGAGCGGACCTTGCGGCCCAGCAGCTCGGTGAGCAGCGCCAGCAACACGCCCACGCCGCCGCCCAGCACCATCGACCCGCCCATGATCAGCGGCGGGTTCGGGAACTCGGGCGCCTCGGGCAGGCTGGTCTCGCCCAGCGGGGTGACGCCGGCGGCCGCGATCTCGGCGTCGCCACGCAGCTTCGCCGAGCGCTGGGTCTCGGACTCGTTCTGCGCCCGCATCAGGTCGATCTCGTCCTGCAGCGCCTGGGCCTGGGCCAGCGCGTCGCGCTGCGACACGACCTTGGCCGTCTGGGCGCCCAGCTGGTTGATGTAGGCGCGGGCCTGGACGTCGACCCGGCTGGCGCTCTGGCGGGCGTCTTCGTTCTCGGCAGCGGCGCTCACGGCCAGCGCGGCGCGGCGGCGTTGGGCCTCCTGCAGCGCCGGGTGGTTCGGCCCGAGACTCTTGGCCAGCGCGGAGATCTGGGCGTCGAGCTCGCCGAGCTGCTGGTTGGCGCGCATCGTCGTAGGCGCCGCGGCCGCCACCGGCCGGCTCGTCACCGAGGCCACCGACCGCAGGATGTCGGACTCCATGTCCCGGCCACGGGCCTGCAGCACGACGCCGGTGCGCCGCTGCAGCTCGGTCTTTGTGGCCTCCAGTTTGGCCAGCGCCGCCCGCGTCTTCTCGGCCTGCTGCGCATACCACTCAGAGGTCGCGATGTTGCCGGCCTGGCGGCGTTCGATCGTGGCCTGGATGTAGGCCCGGCGCACGGCGTCGGCGACGACGCGGGCGTTCTGCGGCACGGTCGAGCGGAAGCTGATCTCCAGCACGTTGCTGTCGGGCACCATGGTGGCGAACGTGCCCAGCATGATCGGCTGGGCCGCCCAGCGGCGGATGTCCATGTCGGCGCCATCGGTGCGGGTGTCGTAGGCGGCCTGGAACTCGGGGTTCTCCAGCCAGCCCAGTTCGTCGATCACCCGGCCGGCGACCTCATAGTCGCGGATCAGCTCGATCTGGGTGCGGACGTAGGCCTCGGCGGTGTCGGTGCCCAGCACCTGGCCGGTGATCGGGTCGGGCTTCACGACCTCCAGCATCACCCGCGAATGGGCGGCGTAGCGAGGCGGCAGCGTCTTCCAGACCACCACGCCGCCGGCCATGGTGCTCAGCATCGCGACCAGCACGATCGCGCGCCGAGCCCAGATGGTCTGCAGCACCTTCGCCAGGAACATCTACGCGCATCTCCGATGCCGGCCTTGCCTCGGCCGGCCGCTTCCACCGGGCCGCCCCGAATCGACCGGCGCGGCGCTGGACGAGGCGGGGCAAAACTGGCCCATACATAGACCGCGGTCGAGGCGGCGCTGCACAATAAATCCCTGGCCGCTTAACGATTTCATTAAGGGTTCGACCGCCCGTCTGCACTTTCACGTATCATGGGACGGGCGGCCCGGAGTTTGCACTCTGGCCCATGGTCAACCAACACCTATGCAGGACGAGTTCCCAAGATGTGCGGTATCGGCGGACGCGTAGACTTCGACCGGGGCATCAATCCGCGCGGCATGGCGGCCATGGTGGCCGCGCTGGGCCGCCGCGGGCCGGACTCGAACGGCGTCTGGACCGATGGCCCCTGCGGCCTGGCCCACGCCCGGCTCAGCATCATCGACGTCGAGGGCAGCCCCCAGCCGATGCGCGCGCCCGACCGCAGCATGGCCATCGTCTACAACGGAGAAGTCTATAATTACAGGGAGTTGCGCCAGGAACTGGAGGCGCTGGGCGAACGCTTCGCGACCAACGGCGACACCGAGGTGATCCTGCGCTGGCTGGCCCGCTCGGGGCCGTCGGCCCTGCCCAAGTTCGACGCCATGTTCGCCTTCGGCCTGTGGGACGAGCGCAACCAGAAGCTCCTGCTCGGCCGCGACGCCCTGGGCGAGAAGCCGCTGTTCTACGCCACACCGACGCCGGGCTCGATCGTGTTCGGCAGCGAGATCAAGGCGATCCTCGCCCACCCGGACGTGGACCGCAGTCTCAATATGGACGCCTTCCGCCAGGCCCTGCGGTTCCGGGCCGTGTACGGTTCCGAGACCCTGCACCGCGGCGTGCGCCAGCTGGAGCCGGGCTGCTACCTCGAGTTCGACCGCAGCGGGGTGAAGGTCGGCCGCTTCTTCGACCTGGTCGCCGAGACCCGCGTCGCCCGCGAGGCCCAGCGGGGCCTGAGCCGCGACGAACTGATCCGCCGGGGCCGCGACCTCTTCCTGGAGTCGGTCGAGCAGCGGCTGGTGGCCGACGTGCCGGTCGGCGCCTTCCTGTCGGGCGGGCTGGACTCCAGCCTGATCGTGGCGGCCATGCGCAAGATCCGCGCGCCCAGCGAACAGATCCGAACCTATTCGGTCGGCTTCACCGGGGACCCCCACTCCGAACTGCACTTCGCCAGCCTGATGGCTGAGGCGATCGGCTCGACCCACCGGGCGATCAACGTCGGTCCGGAGGCCTACATCAAGCGCTTCGCAGAGCTGTCGGCCTGCCGCGACGGCCCGGTCAGCCAGCCGGCCGACATCGCCATCGCTGAGATGAGCAACGTGGCCAAGCACGACGTGAAGGTCGTGCTGTCTGGCGAAGGCGCCGACGAGGTGTTCGCGGGCTATCCGAAATATTCGTTCGCCAAGGCGCCGGGCGCCCTACGCGCCGCCGCCCGCGTCCTGGGCGCCGGCAACCTGGCCTCGCTGGCCGGGATGGCGGGCCTGGACAAGCGCCGCGCCCTGGTGGCCGCCCGAGCCCTGGCTGAGCCCCGCGAGGTGGACCGCCACGTCCAGTGGTTCAGCTATCTCGACCGCACCGACCTGCACCGCATCCTGCCCGGCCTCGACTGGAGCCCGGCCAACTGGGAGCGCGCCATCGCGCCCCAAACCGAGGCGCTGGCCCAGGTGGACGACCGCGACGGCCTGCTGCGCATGCAGATGCTGGACTGCCTGACCTGGCTGCCGGGCAACATGCTGGAGCGCGGAGACCGCATGACCATGGCGGAGGGCCTTGAGGTGCGCCCGCCGTTCCTGGACAAGGAGCTGTCGGCGTTCGGTCTGGCCCTGCCCGCTTCGCTGAAGGTGCGCGGCGCGACCGGCAAGTGGATCGTGCGCCAATGGGCCCGCGAACTGGTCCCCGACGACATCATCAGCCGCAAGAAGTGGGGCTTCCGCACGCCGCTGAAGGAGTGGTTCCGCGGGCCGATGAAGGACTTCCTGATCGACCACGTCTCGGCCCAGGACGGCCTCTGCCAGGAGTACGCCGACGCCGCAGAGGTGCGGAAGCTGGTCGACGCCCACGTATCGGGCCAGGTCGACGCCGGCGAGACGCTGTGGACGATCCTGTCGGCCGAGGTCTGGTACCAGAACGTCTACCGCCCGCGGCAGGATGAGGCCCGGGCCGACGCGGCCTGAGGCGTCAGATCTCCTCGCCGTCGTAGGTGCGCCGGCTCATCTCGTCGGCGCCCTTCAGGCGGCCATAGTAGCCCACCTCGATGCCGCCCCGCAGGACACGCGCGGGGTTGCCCGCGACGATGGACTGCGGCGGCACATCCTCGAAGACCACTGCGCCCGCAGCCACGATGCACTCGTCACCGATCGTCACGCCCGGCAGGATGACGCTCCCGCCGCCGATGAAACAGCGGCTGCCCACCTTCACGGGGCGCGGCGGCCCGTCGCCCGCCCGCGTCGTGATAAGAGTCTTGAAAGCCACCAGGGTGTAGTCGCCGATCGTGATAGGGGCGCCTGGAGACACCTCGAACCGCGAACTGAGCGAGATGCTGGGACCTTCGCCCAGGATCACGCCCTGGGCGCGCAGCGCGATGTTGCGGACGTCCAACAGGAACTTCCGGAAGGTGCGCAGTTGGTCGAGGGATTTCAGCGCCATGGACGACTCTTTAGGGCCTGCATAGCCTCTTAGGCCTGATTCCTTTCGTATTCTCTCCCGAGCGCCGCAGCAAAGGGGCCGGTTTGTTCAACGCGTTTCACAGCAGGTTCCAGCGGTTGATCCAGACCGTGGTGTGGGGGATGGACATCCATCCCACCGCCTGCATCGCCACGACCGCGCTGATCGACCGGACCTGGCCGCGCGGGATTCACATCGAGGCCGGCTGCGTGGTCGAGGACCATGCGGTTGTGCTGACCCACGACATGACCCGCGGCCTGCATGTCGACACCCGGCTCGGCGCGCGCTCGCGCCTGGGCGCCCGCTGCATCGTCATGCCGGGCCTGACGATCGGCGAGGACTGTGTGATCGCGCCCGGCGCCGTGGTGACCAAGGACATGCCGCCCCGGTCGTTCGCCATCGGCAACCCGGCTACGGTCTCACCGCGGGCCGACTAGGCAGGCCCCGCACGCGCTGCAGGGTAACCACGACGGGATAGTGGTCCGATCCCACCTTCGGCCCCCGCTCGACCTTCACCGTCGCCCAGTCGCGGCCGGCGTAGATGTGGTCGATCGGCAGCACCGGGAACGGGAAGCCGAAGCGGTTGTGGCTCACCGCCTCCGCCGGCCAGCTCGCGACCGCGCGAGTCTGGCGGATCAGGCCCAGCACCTTCTCCTCCCGCCGCCGCCCGGCCGACCAGGGCGTAGAGTTGAAGTCGCCCGCCAGGATCGTTCCGCCGGCCGGGAACCTCCGCGCCATGTCCAGCAGCGCCGCCGTCTCCTCCGCCGTCCGGGCGAAGCGGGTCGGCCGGCCGCGGTGCACGGCCAGCACCGTGTAGTCGCCCCGCGCGTCGCGGAAACGGGCCACGGCCACCTTGCGTGAGACCATCCAGTCCCAGGTCGGGCTGTTGTCCCAGTACGGCCTGGCGGCGGCCTTGTAGTAGATCGTTGCCGGGCAGTTGCCGCAGCTGGCGGCGTACCCCAGCTCCGGCATGGCGTCGCCGATGTTGGGCGTCTCCTCCATCACCAGGATGTCGGCGTCCTGCGCCTTCAGCCAGGCCAGCAGCGCGGGCGTGCGCCGGTTGCCGTCCAGGGCGTTGAGCTGGATCACCTTGAGTTGAGCGGATGGGTCGAGGCGCGGCGCGGTCACCTGCCGATAGGTGAGGACCGGAAGGATCGCCCAGGCCGCCGACCCCACCCCCAGGACCAGGATCGCGAGGGCCGCCCGCACGGCTCGCCGGTTCGGCCGCAACAGGAAGACCCCGCTCGCGGCCAGGGCGCCGATCATGAAAAAGGGCAGGAAATGCGAGAGGATATCCAACCGGACGCTGAACGGGCCGCCGAACACCGCCAGCACGATCAAGCCCGACGAACCCGCCGAACCCAATAGCAGGAGCGCGATGACCAGCCTTCTCAAGCGCAATCCCCGAGCGTCCCGCGCCAGGGCGTCCGCGCCCTGCGGCGCCGCGTACCTTGGCAGTTAATCAAAACGAAGGACGCAACGTCGGATAGTTGGATTCGGAAACGTTTGCCCTAAAACAGCCCGACGGCGTTATGACGATAGCGCACGCCTCGGCTGGGCTGGGCGTATGGAGGCGTTCTTGAGCTTGCTCGGCAGGATGACATCGATCTTCAAGCGCCGCCCTGCCCCGACGCGCGCGCCCGCCGCGGGCGGCCCGCGGCCGCAAGCCAGCGTCTCACCCCCCGCCTTCCTGGAGTCCCGCCGCGAGCGTGGCGAGGGCGTGCTGCCCCGCTTCCAGACCATGGCCAGCGACCAGCCCTACGCAGGCGGCGGCGACAAGATGGCTTCGTTCCGGTCGCGCCTGCGCGCGGCGTTCACGCCTTCGCACCCGGTGGCCGACGGCCGCATGTTCTCGGGCCGCCAGGCCCTGCTGCGCACGATCATCGGCGCGATCGAGAACCAGCGCTTGCACGTCGTGCTCTACGGCGAGCGCGGCATCGGCAAGACCTCGCTGCTCCACATGCTGCGCGCGGCGGCCACCGACGCCCGCTACCTCGTGGTATACACCTCGTGCGGCGCCCTCTCTTCGTTCGACGAGATCTTCCGTGGCGCGGCGGCGGACATCCCGCTGCTGTACCACTCGGGCTTCGCGCCCACCGACTCCGAGGCCGAGCGCGGTTCGTCGCTGCTCGACCTGCTGCCGCAGAGCCAGATTTCGCCGCGTGTCTTCGGCGACCTCTGCGCCAAGCTGACCGGCACGCGCGTGCTGATCATCCTGGACGAGTTCGACCAGTGCGAGTCCGCCGCATTCCGCCGCGACATCGCCGAGCTGATCAAGACCTTGTCCGACCGCTTGGGCCGCGTGCAGTTGGTGCTGTCGGGCGTGGCCGGCGACCTTTCGGACCTCGTCGAGCACATCCCCTCGATCCGCCGCAACATCTTCGCCCTGCATGTGGAGAAGATGAGCGACGCCGAGATCGCCCTGATTGTCGCCAATGGCGAGCGTGAGACGGGCATGACCTTCGAGCCCACCGCGACGGCCTTCGTCGTGGCGGCCTCGCGCGGTTCGCCCTACCTTGCCAACCTGATCTGCCACCACGCCGGCCACACCGCGCTCAATCAGCAGCGCACGACGGTGAAACCCGCCGACGTCGCCCAGGCCGTGGAACAGGCCGCGGAGGAGTTCGCCGGTCGCGTGTCACGGCCGCTGGTCGCCCGCGTCGGCCGCGTCATGGACGGCAACGGCGGCGGCATCGCCGCGGCGGCCCGCGCGGCCCTGGCCGGCGACGGCTCGTTCACGCTGCAGGATCTGGTCACCGACCAGGAGGTCGAGGCCAAGCGCGCCCATCAGGTGATCTCGGTGCTGACCTCGGAGGGCCTCCTGCGCGAAGTTCCCGGCGACGACGCGCCCAGCTACCGTTTCCTGGACGACGGCCTGCCGGCCTACATCTGGATGTCCTGGGCCCGCGACGGCCTGGAAGCCATCCCGGTGCCGCCGCCGGTCCGCAAGACGACCTCGACGGGCGCCTGATCCCCAAAAGCAAAGCGCGCCCCGAGGGGCGCGCCGCAATCTTGGAGCTTGAAGCGTTCCCGGGTCCAGGCGCCGCCTGAACCCGGATGTTCGCTGACCTACTTCGCAGCCGGGGCAGCCGGAGCCGGAGCGGCGCCCTTGGCCGCCGGTGCGCCGGCCTTGCCCGGCGGCGTCTTCGGCGGCTCGAAGGCCGGGGCGTATTTGATGTTCGGCTTGGCGGCGTTGTACATCGTCTCCAGCTGCTTCCCGACGGTCTCTTGCGCCTTGCGGGTGCGGATCACGTTGCTGGCGTACATCACGGCCGGCTCGCCGGTGAACGGGGCCGCCTTCGAACCGGTGATGCGGTTGAAGACGAACGAGCCACGCTGCGGGATCACGAAGACCTCGCCCGGGGGCAGCTTCTGGATCTGGGCCAGCAGGCCCGGGTTCACCTGCAGGGTGTCGATCGTCGAGACGCTCTCCTGGAACGGCACGTTCTCGGACTGCAGCAGCGCCTTGACCTCTTCCAGGCTCTTCAGCGGCTGGAAGCGGACCGGATCGATCTTGTTCGGCGCGGCGACCAGCTGGTCGACCACCAGGACCTTGCGGTCGGCGAACATGGCCGGGTTCGAGTTGATGAACGCCTGGGCCTCGGCCTTGCCCGGGGCCGCGGTCTTGGCCGCCAGGCTGCGCTGGTAGAGCTGGGCCAGCAGTTGCTCTTCGCCGCGCTGGACGTCGAGGTTGTAGTTCGGGGTCTTGTCGAGCTTGGCCTCCTTGGCCTTCTCGACCATCAGCTTGCGCAGGATGATCTGCTGCAGGACCTGCTGCTGGGCCCGCTTCATGACCTCGGGGTCGCGAGACGAGAAGCCGCCCATTTCGCGGCGCAGCTCAAGGGCGGTGACCTCCTGGCCGTCGACCGTCGCGACGACCTGGCCCGTCGGCTTGCCGCCGGACATGAGGCTCTTGACCTTGTCGCAGCCCGCGAGGCCGAGGCCCGCACAGAGGCCCACGACAAGCAGGACAGACTTCTTTTGCATGCTCGCTTCCATCAATGAAATCGCAGGCGACACCTAGGACTACGCTTGGTGAACGTGGAGTTCACGCACAAACCTGGATTGTTCCCCTCGCGCCTGCGGCGTTCGACTCCCGAAGAACACGGTAGCGGTTTCTCGCGGGCCTGAGGAGTCGGGCGCTCGCGCCCTTTCACCCACGGCGGGGCGGAAACGAAGAAGGCCGCCGGCCCGTGGGTGGGCGGCGGCCTTTCCGTGATCTTTTGGACGCCGTGCTAGGCGGCGAACGCGTGCCGGCGACGGGCGCGGAGCATGACGCCCGCGCCGCCGAAGCCGGCGATCATCAGGGCCCAGGTCGCCGGTTCCGGGATCGGGGCCGGGGCGAAGAAGCCCGTGCCCGACCAGGAGGCGTTGGTCCCGCCGTTGCCCTTCACGACCAGCACCTGCGGGCCGCCGGAGGCGACCGGCAGCGGCACAGTGGTGAAGGCGTTCCAGATATAGGTGTTCGGAACGTTCGACAGCGACAGCTCGACGCCGTTGAACGTCACGCTGGTGAAGTTCAGGCCACTGAGGGCCTGGAAGCTCACCGAACCCAGGTTGAAGCCCACCGAGCCGGTCGGCAGGGCGAAGTTGAACGTGTCGGTGAAGTTCGTGCCGTCCCACGCGTGGGTCGACGTGCCGTCGTTCACGTCCGCGCCGTTGACGTAGATGCCGTCGCCGGTCGGATCGCTGATCTTGTTGTCGCTGAAGGTCAGGGTGATCGGTTGGTCCGGCGTGGCGGTCCAGTTGTCGATCACGGTGGTCGCGGAGGCGGTGGTCGCAACGGCGCCGGTGGAAAGCGCGATCGCGGCCGCAGCCATAAGCTTGGTTACAGTACGCATGACTAGCACCCTTGGTTACTCACGCTTTACCCTACTGGTCGCCACACGCGTCGGTCACCCCAACTCGCCTTCGGGGCGAGTAAGAAAGGTCCGTCGCCGACTGCAGCGCAAAATGCCCTGCAATCTCCGTGGGATGGCGGAGGGGTAATGCAAAACGAGCTCCGGCGGTGGGGGCCGAAGCGCGCGTTACATCAATGATTTGTTAGCCTTGGTCAAGCGGGCCCAGACGGAATCTAGCCGCGCTTGGCCAGCTCCATCAGATACTGGCCGTAGCCACTCTTGCCTTGCGTCTTCGCTTGCGCAGCAAGTTCCTCGGCGTTGATCCAGCCGTTCTCGAAGGCGATTTCCTCGAGGCAGCCGATGCGCAGGCCCTGACGCTGTTCGTAGGTGCGGATCAGCTCACCGGCCTGGATCAGGCTGTCGTGGGTGCCCGCATCTTCCCAGGCGAAGCCGCGGCCCAGCAGTTCGACGTGCAGCTCGCCGGCCTGGAGATACAGGTCGTTCAGCGCCGTGATCTCGAGCTCGCCGCGGGCCGAGCGAGTCAGCGTCTTGGCCATCTCGCTGGCGCGGCCGTCGTAGAAGTAGAGGCCGGTGACCGCGTAGTTCGACTTGGGCTTCGCGGGCTTCTCCTCGATCGAGAGCGCCTTGTTGTCGGGCGACAGCTCGACCACGCCGTAGCGTTCGGGATCGTGCACCGGATAGCCGAACACCGTCGCGCCGTCCTTGCGGGCGTCGGCCGCCTTCAGCATCTGCACGAAGTTCTGGCCGAAGAAGATGTTGTCGCCGAGGATCAGGGTCGACGGCTGGCCGTCCACGAACTCCTCGCCCAGCAGGTAGGCCTCGGCGAGGCCGCCCGGCGTGGGCTGGATCACGTATTCGAACCTCACGCCGAACCGCGAGCCGTCGCCCAGCAGGCGCTTGAAGCCGGCCTGGTCCTCGGCCGTGGTGATGATCAGGATCTCGCGCACGCCGGCCAGGAACAGCACCGACAGCGGATAATAGATCATCGGCTTGTCGTAGACCGGCAGCAGCTGCTTGCTGACCGCTATGGTCAGGGGGTGCAGCCGGGTGCCGGCGCCGCCGGCGAGGACGATCCCGCGTCTCATGCCTTCTTCACCAGGCCCAGACGGTCGGAGTGGAAGCCGCGCTCACGGATGCGCTCCACCCAGCCGTAGTTGTCGACGTACCAGCGGACGGTGTCCTCCAGACCCTCGCCCAGCGGCATGCGGGCCTTCCAGCCCAGCTCGCGCTCCAGTTTCGACGAGTCGATGGAATACCGGAAGTCGTGGCCCGGCCGGTCGGTCACGAAGGTGATCTTGTCGGCGTGGCTGGTGTTGGCGGGGGCCATCTTGTCGAGGTGCTCGCAGATGATCTTCACGACCTCGAGGTTCCGCTTCGTGGCATCGCCGCCGATGCAGTAGGTCTCGCCCAGCAGGCCCTTCTGCAGCACCAGGAGCAGCGCCTCGGCGTGGTCGTCCACGTGCAGCCAGTCGCGCACCTGGCGGCCGTCGCCATAGATCGGGATGGTCTTCCCTTCGAGCGCCCGGGTGATCACCGTCGGGATCAGCTTCTCGGGGAACTGGTAGGGCCCATAATTGTTCGAGCAGTTCGTGATCACCACCGGGAAGCCGTAGGTGTGGCCCCAGGCGCGCACCAGGTGGTCGGACGAGGCCTTCGACGCCGAATAGGGCGATCGGGGATCATAGGGCGTCTCTTCGGTGAAGTCGCCGTCCTCCCCCAGCGCGCCGAACACCTCGTCGGTCGAGATGTGGTGGAAGCGGAAGGCGCTCTTCCGCGCGTCGTCCAGCTTGTTCCAGTAGGCGCGGGCCACCTCGAGCAGGATCGCCGTGCCCAGGATATTGGAGCGCACGAAGTCCAGCGGGCCCTCGATGGCGCGGTCGTTGTGGCTCTCCGCCGCCAGGTGCATCACCGCGTCGGGCTGGTGCGTCTCGAACACCGCCTCGACCTTCTCGCGGTCGCAGATGTCGACGTGCTCGAAGGCGTAGCCCGGGTCCTTGGACACCCCCTCGACGTTCTCGAGGTTCGCCGAATAGGTCAGCGCGTCCAGGTTCACCACCTGGTGGCCGTCGGCAATGGCCCGGCGGACGACGGCGGACCCGATAAAGCCCGCTCCGCCCGTGATCACGATCTTCAAGTGCGCCCCCGAGGATGCAAACGACGGCCTCACTTACTATGAACGGAGGCCGGTTCAAGCTGGTTGATTGTCGTTCGCCAGACCCTAACGGCCCGTCACCATGCCAGGATCGAGTTTCGCGGCGGCTGTGTCGGCCGGACGACCATGGCGCCGCTCGATGTCCTTCTGGAGGGCGCGCGCGGCGAAGGCGTGGCCGGTGAAGAGGGTGTCGATCGCCCAACCGACCAGCGGCACGCCCGAGGCGACGCTGTCCAGCCCCAGGTAGGCCGCCATCCGCAGCAGGGTAGCGCGCGAGGCGCCGGCCTGCAGGGCCTCGCTCAGCAGAAGGCCCGCAGCGCCGACCGAGTAGACCGTCCCGGCCACCGGCACCCAGGCGAGCACCCCGTCGACGCCCAGGCCCCAGGGTCCCAGGCCGATCACCCGGTCGGACAGCTGCTTGACGCGTTCAGCCCGTCGCCAGGCCTTGTGCGCACGCTCACGGTGCTCGCTCATGGCATCAGAACGCCCGCCGGCGCCCGGCGGGTTCCCGCTAGATCATATCGCCTGCAGCCGCGTCGAGCAGCAGGAACACCCGCCCGCCCTCGGCGCCCAGCATGCCGGCCAGCAGCAGCCCGGCGGGATCGCGCTCCACGGCGTCGTCGATCAGGGTCTTGTAGCGGCGCACATAAATCTCGGTGCGCCGCTTGACCTCGTCGTCGGTGAACAGCCGCCGGGCGATGCGGCGGGTCGCGGCGGGGGCCAGCTTGCGCACGACCTCGCGCGCGCCGTCGCGATCGCCGGTCTGCAGGGCCGCGGCCACCTCCTCGATGCGGGCGGTGGGCAGCAGGCGGCCGGGATCGACGCCCATCTTGGCCAGTTCCTCGCCCAGGGAGTCCTCCAGGCGCTCGCCGTCACCGTCCGCGCCATCCAGCGAGGCCAGCAGGTCCTTCCACGTCCAGGTTTCCCCGCCGTCTTCGCCCTCGTCGCCATCGGCCGGCGGAGGCGCGGCCGGCGGCCCGCCGGCGGCCTCGAAGACGGCCGAGAACTCGCGGTCGGTGGCCGTCGGTGTCAGACGGATGCGGCTGCGCAGGCCGATACGCTCGGCGAGCTCGGCGCCCGGCGCCTCGACCGGCGTGGCCAGCTCCAGCGTCTCGGGCTCCTCGTCCACGGGCGGCGGCGGGGCGGCGGCGGCCTTCGGCTTGCGGGCCGGCGGCGGCGCGGGCGTGGCCGGCGGAGCGGCCAGGGGCGCGGCCGGAGAGGCCACGGCGGCGACGCCCATCAGCTTCACCGCCTCGGACAGCATCTCGAAATTGCGGCGCACGCGGTCCTGGAAGGCCGCGTCGATGGCCTGGGCCTCCTCGGCCGTGCGGCGGGCCTGGGCCATCAGCTCGTCCATGCCGTCGGCCACGGCGGCGCGGACCCGGTCGGCCTGACCGGCGGCGGCGGCGGGCAGCTTGGCGGCGCGCTGCTCCAGCTCGGCCATCATGGCGGCCAACTCGTCCAGGGTGGAGCGCGCGGCCTTGGCGCCCTCCTCCAGCTTGCGGGCCGTGGCGGCGCCGGCTTCCTCGACCATCTTCGACGACTGCTCGACCAGCGCCTTGGCCTCTTCCAGCCGGGCCTCGAACACCTGGTTGGCCTTCTGGCCGGCGTTGAAGGCGGCTTCGGAGAGCTGGTCCACCTGCTCGCGGGCGGTGGTGGCGTGGCGGGCGGCGGCGGCGCGGGTCTCTTCCGCGGCGTTGGCCAGTGCGTCGATGGCCGCTCGGGTCTGGGCTTCCAGCTGGGCGCGCTGCTCGGCGGCGGCCGACGAGACCGCCTCCAACGCGTGCAGCGTCGATTGGCCGAACTCCTCGCGTTCGGCCTTGGCGGTCTCGGCGATGTCGCGGAACTGCAGCGTCGCATCGGCCATCAGCTTGCGCAGCTGCTCGCCGCCGGTGACCGCGCGCTCGCTCATCTCAGACGACGACTTGCGAGCGGACTCGATGAACTCCGCCAGGGCCGCAGCGTGGGCGTCGGCGTTCACCGCGAACGCCTCGTGGTCGCCCTTCAGGGTCTGGCTCAGCGCCACCAGGGCGGCGCGCTGCTCGGTCAGGCCGCCTTCGACGGCGCGCACCTGATCGGCCACGCCCTGACCCGCGGTCTCCAGCCGGGCGATGTGGCGGGTCAGGTCTTCGCCGGCCGTGCGGGCGGCGTCGCTGGCCTCCCCCGCCGCGGCGGCCAGGTCGGCGGCGCGGGCCTGCAGTGAGCCTTCCGCCTCGCGGATCTGGGTCTCGGCGATGGTGGTGGCCTCGGTGATCATCCGCGCCTGCTGGGCGACGGCGTCGGTCACGCGCGTGGCCTGGGTGTCGAGGGTCTGCGCCATGCTGGCCATCTCGGAGCGCTCGCGACCCAGCGTGGCGGCCAGCTCCTGGGCGGTGCGCACCGACTGGGCCGTGGCGCCGGTCAGCTTGTCGGTCTCGAAGGCCAGGGCGTCGCGCATGGCGACCAGCGTCTCGCGCGCCTCCTCGGCGGCGGCGGCGGCGCGGTTGATCTCCTCGCGGACGGCTAGGGTGACGTCACCGGCGCGGGCGGCGGCGGCGATGGCGGGCGTCAGCATGTCCTCGGCCATCGCCTTCGCGCGGCGGCTCTCCCAGGCCAGCTTCTGGCCCTGGCGGATCATGTAGGCCGCGCCCAGCACAAAGATCGCCGGGCCGACGGCCAGCAGAGCGAAGACCGTGATGGCGAACGGGTCGCTCTGCAGCGGGGCGACGTTGTTGCGATAGCCGACGGCGAAGGCGATGGGCGCCAAGGCCCAGAGCGCGGCGACGGCGACGGCGATCAGCCAGGTGGGCCAGCCGGACGGAGGATGCTGGTCCACGTCGAACTCCGCGTAGGCGTGCGGGTCGGCCTGATGGGTCAGAGCGCGGCCGCCGGCCGCGCCCACGGCCGGCGCGTGATGGGCGCTGTCGCGGGCCTGGAACGCGAACGCGGCCGGAGCCTCGGCGGCCTCAGCTGCGTGAGGCTCGTCCTGGGGGCTCCCGAAGTCCATCGGTCGCGACCGCTTGGAGAACCTCATCGACGCCCGTTCCTTCCCGTCTTCGCGGCCAGCGCACACATGCCGACCGCCGTGGGTCGCAGGCCAGCAGGATTACCCTCCGGGCGAGCGGACGCAAACAGGCGGAAGGTCGATTCGACCGCCGGACGGCGGATTGTCGCGGGACGTCAGGCCTTGAGCAGGCGGGCGCGCTGCCCTTCAGGGCAGTTGGCGCGCATCACCTTTTCCACGCGCTGCGCCTGGCGCGGCGAGCGGGCGATGGTGCGCTGGTCGGCAGCCGAGACGGCGGGGCGGGGCTGTTCGATCTTCGGCGTGTCGACCGTGACGCCGAGGGACGCGAAGGCGGCGGCGGACGAATGCACGACCACCGCGGCGACCATTTCCGTCAATGTCGACATGGGAATGCCCCTGCGATTCCGCCTATCGTTGCTATACGGCAGCGCCGGGCCGAACGGGAGCGCCCGCAACGTGAAATGTTTGTCATCTAGCGCCGGAAACCGGAGGCGCGAGCGTGACGACCACGGGATAGTGATCCGACCCCAGTTCCGGTCCGCGCGCCACGCTCACCGTCGCCCAGCCCGGGCCGGCATAAACGTGGTCGATCGGCAGCCACGGGAACGGCGCCGGCAGGCGGTTGTGGCTGCGCCGTGCAGCCGGCCATGTGAACAGCGCGCGGGTCCGCCGGATCAGCCCCCAGGACCGGTCCTCGCGACGCCGGGCGAACGACCATGGCGTCGAGTTGAAATCGCCGGCCACGATCATCCGCTCACGCGGCAGGGCGCCGATCACGCCGTCCAGCCTGGCGGTTTGGGCGCGCTCGCGAGCGAAGCGGACGGGCCAGTAGCGATGGACCGCCACGACCGCGAACTCGCCGGCCGGATGGGCGAACGTGGCCCAGGCGATGAAGCCCGGCCGGTCGCCCGACCGCGGCTGGGCGTAGCGCCGCAGCGCCGGCTGCCTCGACAGGATCACGGCGCCACAGTCGCACTGGGCGACATAGCCGCGCGCGACCAGCCTGGCCTTCAGCTGGCCGGGCTCCTCGAGGATGACGACGTCGGGCTCCTGGGCGATGATCCAGGCGGCGGCCGCGTCGGTCCTGGCGTTCTGGCCCCACGAATTGAACTGGATGAGCTTGATGCGGCCGGGCGCGTCGGCCGGCGCCCGCGGATCGCCGCCGCGGCTCAGGATCTCGGGCGCGACCAGCAGCGCCGCGCCGGCCACCGCCAGCAGCGAGACCGCCGCCAGCGCTGGCCGCCCCGCGCGCGGCCCCAGGAACGCCAGGCCCAGGGCCAGCAGGCCGGCGGCCAGGTAGATCGGCGCGAAATGGGTCAGGACGTCGAGCCGCGCCGACCAGCGGCCGCCCTGCGCCAGGACCGCGGCGGCGAGGCCGCCCAGCGCCAGCGGCCAGGCAAGGCAGGCGAAGCCGAGGCGCAGCAGGTCCATGTCCCTCGCCTATCACACCGCGCCAACGCGGCGCAGCGATCTAGTGCTTGGTTTCCCCGCGCTGGGAGAGCACCTCGCGCGTCATGCGGCTGTAGCGCGCGATGAGGCCGCGGGTGGAGTAGTCGTCGGCGATCAGCCGCTCCTGGGCCTTGTGGGCCACCGCCTCCAGCGCCTGGGGCGAGGAGTTGAGCACGGCGTCGCGCAGCGCCCGCGGATCGCCCGGCGGCGCATAGAGCACCTCGTCCTCGCCGAAGTAGGTGGGCACGCCGCCCGTGCGGCTCGACAGCACCGGCTTGCCCAGGGCGGCGGCCTCGAGCGCCACCGTGATGCCGGAGAAGACGTTCTCCTTCATCGGCACCGCGATGATGTCGGCGGAGTCGTAGAGCGCGCGCAGCTCGTCCATCGAGCTCAGCTTCACCAGCGTCACGTTCTTGTGGCGCGCCGTGCGGGTGTTCGACAGCCACGCGCAGGCCAGCGTCAGCTTGAAACGCTTGTCCGAGCCGAAGGCCTGGATGAGCGTGTCCCAGTCGCGCGTGCGGTCGTTGCCCGCCGCCACGATGTGGGGAACCGTGCTGTCCGACGTCTTCGGCGGGCGGATCGTGAAGTAGCCGGTGTTGATGCCGAAATGCATCAGCTCGCAGCGCAGGTTCGGGAACGCGCGGCGGCCGATCGGCAGGCACTGTTCCGAGTGCACGCCCATGACCGCGATCTCGTCGGCCAGGAAACGGTACAGCCAGTGCCGCCACCACGGCAGCTGGTCCCAGCGGTTGAAGAGCCAGATCGAGGCGCTGATGATCGGCTTGCGCGGGATGACGCCGAACTTCATGAGCGTGGCCACGGCGAAGGCTTCGCCCTCGGTCATCGTCCAGATGACGTCTGCTTCCGAGATCGACTTACGGTTGTTCCAGGCGTGGACGAGATCGAAGCCCATCAGGCGCTCGATCACCTTCGCCGCGAAGTCCCGCCGCCCATCGCGGGAGAAGGACACGACGTGACCCTCCTCCGCGGCGAGATGGAACCCGTACGGCGTTTCATCGGGTTCGATCCCTTGGCGGAACCTCTCCCGGTACAATTCGGCGTCCTTACCCCAGTAGAGTTGGACGTGCACCTTCCACAAGCCGGCCCCCGAAACCTGCTACTGAAAGCACGAAGGCTACACCGGCCCCGCGCCGGTCAAGCCCTATCAGCCTAGAGTTTACAAAATGACGTAGCGCGATGTCGCGGCATGCCACTTTCGGAGGGGAACGCCTCGTCGAATCTCCCGCAGGTTGATCAAGGCTCGCTCAGGCCGCGACCTGCGGCCTGAAGCTGGCGCCCTCGTGCTCCAGCAGCCAGCGCTTGCGGTGCAGGCCGCCACCGTAGCCGGTGAGCGAACCGTTCGAGCCGATGACGCGGTGGCAGGGCACCACCAGCGCCACGGGGTTGGAGCCGTTCGCCAGGCCCACGGCGCGGACGGCCGTGGGGCGGCCGATGCGCTCGGCGAGCTGGGCGTAGCTGATGGTCTCGCCCGGGGGGATCGAGCACAGCGTCACCCAGACCTTCTTCTGGAAGGCCGTGCCCGCGCCCTCCCAGGCGATATCGTCGAAGGCGTCGGTCCTGCCCGAAAAATAGGCATCAAACTTCGCCCGCAGCGGCCCCTGGCCTTCCACCAGCTTCGCCTTGGGATAGCGGCGGCCGATCCACTTCAGCATGGCCGGCTCGTAGTCGGTCCAGTTGAAGGCGCGCAGCACGCCGGCTTCGTCGGTGACGACCAGGGCCGTGCCGATCGGGGTGGGCACGCGGTCGAGGGTCAGGGTCTCAGGCAGCTTGGCGGTCATTGTCCTTGGTCCTTTTGGAGGCGGCCCCCTTGGCGGGGGCGAGACCCGGGTCGGCGGCCCAGAGGTGCTGGGCGGCATAGGCCCGCCACGGCTTCCAGGCCTCGCTCCGGGCGAGGAGTTGATCGGCGGTCGGGCGAACGCCCGCTTCGTCGGCCATGGCCCGCATCAGGCCGATGTCGGCCTGCGGGAAGGCGTCAGGTTCGCGCAGTTCGCGCAGCGCGATGTACTGCGCGGTCCATTCGCCCACGCCCGGCAGGGCCTTGAGCGCTGCGATGGCGCTTTCCAGGTCGGAGCGGGGCGTGAAGATCGTCGGGTCCGCCGCCACCGTGCGCGCCAGGGCCTCCAGGGCCGCGCCGCGCGCCCGGGGCATGCCCAGGGCGGCGATGTCCTGGCCGACCAGTCGTTCCGGGCTCGGGAAGACGCAGGTCAGGCCCAGTTCGGCCGCCGCCGGATCGTCGATCGGCTGGCCGTAGGCGGCCACCAGCTTGGCCGCGAGGCCGCGGGCGGCGCTGACGGTGATCTGCTGGCCCAGGATCGCGCGGACCGCCAGCTCGAAGCCGTCCCAGGCGCCGGGGGCCCGCAGGCCCGGCCGGGCAGCGATGAGCGGCGCCAACGCCGGGTCCTGACTCAGGTGTGCGCCGATCAGGGTCGGGTCGGCCGAGAGGTCGAACACCCGCCGCACGCGGGCGATAACGGCCGGCAACGACTTCAGCTTCGGGAAGCGGATCTCGGCCTGCAGTGCGCCGTCCTTGCGCGGGGTGACGATCACCACGCCCGCCACGCCGTCGATGGAGAGCGTGCGCGCATAGCGCTTCGGCTCCACCCGCTCGACGCCGGGGATCGCCCGTTCGGTCAGGAAGCGGATGATCGCGTCCCAGTCGTAGGGCGGCTTGTAGGGCAGCCGCACATTGATGCCGTCGGCGGCAGGGGTCTCTTCCTTGTGGCTGCGGCGCAGCTCGCCCGGCGGGCGGCCGAAGAGCTGTTGGAAGGTCTCGTTGAAGCGCCGCACGCTGCCGAAGCCCGAGGCCAGGGCCACCTCGCTCATCGGCAGGCGCGTCTCCTGGATCAGCTGTTTCGCCAGCAGCACGCGCCGCGTCTGGGCGACCGCCACGGGCGAAGCGCCGAGGTGCTGGCGGAACAGACGGCGGAGCTGGCGTTCACCGACGCCGAGGCGTGCGGCCAGCGCGTCCACGTCGCCGCCGTCCATCGCTCCGCCCTCGATCAGGGCCAGGGCCCGCGAGACCGTGTTGGACGTGCCGCGCCAGGCGCCCAGGTCGGGCGAGGCCTCAGGGCGGCAGCGCAGGCAGGGGCGATAGCCCGCTTCCTGGGCCGCCGCGGCGGTCGGGTAGAACGTCATGTTCTGCGGCTTGGGCGTGCGCGCGGGGCAGATCGGCCGGCAGTAGATGCCGGTCGTCTTCACGGCGCCGAAGATCCGCCCGTCGAACCGCGCATCGCGGGTCTGGAAGGCGCGCCGGCAGGCTTCGAAATCCATGTCCATGGCCCGGAAGATGGGCGCTCAGCCGCGCGAAGTCTCGCGGTTTTCGGACATAGATGAGTGGCCGCCGGCGGCTTTCGGACAGCCTTTTCTCAGCCCAGGGCCGCTGCCAACCGCTTGTCGCGCCCGATGGAGATCGAGGCGGCGATGTGGGCCACCACCGTCAGCAGTACGAAGGGGATCACCCCGGCGTAGCCGTAGGCCAGCGCCTGGTCGCCGTGGACCGGCTCCATCCTGTCGGCGATCCAGCCGACGTAGACCGGCCCCACGCCCAGGCCGACGAGGTTCAGGACGAACAGCAGGATCGCGCCGGTCATGGTGCGCTGGGCCGGCGTCACGGCGTTCTGCGCCACGGTCAGCGCCGGCGCCAGGTAGGCCTGGTTCATCAGCATCGGGCCCAGCAGGAACAGCATGGCGATCTGCCAGGTCGGGGCCCAGATGAGGCCGAACCAGAACGGCGTCGACAAGGCGAAGGCGATGGCCGGCACCCAGGCGAACCAGCGGCGGTCCTTGTGGCCCAGCTTGTCCACCAGCCAGCCTGCGGCGACCGTGCCGACCACGCCCGTCGCCCCCAGGGCCAGCGCGTAGTAGGTGGCCACGTCCGGCGCGGCCATCCCTTTCACGTTCTCGAGGAATTGCGGGTTCCAGACGAGGCCCGCGTAACCGACGAAGGCCGACATGGCGCTGGAGATCGCCGTCAGCACCAGCGTGCGGTTCGAGAAGAAGCCTCCGATGGCCTTGTGGATCGGCGGGGCCGGCGGATGCTCGGTCGCGCCTTCGGCCAGGGCGTCCAGGCCGCCACGCTTGGGCTCGCGCACCAGGAGCAGCATCAGCACCGCGAGGATGATCCCCGGCGCGCCGACGATGAAGAAGGCCGTGCGCCAGCCGTAGGCGAGCGCCAGCTTGCCGCCCAGGAAGGCCCCCAGCATCGAGCCGATCGGCACGCCCAGCGAGTAGATCGCCAGCGCGGTGCCGCGGCGCTCGGCCGGGAAATAGTCTGAGATCAGCGAATAGGACGGCGGCGAGCCACCCGCCTCCCCGAAACCCACGCCCATCCGGAAGAGCAGGATCTGCAGGAAGTTCTGCGCCGTCCCGCACAGGGCAGTGAACAGGCTCCAGATGGCGCAGGCCAGCGCGATGATCCATTTGCGGCTCATCCGGTCGGCGAGGTAGGCCACGCCGATGCCGCACGTGGTGTAGAGCAGCGCGAACGACGTCCCGCCCAGCAGGCCGAACTGGGTCTTTGTCAGGTGCAGCTCGGCCGAGATGTCCTTGCCCAGGATCGAGATGATCTGCCGGTCGAGGAAATTCAGCGTGTAGACGATCGCCAGGAACCAGACCACGAAGTAGCTGTAGCCCGACGACTTGTGCGGCTGAGCCGCCTCCGCCGTCGCCGTTTGAACGCTCATCTGACTGCCCCCAACCCGCCCCAGCCGACCGGTGTTCCGGCTCGAAAATGGAGTATGCGCTTCCGTCGCGTCGGTTGTGGCACGAGGCGGCCGAAAGCGCCAAGCAGCATTGCGTTTCAGACCTGCAAGCCGCCCGCGCGGCGCCAACTCCGCTGTCGCCGCCTCAAGAATTCCTGGGGCCGCCTCGCCTTGCCTCGCCCCGACCCCACCGCTAACTCAACGGCCGGGGCCACCCCGCCCGCCTTCGCGCGCGGGTTCGTTGTCGCTATTGATGTAAGGTCCGCCCATGGACGCCGGCGTCCTGACCCGCCCAGAAAACCTCGAAGGCACGTTGACCTCCAAGACCCTGACCCACCTGCAGCGGCTGGAAGCCGAGAGCATCCACATCATGCGTGAGGTGGTGGCCGAGTGTGAGCGCCCCGTGATGCTCTACTCGATCGGCAAGGACTCGGCCGTGATGCTGCACCTGGCGGCCAAGGCCTTCTATCCGTCCAAGCCTCCCTTCCCGCTGCTGCACGTCGACACGACCTGGAAGTTCCGGGCGATGTACGAGATGCGCGAACGCATGGCCAAGGAGCTGGGCTTTGAGCTGCTGGTCCACCAGAACCCCGACGCCATCGCCCAGAACATCAACCCGTTCGACCACGGCAGCGCCAAGCACACCGACATCTGGAAGACCGAGGGCCTGAAGCAGGCCCTGGACAAGTACGGCTTCGACGCGGCCTTCGGCGGCGCGCGCCGCGACGAGGAGAAGTCCCGCGCCAAGGAGCGCATCTTCTCGTTCCGCTCGGCCCAGCACCGCTGGGACCCGAAGAACCAGCGGCCCGAACTCTGGCGCATGTACAACGCGCGCAAGAACCCCGGCGAGAGCATCCGCGTCTTCCCGATCTCCAACTGGACCGAGCTGGACATCTGGCAATACATCCACCTGGAACAGATCCCGATCGTGCCGCTGTACTTCTCCGAGGTGCGACCGGTGGTGGAGCGTGACGGCACGCTGATCATGGTCGACGACGACCGCATGCCGCTGCGCGATGGCGAAGTTCCGATGATGAAGTCGGTGCGCTTCCGCACGCTGGGCTGCTACCCGCTGACCGGCGCCGTCGAGAGCACTGCGGCCACCCTGCCCGAGATCATCCAGGAGATGCTGCTTACCACCACATCCGAGCGCCAGGGCCGCATGATCGATCACGACCAGGCCGCCTCGATGGAGAAGAAAAAGCAGGAGGGCTACTTCTGATGGCCCACCAGAGCGCCCTCATCGCCGAGGACATCCAGGCCTACCTGCACCAGCACGAGCACAAGTCTCTGCTGCGCTTCCTCACCTGCGGCTCGGTGGACGACGGCAAGTCCACCCTGATCGGTCGCCTGCTCTACGACTCGAAGATGATCTTCGAGGACCAGTTGGCGGCCCTCGAGGCCGACTCCAAGCGGGTGGGCACGCAAGGCGGTGACATCGACTTCGCCCTGCTGGTCGACGGCCTGGCCGCCGAGCGCGAGCAAGGCATCACGATCGACGTGGCCTACCGCTTCTTCTCGACCGACAAGCGCAAGTTCATCGTCGCCGACACGCCCGGCCACGAGCAGTACACGCGCAACATGGTCACCGGCGCCTCGACGGCGGACGCGGCGATCATCCTGATCGACGCGCGCAAGGGCGTGCTGACTCAGACGCGGCGGCACAGCTACCTGGTCAGCCTTCTGGGCATCCGCCACGTGGTGCTGGCGATCAACAAGATGGACCTGGTCGGCTGGTCGAAGGACACGTTCGACCAGATCCTGGCCGACTACCACGACTTCGCGGCCCAGATCGGGATCAAGGATTTCACCGCCATCCCGATGTCGGCGCTGAAGGGCGACAACATCACGGAGCCCTCGGACAAGACGCCCTGGTACGCGGGCCCGCCGCTGATGCGCTGGCTGGAAGACGCGCCCATCGAGGACGATCTCCAGGCCAAGCCTTTCCGCATGCCGGTCCAATGGGTGAACCGCCCGAACCTCGACTTCCGCGGCTTCTCGGGCCTCGTGGCCTCCGGCGTGATCAAGCCGGGCGACCGGGTGAAGGCTCTGCCCTCGGGCCGAGAAAGCACCGTCGACCGCATCGTCACCTTCCGCGGCGACCTGCCCGAGGCGGTGGCCGGCCAGTCGGTGACCATCACCCTGAAGGACGAGATCGACATCAGCCGCGGCGACGTGCTGTCGATCGCCGGCCAGCCGCCCGAGGTGGCTGACCAGTTCGAGAGCACCATCGTCTGGTTCGACGACGAGCCCCTGCTGCCGGGTCGGCCCTATCTGCTGAAGCTGGGTACGCGCACGGTCTCGGCCCAGCTCGCCGAGCCCAAGCACAAGATCAACGTCAACACGCTGGAGAAGCTGGCGGCCACGCGGTTGGAGCTGAACGAGATCGGCGTCGCCAACCTCTCGCTGTCGGCGCCCATCGCCTTCGACGCCTATGCCGACAACAAGGACCTGGGCGGCTTCATCCTGATCGACCGCCTGTCCAACCGCACCGTCGGCGCGGGCATGCTGCACTTCGCGCTGCGCCGCAGCCAGAACATCCACTGGCAGGCGACCGACATCTCGAAGTCGGCGCGGGCCGCCGCCAAGGGCCAGAAGGCGCGCGTGGTCTGGTTCACCGGCCTCTCAGGCTCGGGCAAGTCGACCATCGCCAACCTGCTGGAAAAGCGCCTCGCCGCCGAGGGCCGCCACACCTACCTGCTGGACGGCGACAACGTCCGCCACGGCCTGAACCGCGACCTGGGCTTCACCGACGAGGACCGGGTGGAGAACATCCGCCGCGTCGCCGAGGTGTCCAAGCTGATGGTCGACGCCGGCCTGATCGTGCTGGTCTCGTTCATCTCGCCCTTCCGCGCCGAGCGTCAGCTCGCCCGCGAGCTGCTGGGCGAGGGCGAGTTCGTCGAGGTGTTCGTCGACACGCCCCTGGCCGAGGCCGAGAAGCGCGACGTGAAGGGCCTCTACGCCAAAGCGCGCGCCGGGCAGCTAAAGAACTTCACAGGCATCGACAGCCCTTACGAGGCCCCCGACGCGCCAGAGATCCGCATCGACACGACGGCCATGGACGCCGAGGCGGCTGCCCAGGCCATCTTCGACCGGCTGGAAGCGGGCTTCGACCCGGGGATCTAGGGAGCGCGGCCTCTTCCGCCCCGCTCGTCATCGCCGGACTTGTCCCGGGGATGACGAGCTTGATTTGGGATGGGCAGCCGAAGCCGCTGCCTCAGAACTCCAGCACGATCTTCCCGAAGTGCTCGCCCGCGCCCATCGAAGCGATGGCGGCCTTGGCCTCGGTCCAGGGCACGACCTTGTCGACCACCGGCTTGATCTTCTGCAGGTCCATCAGGCGGCACATGGCCTCGAACATGTCGCGTGAGCCCACCGACAGGCCCTGCAGCTTGGCCGAGTTGCCGATCAGCCCGGCCGGGTTGAACGGCTCGCCCGCGCCGGCCACGATGCCGATGATGGCGATGTGGCCGCCGATCTTGATGGCCTTCATGCTCTCCTGGATCGTGCCGCCGCCGCCCACCTCCATGATGAAGTCCGCGCCCTTGCCGGCGGTCACCTCGCGCACCGGCTTCGACCACTCCGGCGTCGTCTTGTAGTTCACCACATGGTCGGCCCCGAGCGCCGTCGCGCGCTCCAGCTTGGCGTCGGACGACGAGGTGATCAGCGTGCGATAGCCCGCCGCCTTGGCGAACTGAAGGCCGAAGATCGAGACGCCGCCCGTGCCTTGCAGCACCACGGTGTCGCCCGGCTCCAGCCGCGCGTCGACGAACAGGCCGCGCCAGGCCGTCAGCGCCGCGCAGGGCAGCGTGGCGACCTCGTGGTCGGTGAGGAAATCCGGGACCTTCGACAGCCCCTCCTGGCTGAACACCTGCAGCTCGGCGCCCGCCCCCGGGATCGGGAAGCCCAAGGCGCTCATCAGCTTCTCCAGCGTCGGCGGCCCCGACACCCAGTTCTGGAAGAACAGTGTCGAGACCCGGTCGCCCGCCTTGAACCGCGTCACGCCCGGCCCCACCGCCTCGACATAGCCGCAGCCGTCCGAGAACGGCGTGATCACGTCCGTCGCGCCGGCCGCAGCGCGCCCGTACATGCCGTGGATCATCAGGAAGTCACGGTAGTTCAGCGAGCAGGCCTTCATCCGCACCAGCACCTGGCCGTGGCCAAGCGTTGGATCGGGCGCCTCGACCACCTGGATGGCGTCCGGGCCCCAGGGGGCGGTGATGCTGAGCGCGCGCATGATGTTCCTCCGTTGGGAGGCATCATCGACAGGGCCGGCCGCGCCGCAACCGTGTCGCCACGTCAGCCGCCGCTACGTCAGGCCCTCCCCCCGGGCAGGACCGGCGCCTCGCCCCACTGCTCGGGGTCGTGGCCGTATACCATCACCGTCTCGGGGCCGCGCAGGGCCAGCAGCGCGTCCAGCGACCGGTTCATGGCCTCGTGGTCGAAGTGCGCCGGGAACGTCCGCTTCGCCATCGCCTCGCCGTGGTAGCAGGCGTCCGCTATCAGGAGGTGGTCGCCCGCCTCGCTCCGCACCCGCATCGACTGGTGGCCCGGCGTGTGGCCATAGCTGGGATGCAGGGTCACCGCCCCGTCGCCGAACAGATCGTGCTCGCCATCGATCAGCTTCACCTCGTGGCCCAGGTCGAAGAAGCGCCTCGGCAGGGCGTAGCGGCGGCGCATCTCGGCGTCGGCCCCGGCCTCCCATTCCCGGCGCTGCACGACCACCGTGGCGTTCGGCAGCTGGTGCAACCCGCCGGCATGGTCGAAATGCAGGTGTGACAGGACCGCGTAGCGCACCCGCGCCGGGTCGATGTCCAGCCGTTCCAGATGAGCGGCGGCGAGTTGCCCGGGCGCGACCGTCGAGTCCTCGTCGAAGCCCCGCAGCTGCTCGCGGTACTTGTCGTCCTCGCGCAGCAGGTCGGCGTGCAGACCGCAATCGAACACGGCGACGCCGTCGGGATGCTCCACCACATAGAACGGGATCGGCACGGCCACCCGCTCGGCCGTCATGCCCATCGCCGCGCCCGGCGCATGGAACTCCCCGCACACACAGCCGAACAGGCGGATGGTCATGCAACTCCTCCAGGGTGGAGACCCTAAGCCCCGAGCTTATGCGGGCTCCAGCTTGCGCACGCCGTAGAGCCGGAAGGCGCCGATCAGGCCGGCGACGCACATCGCCGCCATCAGGAAATAGCCCTGCGCGCCGAAGCGGTCGAACAGCGGGCCCGACGCCATGGTCGCCAGCCCCATCAGGGCGCCAGCCGACAGCGCCGAGTTCAGGGCCTGGGCCGCCGAGGCGTTCTGCGGCGTCGACAGCCGCTCGATGAGCTGGAGCGAGGCCAGGAAAGTCGCCGCATAGCTGAGCACGTGCAGGGTCTGCAGCGGGAAGAGCATCCAGAGCGGCGGGGCGAAAGCCAGGGCCGTCCAGCGCAGCATCGCGGCGAACCCGCCCAGCACCAGCAGGTTGCGCGGCCCGACGCGGCGGCGCCACGGCTCCATGAACCACATGAAGATCACCTCGGCGGTGACCCCCACGCCCCAGAGGATGCCGGTCATGCTCTCGGGCACGCCCTGCTGCTTCCAGACCAGCGTCGAGAAGCCGTAGTAGAAGGCGTGCGCCGACTGGATCAGCCCGGCGGCGATGGCTGCGGTCATGAAAGCCGGGTCGCGCAGCAGGCCGCCGATGCCGGCGAAGCGGTCCGAGGCCTTGGCCACGTACCCCTCTTCGTGCACCGGGTCCGGCGGTAGCAGGAAGCGTGCGGCCAGGGCGGTCAGCGACACCGACGCCGTGATCCAGACCAGCACCAGGTCGGGCGAGCCCCAGGTGAGGATCGCGCCCATGGTCACGTTGGCGACGATGAAGGCCACAGATCCGATGCCTCGCGGCCAGCCGTAGTTGAAACCGTCCCGCCGCGCGCGGTTCAGGACGATCACGTCGGTTAGCGGCGAGATGGTCGAGAAGGCCGACGACGCTGCGAACCAGAGCACGGTCCAGCCTGCGAACCCGAGCGGCAGGGCCATCAGCGCGTAAGCCACGGCGACGCCCAGGCTCATGAAACTGAGCGCCGTGCGACGCAGCTTGAAGCTGTCGGCCCAGACCGCCAGCAGCGGCGCCGTGAACGCCCGCGCCAGCATCGGCAGCGACAGGATCAAGCCGATCTGCGCTCCTGACAGCCCGTGGTGGGCGAACCACACCGGCATGTAGGGCGAGGCCGCGCCGGTCCCGACGAAGATCGCCGAATAGAACAGGCCGAGGCGGACGGGCAGCGACATGGGCCCCGCTTATACGGAGTCGGCGACGCCGGTTCCGCCCTTCCCCCCAAGTTCATCCCTTCCACCAAGTCGATAGTTGGTCCTACTGTCTTCCTGAACAACGATAAGGGAGGCGGGTCATGAGCCGGACCAACAGCCGCGACCGCGCGCTTCGGGAGCGCGCCGCGGCCGTGATCCCGGGCGGGATGTACGGCCACCAGTCGGTGGGCCTGCTGCCCGACGACTATCCGCAATTCTTCGAGCGTGGCGAAGGCGCCTACATCTGGGACGCCGACGGCGCCCGCTACCTCGACTACATGTGCGCCTACGGGCCGAACCTGTTCGGCTACGCCCATCCCGAGATAGACGCAGCCTTCGTGCGCCAGCTGGAGAAGGGCGACACGCTGACCGGCCCCACCGGCCTGATGGTCGAGCTGGCCGAGGCTCTGACCGCCATGGTCAGCCACGCCGACTGGGCGATCTTCTGCAAGAACGGGACGGACGCCACGACCATGGCGCTGACCACGGCGCGGGCCCACACCAAGCGACGCATCGTGATCCGGGCCAAGGGCGCCTATCACGGGGCGATCCCGTGGTGCACGCCCCGACCCGCCGGGGTGATCGAGAGCGACCGCGCGCACCAGATCTTCTGCGACTACAACGACGTGGCCAGCCTGGAGGCCGCGGTGGCCCAGGCCGGCGACGACCTGGCGGCCATCTTCGCCGCGCCGTTCAAGCACGACGCCTTCATCGACCAGGCCGAGCCCGATCCGGCCTATGCCCGCCGCGCCCGCGAGCTGGCCGACCAGACCGGCGCGCTGCTGATCGTCGACGAGGTGCGCGCCGGCTTCCGCCTGTCGCGCGACTGCTCGTGGAGCCGGATCGGCGTGCAGCCCGACCTCTCCACCTGGGGCAAGTGCGTCGCCAACGGCCATGCCCTCTCGGTGATGCTCGGGAACGACAAGGCCCGCGCCGCCGCCGCCTCGATCTATGTGACCGGCTCGTTCTGGTTCCAGGGCGCGACCATGGCCGCGGCCCTGGAGACCCTGCGGCTGATCCGCGACACCGACTATCTGGAGCGCATCACCGACCTGGGCGAGCGCCTGAGGGCCGGCCTCGACGAGCGCGCCAAGTCCGCCGGCTTCGGCTTCCGCCAGACCGGGCCGGCCGTCATGCCGCTGTTCCTGTTCGACGACGACCCCGACCTTCGCAAGGGCTTCTGCTGGTCGTCCGAGATGCTGTCGCGCGGCGTCTACGTGCACCCCTGGCACAACATGTTCCTGTGCGCCGCCATGACCGACGGCGACGTCGCCCTGACCCTCGACGCCGCCGAGGCCGCGTTCGCCGCCCTGAAGACCCGGGTGCGCGACCTCTCGCCGGTCGAAAAGCTCGCCTTCCTCTCCGCCGGAGCCCGCTGATGGACGACTATTCCGAATACGACGGCCTCGGCCTCGCCGAACTGGTCGCCAAGAAGCAGGTGACGCCGTCCGAGCTGGTCGAAGCCGCCATCGACCGGATCGAGCGGCACAACCCTGCCCTCAACGCCGTGGTCTACAAGGGCTACGACGACGCGCGGAAGTGGGCGGCCGGCGACCTGCCGGACGGACCGTTCAAGGGCGTGCCGTTCCTGATCAAGGACCTGGGCGCCCAGGTGAAGGGCTGGCCGCGCAGCTCAGGCAGCAACTTCGCCCAGGTCCCGGCCGACGCAGACGACAGCGAGCTGGTGAAGCGCTATCGCGCCGCCGGCGTGGTGATGCTGGGCAAGAGCAACACGCCCGAGTTCGGCATCCCCGGCGTCACCAACTCCGAGCGGCTGGGCTTCTGCCGCAACCCCTGGAACACCGACCACATCTCGGGCGGCTCGTCCGGCGGCGCCGCGTCGGCCACCGCGGCGGGGATCGTCCCCCTCGCCCACGCCAGCGACGGCCTGGGGTCGATCCGCATCCCGGCGGCCTGCTGCGGCCTGGTCGGCATGAAGATCACCCGCGACCGCACGCCCATCTGCGAGGTCTCGGACGGCGCCCTGGGGTTCTCGGTGCACCACGTGGTCAGCCGCACTGTCCGCGACAGCGCCGCCATGCTGGACGCCACCGGCTACGCCCAGCCCGGCGACCCGTTCCAGGCGCCGGCCAAGGCGGGACCCTACCTAGCCGAGATCGGGAAGAGCCCCGGCAAGCTGCGCATCGCCTGGTCGGCGGAAACGCCCAGCGGCCGGCCGATCCCCGACGAGATGCGCCAGGTTCTCGAACGCACCGCCGAGTTGCTGAAGGGCCTGGGCCACGAGGTCTTCGAACAGGGCCTCGGCATCGACTACCGCCTGCTCTACCGGGCCCAGGGCCTGGCCAGCGCGTCGAACTTCTCGGCCAACGTGAAGCGCTGGGTCGACCTCCTCGGGCGCGAGCCTGAACCAGGCGAACTTGGGCCTCTGGCCCAGCGGGCCTATGAGGCCGGCCAGCGGCTCAGCGGCCAGCAGGCGTTCTGGGGCTTCCAGCAGCTGCGCCTGCTGAACCGCCAGATCCTGGCGGCCTACGAGAACTTCGACGTCTTCCTGACGCCCGTGATGGCCACGCCGGCGCCGCGCTGCGACTGGCTGAACCCGCTGACCGACGACCTCAAGGAGTTCGACCGCCGCCAGGCCGCCACCTATGGCACGACGCCGCCCGCCAACTTCACAGGGCAGCCCTCGCTGTCGCTGCCGCTGTGGCAGTCCGAGGACGGCCTGCCGATCGGCATGATGTTCACCGGCCGCTTCGCCGACGAGGCCACGCTCTACCGCCTGGCCGGCCAGCTGGAGAAGGAAGCTCCCTGGAAGGATCGCCGGCCGCAGGTCTGGGGTTGATGCGCAACTGGATGACCCTGGCCGCGCTCGGCGGCCTCGCGTCGGTGGGTTTCGGGGCGTTCGGCGCGCACGGCGTGGCTGATCCGCAGGCGCAGGGCTGGCTTCGCACCGGGGCGGAATACGGGCTGATCCACTGCCTGGCGGTCTTCGCCTGCGCGATGGTCGCGCGGACGGGCGGGGCAAGGGCCCGGGTCGCCGCCCCGCTGTTCCTGGGTGGCGCGACGATCTTCTCAGGCTCGCTCTACGCCATGGCCTTGGGCGCCCCGCGCTGGTTCGGCGCAATCACGCCCATCGGCGGCCTGCTGTTCCTGATCGGCTGGGGCGTTCTGGCCTGGGCCGCCCGCGGCGTCGATCCTCAGGCCTGAGCGGTCTTGGGCAGCGCCAGCGTCCGCAACGCCACCGCCGAGCCCAGCAACGACGCCAGCATCACCAGCGCCATCGGCCGCGCCGTGCCGTCGTGGAACGCGCCGGCGAGGCTGGACGTGAGTGCGCCCGCGGCGAACGAGGCCGCGCCCAGGAGCGCGGAGGTCGCCCCCGACCGCAGCGGGTCGACGCTCAGCGCCCCTGCCGTGGTGTTGCCGGCCATGAAGCCGTAGCTGCCCAGCAGCAGGAACAGCAGCGGCGCCACCGTCCAGAGCCCGCCGATCCCGGTCACCGCCGCCAGCGCCAGCAGGACGCCCACGACGATCGAGACCGAGCTCGCCCGCGACAGCACCTGGTCGGTGGTGGCGTTGCGCAGCGCGAGGCGATTGAGCTGGCTGGAGCCGATCACCGCCACGGCGTTCGTGGCGAACAGGAGCGGGAAGACGGCGACGGGCACATGAAAAGTGCCCATCATCACCTCGGGCGACGAGGCGATGTAGGTGAAGAGCGTCGCGCCGTTCAGCGCGCCGCACAGCGCATAGCCGACGAGCCGCTTCTGGCTCAGCACCGCCAGGTAGGACTGGAACGGGTTCTCCTTGCTGGCCTGGATGGCCGTGGCCTCGGACCGCGACTCCTTCAGCCGCAGGAGCGCGGCGGCGCCGATCGCCAGCCCGACCAGGGCCATGAACCAGAAGTTCCACGACCAGTCGCCCAGGCCCAGAAGCACCCCGCCAAGCATCGGGGCCAGGATCGGCGCCAGCCCCATGATCAGCATCATCAGGCTGAGGATGCGGGCGGTGTCGGTGTGGCTGAACTGGTCGCGGACGACGGCCCGCACCACGACCCCGCCGGCGCAGGCGCCCAGTGCTTGGACGAACCGTCCGATCAGCAGCTGGTCGACCGTCTGCGACAGCGCGCAGCCGATGGAGGCCAGGACGAAGACGGCCACGCCGAACAGGATCGGTCCACGCCGGCCCATCCGGTCGGACGCAGGGCCGTAGATCAGCTGCCCGATGGCCATCCCGGCCAGGAAGGCGGCGACCGTGGCCTGGGTCGCGGCAGGGTCAGCCCTCAGCGCCGCGCCGATGGCCGGGAGGCTGGGCAGGTACATGTCGATCGCCAGCGGCCCCATGGCCGTCAGCGAGCCCAGGAGGACGACGAGGCCCCAAGGGGTCGGGGCGGGCTTTTCGGGGGAAGCGTTGGCGGACGTCACGGCGCCTATGCCCTACTGGCCAACAGGGTTTGAGGGAAACCCCAATTGCGGCGAAGCTGGCCGCCAATCGTATGGGAGGACTGGAATGTCGGCGCTTGAGACCATGATGCCGCCGGTGAAGCGGGCGGCGGTGAACGGCGTCGAGATCGCCTACTACGAAGCTGGGCCGCGGACGGGCGTGCCCATCGTGCTGTGCCACGGCTTCCCCGAGCTGGCGTTCTCGTGGCGACACCAGATCAAGGCGCTGGCCGACGCCGGCCGCTGGGTGATCGCACCCGACCAGCGCGGCTACGGCCTCTCGTCGAAGCCGACGGACGTCGCCGACTACGATATCGACCACCTCACCGGCGACATGGCCGCGCTGCTGGACCACCTGGGCGTCGACAAGGCGATCTTCGTAGGCCACGACTGGGGCGGCATCGTCGTCTGGCAGATGCCGCTGCTGCATCCCACCCGCGTGGCCGGGGTCATCGGCCTCAACACGCCTTTCCTGCCTCGCGCGCCGGCCGATCCCATCGTGATCATGCGCAACCGGTTCGGGCCGGACATGTACATCGTCTGGTTCCAGAACCCCGACGAGCCCGAGGCCGTGCTGGGCGAGGACGCCGCCAAGACCATGCGCTTCTTCATGCGCAAGCCCGCCGCCTCGGTCGCCACGGTGGCCCAGCCCAACGAGTCGGGCTCCACCTTCGCCTTCAAGGACCTGCTGAAGCAGTGGGACGGCGTCACGGGCGGCGATCAGTTGCTGACGCCCGACGAGCTGGCGGTGTTCGCCGACGCGTTCCGCGACGGCGGCTTCTTCGGGCCGGTGAGCTGGTATCGCAACTTCACGCGCAACTGGGAGCGCGCCGAAAAGTTGACTCAGCGCGTCGACGGCATCCCCTGCCTGATGATCACCGCCGAGCTGGACGCCGTGCTCTCGCCCGAGATGGCTGAGCCGATGGTCCATTTCGTCGGTGACCTGGAGACGCACATGGTCAAGGGCTCCGGCCACTGGACACAGCAGGAGAAACCGGAAGAAGTGGACCGCCTGATGCTGGACTGGCTGGACAGGCGTTTCCCGAAGTAGAAGGGCGCATGGAAAGAAATACCCCGGCCCCTGCCGTCGCCGCGACCGACCACCGCCGTGGCCTGTTCCCCGAGAGCGAGCCGTTCGCCAGCGGCTGGCTGTCGACCGGCGGCCCGCACGAGATCTTCTACGAGGAATGCGGCAACCCGAACGGCCGGCCGTGTGTGATCCTGCACGGCGGCCCGGGCGGGGCGATCAACCCGACCATGCGCCGGTTCTTCGATCCGAAGCAGTGGCGGATGGCGCTGTTCGATCAGCGCGGCTGCGGCAAGAGCCGACCCAACGCCAGCCTCGACGACAACACCACCTGGTCGCTGATTGAGGACATCGAACGCCTGCGCGAGCACCTGGGCGTCGAGAAGTGGTGCGTGTTCGGCGGCTCGTGGGGCTCCACGCTCGCCCTCGCCTACGCCATCAAGCATCCCGAGCGGGTCGAAAGCGTGGTCCTGCGCGGCATCTTCCTGCTGACCGAGCGCGAGCTGCGCTGGTTCTACCAGGACGGCGCCTCGATGATGTTCCCCGACGCCTGGGCCCGCTTCTGCGCGCCGATCCCGCTCGAGGAGCGGGGCGACATGATGGCCGCCTACCACAAGCGGCTGGTCCATCCCGACCGCCGGGTGCAGGCCGAGGCGGCCGCCGCCTGGAGCCAATGGGAAGGCGACACCATCTCGATCCGCGGCCCCGAGGCGCGGCCGTCGAAGTTCAACGAGATCGACTTCGCCATCGCCTTCGCGCGCATCGAGTGCCACTTCTTCGTCAACGGCGGCTTCTTCCCGGAGCACGACTGGCTGATCAAGAACGCCCACGTCCTCAAGGACATCCCGGGCTGGATCGTCCAGGGCCGCTTCGACGTCGTCACGCCGATGGAAAGCGCCTGGCGGCTCAAGACCGCGTGGCCCGCCGCCCGGTTCGAGGTGGTCTGGGACGCCGGCCACGCCTCGACCGAGCCCGGCATCGTCGACGCCCTGGTCCGCGCGACCGACCAGGCGCTGAGGCTCTAGCCTGTCGGGCCGCGCCGACATCGTCCGCGCCTACCTCAAGGCCATCGAGGACCGCCGCGACTCCCTCGCCTTCTTCACCGAGGACGCGGTGCAGGAGGAATTCCCGAACGCCCTGGTCCCGGCCGGCGCGCGCCGCACGATGGCGGAGCTGCGTGAGGCCAACGAGCGCGGCCGCCATGTGCTGACCACCGAGACCTACGAGATCGTCAACCTGATCGAGGACGGCGACCGCGTGGCCTGCGAGGTGCTATGGCGCGGCGTGCTGGCCGTGCCGTTGCGTTCGCTGAAGCCCGGCGACGCGATGAAGGCCCGCTTCGGCGTCTTCTTCGAGTTCCAGGGCGACAAGATCCGCCGCCAGCGCAACTACGACTGTTTCGACGCCTTCTGACGAGCTTGACCGCAACCGCGAAGCGGCCATGCCTCGGGACCCGGCCAAAGTGGGCCGCCAGGGGATTCGAATGAGAGCTTTCGTCTGGGCGCTCAGCGCCTGCGCCATCGCCATGCCTAGCCATGCCGAACCGCCAAAGGTCCGTGCCCTCGGCGACATCTACAAGGCCGGCTTCCACGACTGCGCCCCGGCGATGGAGAAGTTCGTCCAGTTCGTGCACGAGAACGACGCGAGCTATTCCTACGTCGGCAAGTTCGCCCTCGAGAGGGCGAATGAGTCCTCGGCCGGCGCGGTGACGGTCGAGAAGTTCGCCGACGGCCAGGGCGTCGCCACGATCACGGGCACCAAGAACGCGGCCGGCAAGTGCGACGTGGTGCTGACCCACACGCTGATGATCCCCGACCAGACCTGCGAGGCGCTGCGCAACTCCGCCCTGAAGGAGTGGAAGTTCTTCTCCCAGATGAACGAGACGGGCGTCTACGAGGACCCGACGACGCCGAACGGGCACGCCTTCCTCTCGCCCATCGGCAAGGGCTGCCTGCTCGTCAAGCATCTCATCGGCTACGGCGTGTGACGCCTAGACGAAGCTGCCCTTGCCGCTGGTGACCTCAGCGTAGCGGTGCACACGCACCGACTGCACCAGGCCGAAGCCGATCATCACCGTCAGCATCACGGTGCCGCCGTAGCTCAGCATCGGCATGGGCACGCCCACCACGGGCGCCAGGCCCATGACCATGGCGCCGTTGATCATGACGTAGAGCGTGAAGGTGGCGGTGACGCCCGCCGCCGCCAACCGGCCGAAGTGGCTGTGGCTGAGGTAGGACGTGCGCAGCGCCATGAAGATCGCCGCGGCATAGAGCACCAGGATCGAGACGCAGCCCACGAAGCCGAACTCTTCCGCCAGGGTGGCGAAGATGAAGTCGGTCTGCTTCTCGGGCAGGAAGTTGAGCTGGCTTTGCGAGCCCAGGCCGTAGCCCTTGCCCAGCAGGCCGCCCGAGCCCAGGGCGATCATCGACTGCAGGCTGTGGTAGCCGGTGCCCGACGGATCGCGCTCGGGGTGGAGGAAGTTCAGCACCCGCTCGCGCTGGTAGTCGTGCATCACGAACATCACGAACGGCGGCACGACCGCGAGGAAGCCGAGGACGCCCGCTGCGATGATCTTCCAGGAGAGTCCCGCCAGCACGACCACTGCCGCACCGGTCATCAGGATCAGCATGGCCGTGCCCAGGTCCGGCTGGTGGGCCACCAGCAGCACCGGCAGTGCGATCATGACCGCGGGGATCAGCAGCCACCAGGACAGCCGCGCCCGCTCGGCCGAGACGCCGTGATACAGCCGCGCCAGGCCCAGCACGATGCCCAGCTTCATCACCTCGGACGGCTGGAAGCTGAACCCGCCGAACGCCAGCCAGCGCTGCGCGCCCAGGCGCGTGTCGCCCACCGCCTCCACGGCGACGAGCAACAGCAGGCCGACGAAATAGACGGGATAGGCCAGGGCGAACCACACCCGGATGTCGATCATCGCCAGTGCGATCATCATCACCAGGCACATGCCGAAACGGGCCACGTGCGCGGCCGCCCAGGGGCTCCAGGACGAGCCGGCGATCGAGAACAGCATCAGGCCGCCCGCGCCGGCGATCAGGCTGAGGACCAGCACGAACACCCAATCCAGCTCGGACAGCTTGACGATCAGCCGGTCGCGTTCGCCGGGACGGGTCAGGGCGGAGACGGTCATGCTTTGGCTCCGCCGGTCGGGCTGGTGGCGTGGGTCTGATCCGTGGCGACGGTCCCGTCCGCAGGCGGGGCCTCGTCGGGCGCCGGCGGCATGGGCATGACGGTCTGCACGCGGCTCATCACCTCGGGGTCCTTGAGCAGGACCGTGCGCATGATCTCCCGTGCCCGGGGCGCCGCGGCGCTGGCGCCGAAGCCGCCGTGCTCGACCAGCACGCTGATGGCGTACCGGGGGTCGTCATAGGGCGCGAACGCAACGAACCAGGCGTGGTCGCGCAGCTTCCAGGCGCCGGCCGTGCCGTGCACGCCACGGCCTGCGCCATAGGAATAGGCCTGCGCCGTGCCGGTCTTGCCGGCCATCTTGATCGGCCCCAGCCCCAGGTCGGCCACGCGCGCCGCCGTGCCGATGGTGGTCACGGCCGCCATGGCCTCGCGCACGAAGTGCAGATGCTCCTTGTCGACTGGCAGGTCGCCCCAGGCCGCGCCCGACTTCTGCTCGACCCCGCCGATGGACCGGATCAAGCGCGGATGCAGCGCCTTCTGGCCGTTGGCGATGCGCGAAGTCATCACGCAGAGCTGCAGCGGGTTGAGGTTCGTATAGCCCTGGCCGATGCCCATGCTGGGCGTCTCGCCCGGATGCCACTTGGGATCGCGCGGGAAGCGGCGGCGCTTGTACTCGGTGTCGGGCACCAGACCCTTTTTCTGGCCAGGGATGCCGATGTCGAAGATCTCGCCCAGCCCGAACTTGCGGGCGGTGTCGGCGATCTTGTCCGGACCGATGGCCAGGGCCGTCTGATAGAAATAGATGTCGCACGAGGTGGCGATGGCGTTGTGCATGTCCTGCGCGCCATGCACCTGGTCGCACTTCCACATCCGGCCGAAGAACCAGTGGCCCGTGCAGACGTGCACCGTCTTGGGGTCGTAGCCGTTCTCCAGCGCGGACAGCGCCACCATGGTCTTGAAGGTCGACCCCGGCGGATAGGTCGCCGTCAGCGCCTTGTTGAACAGCGGCTTGTGGTCGTACTGGGCGAGGCCGCGGTACTCCGGGCCGGTCAGGCCGCGCACGAACTTGTTCGCGTCGAAGCTGGGGCCCGAGAACATGCACAGGATGTCGCCGTTGCGGCAGTCCATGACCACCGCCGCCCCGCTCTCGGCCCCGAACACTTCCTCGGCGCGCAGCTGCACGTCGACGTCGAGGGTGAGCTGGATCTCCTTGCCCGGCGTGGCCGGGATGTCGCCGTTGGGGTCTTCGCGCACCTGGCGGCCGTTGGCGTCCACCTCGACCTTCTCGGCTCCGGGCTTGCCGCGTAGGTCGATGTCGAAGGCCTTCTCCACTCCCTGGCGCCCGATCCGGAAGCCGGGGTGCAGCATGATCGGGTCGGCGTTCGGCCCAGTCGGCGTGATGTCTTCCTTGTTCACCTTGGCCACGTAGCCGATCACGTGGGCGAAGGCGCCGCCATAGGGGTAGACCCGCACCTCGCCCATGTCGGCGGTGACGCCGGGCAGCTCGGGCTCGCGCACGCTGATGGCGCTGAACTGCTCCCAGCTCATGTCTTCCATGACCTGCACCGGCGCCCGCTTCGGCGCGGCGTTGATGTCCTTGAGCAGGCGGCGCTGACGGGTCTCGTCCAAGGGCACGAACTCGGCGAGGGTCTTCAGCGTGGCCTCGGGGTCCATGCCCTTGTCACGCGCCACCATCAGCCGGAAGTTCGGGCGGTTGGCGGCCAGGACGGCGCCGTTGCGGTCGACGATCACGCCGCGGGGCGCCGGCAGGAGCTTGAAGTTGAACTGGTTCGAGGTCGCCAGCTTCTCGTAGCGCTGGGTCTCGAAGAGCTGGAGATAGGCCAGCCGCGCACTCAGCGCCCCGATCCCCAGGCCGGCGAAGGCGCCCAGGATGATCGTGCGCCGGTGGAATACGCCCTGACGCTCGTTGACCTCCTCGAAGAAGATGGCGGGTTGGGTCATCGACGTGGGCTCAGGTGGTCGCGACGTTGGAGATCGCCGGGACGGTGTCGAGTTCCGGGTCGGGGATCAGGTCCGGCATCGGCAGGGGCTTCTGGATGCGCGAGATCAGCTCGGGATCCTTGAGCAGCGCGGTGCGCATGATCTCCCGCGCCCGCGGCGCCGCGGCGCTACCTCCACCCATGCCATGTTGGACGATCACCGCGATGGCATACCGCGGCGCGTCGATCGGTGCGAATGCGACAAAGAGGCCGTGATCTCGCAGGCCCCACGCGCCGCCCTTTCCGCGCGATCCGCCACTGTCGTAGTTGCGCACCTGAGCCGTCCCGGTCTTGCCGGCCATCAGGATGTCGCCCAGGCCCAACTGGCTGTTGCGCCAGGCGGTGCCGCCCTGGGCCTGGTCCGTCACGGCGGCCATGCCGGCGCGAACCCGCTCGATATGCTCGCGCGGGAAAGGCAGGTCCGGCGCATCCGAACCACGGGGCAATTCCTTGCCGCCGACCGATTTGATCAGCCGCGGGTTCAGCGCCTTGTGGTCCGCGTTGGCCAGCCGCGCCGTCATCACTGCCAGCTGCAGCGCATTCACCTGCAGATAGCCCTGGCCGATGGCGTACGAGAGGTTCTCGCCGGGCCACCACGGCTGCATCGCCTCATTCTTCTTGAAGTAGCGCTTTTTCCACGCCGGATCGGGCACTATGCCCTTCTTCTGGCCCGGGATGCCGATGTCGAAGGTCTGGCCCAGGCCGAAGGCGCGCGCCGCCTGGGCGATGCGGTCGGGGCCGACCCGAAGCGACATCGAATAGAAGTAGGTGTCACAGCTGTTCTTGATCGCTTCGTGCAGGTTCTGCGACCCGTGGCCGCCGCGCTTGTGGCAGTGGAAGTAGCGGCCCCCGAAATTCATGCCGCCGCCGCAGCTCACCCGGTCTTCGGGGCTGATCCCGGCCATCAGGATCGCCAGCGCCGTCATGGTCTTGAAGGTCGAGCCGGGCGGATAGAGGCCGGAGAGGCACTTATCCAGCAGCGGCTTGCGTTCGTAGCCCGCCAACATCCGGTACTCGGCGCCGGTCAGGCCGCGGACGAACCGGTTGGCGTCGAACGACGGGGCCGAGGTCATGCAGAGGATATCGCCGGTGCGGCAGTCCATCATCACCGCGCCGCCGCTCTCCTCGCCGAACACCTCCAGCGCGCGGTTCTGGATGTCGACGTCGAGGGTGAGCTGCACCTCCTGGCCGGGGACCGCCGGGATGTCGCCGTCTGGATCGTGGGCCACCTCGCGGCCGTTGGCGTCCACCTCGACCTTGCGGGCGCCCGCGCGGCCGCGCAGGGCCTCGTCCAGCGCCTTCTCGACGCCCTGCTTCCCGATCCGGAAGCCGGGATGCAGCATGATCGGGTCGGGGTTGGCGACCTTGTCGATGTCTTCCTTGTTCACCTTGGCCACGTAGCCGATCACGTGGGCGAAGGCGCCGCCGTGCGGATACACCCGCACCTCGCCGACGTCGGCGGTGACCCCCGGCAGTTCGGGCGAGCGGACGTTGATCGCGCTGAACTGCTCCCAGGTCATGTCTTCCATGACCGGCACGGGCGCGCGCTTGGGGGACGAGTTGATGTCCTTCAGCAGCCGACGCTGGCGGTGGTCGTCCAGCGGCACGTAGTTGGCGAGTGTCTTCAGCGTGGCCTCGGTGTCGAGGTCCTTGTCGCGGTGGACCATCAGCCGGAAGTTTGGCCGGTTCGCAGCCAGGACCGCACCGTTGCGGTCGACGATCACGCCACGCGGGGCCGGCGCCAGCTTGAAGTTGAACTGGTTCGAGGTGGCCAGCTTCTCGTAGCGCTGGGTCTCGAAGAGCTGGAGGTAGGCCAGCCGCGCGCCCAGCGCGGAGAGGCCCAGGCCCGCGAAGGCGCCCAGGAGGATCGCCCGGCGATGGAACAGGCCCTGCCGCTCGTTGACCTCCGCGAAGAAGATGGCCGGCTGCGTCATCGCCTAGCGGAACCTCACGTCGGCGTCTTCGAAGCGCTCGATGAGCCGATTGGCGAACGGATACAGCACAATGGTTGCGAGGAACTGCCAGCCCACCGAGATCCAGTTGGGGGCGTTCTGGGTGTCGAGCATCGTGAAGAGATAGCCGGCGCCCAGCGCCAGGCCCGTGGCCGCGCCGTACCACAGCCACATGATCACCCGGCTCTGACCGGCCAGCCAGCTGCGGCCGCCCAGCACGAGGCCATAGGGCAGGAGCAGGCAGACCGCCCAGAAGCCCGTCGGGCTGCCCCACAGGTAGTCGAGGAAGACCCCCAGCGTCAGCACGGCCAGCGGCGCCAGCATAGAGGGACGGATCACGGCCCAGGCGAAGGCCACGGGCAGGGCGAAGACGGGCTCGGGCAGACCCAGGCCCCAGAAGCGCATCGGCAGGGCGAAGAGCATGCTGAGGCCCATGACCTGCAGCATCGGCACGCCCAGCCAGCGCCAGGGCGCGAGCGGACGGGCCCCGCCGCTGCTCACGGCGGACCTCCCGCCGGCTGGGTCGTCTTGGGCGCCGGGGTCTTTGGGGCCGCCACGGGCGTCGCGGCCTTGGCCGCCGGGGTCGTGGTCTTGGCCGCGGGCGTCGCCGGCGCTGCGGCCTTGGGAGCAGGCGTGGCGCCCTTGGCCTGCGGCTGGGCGGCCGGCGTGGTCTTGGGCGCAGGCGTAGCCGCCGCAGCGGTCGGCGCGGCGCCGGCGGGCGCGGCCGTCGCGGGCAGCTTCGACTCGGGCGTGGGCGGCGGCAGGGTCGAGGCGCCCGGCGTCGGCGGCGGGGCGACCACATGCACCAGCTTCTTGGTGTCGGCGACCTGGGTGAAGTCCTCGAACAGCAGGATGCGCACGAAGTCGATCGGCGCCTTGTCCGCCGCCAGCACCACGCGCCAGCGCCCGTCCAGGCCCTTCACCGCCACGCCCACCGGCAGGCCGCGCGGGAACACGCCGCCGTCGCCCGACGTCAGGATTCGGTCGCCGGCCTTCACCGGGTCCTGCCCGCGCAGGTACTCGAGCTTGGGGTTAGGCCCGCCATCGCCGGTCAGGATGGCGCGGGCGTTGGTCCGGTCGATCATCACGGGCGTGCGCGAGGCCGCGTCGGTGAGCAGCAGCACGCGGCTCACCCCATCGGTGACGCCGACGATGCGGCCGACCAGGCCGTTCTCGCTCATCACCGGATTGCCCGGCTTGATGCCCTTCTCGCTCCCGGCGTTCGCGAGACGCGAATTGGCGAAGGGGCCGCGGCTGTCGGTGACGATCCGCGCCGTCGCCATCGGGATCGGCGGGTCGGTCTTCAGGCCCAGGACGGTGCGGTAGCGCTCGTTGGTGTCGCGCAGCGCGATCGCCACGTCGCGCCACTGCTTCATGTTCTCGAGCTCGGCCTTCAGCCGACGGTTCTCTGAGACCGCGAAGAAGTAACCGCGCACGCCCTCCACGCCCTCGCCCGTCAGGCGGCCCGGCGTTGAGGCGACCGCGCCGATCGGCGCCATGACCCTGTCGGACAGGGTGCGCGGATTGCCGTAGGCGTCGGTGTCGAAGTCTTCGCGCCGGTCGCCCAGCAGGATCGCCACCGCAGCGATCAGGACCACGATGAAGACAATCCCCGCCGTCCAGGTCAGCGGGACCTTCAGTTCGCCGAGCGGGTTGTCCCTCAAGGACATCCAGGTTTGCCCCCGGAACGCGGTTCGAAGCGCGCTCCAATTCTACCAAAACTGGGGCCGTTCCGTGGAACGGCCCGGGCGCCCCCCAGCGGCCCTCGCGTTACGCCAGCGTCGATTCCAGGACGCCCTTCATCCACTTCGGATGCTCGAGCACCTTGCCGCAGCCCAGGGCCACGCAGGACAGCGGATCGTCGGCCACGGTCACCGGCAGGCCGGTGTGGTCGCGGATCTCGGCGTCCAGGCCGCGCAGCAGCGCGCCGCCGCCCGTCAGCATGATGCCCTTGTCGGCGATGTCGGAGGCGAGTTCCGGCGGCGTGGCTTCCAGGGCCATCTTCACCGCGTCGACAATCTGGCCGACCGGCTCCGACAGGGCGTCCGACGCCTGCTTCTCCGAGATACGCACTTCGCGCGGCACGCCCTGCATCAGGTCGCGGCCCTTCACCTCGATGGAGAGGCCTTCGCCGTCGGCCGGCGCGCGGGCCGTGCCGATCTCCTTCTTGATCCGCTCGGCCGTGGTCTCGCCGATCAGGAGGTTATGGTTGCGGCGCATGTAGCTGATGATCGCCTCGTCCATCTTGTCGCCGCCGACGCGGACCGAGCGCGAATAGACGATGCCCGAGAGCGAGAGGACGGCCACCTCGGTGGTGCCGCCGCCGATGTCGACCACCATCGAGCCGGTGGGTTCGTGGATCGGCAGGCCGGCCCCGATCGCAGCCGCCATGGGCTCATCGATGAGCCCCACGCGGCGTCCGCCGGCGTTCAAGCACGAATCGTTGATCGCGCGCCGTTCGACGGCGGTGGCGCCCGACGGCACGCACACGATCACCTTGGGGTTCACGAAGCCCTTCCGGTTGTGAACCTTGCGGATGAAGTACTTGATCATCTCCTCGGCGACTTCGAAGTCGGCGATGACCCCGTCGCGCATGGGGCGGATGGCTTCCATGTGGCCGGGCGTGCGGCCCAGCATCTGCTTGGCCTCGATGCCCACGGCGTGGACCACCTTGCGGCCGCCCACGTTGCGCAGGGCCACCACGGAGGGCTCGTTCAGCACGATGCCCTTGCCTTTCATGTAGATCAGCGTGTTCGCGGTGCCGAGGTCGATGGCGATGTCGTTCGAGATGGCGCCGAAGAGGGAAGAGATCATGCAGGGCCCTGAGGGGATAGGGGCTGAAGTGGCGTTCCGACAGAGGGTCCCAAAGGCGGACCGGCTGACACACGAAGATGCGTCGAGTCGCTACGCTTTGTCTGGCGGGCTTTACGTCCCTCTGCCCTCTGAAATCTCTCATTTCAAGGCTTAAAGAGCGGTGTGCGCTTTCGCGCAGGGCGCGAAAAGTGTCTTGGCCATTCGCCGCGGAATCGCCGGATTTCCGACGCAGCCCGCCGAACGGCGGTCTACCGCTCGTTGAGCAGGGGCGCCGAGATGCGTCGTTCGAGGCGCAGCAGGGTCAGGACCACGGCGAACCCGAACACCGCCAGGAGCGCCGCCATGGCGTGCGCCCGACCCCATTCCAGGGCCTCCACCGACTTGTAGATCTCGATGGAGAGCACATTGGTGGTTCCGGGAATCCCGCCGCCGATCATCAGCACGACGCCGAACTCGCCGATCGTGTGGGCGAAGCTGAGGATCGCGGCGACCACATAGCCCGGCACGGACAGCGGCAGCGCCACCCGGAAGAAGGTCTGCCAGCCCGAGGCCCCGAGCGTGGCGGCGGCGTCCAGGTTGTCCTCTCCCACCTCGCGGAAGGCGTTGCGCAGCGGCTGGACCGCGAACGGCAACGAGTAGAACACCGAGCCGATCACCAGCCCCTCGAAGGTGAAGGCCAGCGTGCGTACGCCCAGCGCCTGCAGGGGCGCCATCAAGACGCTGTGCGGCCCCAGCGCTATCAGCAGGTAGAAGCCCAGCACCGTCGGCGGCAGGACGATGGGCAGAGCCACCAGCGCGCCCACCACCTCGGACTTCCAGCCGCGCGAGCGCGCCAGCCACCACGCCAAGGGGGTCGCCAGCACCAGCAGGATCAGGGTGGTGACGCCGGCCAGCCTCAGCGTCAGCCCGAGGATGTCGAGAAGGCCGGTCAAGGAACCTCGTAGCCGTACTTGCGGATAATCGCCTTGGCCTCGGCCCCCTTGAGGAACACCATGAAGGCCCGGGCGGCCGCGCTGTTCGCGCCGGTCTTCAGCAGGACGGCCTGCTGGTCGATGGCGGTGTGGTTCGCGGCCGGCACGATCCAGCGCGAGCCGCCCTTCACCGCGACCACTTGCGACAGCGCCAGGAAGCCCAGCTCGGCCGCGCCGGTGTCGACGAACTGGTAGGCCTGGGCGATCGACGTGCCCTGCACCAGCCTGGGCTGCAGCGCCTCGTAGACGCCCAGCTTCCGCATCGTCTCGACGGCCGCCACGCCATAGGGCGCTGTCTTGGGGTCGGCGATGGCGATCTTGGCGAACCTGCCGCCCTTCAGCACCGCGCCGCGGCCGTCCACCAGGCCCGGCGTCTTCGAGTAGAGCACCAGCCGGCCCAGCGCATAGGTGAAGCGGCTGCCCGCCACGCCCAGGCCCTCGGCTTCGGCCTTCTCCGGCCGCTCGCGGTCGGCCGAGAGGAACACCTCGAACGGCGCTCCATTCGCGATCTGGGCGTAGAACTGGCCCGAGGAGCCGAAGCTCAGGTTGGCGTCATGGCCGGTGCGCGCCTTGAACCGCGCGGCGATCTCCTTGGCGGGCTCGGTGAAGTTGGCGGCGACGGCCACCTTCGTCTCGGCCGCAAAGGCCGCAGCCGGCGCCAGCAGAGACAGGACCAGCAAAACCAGCAGCGAGCGGCGGAACAGCATCGAGACCTCAAGCCCATCCCCGTTATGTAATCGAGAGACATAACGAAGATGCGGCCGAATTCCACGAGCCATTTTCGTGTCGCGAACGCGGTGCGCGCGCAGTCGGCGAACTGACGATCCGCTCGCCGACGGGTTCCCCGGGGTCGGGCGCTCGTTCTATGTGAGCGCCAGAACCAAGTTCTGAGGTGAGCAGCGATGTCCGACGGCGATCTCAGCGCATCGCTCACCTTCCGGCGGGGCGCACTGGCCCGCGTCGGGCTCGAGCGCGTCGCGATGGTGGAGGCGGTGGCCGAGCTGGGCTCGATCAGCGCCGCCGCCAAGAAGCTGGGCCTCTCGTACAAGGGCGCCTGGGACGTCGTGCAGGCCCTGAACAACCTGTTCGACACGCCGCTGATCGAGGCCGCGCCCGGCGGCCGCTCGGGCGGCGCGGCGGTGGTGACGCCGCGTGGCCGCGCGGTGGTCACCGCCTTCCGCCGGGTGCAGCAGGAGCTGAACGCCGCGCTCGCGAAGCTGGACGCCAGCCTGGGCGGCGAGCACCCTGCCGACCTCTTCTGGAGCCTCGGCATGCGCACCAGCGCCCGTAACGGCCTCCGCGGCGTGGTCAGCGACGTCACCCCCGGCGCGGTCAACAGTGAGGTCACCCTCAAGCTGGCCGACGGCGTGGCGATCACCGCCATCCTCACCCGGCGCAGCATCGAGGAACTGGGCCTGGAGGTCGGCAAGCCGGCCATCGCCCTGATCAAGGCCAGCTTCGTGATCCTGGCCAAGGGCGAGAACCTGCGCACTTCGGCCCGCAACCAGATCGAAGGCGTCGTCACCGGCCGCGAGGACGGGGCGGTGAACACCGAGGTCGCCCTCGACATCGGCGGCGGCAAGACCCTGGTCGCCACCGTCACCCTGGAGAGCGCGCGCGCCCTGGAGATCGAGGTCGGCGACAAGGTCGTCGCCCTGGTGAAGGCGCCGCACGTCATACTGGCGGTGGAGTAGCGGCGTCGTTATGTAGTGGCGATACCGTTCGGGAGATCGCCATGCGCCTCGCCATCGTCCTGGCCGCAGCCTGCGTGCTGGCGCCGCTCGCCGCCCAGGCCCAGGGGGCCATGCCCGCCGCGCCGACCGCCTGTCCGGCGACGCCGACGCCCCTGCCCGCCGGCCTGGAAGCCTGGGCCACGCCAGCGCCGCTGACCGCCGCGAAGACCTCCGCCTACACCAGCGACGCCAAGCTCAAGATCGGCCAGGCGTTCGACGCCGTGTTGCCCGGCACGCCCGAGATCACCTACGCCCTGCGCCCGGAAAAGCCCGGCGGCAGCGTCAGTTACGGCGGCCTCTTCTCGGTCGACGTGACCAAGGCCGGGACCTACACGATCGCGCTCTCGACCGGCGCCTGGATCGATGTGGTGCGCGACGGCAGGTCGCTGCAATCCACCGGCCACGGCCGCGGGCCCGCCTGCACCACCCTGCGCAAGATGGTGGCCTTCCCGCTGGAGCCCGGGCGCTACGTGATCCAGATCGCCGCCAACGGCGAGCCGAAGATCGGCATCATGGTCGCCGAGCGTCCCTGACCTGAGGCGGCGGGCCGCGATCTCCGCAGCGCTGCCGCCGCTGTCCTCCGCGGCGCCGCCGGAGCGGCTGGCCTGCGGCCGCCCGCTCTAGGCGCGCCGGGCCGAACGCTCTATGGGCTGCTCCGCACCAGCGGGCGAGGACAGCATGAGCGGCGACGACTTCGTCTACGACGAGGCCACCGGCGAATGGATCAGCGCCGCCGAGGCGGCGGAACGGGCCAGGGCCGTGGGCATGATCGAGGTGCGCGACGCGGTGGGCAACCTGCTGGCCGACGGCGACGCCGTGACCCTGATCAAGGACCTCAAGGTCAAGGGCGCCGGCGGCCAGACCCTGAAGCGCGGCACTGTGATCCGGTCGATCCGCCTGACCGGCGACGCACAGGAGATCGACTGCCGGCACGACAGCATCAAGGGTCTCGTCCTGCGCGCAGAGTTCGTGAAGAAGAACTAGCCCAAGGCGCAGAGTAGGAGGCCGACCGCCGTCAGGCCGCCGCCCATCCACTGGCGCAGGCGCAGCTTCTCGCGGAACAGCTTGCGGCCGACGGCGGCGGCGATGGGGCCCTCGATGAGGCCGACCGCGCGCACCGGAGCCGCCGGCGCGAGCGCCAGGGCGCCGAACCAGCAGGCCGAGGCCGCCGAACCGAAGAACCCCGCCGCCAGCGACGAGCGCCACGCCCCGGTGACGGCCTTCAGCGCCTGTGGCCGCACCACCGCCAGGATCGAGGTCAGCGTCAGCGACTGCATGGCCTGGGCGACGACCAGGGCCGCGGTGGCCGAGAAGATCGGATGGGCCGGATCCAGCGCCCGTCCCGCCTCGCGAAAGCCGTTGAACGCCACGGCGAACGCCGCGCCTGCGGCGAGGCCCAGCAGCGCGCCGGTGAGGTCGGCGCGGCCATGCCCGTGCCGGGGCCAGGACAGCACGGCCAGCCCTGCGGTGGCCACAGCCACGCCGGTCCAGACGCCCGGGCTGAGCCGGTCGCCGAGCACCAGCCAGCCCATGATCGCCGCCAACGGCAGCGACGACTGCTGCAGCATGGTGGCCACGGCGAACCCCGCGCGGCTCATGGCCATCAGCAGCACCGCCGTTGCCGACACCTGCGCGATGGCGCCGATGATCGCGGCCGTCCAGAAGGTCGAGGTCCAGTGCGGCTGCGCGCCCGGCGTCACCATGAAGACCGTCAGGAAGATGGCGATGGAGAACGGCAGGCCGAACAGGAAGCGCACCAGCGTGGCGCCCCACGGCCCGGCGTCGCCCACCAGCCCGCGCTGCATCGCATTGCGCGCCACCTGCAGCGGCGCCGCCACGGTGGTCAGTAAGATCCAGAGCATTTCCGCTCACAAATGAAGATCGTCATGGCCGGGCTTGGCCCGGCCATCCAGACGCGCTGGCGGCACAGGACGAGCGCGGCGTGAGACACCGCGCGACCTCGGACAGATCGGTGTTTCTGGATGGCCGGGACAAGCCCGGCCATGACGAGCGTTCTAAGAGCCTAGAACCCGCTGGCGACCTTGCCGGGCGCGCTCTTTTCCTTCCTCGCGAAGAGGTTGTTGAGCGCGTTGACATAGGCCTTGGCCGACGCCGTGAGCGTGTCGGTGTCCGCGGCCGAGCCGGTGGCGATCCGGCCGTCGTCCTCGAGGCGGACCGAGACCTGGGCCTGGGCGTCGGTGCCCTCGGTCACCGCATGAACCTGGAACAGGCGCAGGATGGCGTCGTGCGGCACCACGGCGTGGATGGCGTTGAACACCGCGTCCACCGGCCCGTCGCCGGTGGCGTTGGCCGACTTCTCGTCGCCGTCGATGGTCACCGTCAGGAAGGCTTCCTGCGGGCCCTCGGTGCCGGCGATGACGCGCAGGTGCTTCACCTGCACCTTGTCGGCGCTGCTCGCCAGGGCGTCGTCCACCAGCGCGATGATGTCGTCGTCGAAGACGTGCTTCTTCTTATCGGCCAGGTCCTTGAAGCGCTGGAACGCCTCGTTCAGCGCGTTCTGGCCCAGCTCATAGCCCAGGTCCTTCAGCTTCTCGCGGAAGGCGTGGCGGCCCGAGTGTTTGCCCATGACCAGGTTCGACTGGGCCTGGCCCACCGATTCCGGCGTCATGATCTCGTAGGTGCCGCGGTCCTTCAGCATCCCGTCCTGGTGGATGCCGCTCTCGTGGGCGAAGGCGTTCTTGCCGACGATGGCCTTGTTGAACTGCACCGGGAAGCCGGTGATCGCCGAGACGTAGCGGCTGGCGCGGGTGATGTGCTGGGTCTCGATGCCCGTGTAGTAGGGCAGCGTGTCGCCCCGCACGCGCAGCGCCATGACGATCTCTTCCAGCGCCGCGTTGCCGGCCCGTTCGCCGATGCCGTTGACGGCCACTTCCACCTGCCGCGCGCCGCCCTGGACGCCGGCCAGGCTGTTGGCGACCGCCAGGCCCAGGTCGTTGTGGCAGTGGGTGGAGAAGATCGCCCGGTCGGCGTTCTCCACGTTCTGGATGATGTCGCGGAACATGTCCGCGTACTCGCTGGGATAGCTGTAGCCGACGGTGTCCGGCAGGTTGATCGTCGTCGCGCCGGCCTTGATGGCGGCGTCGACGCAACGGCGCAGGAAGTCCTGCTCGGTGCGCGTGGCGTCCTGGGCCGACCATTCCACGTCGCCGCACAGGTTGCGCGCGTGGGTCACCGACTTGGTGATCATCTCCAGGATGTCTTCCTGGCTGGCGTGCAGGATGTGGTCGCGGTGGCTGGGGCTGGTCGACAGGAAGGTGTGGATGCGGCCGCGCTTGGCCTTCCGCACCGCCTCGGCGCAGCGCTCGATATCGGCCATGCCGGCGCGGGCCAGGCCGCAAACGACGCTCTCGGTGACGATCTCGGAGATGGCCCGGACGGCCTCGAAGTCGCCGTTCGAGGCGATCGGGAAGCCGGCCTCGATCACGTCGACCTTCATGTCTTCGAGGATCTTGGCCAGTTCCAGCTTCTCGTCGTGCGACATCGACGCGCCGGGCGACTGCTCGCCGTCGCGCATGGTGGTGTCGAATACGATGATGCGGTCGCGGCCGGCGGTGTCGGCATTCGCGGGAACGGGGTTGGTCATGTTCGGTCTCTTCGCGGTGTTTCGATCTGGGGACGGAGGTTCAAACCCCTGGTCGCCCGGCCGCGAAGATGCGCGTGCCTAGAGAGGCGCCCAGGGGCGGCTAAGCCCCAGCGAGAGAAGAAGCAGGCTGTCGAGCCGCGTGCGCATGGCCGGGTCTCTACCGAAACGGGCGCTTCGGGGCAAGCATCTTGCGTCCGGCGCGGCCTTAGGCCGCTTCCTCGGCAAGAACCTTGCTGACTGCCGGCCGCGCGCGGATCCGCTCGCGGTGGGCGTGAACCTTCGGAAATTGCTGGGGATCGACGCCGTCGCCCTCCATCCAGTCGGCGATGGTGAAGAGGTAGCCGTCGCAGATCGAGAACGTATCGCCCAGGACGTACGGCCCCTGGAACAGCTCGTCCTCGATCAGTTGGAAGCAGGCGCCCACGGTCTGCGGAACCTTGCGGGTCATGTCGGCGAACGAGCTCTCCTCGTCGGCCCAGCGATAACCGCGGTGGCGGTGGGCGTGGGCCACATGGACGGTCGAGGCCAGGTAGGCGTTGAACGCCTGCGCCTGGGCGAACGCCCAGGGATCGGCCGGCGCCAGCTTGGCCTGCGGGAACGCCTGGGCCACCCAGGCCAGGATCGCCACCGTCTCGGTCAGCACGCCCTGGCCGGTGGCCAGCGCCGGCACCCGGCCCTTCGGATTGATGGCCAGGTACTCGGGCGTGAGGTTGGCCTTCTCGCGGACATTGGTGCGGACGGCCTCGTACTCGGCCCCTGCCTCCTCCAGCGCGATGTGCGAGGCCAGCGAGCACGAGCCCAGCGAATAGAACAGTCGGATCATTCCTCGTCCTTTCCGCGCCGCTGCAGCCAGCGCCGCGCGAACCAGCCGATGGCCAACCACAGGGCGGCGACGGCGGCCAGCTCCAGCCAGTGGCCCGAGATCTCGCCCTTCATCAGCTGGACGATCGAGGCGCCGGCGTAGGCGGTGAGCACGATCTTCGGGATGATCCCGATCCCAGTGCCGGCCACGAAGTGCAGCGCCTGCATGGGCGTGACCCCGGCCGCCATATTGACCACGATGAACGGCGCCGACGGCACCAGCCGCACGATCAGGCTGGCCAGGAAGCCGTTCTCGCCCACCAACCGCATGAACCGTTGGACCGCCGGGCCGGAGAACCGGTCCAGCGTCTTCGCGCCGGCCGCCCGGCCCAGGTAGAAGCCCACCAGCGCCGAGACCATGGTGCCGATCCAGCTGTAGAGCGCCCCGTCCTGCGGCCCGAACGCCACGACCGCCGCGGCGATCAGCACGATCTGCGGCGTGCCCACGAAGGCCAGGGCCGCAAAGGCCGCCACGGCCACCGGCAGCGACCACGGCCCCTGCGCCGCGCCCAGCCAACCCTCCAGCGTCCGCTCGCCGTCGAAGCCCAGCATCTGGGCCCCGAAGAAGAAGACCACCCCCACCCCGCCGAACAGCACGAACGATACGGCCAGCGTCCGCCAAGCCTGGGCGTCGAGGTTCGAGAGGAAGGCGAAGAAGCGGCGCATCGAAGCCCGAGGCGTCGCGTGTTCGTGTGTCACGGTCAAGACGCTCGGCGCCCTGGCGGCCGCCTCGGATTCCGTTATACCGCCACGGTAGAGTTTGTTCAGTCAGCGTCCCCAAGCGTGCGGCGATGCTGCCTTCGGGGGACGGCATGGCGACCTACAGCTTCGACACGATCTCGGCTGCCCAGGCGGCGGCGATTTCGGCCTCGGACACACTGACGCTGGCGGGCGGCCGCTCGAACGCCGTCACGATCCTCTACGCCCCCGACGGCGCCACGATCACCATGATCGTCGGCGACCGTACGGTGATCTTCGGGCCCAGCCTATCCGGGATCAGCCTCGGAGGCCGGCTGCTCGTCGCGGACGGCTCGCGGCTGTTCATCGGCGACAATCAGGCCAACAGCCTCGCCTTGGCCGCTGACAGCGCGACCGACGACGGCGCCTACGGCGGCCCTGGCGACGACTCGATGGACACCGGCGGGGGCGCCGATCTTCTCCAGGGCAACGCCGGGGCCGATACGCTGGTGGGCGGCGCGGGTGACGACGTGATCTACGGCGGCCAGGACAACGACCGCATCTCCGCCGGAGCCGGCGCCAACTTCGCGCAAGGCAACCGCGGCGACGACGTCCTCACGGGGGGCTCCGACCGCGACACGCTGCTCGGCGGCCAGGGCGCCGACACCATCGACGGCGGCGCGGGTCGCGACTTCCTGAACGGCAATCTCGGCGACGATTCCATCACCGTCCGGGGCGGCGGCGACGTCTTCGGGGAGGACGGCGCCGACACCATAACCACCGTCGAGTCCGCGAACTTCGCAACGCTCATATCGGCCGGCGCGGGGAACGACCGGGTGCTGTCCACCGCGACCTCCGGCCTGACATCGATACATGGCGACGACGGCGACGACTTCATCGCCGGCGGGGGCGCCGTCATCGACCAGGGCTTCGGCGACGCCGGCAACGATACCCTCGTGGCCGGTACGGGCGACTTCATGGACGGTGGCGACGGCAACGACAGCCTGACGACCAGCTCCTCAAACGTCTCGCTCTCCGGCGGCGCGGGCAACGACGTCATCATCGTCAACGACGGGCGCCACACCATCGACGGCGGCGGCGGAAACGACGGCATCATCTCCTTCTCCGACTCCGCCGAAACGATCCGCGGCGGTGACGGCGACGACACGATCTATGCCGACCGGGCCGGCGACAAGCTTCTGGAAGGCGGTCTGGGACGGGACGAACTCCAGGTCGGCACGGGCGCGACCACGGCAAATGGCGGAGCCGGCGACGATTTCATCAACACCCTCCAGGGCAGCCGCAGCCTTCTGCGGGGCGAAGACGGCGCCGACCGGCTCACCGGCCAAGGCTCCGACACGCTGGATGGCGGAACCGGGGACGACTGGATCGACCCCCGCGGCGGCGTCGACGTGCTGATCGGTGGCGACGGCTCGGACACGTTCCACTTCGGCAGCTTCGCATCGCAACGCGTCGTCGGGCAGATCGACCGTATCCTGGACTGGTCGGCCAGTGACAGGATCGAGCTCGAGAACATCTTTCAGTCGCAGCTGCGCTACGACGAGCGGACGGCCACCGACCTCGCCTCGGCGCTCGGCCAGTTCAAGAATCTCGACGCCAGCACGGTGGTCGCGGTGCAGGCCGGGTCGGACGTGGTCGTCTTCTGTCAGTTCAACATCAGCGGATTCGACGCAGAGCCTCTGATCCTCGTGGGGCGCACGCTGGCGGACATCTCCGTTGAGAACTTCGTGGGACGCTCGTAGCCCGTCGCTCGCCGGTAAGACCCCAAACTCCACGCGGCCAGGGCGACGGTTGACCGTTCGTCGAATATTGCGTTTCTGCAAGTTGCGTTTTTACGCAACATGGCGCATCTGAGGTTTCCCACCAGGTCGCGCTTGGAGCCAGCGCTTGCTCGAATATGCGTTCGACAAAATCACCGCTGAGCAGGCGCTGGCGATCAAGGCCGGCGATACGCTGACGTTCAACGGCGGCGCGGCCCGCACGGTCAGCGTGACCTACCAGTCCTATGACCCGCTGGTCCTGACGCCCGAGGTCCCGCGCATCTTCGTGACCTACGAGGGCCGCACGGTGGCGTTCTCCGCCGACCTCGTGCAGCTCTCCAAGACAGGCGGCCTAGTGATGGCCGACGGCTCGACGCTCTACATCGGCGACACAGCCGCCGACCGCGCGAGCGGCGGCGCGGGCGACGACGGCCTCTACGGCGGTCCAAGCGCGGACAGCCTAGACGGCGGCGCGGGACGCGACCTGATCCAGGGCAACAGCGGCAACGACCTCCTTAGCGGCGGCAAAGGCGCCGACAGCGTCTACGGCGGCCAGGGCGACGACACGATCTACACCAGCAACTCGGCCGGCGGCGTCGCCGGCGAGGCGGGCGACTGGGCCAACGGCAACCTGGGCGACGACAGCATCGTCGGAGGTGCGGGGAACGACACGCTGCTGGGCGGCCAGGGCGACGACTTCATCGGCGGCGGCGACGGGAACGACTACCTGTCGGGCGACCGGGGCGACGACCAGGTCTTCGGTGGCGAAGGCTGGGACACGCTGGTCGGCGGCGAAGGCAATGACACCCTGAACGGCGGCTTCGGCCCCAACTTCCTGGCCGGAGGCGATGGCGACGACCAACTCGTGGGCCAGGGACCGGTCGCGGCCACAATGGACGGCGGCGAAGGCGCGGACACCATCGTGGCCGGGAGCTCGGCCAAGGACCTGATCTTCGGCGGCGCCGGCAAGGACCGCTTCGAAATCGTCGCCAAGGCCGATCCCAAGGACATCGTCGACGCCGAGATCCGCGACTGGGAGGTCGGCGACCAGCTCCACTTCGCGGCGGTCAGCATCCTGTCGGACAGCGCGATCCTGCCGCTCAGCTATTCCGAGTTCACGACCTCGGACTACGCCACCGCGCTCTCGATCGCCAACGAGCACATCTCGGCGGCCGGCGCGACCTATGTGGTCGCCCAGGTCGGAAGCGACCTCTACGTCTTCGCCGACACCGGGGATCCGGCCGACGGCGCCGACACCGCCATCCTGCTGACCGGCCGCACCCTGGCCGACATCAGCCTCTCGAACTTCGTCTGACGCGGCGCCGCGAAGGTCCTCCTCAGACAGACTGGCTCTGGAGAGAGGGGCTCTCGGCGGGTTTGAATGCGGCGCAGCATGGGTTACACCCGCGCCCGTCCGAAAACCTTAGCCGGGAGCCTACTCCATCATGTCCCTGGAATCCGCCGCGCTCGCCCGCGTGAAGCCGTCCGCCACCCTGGCGGCCGACGCCAAAGCCCGCGAGCTGAAGGCCCAGGGGAAAAACGTGATCGGCCTGGCCGCCGGCGAACCCGACTTCGACACGCCCGACAACATCAAGGAAGCGGCCATCAAGGCCATCCGCGATGGCAAGACGAAGTACACCAACGTCGACGGCATCCCCGAGCTGAAGGAAGCCATCGTCGCCAAGTTCCAACGCGAGAACGGCCTGACCTACAAGACCAGCCAGGTGAACGTCTCGCCGGGCGGCAAGCCGGTGATCTGGAACGCGATGATCGCCACGCTGAACCCGGGCGACGAAGTCATCGTGCCGACTCCCTACTGGGTCAGCTACTGGGACATCGTGCTGCTGGCGGGCGGCAAGCCCGTCGCCGCGCCGACCAGCGCCGAGACCGGCTTCAAGCTGCAGCCGGCCGACCTGGAAAAGGCGATCACGCCCAAGACCAAGTGGATCCTGCTGAACTCGCCCTCCAACCCGTCGGGCGCCGCCTACACCCGCGCCGAGCTGAAGGCCCTGGCCGAGGTGCTGCTGCGCCATCCGCAGGTGTGGATCCTGACCGACGACATGTACGAGCACCTGGTGTTCGGCGACTTCGAGTTCTCGACCATCGCCCAGGTGGAGCCGGCGCTCTACGACCGCACGCTGACCATGAACGGGGTCTCCAAGGCCTATGCCATGACCGGCTGGCGGATCGGCTACGCCGCCGGCCCCGAGCCGCTGATCAAGTCGATGGCCAAGGTGATGAGCCAGACCACCTCGAACCCGGCGTCCATCTCGCAGTGGGCGGCGGTCGAGGCGCTGAACGGCACTCAGGCCTTCATCAAGCCGAACGCCAAGCTGTTCGAGGAGCGCCGCGACCTCGTCGTCTCGATGCTGAACCAGGCCAACGGCATCCAGTGCCCTACGCCCGAAGGCGCGTTCTACGTCTACCCGTCGTGCGCCGGCCTGCTGGGCAAGACCGCGCCCTCGGGCAAGGTCATCGGCTCGGACGAGGACTTCGCCGTCGAGCTGCTGGAGACCGAGGGCGTGGCGGTGGTGATGGGCGCGGCCTTCGGCCTCTCGCCCCATTTCCGCATCAGCTACGCCACGGCCAACAGCGTGCTGGAAGACGCCTGCCAGCGCATCCAGCGCTTCTGCGCCAACGTGAAATAGCCGAGCGCCCTTCCCTCCCCTTCATGGGGAGGGAAAGATCGAGCCTTACGGCTTCATCCCGGCGTTCCACTCGGGCCGGAAGTCGCTGTTCAGCAGCCACTGCACGGGCTTCACCATCGACTGGATCACGCCTGTCATGAACGGCAGGTCGATGTGCGCCAGGTCGTCCGTGGCGTCGTGGTAGGTCGGTGGAGTCGGCCAGGCGCTGACCGTCTGGGCGACCACGCCCTTCAGCGCCAGCTGATAGTTGTCGGACCGCTGGAAGAAGTTCTGCTCGGGATAGAGGTCGGGCCCGATGTCGGCGCCCTGCGCCTTCAGCGTGGGCCCGAGGTTCGAGCGCTCCCAGCCCGTGAGCATCAGGGTTTTCGGCCGCTGCGGGTCCGGGAGGCCGATCATCTCAAACTCCAGGTTGGCGGCGATGTCGCCCAGCGGCAGCGACGGGTGGGCCAGGAAGTACGTCGCACCGTGGCCGCCGGCCTCCTCGCAGCCGAACAGCGCGAACAGCGCCGACCGCTTGGGCGCCTTCCCCCTGGCCAGCACGCGCGCCAGCTCCAGCACCGCCGCCGTGCCCGAGGCGTCATCGTTGGCGCCGCGGTAGATCTTCCCGTCGCGGACACCGACGTGGTCGTAGTGGGCGCTGAGCAGGATCGCGTGCCGGTCGGCGTCAGGCGCCGTCCCGCGGATCACGCCCAGGATGTTGTAGGTGGTCTTGGTCACGGCCTCGCCGCGCGGGGCCGAGATCGTGGCGACCTGGCCCGCGGCGGCGCGGATCGCCGCATAGGCCTCGGGCCGGGCGAACACGACGGTCCGGAGCGACGACGTCTCGGCCTGCGCCCCGACGATCTCGACGCCCGGCGGCGGACGGCTGGCGAGTTCGCCCCAGGCGGCCGCGATGCCGCCGGGCGCCGGCGCGACGACGGCGACGGCGCCTGCGCGGAACATCGGGCCGGTGATGCGGGGATCGTAGGCGGCGTCCAGCACCACCACCTTCCCGGCGGCCAGGGCCGGATCGGCCGTGACGCCCAGCACCGTCACCTCGCCCGAGGCCTGTGGCGCCGGCGTCAGGATCACGATGCCGTCGCCCTGGACAAAGCTCGCCTGCCCGGCCGCGAGGGTGGGCCTGGCGGCGTAGCTCGGAACCCGGAAATCCACGCGCTGCAGCAACTCGCCGCCGGGCGCCGCGCCCTTCACGCCGTAGGCCTTCAGCCTGTCGGCTACGAAGCGGGCGGCGGCGTTCTCGTCCTGCGTCCCGCAGGCGCGGCCGCGCAGCGCGTCGCCGGTCAGGACGTCCATATTGGCCTTCACGCAAAGGGCGCAGACCTTGGGCGTGGCCGCGTGGGCCAGCGGCGCGACGGCGACGGACAGCGCCAACGCGAACGAAACGACAGACTTCAACGGAACCCCTCGGCTACAAGGGCCGAGGGTTCCGACGGGCCGCTCAGCCTGTCAAGGCGAACGCGGCAGGCGTTAGTGCTTCTCGCGCCAGCCGGCCTTGGCGGCGTCCTTGGTCAGGTTCAGGCGCACCTTGTCGTCGTCCACCATCTCGACCCAGGTGAGCGGGATCATGTGGTGCTTGAGGCCCGACCCGAGGTCCAGCTTCGCCAGCTCGATCTCGTCGCCGCGCACGTGGTCGACCTTGCCCACATGGCCGCCGTCGGACCCGACAACTTCCATGTGCTCGCGGATTTGAGAGGCCTGGATCATACTCGTCTCCTCGTCATGAGTGGGACGAGGTAACGGGCGCCGCGCGCCGGGGTTTCCATGGCCGAGCTGATCAATCTGAACAAGGCCCGCAAGGCCAAGGCGCGCGCCGACGGCAAGGCCCGCGCCACGGAGAACCGCGCCAAGTTCGGTCAGACGAAGGGGCAGAAGACCGCCGCCCGGCTCGACGCCGAGCGGGCCCGGCGCGAGCTGGACGGGAAGAAGCGGGGGGACTAGGCCGCCTTCGGCAGAGCCCCATCCCGCACCTCGGTCGGGATCGAGTCGTAGATGGTGGCCGGCGTGATGCCGAGGCGCTTGCGGGCGGCCTCCAGCGGCTCGCGCATCAGGCGCTCGTAGTCCTCGCCCAGCAGCCAGTCGGCGGCCTTGCCGCGCGTGTAGCCCTGCCAGATCGCCTTCACGTAGGGGTGCGTCCGGTCCTTGCGCGCGCGGCTGGCGGCGCCGAACGCGATCAGCGCCCAGCCCAGGCCCTTGGTCTGGGCGTAGGAGAAGGCCACAAGGCAAGCCTCGCCCAGAGCGTCGCGGTGATAGCCCGACAGGATGTGCCAGATGTCGTGCACGTCGCGGGTGCGGCGGCCGAACCAGGCGTAGGGGTGCGGCTCGTCGATATCGCCGCGGCCTTCGCGGCTGACATCCGCCAGGCCCTCGGCCGACAGGTTCTCGGCGCGGATGAAGTCGCGGTAGGCAGCGCCGACGCTGCCGTCCGGCATGCTGTCGAGCCAGGCGTCGTCCATCAGCTTGTCGGCGAACTCCTCACGGGCGTAGGCGATCTTGCCGCCCTCCACCGTGGTCAGCAGCTTCTTGTAGCCGTTGGCCGTGGACGCCCCGTTCAGGGCCCGCATGATCTCGAAGACCTGGCGGGTGTCTTCCTTGTCGGCCAGCAGGCGCTGCAACGACTTCAGCGCGTGCATCCAGTCCAGCTTGGTGGAAACCATCCGCGGTTCAGCGCGGAAGTCGGCGGTGTCGGCAGTCATGGCCATAGGAGGGGAGTCCTGTTCGAGCCCTGTTGCGAACAAAGATGACGCCCCCGTCATTTTTTTGCAAGGGGCTAGTTGAACATGGCGTCATTTTTGTAGAGAGACCGCTATGGCCAGCCTGAAGAAGCGCTCCGTCCTCCTGTCCGGTCACGCGACGTCGATCGCGCTGGAACCCGAGTTCTGGGCGGTGCTCGACGAGATGGCGGCGTCCCGGGGCTCCAGCCTGGCCCAGCTCATCGTCAGCATCGACCGCGGGCGCGGCGAACGCCCCCTCGCGTCGGCCTGCCGCGTGGCGGCCCTCGCATACGCTAGCGCGCGGGAAGCGCAGCCCTGAGCCAGGGTTCCATGTCCACCAGCCGCGGATCGCCCTTCAGCGCTTCGCGGAAGGCGCCCAGATTCCGGTAGCTGGCCAGCACCAGCACCCTCTTGCCGGGGTTCGCCGCGATCGCCTCCCTCGCCCGGGCGACCATGTAGCCGTCCCATTCCGCCTGGCTGGTCTCGAACCGGTCGCCGCCCAGCCGCGCCTGCGCCAGGCCCTCGGCGCGGATCAGGTCGATCGTCACCGCGTCGTGCGCGTCGGCCGGATGGCGCCAGTGGTCCTGCAGCACCGCCGACAGCGCCTTGCCCAGTCGGGTCATGTAGGCGTCGTCCTCCGGCTTCTGCTCCTCGAAGGCCGCGAACAGGGCGCCGGCCTCGCCCGTCATCGCCTTGAAGGCCTCGCCACCGGGCTCCATGGCCACAGCCGGCGTCGGACGCGCGGCCAGCCAGGGCCAGACCACGGCGGGATATTCCGGCCGGCCTTGCGTCTCCTTGCGCTCGGCCAGTTCGTCGGGCCGCACCTCCAGGACCAGGACGTCGGGATTCACCGCCTCGAGGATGCGGCGCAGGTCGCCGAAGGTGAACGACGGCTCGGACGCGTGCAGGCGCTGGATCGCCCCGACCACATAGACCCCGTCGGGCGGCGCGGTGGCGGCGTGGAGCTGGCCGGTGAAGCCGGCGGCGAAGGCGAGCGCGAGGGCGGCGAGGCGGAACTGTTTCATGTCCTTCGCATGCTTGTGCGCCGGCCGCGCCAGAAGCTCATGATCCGCAAGCGGGACCGCCGCGGTGACGAGCGGGTCAGCGCCCGCTCAGCAGGGCCGAAAGGGCGTCGCGATAACGTCGACTGAGCCGCAGGCCGCGTCCCGAGCGCAGCAGGACATCGGCGTCGCCCCGTCCCAGGCTGCGCACCTCGACGATCCGGTCCAGGCGCACGATGGCGCGCCGGTGGATGCGGGCGAACCTGTCAGCCGGCAGGCGTTGCGCCAGCGAGGCCAGGGACTCGTCCAGCAGCACGGCGCCCTGCGCCGTATGCGCCTCCGCATAGTTGCCCGCGGCCTGGATCCACTCCACGTGGTCGAGCGGCACGATCCGCACCGCGCCGCGGCTGCGGGCGCGCAGGGCGTCGGGCACGGGCTGCGGCCGCGGCGTCCGCCGGGCCGCCACGACGCCGATGGCCACGAGCGCCGCATAGAAGAGCAGGTCGGTCCCGAGATTGCGGACAAACATCTTCTCGGCCATCGCCCAGGGCGTCGGTATGCGGCCGCTGTCGTTGTAGACGGGCCAGTAAGCCAGGACGAACAGGCCGATGTGCAGGGCCCAGGCGACGGGCCCGCCAAAGGCGTAAGCCACCGCGCGGCGCGCGAGGCTGCGGCCGGACGCCTCGATCCGCCGGACGGCCACCAGGATCGGTCCCGTCAGCACCGCCCACACCGAGAAGATCGCCAGCGAATAGCCGAACGACGGCCACCAGGCCTGAGGCCGTCCCGCGCTGGCCGCGGTGACATAGCCCTGCAGCGATAGCGCGAGCGCCACGATGGCCCAGCCACCCACGATGACCGCCAAGAGGCGCACGCGGCGCGCATTGGGCATCCATAGTGAGACGGCGGGAGATGTCACGGGGCCGTTCTATCCTGACCCTCGCCGCACGTCATGGCCGCCTAGTTCGGAACCGGCTTCGGCGCTTGGGGCAGTCGCGGCGCGTCGGGCAACCTCGGTGGTTCCAGCACCGGCACGCTGTCGGCCGCCTTGACCGCCGCCTCGGCCAGCTTGCCGGCGTCGTCGCGCCCCTGCCAGGCGTACCAGAGCAACAGGACGGCCAGCATCGCCACCGCGCCGGCGGCGAAGGCGATCCAGGGACTGGCGCGGCGTTCGGCCATGCCCGCGAAACGGATGGCTTGCCTAGGCCGTTCCGCCCCCTTAAGCGCGCAGGTCTTTGTGCTACATATGTTCCGATGTCTGCTTCTGAATCGTTCGATCCCCCTGCCCCCCGCATCAGCGACCTCGCCCGCGTCGACGCGCGGCCGGCCGACTATCTGGATGGCCTGAACCCCGAACAGCGCGAGGCGGTGGAGGCCGTGGACGGCCCGGTGCTGGTGCTGGCCGGCGCCGGCACGGGCAAGACCAAGGTGCTGACCACCCGCCTGGCGCACATCCTGGCCAGCGGCCGGGCCAAGCCGTGGGAGCTGCTGGCCGTCACCTTCACCAACAAGGCCGCGCGCGAGATGCGCGAGCGGATCGCCCACATCATCGGCCCTTCGGCCGAAGGCCTGCGCTGGCTGGGCACCTTCCACTCCGTGGCCGCCCAGATCCTGCGCCGCCACGCCGAGCTGGTGGGCTTGAAGTCGAACTACACCATCCTCGACACCGACGATCAGGAGCGCCTGATCAAGCAGGTGCTGGAAGCCGAGAACATCGACACCAAGCGCTGGACGCCCAAGGCGCTGGCCGGCCTGATCGACCACTGGAAGAACCGCGGCTGGCGCCCCGACCAGTTGCCGCCCGCCGAGGCCCAGGCCTTCGCCAACGGCAAGGGCCAAGCGCTGTACCGCCTCTACCAGGAGCGCATGCGCATCCTGAACGCCTGCGACTTCGGCGACCTGCTGCTGCACAACCTGACGATCTTCGTCAGCCAGCCCGACGTGCTGGCCGAGTACCACAACCGGTTCCGCTACCTGCTGGTCGACGAGTACCAGGACACCAACGTCGCCCAGTACCTCTGGCTGCGCCTGCTGGCGCAGAAGAGCCAGAACCTCTGCTGCGTAGGCGACGACGACCAGTCGATCTACGGCTGGCGCGGCGCCGAGGTGGACAACATCCTGCGCTTCGAGCGCGACTTCCCGGGCGCCAAGGTGGTGCGGCTCGAGCGCAACTACCGCTCGACCAGCCACATCCTGGCCGCCGCCTCGGGTCTGATCGCCACCAACAAGGGCCGCCTGGGCAAGACGCTCTGGACCGAGAGCCAGGACGGCGAGAAGGTCGTCGTACGCGGCATCTGGGACGGCGAGGCTGAGAGCCGGTTGATCGCCGACGAGATCGAGCGCGCCAAGCGCGGGACCACCGACAAGCCGGCCCGCAAGTACCGCGACATCGCCATCCTGGTCCGCGCCTCGTTCCAGATGCGGGCCTTCGAAGAGCGCTTCGTGATGCTGCAGATCCCCTATGTGGTGATCGGCGGCCCGCGGTTCTTCGAGCGGGCGGAAATCCGCGACGCGATCGCTTACCTGCGCCTGATCCAGTCGCAGGACGACGACCTGGCCTTCGAGCGCATCGTCAACGTCCCCAAGCGCGGCATCGGCGACACCACCGTCCAGAAGCTGCTGCAGGTCGCTCGGCTGAACGGCGTGCCCGCCAGCACCGCGGCGCGCCAGCTGGTGCTGACCGACGAACTGGCCGCCAAGACGCGCACGTCGCTCGCCAATTTCCTGCGCGACCTCGACCGATGGCGCGGCCAGGCCGAGCACATCCACCACGCCCGCCTGATGGAGGCGGTGCTGGAGGAGAGCGGCTACACCGACATGCTGAAGCTGGACCGCTCGCCCCAAGCCCAAGGGCGACTTGAGAACCTCAAGGAGCTGGTCCAGTCGATGGCCGGCTACGAGACGCTGGAAGCCTATCTGGAGCACGTCTCGCTGGTCATGGACCTGGAGCGCGGCCCCAGCGCCGACAGCGTGCAGATCATGACGCTGCACCAGGCCAAGGGCCTGGAATGGCCGCTGGTCTTCCTGCCGGGCTGGGAGGAAGGCGTCTTCCCGTCCCAGCGCAGCATGGACGAGAAGGGCGAGAAGGGCCTGGAGGAGGAGCGCCGGCTGGCCTACGTCGGCATCACCCGGGCGCGGGAAGAGGCGCGGATCTCCTTCGCCGCCAACCGCCAGGTCTACGGCCGCTGGACCAGCCAGCTCCCGAGCCGCTTCGTCGACGAGCTGCCCCCGGCGAACGTCGAGGCCAGCTCCGAGACCGGCTACTACGGCGGCGGCCCGGGTATGCAGCAGCACGGCAGTCGCTGGGACGAGGACCCAAAATTCGGCAACGGATACGACTCGCCCGGCTGGCGGCGCGCCCAGGCCAACCAGTACCGCGGCAGCCATCCGGGCCGGCAGCAGGTCATCGAAGGCGACGGCCGCCTGGTCGCCACCTCCGACAGCTCGGCCGGCAGCGCCTACAAGCGCGGCGACCGCGTCTTCCACCTGAAGTTCGGCTATGGCTCGGTCCGCGGCGTCGAAGGCAACAAGCTCACCGTCGACTTCGACAAGGCGGGCGAGAAGAAGGTCATCGACAGCTTCGTGGAGAAGGGGTGAGGGCGACAGGGCCCAACGCCGTCTACATCATGGCGAGCGGCCGCCACGGCACGCTCTACATCGGCGTTACGAGCGATCTATTGGGACGCGTCAGCCAGCATCGCGAAGAGGTCAACGGCGGCTTCACGAGGCGCTACGGCGTGAAACGACTCGTCTGGTTCGAGACGCATGACGCGATCGTCGATGCGATCCAACGCGAGAAGTCCCTGAAGAAGTGGAAGCGGCGATGGAAGATCGAACTGATCGAAGGGAGCAATCCCGACTGGAATGACCTGTATCCCAGCTTCTTCCAGGTTGAGGGGCCGCTGTCACACCTCCAGCCGCCGACACCTTCCTTCTAATCTTGAGTTCGTCATGGCCGGGCTTGACCCGGCCATCCATTCCAGAGCGTCGGCCGAACTGTCCAAGACCCTCGCTGCGAGGCCGTTTGGATGGCCGGGTCAAGCCCGGCCATGACGAGCGAATTGTGGGACGTTAGATCCAACGCGGCTTGAGAGTCGCCCCCCGATAGCGTCTCCTCCGCTGGGGAGAGCGTCGCATGGCCATTGCCGCAGCCAGGGTCTATTCGGACGGCCACCGGCTGCGGTCGCTGTGGCTGGACGATCCGCATGACCGGCCCGTACAGCCGCACCAGTTCGCCTGGATCGGCCTGGTCGACGCCACCGCGCAGGAGCTGGAGGGCCTGAAGGCCCGCTTCGGCCTGCATCCGCTGGCGGTCGAGGATGCGCTCTGCGAGCACCCGATCCCCAAGGTCAGCGTCTATGGCGACCAGATCTTCCTGGCCGCCCGCACCGCGCGGCTGGAGGGCGAGCAGATCGTCTATGGCGAGACCTGCGCCTTCGTGTGCCGGAACTACATCATCACCGTCCGCAAGGGCTCGGACCGGCCCTACACGGCGCTGCGCCGCGACCTGGAGGACGCCCCCACCCTGCTGCGCCACGGCATCGCCTATGTGCTCTATGCGCTGCTGGACTTCATCGTCGACAGCTACCAGCCCATCGTCGAGGACATCGAGGAGGAGGTGCTGGCCGTCGAGCGCCGCGCCCTGGACGCCTTCCTCAGCCGCGAGGACGTGACCCACCTCTTCAACCTGCGCCAGGAGCTGATGCGGTTCCGCCGGATGCTGGGGCCGATGGAGGAGGTCTGCGCCCGGCTGGAGCACCTCCACCTGCCATTCCTGGACGCTCATGTGCGGCCCTACTTCCGCGACGTGGGCGACCACGTCCGGCGCATCGCCAGCTCGGCCGACGGCCTGCGCGACGTGCTGTCGTCGGTCTTCGAGGTGTCGAACCTGTTCGAGCAGCAGCGCCAGGGCGAGATCACGCGGCGGCTGGCCGCCTGGGCCGGCATCCTGGCCGTGCCGACCGCCATCGCCGGCCTCTACGGCATGAACTTCGAGTTCATGCCCGAGCTGCACTGGAAGTACGGCTACTTCGCCATCTGGGGCGTGATCGTCGTCACGTGCCTCGTGCTGTTCTTCACGTTCCGGCGCGCGCGCTGGCTCTGATCGGGAAACCATTTTCCGCCCCGCACGTATCTGCGGCATGCGGAACCTGATCCGGAACGAAGACCTCAAGACCCTCTTCAGCGGTGTGGCGGTGGCCTGCGCCAGTGGCCTGCTGATGGGCGCGGCGTTCTACCCGAACCTCCACGAGGACGACATCAAGGGCCCGCAGATGCTGCTGGGCGGCGGCGGTCTCCGCGCCCAGGCCTACGCGACCGACGCCGGCTGGAGCGCCTACCGCGGCCACGTGCCGGACTATGTGGTCGGCACCGACTCCCTGAGGCGGCCGCAGTACCAGGCGCTGGCGTACGAGGAACGCGCGACGCACGAGACCGCCGACACCGGCGAGACGGCCGACGTCATGGCCTACGAGGCGCCGATCGAGGCGCAGCCCGCCAAGTGGCAGGACGAGCCCCGCGAACCGAGCCACTATCCCTCGCAGTCCGGAAACGTGACCTACGAAGCCGACCTGCCGGCCCCGCCTCCGCCGCCGTCCGACCGGGACGAAGCGCCGCTCTAAACCCGATCCCCCCTCGCCTTTCCGCGGCGCAGCCTTTAGAGCCTCGCGCCCATGAGCGAAGAGGCCGTCCAGATCATTTCCCGCGGGCCGCGCGCCGAGGCCGAGGCCGCCGCGGCGGCGCTCGAGGCGCACCCCGCGACCGAAGCCGTCACCTTCTCGATCCTGGAGGAGGACGAGGACCGCGACGTCTGGCGCATCGACGCCTTCCCCAACGAAGCCGAAGAGCAGGCTGCGATCGTCGAGGTGCTGAAGGGCTACGGCAAGTTGCGCACCGTGGTCGAGAAGTTGGCCGACGCCGACTGGCTGGCCATGGCGCTGTCGGGCCTGCCGCCCGTGCGCGCGGGCCGCTTCTTCGTCTACGGCGCCCACGACATGGGCCTGGCCCCGGCCAGCACGATAAACCTCCGGATCGAGGCGGGCGCGGCCTTCGGCACCGGTCACCACGGCACCACGGTGGGCTGCCTGCAGGCCTTCCACGACCTGCTGAAGGCCCAGCGCTTCGAACGCGTGCTGGACGTGGGCTGCGGCACCGGCGTGCTGGCCATCGCCGCCGCGCGGACGGGCTCGCGCATCGCCGTCGGCACCGACATCGACGCGCCGTCGGTCCGCATCGCCAACGAGAACGCCGCCTTGAACCAGTGCGACGCGCGCTTCGTCCACGCCTCGGGCCTCAATGACCAGAAGGTGCGCGCCGAAGGTCCGTACGACCTGGTGTTCGCCAACATCCTGGCGCCGCCGCTGGTGGCGTTGTCGCACGACATAAAGCTGGCGCTGAAGCCGGGTGGCGTCGCCATCCTCTCGGGCCTGCTGCGCACCCAGGAACGCCGCGTCCTGGCCGCCTACACATCGAAGGGCTTCCGTCTGGTGCGTCGCCTGCACCGTGACGCCTGGGCCACGCTGGTCCTGCGCCGCGCCTGACGCTCGGAACCCTGTCCGCACGCTCACGTTCTTCCGGCCAACGTCCAAGCGGGGCCTTGAACGGAAGGACGCGAACATGTCCGAGCAATACGAACGCACCACCGTGACGCATGAACCGGAACGGGTGGTGATCCGCGAGCGCAGCAGCGCCGCCGGCTGGTGGGTGGCCGCCCTGGTGGCCGTCGTCGCCCTGGTGGCGGTGTTCTTCTTCGTGAACAACTCGGCGACCAGGACCGACGAGCTGCAGGCGGCCCGCGACCAGGGCGCGGCCGAAGCCGGTCTGGCCGCCGCCACGACGAACGCCCAGCAGGCGGCGTCGACCGCCGCGCAGTCGGCGCAGCAGGCCGCCGAGAACGCCGCCTCGGCCACGGAGAGCGCCGCCAACGCCGCCGCCGCCCGCACCGACCAGGTGATCGACGACGCCCAGAAAGCGGCTCAGGACGCCTCGACGACCGAGCCCGAGCGGTAATTTCCAGAGGGCTAACCGACCGCCTTCTTTGCGCCGAGCGTCGCCAGCCAGTGGCGTTCGCGCGCCTTGATCAGGTCCCCGAGGCCGAGGGGCGTGAGTTCCTCGGCCTCAATGCTTTCGAGCACCTCGAAGCTGAGGCCCTTCTCGCCGCCATGGGCGTTCCAGGCGGCCTGCATCGCCTTGTTCATGTGGCCGCCCATGCGCAGGCCGAACCAGTGGCGGGTCTTCTGGTTCTCGACGTTAGCGACACCGGCGACCCACACCTCGCCCGTCGCCTCGCAGCGCACGGCGTAGACCCCGGCCTGAGGCTTCTTCTCCTTGTAGTCGCGGATGGCCTCGCGGCGGCTCTGCTTGTCCATGCGGCCCCATAGCGCAGCCCGGCGCTTCCGTCAATTTTACCCGGATTAAATACGAGGCCGCGAGCCCCCTTTGCCGCTGGCCGCCGAAGGGCTTACATCGCGCCCATGCGCCAGACCTTCGACGAAAGCACCGATCCCTCGTTCGGGCCGAAGCACGTTCCCCTGATCCGCCAGGCGATGGCGAAGCAGGGCCTCGACGGCTTCCTGGTGCCCCACGAGGACGAGCACCAGAACGAATACCTACCCGCCGCCAACGACCGGCTGGCCTGGGCCACCGGCTTCACCGGCTCGGCCGGCGCCGCTGTGATTCTGAGGGACAAGGCCGCCGTCTTCGTGGACGGTCGCTACACCCTGCAGGTCCGCGACCAGGTGGACGGCAAGCTGTTCGAGATCCGCGACCTCGTGGAGGGCGGCGTGCCCGCCTACCTCGAAACCGCCACGGCCCGCGGCCAGAAGATCGGCTACGACCCGCGCCTGCACAGCCCCGACGCCCTGGGCCACCTGCGCATCGCCGCGGCAAAGGCCGGCGCCGAGCTGGTCGCCGTGAACGACAATCCGCTGGACCAGGCCTGGGGCCAGGTCCGTCCGCCGCAGCCGACCGCGCCGGTCGTGCCGCATGCGGCCGAATATTCGGGCGAGGACTCGAACGCCAAGCGCGCCCGCGTCGGCGCGGCCGTGGCGGCTCGGGGCGGCGACGCGGCGGTGCTGACCGCGCCCAGCTCGATCGCATGGCTGTTCAACGTGCGCGGTGGCGACGTCATCCGCTCGCCCCTGCCCCTGGGCCAGGCCATCCTCAACAAGGACGGGACGGCGCGGCTGTTCCTTGACCCCGCGAAGGTCACCGAGGATCTACCGGCGTGGCTGGGCAACCAGGTGCGGCTGGAGACGCCCGACGACCTGCCGGGCGCCCTGGCCGAGCTGAAGGGTCAGAGCGTGGTGGTCGATCCGGCCCAGTCCTCGGCCTGGTATTTCGACACCCTGCAGCAGGCCGGCGCCACGGTGATCCGCGGCGAGGACCCCTGCGCCCTGCCCCGCGCCCAGAAGAACGCCGTCGAGATCCAGGGCGCGCGCAACGCCCACGCCCGCGACGGCGCAGCCCTGACCCGCTTCCTCCACTGGATGGCCACCGAGGGCCAGGCGAACCCGCCCGACGAGGTGGAGGCGGTCCGCAAGCTGGAGTCGTTCCGCGAGGCCACCGGCAAGCTGAAGGACCTCAGCTTCGACACCATCGCCGGCGCCGCCTCGAACGGCGCGATCGTCCACTACCGGCCGACCGAGCGCCTCAACAAGCGTTCTGAACAGGGCTCGCTGTTCCTGGTGGACTCGGGCGCCCAGTACCTGGACGGCACCACCGACGTGACCCGCACCATCGCCATCGGCGAGCCGACGGCCGAGATGCGTGAGCGCTTCACGCTGGTGCTGAAGGGCCACCTTGCCCTGGCGGCCATCCGCTTCCCGGCCGGCACCACCGGCTCGGCCATCGACGTGCTGGCCCGCGCCGCGCTCTGGATGAAGGGTCTCGACTACGACCACGGCACCGGCCACGGGGTCGGCAGCTACCTGGGCGTCCACGAAGGCCCCCAGCGCATCTCCAAGGCGCCGAACAATGTCGCCCTGCGCCCGGGCATGATCCTCTCGAACGAGCCCGGCTACTACAAGGAGGGCGGCTACGGCATCCGGATCGAGAACCTGCAGGTGGTGACGCCCGCAGCCCCGATCCCCGGCGGCGAGCGGCCGATGCTGGGCTTCGAGACCCTGACGCTCGCGCCCATCGACCGCCGCCTGATCGACCGCGACCTGCTGACCGCCGACGAACGCGCCCAGCTCGACGCCTACCACGCCCGCGTCCGCGACGTGGTCGGCCCGCTGGTCGAGCCCGAGGTGCGCAGCTGGCTCATCGACGTCACGGCGGCGATCTGATGAGCGAGGCCAACGCCCAGCAGGCGATCTACTGGAATGAAGGCGCCGGCCCTACCTGGGCCGAGCTGCAGGCCCCGCTGGACCGCCAGCTCCAGCCCCTGGGCCGCCGCGCCATGGCCGAGCTTGACCTGGGCCCCGGCAAGCGCGTGCTCGACGTGGGCTGCGGCGCCGGCGAGACCACGCTTTCGCTCTCATCGACCGGCGTCGAGGCGCTGGGCGTCGACATCTCCCGCACCCTGCTGGACGTGGCCCGCCGCCGCTCGACCGGCCTCTCGGGCGTCGCGTTCCTGGAGGCCGACGCCCAGACGTTCGCCTTCGAACCCGCCAGCTTCGACGCCGTGTTCTCGCGCTTCGGCGTGATGTTCTTCGCCGACCCGGCCGCCGCCTTCGCCAACATCCGGAGAGCCATGAAGCCCGGCGCGAGACTGTCGTTCGTCTGCTGGCGCACGCCGGCCGAGAACCCGATCATGAGCCTGCCGATGCAGGCGGCCCTGGCGCATATCGACACGCCGCCGGCGCCGCCCGAGACCGGCGCGCCCGGCCCCTTCGCCTTCGCCGACCCCGCGCGGGTGAACGCGATCCTGGCCGACGCCGGCTTCTCAGGCGTGTCGCTGACCCCGCACGACGAGCCCATTGGCCCCGGCGACCTGGAGACAACGCTGGGCCTCGCCCTGCGCGTCGGTCCGCTGGGCGCCCTGCTGCGCGAGAACCCGGAGAAGCGCGACGCGGTGATCGCCGCCGTCCGCGCCGCGCTGACGCCGCACGACGGACCCGACGGTGTGAAGCTGGGCTCGGCCACCTGGATCGTCACCGCCCGCGCCTGAGGACAAAATGCGCCTGATCGCCACCGCCCTCGCCGCCCTGGCGCTGACCTCGCCCGCGGCCGCCGCCACGCCCGACGAGACCGCGGCCATCGCCACGGTGCAGAAGTTCTTCGACGGCATGGCCGCGCGAGAGGGCGCCGCCATCGCGGCCGTCACCCTGCCGGGCAGCATCTACACATCGATCCGCCCCGCGCCCGGCGGCGGCACGAAGATCGGCCGCACGCCTGTCGAGGACTTCATCAAGAACCTGCGGCCCGGCCTGCGCGAGGCCATGTGGGCGCCGCGCGTGACCGTGCGCGCCGGCATCATGGCCACCGTCGTCGCGCCCTACGAGTTCCAATTGGAGGGCAAGACCCTCCACTGCGGCATCGACGTCTTCGACCTCGCCAAGGTCGATGGCCAGTGGAAGATCGCCGCCGCCACCTGGACCGCCGAAGCCGACGCCTGCCCCGAGCTCAAGGTCCAGAAATAGGCGCTACGGCGCGACCGAGTATCCGTCGGCCGGCGAGACCCAGCGCACCTTCTGGTCGAGCGCCGGCATGCGTTTGCCGTCGATGGTGATCTGGGCGCTCATCTCGTCTCCCGCCGACTGGTAGACCGTGCAGATCTCCTTGTTCAGCAGGGCGGCGTAGCCCGGCCGCACCGCGTTCTGCAGCGCCTCGGTGTTGGGGCCGTCGGCCGGCTGGCCGCCGATCGAGAACTGCGCCGCCAGGAGGTCGCGCTCGGTGATGGTCCCGCAGATGGCGTTGCGCCTCACCACCACCGGCGCCGTCGTGCGCATCAGGATGAGCGGCTCGGGCCGCAGCAGGATCGTCGCGGTGTTCTGGATCGTACCGTCCGGGTCCTTCGCATAGGCGCCGATGGAGACGCAGGTCTTGCGCGCCGTGTCGGGCTGGTAGCACTGCACCTGGCCCGACCAGGCCGGGGTGATGGGATCGAGCGGGACGGCCGCCGCTGCGGCGAGCCAGAACGCGGACAGAAGCATCGGGAACTCTCGGTTACGACGGTGCAGGCCGTCGACCGGAGACTAGCAGCCCCCGCCCCTCGCCGCGACGCACGGCCCGCTGCGTTAGGCCGCCGTCGCCGGCCGCCGACGACGCAGGACCGCGCCTGCGCCACCGAAGCCCAGGATCATCAGCGCCCAGGACGCCGGCTCCGGGACCGGCGCCGCGGCGACGCCGGCGACGCGGAAGTTCGGCCCGATGATCATGATGCCATTGGCGATCGGCCGGCCGGGGAAGGCGAAGCCGCCGCTCTGCTGCACCCCGCCGATCACGCTGATCTGGCTGATCGTCGAGACCGCGTCGGCGGTGACGAAGTCGTAGTGGTCACGGCTCGAGGCGTAGGTGGCGCCCAGGTGATAGGTGCTGCCCGCCGTCAGCAGCAGCGGGGTCACGTCGCGATAGCGGAAGCTGCTGGCCGCGAGCTCGCCGTTGCTGGGATCGCCGGTCCCGTCGAAGATCGTCACGCTGCGCAGCAGCGAGCCGCCCGAGCTCCACAGGCCGATGGCGTGCGCGTCGGCCAGCCCGTCGCCGAAGCGGTCGTAGATGCCCAGCTGCTCCAGCGTGACGTCCTCGTTCACCGTGAAGTTCCAGCCCAACATGAAGGGCGGGTTGGAGAGGCCGCCGAAGTGGTGGGTGTCGACCGTCAGCGCCTCAACGGCCGCCGACGCCGGCAGCGTGGCCGCCGCCCAGGCCAGGGTCGCGCCGCAGATGAGTTGGGCCGCCTTGTGGCCGGCGGAGATCGTGAACCGCATCGTCTCGCTCCTGTCGCGGCGGACGCTGGTCCGCCTTTCGAGGATGAGGATGGCTCGGGGCTCGGAAGTGCGCGTCGGCCGTACGGCCTAGCCGGATGGCCCAGCCCGGAACGGGTAGGACTAGGCCAGCATCACAGAGCCCTGGCCGCCGCGGGCGATCAGTGCGCCGATGGCGTTGAACAGGGCGGTCATCGAGACCGGCTTCAGCAGCAGGTCGTCGGCGCCGGCCGCCTTGCAATCGGCCTCGATCGTCGAGCCGGCGTCGGCGGTGATGACGATGATCGGCGCATTCGCCTTGGCGTCGCCGCGGGCGCGGATGTGGCGGATGGCGGTCAGGCCGTCCATGCCGGGCATCCGCAGGTCCATCAGGATCAGGTCGTAGTCGTTCTCTTCGACCATTCGCAGGCCGGTCTCGCCGTCCTCCGCCTCGGCCATCTCGATCTCGCCGGCGCGCAGCATCTCGCCCACAACGCGGCGATTGACCTCGTTATCCTCGACGAACAGGACGCGCATTCGGACGCAGCTCCAGGGCGCTCCGGAGGCGCACCGAAGCCAACCATGTACGACCATACCGCTTAAATGACTATTGATCAGGCCGCCGCAGCGTTCCGGGCGGCCTCGGCGGACCGCGCCAGGAAGCCCGCGCGCAACTCCTCGGCCAGCGCCGGGGCGGCGATCGGCTTGCGGATCACCTGCGCGGCGCCCGCGGCGAGCAGCTGGGCCACCTCATCCTCGCGGGCGTCGGCGATCATGACTGCGATCGCCCCATGGTCGACCGCGGCGACCAGGCCCCGCAGGGCGTCCAGCCGCGCCGCGGTCTCCGCGCCCAGCGCGTTGGCCTCGGCCAGGACCAGGTCGAAGCGGCCACCTTGCCCGGCCGACGCGGCGCTCTCCCAGGCGCCCACGGCCTCGACGGTGCGGGTCAGCGGCTGCAGCACGGCGCGCAGCACCGCCTGCGACAGCGGATTGCCATCCACCAGCAGCACGCGGCAGTCCTCCAGGCCCTTGGCCGCCTCGACCGCCTCGACGACCTGCGGTTCAGCGGCGCGCTGCAGCGGGGTGCGCATGGTGAAGGTCGAACCCTCGCCCACGGTGCTCTCGATGGTGATGTCGCCGCCCATGGCGCGCGCCAGGCTGCGGCAGATGGCCAGGCCCAGGCCCGTGCCGCCGTAGGTGCGGGTGATGCTGCCGTCCACCTGGCTGAACGATTCGAAGACGTTCTCCAGCCACTCGGGCGGGATGCCGATGCCGGTGTCCGAGACGGCGATGACCAGGTCCTCGCCGCCGTCGCGCTCTTCGGCCCTGACCGACAACCCGACCGCGCCCTCGTGGGTGAACTTGATGGCGTTCGAGAGCAGGTTGAACAGGATTTGGCGCAGGCGGCCCGGGTCCTGGACGATCCGCGCCGGGGCGTCGGCCACGTCCAGGGTCAGGCCCAGGCCCTTCTCGTCGGCGCGCTCGGTCCACAGGCGGGCCGTCTCGTCGCAGAGCTGGGCGAGGTCCATCTCCTCGGGGGCGATGGAGACCTCGCCGGTCTCGATCTTGGCGGCGTCCAGGATGTCGTCGACCAGCGCGCGCATCGTTTCACCCGAGCCGTGCACCAGGGCCACCTTGTCGCGCAGGCCGGCGTCCAGGCGCGCGTCGCTCAGGATCACCTGGGTCATGCCCAGGATGCCGTTCAGCGGCGTGCGGATCTCGTGGCTGGTGGTGGCCAGGAACTCGGTCCGCGCGGCCAGCGCCTTCTCCAGCGCGCTGTTGGCCGACGACAGCTTGCCGTTGGCGACGCGTACCTCGTTGCGGCTGCGCCGGATCGACAGGAAGCCCACCGCCAGCAGGGCGGCGATCAGCACAGAGCCCGCCAGCAGGCCGCCGATGATCAGGTTGCGCGAACGGGCCAGCTCCACGTCGCGCTGCAGCTGCCCGGCCTTCAGCTGGGCGATGCGCGAGGCCTGGTTGGCGTAGTCGAACTGCGCCGCCATCAGCGCCGCATTGGTCGAGGCCGTCAGGTCGCGGGCCTCGTCGTCCAGGCGCTTGAACGCCTTCAGATGCGCCAGCGCGCGGTCGCTGTCGCCGAGCTGCGAATAGGCCTTGAACGCCGTCTCGTGGAACTCGCGCTCCACCAGGGTCGTGGCGTCCAGGTCGACGCCGGCGAAGGTGCGTTCCAAGAGGTTGGCGGCCGCCCGCGGCTTGCCGCGCTTCAGCTCCAGCGCCGCGGCGACGCCCAGCACCGACGGCTTCCACTCCGCCGCCGACGGGTCGCGCTCGGTGATCGCCAGCGCCTGGGCCAGATGGCGGTCGGCGGCGTCCAGCCGGTCCTGATCCACCTCGGCCGAGGCCAGGTTGGTCAGGATGTGGGCCTGCAGCAGCGGGCTGTCCATCTCCCGCGCGCTGGCCAGCGCCTTGTCGAACTCGGCGATCGCCTCGGGCAGCTTCTTCTGCGCCTGGTAGGCGCGGCCGATGTTGTTGTGGGCGGTCAGCACCAGGGCGGGGTCGCCCGGATAGGTCTCGGCCGACTGGGCGAAATACTGCAGCACCTTCGCGTAGTCGCCGGCGTCCTGGTAGATCGAGCCGATGTTCTGCAGCGCGATGGCCTGGCTGCGCGGCTGGCCGGCCTTGGCGAAGATCCTGTAGGCGAGCTGGTAGCCCTGCAGCGCCGGCTGAACCTGGCCCTGGGTCGCCTGGACGCCGGCCTGGGCCATCACCAGGTCGCCGTGCAGCTTGGTGTTGGGGGCCTTGGCGACGGCGGCCAGGCCCGCCTCGATGATCGGTTCGGCCTCGGCAAGGCGGTTCAGGCGCAGCAGCGCCTCGCCTTGCAGCCATTGGGCCGTGGCCGCCCGTTCGGCGTCGCCGCCGGCCAGCCCTTGCGCCGCGGCGGCCTCGCGCAGCGCGACCTGGGGATCGACCATCATCGCCTGTTTCGATGCGGCGATGCGCGCATCGAAGACCGGGGCCGGCGTCGCCGCCTGCGCCGCGCCGAACGCCAGCACGGCGATCGCAGCCGTCGCACAGGCCGCTCGGCGGATGGATGTGAGCCCCCCAGGCATGGGGACAACCTAGGCGCCGATCCCTTAAATCGACGCTAAGGCGCGGCTTTTCCTTAGAAAGCTATGCGGTAGCGCGCGCCGGTCGTGTAGGCCTCGCCCGTGGCGCCGCCGCCCTGGGTCTCGACACGGCCGAACAGGGCCACGTCGCCCAGGCCGCCCTGCACCGGACGCAGGTACAGCGCCTCGCCAGCCACGCGCCGCTTGCCCGAGATGTCCAGGCTTTGGGTGGCGATGCCGATCTCGCCCGTCTCGCGGTCGATCACCTGCACCGTGGTGACGTCCAGGCGGCCGCGCTCCACGAACATCGGCTGCGAGACCGAGACCTGCAGGCGGTCGCCCTTCGAGATCAGGTCGCTGCGCGCCACGCCCACCTGGAAGGCGGTCGAGGTCAGACCGCCCTTGCCCACCGTCAGCGTCTCGCCGCCGCCCGCGCGGGTCTTGCCGACCGTGCCCGTGGCCATCAGCGACAGCTTGGGCGTCGCGGCCCAGTTCACGCTCAGCGTATAGCCGTCGGTGGTCGAGCCGCCGCGGAAGTCGGACGGGTCGAACGACTGGATGCCCAAGAGCGCGCGGCCCTCGTTCAGGCGGGTGTACGAGCCCGAGAACGTCAGGGTCTCGACCGGCTTGTAGCTCATCGCCACCAGTTGGGCGGCCGCCTCGTAGCGCTCGGCGCCGTTGCCCGTGACCCGCAGGCCCGGCAGCAGGCGCGTGTCACGCTCCTGGTCGCGGACCATGGCCCCGGCGCTGAACTGCACCTTGCCCGAGGGGCTGAAGCTCCAGCCGGCGTAGCCGCCGCCCGAGGCCAGGCCCAGCAGCGGGTTCGCCCCGCCGCGGTCGATGTCGTAGTCGCCGGCCTGGGCGAAGCCGGTGGCGCCGCCCGTCAGGGCCGAGGCGCCGTCGCCGAAGCCCACGGTCATGCTTGAGCGCTCGCCCTGGAACCTGAAGGCCGACTGGTAGGCCGGACCCTCGTCGCGGAAGCCCTGGCGGACCTGACGCGGCGAGAACGAGACGCTCATGTCGGCGCCCCACGGGTTGGCCAGGGAGACCGTGCCCGAGGAGAAGCCCGTGATGGTCTCGCCGGCCACGAAGCGTCCCTTGCCGCTGGCGGCAGCCCAGTCGTCCATTCGCCCCAGGAGGTAGGCTTGGAACTGTTCGCGGGCGCCGTTGTAGGTGGTGACGTTCTGGCCGACGAGTTTCTGTGAGAGCGGGATCGCGAAGTCGCGATTGGTCAGCAGGCCCAGCGGCTCGAAGGCGTAGAAGTACGCGCCCTTCGCGTCCCAGGTCTTCTGCTGTTCGCTCTGATAGGTGGAGAGCACCTGGCTGGCGCTCTGGATCTTCTTCTGGCCGTTCTCCACGGTGAACCAGACCAGCGAATTGAAATCGAGCGGCGACTGCGACGCCTCGATGTCCAACAGGCCGCGGCCGTAGACAGGGTCCGTGCCCGGCGCGCCCAGGTCCTTGGCCGACTTCAGGATGATGTCGACCGTCTCCTGCGGGAAGCTCTTCAGCCAAGGCCAGCGGTCGTGCAGCAGGGCGATCGCGCCCGAGACCATCGGGGCGGCGAACGAGGTGCCGATCTGGCGGGTGACGCCACCCTTGCCGTCGGACACCAGGATCATCTCGCCCGGGGCGACGATGAAGCGGTCCTTCAGCTTCTGGCCCGGTAGGCAGAGCAGGCCCAGCGTAGACAGGCAGGCCTCGCCCGGACGGTTCGAGAAGTTCGAGATCTCGCCGTCGAGGCCGACCGAGCCCACCACGATGACCGCCGGGTTGATCGGCAGCCAGTCGACGTTGGCCGTCTGGGTCGCGCCCTCGTTGCCGGCGGCCACGACGAACACGGTGTTCTTGAGGATCAGGGTGGTCTGGAGGTTGGCGAAGACCTTGTTCCAGCCCGGATCGAACGTCATGCCGGGCACGCCCAGCGAGGCGTTCACGACGCTGGCGCCGCTGGCCTTCAGCTTGCGCACGCCCTCGGTGACGTCGTCCCAGCTGGCCGTGCCGGAGGCGTCGAACGGGTTGTAGGCATAGACCTTGGCGTCCGGGGCGACACCCATGACGCCCTTGCCGTCGTGCGCGCCCACCAGGATCGAGGCGACACCGTCGCCGTGGCCGTCCGAGAAGTTCGACGTACCGGTGAACTGGATCACCTGGCTGCGGGCCAGGGTGTTCAGCGACTGGTCCAGGATGCCGACGCGGACGTCCGCGCCAGCGCCCTGCGCCTTCGTCAGCGCCGGCGACCAGTTGACCGTCTTCATCCAGTGATCGACATGGTCGGTCCCGGTGAAGTTCATCAGGCCGTCGTACCACTCGAGGAAGAACAGCGCCCGCTCGGTCTCGTCGACCTGCGCCAGCGACTTCGGGTCCTTCAGGTCGATGCCGTACTTGGCCAGCAGCGCGTTGGCGAAGCCCTGGTCGAAGTCCTTGCCCGTCTGCGACTTGACGGCCGCGCCCCAGAACGTGCGCGAGTTGTCGACCAGGCCCTTCAGGCGGTCGGCGGTGGCCTTGTCGGCCGCCCAGTTGTTGAACGTCTGGTCGTAGGCCGAGCCCTGGACGGTCCAGAAGTCGCCGACCTTCAGATAGTCCGGCGCGCCGGCGGCGTTGCCGATCACCGGGTTGCTCACCGACCAGAAGGTCGACAGGTCGCCGTAAAACGCGCTGGTGTCGCCCCAGAACGGACGCAGGTTACCCCAGAACGGGCGCAGGTTTCCGTAGAACGGACGCAGGTTCCCGCCGAAGGGCCGCAGGTTGCCGTAGAATGGGCGCAGGTTGCCGCCCATCGGCTTCACCGGGTCGGCGGTCGAGCCCCCGCCCAGTACATCCAGCAGGCCGGCGTTTGCCGGCGTCGCCATGGCGAGCAGGCTGGCCGAGGCCAGCACGGCGAGAGCAGCGCCGCCCAGCAGCGAGACGTTCTTCTGAACCACGATCCACCCCCCCGGGTGCTTACTTCGCCGGGAACATGGCTCGGGAGTGCTTACCGAAATGTGGAGAGATAAGGTGTATCTTTGTTAGGCATAAATTGTTTGAAGTTTAGTTCAGACAACTTTTGGGTGTATTGACGTGGCACGTTGGATGATTTGAGAATATCTATGTTCCAACTTGGAACAAGGATTCACATATACTGTGTCAACGCGGCACGCGGAGCACCAATGAACCGCATACTCACACTCGCGTAACGCGATTTTGCGAATAAATACGAGACTGCACCACACATTCCACCGTCAGGCGCGGATCATCGCCAGCCATTCGTCCTCGGTCATCACCTGGATGCCCAGCTCGGTGGCGGTCTTCAGCTTCGAGCCGGCCCCCGGTCCCGCGACAACGATATCCGTCTTCTTCGAGACCGAGCCCGACACCTTCGCGCCCAGCCCCTCGGCCTGGGCCTTGGCCTCGTCGCGGGTCATCTTCTCCAGGGCGCCGGTGAAGACGATCGTCTTGCCCGCCACGGCCGTGTCGGTCTTCGGCCGCTCTGCCGGGACCACCTTCAGCTCGGAGAGCAGGTCGCCCACCAGGCCGCGGTTGTGTTCTTCGCCGAAGAACTCCGCGATCATCCGGCCGGCCACGACGCCGACGGCGTCCACCGAGGCCACCTCGAGGAACGCATCGCCCGGCGTCTCGCTCGCCGCCTGCCGCGCGCCGGCCTCGAAGCTGGCCCAGTCGCCGAAGCGGGCCTCCAGGGCCGCGCGCGCCCTGGCGTTCAGCTTGGGGATGGCGAGCTTCAGGTGGCTGTCCAGAGACAGCTCCGGCGGGACCAGCACGCCCTGCCCCGCCCGCGCGAACTCCAGCACCGCCGCCACCGCGGTCGGGCCGAGGCCGTCCAGGTCGGACAGCTCGGCATAGAGCGGTCCGGCCATCTGCGCCGCGGCCGCAGTGGCGGTCTCGACGAACGCCTCGACCTTCTCGAAATGCCGGGCCAGGGCCAGCGAGGTCGTCTCGCCCACGTGCCGGATGCCCAGGGCATAGATGAAGCGATTCAGGGCGGTCGTGTCGCGCCGCGACTCGATGCTGGCCAGCAGGTTGCCGACGCTGGTCTCGCCGAAGCGCTCGGTCTCCAGGAGCTCGGCGCGCTTTTCGTGCAGGCGGAAGATGTCGGCCGGCGAGGTCAGCCAGCCGCGCTCAGTGAACAGGGTGAGCTGCTTCTCGCCCAGGCCCTCGATGTCGAACGCCCGGCGCGACACGAAGTGGCGCAGGTGCGCCAGCTTCTGGAACGGGCAGGCGAACTCGCCCGAACACCGACGCACGACCGTCTCCGCCCCAGCCGCCGTCGTCTCGCGCACGATCTCGGTGTGCAGCGGGCACGGGCAGTGGGTGGGGAAGGCGAACGGCTGGGTGTCCTTCGGCCGCTCCTCGGGCACGATGGAGACGATCTGCGGGATCACGTCGCCCGCGCGCTGCAGCACTACGGTGTCGCCGACGCGGATGTCTTTGCGCGCGATCTCGTCGGCATTGTGCAGGGTGGCGTTGACCACCACCACGCCGCCCACCGTCACTGGATGCAGTCGCGCCACCGGCGTGATCGCCCCCGTACGGCCCACCTGGATGTCGATGGCCTCGAGGATCGTGCGCGCCTGCTGGGCCGGGAACTTCCGCGCGATCGCCCAGCGCGGGGTGCGGGTGATGAAGCCCAGCCGCTGCTGCCAGTCCAGGCGGTCCACCTTGTAGACCACGCCGTCGATGTCGAACGGCAGGTGCGGCCGGCGCTGCTCCATATGGGCGTAGGCCGCCAGCAGGCCTTCGGCGTTCTCGACGCGTCGGCTGTCGCCCGTGGTCTGGAAGCCCCAGGCCTTCAGCCTCTGCAGCGCCTCCCACTGGGTCTCGGCGAACGGCCCACTCACCAGGCCCCAGGCATAGCCGAAGAACTTCAGCGGCCGCGCCGCGGTGATCTTGGCGTCGATCTGGCGCAGCGACCCGGCGGCGGCGTTGCGGGGGTTGGCGTAGGTCTTCTGCCCGGCCTCGGCGGCCGCGGCGTTCAGGGCCGCGAACTCCTCGTGGCCCAGATAGATCTCGCCCCGGATCTCGATCTCGTCGGGCCAGCCCGATCCCGCCAGCTTGTGCGGGATGTCGGCGATCGTGCGCACATTGGCGGTGACGTCCTCGCCCACCCGCCCGTCGCCCCGCGTGGCGGCGCGCACCAGTTCGCCGTTGCGGTAAAGGATCGAGCACGACAGGCCATCGATCTTGGGCTCGGCAGTGTAGCCCACGGTCTCATCAGCCGAGAGCCGCAGGAAGCGCCGGATCCGCGCGTCGAATTCCACCGCCTCGTCATCTGCGAAGGCGTTGTCGAGGCTGAGCATCGGCACGCCGTGCTCGACCGCCTTGAACTTCTCGGAGCGTGCCGCCCCCACCTTCAGCGACGGCGAATTCTCCCGGACCAGATGCGGGAAGGCCGCCTCGATCTCCAGGTTCCGCCGCTTCAGCGCGTCGTAGTCCGCATCCGAGATCGTGGGGTCGTCGTTCTGGTGATAGGCGATGTCGTGCCGCGCGATCTCGTCGGCGAGCCGCGTCAGTTCCTCGACGGCTTCGGCTTCGGTCAGGGCGTCGACAGGGGTCGGGGAATCCATCCTCAAGCTCTAACGCGCGAGGCCGACCGCGAGGAGCCCCCTTCCTTTCCCACGAATGGGGAGAGGAAATGTGCAGCCAAGAACGAATAGGGAACGCATCTAGGCGTCCATCAGCGCCCGGGCGGCGGCGCGCGCGGCGTCGGTGATCTGCGCTCCCGCCAGCATCCGGGCGATCTCTTCCTCGCGGTCGGCGGGCGAGAGGATTTCCACGGCGGTGCGCAGGCGCTCGGCGTCGCCGGCCTTGGCGATCCGCCAGTGGGCCTCGGCGCGGGCGGCCACCTGCGGACTGTGGGTCACGACCAGCACCTGGGCCGCCGAGGCCAGACGCTTCAGGCGCAAGCCGACCGCGTCGGCGACGGCGCCGCCCACCCCTTGGTCCACCTCGTCGAAGATCATCAGCGGCTGGGCCCCCGCCGCGCGGCCGGCTAGGGCGGCCTTCAGCGCCAGGGCGAAGCGGGCCAGCTCGCCGCCGGAAGCGATGGCGCCCAGGTCGCCGAACGGCGCGCCGGGGTTGGTGGCGATCTCGAAGGCCACGCGGTCGACGCCGGCCGGTCCGGCGCGGTCCTCGCCCACCGGCTCGACGGCGACGCGGAAGCGAGCCTTCTCCAGCTTCAGCGGCGCGAGCTCGGCCATCACCGCCTCGGCCAGGCGACCCCCGGCGGCGCGGCGGGCGGCGCTCAGCGCCTGGGCGGCCTCGAGGTAGGCGGCGCGCGCCGCGGCCTGGGCGGCCTCGGCGGCCTTCAGGCTCTCGCCGGACGTTTCCACCGCCCGCAGCCGTTCGGCGAAGCGCACCCGCAGCGCCGGCAGCTCCTCCACCGCCACGTTCAGCTTGCGGGCCAGGCCACGCAGGTCGAACAGCCGCTCCTCGGTCTTCTCCAGCCGGTCGGGCTCGAAGTCGAAGGCCGCGGCCGCGCCATCAATGGCCGTCTCGGCCTCGCCGGCCTCGACGAGCACCCGGTCCAGCGCCTCGGACGCCGCCGCCAGCCGTGAGACCGCCGCGCCGTCCGCCGCCGCGCCGGCGTTGACCGCCCGCTCTCGCGCGCGCTCCAGCGCCCGGATCGCCGAGGCCACCTTGCCGCCCAGTCCGTCGAAGGTCTCCCGCGCGGTCCCGATGTCGGCCAGCGCCTTCTCGGCCGCGCCCAGGACGGCGCGCTGCTCGGCCAGCTCGGTCTCCTCGCCCGTGCGCGGGTCCAGCCGGTCCAGCTCGGAGAGCCGGAAGGTCAGCTCCTCGGTCTCGGCAGCCGAACGGGCGACGTCGGCGCGCAGGGCCTCGACCTTGTCGCGGGCCTCACGCCAGACCTTCCAGGCCGTGGAGACCGCGCTCCCCTGCCCGTCCAGCGCGCCATAGGCGTCCAGCAGCGGCCGGTGCGTGCGGGCGTCCAGCAGGCCCACGGTCTCATGCTGGCCGTGGACCTCCAGCAAAGCCTCGCCCAGCTCCTTCAGCACGCCCACACCGGTCGCCTGGTCGTTGACGAAGGCGCGGCTGCGGCCGTCGGCGCTCAGCGTGCGGCGCAGGACCAAGTCCTCGTCCTTGGCGTAGGCCAGGCCCTTGTCTTCCAGGAGGTCCCAGACGGGATGATCCGGCGCGGGCGCGAAGGCCGCCGTCGCCACCGCCTGGCTCGCACCCCGGCGCACGAGCCCTGCGTCGCCCCGCGCGCCCGTGGCCAGGCCCAGTGCGTCCAGGATGATGGATTTCCCCGCCCCGGTCTCGCCGGTGAGCGCGGTCAGGCCCGGCCCGATGGACAGGTCCAGCGCCTCGATCAACACCACGTCGCGGATCTGCAAGCCGATCAGCATCGCTGGGGAAGATCGTATGGAATCAGGCGGGAAAGAAGGGGGCGGACGGCTTTTGTTCCACCCGCCCTATTTCGGCTCTGGCGCCGCCTCGACCGCCGGCGGCTTCTCGTCCTTCTTGCCGAGCGGCAGCTTGAAGATCGTCCGCTGGTCCGACGCCTTGCTGGCCTGGACCGCGCCGTTCGGATCGGTCGCCTGCGGCGGCTCGATGGTCTTGTCCTTGTCGCGGCGGAACGGCATCCGGAAAATGCCCCGCGCGCCGTTGGACTTGGGCTCGACCGCCGGCTTCAGCCCCTTGGAGGTCAGCAGTTTGTAGGCGTCGGAGTACCAGGGGTCCCCCGGATAGTTGTAGCCCAGCACCGCGCCGTTGCGCTTGGCTTCCTCGATCAGGCCGAGCGTCAGGTAGCTCTCGACCAACCGGTACAGCGCCTCGGGCGTGTGGCTGGTGGTCTGGTAGCGGTCGACCACGGTCTTGAAGCGGTTGGTGGCGGCCAGCGTGTCGCCCTGGCGCAGGTACCAGCGGCCGATGGTCATTTCCTTGCCGGCCAGTTGGTCGTTGACCATGTCGATCTTCAGGCGCGCGTCGGCGGCGTATTCGGTGCGCGGATAGCGCTGGACCACGTCGCGCAAGGCGTCGAGGGCCTGGCCCGTCGCCGCCTGGTCGCGGTTCACGTCGACGATCTGCTCGAAGTAGCAGATGGCCTTGATGTAGTGCGCGTAGGCCGCCGTCTGGTTGCCGGGATAGAGCTGGATAAAACGGTCGGCGTCGCCGATGGCCTCGGCGTAGTCGTTGCCCTGATAGTGCGCGTAGGCCTGCATCAGGATCGAACGGCGCGACCACTCCGAGTACGGGTGCTGGCGTTCGACTTCCTGGAAGTAGTTGACGGCCTGGTTCCACTGCCGGCGGTCCAGCCGGTCGGCGCCCGTCGCGTACAGCAGTTCGACCGGCCGCTCCTCATAGGCCAGGCGCGGCTTGTTCTTCTTGTTGCCGGCGCAGGCGGTGAGGGCGAGCGCGCATGCCGTCACCACAAGGACGGCACGGGTGGAATTTCGAACCGAAGACACCTTCACCTCAAGACAGCGCGCGCCCCCGCACGGAGAGTCGCTTCTACACTACGACTTGTGGCGAGCAAACGGCGCCCCGCCCCTGTCGCGCAGACGACGGGGGAGGTGGATCGTCGCGCAAGCGGCGAGACGGCGGGGGCGCGGCCCACTCAGAGGGTCTGCTTGAGGCCCTCGACCTCCTGGGCCTGGGTCACCTGCGGCTTGGCCATGCCGAGCTGGTCCATGACCATCTCCGACAGCGTCGGGAGGCTGGCCCGGTCCACCTTGTGGCTGTCGCCCCAGAGGTCGGCCCGCATCAGCGCCTTGGGGCAGTGCAGATAGGCCTCGCGCACCTCGATCTTCAGCAGGGTCCTGGGGACCTTGCCGAACTCCTGGAACTGCTCGGCCAAGGCGTCGTCGACCACCAGGCTGGCGGGGCCGTTGACGCGGTAGATGTCGTCGACGCCCGGGATCATGAACATCAGCCCCACCTCGCCCGAGCCCTCGGCGATGTTGCGCAGGCTGTCGAGCCGGTTGTTCCCCGGCCGGTCGGGCATCAGCAGATGCCTGCCGTCCTCGGAGACGCGGATGAAGCCCGGCCCGCCGCCGCGCGGCGAGACGTCCACATTCCCGCCCGGGCCAACCGTGGCGATGGCCGCGAAGGGAGAGAGTTCGATGAAGCGCCGTCCATGCGGATCCACATGGTCCAGGCACTTGGCGACCGTGAGCGGATGAGGCGCCTTGTAGAGCGCATCCAGCTGGGCCGTGGCGTCGTCGGGCATCGGCAGGTCTCCCTGCCGGCATTAGGCCCTAGTTGCGAACAATTCGCAACCTAAACGGCCTCGCGCAGGTCCTCGACCAGGGTGCGGATGCGCCAGGCGTTCGGGCGGGCCAGCAGCGCGCGCACGACGGCGTTGTTCAGGCCATGGCCGGCCAGTACGCCTTCGAACCGGCCCAGCATGGGGCCGCCCAGGACATAGAGGTCGCCGATGGCGTCCAGCGCCTTGTGCCGCACGAACTCATCCGGCCGACGCAGCCCCTCGGGGTTCAGCACGCGGTCGCCGTCCAGCACCACGCAGTTGTCCATCGAGCCGCCGCGGGCCAGGCCCATGGCGCGCAGGGCCTCGACCTCGCGCAGGAAGCCGAAGGTGCGGCAGTCCGCCAGTTCGTCGCGGAACGTCCGCTCGTCCATGACCATGTCGATCGCCTGGCGGCCGATGGCGGCCGTGTCGAAGGCGATCTCGAAGGCCATCTCGAAGCCGTCGGCCGGCTTCAGCGTCGCGCGCTTGTCGCCGTCGATCACCTCAACGGTCTCCAGGATCTCGATGTAGCCGCGCGGCGCTTCCTGCGGGCGCAGGCCGGCACGGTCGAGGATGCGAACGAACGGCAGCGACGAGCCGTCCATGATCGGCATCTCGGGGCCGTCCACCTCGACCACGGCGTTGTCGACGCCCAGCATGGCGAAGGCGGCCATCAAGTGCTCGATCGTCGAGACCGTCACGCCGGCCTCGTTGCAGATCACGGTGCCCAGCTGTGTCTTGCAGACCGCCTCGCCGCTCACCGGCACGACGTTGTCGCGGTCCTTCACATCGGTGCGCACGAAAACGATGCCGCTGTTGGCCGCGGCGGGCCGGACGGACACGCGGGTGTAGGCGCCGGTGTGCACGCCGATCCCTGCGAACAGGGCCGGAGACCGGACAGTGTGTTGGAACGCGGCCAAGGCAGACCTTCCCTGCAACGATACTCGGTGCGACGACCGACCTTTGCCCCAACGTGCTGGCTAAGCTGGTTGATGCACCGCAGCAAAGCACTTCGTGTTTCGCAATGTTTCGCTTCAGGATTGGTTAACAGGCGAGCTCAACCGCGCACTGTTTTTGCTCGCTTTTCCGGCCTGCCGGTAAATTCAGGTCGCCGGATACAGCTGGGTCCCGACGAGGTTCCGCGCACGGTCCAGGATGCGCACCTGCACCGCCCGGCCCAGCTTCGCCAGGCATGCCGCCAAGCGCTTGGCCTGGGCCTCGGCCCGGGCTCCCGAACGGAAGACGAGCGGCTCGATCCCCGCGCAGAGCACGGCCCAGCCATCGGCCAGCGGCGAGACGAGGATGATGCGGTTGGCGCTCATGGGAAAACCTCCCGGAGTTGCCCCCGGGAGGTTTCTACCAGCCCCCGCCGTTAATCGGCGTGACGATTTCGTGGAATTTTGTTGCGGCCCGTAAGGCCTAGTTTGCAAGCCGCCGCAGGAACGACGGGATTTCCAGATCCTCGTTCTGGTCGACATCCTCGACGTGCTGCGTCGCCTCCACCGGCTGGGCGCCGCCACGCGACGGCGCCGGCGCGGTGCGGGGAGCCGGCGCGGCCGCCTGGGGCTGAGGAGCCGGCGCCGGCTGGGCGTCGTAGCGCGGGCGGCCGCCGAAGATGCTCAGGAACCCGCCGCGCGGACGTCGCGGCTCGTAGGCCGGCTCGGCGAACAGCGGCTCGTCCTGGGCGTCGCCGGGCTCGGCGGCTTCGGGGTCGACGATGCGGGCGAGCGGCTGGGCGACGGCGACCTCGATCGGCGCAGGCGCCTCGCCGGCGACCGGCGCGGTGAAGATGTCGGGCTGCTCTTCCTCGTGGGCCACGTCCATGACCGGCCCGGGCTCGGCCATCTGAGCCATGACCGGCTCGGCGGCGATCGGCTCCGGCGCCTTTGGCGTCACGGTGGCTCGCAGCGGTTCGGCCTGGAGCGAGCGGCGCTCGATCTTGGGCTCGATGGCGGCGATTGAGGCGCCGTCCATGCCGGTCGCCACGACCGACACCCGGATCATGCCCTCAAGCGTCGGGTCGAAGGCCGCGCCGAAGATGATGTTGGCTTCCGGATCGACCTGTTCCGAGATGGCGTTGGCCGCCTCGTCGACTTCCAGCAGGGTCATGTCCAGGCCGCCGGTGACGTTCACCAGCACGGCCTTGGCGCCCTTCAGCGAGACCTCGTCCAGCAGCGGGTTCTGGATGGCGTTCTGGGCGGCCATCAGGGCGCGGTCCTCGCCCGTGGCCTCGCCCGTGCCCATCATCGCCTTGCCCATCTCGGTCATGACCGTGCGGACGTCGGCGAAGTCCAGGTTGATCAGGCCCGGCAGCACCATCAGGTCGGTGATCGAGCGGACGCCCGAGTGCAGGACCTGGTCGGCCATGCCGAACGCTTCGGCGAAGGTGGTGCGTTCGTTGGCGACCCGGAACAGATTCTGGTTCGGGATCACGATCAGCGTATCGACGTAGCGCTGCAGCTCGGCGATCCCGGCGTCGGCCAGGCGCATGCGGTGGCGGCCCTCGAAATGGAAGGGCTTGGTGACCACGCCCACCGTCAGGATGCCCCGCTCGCGGGCGCATTTGGCGATGATCGGAGCCGCGCCCGTGCCGGTGCCGCCGCCCATGCCGGCCGTGATGAACACCATGTGGGCGCCGTCCAGGTGCTCACCGATCTCCGGGATGCTCTCCTCGGCCGCGCTCATGCCGACTTCGGGATGGGCGCCGGCGCCCAGGCCTTGCGTCACCTGCACGCCCAACTGGATGCGGCGCTCGGTCTTGGCGAACTGGAGTTGCTGGGCGTCGGTGTTGCCGACGACGAACTCCACACCTTCGAGGCCCGCCTCGATCATGTTGTTGACGGCGTTGCCGCCGGCGCCGCCGATGCCGAACACGACGATCCGGGGCTTCAGTTCGGTGGCGCGAGGCGCGGAAAGCGAAATGGCCATGGGACGTCCTGTCCTTCCCCAATTGTGCGGTCTGGCGCGCCCGACACCCCATCGCCGACGCACCTGAGTAACGATGCGTTAAGTACGCGCCGACACCCTTAATCGAGTGTTAACCGCATACTCTGAGTCGGAAGGCCGTCGAGCTTGGCTGAACGTGTTTTTCCGTCTTGCCCCCAAGTGAAAGCAGGACGAATCAACAGTAACGCCGCGACATTGGGACTCATGGAGTCGGGGCCTGTGGTCAAGGCCGCAACGGCCTCAAACCATCGTCGCGCGGGCTGAGGCGTCCGCGGGGCGCGCGCGCAGGCGGATCGGCTTCAGCCGTTTGCGCGGCGCCGAACAGGTCGGGATCGGCTTCGCGTCGTCGGCGCGCGCCGGATGCGGACGGCGCACGTCCGCGTGGCTTGAACCGGCCAGGGCGAACCCCCGCCGCGATCAGCGCGCGACGCCCTGCCGGTCCAACTCTTCCGATACAGCGTCCAGCACGGCCGACATGACCGACGCGCGGATGTCGTCGGCGGCCTGCACCGAGTAACGGACGTCGCGCATCGCGGCCTGCAGGGCGACTCGCGTCTGCTCGGCGGCGACGCGGCTGACTTCGGCCTGCGCGCGCGCCCTTTCGGAACCCGCAGCAGCCTCTTCGGCAAGGGCCCGCCGCACCTCGGCCTGGGCCCGCCGGTGTTCGGCCTGAACCTGCCGCGCCTCGGCCAGCCCGGCCGCGCGGTCGGCCTCGACCGCCACCGCGTCGCCCACCTGGATGCGCAGGGCTTCATTCCGCTGCCGCTGGCGTTCGGCCTCCCGGCGGCCGGCCTCGGCGTGCCGATAGGCGCGGTCTGCATCCTTGCGCGCTGTCTCCGCCTGGGCGCGGGCGACGTCCGCCGCGGTGCGCGCTTCCTCAGCCTTCACGCGCGCGGCCTCCACCTCGGGCGGCGCGGGGCCGGTGATGGTGATGATCCGGGTCTCGATCCGCGCCGGTTGGGCGGCCCAGGCGGCGACACCCGCGCCCAGGCTCAGCACGCCCACGATCGCGAGGCCGGCGACGCGCCGCGGCGTGGCGGGCGACGCCTCCTTCAGCATGGCGATCCGGCGCTTCATCGGGTGCGCCGAGCGGCCGGGCCAATAGCAGGCCAGCGGCGCGGCCATGGGCGCGAGCTGGGTCTTCAGCATCGCCTCGGCGTAGCGCTTCCGGGCGCCCGGGAAGCGGGCGATCACCGCGGCGTCGCAAGCCAGCTCCTGGTCCATGCGGACGTAGTGGGCGGCCACGTGGGCCAGCGGGTTCGGCCAGAACAGGCACTGGCCCAGCGCCACCACGCCGTTGGCCAGCGGGTCGCCGCGGCGGTAGTGGGCCTGCTCGTGCGCGAGCACCACCTCGCGCTCCTCAGGCTCGAACCGCGCCTCGAAGTCGGCGGGCACCACGATCCGCGGCCGCAGCGCGCCGACCACCGCCGGGCCGACGCCGGTCGCCTCCGCGCGGTAGAGGCCCGCCTCGCGGCGCAGGGTCCCCAGCGCGCGGCCGAAGCTGTGCTGGCGCCAGGCCAGCAGGCCCACACAGACCAGCGCGCCCAGCGCCCAGGCGCCCACCAAGTATGGCACGGGATCGAACAGCGGCGCGGCCAGGCTCACCGCCTTGGGCACCAGCGCCGGCGCGGGCAGCGCGGCCGCCTGGTTCTCGACGATCTGGCTGGCCATCGAGCCCGCCGCCACCACGATCCGGCGCGCCGGCAGCAGGCTGGCCAGCACCGCCAGCGGCGCCAGCGCCCACAGTGCATAGGTCACCCGCGCTCCGAACCGGCGCAGCATGATCGGCCGCAGCGCCAGGATCAGCCCGACGGCCACTGCCAGCACCAGGTTGGCGCGCACCATCAGCAGCAGGAGGTCACTTGCCGTCATCGTCGAGCTCCGCGATCAGGCGCTTCAGGTCCGCGATGTCTTCCGAGGTCAGCCGCTGCCGCTCCGAGAAGTGGCTGACCAGCGGCGCCAGCCGTCCGTCGAACAGCCTGTCCAGCAGGCCCTGGCTTTCGGCCTCTACATAGTCGGCGCGGGCCACCAGCGGACGATAGAGATAGCGCCGCCCGTCCTTCTCGGCCGAGACGGCGTCCTTCTTCAGCAGCCGGCCCAGCAGGGTCTTCAGCGTTGGTTCGGCCCACCCCTGCGCCTCGCCGAGCTCGGCGAATATCTCTTCCGCCGTCAGCGGCTGCCGCCGCCACAGCGCTTCCATCACCAGGCTCTCGGCCCCGCTGATCCGCATCGTCTACGTCCGTAATCGCTGAGGGAATGACTACACCTGTAGTCGGCGACGTCAAGGCGTCTCGCATTAAGGTTCGGCAATGCTGCGTGGCGGCTTTCCGACCAAATTCAACCTGTAGTCGCGCGAGAAGCGAATTCGCTTTCCGCTGGGCGTAAACCGGCTGCGAACTGTTCGGATAACGATGGTTGCATGGGAGCGACGTCGATGATCGGCACTTCCACGATGGGTCGCCTCGCCGCGCGCCTCTGCCTCCTCGGCGCCCTGGCGGCGCCCTGCGCGGTTCAGGCCGCGACCTACACGCCGGTCGCCTCCTATGTGGATCCGCTGGGCGGCCGCACCTCGCTGCTCGGCATCAACAACGCGGGCTGGCTCACCGGCAGCGTCAACTACCTCGACGGGACCAGCCAAGGCCTGGTCCGCGACGCCGGCGGCGCCTACACCGCCTTCTCGCTCGGGGCCTTCACCCAGGGCCGCGCGATCAGCGAGACGAACCAGGCCTCGGGCTACGCCACCGACGCCACGTTCAATCTGCAGACCGGGACCGAGTTCACCCGCACCGCCGCGGGCGTCGTCGCCGTCCTGCAGAACCCGGACACCGGCGAGAACCTGCACGGCATCGCCCAGGGCATGAACGCGTCGGGCGCCATCGTCGGCGACTACTACACCGGCGTCGGCGGCACGCGTCACGGCTTCCTCCTCGACGGCGCCACGTTCACCGACCTGACCGTTCCGGGTTCGCCGGGCCTGACGACCCGCGCGCGCGCCATCACCGACGCGGGCGACGTGGCAGGCTGGGTCGTGGGCGGCAGCGGGACGCGGGGCTTCGTCCTGTCGGGCGGCGTCTACCAGTTCTTCGACGCGCCGGGCGGGCTCGACAGCACCACCTTCGAGGACCTGAACATCCACGGCGTCGCGGTCGGCAACTTCACCGACGGCGGCGTGTCGCACGCCTTCACCTACGACATCCACACCAACGTCTTCACCGCCCTGGAGGTCGCCGGCGCGACCAGCGTCCAGGCGTTCGGCATCAACGACCTGGGCCAGGTGATCCTGACCACCGACATCACGGGCGGCCCGAACAACTTCATCTATGACCCGAACGGCGTGCCGGAACCGGCGACCTGGGCGCTGATGGTGCTGGGCTTCGGCGCGGCTGGCGCGGCCGTCCGTCGGCGCGCTAGAGTCCCAACGCTTTCCTGACCTCGCGCCAGCCGACCAGCTTGAAGTTCTGCGCGGCCGGGGCGTTGTCGCCGTCCTGCGCGATCATCAGGCCCTGCGGGAAGGCGGGGCCGAAGTCCTCCACCGAGACCTCGATGCCGTCGGTCTCGCTGGTCCCGCCCACGCCGGACGGGCCCGCGACGATCCGGAAGCGCCCCAGGAACCGGCCGTCCGCCAGGCGGTAGGCGGCGTAGGCGGAGTCGCCCTGGCTGGAGACGATCAGGGCGCCGCCATTCCGGCCCTGCCTGGCGAGCGCGAGCCCCTCGGCGTCGGCGAACAGGGTCTTGCTGTCGACGGGCGCGAACATCTTCGGCGCGGCCTTGGACGACGGATCGGCGTCCAGCCGCCAGACACCCACGTCCTCCTCCGCCACATAGAGCACGCCGGTCCGGTCGTCAGCGACGCAGCCCTCGGACTGGGTTCCGAGCTTCACCGTCCTCACCACCTCGAGCCGTGGCGCGGCGCCGGCCAAGTCCACGCGCGCCTGGGCGATCGTGCCGTCCTTCATGATCAGGAAGGCGAAGACCGCCTGGTCCGCGGCCCGCCGCCAGAAGCAGAAGCCATAGGCCTCGCCCGGAACCGCCAGCAGGACGCCGAGCGGGACCAAGGCCCCCTTGGCGGTGTCCAGCCGGAACAGCGCGATCTTGCCGTGGGTCAGGTCGTTGCGGTCGCTGGCGCCCACCAGCACGCCCCTGGCGCCGCCGATGGGGACATCGCCCCGCAGGTCGACGTTGTTGACGCGGCCCGCCGCGAACTGCGAGCGGACCTTGCCGTCCAGGTCGTAGACGTAGAGCCCCGCCTTCTTGTCCGTGGCCACGATCAGGCTCGCCGCCGGATCGGCCGCGTTGCGCCAGATGGCAGGGTCGTCGGCGGCGTCCTCGGCCGAGGCGACCGCCGCCGTTTCCCGCGCAGCCGGCACGGACGCCGTGGACGGAGCCGTCGACAAGGCCGGCCGCGGCCCGCCGGCGCAGCCGGCGAGCGCTGCGGCGAGGAGCAGCCCGGCGCTAGAACGCAAGCTGCACCCCCGTCCGGACGGTGTAGTCGTACCGTTCACGCTCGATCACCCGGTTCTTCTGGCCCACGAAGATCGTGTAGGGCTCATCGCCCAGGTTCGTGCCTTCCACGAACAGCGTCGCCGGACCGTAGGTGTAGGCCACCCGCGCGTCGATCTGGTCGAAGGCCGCCACGTACTGGTCGTCGGCGGGCGTCGGACCGGCCGCCAGCAGGTACTTCGAGCGCGCCGACCAGGCCAGGCGCGCTTGGAAGCCGTACTTCTCGTAGAAGAGTTGCACCGTCGCCGTCTTGTCCGACTGCAGGGCCAGCGGCAGCTTGCCGGCGCGGCCCGGCACGCCGGTGGCGTCGGCGTCGATCAGGGTGACGTTGGCCGACACGCCGAGGCCGTCGAGCGGCGCGGGCAGGAAGGTGAACGGCGTCGAGACGTTGACCTCGATCCCCTTCACCTTGGCCTTGTTGGCGTTCACCGACTGGGTCACCGACGAGGTGGCGGGCACGGCCACGCCGGCGAAGGTCTCGCCGGGGCGCGGCAGGCGGACGGCCGAGAAGATCGGGTCGTCGATGTCCTTGTAGAAGACGCTGGCCGAGATCACGCCGTGGTCGGGCAGGTAGTACTCGACCGCCGCGTCCAGGTTGACGCTCTTCAGCGGGTCGAGGCCCGGGTTGCCCAGGGACACCGTGCCGGTGCCGGTGGCGTCCACCGACACGTAGGGCGCGAGGTCGGCGAAGTTCGGCCGGCCGATCGAGGTGGTCACCGCGCCCCGCAGGATCAGGTCGTCGCTGGCGTCGAAGCGCACGTTCATGCCCGGGAAGATGTCGGTGTAGCCGAAGTCGCCCTTCGCGTTGAACGGCTGGCTGACCGTCGAGGTGGCGGTGACCGTCTTGGCCTTGTAGTCGCCCTCGGTCCGCTCGACGCGGACGCCCGGGATGATCGTCCACCGGCCGGTCTTCAGCGTCGCCATCGCGTAGGCGGCATAGACCTTCTCGCTGGCCTCGTAGTCGTTGACGAGGCTGTTGCCGACCGAGCCGGCCGCGTTGAGCTTCAACAGGGCGGGATTGGCGGTCACCAGGGCCTGGAAGGCGTCGTAGCTGACGCGCGGGCCCAGGGTGTAGCGGCCGCCGTAGATGGTCACCGGGTTGGTCAGCGCCACCGCCGTCAGGGTCGGGGCCGGCGTGCCGCCGGTGTAGGTCTCGAAGTCGCGGTTGTTGGTCTTGTCGCGATCCAGCAGCTTCACCCCGACCTTCAGCGTGGACTCCTCGCTGAAGCCGGAGAACGGGATCACCAGGTCGGCGCGGGCCTGCAGCAGCTCGTCGACGGCCTTGCGGTGGTCGTAGTTGACGCTGTTGAACGAGGTGTAGGTCGCCGGGTCGAAGAAGTTCGTGCTGGGCGTGAAGACGTAGAGCGGGCTCGACAGGTCGTAGGTGACGGTGAGCGCCGTCCCGCCGGTGCGGAACTGCACTTCCGAGCGCAGCGGGTCCAGCTTCTCGGCGCGGCTGTAGCCCACTTCCGTGGTCAGCTCGCCGATCGACGTCCTGAAGTGGCCGCCCAACAGGGCCGTCTTGGTCTCGTCGTCCTCGCGGCGCGCCCGCACGTAGGCGATGCCGCGGCCGCGGAACGAACCGGTGGTCGCCGTCTGGCCCGTGTAGGCCGAGGGGTTGTCGATCCGGAAGCGGTCGCGCGTCTCGTCGTCCGAGAACTTCGAATAGAGGGTGCGCAGGTAGAGCTGCACGCCATCCGACGGCCGCCAGTCGAAGTTGGCCGTGACGCCCCGGCGCTTGCGGGTGAGGTTGTAGTCGCGCAGCTCCTCCAGGTTCGGAACCGTGAAGCCGTTGACGACCGAGAACGCCGGGCCGCTGGCGCCGAAGTTCTGCGACTCGATCGGGCGCTTGGAATAGTTGCCCGAGACCACCACGCCGAACTGGCCGTCACCCATCTGCGTGCCGGCGGTCAGGTCGCCCTCGTAGGGGTGCTTGCCGTTCATCTCGAAGCGGCCGTAAGCGGCGCGGGCGTAGACGAAGGGCTTGGCGCGGTCGAAGGCGCTCAGCGTGCCGATGTCGACCTGGCCGGCGATGGCGTTGGCGTCGCGGTCGGGCGTCAGGGTCTTGATCACCTCGACCTTGCCGATCAGCGACGACGGCACGTCGTCCAGCTTCACCTGCCGGCCCTCGGGCTCGGGCACGGCGGCGGTCGCGCCGTTGATGGTGACGTTCAGCAGGTTGGGGTTCACGCCCCGGACGACCACATAGCGGCCCTCGCCCTGGTCGTTGGCGACCGAGACGCCGGGCAGGCGGCGCAGCGCCTCGGCGACGTTCTGGTCGGGCAGCTTGCCCACGTCGGTGGCGTAGAGCGTGTCGACCACGATGTCGGCGTCGCGCTTGGCGTCCACCGCCTTGGCTTCGGCCGCGCGCTGGCTGGTGACCACCAGTTCGTCGACCGTGGCCCCGTCGCCGCCGTCGGCCGCCAGGGCGGCCCCGCTCCAGGCCATCGCCAGCAGGCCCACACCGGCCAGCAGAACCGTCTTCGTCGTCGTCCGTCGCATGTGACACCCCCGCGATTTGCGGGTGGCGGTAAGCGTCTACGGCGAAGCTTTGGTGACGCTTGCGCGAAGCCTCGATGACGCCGGACGTCCAGCGTCGGCTTACCGACGGAGCGTGGCTTTCAGGTCATGGCCGGGCGGCGGAATGCAGCCCTACAGGTTCTCGCGCAGCCACTGGGCCGCCTTGGCGACCGGGTTGGCGCGGGGGTCCAGCGGCTCGCGGCGCAGCTTCGAGGACGAGAGCTGCTTGGTCGAGACGGCCTCGCGTGGGCCGAAGGCGGCGCGATGCAGGATGCCGGCCGCGGCGGTGAAGGCCGGGCCCGAGGCGGCGTCGGCCAGGTGCGGGACGCGGCGCGGGCGGCCCAGGCGCACCGGGCGGTCGAACACGCGCACGGCCACTTCGCGCACGCCGGCGAGCTGGCTGGCGCCGCCCGTCAGGACCAGGCCCGCGCCCGGCTCGATCGGCGCGCCGGCGGCCTTCAGGCGGTCGCGGAGCAGCTCCAGAGTCTCTTCCACGCGCGGGGCGATGATGCCCTTCAGCAGGCTGCGCGGCGCCACGACCGGACCCGCGCCCGGGTCGTCGCCACGCGGAGGGGCCTCGATCATCTCGCGATCTTCGTTCGCCGAGGCGATCGCCGAGCCGTGCAGGGTCTTGATCCGCTCGGCGCCTGCGATCGAGGTCGACAGGCCGCGGGCGATGTCCTGGGTCACGTGGTGGCCGCCCACCGGCACGGTCTCGACGTGCACCAGCGAGCCGCCGCGGAATACCGAGGCCGAGGTCGAGCCGCCGCCCATGTCGATGCAGACGCTGCCCAGGTCCATCTCGTCTTCTTCCAGCGCGGCGAGCGCCGAGACGAAGGGCGCCGCAACGACGCCCTCGAGCTGGAGATGGGCCCGCTCGACGCAGGCGCCGAGGGTCGCGAACACCGTCTCGGCCACCGAGACCACCAGCAGCTCGACGCCCAGGGTCTTGCCGAACATGGCGCGCGGGTCGCGCACGCCGCCCTGGCCGTCGACCGCCCAGGCCACCGGCAGGATGTGGATGGCGCGCCGGCCGGGCAGCTTGATCTGGGCCAGGGCGTTCTGGATGGCGCGGACGAGGTCGTTGTCGCCGATGGGCCGGGCGCCGATCGAGACGCGGCCCTGAACGCGCGACGAACTGAGCTGGCCGCCGGCGGTGGCGATGGTCACGCCCTGGACGTTCACGCCGGCCACATTCTCGGCCCGCTCGACCGCCTGGGCGATGGCTTCCGACGCCTCGTCGAGGTTGACGATGGCGCCGCCGCGCACGCCGCGCGACTGGACATAGCCCACGCCGCAAGTCGTCAGGGTGCGGTCGCCGCGGCGCACGCCGTCCGGCTTCATGATGAAACAGGCCACCTTGGCCGCACCCAGGTCGACGGCCGCAACGATCTTCGGCGGCGCCAACGCGGCCTTCAGGCCGTCGCGCCCGGTCCGGGACTCGGGCTTCTTCGGCTCGGCCTTCTTGGCGGTCTTCGCGTCGGGACGGTCGGCGGTCTTCAGCATGGCGACTCGGGATTCCGGTTCAGACGCCCTCAGAGGGCGTCGAGGCGGCGGCGGTTGTGGTGAGAGCGGGGTTGGGCTGCGCCGCGCGCGGCCGCACGGCGATGGTGTCGGGGTTGCGCAGGTCGATGCGTTCGAAGCCCAGCTCCAGGATGCGCGAGCGCAGGTCCAGTTGCTCAAGCTGCATCAGCGCCTGTTCCTCGTCGACGGCGGGAAGCTGGATCAGGGCGCCGTCCTTCATGCGCAGGTCCCAGCGGCGGTCGTCGACGCGCACCAGGGCCTCCATGCGGGCCATCAGCTTCGGCCGCTGGGCCAGCGTCGGCAGGATTTCGCCGGCGTGCTGCGCTCCGCCCGCGCCCACGACGAGCGGCAGGGTGTTGAAGCGGCCCGGATCGGCCTCGGGGATCGGGTCGCCCTTTTCGTCGATCACCACGCTCTTGCCGTTGTGCTGCCACACCGCGAGCTGGCGGCGTTCCTTGACCGCGATGACCAGGGTGTCGGGCAGCAGGCGCACGACGCGCGCTTCCTTGACCCAGCCCACCTTCTCGACCCGCTCGCGCAACGCGTTCAGGTCCATGCCCAGCAGCGGGTCGTCCTTGTGGACGTTGGCCGCGCGGATGATGTCGGCCGTCGCCATGGCCGAGGCGCCCTGCACATGCACGGCGTGCAGGCGGAAGCCCGCCTCGCCGAACTTGGCGTCGATGCCCATGCCGACAGCGCTGGCGATCCGCTCGCCGCGGCCGCCGGTGGCCAGCGTCACGCCGAGCGCCAGGGTCAGGACCCCGCCGGCGATCATCAGGATATGTTTGGGGTTCAGGCTCGGGGCGGTCCCGCCGCCCTCCGCCTTCGCCGTTGGGCGTTTGGCCTGAGGACTAGCGGGCCCCTTGGCCCGAGGTTTCGCCGCGACTCGCGATCCCCCCCGCACCGCTGCGGGCATAAGCGTCCTCCGTAATCCAAAGCACCAGGCGGTCGAAGTTCACCCCGCCCGCCGCGGCCTGCTCTGGAACGAGAGACGTGGGCGTCATCCCCGGCTGGGTGTTCACCTCCAAGAGGACCAAAACATCGTTAATGTCGTCATAACGGAGGTCCGACCTAGTAACGCCTCGGCAACCGAGCGCCGCGTGGGCCATCTCGGAAAGTTTCTTCGCTTTTTCCGCTACATGATCGGGAATTCGCGCCGGCACGATGTGCTCCGAGCCGCCCTCCCCGTACTTGGCCTCGTAGTCATAAAAGGCCGTCTTGGGCACGATTTCGGTAACGGTCATGGCCTTGCCGTCCATGACGCCCACCGCGAGCTCCATGCCGCGGATGTAGGGTTCTACCATCACCTCCTCGCCGAACGTCCACGAGGGGGCCACCACCTCCTGCGGCGGACGATTCGCGCCGTCGTGGACGATGAAGACGCCCACCGACGACCCCTCGGCATTCGGCTTCACCACGTAGGGCGGCGGCAGCACATGGTCGGCGGCGACGGCGAATCGGTTGTAGAGCCCGCCGCCCGGCACCGTGACGCCTGCCGCGGCCAGCACGGCCTTCGCCTTCGCCTTGTCCATGGCCAGGGCTGAGGCCAGCACGCCGCAGTGGGTGTAGGGGATCGCCAGGGTCTCCAGCACGCCCTGGACGGCGCCGTCCTCGCCCCATTCGCCGTGCAGAGCGTTGAAGCAGACGTCGGGCTTCAGCCCGGTCAGCACCTGGGCTAGGTCGCGGCCGGCGTCCACGCGGCTCACCTTCGCCCCCAGCCGCTCCAGGGCGTCGGCGCAGGCCTTGCCGGACACGAGGCTGACCTCGCGTTCCGAGGAGAGACCGCCCATGAGGACGGCGACGTGGTGGCCGGAGAGGGGAGCAGTCATGGCGACTCGGAGCAGCGGAGGGAAAGCCCCTGCCGGGTGGCCTGCGGGGGGCTTTGGGTCAAGTCAGCTTTCGGTGCAGCCTCGACGCGGCCCAGAACAGGGCCGCCAGCCCGCAGCCGGCGGCGATCCCGGCCATAAGGTCGTGAACGACGGTCAGACCGAAGGTGGCGAGCAGTACGGCCGCCGCGCGCCAGTTGCCGAGCAGGCTCGCGAACTCGTCCTTCTCCGCCATGTTCCAGGCTACCACGACGAGCAGGCCCGCGAGGGCGGCCAGCGGTACGTAGCTGGCCAGCGGCGCCGCCAGCAGCATGAACGCCAGCAGGAAAAACGCATGCAGCATCCCGGCCACCGGGCTGCGCGCCCCGGCGCGGATGTTGGTGGCGGTGCGCGCGATCGTTCCCGTCACGGCGATGCCGCCGAACAGCGCCGAAGCCACGTTCGCCAGGCCCTGGGCCACCAGTTCCATGTTCGACCGGTGGACCCGGCCTGTCATGCCGTCAGCGACCTTGGCCGACAGCAGGCTCTCCAGTCCCCCCAGGAGCGTGAAGGACAGCGCCGCCGGAAGGACGGCGATGAGCATGTCGGGCGAAACCAACGGCAGGTGCGGCGCGGGCAGGCCGCGCGGGATGCCGCCGAAGCGGCTGCCGATCGTTTCCACGGGCAGATGCAGCAGCGCCGCAAGCGCCGTGGCCGCGACCACCGCGAACAGCATGCCGGGCCACGTCGGCCGCAGCCGGCGCAGCAGCAGGATTATCGCGGCCACCCCGAGCCCCAGCCCCAGCGCGGCCGCGTTCAGGGTCGGCGCCGCCTGGACTAGGGCGGCCAGCTTAGGCAGCACGGGGCCCGGCTCGGCGTCCGCCAACCGGAGGCCGGCGAGGTCCTTGATCTGGCTGGCGAAGATCGTCACCGCGATCCCCGCGGTGAAGCCCACCGTCACCGCGTGCGGGATATGGCGGATCAGCCGCCCGAGCCGCAGGGCGCCCAGCAGCGCCAGCATCAGGCCCGAGAGCAGGACGGTGAGGATCAGGCCGTCGACCCCGACCTTCGCCACCGTGGCGGACACCAGGACGATGAAGGCTCCCGCCGGTCCGCCGATCTGGAACCGGCTGCCCCCGAGCACCGACACCACGAATCCGCCGACGATGGCGGTGTAGAGCCCCTGGGCTGGCGAAACGCCCGACGCGACGGCGATCGCCATGGAGAGCGGCAGCGCCAGGATCGCGACGGTCAGGCCGGCCATCGCGTCGCGTCGCAGGTCGCCCACGCCGTAGCCCTCAGCCAAGGCCGTCGCGAGCTTCGGACGATAGAGATGCGAAGTGGCTGTTCCGTCCGGCATGGAATTCAATCGCTCGGCCGAGCGAGCCTAGCCTTGATGCGCCTCAAAACGAACCCGCCGCGTCGCCGCAGCCTGCGGCCCCGGTTCAGGCGGGGGGGAGATGGGCGGCGGCGAGGAAGCGCATGCGCTCGTCGGTCTCGCCCGCCCGGGTCGCGACGGCCCAGAGATCGTAGAAGTGCGGCCGCCGGCGCAGCAGCACCCGCCCGAAGCCGGCGCGCCGCAACTCCCGCGCCAGGACCTCGCTGGTGAAGCCCGTCCGGTGCGCCATGAACAGGTTCCCCGCCGCCAGCGCGGGACGGAAGCCGTAGAGCATGTCGATCGCCGAGATCGGCCCGGCCGGCGAGACGTACAGCGGCTCCAGAAGCCGGCCCTCGGCCACCGCGGCGGCCACCGACTGGATGTCCGGGCAGGTGATCACCGCGAACCCCTCGGGCTTCAGCACCCGGGCAAACTCCTGCAGCGCCGTCGGCACCTCGGGCGGATAGAGATGCTCGATGTTGTGGCTGGAGAACAGGCCGTCCATCGCCCCGTCGGCCACCGGCGACATGTCGGTCATCGAGGCGACGACGTCCGGCTTCACGTCCGGATCGATGTCGAGCCGCACCTCCTCCCAATCGGGCTCGGCGAAGGCCGGCGTGGTGTCCGCCTTGCGCGCAGGGCCGCATCCGACGTGCAGGAACGTGGGCATTTGCCCAGCTTATGGCGCCGGCGCAGCTTTGGGGCGGAAATCGACGTCGCTGTTCGCGACCGTGTAGAGGAAGGCCGCCCAGACCGCGACGTTCTGCGCCAGCTCCTGCGGGTCGATCTTGTCCAGGGTGTCGTCCGCCGAGTGGTGCAGGTCGAAGTAGCGGTTCATGTCCTGGTTGAAGTCGACGAAGGGCACGCCGGCGCCGATGATTCCCGAGATATCGGCCCCGCCCTCGGCCGGCGCGGCGCGGCTTACCGCCACCTTCAGCTTGGGCAGCGTGCTCTTGAACGCTGTCATGGCCGGATGGTCGGCGCCGCCCTTCGGCAGCGAGACGCTCCAGATCCGGCCCGCGCCCCCGTCGCTCTCGCCGGCCACGATCATCTGGCCCGTCTCGGCCTTGTGCGCGGCCAGGAAGGCGCCCGACGAACCGCCCTGCTCCTCCGAGCCCCACATGACCACGCGGATGGTCCGGCGCGGCTTGCCCGGCTGGGCCGCCAGCTTGGCCGCGGCCGTCGAGATGGCGATGCCGGCCGCATCGTCGATGGCGCCCGTGCCGGGATCCCAGCTGTCCAGGTGGCCGCCGATGACGATCACCTCGTCCGGTTTCTCCTTGCCGCGGATCTCGCCCGAGATGTTCCAGGCCTGGGCGGCAGGGGTGCTGGCCGACTGCATGTCCAGCTTCACCGTCACCGGCTTGCCCCGCGCCGCCAGCCGCTCCAGCAGTTCGGCGTCCGGCGTCGAGAGCGCCGCGGCGGGGATGCCGCCGGCCGCGCCGCCCCCGGTGTGCGGCAGGCGGGTGTCGTCCGTCGAGATCGAGCGGATCAGGTAGCCCACGGCGCCGCGCCTGGCCGCCTCGGCCGCCCCGGCCCGGCGCTGCACGCCGACCGCGCCGTAGCTGGAGCCGTCCTGCGTGCGGGCCATGGCCTGGGTCACCACCGCGATCTTGCCCTTCAGTGCGCCCGGCGGCTGGTCCAGCATCGCCTGGTAGCTCTTGAAGAGGACGATCGGCGCGGTGATGCCGCCGGGCGGCGTCGGCGACGAATTGCCCAGGCCCAGGATCGACAGCTTGTGCGGCCAAGGCCCGACCACCTCGGCTGACTCGGCCCCACGCGACCAGGCCGGCGTCGTGAACGGCTCGACCTTGATGTTCTCGAAGCCCAGCTCTTTCAGCTTGGCCACGCCCCAGTCGCGGGCCCGTTCCATGGCGGTCGAGCCCACCATCCGGGCGCCCACCTCCGAGGTGAGCGACTCGGCGACGTCCCAGGCCGTGGAGTCGGCCAGAGCCTTGTCGCGCACGGCGGCCGCGCCGGCGGCGAGGTCGTCGGCGGCGAGAGCGGGGGAGACGGCGGCCAGGGCCGCGGCGAAGGCGAGCGGGGAAAGGATGCGCATGCCCAGCCGGTCCCATCCGGCGGGATTCCCGTCAAGGGCCACTGCTGCCGCCATGGTGTCAGCAGTGTGTCGGCAGGATGTCTCGGCAAACGAGGAGATTCCATGCCCGTTCCGACCGCACTCGACGACCTGCCCCGCCCGCCCTGCGCCGAGACGCTGGGCTGGGAGGTGGTGGAGGCCCGCCCCGCCGACGGCTGGATCCGCATCCGCTTCGAGGGCCGGCCCGAGTTCACCAACCCGGCGGGCTTCATCCAGGGCGGTTTCCTGGCGGCTATGCTCGACGACACCATGGGCCCGGCGATGTTCGTCTATTCCGAGGGCCGCCTCTTCACCCCCACGATCGAGATGCACGTGAGCTTCCTGGCGCCCGCCCGGCCGGGCCCGCTCTACGGCGAGGGCCAGGTGGTCCAGGCCGGCAAGAGCATCGCGTTCCTGGAGGGCAAGCTGATGGATCTGTCGGGCACGCTCATCGCCCGCGCCACGGCCAGCGCGCGCTTGGTGCCGAGCGAAAAGGCGCTGGCGGCCTGATCCTCCTCTCGCCCGAGGGGAGAGGATTTACAGCCGCTCCAGCAGCTTCCCCTCGCCGTCGAAGACGAACGCGTCGGGGGTGCGCAGGCTCCGCCACAGGTCGAGGGCCTCGCAGTCGGCGAGCCTGGCGACGTAGTAGCTCAGCACCGTCCCGTGGGTGACCGCCACCAGCGGCCGGGTCTTGTGCCGCGCCAGGGCGGCGGACAGCCGCTCTCGCGCCTGCTCGGCGCTCTCGCCCCCAGGCGCCGGTGCGTGCGGGTGGGCGAAGATGTTGGCGATGTTGGCCTGGAACTCGGCCTCGGTGCCGAAGGACGCCTGGGGCCGCTTGTGCTCGCCCAACCCGTGCTCGACCTCCACGGCCAGGCCCAGCCGCTGGCCGATGATCTCGGCGCTCTGCAGCGCCTTTGGCTCGGGGCTCGATATGGCCGCCTTGATCCCGAACGGGATCAGCTTCTCGGCCAGGGCCGCCACCGCGTCGCGCCCTTCCGGGCACAGGCCCCACAGCGGCGGCGGGATGCTGGGGTCGATCACCGGCCGGCCGTGACGCACCAGGATGAGCGACGGGCCCGTCATGCCGACCGCCCGATCCGCTTGATCTCCCAGTGGAGATCGATGCCCGTCTTCGCCTTCACGTCGGCGCGCACGGCCTCGCCCAGCCCTTCCAGGTCGGCGGCGGTCGCCTCGCCCGTGTTGATCATGAAGTTCGAGTGCAGGGTCGAGAACATCGCCCCACCATACGGCTTTCCGCGCCAGCCCGCCTCATCGACGAGCTTCCACGAGGAATGCCCCGGCGGGTTTTTGAACGTCGAGCCGCCGGTCTTCTCGCGGATCGGCTGGGTGGTCTCGCGCTTCTGGGTGATCTCGGAGATGCGCGCCTGCACGGCGTCGGGATCGTCCGCCCAGCCCTGGTAGGTCGCCTCGACCCAGATGATGTCGGCCGGCGCCTCGGAGTGGCGGTAGGTGTAGCCGAAGTCCGCCAAGGCCAGCTCCCTGCGCGTCCCGGAGCGATCGTAGCCCCACGCCGAGATGAGCACGTCCTTGGTTTCGGAACCGTAGCAGCCGGCGTTCATGGTCAGCGCCCCGCCGACCGAGCCCGGGATGCCGGCGTAGAATTCCAGCCCCGCGATCCCGGCCTTCGCCGCCGTCCGCGCCACATTGGCGTCCAGCGCCGCCGAGCCGGCCGTGATGCGCTGCGTGCCGGCGTCCGCCTCGACGCCGCCGAACGCCCGTCCGGCCAGCCGGATCACCACGCCCTCGACCCCGCCGTCGCGGATGATGACGTTCGAGCCCACGCCCAGCACCGTCACCGGGACGCTGGCCGGCAGCGCCTTCAGAAAGTCGCGCAGGTCCTCGTGGTCGGCCGGCAGGAACAGCGCCTCGGCCGCCCCGCCTACGCGGAACCAGGTGAAGGGCCCCAGCGGCTCGTCCCGCAGCAGCTTGCCGCGGACGGCGGGCAGCGTGTCTCGCCAGTCCCTCACTTGGAGAGCGCTTCCAGCTCGCCGGGCAGCGCATAGGCCCAGTTGGTGATGTCGCCGGCGCCCAGCAGGACGACCAGGTCGCCCGGCGCCGTTTCGGCCTTCACCAGCCCCGCCAACTCCGATGGCGAACCCAGCGGCAGCGCGCGGCGGTGGCCGTAGCGGCGCAGGCCGTCGACGAGACCGTCCTTGCTGACACCTTCGATCGGCTGCTCGCCCGCCGCATAGACGTCGGCCACCAGCACCACGTCAGCGTCGGCGAAACAGGCGCTGAACTCGTCGAACAGGTCGCGCAGGCGCGTGTAGCGGTGCGGCTGGACCACGGCCACGACCTTGCCTTGGGTCACTGCGCGGGCCGCCTTGAGCACCGAGGCGATCTCCACCGGATGGTGGCCGTAGTCGTCGACCACCCGCACGCCGTTCGCCACGCCCGTGGTCGTGAACCGCCGCTTCACCCCGCCGAACTCGGCCAGGCCCTTTCGGATCGCGGCCTCGTCCAGCCCCAGTTCGCGCGCCACCGCGATGGCCGCCAGCGAGTTCAGCACGTTGTGGTGCCCGGCCATCGGCAGATGCAGGCCTTCGAACCTCATCGGCCCGCCAACCTGCGGCCGGATCACGGCGTCATAGCGCGCGCCGTCCGGCCCCATGGTGATGTTCTCGGCCCGCACCTCGGCCTGCGGATTGACACCGTAGGTGACAAGGCGGCGGTTCTCGACCCGGGCCGCCATGGCCTGAACCTCGGCGTGGTCGGTGCAGATGGCCGCGAAGCCGTAGAAGGGGATGTTCTCCACGAAGTCGCGGAACGCCTTCTTCACGGCCTCGAAGTCGCCGTAGTGGTCCAGGTGCTCGGGGTCGATGTTGGTGACCACGGCGCAGGTGGACTTCAGCTTCAGGAACGTGCCGTCACTCTCGTCGGCCTCGACAACGATCCACTCGCCGGCGCCCACCTTGGCGTTGGTGCCGTAGGTGTTGATGATCCCGCCGTTGACCACGGTCGGGTCCTTGCCGCCCGCGTCCAGCAGCGATGCGATCATCGAGGTGGTGGTGGTCTTGCCGTGCGTGCCGCCCACGGCGACCGAGAACTGCAGCCGCATCAGCTCGGCCAGCATCTCGGCCCGGCGCACCAGCGGCAGCCGGCGTTCGCGCGCGGCTACCATCTCCGGATTCTCGGCCTTCACCGCGGTCGAATAGACGACGGCGTAGGCGCCCTCGATGTTCGCCGGGTCCTGGCCGATGAAGATCTTTGCGCCCAGCTTCTCCAGCCGCTCGGTGTTGGCGCTGGCCTTGGCGTCCGAGCCCTGCACCGTATAGCCGGTGCGCATCATGATCTCGGCGATGCCGCTCATGCCGATGCCGCCGATGCCGATGAAGTGCACGGGGCCGATTTCGAAGGGGACGGGTCTGCGCGTCATGCCGCAGTCCTAGGACGCTTCCTTTTGCAGCGGAAGAGCCCCACCACGTCGTCATTCCACGGTCAGCCGAAGGCTGATCCGCGGACCAAGCTGAATCAGGAAACCCTCAAGCGCCGCTTGGGTCCCCCCGGGCTCGCCCTTTGGGCGATCGTGGGATGACGGCGAAGGGAGTCAGGGCCGCGCCGCGCCTTCAACCACGTCAGCGAGCCGCTCGGCCGCATCCGGCATGGCCACTGAGCGCGAAGCCGTCGCCATACGAGCCAGACGCTCGGGGTTGTTCAGCAGCTTCTCCAGCGCATTGGCGAGGGACTCCACGGTGAGCTGGCTCTCACGCGCGACCTCGGCGCCGCCGGCGTCGGCCAGCAGCTTGGCGTTCTGGCCCTGGTCGTCGTCGATGGCGATTGCGAGGGGGACGAGGATGGCCGGCTTCCCCGCCACCGCGAACTCGCAGACGGTGCCCGCGCCCGAGCGGCCGATCACCAGATGGGCGTCGCGCAGGCGGCTGGCGATGTCGCGGAAGAAGGGCGCGATCTCGGCGTCCACCAGGGCGTCGCGATAGGCGCGGCGCGCCGTGTTCATGCTCTCAGCGCGGGTCTGCTGCTGGATGATCAGCCGCTTGCGCAGGTCCTCCGGCAACGCCTTCACCGCCTCGGGCACCAGTTCGGAGAGGAGGCGTGCGCCCTGGCTGCCGCCGGTGACCAGGAGGCGCACGGGGCCGTTCGGCTCGGGCGGGATGTAGGGGATCTCGGCCAGCGCCCGGATCGGCGGCCGCACGGGATTGCCAACCACGCGGGCCCGCTCGGCCACGCCCTTGGGGGCCTTCTTCAGGGTCGGGAAGGCGCAGGCGATGGTGCCGATGTGCGGGGCCAGGAACCGGTTGGCCCGGCCCATCACCGCGTTCTGCTCGTGGATCACGGTCGGCCGGCGGTCCAGGATCGCCGCCACCAGCGCCGGCGCCGACGGATAGCCCCCGAAGCCCACCACCACGTTCGGGTTGATGTCGCGGAACACCGAGCGCGCCTGGAGGGCCCCGCGCATCACGGCGACGCCCGCCCGCATCATCCCGATGGGGTCGCCCGGCTTGAACGTGGAGGCCGACAGGCCGATGCGCCTTTCGGCTGGGAAATCCTGGGCCAGGCCCGCCACGCGCTCGTCCGACGCCAGCACGATGCCCCAGCCACGGGCGATCAGGGCCTCGGCCAGGGCCTGGGCGGGGAACAGGTGGCCACCGGTTCCTCCGGCGGCGACGACGGCGATCTTACGCATGAGCCTGCCGCCCCTAAGCGAACGCGCCGGCCTTGGCGAGGCCTTCCGTCTGCGCATAGGCCCCCGGGCGCCGCCGGGTGAGCGCCAGCGCCAAGCCCATGGTCAGGCCCATGGCGATCATCGACGAGCCGCCGTAGCTGATGAACGGCAGCGTCATGCCCTTGGTCGGGATCAGGTTGAGGTTCACCGCCACGTTGATGATCGCCTGCTGACCCACGAGCACGAAGAGGCCCGCCGCGGCCACCTGCTCGAACGGGTCGCTCAGCTTCATGGCGCGATAGAGGCCGCGCACCACCACGAAGGCGAACAGCGAGATCAGCAGCAGGCTGAAGATCAGGCCATACTCCTCCGCGCCCACCGAATAGATGAAGTCGGTGTGCAGGTCGGGCACGTGGCGCTTCATCACCCCCTCGCCCGGGCCGCGGCCGAAGAAGCCGCCGGCGGCGATGGCCTCGGACGCACGGTCCACCTGGTGGGTGTCGGCCTTGTCGGGGCTGAGGAAGCGGTCGACGCGGCTCTGTACGTGCGGGAACAGGAAGTAGGTTGAACTGAGCCCCGCCACCGCCGTCGCGCCCAGCAGCATCACCCAGCTCATCGGCACGCCGGCCATCCAGAAGGCGGCCCCGAAGGCGATGGTGATCAGCACCGTCTGGCCTACGTCGGGCTGGATCAGCAAGAGGCCGATGGATGTGGCGTAGAGGGCGAAGGCGATGGAGACGCCGGGCACCCCCTGCCCCTTCTGCCCCTCGGCGAACATCCAGGCGACCAGGATGATCAGCGCCGGCTTCATGTATTCCGACGGCTGGAAGGTGAAGCCGCCGAACTCGAGCCAGCGGGTGGCTCCCTTGGCGTTGTGGCCGATGAACGGCAGCGCCACCATCACCGCGATCGCGCACAGCCAGATGAAGAACGAGGCGCGCCGCACCCCCTTCACGTCCAGCATCGAGACGCTGATCAGGACAAACGACGAGACCCCGGCGAAGACGCACTGGCGCACCGCGAAGTGGAACGGGTCGCCGATGTTCATCCGCGCCGCGGCCGCCGGGCTGGCGGCGAACGACATCAGCACGCCGATGCCGATCAGCAGCGCGACCACGCCCAGCATCCAGCGGTCGACCGTCCACCACCAGACGCCGATCGGCGTGCGGTCCGAGCGGGCGAAGGCGTGGGCATGGCTCGTCGTGGGTGCGGTGGTCATGCGGCCCCCTCAGGTGTCTTGCCGGCGGCGAGCGCCTTGACGGCGGCGCGGAAGGCTTCGCCGCGCTGCTCGAAGTCGGCGAACTGGTCGAAAGAGGCGCAGGCGGGCGACAGCAGGACGATCGCGTCCTTGCCCGACGCGGCGGCGTCCTTGAAGGCGGCCTCGGCGGCGGCGGCGATGGTGCCGCTCTGCACGGCGGGCGCCTTGCCTTCCAGCACCTTGGCGAAGGCCGGCGCGGCCTCGCCCACGAGGTAGGCCTTGATCACCCGCGGGAAGAGGTCGGCCAGGTCGTCGATGCCGTCGGTCTTCGCCCGGCCGCCGGCGATCCAGTAGACGGCCGGATAGCTGGACAGCGCCTGGCGCGCCGCGTCGGCGTTGGTGGCCTTGCTGTCGTTGACGAACCGCACCTTGCCCAGCGTCGCCACCGTCTCCATGCGGTGCGCGAGGCCCGGGAAGGTCATCAGCGCCCGCGCCACCGTCGCGGGATCGATCCCCAACCCCTTGGCGGCGGCATAGGCGGCGGCCGCGTTCTGCCAGTTGTGCCGGCCCGGCAGCGACCGCGCGCGCTTCAGGTCGGCCACCTCGGTCGCCCGTTCGCCCGCCGCGTCGTACAGCAGGCCGTCCAGCGCGTAGACGCCGCGGCTCATCGCCTTGCTGGCCGAGATCGGCACGATGGTGCGCTTGTTGGCGGCGGTGATCTCCGTGCAGATCCGCTGGCCCCAGGCGTCGTCCACGCCGATCACGGCCGTGTCGCCCTTGCCCTGGTTCGCGAGGATGCGCTTCTTGGCCGCCACATAGCCCTCCATGTCGCCGTGCCGCTCCAGGTGGTCGGGCGAGATGTTGAGGATGACGGTGACGTCGGCGTGCAGGCTGGAGGTCAGGTCCAGCTGGTAGGACGACAGCTCCAGGACGTAGACCGCCCCACCGTGCATATCGTCGAGGCTGAGCACGCCGGTGCCGATGTTGCCGCCCACGCGCGTGTCGCGGCCGGCCTCGGCGCAGATGTGGCCGATCAGGGCCGTGGTGGTCGACTTGCCGTTGGTGCCGGTGATGGCGACCACCTTCGGCCGCTTGTGCTCGGGCGCTGTGTTCACGGTGCGGGCGAAGAGCTCGATGTCGCCCAGGATCTCGACGCCGGTCGCCTTGGCCTTGTCCACCGTCCAGTGTGGCTTGGGATGCGTCAGCGGCACGCCCGGCGACAGCATCAGGGCGGCGAAGCGCGACCAGTCGGCGGTGGTGAGGTCGCTGACCTCGAAGCCGTCGGCCACCGCGGCCTCGCGCGTCGCCGGCTTGTCATCCCAGAGCGCCACCTGGGCGCCGCCGGCCATCAGGGCGCGCGCCGCGGCCAGGCCCGTGCGGGCCAGGCCGAACACGGCGACGGTCTTCCCCTCAAAGCCGCGGACCGGGATCATGACAAGCGGACGGCCTCCCTACCTGAGCTTCAGGGTGGCGAGGCCGAGCAGGGCCAGCATCACGGCGACGATCCAGAACCGGATCACGACCGTGCTCTCCGACCAGCCCAGCTTTTCGAAGTGGTGGTGCACCGGCGCCATGCGGAACACCCGCTTCCCCGTCAGTTTGAACGAGGTCACCTGCACCACGACCGACAACAGTTCCGCGACGAACAGGCCGCCGATGATCGCCAGCACGATCTCGTGCCGGGTGGCGACGGCGATCGTACCGATGGCGCCCCCCAGGGCCAGCGAACCGGTGTCGCCCATGAAGATCTTGGCCGGCGGGGCGTTGTACCAGAGGAAGCCCAGCCCCGAGCCGATCAGGGCGCCGCAGAACACCGCCAGCTCGCCCACCCCTGGCACGAAGTGGAGCTGCAGGTAGTTCGAGAACACGTAGTTGCCGACGATGTAGGCGATCAGGCCGTAGGCGGCGGCCGCGATCATCACCGGCACCGTCGCCAGCCCATCCAGGCCGTCGGTGAAGTTCACCGCGTTCGCCGCGCCCACGATGATGAAGGCGCCGAACAAGAGGTAGCCCCACGAGAGGTCCACGAAGAGCTGCTTGAAGATCGGGAAGGTCACCGCCGTCAGCAGTTCCGGACTCTCCGGCGGCTTGGCGGCGAACAGGATGATCAGGGTGATCGCGAACATGGCGATCGCCGCCTCGAGCACCAGGCGCACGCGGCCCGAGATGCCGGCGGTGGTCTGTTTGGTGACCTTGGAATAGTCGTCGAGGAAGCCCAGCAGGCCGTAGCCGCCGGTGACGATCAGCACCGCCCAGACATAGACGTTCGACAGGTCGGCCCACAGCAGGGTGCCCGAGAACAGCCCAGCCAGGATCATCACCCCGCCCATGGTGGGCGTGCCCGACTTCTCGATGATGTGGCGTTCGATGCCCTCGGCTCGGATCGGCTGGCCCTTGCCCTGCTTGGCCTTCATCCAGCGGATGAAGCGTGAGCCCAGGGCCACGACCACGAGCTGTGCCGTGAAGATCGCAAGCCCCGTGCGGAAGGTCTGGTACTTCAGCAGGTTGAGGATCGGAACGTAGCCCGCCGAGGCGAACGTCACGTAGAGCCAGTAGAACATCAGCCGGCCTCCCCAAGGCCCTTGTCGTCGGCGCCGAGCGCGAGCAGCGACTGGGCGATCAGCCCCGCCTTCGACCCGTTCGACCCTTTCACCATCACCACGTCGCCGGCCTCTACGGCCTGTGCGAGCTGCGGCGCGAGGGCGGCAGCACTTTCGGCGTACCCGCCGCGCCGAGTCGTAGGAAGGGCGTCCCAGAGCGATTTCATCAGCGGACCCGCGCAGAATACGAGGTCGATTGACGCAGCCTCCAGCGGCTGGGCCAGTTCGGCGTGGAACCGGGCGGTCTCGGGGCCCAGCTCCAGCATGTCGGTCAGGGCCACAATCCGGCGGCCCGAGGTCTTACGCCCGCCCAGCGTCTTGATCGCCGAAGCCATCGAGATCGGATTGGCGTTGTAGCTCTCGTCGATAAGCGTGAAGGCCCCGCCCCTCACCGCCACGCGGGCTTCGGCGCCCCGGCCGGCCAGCGGCTCGAACGCGCCCAGGGCCGCCAGGCTCTTGTCGAGGTCGACGTCCAGCGCCTCCAGCATCAGCAGCACGGCCATGCTGTTCAGGCCCCAGTGCGCGCCGGTCTGCAGGATCGGGAAGTCCATGGCCTTGCCGTGGAGGCGCGCCTGGACGACGGCGTGGCCGCCGGGAACCTGGAAGTCGATCAGGCGGGCGTCGCAGTCCTCGCCGGTCCCGAAGGTGCGGATCGTCGCGCCGGCCTTCAGCGCCTCGGCCTTCAGCAGGTCGAACCAGCGGTTGTCGGCGTTGAGCACCGCCACGCCGCCCGGCTCCAGCCCATCGAAGATCTCGGCCTTGGCGCGCGCCACGCCCGCTTCGCCGTCCGGGAAGTTCTCGGTGTGCACCGGCCCGACCGTCGACACCACGACGGCGTGCGGACGGACGAACTTCGTCAGCGGCCGGATCTCATCGGCGTGGTTCATGCCGACCTCGAACACCGCGCGCTCGGTGGCTGCGGGCATGCGCGCCAGCGTCAGCGGCACGCCGATGTGGTTGTTGTAGCTCTTCACGGACGAGTGCGCCGGGCCGGCCAGGGTCAGGCCCGCCATGATCGCCTGGGTCAGGCTGGTTTTGCCGACCGAGCCGGTGACCGCCCCGCGCCTGGCCTTGGTCGCCCGCTCGCGCGCGGCGACGCCCAGCTTCTCCAGAGCGGCGAGGACATCGCCAGCGACCTTCACGAACGGCGCGTCGGCCTCCTGCGAGACCAGGGCGCCGGCCGCGCCCTTCGCCATCGCCTGGGCGACGAACTCGTGGCCGTCGCGCACGCCGGCCAGCGCCACGAACAGGTCGCCGGGTTCGAGGGTGCGGGTGTCGATGGAGACTCCGGTGGCGGTGAACCTCCCGCTCTCCGCCCCGCCCGTCGCCCTCGCAATGTCCGCTGAGGTCCAGAGCGGGTCAGCCATGGACAAGCTCCAGGGCTTTGGCCGTCTCCTGCACGTCGTCGAAGGGGTGCACGATGGTCCCCACGATCTGGCCCTGCTCGTGGCCCTTGCCGGCCACCACCAGGATATCGCCGTCCTTCAGCATGGCCACCGCCGCCTGGATGGCCTCGCGGCGGTCGCCGATCTCCTTGGCGCCTCCACTTCTTCCACCTTGGGCGCCCGCCAGCACCTCGGCGCGGATCGTGGCTGGGACCTCCGAGCGCGGGTTGTCGTCGGTGACGATGGCCACGTCGGCCAGACGCGCAGCGATCTCGCCCATCAGCGGCCGCTTGCCCTTGTCGCGGTCGCCGCCGGCGCCGAACACCACGATCAGCTTGCCGCGCACGTGCGGGCGCATGGCCTTCAGCACCGTCTCCAGCCCGTCCGGGGTGTGGGCGTAGTCCACATAGGCCTCGCCGCCATGCAGCCCACCGCCGACCCGCTGCAGCCTTCCCGGCGCGCCGGTCAGCCGCTCCAGGCCGGCGAAGGTCTCCTCGAAGCTCAGGCCCGCCGCGCGGCAGAGGCCCGCCGCCACCAGGGCGTTCGAAGCCTGGAAGCCGCCGGCCAGCTGAAGGCGAACGTCCCACACCCGGCCCTCGGCGCGGATTTTCAGTCGCTGGCCGTCGGGCAGCAGGGTCCGTTCCATCAGCTTCAGCGCCTGGCCGGTCTCGCCCACGCTCATCACCCGCTGGCCCGAGACCACCGAGGCGGCGGCGAAAAACGGGAAGGCTTCGTTGTCGGCGTTCAGCACCGCCGTCGCGCCCCGCGGCATCAGCTGCTCGAACAGGCGCAGCTTGGCCTTCATGTAGGCGTCCATCGTCAGATGGTAGTCGAGGTGGTCCTGGCTCAGGTTCAGGAAGCCGGCAGCCGCCAGCCGCACGCCGTCCAGCCGCCGCTGGTCGATGCCGTGCGACGAGGCCTCCATGGCGAAGTGCGTCACGCCCAGCTGGCTGATCCGCATCAGCAGTTCGGCCACGTCGCCGGCGTCCGGCGTGGTCAGGCCGGGCGGCGTCACCTGCAGGTCGGCTTCGCCCGGCCTGGAGACCGTCACGCCCAGGGTGCCCATGCTGGCCGAGACATGGCCGGCGCCCGCGAACATCTGGCGGCAGAAGTTGGCGACCGACGTCTTGCCGTTGGTTCCCGTCACCGCCACGCAGGTCTGCGGCTGGCGGCCCCAGAAGTTGGCGGCGGCCAGGGCGTAACCCCGGCGTGGGTCGCGGCAGACCACCGTCGGCACGGCGAGATTCAGGTCCTGTTCGGCGATGATCGCGGCCGCGCCGGCCTCCACCGCCTTGGCCGCGAACGCCGCGCCGTCCGCCTTCGAGCCCGGCAGCGCGGCGAACAGGAAGCCCGGCTTCACCTTGCGGCTGTCGGCGGTCACGCCCGTGATCTCGGGATCGACGCCCAGGTCCCGCTTCACCAGCTTGGCGAGGCGGACGCTCATTGTTCCGTGCTCAGGTTGGCGCCCGGGTCTTCCGGCGGCTGTTCGACCGGTATCGCCTGACGGCCGTTGGTCTGGCGCGCCACGCCAAGGAACGGAGCGATCCGCTCGATCACGCGGCCCACGGCCGGCGCCGCGGCGATGCCGCCAGTCGGATCGACGCCCAGGCGGCCGCGGCCCGGCTCGTCCATCAGGATCAGCACGAAGTAGCGCTTGTCGTTGGCGCCGCCCGTGGTCGGGAACACCGCCGCGAACGAGGAGATCTGCTTGACCTTGCTGTAGGAGCGCGTGGCCGGGTCGTACTTGTTGCCGGTGCCTGTCTTGCCGCCGACGTACAGGCCCTCGATGTTCGCCGACTTGCCGCTGCCGCCGGTGACGTTGGCGCGCATGATCGACAGCATCTGCAGCGAGGTCTTCTCCGACATGACTCGGGGACCATCCACCTTCGCGCCGGGTTCCAGCTTGCGGATCGTCAGCGGGATCAACTTTCCGCCGTTCAGCAGCGGCTCGTAGGCGCGCGCCAGGGCCAGCGGGCTGACGCTGAGGCCGAAGCCGAACGAGGTCGAGGCGATGGTGTCCTGGTCCCACTTCTTGGGCGCCAGCGGCCGGGTGCTCTCGATCAGCTCCACCTTGGCCGGCGTGGTGAGGCCCAGGGCGCGGTAGTACTTCTCCATTCGCTCGGGGCCGACGCCCTCGGCCAGGCGCGCGGTGCCGATGTTGGACGAGTGCTGGAACACCTCCACCAGGTTCAGGACCGCGTGTGTGGCGTGGTAGTCCTTGATGGTGCGGTAGCCGATCTGGAACGGCTGCGTGGCGTCGAACATGCTCTTCGGGTTGGCGACGCCGGTGTCCAGGCCGATGGCGACTGTGAACGCCTTGAACGTCGAGCCCATCTCGAAGACCTGGGCCGCGGCGCGGTTGGTCTGGGCGTAGACACCCGCCTTGCCCGGCTTGTTCGGATCGAACACCGGCCAGCTGGCCATGCCCAGGATCTCGCCGGTGTGGACGTCGGTGACCAGGCCCACGGCGCCCTTCGGCTGGAACTCGGCCACGGCCTTCCAGAGCTCGTCCTCCAGCGCGCCCTGGACGCGCAGGTCGATGGAGAGCGGCACCGGCCCGCCGTTGACCGCCGCGGCGCGGATGTCCTCGTTGAAGGCCGCCTCGGCGCCCGAGATGCCCTCGCCCCCCGCGTCCGCGAAACCGACGATATGCGCCGCCGACGCGCCCAGCGGATATACGCGCCGCTGCTCGGGCTCGAAGCTCACGCCCGGCAGCCCCAGCTCGTGGACCCGGTTGCGCTCCTCCGGCGTCAGGGCCCCCAGGACGAAGATGCGGCGGTTGCCTCGCAGTGCCCGCTCCAGCCGCTCGGGCTCCAGGTTCGGCAGGGTGCGCAGCAGGCCGCGGCGGGTCTCGGCAGTGTCCCAGATCTCCCGCGGGTCGATGTAGAGGCCGTAGTGCAGCAGGTCGGCGGCCAGCAGCATGCCATTCCGGTCGACCAGGTCGGCGCGGCTCGCGCCCAGGGTCGCCATGGCCGCGCCGCCGCGCGCATCCGAGAACAGCGCCGCCCGGGTCGCGCCGATCGCCAGGGTCATGAAGCCCAGCGAGAACAACGCCAGCACGAAGAAGATGCGCAGGCGCGTGTCGTCTTCCACCTTGCCCGAGGCGCGGGCGCGCTCGAAGGCGTGCTCCAGGCCCCAGATGCGCTCGGTCACCCAGCGTGGCAGGCCCGTACGGCTGAAGGTGTGCGCGAGGCTCATTGCGGCGCCTCCGCCGGCGCCGTGGCCTCGGCCATCCGCACCGGCCCCGCACCCACGGGCGACGGCGGCGGCACGCCGGGCACGCCCACCGAACCGTCGACCAGCGCCGCCACCGCCGACACGGCCTTGGCCTTGCCGGGCGGACCCGCCAGCGCCAGCGCGGCGATCTGCTCGGTCGTGGCCTCACGATGGGCCGTCACCGGCTCCATCTTAAGATAGGTCACCGAAAGGCGCTCGATGCGGCCCGGCTGCTCCAGGTGCGCCACCTCGGCCTGCAGCAGGCGAATACGCGCCCGCTCGGCCTTGATCTGGCGCTCGACCTTGGCGATCTCGGCGCGCTCGCGGCCGGCCATGGTCTTGGCCAGGTAGACCCCCAGGATCAGGGTGATCAGCAGGCCGACGCCGATCAGGTCGACCAACCGGAAGCCCCGGACGCGGCGGGTGAAGACGCTCATGCCGCGTCCTTCCACACCGGGGCCTCGGTGCGCACGGCGGCGCGCAGCTTCGCCGAACGGGCGCGCGGGTTGGCCTTGGCCTCGCCGTCGCTCGCCGCCTTGGCGCCGTTGAACAGCAGCCGGAAGCTGGGCTCGGCGCCCTTGGCCACCGGCGGCGCGTGGCGCGAGCCACCAGGCGTGCGTCCGGCGCGGACGCCCAGGAAGCTCTTTACGATCCGGTCTTCCAGCGAGTGGAAGGTGACCACGGCCAGCCGGCCGCCGGCCTTCAGCACGCGCTCGGCGGCCACCAGGCCGGCCTCAAGCTCTGCCAGTTCCTCGTTCACCGCGATCCGCAGGCCCTGGAAGGTGCGCGTGGCCGGATGGATCTTGGCGCCGCGGCGGCCGCCCAGCGCCTTCTCCACGAACTCGGCCAGTTCCAGCGTCCGGGTGAACGGCTGCTCCTCCCGGCGGCGCACGATGGCGCGGGCGATCCGGCGGCTCTCGCGCTCCTCGCCATAGACGAAGATGATCCGCGCCAGTTCGTCCTGCTCGGCGGTGTTCACCAGGTCGGCGGCGGTCGGGCCGGTCGCGCCCATGCGCATGTCCAGCGGCCCGTCCTGCATGAAGGAAAAGCCCCGCTCGGCCTGGTCGATCTGCATCGAGCTCACGCCGAGGTCGAGGGCCACGCCGTCGGCATGGCCCTCGCCCAGCACTGCGTCCATTTCCGAGAATCGCGCTTCCACCAGGCGGAAACGGTCTTCCGGAAATCCCGCAGCGAAGCGACGGACCGTAGGGTCGCGGTCAAAGGCCACGACCTTCGCTCCCGTCGCCAGGAAGGCGCGGGTGTAGCCGCCCGCGCCGAAGGTGCCGTCCACCACGACGTCGCCGTCCGAGAGCGCCAGGCTCTCGACGACCTCGTCCAGGAGGACCGAAATGTGAGGGGCGCCGCTCACGCCGCGCCTCCGAGGCGGGCGGCCCGCTGCTTCGCCCGCATGTCGGCAAGGCCGCTGCGCGCGCGTTCGCGGTCGGCGGCCCGCTGGGCGCGGTAGGCGTCGCGCTCCCAGATCTCGAAACGGTCGCGCAGGCCCACCACGGCCACCCAGTCGGCGATGCCGTACTGTTCGCAGAGGCCTTCGGGCAGGGTGATGCGGCCAGCGGTGTCGAACGACAGCTTCTGCATCTCACCGAACACGTTGCGCTCGATGGAGTCGCGCAGCTCGTCGCCGAATTCCAGTTCGTCGGCCATCGCGCCGTAGCGGTCGAACAGGGCCTGGCCGCCGCCTTCGATGCAGTCGGAACGGATCGAGGGAAACACGAAGACGCCGTCCGCCGGACCCGAGAGCGCGGCGCGGTACTCCTGCGGCACGACGATGCGCCGCTTCGCGTCCAACTGCTTCTCGAAGGTCGAGAGAAACATCTCTCCGAACGGCCCCCTGCTCTTCGTCGACCAGCCTGAGTCCGCGCCCCGACCCGCCACTCTGACCGACGAATTGCAATTGGGTTAACATGGGATCAGGTGGGTTTCAATGACACTCAATGACTATTTGGGCGAAAACAAAGGTGTCGTTTGGCCACAGGGTTAACTTCGGCCGCTTATCAACAGAACATACATAGAACTGATAGTTAACGGCAGCGCTCAGAACTCGCCTGACCGGTCGAGCGTGCGAATGCGTCGGTTGTCCGAAGCTTAACGGCGGCAAACCTGGGGATATGCGGATCAGACGGCCTGTAAGCCGGGTTCTGTGCCGCCCCCGAAGGGACGCGGCGGCCATTCCTCTGGACCGCCCCTCGCGGAGCGGTTCTCGCGACCTACCCGGACCCCTCGGAGCGGCGACGCTCCTACCCGGCAGTATCCTTTCGGACTGGCCGGGCGCGGGATCCCTATTCGGTCTTGCTCCTGGCGGGGCTTGCCATGCGACCCCTGTTACCAGCGGCCCGGTGCGCTCTTACCGCACCCTTTCACCCTTACCCCGGCCGAGGCCGGGGCGGTCTGCTCTCTGTGGCGCTATCCCTGGGGTCACCCCCGGCGGGCGTTACCCGCCGCCATGTCGTCGTGGAGCCCGGACTTTCCTCGACCCCCGAAAGGGCCGCGACCGCCCGGCCGTCTGATCCGCGGCGGAAAAGCGGTGAATTGCGCTGAAGAGTCAAGCAAGCCCACCTCCTCTCCCCCGAGGCGCAACCCGAGGGGAGGAAGCTCAGAGGAACTTGGCCATCGGCAGGTCGTCCTCGTAGCTGCCGTCCGCCATATGGAAGCGGCGCAGGAAGCGGCCCTCCTGCACGAAGCCCATCTGCTCGTAGAGGCGGATGGCGTGGGTGAGGCCGTGGCGCACCACCAGCTCGACGCGCTCGACCGGCGGGTCCAGCGCACGCGCCGCCGCGAACAGCGCCTCGAACAGGCCGCGCCCCACGCCCTGCCCCTGGAACCCAGGGTCCGTCGCGATGGTCAGGTCCCACAGCACGTGCTGGAACTGGCTGGACGGCATCCGCGGCGCCTTGATCAGCCCGGCGAGCCGCCCGTCGATCCACGCGCCGATGGCGACCCCGGCCTCCAACGCGCCGGCGATCGAACCCTCGATCCAGGGCAGGTCCATCTCGTGCGGCAGGCGACCCAGTCCGCCCGAGGCGGCCCGCATGACCGCCAGCGCCACCGGCGCGTCGGCCAGGGTCAGCGGCCGGAAGACCGGGCTGCTCAAGCGCCCAGCCGCAGCAGGGCGATCAGCCGGGCGCGGGTCTCGCCGTCGGCGATCCCGTCCACCTGTTCCGGCCGCCAGTGCCGTTGGAAGGCGCGCACCACCATCGTGGTGTCGGCGTCGAACTTGCCCGACGGCGGCAGGTCGTAGCCCAGCCGCGTGAAACCGGCCTGCAGGGCGAAGACGGCCGCGCCCTCCTCCCCCTCCCCGATCGGGTTGCCGGGCGCCGCGGGCGCCTCGGCCCAGAGGCCGTGCCCCGCCTCCGCCAGCCGCTTCCAGGGGAACAGCTCGCCCGGATCGTCCTTGCGGGCCGGCGCCACGTCGGAGTGGCCGACGATGTCGCGGTCCTCGATGCTCCACCGGGCGCGGATGTCGGCCACCAGCGCGATCACTGAAGCGACCTGCGCCTCTGGGAACGGGCGATAGCCCCACTCGTGGCCCGGGTTGACGATCTCGATGCCGATGCTGTCGCCGTTGATGTTGCGCCGGCCCCGCCAGAACGACACGCCCGCATGCCACGCCCGGCGCTCCTCGGCCACCAGCCGGAAGATCCGCCCATCCTCTTCGACCACATAGTGGGCGCTGACCTTGGCCTCGGGATCGCGCAGGCGCGTGATCGCCTCCTCGCCGGTCTTCATGCCGGTGTAGTGCAGCACCAGGATGCCGGGCGTGGTCGTCCGCGGGTCGAAGTTGGGCGACGGGGCCTCGATCACGTTCATTCGGCGCGGCTCCGGATCGCCATCAGCATCGACATCACCTGGTTGCCCCGCAGGGCGATGATCAGCACGCCAGCTAGCGCCAGCGCCGTGCCGATCAGCATGCGCGGCCCGAACGGATCGTGGAACACCGCAACGCCCAGGCCGATAGTGGCCAGCGGCGTCACCAGGATCAACGCCGAGATCAGGTTGGCCTCGTACTTCTGCAGCAGGGTCACATAGACGGTATGGGCGCCCAGCGAGACGATCAGGGCCGAGAACAGCAGCGCCGCCCAGAATGTCCAGCCGGCCGCCAGCGCCGCGTCCACCTGCCCCGGCTCCAGCCACGCCGACAGCAGCGCCATGGGCGGCAGGGACGACAAACCCACCCAGGCCTGGAAGTTGATCGGCCGCATCCCCTCGATCTGCTTGGTCATGACGACCCCGACGCCGGACATCACCGTTGAGGCCGCGATCAGCAGGAGGCCGTTGGACAGCGCGAGGCCATGCGGGTTCCACATCACCGCCAGCACGCCGGCGAAGGTCAGCGCGATGCCCAGCGCGCGCCGCCAGCGGATCCGCTCGTCCAGGAAGATCACCGACAGGATCAGGGTGATCGGCATGCCCAGCTGCAGCACCACCGCCGCGGCGCTGGGCGTGGAGTACTTCAGCCCCACGAACATCAGGCCGAAATTGCCGCCGCCCATCAGGAATGCCGTCAGCGCCAGGCGCCAGATCGGCCGCGGCGCGGGCCTGAGCAGCGGGAACAGGCAGGCCGTGACGATGGCGAAGCGGGCGGCGGCATAGAACAGCGGCGGCACGTCCAGCACGCTCACCACGTACTTCGACACGATGTTGTTGACCGCCCAGACCATGCACATGGCCATCAGCAGGCCGAAGTCGCGGAGGGCCATAGGGCCGAGCTAAGCCGCCCTGCCCCTCGCGGCAAGCCCGGTCAGGCCTTTGCGAAGGCCGCGATGTCGGCGTTCAGGCGCTCGGTGTGGGTGAAGACCAGGCCGTGCGGCGCGCCGGGGTACATCCGTAGCTCCGCCTTGGGCGCCAGCGCCGCCGTCCGCTTCGCCGTCAGCGCCGGCAGGGCCGAGCGGTCGGCGTCGCCGTGGAGGATCAGCGTCGGGATCGCCAGCGCTTTCACGTCGGGCCGGAAGTCCGTGCTGGTCAAGGTTCTGTTGCAGGCGACCAGCGCGTTCAGCGAGGCGCCCAGCATGATCGTCTTGACCCAGACCTTCATCGGCTCGGACGCGCCCTGGTCCATGAAGGTGGCGAAGCCGGCGTCCAGCGCCGCTGGGAAGTCCTTCATCATGGTGGCGCGGTTGGCCTCGAACACCGCCGCCGGCACGCCCTCGGGATTGTCCGCGGCCTTCGTCAGGTAGGGCGTGATCGGCGCCAGCAGGATCAGCTTGGCGACCCGGCCGCTGCCGTGGCGGCTGAGGTAACGCACCGCCTCGCCCGAGCCCATGGAGTAGCCGACCAGGATCACGTCCTTCAGGTCCAGCGCCTCGATCACCGCGTGCACGTCGTCGGCCAGGGTGTCGATGTCGTACCCGCGGCCGGGATCGGCCGTGCGCCCGTGTCCGCGCCGGTCGAAGGTCACGCATCGGAAGCCCTGCTGGCTAAGCGGACTCATCTGGTACTGCCAGGCGTCGGCGCAGAAACTCCAGGCCGACAGGAACAGGATCGTCCGCCCCTGCCCCCAATCGCGGTGGACCAGGACCGTACCGTCCTTGGCCCGGATCACCGGCGGCGTCTTGGCCGGGGCGGCCCCGGCCGGGCGCGGGGCGACCACGGCGGCGGCCGCGCTGGCGGCCATGGCGGAGGCGAAGATCTGGCGGCGGTTCATGGCGTGTCTCCCTGAGATGGCGGGAGATGACCGCAGCGCCGGAGGCCGGTCGATTACGCGGCAGGTAATGCCCGCTCTTCCTCTGCCACCACCGGTGGGGGAGGAAGGTCACCCCTTCCTGCGCGTGAACCGCAGCGCCGTCAGGGTGTCCGAGAAGCCGACCACCTTGTTGTCCACCAGGCCGAACGACTTGGCGGCCGCCATGACCTCGACGTCCTTGACCGTCGCCGCCTTGCCCTTGCGCGAGACCACCCACAGCGCGCCCTTCTCGGCCAGCGCCGGGACCAGATCGCCGAGCCGCGCCAGCTCTTCGGCGCTGTCGGCGCCGTAGAACAGCAGGTCCAGCGCCGAGAGCTCGTTCACCGGCTGGGCGCCGCGCTCCGCCAGCTCGGCCGTGAACGTCTCGTCGGCTACGCCGATCACCGCCGTCCGCATCCCCGCCTTCACCCCGATCTTATCCAGCCGGCCCTTTGGATTGGCGATGGCTTCAGCCCAGCTGGCCGCCTGCCTTTCGCCTAGAGCGAACCGCGCGCCGTCGGCCAGCACCAGGTCCGCGCCCTCGGCCCGCACGCCCTTCAGCCCCTCGGCGTCCCAGACCCGCCGCGCGCGTCCGCGGAACAGCAGTTTAGGCGCCTCGTATTGCAGCCGGCCTTCGTCCGGCCCGTCGGCGAAGCGGCCCGTCGTCTGTGCGTCCTTGCCCATCGCAAAGCTCTGGCGCACGACCATCGTTCGGGCAACCCGAAGCATCCATGAACGCCATCGTCTTCATCACTCACCCGGAAGTGGTCATCGATCCTGCCGTCCCCGTGCCGCGCTGGCCGCTGTCGGCGAAGGGCCGCGCGCGAATGGAGGCGTTCGCCCAGGCGCTGGCGGGCCGGCCGGTCGCCGCCGTCTGGTCCAGCGACGAGCAGAAGGCCGTGGACGGTGCGGCCATCCTGGCGGAGCGACTGGATGCGCCACACCGGGTCGATCCGCGCCTCGGGGAGAACGGCCGCGAGTCCACCGGCTACATCGCGCCGCCGGAGTTCTGGGAGGTCGTGGCCGAGTTCTTCGCGCGGCCGCACGAGAGCATCCGCGGCTGGGAGACCGCCCGCCATGCCCAGCAGCGCATCGTCGCGGCCGTCATGCGCCTCGACGCCGAGAGCCCGCCCGGCATCGTCCTGGTGGTCTCGCATGGCGGCGTCGGCGCGCTGCTGACCGCCCACCTGCAGCAGGTGGAGATCGGCCGCGAGGACCGCCCGTCCAACCCCGGCGGCGGCGGCTATCTGGTGATCGACCGGTCTCCCCTCGCGCTCCGCGCCGGCTGGCGGGAGATGGAGCACTCGGCGGACGCCCTCGCGGCGTGGACGGGCCCGGACGCCGCATAGTTCGCCGACACCCACAATTCTCCGTCATCCCGGACAAGGCCCGCGGCGGCGGGCCACCGATCCGGGCCCCGGAAGGTTCTGCAATGCGCGCGAACCTGGGTCCCGGCTCTCCGCCGCGTTGCGGCCGGGATGACAGGCGCCTGAAACGACAACGGCCGCCCTGTCGCCAGGGCGGCCGTCGAAAGCCTCGTTGTGCTGGGGGCGCTTACGCCGCCTTGCCCAGCGACAGGAATTCGTAGCGGGCCAGGTGATGGTCGACCGAGCCGAAGGCGCTCTCGATCATCGTGGCGCGCTTGAAGTAGTGGCCGATGGCCATTTCGTCGGTCATGCCCATGCCGCCGTGCAGCTGGATGGCGTTCTGGCCCACGAACCGGCAGGCCTTGCCGATCTGCACCTTGGCGGCCGACACGGCCTTGGCGCGCTCGGCCTCGTCGCTGACCTTGATGTTGGCCATGTAGGTCATGGACACGGCCTGCTCGACGTTGATGAACATGTCGACCATGCGGTGCTGCAGCACCTGGAAGCTCGAGATCGGCTGGCCGAACTGCTTGCGCTGCTTGGTGTATTCCAGCGTGCCCTCGTGCAGCTTGCGCAGCACGCCGCAGGCTTCGGCGCAGGTGGCGGCGATGGCCTCGTCGACCACCTTCTCCACCAGCGGCAGGCCGGCGTCGGCCGGGCCCACCAGGGCGTCGGCGCCCAGGCTGACGTTCTCGAAGTAGACCTCCGAGGCGCGGAGGCCGTCGACGGTCGGGTAGTCGCGGGTGGTGACGCCCTTGGCGCCCTTCTCGACGATGAACACCGAGATCCCTTGCGCGTCGCGCTCGCCGCCGGCCGTGCGGGCCGTGACGATGAGGTGGGTAGCGAACGGCGCGCCGATCACCACCGACTTGTGGCCGTTCAGGGTCCACCCCGCGCCGTCCTTCTTCGCCGTCGTGGCAACCGAGGCCAGGTTGTAGCGGCTCTGCGGCTCGGCCTGGGCGAAGGCGAAGATGGTCTTGCCTTCGATGATGCCGCCGATCAGGTCGGCCGCCGCCGAATGGCCCGAGTGCTTCAGGAAGCCGCCGCCGATGACGACCGTGCCGAGGTAGGGTTCGACGACCAGCGCCTTACCGAACTCCTCCATCACGACCATGTTCTCGATCGCGCCGCCGCCCAGGCCGCCCAGCTCTTCCGAGAACGGCGCGCCCAGGATGCCCAGCTCCTCGGCGAAGGCCTTCCAGACCTCCGGCCGCCAGCCCGGCTCCTTGCCGACCACGGCCCGACGCTTGTCGAAGTCGTAGTGGTCCGCCAGGTACGCCGCGACCGTGTCGCGCAGCATCGACTGTTCTTCGGTGAAGCTGAAATCCATCCTCGGCGGCTCCGCTTATCGTTCCCCCGCCGTCGCCGGGCGGGGGTTCTGAAGGTCAAACGCTTGTTTGTCTTGTAACCGATAGCCCGGTCGCGCCGGGCTGTCAGCTAGGCTTTCGCCGCGATCAGAGCCCCAGCACCATCTTGGCGATGATGTTGCGCTGGATCTCGTTCGAGCCGCCGTAGATCGAGGTCTTGCGGCCGTTGAACATCTCGCCGGCCAGGCCACGGGCGTAGTCAGGGCCGACCGTGGCGTTCGAGCCCGACAGGTCCCGCAGGAACGGCGCGCCGTAGTGGCCCACCGCCTCCAGCGCCAGTTCCTGCAGGCGCTGCTGGATCTCGGTGCCCTTGATCTTGAGGATCGAGCTTTCCGGGCCGGGACCCTTGCCGCTCGACTCGCCGGCCAGCGTCCGCAGTTCGGTGAACTCCAGCGCCGTCAGGTCGATCTCCAGCTCAGCCACCTTGCGGCGGAAGAACGCGTCGGCCAGCAGCGCCGAGCCGGTGTCCGAACGCTCGGTGTTCGCGATCGAGCGCAGCTTCTCCAGGTTCCGCTTCGAGCGCGCCACCCCGGCGATGCCCGAGCGTTCGTGCGCCAGCAGCGCCTTGGCGCAGGTCCAGCCCTGGTTCTCGTGGAAGATGCGGTTCTCGACCGGCACCTTCACGTTGTCGAGGAAGACGTCGTTGACCTCGTGGCCGCCTTCCAGGGTGATGATCGGACGCACGGTGATGCCCGGCGTCTTCATGTCGATCAGCAGGAACGAGATGCCCGACTGCGGCTTGGCGTCGGGGTCTGTGCGCACCAGGAAGAAGCCCCAGTCGGCGTACTGGCCCAGCGTCGTCCACGTCTTTTGGCCGTTGACGATGTAGTATTCCTTGCCGTCGTCGGCGGTGATCCGCTCGGCCTTGGTCTTCAGGCTGGCCAGGTCGGACCCGGCGCCCGGCTCGGAGTAGCCCTGACACCACCAGACATTGCCGTTGTAGATGTCGGGCAGGAACTTCTTCTTCTGCTCGTCGGTGCCGAACGTGTAGATCACCGGCGCCAGCATCGACATGCCGAACGGCAAGATCGGCAGGCAGTCGGCGCGCGCGGTCTCTTCCGACCAGATATACTTCTGGGTGGGGGTCCAGCCCGTGCCGCCCAGCTCCTTCGGCCAACCCGGCGCGACCCACCCCTTGGCGGCCAGCACCTTGTGCCACATCAGGTACTCGTCCTTGGTGAGCGCCCGGTGCTCGTCCTGCGCCTTGCGCAGGGCGGCGGGGTAGTTCTCCTTGATGAAGGCCCGGACCTCGTCGCGGAAGGCGTTTTCCTCAGGGGTGAAGTCGAGGTTCATCGGGTCATCCTCCAGCCACGGCTTACGCCGTATCGATTGGCTCGACCCTATACGCGCGGGCATGACGAGAGAAAAGATGACGCTAACGTCAACGTAAGCGTGCCGGCGCTCAAGGGAACTGCGGCGGCAGGTAGGGGCCCCGCTTGTCCCAGCGGAACGGCACCAGCACCCACTTCGCCTGGCCCTTTGGCGTCGGAACCATCTTGATCTTCGTACGAAGGCTCATGGCGGCCTTCCCGAAGCCCGCGCCCTTCGGCTCCTCCTCCTGCACCTTGCACTTCGCCAGGATGCCCAGGTCGGTCGCCTTGCACAGCAGCACAGCCCGTCCCGCGAGCCCCCGCGCATGCACGCTCTCCGGCGTGGCGAGATACCAGTCGTAGGCGCTGGGCCACTGTCGATAGTCGCTCGTCTCGGCGACCACGGCGGTCTCGGGTGTCGCGCCGGCGAGCGCGGCGGCGAGGAGAAGCGAAATCATTTGGCCTCCGAGGGCGCGATCCTAGCGCGCCGTCCGGCCGGCGTCCGTCCGTCAGTCGCCCTGGACGATCGAGAACATGATCGGGATGCGGATCGTACGGCCCGCGGTGGCCGAACCGTCCGGGGCGCTCGCCGCCATCTTGAACAGCGGGGCCAGCTCCAGCGCGGCCATGCCGAACTCCAAGCCCACCGGGTCCTCGATCTGGACCGCGCACTTTTCCAGCGAGCCCTGCGTGGCGACCTTGCACTCCAGGAGCACCGCACCGCTCTTGCCGGCCTGAACCGCCGTGGGCGGATAGACGTTGGCGATATCCTGGCCGGTGGGCGTGGCGACCCAGGTCACTTCGCGAAGTTCGGGGGCCGGAGCCGCCGAGACCGAAGCCGCCGAGGAGATGGCCGCCGTGGCCAGGGCGATCAGATGGAGCATTTCGGTCCCTACGCTTTGGTTACTGAAGCGTTAAAGCAAGGACTGCGCCAACAGCCAAGCCGCCTTTCCTTCGCCGCACGGACAAGCCACACCCCACCGCCGCCATGACCCGTATCGTGACCTACAATGTGCATCGCTGCGTCGGGAACGACCGCCGTCTCGATGTGGGACGCGTGGCCGCCGTGCTGGCGGCGCTCAACCCCGACATCGTGGCGCTGCAGGAACTGGACGTCGGCCGGCGGCGAACCAACAACGTCGACCAGGCCCACGAGATCGCCGAACTGCTGGAGATGGCCTGCCACTTCCATCCGGCCTTCCGGGTCGAGGAAGAGCTCTACGGCGACGCCATCCTCACCTCGCTGCCCGAGCGGCTCGTCAAGGCGGCGCCCCTGCCCGGCTACGACCGCATCCGCGCGCTGGAGCCGCGGGGCGCGCTCTGGATCGAGGTCGACCTGGGCGGCCGGCCGCTGCAGGTCATCAACACCCACCTGGGCCTCGTGCCGCGCGAGCAGCAGATCCAGGCCGCCCACCTCGCCGGCCCCGAATGGCTGGAGCATCCCGACTGCCGCTGGCCGGTGATCCTGCTGGGCGACTTCAACGCCACCGCCAGCTCGATCGTCTATCGCACCCTCACCCAGCGCCTGAAGCCGGCGCGGCGGCTGGCCACCCGCAAGCAGCCTACGTCGACCTTCCCCTCGCCGCTGCCGGTGCTGCGCATCGACCACCTGTTCGTGAGCGCGGGGATCGAAGTCCAGGACGTCTCGGCCCCCTTCGATCCCCTGACCCGCGTCGCGTCCGACCACCTGCCGCTGGTGATGGACTTCGAGCTGGGCTGAACTTCCTCTTCCGGTCGTCATGACCGGCTTGTCCGGGCGACCCACGATCTCCGCGTCGAACTGTGAATCGTGGCGGCGGCGCCGCGGACGACCGGCGCCTCTTGCGATCATGGGTGGCCCGGACAAGCGGGGCCATGACGAGCAAGGAGGGTCACCGCTCGCCCAGCGCCCGGGCCTGGGCGAACAGGCGCTCGCGGCGCCGGCCCAGCCGCCAGGAATCCTCAGGCCCCGCCGGGTCGCCCAGGTGCAGGGCGGCGATCAGTTCGGCGAACGGGTGGCTGCGCGACGGGTCCACGGGCATAAGCCGGCCCTCGCGGTTCAGGGCGTCAATGGCGTGGACCAGGCCGCCGCGCTCGGCGCGGGCCTTGGCCACCGCGTCGCCGGTGTAGCCGATGAAGTGGCCGACCAGCCGGTTGAGCAGCGCCGTCGCCTGGCCCCGGGCCTCTTCGCCCTCGCACTCCACCGCCAGCTCGATCTCGGTGTCGAAGCCGACCGACCGGTTGTTGAGGTTGGCCGACCCCACCCGCACGATCCGGTCGTCGAAGATGCTGGTCTTGGAGTGGACGATGATCTTCGAGCCGCCCGTCGTCACCGGATAGAGCGCGCGGAACCGCCCGAACACGTCGGCCGAGCGCAGCCGCCACACCATCGCGCCCCGGGCGTTGTCCATGGTCAGCCGATCGAACCAGCTGGGCGCCTGACCCGTGGTCACAAGCACCACCTCCGGCCCATCGGGCTCGGCCAGCCGCCGGGCCAGCGCCTCGGTCACCACCGGCGACGTGAAATACTGATTTTCCAGGTAGATCGTGTGCTTCGCCTCGGCGATGCAGGCCACGGCCAGGCTTCCGATCTCCTCATGCGCCGGATGGCCCCGCCACGGCGGCGTGGTCCGCGCGATGGACACCGGCGCGTGGATAAGATGCGGCGGCACATGGTCGGGCCACGGATCGCCCCCGGCGTCGGGCGGCGGCTCGAGTTCGCCGCCGCCGGGGCTGCAGCGCCAGCGTTCACGGTAGTGCTCGCCCAGCGCCCGGGCCGCGGCGCCGTCGACCATCATCATCACCTCGTGCCGGGGCGCATGGCACTCCTGGTCGGGCATGATGCGGCGGCGGTCCTCCTCCAGGTGGCGAGGCGTGTCCCAGCGATCGACCGAAATGTCGCCCCCGCCGCAGAAGGCCAGCCGGTCGTCGATCACCACCACCTTCTGGTGATGACAGGCGCCGAAGGGAACCTGGTCGTCCAGGCGGAACTTCACCGGCGTCCCCTGGAACCATTTGCGCGCCTTGTGCGGGAAGAACTCCTGGGTCGCGGCGATCGGCAGCGCCGACTTCCAGATCAGGAGGCGGATATCCAGTTCAGGCCGCGCCTTGGCCAGCCGCAGCAGCACATGGCCCACCTCGTCGGGGTCGTCGGGGCCGTCGTGGCCGTCAGGGAACAGCCGTGTGCGCGGGTCGAAGCCCCACCCCAGGATCAGGATCGAGCGCCGCGCCTTCTGCATCGCCTCGTACAGCGCGGTGAAATAGGCCTCGGTGTCGACCAGGAACGCGATGCGGTCCGCCGGCTCGGTCCGCCAGCAGGTCTCGCCCGGGATCAGCACGCTCATCGACGCCCTCGCCGCGGCCGACAGGCCACGCAGCCTCAAAGCCTATGGCCTAGCTCGGGTTCCAGGCAAAAAAGAAGCGGGTCGTCTTTCGACGACCCTCAATCCCAAAGCAAAAAGAAGCGGGTCGTCTTTCGACGACCCGCCGGCGGGGGGCCTTCAGTTGGGCTCAGGAACTATTGCTTGGCGACGTTCGACGTTGGGCCGAGATAGGCTTGGCAGGCGTTGGTCAGTTCGGCGGTCAGGCGGTCCTTGCGGTCGGCGCTCTTCGCCTCGCGGCGGGCCTTGTTGAACTCTTCCTCGCCGCGGTTGACGATGTAGCTGGCCCGCGCGCCGCGCTCGGCCTTGATGAAGCTGTTGAGGGCGGCCGGGTCCACGACACCTTCGATGCCGGTGGCCAGGCCCTTGCAGCGGTTGGCCTTCAGGTAGTCGACGTCGGTGACGGCGGCGGAAGCAGCGCCCGCGGTGAAAGTGGCGGCGACCAGCGCGATGACTGCGTACTTCATGAGATTGTCTCCCTCAGAACCTGGGAGAATGCTGCCCATCAGGCGACGTCAACTCAAATGAACAAGCCGCAATGTTCAGTATTCGCGGATTAATATTCAGTCATGATACGCCAGTGTTACACCGAGGATAAATTACTTGTAATAAACCCGTCACCGGGGTCACAAGGCGCCATGGCCAAGCTGGAACCGAAACTCGACGCCGAGGGCGTGAACGCTCTGATCCAGGGCGCCTTCCCCCACGCGCCGCGCGAGGGCATGCCGCGAACGACGGTCGTCGAGCCGGGGCGCGTGCGGATGCTCATGCCCTACCGCGAGGGCCTGCTGCGGCCGGGCGGCGTGATCTCGGGCCCCGCGCTGATGTCGCTGGCCGACAGCGCCGCCTACGCGCTGGTCCTGTCGCACATCGGCCCGCAGCTGATGGCGGTGACCTCCCAGCTCAACATGAGCTTCCTGCGCGGCGCCCAGCCGGGCGACCTGCACGCCGAGGCCGAGATGCTGCGCCTGGGCCGCCGCCTGGCCATCTGCGACGTGCGGATCTGGACCGAGGCGCCCGACCGGCTGGCGGCGCAGGCCAACGTCACCTACGCTATCCCTGGATGAACGGCCCCCCTCCCCCCATCAAGACCCCCTGTATCAAGGTCTGCGTCGTCGACGGCGAGAGCGGGCTCTGCCTGGGCTGCTACCGACGCCTCAACGAGGTCGCCACCTGGGCGCGCCTGACGGACGATGAGCGCGACCGCATACTGGCCGAGTTGCCCGACCGCCGCAGCCTGATCCGCCCCGAGAAGCTCGCGATGTTCTGACGCGGGCCGAACCCGCGATTCAGGATTGCGAAACCCTCCGCGTTCACCGGTTCCAAACCCAACCTGAAGTAGCTTCCGGTCAACAAGACAGGCCAGAACGGCCGCTTCATGTGGTGATCGAGGTGTCTTCTTTCGGCAAACTCGCCATCGTGGCGGGCGTGTCGGCGCTGGTCAGCGCCTGCGCCGTCACGGCGATCAGCCCCCAGCCGCTGCGGATCGCGCGGCTTGAGGCCGAAGGGTTCTCGTCCGGCCCGCCGAAGGCCGGCTCGGGCGCCGTATCCAAGGCCGCCGACGGCCACTTCTGGGCCGACGCCCAGGTGACCAGCGCCGCTGGCGCCGCCCAACAGGTCCACTTCCTCGTCGACACCGGCGCCACCGCCGTGGCCCTGACGCCCGAGGACGCCGAGAAACTCGGCATCAAGCCCGCCGAGTTGAAGTACGGCCACAACGTCACCACCGCCGGCGGCAACGCACGCGCGGCCGCCGTGACCCTGGCCGCCATCTCGATCAACGGCGCCCGGCTTGAGAACGTGCAGGCGCTGGTCGTCTCCGACGGCCTCGACGTCTCGCTGCTGGGGATGAGCTACCTAGGCCGCCTCACCCGCTTCGAGGCCACGCGTGATACGCTTCGCTTCGAGCCCTAGCTTCACCTCGGCCAGGGCCTGGTCGATAACCTCCAGGCCCGCGCCGGTCTTCACAGCCTCGACCGTGAGGATACGCCGCCAGGCGCGCGCGCCGGGCATCCCATGGAACAGGCCCAGCATGTGCCGGGTCATGGCCGCAAGGTGCGTGCCCGCCGCCAGCTCGGCCGCCACGTAGGCGCGATAGGCCTCGACCGCGGCGAACGGATCGATCGCCTCGCCTTCGCCGAAGATCCGCGCGTCCGCCTCGGCCAGGATCGAGGGCGTGTGGTAGGCCGCCCGGCCCAGCATCACCCCGTCCACGTGCTTCAGGTGCTCCTGCGCCTCGTCCAGCGAGCCGATCCCGCCATTGATGACGACGGTCAGGTCCGGCCGCTCGCGCTTCAGCCGCCACACCAGCGGATAGTCCAGCGGGGGCACGTCCCGGTTCTCCTTCGGCGACAGACCCTTCAGCCACGCCTTGCGCGCGTGGACCACGAAGGTCGTGACGCCCGCCTTGGCGCAGCGCTCCACCAGGCCGAACAGGCTCTCCTCCGGGTCCTGTTCGTCCACGCCGATGCGGCACTTTACCGTGGCCGGGACCTTCACCGCCGCGCCAATGGCGGCCATGCAGTCCGCCACAAGCTCGGGCTCGCGCATCAGGCACGCGCCGAACCGCCCGGACTGCACGCGGTCGGACGGGCAGCCGACGTTCAGGTTGATCTCGTCATAGCCCTCGGCCTCGCCGATCCGCGCCGCCTCGGCCAGGTCCGCCGGCTCCGACCCGCCCAGTTGCAGCGCCACGGGATGCTCCTGCGGGCTGAACTTGAGGAGCCGCGCCCGGTCGCCATGCAGCACCGCACCCGTGGTCAGCATCTCGGTATAGAGCAGGCTGCGCGCCGTCAGCGTCCGGTGCAGGACACGGCAATGCCGGTCCGTCCAGTCCATCATAGGCGCCACGCTAAGTTTCGACGATAATATGTTGTTTTTAGTCATGTATTTGAATTTCGGAAATAGCAGCAGTAAGATGCCCTGTCGGCCGAACCACCTGAAAGATAAGGGAAAACGGTGTCGACAGAAGCTGATCCGGGCCCACAACATCGGAAAATTGCACATATTGTAACAATGTTACATCGCCGGTCCCAGGGTCAGGTTCTGATGGCGCCGGTCTCCTTCTCTACTTGTCGGACGTGGCATGTCGACGCCGAGGTTGGCCCAGGTCACCAAATCTGCGGCAGCGTAGACGACGCGCCCGCCGAGCTTCCGGTACGCCCCCGCCCACGACGCGATATTTCTCCCGGGTTCGCAGGAGCTGGATGAAAGCGCCAGCGCCCTTCGTCGCCAGGAGGCGGGAAGCGCGCTGTGGATGCCTGGAGCGCCTAGCCTGCCAGTTGCCCTATCGTCGCCCACCATACTTCTCCCGCCACGGCCTGAGCGCGACCCATCATGGCCACGGCTTGACTTGATCGTTTCGCCGCCGATCGAAGAGATCGCGCGTTCACGCCGGAGGGCCTTTTCGGGAAGCCGAAACGGGTTGCGCTCAGGCGCCGACCGGTTCGATTTCCCGGGCGAGCGCGGCCGCCAGCAGGCCGGCGAGCGGCGCGCCGTTGGACCCGTGGCGGCAGGAATCACTCGACACGATCCGGCGTACGCCGGCCCGCTCGAGGCGCGCCTGCGCCTCGTCGTCGAACAGGGCGTGGGTCACGGCGACGTCCACGGAGGTCGCCCCGGCCGCGCGCAGCCGCTGCGCGGCGCGCTCGAGTGTCACCCCGGACGAGGCGACATCGTCCACGAGCACGGTCGACCGGCCGCGGACATCCAGCCCCTCGGGCAGGATCAGGCTTACGTCGCGATCTCCCCGCCGCTGCTTGCGGAGGGTCGCGTGGGGCGCCCCCAGCGCTTGGCCCAGAGCCGAGGCCCAGGCGCCGGCCTCTTCGTCAGGCCCGACCACGAGCGGCGCCGCCACGTCCCGCAAGGCCGCCGCGAGGATCGGCGCGGCCGACAGGACGGTCACCGGGGCGTTCCAGCTCGCCGAGAGATCGGCCGTGCGGTGCAGGTGCGGATCCACCGTGACAATGCGGTCGAACCGCGGCCCTAGCAGGGCGCCCAGGACAGCGCGGCTGAGCGGCTGCCCCGGCGCGAACACCGCATCCTGCCGCAGATAGCTCAGATAGGGCGCGACCAGGACGAGCCGCCGCGCCCCGGCGCGACGCCAGGCGTCGCAGGCCAGCAGCAGCGGCATGAGCTTGGGATCGGGCCGGTCGAGGGACCGGTAGACCAGCACCGTGGCGGCGACGCCTGACACGGTCGGCAGGGCTTCTCCGTCGGGGAACCTGTGGAGCACCACCTGACCGAACGGGACCCCGAGCTCCGCAGCCAGCCGGCGGGCGGGTTCGACCTCGTCTTCGAAGGCGTGCAGGACGGCCGTCACGGCGACACCCGTACGCCGCTGTCCTCGCCCGCCGCATCGACCGCGAAGCCGAAGTCCGCCGGCTCGGAGGCGTAGAGCCGGTAGAGCGGCTGGCCGGCGCGCACGGTCTCGCCCGTCTTGCGCAGGAGTTCCAGGCCGGCCCCAGGATCCGTCGGCGCACCCGCCAGGCGTGCGACCGAGGCGATCCGCAGGCAATCGATCGACACGACGTGTCCGTCGGCGACGGCGCAAACTTCGTACACCAGGGCGCCGCAGCTGGCCGCCGCCGGCGGCGGCCCCTGGGCCTCGCAAATCTGCCGCATCTTGGCCTGCGCCGCACCACTCTCCAGCAGGTCGCGGGCCCGCCGCTCGCCGGCCCCGCCATGGAGCGCCGGATCGAACTCCAGCACGCGGCCCGCAAGGCGGATCGCCTTCTCACGGAGGTCGGCCGGGGCGTCGGCGCGGTTCGCCAGCACCGCCGAGACATCGCGGGCCTCCAGGAGGGGGCCGACGCCACGCCCGATCGGCTCGAGCGCCTCGGTGAGCACCACCTCCACGCTGAGTCCGATCCCGCCCGCGACGAACTCGAACAGCTTCTTCAGCCTCAGAGCCGCGCGGCGGTCGCGCACCTTCGCCGTCGGCCCCACCGGGATGTCGAGGATCAGGTGGGTGGAGCCGGCTGCGGCCTTCTTGGACAGGATCGAGGCCACCATCTGCTCGGGGGTGTCGATGGCGAGCGGACGCTCCACCGAAATCAGGACGTCGTCGGCCGGCGAAAGGTTCACGCGCCCGCCCCAGGCGACGCAGGCCCCGCACTGCTCGACCACGTCCCGCATCTCGGCTTCGTCAAGGTCGACGCGCGCGAAAACCTCCATGGTGTCGGCGGTTCCCGCGGGCGAGGTGATGGCCCGCGAAGAGGTCTTGGGCATGATCAGCCCATGCGCCGCCACAATGGGCGTGACGATCAGGGAGGTGCGGTTGCCCGGAACCCCGCCGATGCAGTGCTTGTCCACAACCATCGGCCGCTTCCAGTCGAGTCTGGCGCCGGCGGAGATCATGCCGCGGGTCAGCGCCAGGGCCTCCTCCGGCGTCATGAACGCCGCGCACGCCACCAGGAAGGCCGCCACCTCCATGTCCGACCACAGGTGGCCCGCCAGGTCGCGGGCGATCGCAGCGTAGTCGTCGGCGGACAGGATTTCTCCGGCGATCTTCGCCCGTACCGCCTCCAAGGTGCGCGCCGGCCGCGCCGGCGCGATATGCACCGGATCACCGGCCCGGACGCCCAGGCGGCGGAAGGCCGGCTGTGGCAGGCCGATCTCATGGCCGTCCACCAGATCCGCGTCGTCGCTGATCATGGGCGAAGCGAGCAGGCGGACATCCCTGGCCACGACCTCGACCTTGCGCAGGCCGGCCAGGCGCTCGGGCCGCACCACCGGATTGTTACGGGCCAGGAGGACGACGTTCTCGCGGAACGTGTCCAGGCGGAGCGGCTTGGCGGCGAGCATGGCCGACGCCCCGCCGGGCGTCGGCCGCGCCAAGACCGCCACGCGGGCCTCTGGCCCAGGCTTGCGGGTCGACCGCACGTGCGCGTCCTATTCCTCGTGGATGTCGCGGGCGGCTTCCCACGACGGCTCGTCGCGCGGCTGCAGGCCGCCTTCCACCAGGCGCGCCCAGATCTCCTCTGGCGTGTCCGCGAAGACGAAGAGCGCGGCATCATCCGGCGACACCATCCCGAGTTCGGCCAGCCGCTCGAAATTCACGATCGCGCGCCAGTAGGCCGCATCGAACAGCACGATGGGGATCGGCGGCGACTTGCGCGTCTGCCGCAGCGTGAGGATCTCGAAGAGCTCGTCCAGCGTGCCGAAGCCTCCCGGGAAGATCACCAGCGCATTGGCCCGCATCGCCAGGTGCATCTTGCGCATGGCGAAGTAGTGGAACCGGAAGGTGAGCTCGGGCGTCGCGTAGGCGTTGGGCTCCTGCTCCTGGGGAAGGCTGATCGTCAGGCCGATGGACACCGCGCCGGCGTCGCTGGCGCCCCGGTTCGCCGCCTCCATGATGCCGGACCCGCCGCCGGTGGCGATCACATTGTGCCGCTTGCCACCGCTGGCCAGGATTGCGCCGCCGCGACGCGAGGCGAGCGCGCCGAACTCGCGGGCCGCCGCATACCAGCGGGGCTGCGCGTCCGGCCCGTCCTCCCGCACGCGGGCGCCGCCGAACACCACGATGGTCGAGGAGACCCCGAAGGCGCGGAGCCCGGCGTCCACCTTCTCGAACTCGAGCATGAACCGGACGCCGCGCATCGTCCCACCGAGCAGGAAATCCTGGTCGAGCGCCGCCAGGCGATAGGTCGGCGACGCCAGCTGCGCCGCATTGCTGCGAGGCCCCTTCAGGGCAGTGTCGCCGTCCATCTCCGCCTCCCGCTCAATGCATCTGGGAAATCGCGAGCTCCGGCTCCCGCGGGAGCCCGAAAGCGCGCAGGCGCGACGGCAGGCGCGTGGCCATCCGGGTGGCTTCGCGCATGGACGGGAACGTCGTCGCCGAGGCCGGGTCGGAGACCCAGCTCGGCTGGCCGACCGCCGGCCATTGCAGATAGCTGGCCTTGTCGTCGCCAAGGGCTGTCCGCGCGACGATCGCCGGATGGACAGGGCTACGGCTCATCTCGGAACTCAGCATGGGGGCTATCTCCTTCACGGGGCCAGCTTTGCGAAGGCGGCGCCGGCTCACCATTCGGGAGCGCCCCCTAGGTACCGCTACGGAGCCGCTGCGGCCCGGTCGCCCGGTCGCGGCGTTGACGCCGATCAGGGCCGTCGCCGACGGGCGGACCATCCCTTGCCGGAAGGGAAGCGGGCATGGCGCATCGGCCAGATCTTCCCTGACGACTGGCAGCCGCTGGTTCGCCGCCGCGGCCCCTACCGGCGGCTGGCCTGGCTCGACGTGCGGCTCGCGCCTGGGCCTTGAGTCCGAACCGGCGCGGTCACACGCCCACCATCGGCGGCGACTTGACCTGGATCAAGGCAGGCTGGGCGGGAGCGTCGAGGCTGCCGTCTCGCCACCAGGAGGCCCACCATGCTGCGCCCGCGAATTCGGCCTTTGATCGCCGCCCTGACGGCGGCGGCCATGGTTGCTCCCGGAGCCGGGGCGACGCCGCCCGCCGCCCTCTCCGATCAGGAGTCGATCGCGCTCGGACGCAGCCTCGCGGCCCGCAACTGCGGCATGTGCCATGCGCTCGACCGCACGGGGCCCAGCCCCAATCCGCAGGCGCCGCCCTTCCGCACCCTCAGCGAACGCTTCGATGTCGAGCTGCTCGGCGAAGGCCTGGCCACCGGCATCCTTACCGAGCACCCAGCCATGCCCGAGTTCCGGTTCGAGCCCTACGAGGTGGTGGCGATCGTGCGCTACCTGCAGAGCGTCCAGGAAAAGCAGCGGATCTGAGCCGCACGGGCGGTCCGTCGCCATCTTCCGGCAGCGCCGATCTTGATCCAGATCAAGGCGCGACGGCGGCGGTGCTCGACGGTGTCGCCTCGCCGGAGCGCGCCATGAACCCCGACATTCCGCACGCCGGTTCCGTCCGGAACCCGTGGCGCTTTCTGCTGGTCATGGGCGCGCTGGCCCTGCCGATATGGCTCGCCAGCGACAGGCTGGGGCTCATCTCCGGGCTTCGGATCCCGGTGAGTGACCTCGCCCTCGCCTTTACGCCCATGGCGGCCGCCTTGTGGCTCGCCGGATGGCGCGAGGGACCGCGGTCCGCCCTCGCGCTCCTGGTCGCGGCGTTCGATGTCACCTCCATCCGCAGCGTCCGGTGGGCGGCAGCGGCAGTGCTTCTCGCGCCCGCCCTCTACCTAGCGACCTACGCGGCCATGCGGGCCTCCGGCGCCGCCGGCGCGGTCGCGACTGCGGCGCCGCGGCTGTTCGTTCTGTTTGGCGTCTTCCTCCTCCTGGCCGCCGGCGAGGAGATCGGCTGGACAGGTTACGCCCTGCGGCCGCTGCAGGCGCGATGGGGACCTGTCGGCGCGAGCGTCATCCTGGCGGTCCCCTGGTGGCTTGGCCACCTGCCCTCCATGCAGGCGATCGGCGCGACGCCGGCCGACATGGGCTGGTGGGCGCTGGCCGCCGTGGCGTTGCGCATCCTCTTCACCTGGCTCTACAACGGCGCCGGGGGAAGCCTGTTGGCGGCGGTCCTCTTCCACGCCCTCCTCAACCTGTCCCGCATCGTCACCTATCCGGCCGACGGATCGCACTACGATTCCGCCTACCAGGCCGTGGGATCCGTCGTGGCGGCCATCGCCGCGGTCGTGGTCCTGGCAACCTCCGCCGGCCTGCGGCGGTGGCCCGTGCGAACAGGCTGACAGCTCGGCGAGCGGGCCACCTGACCTGACCCGCCCGGCCATCACCGAGACCCGCGCCCTAGCGGCCGACGTCCGGCTTTCGAGCCGGCCCCTTCGACGGCAGGGCGGCAGCGCAGCGGGCGATCCAGGACCTCAGAGCGTCGCGGTCGGTCAGCAGGGCCTCGGGCAGGACGACGTAGGATTTGCTCGCCGGCTGATCCGGCGCATAGCGCAGCGGCGCGGCGCCTGGCAGCGCCAGCATCGCCTCGTGTTCGGCGCCCGCGGCCTTCAGGGCGAGGCCGACGTCCGACAACGAGGCGAACGCTTTGCCCTCGGCATACCCCATTATCCCTCCGAACATCGGCCGGAACGCGAGGTCGAGGTCCGGCGGCGCGGCGGCCGCGAGGAGGGCCTGGAGCTGCTTCGGGTCGTGGGCCATGCGAGTCTCCTGCTTCATCGACACGACCCTACAGCAGGTCGCTGACACAGGATGCGCAGGGACGCCGGGACGCGCTCGCCCTAAAATCCAACGGCTTGGCCATGAGCAACCTTTGCGCCCACGAAGGCCATCGCGGCCAGCCCGACCGCCGCGCAGGTCCCCGCGGCGAACAGCTCGCCGAACCGGCGTCCGCCGACCCCCACGGAGATGACGGTCTTCGAGACGCTGTCGACCGCTGCGGCCAGCAGGACAGCCTGCACGGCGAGCCCGCCATCGAGCCCCTCCGCCGTGGTCATCCGCGCGGTCGCCAGGACGACGGCGTCCACGTCGACCACGCCGGCCAGGGCGGAGAGCGGCAGCAGGCCGGCGGCGCCGTAGATGGCTGTGATCGCGCGCGCCGCAGCCATCACGATCCCCAGGACGAGCGCCAGCTTGAGGACCAGGCCGAACTCGACCGGGCTCATGAGCGGCGGCTCCTCGGCCCGGGTCGTATCGCGGCGGCGGCCCGCGACCCCAGCGCCTGCGGCGGCCGACCCGAGCGCGAAGGCCCCAAGGGGCGCCGTCAGCGCCGGGATCAGGGACGGGGCGAGCACCGCCGTGACGGCCAGGATGCGGGCGGCCATGACGCCGCCGGCCAGAAGCGCCCCGGCGGCGGCGAGCCGGACGCACCCGGCGTCGTCCCGTGCGACCCGCGCGAGGCTCAGGGTCACGGCGGTGGACGACACCAGGGCCCCGGCGAGGCTTGCGGCGAGCAGCCCGCGGGACGGCCCGAAGATCTTGGCGAGCGCATAGGCGAGGAAGGAGACGCCGGCGAGCAGGATGGTCAGGGACCAGAGCTCGTAGGGGTTCACGGCGCCATAGGGCCCGAGGCCGCGGTCCGGCAGCAGGGGCAGGACCACGAAACTCATGGCCAGCAGCACCATCGCGCTGCGCAGCTCGGGCCAGGTCAGCCGCCGCAGCCAGCGGTGCAACCCCTCCTTGAACGCCAGCAGCGCCGCCACGGCCACCGCGGCCCCGGCGGCGAGACGCCCGTCGCCCAGCGCCGCATAGGCGCCCAGCGCAAAGACCAGCAGTGCGGCTACGACCGCAGTCACCGAGCGGTCGGCGGCCTCGGCCTGCTCTCGCTGCTTGAACCATACGAAGGCCGCCGCGCACGGGAGGCCGAGGGTGGCGAAGGCCCAGCCGCCCACCGCCTGGCTGAGGAGGCCGGCTAGGCCGCCCAGCAGGCCGATCAGCGCAAAGGTCCGGACTCCCGCCGTGCGGCCGCCCGCGGCGACATCGCGATCGCGCCAGCCGCGTTCCACGCCCACCAACAGGCCGATGGCCAGCGCTAACACCAGGCGTTCGTAGGGGTGCTGAACGCCGAGCATATCAGGACGGCCGGGTCACGGCCGGCTCCGCTCGATGGGACAGGGCCAGGCGCGCTCGAGGGCGAAGCGCACGAAGTCGGCGGCGCCGACCCCCGTCGCGGCGCGGGCGTAGCGGCCGTGGCGCGTCACCGCGTCGACGGCGGCCAACGGTGTGGCGTCGGAGGGAGGGCAGACCGTCGTGCGCCGTCCGCGCGCACGCGGGACGAGCAAGCTGTCGGCCAGTCCGGTGACGTAGCCCAGGCACAGGGCCTGGGCGGCGGCGGCGCCCGGTCCTTCGGCGGCGCAGAGGGACTGCAGGCGCGGCGCATCGAGGAATCCTGGGTGCGTCGGATCGGGGGGCGGAAGCGCCGGGGCTGGAATCGCCAAAAGGGCGATCGCGGCGAGCCGATGCATGCCGCCCTCCTCGTCTCGGTCCGCGGATCTAGGCGGACTTGCGCCGGCCCAGGCCCAGCAGGGTGATCAGGGCCGCGGCGGCCGACAGTGCAGCGGCGGCCGTGGCGATGGGGTGGGCCTTGGCTTCCGCGACGGCCTTCTCGGCCAGGTACTTGGCTTCGGGCGGGGCCTTCTCCGCGACGCGCTCCGCGGCGTCGCGAAGCGCCTGAGAGGCCTGCGCAAGCGCAGTCTCAGCGTCCTCACTGAGGCTCTCGGCGGCCTTGCGCAGCGCCTTGGCGACGTCCTCGAGCGTGTCCTCCAGGTCGTGGCGGATCTGCTTGGTCAGCGACTTGGTCATGGACTTCTCCTCAGGGAACGGCGGCCGCCTCATCCGCGGCGCCTTCAAGCTTGGCGTCAGACTGGCGCGGTCGGTCGCGCCACGCTTTGACCGGCGTCAACACCGGGACTTTGGGCTACCGAGCGCGACAGGCTCTCCAGGAGCGCCTCGCGGGCCGCGTCGCTGGGCAGCGTGTCGAGGCGGGCATTGAGGTCCAGCATCAGTCGCGCACGGGCGTTGTGCCAGTCAGGCCGCGACGCGGCGGTCGGCAGGATCCGGGCGGGGCCCGGCTCCGGCGCGGCCCCCGCCTTCGACAGGATGAAACGGTCGTCCAGGCCCGGGACGACCAGGCGTCCCCGGTCGAAGCCCGCCTTCGCCAGGCCGTCCCGGAGGCCCTCGAGCCCCTCGGGCTCGCCGTGCGCCAGGAAGACCTGGCCGCGGACCGGCCCGCGCGCCGAGGCCCAGCGCACCAGGCCGTCGTGGTCGGCGTGGCCGGAATAGATGTCGAGCGAGCGCACCCGGGCGCGCACGGAGATGGGTTCGCCTTCGATGCTCACCGTCGTGGCGCCCTCGGCGAGAATCCGCCCCAGCGTGCCCTGGGCCTGGAAGCCCGGCAGCAGCACGGTGGCGTCGCGCCGCCACAGCAGGCGCTTGAGGTGTTTGCGCACGCGACCGGCGTCGCACATGCCGCTGGCCGCCAGGATCACGTGCCAGCCGCGCAACCGCTCCAGCCGGTCGCTCTCGGACGGTTCCTTGAGGAACTTCAGCCGCCCGCTGGAGCGCAGGTCCACGAACGGATTGGCGTCCATCATCGGGCTCCAGCCGCGCTTCTGGAACACTTCGGTGGCCTCGATGGCCAGCGGCGAGTCCAGGAAGATGTCGGCCTCGGGGATCTCGCCCTCGCGGGTGAGGATCTGCAGGTCGGCCAGCAGCTCCTGCGAACGCTCGACGGCGAAGGCCGGGATCAGCAGCGGCCCGCCCGCGCGCTGGGCGTCGCGCAACTCCTGGGCGAGGAGGCGCCGGCGTCCCGCCGGATCCAGCAGCGGCCGCGCGCGACCGCCGTAGGTGGATTCGACGATCAGGTGATCGACGCCGGAGGGCCCCTCCGGGTCGGGCAGGAAGTCGCGCCCGCCCGGGCCCAGATCGCCGGAGAACAGCAGGGTGACCGGCCCCTCCTCCGTCTCGACGGTCACCTCGATGGAGGCCGAACCCAGGATGTGGCCGGCCTCCCAGTAGCGGGCGGTGATGCCGGGCGCCGCCTCGACCTCGCGGCCGAGCTTCACGTTGCGAAACAACTCAAGCGTCCGGCGCGCGTCGCGCTCGGTGTAGATCGGCTCCACAACGTCGCGCCCCCGTTGCTGGTTGCGGCGGTTCAGCCGGCGGACTTCGCTCTCCTGGATGTCGCCCGCGTCCGGCAGCATGACGGCGCAGAGGTCGCGGGTACCGGCGGTGGCCAGGATCGGGCCCTGGAAACCAGCCCGCATCAGCTTCGGCAACAGCCCGGAGTGGTCGATGTGGGCGTGGGTCAGCAGCACTGCGTCGATCTCGTCAGCCGCAAAGGGGAAGGGATCGTAGTTGAGCGCCTTCAGGCTCTTGGGCCCCTGGAACATGCCGCAGTCGATCAGCACGCTGGCCCGCGCCGTGGTCAGCCGCGCACAGAAGCCGGTGACGCACCCCGCTGCGCCGTGGAAGGTCAACTCCAGGCTCATGACCAACTCCTCGCGCGGGCCTGGCTCAGGCGCTGGCGCAGGGCCTCTGCATCGTCATGGCGGCGGGCGTGCGGATCGGTGACGTCGATGCGGGCTGCGACCTCCGGCGGCAGGGCCGTCTTCAGAAAGCCCAGCGCCCGGGGCGGGCCCATCAGCACCAGCCGCTCGAACTCGCCCTTGCCGGCCTCCAGCGCCACGCGGTTGGCCACCCGGCGCAGAAAGCGGCGCTCGGGCTCGTGCTGCGGGGCGCGCTGATCACCGCGATGATGCGCGCCCGCGGCGCGCTCCTGATCGGTGGCGGTCATGTGCAGGGCGGGCAATTCGTGGAGCGGCCCGGTGCGGGCGCGCTCGCAGAAGACGCGCGCTTCGCGCCCGTCCGCGGTCACGATCCAGGTGAGGCTGCCTTGGTCCATGCTGTCCTCCAGGTCTTGCAGCCGGAACCTGGAGGGAACGGCGCGCGGGGGCCGTGACGCAGATCAAACCGCGGAGGAGCCGCGCCTCCGTACTGGTACCTAGTGGGCGTCCACGAATGTCGGGCCGATCACGCAAGGCGTAGCTCTTGGCCATCGCACTGGAGCCCGCCGATGACCCTGGCCTACCCCCTCGACGATCCGCGCACCGCCCGCCCCGCTTCGGCGCTGGGCGAGGCCTTCGACCGCCACGGCGTTCGGATGACCTACGACCGCAATGCGGAGATCTATGCGCAGGACGACGCGGTCGAGCTGCTCTATCGCGTGGTCCGCGGCGTGGTCCGCACCAGCCGGGTGACCGCCGACGGCCGCCGTCAGGTCGGCGCCTTCTACTACGCCGGCGATCTGTTCGGCCTGGAGCCCGGACCCGACCATCGTTTCGGCGCCGAGGCGCTCGACGACTGCGAGATCCTGGTGGTGCGCCGCAGCGCCGTGCGCGCCGCCGCCGGCGACGCCGAACTCGACCGGGCGATCCTGGAGGCCCAGCGCCTGGAGATGGAGCGGCTGCAGGACCACGTGGTCATGCTGGGCCGCAAGAGCGCCCGCGAGCGGGTCGCCAGCTTCCTGATGTCGATCGCCCAGCGCGGCGCCGACGACCACGCCGACCTGGCCATGGGCCGGCAGGACATGGCCGACTACCTCGGCCTCACCATCGAGACCGTCTCACGCATGCTCACCCAGCTGCAGGGTGAGGCCATCGTGGAATTCCCCTCCTCGCGCCGCTTCCAGATTCGGAAGTGGACCGCCCTGGAGGCGCTCGCCGCGTAAGCGCGGCCCCGCCTGTGCGGCCGCAGGCATAAGCAGCCGACCGCGTCCTGGCCAAGGAGCCAAAGATGACGAAGACGATGGAACGGCCCGCGACCGAGCTGGTCGTGCGCCCGAGCACCTACGCCACGATCCTGGTCCACGCCGAACCGGGCCTCGCTTCGAGCCACCGCGTCGAGGCCGCCGCGCGCCTGGCGCGCAACCTCGACGCCCGTCTGATCGGTCTGGGCGCCGAGACCTTCGATCCTGGCCCCTACTCCGCGGGCGCCTTCATGAGCTATGGCGGCGCCGAGCTGGTAGGGCTGGTGCAGGAGCAGATCGTCAAGAACCTCGCCGCCGCAGAAACGGCCTTCCGTCGCGACGCCGGCGGCGCCGACGTCGACTGGCGCGCCATCCAGGACTATCCGCACCGCGCCCTCGTCAACACCGCCCACGCCGCCGACCTGATCGTGGTCAGCCCCAAGAGCGACCGCGGCGACCTGATCTCCGCCGATCCCGCCGACGTGGTGATGGCGGCGGGGCGTCCGGTGCTGGTCGTCCCGGAAGGCCGCAGCCACCTCGTCGGCATGAACGTATCGGTGGCCTGGAAGAACACTCGCGAATGCCGCCGCGCGCTGACCGATGCCCTGCCGTTCCTGCAGCGCGCCGAGGAGGTCGTGGTCCACGCCGTGGTCAAGCCCGGTATGGCCGACATCGCCGCCTTCGAGACCGACGACGTGGTGGTCAACCTGAAGCGCCACGGGGTCGAGGCCCGCCCCCTGGTCACCCCGATCGAGACCGAGGCCGTCGAGCTGGAGCTCGAGCGGGTCGCCAGCCTCAACGGCGCCGACCTGATCGTCGCCGGGGCTTACGGCCACGGCCGCCTGCGCGAATGGGCGTTCGGGGGGGTGACCGACAGCTTCCTGCACAGGCCCACCTGCTTCGTGCTGCTGAGCCACTGACCCCGGCGCGGGAGCGGCGACGGCCCCGCGGTCCAACGAAGGAGCGACCGATGTCCCGCATTCACGCGCCCGGCGCCGGACTGGCCCTCGGCCTCCTCGTCGGAGGAGCGCATCTCGCCTGGGTCGTGCTGGTGGCGACCGGCGCCGCGTCCTGGCTCCTGGACGTGCTGTTCCGACTGCACTTCATCCGCCCGCCGTTCGAGGTCGACGGCTTCGACGTCAGCGTAGCGGCGACGCTCGTCGCCCTGACGACGCTCGGCGGCTTCGCCTTCGGCTGGGCGTTCGCGGCGATCTGGAACGGCCTCGCCAACCTGCGCGCCACCGCGCCCTTCCGCCGCCGGGCCCGGCCATGACCCGGCATCCCCGTCCCGCCCGCGCCGGCCTCATCCTGCTCGCCGCCGGCCTCGCGCTCGCCGCCTGCGCCGCGACGCCCGCCCCGCCCCCGGGACCGGACTGGTCGAGCGTCCCGCCGCTGCCGACCCTCGACCCCCAGCAAGAGCGGGGGTACGCGTTCGCGCTCCGCCGCTGCGCTGGCTGTCACACGGTGGGCCTGGATGACGGCGGAGCCCAGGACGGACCAGCCTTCTACAGGCTGGCCCGCCGCTACAACCCGATCTCGCTCGAGCGACGGTTCGCGGAGGTGTCGGCCCACGGCTTCGACCGCATGCCCGCGATCCCGTTCACGGCGGACGAAGCCCGCGACCTGATCGCCTATTTCGACACCCTGCAGGGCAATTGAGCCCGAGGAGTCCTCATGGCCTATGCCGACCTGCTGCTCACGGCGCTCACCTATCCCGACGCCACGCCGGATCGCGCCATCCGCAGCGGCGTGGCGCTGGCCCGCCGGCTCGGCGGCAAGCTCACCTTCCTCACCGTGCGGGTGGACCTGCCGCAACTGCACAACCCACTCGCCAACGCGCTCCTCGATCTCGACCGGATCAGTGACATGGAGCAGGCGCGCAGCGCCGCGACCGCGGAGCTGGAGGCGGTCTGCGCGCGCATCGCCGCGGACATCTTCCAGGAGCCGCTGAACACCGAGACCGTGACCGCCAAGCTCTACGAGGAGTCCGACGTCGTGGCCCGCGCCGCGCGGACCCGCGACCTGACGCTCACGCCGATCGGCCCCGCCGTGCTCGCCGACCGCGACCTGGCCGAGACGATCCTCTTCGCCTCTGGCCGGCCCGTGATGGTCTACCCCGAGGCGGCGCACATCGCCGCTGACGACAGCTTCACGCGCGTCGCGGTCGCCTGGGACGGCGGCCGCGCCGCGGCCCGCGCCGTGGCCGACGCACTGCCGATCCTGCAGCAGGCTGGCGAGGTGCGAATTTTTACCGCGCTCGGCGACAAGCCGCAGGCGGTCAGGGGAACCGCCGGCGATCTTGTCCGCCATCTGCACACGCATGGGGTCGAGGCCGTGATCGACGAGCGGCTCGACCACGATCGCACCATCGGCTGCCGCCTCGCCGACTACGCCGCGGAGGCAAAGCCCGACCTGCTGGTCATGGGCGCCTATGGCCACGCGCGCCTGCGCGAGTTCGTGCTGGGCGGCGCGACGGAGGCCGTGCTGAGGGATCCGCCATGTCCCGTACTGCTGTCCCATTGAGGCGTCTTCCCCTCTCGCCGGCGCCGCTGCCGCGCCTACGGGCGCGCCCCCGGACCGCCGGATGGGTGCTGCAAGCGGCCGCCATCGCCGTCGTGGCGCTGCTGGCCTGGCGGCTGGCCGACGTCCTGCTCCTGGCCTTCGGCGCCGTCCTCACCGGCGTGCTGCTGCATGCCCTGGCCACTCCGCTGACCCAGCGGCTGCGGCTGCCGCGCCCCTTGGCGCTCGCCCTCGCGGTCGGCGGCCTGGCGGGCGTCGTCGGGGGGGCGGTCTGGCTGTTCGGTCAGCAGGCGGCGCTGCAGGCCGCCACCCTTGGCGAACTCGTGCCGCGCGCCTGGCAGGCCCTGGAGGCGCGGCTCGCGACCTCGCCGCTGGGCGTCTACGTGCTCGACGACCTGCAGCGGCTGCGCCATGCCGACGGCTTGGTGGTCCAGACCGCCTCGCGCCTGCTTCAGGGCTCGCTCGGCGCCGCCGCCGCGACGGTGATCATGTTCTTCTGCGGCCTCTACCTCGCCTTCCATCCCGCCACCTATCTGCGCGGCCTCCTGCACCTGGTCCCGCCGCGCGGACGCGAGCGCGCCGCCGAGGTCCTGGCGGCCTGCGGCGAAGCCCTGAACCGCTGGCTGCTGGGCGCGCTCGCCTCCATGCTGCTCGTGGGCGTCACCACCGGGCTGGGCCTCTGGTGGGCCGGCGTCCCCTCGCCCCTGGCGTTGGCGGTGCTGGCCGGCCTGGCCCAGTTCGTGCCCGTGGTGGGTCCTTGGGCCGCCACCGTCCCGGGCCTCATCGTCGCCGCGGCCCAGGGGCCGCAGACCTTCGCCTGGGCCGCCGCGGTCTATCTCGGGGCGTCGCAGTTCGAGGCCAACGTCGCCACGCCGCTGCTGCTGCGCCAGATGGTGGAACTGCCGATGGGCCTGACCCTCTTCGCGGTGCTGGCGATGGGCGTGCTGCTGGGCCCGCTGGGCGTGGTGTTCGCCACGCCGCTCGCGGTGGTCGCCTATGTGCTGGTCCGCCACCTCTACGTCGAGGACCTGCTGGGCGATCACATGGCCCCGCCCTCGGCCGCCGCCGGAGCCGCGCCATGACGAGCGGCGACGACCTTCATCTCCACGCCCTCGTCCACCTGCACCCGGACCGCCGCCGGCCCGCCCAGGCGGCCGGGGCCGGCATGCTGCTGCTGGCCGCCGCGGCCCTGGCCTTCCCCGCTGAGACAGCCTGGGTCGTGGGCGCCGCCAGCGGCTGGCTGCTGTGGTTCGCTGGCGCGCTGATGCTGGGGGTCGGGCTGCTGACCTTCTCCGGTGCGTTGCGGTGGCTCGCCGTCGTCGCGGCGCTCTCGGCGGTCGGCCTGGGAGCCTTTCTCACGTTCAACCCCACCGTAGGGGCGCTCGCCGCAGCCCTCGTCCTCGCCGCTGCTCTCGTCGTCGACGGCAGCTTCCAGCTGGGCGCGGCGCTGCATCTGCGGCCCCTCCGGGCTTGGCGCTGGCTCCTGGTCTCGGCGGCGACCAGCCTCGCCGCGGCGCTGCTGCTCGCCGCCGGCCTGCCCGACCGGACACCGCAGGCGATCGCCGTCCTGCTCGCCCTCGCCTTCGCCACCACCGGGCTCGCGCTCATCGCCACCGGGTTCGCCCGCGCGGCGCCGCGCGGGCGGCCAGACTCGGCTAGACTCTGACGCGACCGCGACTTGTCACCCTCAAGCTTCGGACCTACCGCTTCGCCCATGCCGCCCGCGCCCACGCTGCTGGAAACCGGACGCACGCTCCTCGATCGCGCGGGCGGGTATGTCGTGGCCGTCGCGGCCGCGGCCGCCTGTGCGGCGTTCCGAGTCGTCCTCGACCCCTACTTCCACGACGACCTGGTCTTCCTGCTCTTCGTGCCAGCGCTGCTTGCCAGCGCCGCCGTCGGCGGGCTGGGCCCCACGCTGCTGGCCGGCGCGCTCTCCATCTTATTGAGCTTCTGGGCGATCGGCTTTCAGGGCGCCGACGACCACGAGCTCCTGATCCGGGCAGGTGTCTTCGCGGCGCTCACTCTGGCGATTGGCCTGATCGGCTCGCGCCTGCTGCGAAGCCGCCGCACGATCCGCCAGTTCGTGGAGGACGCCCAGGCGCGCGAAGCGCACCTGCAGTCCATCCTCGACACCGTGCCCGACGCCATGATCGTCATCGACGAGCACGGGATCATGCAGTCGTTCTCCAGCGCCGCCGAACGGCAGTTCGGTTGGGCGGCCGTCGAGGTGGTCGGCAAGAACGTCGACATCCTCATGCCCGAGCCCTACCGCACGGCGCACGACGGTTATCTCCTGCGCTACCTGCAGACCGGCGAGCGGCGGATCATCGGCATCGGCCGCGTCGTCGTCGGCGAGCGCAAGGACGGCTCGACCTTCCCGATGGAGCTCTCGGTGGGCGAGATGGTCTCCGGCGAGAAGCGCTTTTTCACCGGCTTCGTCCGAGATCTCACCGAGCGGCAGGCGGCGGAGCGGCGGCTGCAGGATGTCCAAGGGGAACTCGTCCACGTCTCCCGGCTGACCGCGCTCGGCGAAATGGCCTCGGCCATGGCCCACGAGCTCAACCAGCCGCTGACCGCCGCCGCCAGCTTCATGAAGGGCTGCCTCGTGCTCCTGAAGCGCCAGCCGCTCGACGAGCCGCGGCTGGCCGACATGATCAGCCAAGGCGCCGATCAGGCGCTGCGCGCCGGCCAGATCATCCGCCGGCTGCGCGACTTCGTCTCCAAGGGCGAGGCGGAGCGCGGGATCGAGAACCTGCCGCAGCTGCTCGAGGAAGCCGGCGCCCTGGCGATGATCGGCGCCCGCGAGCGCAGCGTGCGGCTGCGCTATGCGCTCGATCCGCAGGTCAGGCTCGTGCTAGCCGACAAGGTGCAGATCCAGCAGGTGGCGCTGAACCTGATCCGCAACGGGATCGAGGCCATGGAGGGCACCCCGCAGAAGGACCTCGTGGTGGGCGCGCGGCCGGCGGCGGACGACATGGTGGAGGTCTACGTGAGCGATACGGGCCATGGGATCAGCCCCGAGTCAGCCGAACAGCTGTTCCAGCCTTTCATGACCACCAAGGCGCATGGCATGGGGATCGGCCTCTCCATCTCCCGCACCATCATCGAGGCGCACGGCGGCCGAATCTGGGTCGAGCCCAATCCGGGCGGAGGGACCATCTTCCGCTTCACCCTGCCCCGCGTGCGCGATGAGGAACTGACGGATACGGACCATGACTGACCCGATCGTGCACCTGATCGACGACGACGAGGCGATCCGCACCGCCCTCGGCTTCCTGCTCGAGATGAACGACCTACCGGCCCGGACCTACGCCTCGGCCCCGGAGTTCCTCGAGGTCGCGGACCAGCTAAGGGGCGGGTGCATCGTCACTGACGTGCGGATGCCGGAGATGAGCGGCTTGGAGCTCGTCCGGCGGCTGAAGGAGCGCGGCGTGACGCTTCCGGTGGTGGTGATCACGGGCCACGGCGACGTGCCCCTGGCCGTGGAGGCGATGCGCGCCGGCGTGATCGACTTCATCGAAAAGCCCTTCGACGACGATGTCCTGCTGCGGTCGATCCGCATGGCGCTCGACGCCAAGGTGGAAAGCGATGTCCACGCCCAGGAGCGGCAGCGCTTCGAACAGGTGCTCAAGACCCTGTCCGGCCGCGAGACCGAGGTCCTGCGCGGTGTGATCGCCGGCAAGATGAACAAGGTGATCGCCTTCGAGCTGGGGATCAGCCAGCGCACCGTCGAAGTCTACCGCGCCAACGTGATGAGCAAGACCCAGGCGAACGGCCTGTCGGAGCTCGTCCGCATCGCCCTCCTGGCGGGCTTCTAGGTCCGCGACGGCCGGCGATCACCGGCAGCATCGACGACCCGCGGTCGCAGAGCTTGGCCAAGTGCTCGTCCCGGTCGCGGATGGCGCCGTTGAAGATCGGCCGAGGACCGGATCCAGGCGCACCCGTCCGTAGAACGTGCGCACCTGGCGGCGGATCGTCGCCTCGTCGATCCCGACGGCGATGCCGGGACCGATGCGGGGTTTCGGGATCATCAAGCGGCGTCGCGCCAGTGCGGCTGGAGCTGTTCGTGCGGCCAGGCCGCCGGGATCAACTGCGGCTCCGCCAGGCCCGCCAGCTCGTTGGCGAAGCCGTGGTTCACGTCGCGGTGGTGGGCCTCGTCGGCGCGGACCACCTCGATCACGTCCCGCAGCGTCGCGTCGAGGGGCAGGTTCCAGTAGCGGATCGCCAGCGACGGCGCGCGGACGTTGGGCGAGCGGCCGTCGTCGATCTCGGCCAGGTAGTGGGTGTAGCTGACCACCGCCTCCTCCTCGAAATAGCCGACGACGCGGTGCGCCGTCTTCGGCGAGACGAGGTAGAGACCGAAGAAGAACAGGTAGAAGACCCACTGCGCAGCCACGACCACGAAGCGCTCGAAGGCCGTGGGCTTGGCCACCTCGATGAAGGTCATCAGGTGCATGCGCTCGTTCTCGGCCTCGTCCATCAGGGTCTTGATCCAGCCCTTGTCGTCTTCCATGCGGCGCAGGCACTTCAGGTGGTTGAGGGTCGCGCCGACCATGCCCGGCACGGCGGCGACGGTCTCCAGGACGACGGCGCGGTGGCCGTAGCGCTTTGCGAAGAAGGTGTCGGCGCAGAAGCGCAGCGCCTTGACGAAGCCGAACGCGATCCGATCGGACGCGCCGCGTGGACGGTGGGTGACGTCAAGGTCGACGACAGGGGCGGACATCGGAAGCTCTCACGCTGGGCAGGCCGCGCAACCCGCGGCCTCATGGAGATCAGATAGCGCCGGCCGACCTCAGGTCGCCATTCGGGTCCGCTCCCTAAGTACCGGCACGGAGGCCCGGCCGCCGGCCCCTTGAGCGAGATCAAGGATCATTGAGCGATCCGATGGGAGCTTGCGTTTCATGGACCAGCGCGTGAACCCGCTTCCCCGCCCCACCGTCTACGTCGTCGACGACGACGACGCCGTGCGCCGGGCGCTCGCCTTCGCGCTCGACCTGGAAGGCTTCGACGTGGAGACCTTCGAATCGGGGGAGGCCCTGCTGCTCCGCGAACCGCCCTCCGCGCACGGGTGCCTGGTCCTCGACGAGCGGCTGCCCGGCATCTCCGGCCTCGACACCCTGCGCCAGCTGCGCGCGCGGGACGTCACCCTGCCGGCGATCTTCGTCACCAGCCATCCGAAGCCGGCCTTCCGAGAAGCGGCGGCCCGCGCCGCGACACAGATCCTCGAGAAGCCGCTGGAAGGCGAGACCCTGACCATGGCCATCCACCGGCTGTTGGACGCCCCTGCCGCTTCACGTCAACCCTGACGAACTTCCGCCCCCGACCTGGCGCCTACGGCGTCTGCCGATCCGGGGATCTCGTTGAGATAGAGAGTGATGGATCGAACATCGCGGGGCTCGAAGCGGAAGATCGGCATCGCCGGATGCACGGTCAGGATCCCCTCCGCCAGCGCCTCGCCCAGGGCCTCCGGCTCGTGGCGACGATGAAGTTCACGCAGAGGCTGCGCGGCGGGGTGGCGACTGGCCCCCTGATCTCCCGCCCCATGGCAACCGCCTCAGTGCCGGGTGACCAGTATCGGCCCGCGCCGCGCCGTGGGCTCCTGGGCGCCAGCGTCCATTCCCGGGCAGACCAGGTCAGCCGCAATCAGAGGCACAGCGATCGCGCACGCCCGTGGCGCGCGGACGTTCAGACCTCCGACGCCCACCGCATCGCCTCCTCGCGGGCGCCCTCATTGAACACCCGGATCTCCACGTGCGGCAGGATCGGATTGGCGATGGCGGCGGCGACCCGCATCCACTGCTTGTTCGAGACGATCGCCTCGCGCGGGAAACGCTCCAGCTCGAACAGCTTGGAGAGATCGTAGCGGAAGTCCTTCCAGGCCGCCTCGGCCGTGAAGTCCTCGAACCCGGCGAGATCGAGGAGCACCCCGATCCGCTCGCGCCGGGCGAGCTTGCCCTCGACCTCGGCGATGATCCGGTCGTAGTCGGCGCCGGTCAGCGTCCCCGAGATCGCGACCGCGGCGACATTGTCGGAGGATGGCAGCACCTCGAGCATCGATTGTCCTCCGAAGGCTCAGGCCGCGTACCCGCCGATGCGCTTGACGTTGCAGTGGACCCAGAGCTTTTCGAGGGTCTCGACCAGTTCGTCCATCATGCGGTCGTCGTGGGCCGGCGAGGGCGTGAAGCGCAGGCGCTCGGTGCCGC